>JAESFU010000030.1_pt1 | contig 443154 bp, 419 predicted proteins | sample 9269461 | NCBI WGS metagenome assembly JAESFU01 (sample SAMN14502556, study PRJNA617107) | algae metagenome | isolation source: Stenomitos rutilans HA7619-LM2 and co-occurring heterotrophs from cave walls | place: USA: Waikapalae cave, Hawaii | collected 2009-07-28 | reverse complement strand
ATCCACGCGTTACTCACCCGTGCGCCACTGCTGTATTGCTACAACCGTTCGACTTGCATGTGTTAAGCCTGCCGCCAGCGTTCGTTCTGAGCCAGGATCAAACTCTCAAGTTTAACAGGCTCTTCACCATTCCGAAGAATTAGAAGAGCATTAATCCCGTCACCAATTACTCTATCCAACTTACGTCGAATTTCCGAACTGGCGACGACGAAATCAGTCCGTGCCGAAGCACTTCGTGATCGCCGCCGCCGGCGTATCCCTTTCCTAACAGACAATGCATAGAACACGCGACCCGCAGGTCGAGACCGCCGTCGAGCTTCGCCTCCGCTGGATCCTTCGATCCCCGCGCCTCAATCTCTGAAGCGGTTCCGGTGGCCCCGCTCGTCGTCGGGAGCCGCGCTTATAAGGGGGGGTCCTCGGGACCGTCAACGGGAAATTTACGAATTCGTAACGCTGACTCAGATTCGCCAAAAATCGCATCGAACCTATTGTATTGTTGTGCGTCAGAACCCTTTCCGGCATCAATATCTAGCGAGTCGCTGGTGGGAATAGATTTTTCCGGGCCGGCACCACCCTAACCCGAGGCCTGGACCTACCGGGCCCACAATAGGTCAGCGGTCATGACGGACTTCCCCTCTCCGTCGGACCGGCCGGAAAGCCCTAGAAAATGACCTTTGGGCTGTTCCGGCCTGTCCTCTTCGCAATTGGCGTCATCGGTCTGGCGATGGGAGGACTTGTCCTCAGCCATCGTTCCAATCCGGAAATCGCTTCGGTGCCGCCGAATACTACGGCCGCCCCACCCGCACTGGCACCGGCGCCCGCCGCAGCTGCGCCGCCGGCGCCGATGATTCTGGCGGATTCGCAGCCCGCCCCGCCCGTAACGGCGGCGGATTACACCAAGGCCGCCCCGCTCGACCTCCGCGGCTTCCAGATGAAGCCGGCCGAAACGCCCACCGCCGACGCCGAGCCGCCGGCCAGCGACATCTATGAACTCACGCTGCGCCTGGAGAAGGGCGACACGGTCGAGAAGATGCTGGCCGACATCGACGTGGCCGAGGCCGAGCGCAAACAGATCGCCGAGAAGCTGCGGTCGCTCCTGAAGAAGCGGAAGCTGGCGGTCGGCGAGACGATCGACCTGACGATGCAGACGATTCCGGAGCAGCCCGATGCACCACGCGTGCTGGCATTGTCGGTGCGCCCTCAACCCGAGCGGGAGTACATCGTCAGCCGCAACGAGGACGGCACCTACGATGCCGAGGAAAAGGTCTACAAAGTCAGCCCGCGCATCGTCCGGGTCGAAGGCGAGCGCGACGGCTCGCTGCAGCAGAGCGGCATCAAGGCCGGCGCGCCCTCGGCGGCGATGGTCGAGTTCATCCGTGCACTCTCCTACGACGTCGACTTCCAGCGCGAGCTGAAGCAGGGACAGAAGTTCACGGTGCTGCTCGAGCAGCTCGTGACGAGCGACGGCAAGGTCACGCATCCGGGACGCCTGCTGGCCGGCGAGCTTCGACTCATGAAGCGCACGGCCGTCGTCATCCGCTACCGGCCGCAGGGAGGAGCAGAAGGCTTCTTCAACCCGCAGGGCGAGAGCGTGGTGCGCTCCTTCCTGCGCACGCCGATGGATGCATCGCGCATCACCTCGCGCTTCGGCATGCGCGAACATCCGATCCTGGGCTTCAGTGCGTTGCATGCGGGCGTGGATTTCGCCGCCCCATCGGGCACGCCGATCCTCGCCGCCGGCACCGGCAAGGTCGTCGCCGCAGGGCCGAACGGCGGCTACGGCCTCTACGTGAAGCTGCAGCATACGCAGGACGTCGCCACCGCCTACGCCCACCTGTCGCGCTTCGGTCCCGGCATCAAGCCGGGTGTTTCGGTGCGCCAGGGACAGGTGATCGGCTTCGTCGGATCGACCGGCATGTCGACCGGCCCGCACCTGCACTACGAGTTCCTGAAGGGCGGGAAGCACGTCAATCCGCTCACCCAGAAGTTCGCGATGCGCGGCACCGTCGGCGGCAAGGATGCGGCACGCTTCCAGGCGCTGGCGAAGCAGTATCTCGCCCAATTCAGGAATGCGCCGGTCGCCGGCGAGGCCGAAAAACCTGCGGAATCGAAGCCCGCGCCAAAGAAATCGGCGCAGGCTCCGAAGGAACCTGCGCCGTCTCAGATCGCCAAGAGCAACTAGCGTTCTTCAGTCGGCAGCGTCGCTCATCACGCGCTCGCCGCCGACCGTCAGCTCTCCGTTCTCGACCCCGACCTCGACGGTATCGCCGTCGTGGATCTTGCCTTCGAGAAGCTGCGTCGCCAGCGGGTTCTGCAGGCTGCGCTGGATCACCCGCTTCAACGGCCGCGCCCCGTAGACCGGATCGTAGCCGCGGTTGGCCAGCCACTGCATCGCCTTGCCGTCGAGCTTGAGTTCGATCTTGCGATCGGCCAGCAGCTTCAGCAGCTTCTGCATCTGCACTTCGACGATGTCCGTCATGTGCGCCCGGCTCAGCCGGTTGAACAGCAGGATCTCGTCGAGACGGTTCAGGAACTCAGGCCTGAAAGCCCTCCGGACGTCTTCCATCACCAGTTCGCGCACCGACTCGGCGGGCTCGCCGTCCTTCAGGGCCGCCAGATGCGAGCTGCCCAGGTTGGACGTCAGGATGATCAGCGTGTTCTTGAAGTCGACCGTGCGGCCCTGTCCGTCGGTCAGGCGACCGTCGTCCAGCACCTGCAACAGGACGTTGAATACGTCCGGATGCGCCTTCTCGACCTCGTCGAACAGCACCACCTGGTAGGGCCGGCGCCGCACCGCCTCGGTGAGGACACCGCCCTCGTCGTAGCCGACATAGCCCGGCGGGGCGCCGATCAGGCGGCTCACGGCGTGCTTCTCCATGAACTCGCTCATGTCGATGCGCACCATCGCGTTGTCGTCGTCGAACAGGAACGCCGCGATCGCCTTGGTGAGCTCGGTCTTGCCGACGCCCGTGGGGCCGAGGAACAGGAACGAACCGATCGGACGGTTCGGATCCTGCAGGCCCGCACGCGCGCGACGCACCGCATTCGCCACCGCGACGACGGCCTCGTCCTGGCCGATCACCCGCTTGTGGATCTCCTGTTCCATGCGCAGGAGCTTGGCACGCTCGCCTTCCAGCATCTTGTCGACGGGCACGCCGGTCCAGCGCGACACGACGGCCGCGATGTCCTCGGGCATGACCTCTTCCTTGACGCCCTTGCCGCCCGCGACCTCCTGGGTCTCGGCTTCCTTGAGCTTCTTCTCGAGGTCGGGGATCACGCCATAGGCCAGCTCACCCGCCTTGGCGAGTTCGCCACGGCGCTGCGCGACGTCTAGCTCGGAGCGCGCCTTGTCGAGCTGCTCCTTCACCTTCTGCGAGTCGGCGAGCTTGTCCTTGGCCGAGGTCCACTGCGCGGTCAGCGCGGCGGACTTCTCCTCCAGCTCCGACAGCTCCTTCTCGAGGCGCTCGAGCCGGTCACGCGACGCCTGGTCGCTTTCCTTCTTGAGCGCTTCCTTCTCGATCTTGAGCTGCATGATGCGCCGGTCGAGCTCGTCCAGCGCCTCCGGCTTGCTGTCGACCTGCATGCGGATGCGGCTCGCCGCCTCGTCCATCAGGTCGATCGCCTTGTCCGGCAGGAACCGGTCGGTGATGTAGCGGTTGGAGAGCGTCGCCGCGGCCACGATCGAGGAGTCCGCGATCCGGACGCCATGATGCAGCTCGTACTTCTCCTTGATGCCGCGCAGGATCGAGATCGTGTCCTCGACCGTGGGCTCGGTCACGAACACGGGCTGGAAGCGCCGTGCGAGGGCAGCATCCTTCTCGATGTGCTTGCGATACTCGTCGAGCGTCGTGGCGCCCACGCAATGCAGCTCGCCGCGCGCCAGCGCGGGCTTCAGCATGTTGGAGGCGTCCATCGCACCGTCGGCCTTGCCCGCGCCGATCAGCGTGTGCAGCTCGTCGATGAAGACGATGATCTCGCCCTCGGCCGAGGAGATTTCCGACAGCACGCCCTTGAGGCGCTCCTCGAACTCGCCGCGGAACTTGGCGCCCGCGACCATCGAGCCGAGGTCGAGCGACATCAGCTTCTTGTTCTTGAGCGATTCCGGCACGTCGTCGTTGACGATGCGCAGCGCGAGGCCTTCGGCGATGGCGGTCTTGCCGACGCCGGGCTCGCCGATCAGCACCGGGTTGTTCTTGGTGCGGCGGCTCAGCACCTGGATGGTGCGACGGATCTCCTCGTCGCGGCCGATCACCGGGTCGAGCTTGCCGTCACGCGCGGCCTGGGTGAGGTCGCGGGCATACTTCTTCAGCGCGTCGTAGCTGTCCTCGGCCGACGCCGAATCGGCGGTCCGGCCCTTGCGCAGCTCCTGCACGGCCTTCTCGAGCGCCTGGGGCTTCACGCCGCCCTTGGCCAGCGCATCGGCCGCCTCGGTGCCCTTGGCGAGCACCAGCGCGATCAGCATGCGCTCGACCGTGACGAACGAGTCGCCCGCCTTCTCGGCGATCGCCTCGGCCTGGTCGAACAGGCGCGCGGTCTCCGGCGCCATGTAGATCTGGCCGGCGCCCTGGCCTTCGACCTTGGGCTGCTTGGCGAGGTTGGCCTCCACGCCGCGGTAGACCGCGCGCGAATCGCCGCCCGCCGAGCCGATCAGGTTGGCCGCGAGGCCTTCCGGATCGTCGAGCAGGACTTTCAGAATGTGGTCTGGGATCAGCCGCTGGTGGCCCTCACGGAGCGCCAGCATCTGCGCGCTCTGCAGGAAGCCCCGCATGCGCTCGGTGTATTTTTCCTGGTTCATTACTCAACCCTTTCCTTTACGCCCCCGTCGAGCGGCGGGCGGAAGAGCGGACCCTCCGAAGAAGCATCCTGCAGGCGATATGGGGTCGGATCGGCGGGCTGCAAGGCCTTGGTCCGAGTGCGACTTTTGCTTGTCTCGGACGTGGGCTAAGAACGCCGTCGATAAATTCGGGGAGCATAAAAATGTCTGGTGGACACGGGCACGTCGACGGCTCGAACAAGAAGATCGCCCTGCTGGTGGCCATCCTCGCCGCCCTGCTCGCAGTGTCGGAAATGGGCGGCAAGAGTTCGCAGACGAACTCGCTCTCCAGCCATATCGACGCTTCCAACCTGTGGTCCTTCTTCCAGTCCAAGACCATGCGGCAGACGACCCTGCGCACCGCCGCAGAAGAGGTCGAGGCCACCTACAAGGACGGCCCGACCCCCATGCCGCCGGCGCTGAAGGCGCAGGCCGACCGGTGGCGCCAGACGGCGCAGCGCTACGACACCGAGCCCGAGACCGGCGAGGGCCGCAAGGAGCTGGCCGCGCGCGCCAAGGCCAAGGAAGAGCACCGCGACAAGTCGATGGCCGCCTATCACATGTTCGAATACGGCTCGGCCTGCTTCCAGCTCGCCATCGTGCTGGCGGGCGCCGCCGCCCTCACTTCGGTGATCTGGCTGACCTTCCTGTCGGTCGGCCTCGGCGCCGTGGGCCTGGGCTTCACCGTGCTGGCGTTCGTCGCCCCGACCCTGGTCCATCTGTAGGGACCAAAGAAAACGCCCGCAGGCGGCTGCCGGCGGGCGTCTTGATCGAAATGGCGCTGGCCGTCAGCCGCGCCGGCCGCCACTCGCCGGGACGAACTCCGGCACCTCGGGCTGCTCTTCGACCGCTGGGTCGCTGCCGCCCGGCGACGTGCGCCCGTTCTGGAGAAACGCCACGCCGTTCAGGCCCGGCTCGGCCTCACCACCGTCGCGGTCGCGATCGCGGTTGTTCTCGCGATAGTCGTTCTGGCGACGATCGTTCTGGCGATAGTTGTTGCCCTGCCGGCGGTCGTCGCGGCGGTCATCCGGGCGGCGCTCGTCCTGACGGCGCTCGTCGGGGCGATTCTCGGAAGAGCGTTGCTCGGAGGGACCCTGTTCGACGCGCTCGCCGGCGGGAGCGTCACCGCCCTCATTCGGCTGCGGACCGCCCTGACCCTGCTGCGGCTGCTGGCCCGGCTGGCCCTGCTGCTGGCCTTCCTCGCCACCCTCGCCCCAGTTGTTGCGCTGGACGAAGCCGCCCATGGACTGGATCACGCGGTAATAATGGTCGGCGTACTGGAAATAGGCTTCCGCCAGGATGCGATCGCCGGAAGAGGCGGCCTCGCGGGCCAGCGACTGGTACTTGTCGAAGACCTGGTGGGCATTGCCGCGGACCCGGACGTCAGGGCCGCTGCTATCGAAAATCTGGTTTCGATTGGGCGTGCGATTGGAATTGTTGTGGTGCTGAGGCTTGTGATGGTGGGTGTTGCCACCACCGCCGCTGCCGCCACCATTGCGACCGCCGCGCGACCGCTGACGATTGTTTGGTCTCATTAACCTAGGGCCAGTTACACGCCGGACGGATGTTGTTGTTGGTTCCCCCCTGCCCTGCCCGGGCGCCGTCACGGCTGAATTCAGGGGGTTTGGTGTCCGCCGCCACAGACCGGTCGGACCAGTTTCCCCCCAAGGGGTAAAGGGAACCTAGTCTCATTCCGTCTGATTGCCAACCTCTTAATGCTGGGCCGGCACGACCCTTTCGATCCCGCCGAGATCCCGGCGGGCCGGCCCCGGCGCAAGGCCGGCCGCGGAGAAAAGTGCCGCGATTTCAGGGGCTTGCCCCTCTCCCCCCTCTACAACCGCCCAGCCGCCCGGCACGACCAGCGTCGGGGAGGCGGCCGCGATGATTCGATAAGCCGCAAGTCCGTCCGTCCCGCCATCGAGGGCCAGCCTCGGCTCATGGGCAGCCACTTCGGGCATCAGCCCGTCCACCACGGCGCTCTCGATGTAGGGCGGGTTGGAGACCAGCAGGTCGAACGGCCCGCCCAGCCGCTCGGTCCAGCCGGCCTGCCACCAGTCGCCGGTCGAGAGGCGCGCGCGGGGCGCCACGCCCAGCGCGTCGGCATTGGCCTGGGCGACGGCGAGCGCCGCCTCCGAGGCATCGATCCCGACACCGGTCGCCTGCGGATATTCCCGCAGCAGGGTGAGCAGCAGGCAGCCCGATCCGAGGCCGAGGTCGAGGATGCGCAGCGTCCGGCTCCGGTCGGGAAACAGGCCAAGCACCGTCTCGATCACCGTCTCGCTGTCGGGCCGCGGGATCAGGACGGCCGGCGATACCTTGAACGGCAAGCCCCAGAATTCGCGCTCGCCCAGGATGTAGGCCATCGGCTCGCGCCGCATGCGCCGCGCCGTGAGCTCGCGCAAGGTCTTGGCAGCATCGACAGGCGCAGGATCGGGGCCGCGTGAAATCAGCTGCTCGATCGAGAGGCCGGTCGCGTGGCTCAGCAGCAGGCGCGCTTCGAAGCGGACATTGTCGATCCCGGCCGCCGTCAGCGCGACGGCGGTATCGCGCAGCAAGGCATCGTAGGAGGCGCCCTCAGCCACCCCTAGGCCGCAAGCTCCGCCAGGCGCGAGGCCTCGTCGTCGGCGGTCAGGGCGTCGACGATCGCGTCCAGCCCGCGCCCATCCAGAATCTCGGAGAGATTGTAGAGGGTGAGGTTGATCCGGTGATCGGTCACCCGGCTCTGCGGGAAGTTGTAGGTGCGGATGCGTTCGCTGCGGTCGCCGGAGCCCACCTGGCCCTTGCGGTCGGCGGAGCGCAGGTCGTCGAGGCGCTGGCGCTCGGCGTCATAGAGACGGGCGCGCAGGATCTTCATCGCCTTGGCGCGGTTCTTGTGCTGGCTCTTCTCGTCCTGCTGGCTGACCACGACGCCGGTCGGGATGTGCGTGATGCGCACCGCCGAGTCGGTGGTGTTGACCGACTGGCCACCCGGGCCGGACGCGCGGAACACGTCGATGCGCAGGTCCTTCTCGTCGATCTTGATGTCGACCTCCTCGGCTTCCGGCAGCACCGCCACCGTCGCGGCCGAGGTGTGGATGCGGCCCTGGGTCTCGGTCGCCGGCACGCGCTGCACGCGGTGCACGCCCGATTCGAACTTGAGGCGCGCGAAGACGCTGCGGCCCGTCACCGTGGCGATCGCCTCGCGATAGCCGCCGATGCCGGTATCGGACAATTCCATGATCTCGAACTTCCAGCCCTTCTCGGCCGCGTAGCGCTGGTACATGCGGAACAGGTCGGCCGCGAACAGCGCGGCCTCGTCACCGCCGGTGCCCGCACGGATTTCCAGGATGGCGTTCTTCTCGTCGGCCGCATCCTTGGGCAGCAGCATGCGCTTCACGGTGCGCTCCAGCTCCGGCAGGCGCTTGCGCAGTTCTTCGGCTTCTTCCTCGGCGATGGCCTTCATGTCGGGATCCGAGGCCATCGCCTCGGCATCCTTCAACTCGCGCTCGGCCTTGTGCCACTCGCTCACCGCCTCGACCAGCGGGCCGAGGTCGGCATACTCCTTCGAGGCCGCGACGAACTTCTGCCCGTCGAGCGTGCCGGCCGAGAGCGCCGCCTGCAGCTCGGCATGGCGCGTCACGACCTGGTTGAGCTTCAACAACAGCGACATGTCAGACCTTCAAAGCTTCAGCGAGACCGTCGAACGGCACTTCGCGCTGGGCGCCGCTGTCGAGGTCCTTGAGTTGGGCCACACCCTTGGCCAGTTCGTCGTCGCCGATGATGAGCGCGGCCCGGGCGTTGAGCTTGTTGGCCCGCTGCATGCGCCGTTTCATGTTACCGCGATAGTCCTGTTCGACGGCGATGCCCTGCTTGCGCAGGACGCGCGCGATGCCGAGCGCCCTGGCTTCGGCCGCCGCGCCCAGCGGCGCGATGACGACGGGCCGCGGCAGGGGCTTCGGCTCATCGGCCAGCATCATCAGCCGCTCGATACCGCCCGCCCAGCCGATGCCGGCGGTGGGAGGACCGCCCAGTTCGGCGATCAGCCCGTCATAGCGGCCGCCGCCCAGCACGGTGCCCTGGGCGCCGAGATGGGTCGTCACGAACTCGAAGGCGGTGTGGGTATAGTAGTCGAGGCCGCGCACCAATGCGGGATCGACCTCGAAGGCGATGCCGGCCGCGGTGAGGCCGTCCTGCACCGACTTGAAGAAGTCGCGGCTGGCGTCATTCAGGTGATCCGAGAAGCTCGGCGCATTGGCGTTGATCGCCTTGTCGCCCTCGTCCTTGCTGTCGAGGATGCGCAGCGGATTGCGCGCCAGGCGATTGCGCGAATCCTCGGAGAGCCTGTCCACGTGACCGGAATAGTAATCGGTCAGCACCTTGCGATAGCCGGTACGGCTCTCCGGGTCGCCGAGCGAATTGATCTTGAGCACGCAGCGGTCGAGGATCGTGAGGCGATCGAGGATGTCGGCCGCGACGGAGATCACCTCGATGTCGGCGCCGGGCTCGGGCGCGCCCAGTACCTCGAGGTCGATCTGGTGGAACTGGCGCTGGCGTCCCTTTTGCGGCCGCTCGTAGCGGAACATCGGGCCCGCCGCGAAGACCTTGAGCGGAAGCTGCTGCGCCAGCTCGCCGTTCGACACGAAGGCGCGGCAGATGCCGGCTGTGTATTCCGGCCGCAAGGTCAGCGATTCGTTGCCGCGATCGGCGAAGGTGTACATCTCCTTCGACACGACGTCGGTGGTCTCGCCGATGCCGCGCGCGAACAGCTCGGTGAATTCGAAGATCGGCGTCGCCATCTCGCGATAGCCGTAGAGGCGCGCCACGTCGCGCGCCGTGTCGACGACGTGCGCGAAGCGCCGGTAATCGTCGGGGAGGAGGTCGTGCGTGCCACGCACGGGTTGCATCTTGCTCACGGGAAATCGCCTTGAAAAATCGTCGGGAAAGGAAAGCCTGGGACCGCTACTCCGCGGCGGCGCGATGTCGCTCGGCTTCTTTCGCCTTGCCCTCTTCCGCCTTGGCGGCCTCGATCTCGGCCGCCTTCTTCTCGATCAGCCCGACCAGGTGGTCGACGACGTTGGCGTCCTTCAGCCGATGGTGCGGGACGCCCGCGATATAGACCTGGTGGGTGTTCGAGCCGCCGCCGGTGAAGCCGATGTCGGTCTCGCGGGCCTCGCCCGGTCCGTTCACGACGCAGCCGATCACCGACACCGTCATCGGTGTGGTGATGTGGGCGACGCGCTTCTCCAGCGCCTCGACCGTGCGGATGACGTCGTACTGCTGACGCGCGCAGGACGGGCAGGAGATGATGTTGACGCCGCGGTGCCGAAGGTTCAGCGCCTTCAGCATCTCGAAGCCGACGCGGACTTCTTCCTCAGGCTCGGCCGAGAGCGAGACGCGGATCGTGTCGCCGATGCCGGCCCACAGCAGCGAGCCCATGCCGATCGACGACTTCACCGTGCCGGTGCGCGTGCCGCCCGCTTCGGTGACGCCGACATGCAGCGGGTAGTCGCAGGCGTCGGCGAGCTGCTGGTAGGCCGCGACCGCCAGGAAGACGTCGGACGCCTTCACGCTGATCTTGAACTCGTGGAAATCGTGGTCCTGCAGGATGCGCGCATGGTCGAGCGCGCTTTCCACCATCGCCTCGGGGCAGGGCTCGCCATACTTCTCGAGCAGGTCCTTCTCCAGCGAGCCGGCATTGACGCCGATGCGCATGGACAGGCCGTGGTCCTTGGCTGCCTTCACCACCTCGCGCACCCTCCCGGCGCTGCCGATGTTGCCGGGGTTGATGCGCAGGCAGGCCGCGCCCGCCTCGGCCGCCTCGATGGCGCGCTTATAGTGGAAGTGGATGTCGGCCACGATCGGGACCTTGGAGGCCCGCACGATCTTGCCCAGGGCCGCCGTCGACTCCTCGTCGGGGCAGGACACGCGGATGATGTCCACGCCCGCCTCTTCGCAGCGACGGATCTGGGCGATGGTCGCCTCGGCGTCCGCGGTCAGCGTGTTGGTCATGGTCTGGACGGTGATCGGCGAATCGCCGCCCACCGGCACGGACCCGACCATCACGCGCCGCGACTTGCGGCGCTGGATGTCGCGGTACGGTCTGATGCTCATGGGGACAATGTAGCGGCGAGGCCCCGCCTCCGCCAGCGGGCGGCCATTACAAAGGCACGACCGTGCCTAGCGGGCCTCGGTGATGCGGTAGGCGATTCCGGCCGGAACGACGTAGCTTTCGCCGGCACGCACATAGGTCTGCGTCAGCACGTCGCCGTTCGGCGCCCGCAACTCGACCCAGCTGTTTGTCCTCACGCTGATCGGGGTGTTGACCCGGACGGGGATCGGCGGCGGCACCGCTTCGGGCGCCCGTGCGTTGGCTTCCTCGACCGGCTTGGCCGCCTCGACGCGCGGCGGCTCGATCAACGCCGGCGGCTGGGCGGCCTGCGCCTGACCGATCGACGGAACATTCATCACGACCGGCGGCGGCGGTGCGGGAACGGCGACGACCACCGGCGGCGCCAGCGGCGCGACCGGAGCCGGGGCGACGCTTTCGACGCGCTGCGCAGGCCACACCTGGGCGGGCAGCGAGCCGTTGATGGTGCGTGTTTCCGGAGCCGGCGACGGCGGCATCTGGGCAACGAAAGGATTGGGTGCGGGCGCCGGCGCGCTGGGACGCTCCGACAGCAGGCGATCCGGCACGGGCGGCACCTTCTGAGCCACGACGGCCTGATCCTGCGGCATGTAGTGCCACACACCATAGCCCGCGCCGACAACGAGAAGGACGGTGAGGACCGCGAGGCCGATCGGCGCACGCCTGTCGGCGACCGGGAAATTGGCCGGCAACGCGACCGGACGCTTGATGGGAACCGCACCCGACAGATGATAGGCGGTCATGACCTTTTCGGGATCGAGACCGACATGGGTCGCGTAAGCCCGCAGGAAGGCGGGAATGTATGCAGCGCCGGGAAGCTTGTCGTAGCGACCTTCTTCGATCGCTTCGAGATGAGCGCGCCTGATGCGGATGCTCTTCTCGACTTGAGTCAGGTCCAGACCGCGTGCCTCGCGTTGATCGCGTAGGAGTCGACCGACCGCTTGGCCTGGTCCGGCCTCGCGCTCAATCGCCCGCCAGTCAGCCTGATCCGGCATTGATATTCCCTGCTTGTCCCCTCGTCGCGACTCTTAGCAGAGGCCCTATGGCAGGGCAAAAGCGATTCGACTTCGAGTCGTTAAATTTCGATCGCGTGATCGGCGGCGAAGAGACGCAACGTCTCACGCAACGGACGATCGGGTTGAGTAAGCGCAGAGCTCATGAAACCAATCGCATCATTGAGATCGAGCGAACGGATCATCGCCTTAACGGGACCGATCGCACCCGGCGACATCGAGAGTGAACGCACACCGATCGAAAGCAATGCGAGAGCCTCGACCGGACGTCCCGCCATCTCGCCGCATACCGCGATGTCCACACCCGCGGGCCGCACTTTGTTCACTACAAAATGTAGCAATCGAAGCATCGCCGGGGACAAGCTGTCGTAGCGCCCGGCCAGCCGGCTGTTGCCGCGGTCGGCGGCATAGAGGAATTGCAGCAGATCGTTCGTGCCGACGGAGATGAAATCCACGTGCGGCAGAAGACTGTCGAGCTGCCATGCAAGTGCCGGCACTTCGAACATAACGCCAACACGCAGACGCTCAGGCACCGCCTGGCCACGACGCTTCGCGCGATCCATCTCGAGGTCGAGCAGATGACGCGCGCGTAGCAATTCGGTGACCTCGGCGATCATGGGGAACATGATCGACAAGGGACGTCCGTTGGCTGCCAGGATCATCGCGCGAAGCTGGCGGCGCAGCATCGCCGGACGATCGAGCCCGATGCGGATGGCGCGCCATCCCATCGCGGGATTCTCGTCGCCGAAGGAATCGATATAGGGAAGGACCTTGTCACCCCCTACATCGAGTGTGCGGAAAGTTACCGGGCGGCCATCCGCGAGATCGAGCACGCGGCCATAGAGCCAAGCCTGTGCATCAACGTCGGGAAACTCCGAACGCACCATGAACGGAATCTCGGTCCGATAGAGGCCGACACCGTCGGCACCCGTATCGTCGAGATGCTGCATGTCGATCAGCAGGCCGGCATTCATGTTGAGCGAGATGCGCGCCTGGTCGCGCGTCGCCGGCGGCAGGTCGCGCAGCGCGGCATACTTGCGACGGCGCTCGGCCCGCGCATTGAGCGCGACATCGACGGTCTGGAGGATGTCCTCGGCCGGACGCACCAGAACCTGTGCATTGTCGCCGTCGACCACGATCGGATCGCCCGCCTCGACCCGCGCCAGCACGTTCGGCGCGCGGCCGACGACGGGAATGTCGAGCGCGCGGGCCACGATCGCCACGTGGCTGAGCGCCGAGCCTTCCTCCAGGACGAGGCCGCGCAGGCGGTTGCGGTCGTAGTCGAGCAGCTCGGCCGGTCCCATGTCCCGGGCGACCACGATCATGTCGTCGGGCAACGACGCGGGATCGACGGCGACCCGGCCGGTGAGCCGCAGCAGCAACCGGTTGCTGAGATCCTGCAGGTCGCTCAGCCGCTCGCGGATATAGGGATCCGTCGATTGGCCGAGTCGCGCACGAACGTCGTCGAAGGCGCGCTGGACGCCGGCCTCGGCGGTGAGGCCCGAATCGATGGCCTCGCGCACGCGCTCGGCCCAGCCGCGATCGTCGACGAACATGCGGAAGGTCTCGAGGATCTCGCGCTGCTCGCCCGACTGCATGTCGTGCGCCTCGAGCATGCGATCGACATCGTCGCGGACGCCGCGCAGCGCCTCCTGGAAGCGGACCTGCTCCTGCTCGACATCCTCGGCAACGACACGCTGGATGACGATCCGCGGCTCGTGCAGCACGGCGCGGCCGATCGCGACGCCCGGCGTGAGCTGCACGCCGTCGACACGCAGCGGCAGCAGCCCGATTCCGTCGACCTGCTGGACCTCGTTGGGGCTGACGACGTGGCTGGCCGAGACCAGTTCCGCCAGCACCATGGCGATGGTCTGCAGCGTCTCGACCTCTTCCTCGTCGTACTGGCGGCGCGTGCGGTTCTGCACGACCAGCACGCCCAGGACGCGGCCGGCGCGCACGATCGGCACGCCCGCCAGCGAATGGTAGATTTCCTCGCCGGTCTCGGGGCGATAGGCGAACTGCGGATGGTGCTGGGCGTCGTCGAGCGTCAGCGGTCGGCCGTGGGCGGCAATGTCACCGACCAGACCCTCGCCGACCCGCAGCCGCGTGCTGTGCACGGCCGAGGGATTCAGGCCCTGGGTTGCGAACAGTTCCAGCACCTCGCCGGCGCGCAGCAGGTAGATCGAGCAGACCTCGGCCACCATCTCATTGGCGACGAGGCGCACGACCTCGCCCAGCGTCACTTCGACGGACTCGGCACGCGCCATCGTGTCCCGGAGCCGCTTGAGGAGCATTCGCGGTCCGGCCAGGGGAGTTGATCTCTCCATGGTCAGACCGCGAGATGCTTGAGTCGAATGACGACGAAGCTGCGGTCGATGATACAGGCGCAAACTCGCCAGGCCGCGGCCGCCGACTTGGTCGGTCGGGCGTTCAGGCAAGGCATATGGGCGAGTGCGGCGTCCATGCGCCGCTTATAGCAAGACCTGCGCCGGACTGCCTACCGGCTAATTTGCAGAGTCCCGCTGGACTTTAGGGCCGTTTTTCCGGGCCAATCAGGCCGCGTCCAGTTCATAGGCAGTGTGAAGGGCGCGCACCGCGAGCTCGGTGTATTCGGCCGCCACCAGCACGCTGATCTTGATCTCCGACGTGGAGATGACCTGGATGTTGATCCCCTTCGCAGCCAGGGTTTCGAACATCTTGAGCGCGACGCCCGCATGGGAGCGCATGCCGACCCCGATCACCGAGACCTTGGACACGTTGAGGTCGGACTTCACCTCGGCGAACTTCAGCTCGGCCTTGGCCTTCTCCAGCTTCTCGGCGGCGCGCGCCAGGTCGGCCTTCGGGACCGTGAAGGTGATGTCCGTGGCGCTGCCGTCGACCGAGACGTTCTGCACGATCATGTCGACGTTGATGTTGGCCTCAGCCAGCGGGCCGAAGATGCCCGCGGCGACGCCGGGACGGTCCGGCACCTGCACCACGGTGATCTTCGCCTCGTCCCGGGCGAAGGCGATGCCGCTCACGACGGACTTTTCGAGGCCCTGGGCCATGATCTCTTCCTCGTCCACAACCAGAGTTCCGGGCAGGTCGCTGCCGAGCGCCTCGTCGAACGACGACAGCACCTGCACGCGCACATGATGGTTCATCGCCAGCTCGACGGAGCGCGTCTGCAGCACCTTCGAGCCGAGCGACGCCATTTCGAGCATTTCCTCGTAGGTCACACGGTCGATCTTCTGCGCCTTCTCGACGATGCGCGGATCGGTCGTGTAGACGCCGTCGACGTCCGTATAGATGTCGCAGCGATCGGCCTTGAGGGCGGCCGCCAGCGCCACGGCCGACGTGTCGGAGCCGCCGCGGCCCAGGGTCGTGATGCGGCCGTCCGGCGAAACGCCCTGGAAACCCGGCACGATCGGCACTTCGCCCGCCGTCATCGTCTTCGCGAATTCGACCGTATCGATCTCGATGATGCGCGCCTTCGCATGGGCATCGTCGGTCTTGATCGGCATCTGCCACGACGTCCAGGAGCGCGACTTCACGCCCTCCTGCTGCAGCGCCATCGCCAGCAGGCCGATCGTGACCTGCTCGCCCGTCGCCACGACGACATCGTATTCGCGCGGATCGTGCAGAGGGGAAATCTCGTTCACCCACTTCACGAGCTGGTTGGTGGCGCCCGACATGGCCGAGACCACGACCGCGACCTCGTTGCCGCGCAGGACCTCGGCTTTGACCTTGCGCGCGACGTTCTTGATACGATCCGTATCGCCGACCGAAGTGCCGCCAAATTTCAGAACGATGCGCGCCATGTATCCACTCGAGGGCAGCCTCTGCCCGGAAAGCGGGCTATAGACACCGGCGGCGCCATATGGGTCAAGGGTAGCCATGGTCGAAACCGCGCATATCCCCACTGACGGAACGGTCGATCCCGCCGAGGTCGAGCGCTTCTCCCGCATCGCAGACGAATGGTGGGATCCCACCGGCAAGTTCGCGCCGCTGCACCGGCTGAACCCGGTGCGGATCGGCTATGTCCGCGACCGGATCGCCGCCCACTGGCAGCGCGATCCCCTGAACGGCGAGCCGCTGCGGGGCCTCTCGCTGCTCGACATCGGCTGCGGAGGGGGGCTGCTCAGCGAGCCGATGACGCGGCTGGGCGCCTCGGTCACCGGCGTCGACGCCTCGGAGCGCAACATCGCCACGGCTTCCGTCCACGCGGCGCGCCAGGACCTCGCCATCGACTATCGCCAGGGAACGGCCGAGGCGCTGGCCGAAAGCGGCGCGCAGTTCGACGTGGTGCTGGCGCTCGAGATCGTCGAGCATGTGGCCGATGTCGACCTGTTCCTGCGGTCCTGCGGCCGCATGGTGAAGCCGGGCGGGCTCCTCTTCCTGTCGACCCTGAACCGCACCGCAAAAGCCTGGGCCCTGGCCATCGCCGGCGCCGAATACGTGCTGGGCTGGCTGCCGCGCGGCACCCACGACTGGAAGAAGTTCCTGAAACCGTCAGAGGTCGCGCGTGGCCTGCGCGCCGGCGGGATCGAGCCGCAGGAGATCGTTGGCGTCGTCTACGCGCCGCTCAGCCGCAAATGGTCGCTGAACAAGAGCGACCTCGACGTGAACTACATGCTGTACGGGACGGCCGGGACGCGCTGAGAAGAGTAAGGATCCTTCGCTGCGCTCAGGATGACAGGGCTTGGCGCAGTGCGCCTATTGCAAGAGACGGTGTCATCCTGAGCGCAGCGAAGGATCCTTAACTTCCGGTCAGCGGCTCAGTTGCCGCGCGGAATCCAGGGCAGGCGGCCGAATTCGATGCCCTCTTCCGCCAGCGCCTCGGCTTCCTCGTCGCTGGTCTCGCCGTAGATGCCGCGCTTGTCGCTTTCGCCGTAGTGAATCTTGCGGGCCTCGTCGGCGAACTTGTCACCGACATGCTCGCAGTTCTTCTCGACCTCGGCTCGGACCTTGAGCAGGGCCTCGCGCAGTTCCTTGGGCATGTGCTTGGCGAGCGCCGCCATCTGCTGCTGTTGCTCGGCCGATGGCGCGGCGGGTGCCTCCGCAGGCACCTCGACGGCGGCTGGTACTGCGGCATCCTTGCCCTTCTTGCCAATGCGGGGTGCCATCAAGGCGCGCTCGACCTTGTCCGTGCCGCAGACGGCGCAGCCGATCAGCGACTTCTTCTCCTGGCGCTCATAGGTCTTGCTGTCCTTGAACCAGCTGTCGAACTCGTGGCCTTTGGCGCAGCGCAAGCGATACAAAATCATGACAGACGGAAAAATGGTGGCTTGTCGCGCCGGACGCAAGAGCCGATTGTCGCGCCCCGCCACGTGAATAGCCGCCCGTCACAATCGCCAATGGACAAGCCGCAGCCCTCGAACCTCAAGGCCGCCTTCTGGATGGCAGGCTGGCTGACGGCAATGCTCGTCATGGCGATCGCCGGCCGCGAGACGACGCGCGAGCTCGACGTCTTCCAGATCATGGAGATGCGCTCGGTCATCGGCATCGCCATGCTCTATCCGCTGATCCACGCCGCTGGCGGCTTCGGCAAGCTCAGGACCAAGCGCCCCTGGCAGCAGGTCGGCCGCAACATCGCCCACTACGGCGCGCAGTTCGCCTGGTTCAAGGCGCTCACCCTCATTCCACTCGCCCAGGTCATCTCGATCGAGTTCACCATGCCGATCTGGACCGCGATCCTCGCGGTCGCCTTCCTCGGCGAGCGCATGGGCCTCTGGAAGAACCTCGCCGTGGTGCTGGGCGTGATCGGCGTCGTCATCATCGTGCGACCTGGGACCAACGAGATCGTGCCCGGCCAGATCATCGCGCTGGCCGCCGCAGTCGGCTTCGCCATCTCGGTGACCATGGTGAAGTCGCTCACGCGTACCGACAGCGTGGTGACCATCCTGTTCTGGATGCTGTTCATTCAGTCCATCATCGGCCTGGTACCGGCGCTCGAGGTCTGGCGCTGGCCCTCGGCCTATGTCTGGGCGTGGATCATCGCCGTCGCCTTCTGCGGGACCTTCTCGCACTACTGCCTGACGCGCGCGATGCTGCATGCCGACGCCACCGTCGTCGTGCCGATGGATTTCCTGCGCGTGCCGCTGACCGCCCTCGCCGGCTGGCTGCTCTACAACGAGCGGCTGGACATGCTCACCATCCTGGGCGCCGCGCTGATCCTGGCGGGCAACCTGCTCAACCTGAAGGGCGCGGGAGCGCGCAAGACATGACGCCTCCCTCTTCCTGGATCGCCACCTGGGCCGGCCTCGTTCCGCCCGATGCCACCGTGCTGGACGTCGCAGCCGGCAAGGGCCGCCATACCGAGTTCTTCGCCGGCCGTGGGCATCCCGTGACGGCCATCGATCGCGATGTCAGTGCGTTGCCGCAGTCCGACAAGGTCGAGGCGATCGCCGCCGACCTCGAGGACGGCTCACCCTGGCCGCTGGCCGGCCGCCGCTTCGGCGCGATCGTCGTCACCAACTACCTGCACCGGCCCCTCTTCCCCGCTCTGTTCGACGCGCTGCTGCCCGGCGGCATCCTGCTCTACGAGACCTTCATGGCGGGCAACGAACGGTTCGGGAAGCCCGATCGTCCGGATTTCCTGCTCAAGGACGGCGAGCTGCTCGATCTCGTGCGCGGAAGATTCTCGGTGACCGCCTACGAGGCACGCATGATCAGCCAGCCGAAGATGGCGATGGTGCAGAGGATCGCCGCCCGCCTTCTCTAGAGCGCGCTCAGGCGTCGCGCGCGCCGCGGACCAGCCGTCCCGGCAAGGCGCCGGTCGCTTCACCACCGCGATAGACGACGGCGCCCGACACGATGGTCGCGTCGAAGCCTTCCGTCCGCTGGATCAGACGCTTACCGCCGGCCGGCAGGTCGTAGACGATCTCGGGCCGGCGCAGCCGCATATTGTCGTAGTCGATGACGTTGATGTCGGCTTTCAGCCCTACCTTCAGCAGGCCGCGGTCGCGCAGGCCGACCTCGATGGCATTGTCGGCCGTCAGCCGCTTGATCGCCCACGACACCGGAAACAGCGAGCCGCGCGCACGGTCACGGGTCCAGTGCGTCAGCGTGTAGCTGGTGGCCGTCGCGTCGCACATGACGCCGACATGGGCGCCACCATCGCCGAGGCCCAGCAAGGTGTTGGGCGCGGAGATCATCTCGCGCACCACGTCGAGATTGCCGCCAACGAAGTTGGTGACCGGGAGGTAGATGATCTGCTTGCCGTCGCGCTCGAGCATCAGGTCATACGCGACTTCCGCGGGAGGACGCCCCTGTCGTGCCGCCATCGCAGCGATGCTCTGGTCGGCGGTCGGCTCGTAGTCCGGCGGATCGCCGAGCGGGAACATGCGATCCCAGCGGTCGACCAGCCGGTTGCGCCGGTCGCCTTCGAACGATTCGGCGAGCAGACGCGCGCGGAACTCGGGATTGCGCAAGTTCGCGAGACGCTCGACGAACGGCAGCCGCGCGATGCGGTCGTAGCTTGGCCGGCCGGTGAAGGGGCTCTGCGACAGTTCGAGTCCCAGCAACACACAGGTCGGGCGCGAGCGGACCTGGGCGGTGATGCGCAGTCCTTCGCGGTTGGCTTCGTCAATCTCGGCCATCGTTTCGCGCCAGCCATCCGGCCGCGCATTCGACTGGATCAGCGTGATCGTGACGGGACGGCCCGACTCCTTCGCCAGACGGCGGAACAGGGCGACCTCGCCTTCCTGGAAATCCGAGACGATCTGCAGCCAGCCGGCATCGGCCTGACGCATCGCGCGAGCGATCGCCGTCAGCTCCGCCTCCTCGGCGCGAAGGGTCGGGATGTGCTTTCCATCGGCCGAGCGGTGATTGAGCGTGCGCGAGGTCGAGAAGCCCAGCGCGCCGGCACGCAGGCCCTCGACCGTGAGTTCGGCCATCCGCTGGCGATCCCGCTCGGTCGCGGGCTCGCGATCGGCACCGCGTTGACCCATCACGTAGACGCGCAGCGCCGCGTGCGGCACCTGGGTCGCGACGTCGGCGTCGTAGCGACGGGCGGCGATGGCATCCATGAAGTCCGGGAAGCTGTGCCAGTTCCACGGCAGGCCTTCCGACAGCACGACCTCGGGAATGTCCTCCACGCCTTCCATCAGGTTGATCAGCATCGCGTGCTGGTCTTCGTGACAAGGCGCGAAGCCCACGCCGCAATTGCCCAGCACGACGGTCGTGGCCCCGTTCCACGACGACGGCGACAGCCGGTCGCTCCATGTCACCTGCGCGTCGTAATGGGTGTGCACGTCGACGAAGCCCGGCGTCACCAGCTTGCCGCGCGCGTCGATCTCCTCGGCACCCTTGGCGATGTTCTTGCCGATGGCCGCGATCTTCCCATCGACGATGGACAGATCGGCCTCGTAGGGATCGCCGCCCGAGCCGTCGACGATGGTGCCGTTGCGAATCACCAGGCTGGGAGAAGACATCGGGTACTCCAGGGTGTGGCAGCCGAGAGTGCCGCGATTCGGCAGGCCGGTCGAGGCGAGTGCCGCAATTTTCACACGATCTGACGCAAGAGTTTCGCATGCAGGACGATCAAATCTTCCGCCGATGGCGGCGCGTCGACGAGCCGGGGCTCGAGCTGATGGCCCTGTCGCGCAGTGCATCGGGAATCAACGTCCGCTCGACGCTGATCCTTGCCGGCGAGGAGAGTTTCGGCCTTCGCTATCGCTGGGAGCTCGATCCGTCGTGGCGCACGCGAACGCTGCGCATCGAGCGCACCGATGCGATCGAGAAGTCGCTCCTGATCGAACGGATGGGCGACACGAGCTGGCGGGTCGATGGCGAGGCACGGCCCGACCTCTCGGGCTGCCACGAGGTCGACGTGTCGGCGACGCCGTTCTGCAACGGGCTGGCGATCCGGCGCTTCGGCGAGGCCGACGGCGAATGGCTGGCGCTGTTCGTCGAGGCTTCGGTGCTCACCTGCCAGCCGTCACGCCAGCGCTACGAGCATCTCGGCCCGCGCGCCTGGCGCTACGTCGACAAGGGCGTGTCCGACGGCTTCACGGCGCGGCTCGATCTCGACGAGGAAGGGCTCGTCGCGAAGTACGAGCATCTGTTCGAGGCGTTTTAGGAACCCTCCTCATCCTGAGGAGCGGCCGGAGGCCGCGTCTCGAAGGATGGCAACCCGCACCACGTTTGTTGCCCATCCTTCGAGACGCCGCGCTTTGCGCGGCTCCTCAGGATGAGGTGGTTAAGTAGCTAGCGGCGCCTACTCCGCCGCCTTCGCGATCGCCGCCTTGTGCAACGCGGGTGCCGCATACTTGCGGTCGTGAGTCAGCGACGGGACCATCTTCCGGGCTTCCGCGATCTTCGCCATGTCGATGTCGGCGATGACGACGCCCGCTTTCTCACCGCCGGCATCGGCCAGCACCTCGCCCCAGGGGGCGACGGCGATCGAGTGGCCGTAGGTCTTGCGGTTGGAGCCCTTGTGCGTGCCGACCTGCGCCGGCGCGAAGACGAAGCAGCCGGTCTCGATGGCACGGGCTCGCATCAGCGTGTGCCAGTGCGCCTGGCCGGTCGGCACCGTAAACGAGGACGGGATCGACAGCATCGTGGCGCCGGCATGGGCCAGCTCGCGATAGAGATAGGGGAAGCGCAGGTCGTAGCAGATGGTCATGCCGAGCACGCCCCACGGCGTCTCGGCCAGTACTGCCTTCTCGCCCGGGCGGAACGTCGAGGACTCGCGATAGCTCTCGCCGCCCGCGAGCTGGACGTCGAACATGTGGATCTTGTCGTAGCTCGCCACGATGCCGCCCGACGAATCGATCAGGTAGGAGCGATTGCGGATCTGCTCTTCGCCCGGCACGCGCACATGGATCGAGCCCAGCAGGAACCACGCGCCGGTGTCGCGCGCGGCGGCGCGGCAGGCCGCGAGCATCGCATGCTCTTCCTCGGTCTGTGCCTTGGCCAGCGTCTCGGTGCGGTTGGCGCCGATCAGGCCGGTATTCTCCGGCGTCATGATGAAGTCGGCGCCGCCGTCGCGCGCGAGCTTCGCCTGCTCGCGCAGCGAGGCCACGTTCTCGGCGATCTCGTTGCTGACGTTGGTCTGGATCAGGCCGGCCTTGAACGCGGTCATGGTGGAGGTTCCTTAGCCCGGCTGTGCGAGCAGCGCGTCGAGCTTGCCCGCCTGTTCGAGGGCGGCGAGATCGTCGGAGCCGCCGATATGCTGTCCGTTGATGAAGATCTGCGGCACCGACGTGCGGTTGGTCCGCGCGCGCATCTCGGTGCGCTTCTGGTCGTCCATCATCACGTCGGTCTCTTCGTATTCGGCGCCCTTGCTGTCGAGCAGGCTCTTGGCGCGCGAGCAGTAGCCGCAGAACGGCGAAGTGTAGATTTCGATCTTGGCCATGGGTGAACCTCTTTCCCGGACTATACCGCTGGCCGGACAACCCGCGCCAGTGTCAGGACATCAACCCGCCGGGCTCCGGCCCGTTGCAGCGCCCGCGCGCAGGCCTCGACCGTCGCCCCGGTCGTGAGCACGTCGTCGACCAGCAGGACGGTCTTGCCGGCCACCTGCGGCTGCCATTTGGGATGGATGTCGAAGGCCTCGCGCACGTTGCGCCGCCGCTCCGTTGCCTTGAGGCCGGCCTGCGAGCCGGTCCAGCGATGCCGGCGCAACAGGTCGGGCGCCAGGCACAGCTCGCGGCGTGGCCCCATCGTTCGCACGACGATACGCGCCAGAAGCTGCGCCTGATTGTACCGGCGCATGAACAACCGCCGCCAATGGAGCGGCACCGGCGCCACCAGATCGGCCTCGCCTAAAAGATCGGCACCGGCCCGCGCCATCCAGCCGCCGCAGGCCCGCGCGATATCCGTGCGGTCGCCATGCTTGAACGGCAACACGATCCGCCTGCTCGCGTCGTCATAGACCAGAGCGGCCCGGGCGCGATGGTAGCGCGGCCGGCGGGCGAGGCAGCCGGCACAGAGCGCCTCCGCCCCCAGATCCTCGACGAACGGCGTGCCGCAGCAGGCGCAGTGTGGCGCGGATATGAAGGAGAAGCCCTGCCAGCAGCTCGTGCACAGCGCGCCCGGCGCGCCGACGATCTCGTTGCAGCCCAGGCAGAGTGGCGGCAGCACGGCGTCGAGCACGGCCCGCCCCCAACCTGAAAAGGCGCCTGCAACGGCTCCGCTCACTCCCCCTGAGAACATGCAGCGGATTGGGGCGGGCAAATGCGCCCACAGGATGGCGTTCCCCTACCCGCCGCCGTCCTTTTTCCCTACATACCCACTGTGACGAGCCCCGATCCCCTGCTGGTGTTCGACCGCACCACATTGCGCCAGCGCCGCGAGCGTGCGGCCCGCGATTGGGAACGTCATGATTTCCTGAAGCGCGAGATCGCCGAGCGGCTGGTCGACCGGCTGGCCGATGTGCGCCGCACCTTTCCCCTCGCCCTCGACCTCGGCAGTCACGGCGACGAGGTCGCGGCGGCCCTTGGCGCACATCCAAACGGCGAGCGCACGATCGTCGAACAGTTGGTGCGCGCCGATCTCGGTCGCGGCTTCGCGGCCCGTGCGCGCGGGCCGGCCGTCGTCGCCGACGAGGAGTTCCTGCCCTTTGCCGCCGGCCGCTTCGACCTGGTGCTGAGCGCCATGGACCTGCACTGGGTCAACGACCTGCCGGGCACGCTGATCCAGATTGCGCGCATCCTGAAGCCCGACGGCCTGTTCCTCGGCGCCCTGCTGGGCGGCGCCACCCTGTGGGAGCTGCGCCAGGCGCTGACGGCGGCCGAGAGCGAGATCGACGGCGGCTTGAGCCCGCGCGTGTCGCCGTTCGCGGACCTGCGCGATGCGGCGGGCCTGCTGCAGCGGGCGGGCTTCGCCCTGCCGGTGGCCGACAGCGAGACGATCGAGGTCGAGTATGAAAGCGCCTTGGCGCTGATGCGCGATCTCAGCGCCATGGGCGAGAGTAATCTCGTGCGCGGGCGCCGCCGCGGCCTGACAGGCCGCGCCGTGCTGCTGCGCGCCGCCGAACTCTACGGCGAGCGGTTCACGCGGCCGAGTGGTCGCGTCAACGCGAGCTTCGAGGTCCTGTTCCTGCACGGCTGGTCGCCGCATGCCTCGCAGCCCAAGGCGCTGAAGCCCGGCAGCGCGGCGCAGCGGCTGGCCGACGCGCTGGGAACATCCGAAATCAGTGCCGGCGAAAAAGTGGAGCGGAGCTAGATCGTGCCTGCGGTGAAACTCTCGTTCAGCGGCCTGGTCGGCCAGAGCTTCGGCTTCGTCTCCGCCAACTTCGGCCTTTTCTTTCACCTCGTCACCATTCCCTGGATCGCGTCGCTCGCGATCCGGCTGGTGGGCTCGACGATGTCGCGCGACTCGCTGATGCCGATGCTGATCGAGAAGGCCGCCGACATGATTCCGACGGTGATGTTCATGGTGGCGTGGCAGAGGGTCGTGCTGCTGGGGCCCGGCCGCGTCGGCCGCTTGCCGGGGCTCGGCTGGTCGCCGCGCGAGATGGCCTACCTTATCCACCTGATCAAGATCGGCGGCTTCACCTTCGTCCTGCTCGCGGCCTTCGTGCTGAGCCTGGGCGCGATCGATCCCGAGATGCTTGCGCCGGGCGCCGTGATCGATCCCGAGGTCGCGCGCCGGCAGGCGCTGGCCGCGCCGATCGGCGCCGGCTTCACCGTCTCGATCATCCTGGCGCTGCGCATCAGCTACGGCCTCGCCGCAACCGCGGTCGACGAACCCTTTTCGCCGCGCCTGTCCTGGGCCCACAGCAAGGGCAATGCCTGGACGATCATCGGCGTGCTGTTCCTGATCTTCCTCGGCAGCGCGCTCGCCACCGTGATGGCGACCCTGGTCGTGCTCGGCCTCACACGCGGCGTGATGGGCGCCGGCGAATCGGCCGCCGTGATCACCTGGACCGTGGCCATCCTCGTCTCCTATGCCGGCACCGCGGTGGCGGCGACGGCCCAGGCCCTCATCTTCCGCAACCTTGTGGGCTGGCGCGAAGGAACGGCGCTGAGAGCGGTCTCGCCGACTTAATCGAGCGTCTTTCCAAGCTCACCCGTACCACCTCATCCTGAGGAGCACGCCGCAGGCGTGCGTCTCGAAGGATGGGCAGCAGACGTGGTGTGCGTAGCCCATGCTTCGAGACGGCCCTACGGGCCTCCTCAGCATGAGGTCTTGGTGTGAAGCAGACCTGATTAAACTTTACCCGGAAGGACTCTAATCCGTCATCTCGACCGGAGCGCCGAAGGCGCGGAGTGGAGAGATCTCTTTTCCATTCGATGGTCGGTGCGATGGAAAAGAGGTCCCTCGGCTGCGCTCGGGACGACGGAAGCGTCAGAGCAGGTCGCGCAGCAGGCCGATCAGGGGCAGGTCGGCGGGCGGCATCGGGTATTTGTTGAGGTCCATCGGCGCGACCCATTTCAGGGTCTGGCCCTCGTGCGGCCGCGGCGTGCCGTTCCACTTGCGGCAGGCGAAGACCGGCATCAGCAGATGGAACTTCTCGTAGGCGTGGCTGGCGAAGGCGATCGGCGCGAGGCAGCTCGTCGCCGTCTCGATGCCCAGCTCCTCGTGCAGCTCGCGGACCAACGCATGCTCGGGCGTCTCGCCGGGATCGACCTTGCCGCCGGGAAACTCCCAGAGGCCGGCCATCGACTTGCCCACCGGGCGTTGGGCGATGAGGACCCGGCTACCGGTGTCGACCAGGGCGACGGCCGCCACCAGCACGAGCGGACGCTCGCCCAGCGGCGGCGGACCGCCCGGGCATTCGTCTTCAAAAGAGGTCAAGAACGGTAGCTGCCGTTGATGTCGATGTAGCCGTGCGTGAGATCGCAGGTCCAGACGGTGGCACGGCCGCGGCCGATGCCGAGATCGATGTCGATCACCACGTCGGAGCCCTTGATGTGCTGGGCGACCGGCGCCTCGTCGTAGTTCGGCACGACCTGTCCCTGGTCGGTGATGCGTACGCCACCGATCGAGATCCGCAGCTTGTCGCGGTCCGCACGCTCGCCCGATTTGCCGACCGCCATGACGATGCGGCCCCAGTTGGCGTCCTCGCCGGCGATCGCCGTCTTGACCAACGGCGAATTGGCGACCGCCAGGCCGATCTTGCGCGCAGCACCGTTCGAAGAGGCGCCGCCCACGTTGATGGTCACGAACTTGGTGGCGCCCTCGCCGTCGCGCGCGAGGAGCTGCGCCAGCTCGATCATCACTTCATCGAGGGCGCGCTTGAAGTCGACCAGAACGGGATCGTCGGCTTCCTCGATCGGCGCATGGCGCGCCGCACCGGTGGCCACCATCAGGAACGTGTCGCTGGTCGAGGTGTCGCCGTCGACGGTGACGCAGTTCAGCGACTTGTCGGTGGCATCGGACAACAGCTTCTGCAGCACCGGGCCCGGGATCTTGGCGTCGGTGAAGGCGAAGCCCAGCATCGTGGCCATGTCCGGCGCGATCATGCCCGAGCCCTTGAGGAAGGCGTTCACCGTCACCGTGCGCTCGCCGATCTTGGCCTGGCGCGTGGCGAGCTTGGGGAACGTGTCGGTGGTCATGATGGCGGCCGCGGCGGCCGACCAGGCGTCTTCCTTGCCCGACTTGATGAGCGCCGGCACGACGGCGGCGATCTTTTCCCAGTCCAGCGGCTGGCCGATCACGCCGGTCGAGGCCATGAAGACCTCGTTGCGCGGGCAACCCAGCGCCTGGGCTATGGAGCGGGTCGTTTCCTCGACCGCCTTGTCGCCCAGCTTGCCGGTGAAGGCATTGGCGTTGCCGGCATTGACCACGATCGCGCGGACCTTGCCGCGAGCCAGGTTCTTGCGGCACCAGTCGACCGGCGCCGAGCAGGTCTTGGATTTCGTCAGGACGCCCGCGATGGTCGCCCCGGCCGGCACCACCGCCAGCAGGACGTCGTCGCGGTCCTTGTAGCGCACGCCAGACTGCGCAACGCCGAGCTTTACGCCGGCAATGCGGGGCAGCGTCGGCGTCGTCTTGGGCGCGAGCGGCGATACGGCGTGCTGTGCGGACATATGTCTCCCCTCAGGCGCGGCCGCGGGAGGCGGCCGGCCAGCGGCGGAGACTACACCAGAAACGCCCTAAAACGTGAGTTTTAGTTGAACCGAATTCTACTTCGGCGGCTGTGCCGGGGTCGCGGGCTTGGCGGCAGGCGCGGCAGGGGTTGCCGGCGCGGCCGGAGCCGCATCGACCTTGGTGCCGTCCATGTTGAACTTCTCGATCTTCGAGCCGGCGCGGATCTTGTCGAGCTGGGCCGTCACGGCCTCGCGCGCCAGTTCCTCGCGGATCTGCTCGGCGAGCTCCTCGAGCGCCGGCGGCGGGGCCGTACGGCGATCGTCGATCTTGATGACGTGGTAGCCGAACTGCGTCTTGGTCGGCGTCTCCGAGGTCTGGTCCTTCTTCAGGTCGAAGGCGGCATCGGCGAATTCCTTCACCATGTCGGACTTCTTGAACCAGCCGAGATCGCCGCCCTCGGCGCCCGACGCCTTGTCGGTCGACTTCTCCTTGGCGATCTTGTCGAAGGGCGTACCCTTCTTCAGGTCGGCGATGATGGCCTTGGCCTCGTCCTCGGTGGCGACCAGGATGTGGCGCGCGTGCACCTCTTCTTCCGGCGGCATCGACTTCAGGCGCTCCTGATACTTCGCCTGGATCTTCTCCAGGGTGACCAGGCGAGCGATCTCGCGCTGAATCCAGAAATCCTGCAGCACCTGCTCCTCGACGAAGGCCATGCGCTTCTTGAACGCCGGGTCCTCGTTGGTCTTGCTCTTCTTGCCTTCCTGGACGACCAGCTTGCTGTCGATGATGCGCTCGAGCAGCGCCGGGAACACCGCCTGCAGCGGCATCGAGCGGTACTGCTGCGGCAACGACTGCTGGGCGATCTCGAGCTCGGACAGGCGGATCTGCTGGCCGTTCACGACCGCCACGACCGGGTCCTTGACGGCGGTCGGCGCGGCGGCAGCGGCCGGCGGCTTGGCGGCCGGGGCAGCGGGAGCCGCCGGCGGCTTCGCGGGCTGGCCGGCAGGCGGGGTCTGGGCCAGGACGGGACCCGCGAAGAGGGCAACCGCGCCGCTCAGGAGGGCGAGGCGCAGGGAACGCAGGTTATGACTCATGGCGGGCTCCAGCAGATTCGTTCATTTCGAAAGGCGCAAACCGTTTACACAGGGGCCGTTGGGCCAAGCAAGCGCCGCCTCCCCAGGCCAGGGCGTGATGGCCTTGAATTGCGGCACTTTTTCGTGAGTCTCGCGTCGATGACGGGGCGATGACGCTTTTGCCTCGCGATTGAGCGCGGCTGCGGTGGTGCGTTGCGTTGACACTCCCCCACCCGCTCTCTATCTCTCACAGGGATGGCGGGCCCCTGCGCCCGCCTAAGTCATTATAATATCGAGGTTTTCCATGCTTGGCGCGCTTGCCCGGACGCTCTTCGGGACGGCCAACGACCGGATCGTCAAAGGCTTCGACAAGCCCGTGGCGAAGATCAACGCGCTTGAGCCAGAGATGGTCAAGCTTTCCGACGAGCAGCTGAAAGGCAAGACCGTCGAGTTCCGCGAGCGCCTCGCCAAGGGCGAAACGCTCGACGATCTGCTGCCCGAGGCCTTCGCCACGGTGCGCGAGGCGGCCAAGCGGACCCTGGGCCAGCGCCACTTCGACGTGCAGCTCAAGGGCGGCATGGTCCTCCACCAGGGCAAGATCGCCGAGATGAAGACCGGTGAGGGCAAGACGCTGGTCGCCACCCTCGCCGTCTATCTCAATGCGCTCAGCGGCAAGGGCGTGCACGTCGTCACCGTGAACGACTATCTCGCCCGCCGCGACGCCGAATGGATGGGCCGGGTCTACAAGTTCCTCGGCCTCACCGTCGGCATCATCGTCCACGAACTCGACGACGAGCAGCGCAAGGCGGCCTACGCCTGCGACGTCACCTACGGCACCAACAACGAACTCGGCTTCGACTACCTGCGCGACAACATGAAGTATCGCCAGGACGCGATGGTCCAGCGGCCCTTCAATCATGCGATCGTCGACGAGGTCGATTCGATCCTGATCGACGAGGCGCGCACGCCGCTGATCATCTCCGGCCCGGCCGAGGATTCCTCGGAGCTCTACCGCCGCGCCGACACGGTGATCCCGCAGCTCAAGGCGGAGCATTTCGAGAAGGATGAGAAGAACCGCACCGTCGTCCTGACCGACGCCGGCATCGAGGCGATCGAGGATATCCTGCGCGCCGACGGGCTGCTGGCCGAGGGCATCAGCCTCTACGCGCCGAACATGGTGTCGGTGCTGCACCACATCACGCAGGCTCTGCGCGCCCACAAGCTGTTCAGCCGCGACGTCGACTACATCGTGAAGGACGGCCAGGTCGTCATCATCGACGAGTTCACCGGCCGCATGATGCAGGGCCGCCGCTACTCCGAGGGCCTGCACCAGGCGCTCGAAGCCAAGGAGCATGTCGAGATCCAGCGCGAGAACCAGACGCTCGCCTCGATCACCTTCCAGAACCTGTTCCGCATGTACCCGAAGCTCTCGGGCATGACCGGCACGGCGCTGACCGAGGCCGCCGAGTTCTCCGAGATCTATAAGCTCGAAGTGGTCGAGATCCCGACCAACGTGCCGGTCGCCCGCAAGGACGCCGACGACGAGATCTACCGGACGCTGGGCGACAAGACGCGCGCCATCGTCAAGCTGATCGAGGAATGCCGCAAGCGCCAGCAGCCGATGCTGGTCGGCACGGTGTCGATCGAGAAGTCCGAGGAGCTGTCGGACGCGCTGAAGAAGGCCGGCATTCCCCATAACGTGCTGAACGCCCGCTTCCACGACCAGGAAGCCCAGATCGTGGCCCAGGCCGGACGGCCGGGCGCCGTCACCATCGCCACCAACATGGCCGGCCGCGGCACCGACATCCAGCTCGGCGGCAACGTCGAGATGCTGGTGCAGCAGAGCGTGCCCGCGATCACCGCACAGTTCCCCGACGAAGCGGCGCGCAACGCCGAGATCGCAAGGGTCGAGGCGGAGATCCGCGCCGGCGTCGAGCGCGACCGTCCGATCGTGCGCGAAGCGGGCGGACTCTTCGTGGTCGGCACCGAACGCCACGAATCGCGCCGCATCGACAACCAGCTGCGCGGCCGCTCGGGCCGCCAGGGCGATCCCGGCGCCTCGCGCTTCTTCCTGTCGCTGGAAGACGACCTGATGCGCATCTTCGGCAACAACAAGGTCCTCGACTGGGTCCAGAAGAAGGGCATGGCCGACGACGAGGCACTGACCCATCGCTGGCTGAACAAGGCGCTGGAGACGGCGCAGGGCAAGGTCGAGGCGCGCAACTTCGAGATCCGCAAGAACCTGCTGCGCTTCGACGACGTGATGAACGCCCAACGCCAGGAGATCTACAAGGAGCGCATCGAGTTGATGGGCACCGAGGACGTGTCCGACACCGTCGCCGGCATGCGCCGCGACGTGGTCGACTCGCTCATCAAGCGCACCATCCCCGAGGGCGTGTACGCCGAGCAGTGGAAGGTCGGCGAGCTCAAGGACGATGTGCAGCGCATCTTCGGCCTCGACCTGCCGGTCGAGGACTGGGCCAAGGAAGAAGGCATCGCCGACGAGGAGATCAAGGTCCGCCTCAACGACGCGGTCGATCGCGTGTTCGCGCAGAAGGCCGCGCAGTACGGACCCGAGGTCTGGCGCCAGGTCGAGAAGAGCGTGCTGATGCAGATCTTCGACCAGAGCTGGAAGGATCACCTCCTGCACCTGGACCATCTGCGCCAGGGCATTGGATTGCGCGCCTATGGCCAGAAGGACCCGCTGAACGAATACAAGCGCGAGGCCTTCAATCTCTTCAGCGACCTGCTGACCAACATGCGCGAGCAGGTGGTCACCTTGCTGGCGACCCTGCAGATCCGCATGGAAGAACCGCCGCCGATGCCCGAGATGCCGTCCAACATGCACGAGGTGCATGAGGACCCGGCCCTCGCCGCGGCGATGAGCAACGACCCCGCCTACGATCCGGCCGACCCGGACGGCGGCGGCGTGGCGACGCTGCACCGCCCGCGCCCCGTCACCAACGGCCCGGTCGACGCCAACGATCCCTCGACCTGGGGCAAGGTCTCACGCAATGCCGCCTGCCCCTGCGGCTCGGGCAAGAAGTTCAAGCACTGCCACGGGCGGGTCTGAGGTCGTCGTTTCTCGATGACTTGACGATCCAGCGTCTGACAAAACCTGTCAGGCGCTACGTGGTTGCCCTTGGCAGGAAGCCGCTTCCTGTGGGTTGAAAGCATGGTAGGTTTGCTGCCGACGGGAGAGTGCCCGCCGGCTTCGCAGGCCTTCGATGAAGTGTCCCCGATGTCAGCAAGTGAACGACAACTCGGCGAAGACCTGCACCGAATGTGCGTCGCCGCTGACGGGCCTTTGTGCGAACTGCGGCCAGCCACTTCCCCCGTCAGCCAAATTCTGCCCTGAATGCGGCTGTGCCGCGCCTGTCTGGCCCGCGGGGCTAGCCCCGCGGCATCCGCCTCCACAATTCCACGCTTCCGGGGCCACGCTCGAGGACGAACGCAAGCAGGTGACTGTTCTGTTTGCCGACCTCAAGAGCTCAATGGAACTGCTCGCCGATCGCGATCCGGAGGAGGCGCGAAAGCTGCTCGATCCGGTGCTCGACTGCATGACGGAGGCCGTTCATCGCTTCGGCGGCACCGTCAACTCGGTGATGGGTGATGGGATCATGGCGCTCTTTGGAGCTCCCCTCGCCTATGAGGACCATGCGGTGCGAGCCTGCCATGCCGCCTTGCGCATGCAGGAGATGGTCAAGCGCCATACGGAGGATATCGGGCGGGCTCAAGGCGCCAACCTCAGGATCCGTGTTGGATTGAATTCCGGAGAAGTGCTGGTTCGCACGGTAAGCAACGACCTGAACACGGAATACACGGCCATAGGCAGGACTGTGCATATTGCGGCCCGCATGGAGCAGCTTGCCAGCCCGGGCTGCATCCTCCTGGCGCCGTCAACGAATCGTTTGGTGGAAGGCTTTGTCACCACGAAGTCGCTCGGCACCACGTCCATCAAGGGGCTTGGCGAAGCGCTGGAAGTCTACGAAGCGATAGAGGCCATCCCGCTGCGGACACGGTTCCGGGCCGTCGCGCGGCGCGAGCTGACGCGGTTCGTCGGGCGTGACACCGAGCTTGAGCAACTCAGCCGGTTGCGGCAGTTGGCAATGGACGGCTTTGGCCAGGTGGTCGCTGTCGTCGCTGACGCGGGAGTCGGCAAGTCCCGCCTCGTCTACGAACTGGCCGGGTCGCATCGTGAGCCGGAGCAGTTGGTGCTGGAATGCGGCGCGGTCTCCTACGGCAAGGCCATGAGCTACCTGCCGGTGATCAACCTGCTCAAGAGCTATTTCGGCATCAGCGACCGGGACGACCTCAAGGCTCGCGAGGAAAAGGTGGTGGGCAAGCTCAATGCGCTCGCCCCGGCGTCGCTCTCGACGCTACCCGCCCTACTGGCCCTGCTCGACGTACCCGTGAACGATGCCGAGTGGCAGGCGCTCGATCCCGGGCGCCGACGTCGGCAGACCCTCGACGCTGTGACGACCCTTTTACTGTCGGAGGCGCGCAAGCAACCTCTTCTGCTGATTGTCGAGGATCTGCACTGGATCGACGGCGAGACGCAGGCCCTGCTCGACGATCTGGTCGAATGCCTCGACGAGACCCCGATGATGCTGCTCGTGACCTATCGGCCCGAGTTTCAGGACGGCTGGAGCAGCAAGACTTACTACAAGAGGATTCAGCTCGAAGCGCTTCCGACCGAAAGTGCCGAAGAGATGCTCGACGCCCTCCTCGGTGGCGATCCCGCGCTCGGGCAGCTCAAGCAACTCCTCGTCAAGCTGGCCAAGCCATTTTATCTGGAAGAGGCGGTTCGAACGCTGGTGGAAACCAAGGCCCTGGAGGGTCTACCGGGCCAATATCGGCTGACCCGGCCTGTCGAAGTGATCGAGGTTCCCGCCACCGTCCAGGTGACGCTCGCCGCGCGCATGGATCGGCTCCCCTCACAGGAAAAGAATCTTCTGCAGGTCGCGTCGGCCGTTGGAAAGGATGTGCCATTCGCGGTGTTGCAGGCCGTCACCCAGCTTCCCGACGAGGTGCTTCGCACTCGGCTCGACCAACTGCAAGCTGCCGAGTTCATCTATCCGCTGAGCGCCTTCCCCACTTCGGATTACACTTTCAAGCACGCCTTGACGCATGAAGTAGCCTATGGCGGCATGCCAATGGATCGCCGGCGTTCGCTGCACACCCAGATTGTCAACGCGATCGAGTTGCTTCACCAAGATCGACTGGACGAGCACATAGAGCGGCTCGCCTATCATTCCTTGCACAGCGAACTACGGGAAAAGGCCGTCGGCTATCTTCGCCGGGCTGGACAGAGAGCGGATGCCCGATCGGCTCGTCAGGATGCGGCTGCGTGGCTCAAACTGGCGATTGGCGTCGCCGACTCGCTGCCGGAAATACCGACGATGCTCCAGACTGCCTTCGATATCCGTCTGGAACTGCGTCATATGCTGGTTCAACTTTGCGACCTGACGGGCGGCTACGAGTGCCTTCGCGAAGCAAGTACCCTGGCCGAAAAACTGAATGACGATCATCGGCGCGGGCAGGTCCTCGCCTTCCTGACCAACATGCATTCGATGCTTGGCGAGATGGATAAAGCTCGAGAAACCGGCAATCGAGCTCTGGAAATCGCCACTCGCCTGGGCAACCTGCAGCTTCGGCTTCTTACCACCAGTTATCTGCAGCAGGCTTACAGCTTTCAAGGCAACCATCGACAAGTCGTCGAATTGGTCGCCACCAATCTCGCAGCCATACCAGCAGGACGCGAAGGCGAGCACTTCGGAGCGGCCATACCGATGGCAGTGTTCGACCGGTGCTGGCTTGTCAGAAGTCTTGCCGAGCTCGGCCGATTTTCTGAAGCATCTCGCCACGAGGCCGAAATGTTTCGGCTTATCGAGCGACGACAGCATTGGTTTACGATCGGACAGGCCAACTACTACGCAACGCTCGTCCACATTTTGAGGAGCGACTGGGTCTCCGCGCACCGGCAGATCGAGCGCAGCATAGATGCGTACCGGGCCGGGAATGTCCTTTTGGTACTTCCTCAGGCCATTGCGCACTCCGCCTGGTGTAACGCAGAGCTGGGCAATCTGGACGAGGCCGGAAGCCGGCAGCACGAAGCTGAACGCCTTCTGCAGAGCCATGAAGACAAGAGCGTCTTTTTTCCTCTCGAGTGGGCCTACCGCAGCCTGAGCCATACTGCGCTGATCCGTCGTCAGATCGACCAGGCGCGGAGGTTCGCTCATCGCGCCCTCGACTTTTCGAAGTGCGACGGAGAGGTCGCCCATGCATTACGGCTGCTGGGCGACATAGGCATTCAAGACCAGCGCTTCGATGCCGACGAGAGTAAAGTTCACTATGAAAAGGCGTTGGCGCTCGCCGAGACACGCGACATGCGGCCCCTCATCGCTCATTGCCATTTCGGCCTCGGCAGGCTGCATCGGCGCACTGAGAACCTAGACCTCGCACGTCAACATCTCGTCACCGCGACCACTATGTATCGCGAGATGGACATGCATTATTGAGCAGATTCAGACTGAGAAACTCAAAGCCTCATAGATGTACGGGCATGCCGAAGCCGGCCCGCTCTACCAGCGCGCCGACAGCCTCACGGTCCCGGCAAGCCCCGCATAATTGTCGGCGAAGGCACCGTCGCCCTGAAGACGGAACGACCACCGATCGTCGAGCGCAAAGTCGGAGACCACGCGAACCAGCCCGAGGTCGCTGGGCAGCGAAGCGCCGGTGACGTTGAAGGCAGCGCCGGACAGCGACGGGAACCAGGCCGATATCTGGCCCGTGGCCTCGTATTCGTGCGCCCAGGCGAGGCGCGCCCGCAGCCTCGTCGGCGAGCCCAGCACGGAACCCAGGTCGGCGTCGACTTCGACGCCCAGTTCGGAGCGGATCGAGGCGCTGGTGTTGCCCGCGTAACAGAGGTTGGCGCCGCTATTGCGCGCCGAGCTCTCGCAGAAACCCGGCACGGTGAGCCACTGTCCCTGGCCCGCGACGAATGGAACGAGGCCGACCTGGCCGAGATCGAAGCGATGGCCCGTTTCCACGCGCGCCGACCATAGGCTGGCAGTGTAGTTGGCGGTCAGGGAGTCGCCGAGAAACGGCACCGAGCGCTGCGTGCCGATCGTCTGCTGGCCCCAGGAGCCGGCCGCGGCCACGTAAAGCGGGCCAACCGTCGTGCGACCGTAGAGCCCCGCCTGGAAGACATTGCCCCGCCCGTTGCCCAGGCCGCCTTCGAGCGACCAGCCCGCCGTGCCACCCGCCACGGCGACGCCGATGGTCCCGTGGTCGAATCTCCAGTCCGTTCCCACGGCCACGCCCTGCGTCGAGGTCTGCAGCGAAGAGCTGCCCGCCGCAACGCTGCCGCCCAGCCAGCCATAACCGCCGAACCCGGCCGCCCAGGAACGGAGCCGGCGGCTTTCGCCGACCGTCTCGGTGGCGGAGGTCGAGGCATATTGCAGGGCCTGCTGCGGATCGGAACCGCCACCGCCGGCGCCGGCGATCACCGTGCTGAGGAATTGCGTGCCGAAGGTGAAGGCCGTCGCCTGCACGCCGGCCTGCGCCTCGCCGGTGAGGGTATTGAGCGTCGAGGACAGAGTGGCGCCGCTGAGGCCGAACACGCCCTGGATGCCGGTCGGGACGCTCGCTCCGCTGTTGAAGGCGGTGTTGATCGTTCCTGCAACGCCGGCCTGATTGCCGGTCAGAGTCGCGCCCGACCCCAGGATTGCGGTCAGCGCCAACTGAACGTCGGTCGGCGTGTAGCCGAGGCTCGCCGATAGGCCGACCGGCAGATTGAGCGTGGTCAACCGATCGAACACGCCGTTGCGTCCACCGGCGGCCGACAGGAGCGTATAGCGCCGGGAATAGCCGCCCGGACCGAAGCTCGCGAGGACCGTGCCGCCTGCAAGGGTCGCGGTGCCGGTGACATTGGTCCGGTCGGCCGCCGCCCCGGCGACTTCAACGAGATAGGTCGATCCCGCCGCGAAGCTCGCGTTGCCCGCTACCGTGAGAGTGCCGATCGAGTTGCCGGGGCTCAGCACGCCGCCGTTGTTGACCGTCACCGAGCCGACCGTGCCGCTGCCGCCGAGCGTACCGTCGACCGTCACCGGAGAGACGATCGACCCGTTGACGATGAAGGTCGCGCCGGGATCGACCGTCGTCGGACCGGTATAGGTGCTGGCGCCCGTGAAGGTGATGCTGCCCAGCGTCTCGCTGTTGCCGATCGTGAGGCCACCCGGAGTGCCCGGCACGGCATCGGAAAATACGCCTGAAAAAGTCGCCGACCGTCCACGCTGGTCGATCGTGTTGGTCGCGGAGGCGTCGAGCGTGAAGTTCTGTGCGTAGGTCGACCCGACCGTATCGATCTGCAGCGTTCCACCGGCGAACACGGGATTCACGACCGTCCCGAGGTCGCTGGCAAAGTAGGTCATGCCGCCCAGGATGTTCGAGACCGGGCTGAGGGTCGCGATCGACGCCGTTCCGTAGGGGCCCGACAGGTCGTACGGCTTCAGCGCCATCGTGCCGGTGCTGGAATCGCCCGTGATCAATCCGGTGAGGGTGACGAGGGTTCCGTCGCTCAACACAGCGAACAGGACGTTCCCTTCCGGCGTGATCGACCCCATCTGCGTGAAGTTGCCGATCGATCCGCCGGTCGGTCCAGCGCCGAGGCCCCAGAAGTAGCCGTTGTTGTAGGTGCCGATCTTGAACGTGCCGGGCGTGCTGGTGCCGAACAGCGTCGGGCTGACGATCTGCCAGGTGGTGCCGCTGGACCAGTTCCACTGCGGCGAGGTGATGTTGGCCGTGACGACCTGGGTGGGCGACGGAGGCGTGAAGGTCGCGGGATTGTACGGCGCCATGTAGGCCCAGTGCGTGACCAGCGATCCGCTGCCGGTGATCATCTGCATCTCGGCCAGCGGCACGCCGCCGACCATGCGCATCTGGCCGATGCCGAGCGTCGTCGTGCCGCCGCCCTCCGGGGTGAATTCGAGCACGATCTGTCCCGAATTCGTGACCTTGCCATTCATCAGCAGCGGCGACGTCGGAACGATGGTCGATCCAAGGCTGAACGTCGCGTTGCTGGTCCCCGAAATGACCCCGTCGACCACCGGTCCCCAGGCCCAAAGCGTCTGATCGCCGATGGCGAGCGGCGCCGGCGTCGTGAAGCTCTGGCTGCCCGTCATGTAGGCGATGAGATTGGGTATCGGGACGTACCAGTTCGTGTTCGACAGAACGGAGTCCCAGACGTTCGTCTGCGCGAAGGCCGCCGTCGGAAGGCAGCAGGCCACGACGCAGAGGTCACGGATCGCTCGTTTCACGCGCCGTCCAATGCCGCGTCGTGCCTTCGTCCCGGCCTACTTCAGAAGCTTGAGGCACTCTCCGGCCGCCTCGGCGGCAGTCCGCGCGGCGTCGCGGGACAGCGTGCCGTTCATCACCAGCGGCCGGGCCTGGGCGGTCAGGGCGTCCTTGATGTCGCTCGTCGGCTTCATCGTCGGCGCGGTCTTGTTGTAGAGCATCTGTCCGTTCGGCGAGAGATTGGCCGCGCACGCATTGGCCGCGGCCTGGTCCGCATGAGCCGCCACGGGAAGAACGGCAACGAGAGCCGCCGCAACGATCCAGCTTTTCATTTTACGAAACTCTCCCCGAGATGACCTGATGAGGATAGCGACGAGGCACGCGATCCCGCAACAGATCAGTGCGAGTGCATCCACCCGTGGCGTTTCGGATGTATCAGGCGCCGGCCTGCGTCGCGAGCCAGGCGCGCGCCTTCTTCTCCGTGCTGAACAGGGCCGCCGGCCGTTTCGACGGCGAGATGTTGATGAAGCGCTTGAAGGCCAGGACGACCGACTCGTCGCGGCCGACGACGGCCAGGGGGCCGCTCGGGAAGTTCGACGTGTAGGCGCTCAGCCGCGCGCCCATCGCCATCACATCGGCGTCGTCATAGACCGGCTTCAGCAGGGTCGCGTCGAACAGCTTCGAATAGGCGAGTGCATTTGCGACGACGAGGGCATCGAAATGCTCCTCCATTTCCTTCAGCGTGACCTCCCCCTCGGCGACGACATGGATCAGCTTTTCCGAATGAAGAATCTCCCAGCGCAGCGGCATCTTTTCATCTCCAGCAGCTTCGCTCCCCGTGCATCGACCCTATCACGGACACACTGCAATCCGCCAAAGCCTGTTCGCAGGCCCACGCTGCGCGCTATCATCGCATCGAAACGAAAGAAGATGGACGGATGAAACGCGCACGCCTTCCGGTTGTCACATTGGCCCTTGCTCTCGCCGCGCCGCTGGCCTCTCCCGGCGCCCGGGCGCAGCAGGACACGAACTCGGCCAACTACATCATGCTGGGCTGCGAGGCATTCCTCCTCGATCCGATCCCGACCTCGAAGCTGCTGGTCGCCGGGGTCTGCGCCGGGATCATCGACACGCTGCAGGCGATCAAGCCGAACATCTGCCTGCCCGGCATCTCGACGCGAAGGCTGCTGGTGCGGGGCGTCGTCACCTACATCAACAACAATCCGGCGCGCCTGCACGAGAATTTCATCGACCTGGCGGGCGAGGCGCTCGAGCAGACCTGGCCCTGCAGCAAGCAATAGCGCGCGTGCGCGCGCATCAGTCGACGACGTAGAAGCAGACGAAGTCGCCCAGCGGCATCTCCTTCCACTCGGCGGGCTTGTAGTCGACGAACTTGTCGACCATCGCCTGCGCCTTCCCTTCGCCGACCAGTCTCTTCTGGACGATGACATAGAGGCGCGGCACGCGGCCGCGGAACTTGAAGTTCCGAATGTCCTCGATCGCCCAGAAGTCGGCATGGTTGGCCATGACGCGGACATTGCGGACCTCGAGGGCGATCTCCGGAGACGGTACGAAGATCAGCGTCGAGGCGCGGTCGGGCGACGGCACGTCGATCGTGCGGATGAACTTCACAACGGCCTCGTCGGCCGTCGAATGCCTGAAGTCGCGTATGCCCAGCGGATAGCCGAGATTGACGACGACATGCCGTGCCTGGCCCGCCAGTCCGTAAAACACGCCGACCAGCGCCATCAGGGCCCCGGCCAGGCGCAGCAGCCGGCTCGGCACCGTCAGGAAGGCGTGCACGGCGCCGACCAGCAGCAGCAGCGACAGCGGCCGGAAGTAGCGCTCCTCCTGGCCGATCACGGCGCCGTGTACCCAAAGCCAGAGAAAGACCGTGCCGTAGGCCAGCGTCGTGAGAACGGCGAAGACCAGGTACTCCGGATAGGCGCGGCGCAGCTGCCGCCACATCAGGTACAGCGTCACCGCCGCGGGGAGCGCCAGCAGGTAGCCCACCGTCAGCTGCGATCCGAAGACGGCGCGGCTCGGACGGAGGAAGAGGAAGTTCCCCAACTCGCCGAAGGAAAGCGCGGCGCCCCATACGCAGCTCAGGATGAAGACCGCGTGGGGGATCACGGAAGACCAGTTGATCGCCGCCACTGTCGACGCCGCCGTCCAGCCGCGCGAATACCAGGCGAAATAGAAGACGATGCCGACGATCGCGATCGTGAGGCCGGCGAACAGTCCGCGGCGCACCGTGTCGACCTTGTCGCGCCACGGATTCGGGCCCGACAGCACGGCGGCGGAAATCGCGGCGCAGGCCAGGATGAGGGCCGAGATCTTGGCGAAGAACATCACGGCGACGCCGATCACCAGCGGCGGCACCGCGAACCAGCGCAGCTCGCGCAGCTTCCACACCAGCAGCATGAACCACGGCGCCACGCCGAACAGGAGGACTTCGCCGCCGATGAAGATCACGAACGGAAAGGCGAAGCCGCGGCTGCAGGCGATCAGCGCCAGCGCGATGGCCGCGACATGCGCCGGGAAGCCCAGGGCGCGGTAGAGCACGAACCATCCGACGAGGCCGAGCACCGAGAAGATCGCGTCGGTGGCGATCACCGCGTGTCCGAGGCTCAGGCCCGCCTCTTCCAGGAGGCCCGGAACGACAGCCTGACCCGGCGACCAGATCGACATGAAAGACGAGGTGTCTCTGCCGATGTCCTGCTGATCGGGCGACGCCCAGTGGTTCCACGGCAGCCCGTGGCGCAGGTCCCAGGCGAGGAGTCCCCAGCCGCTGTCGGACCAGATGACGGGCCGGACCACGGCATTGACGGCCGTGTAGGCCAGCACGATCGCGACGACCAGCACGCAACACAGGACGACCAGGGATTTTGACGACGACCCCAATCGGCCGTTCCGCACTTCAAGACTCATGTGTCCTGAATACACTGCCTTTCTGCCGAACCATATCGATTGACGTTTTACAATGTTATATTATAACAAGTAACACTATAACATTGTTGAGTGTAATCGGAGGAACCCGCATGCAGCGGATCGGTGTATCGGCATTGGCCCTTGCAGCAGGTCTTTCCGCCGCCCACCCGGCATTGGCGCAGAATGCCCCCGAGCCGCAGCCCCAGCAGGTGCCATCGGACGGGCTGGCGATCGAAGTGGTCGGCAAGCGGCTCGACCGCGAGCGCAGCGAGATCCAGCCAAGCCTCGGCGCCACGCGCTACGATTTCAGCAAGACGGCGATCGGCAATACGCCGCTCGGCGAGAACGCCACGCTGAACCAGGTTCTGCTGCGCGCGCCCGGCGTCGTGCAGGACGGCTTCGGCCAGATCCATGTGCGCGGCGACCATGGCAGCCTGCAATATCGTCTCGACGGTGTGCAGTTGCCCGAGGGTCTGGCGCTGTTCAGCAGCATTCTCTCGCCGCGCTTCGCCGACCAGCTCTCGCTGATCACCGGCGCCCTGCCCGCCCAGTACGGCCTGCGCACCGCCGGCGTGGTCGACATCACGGTGAAGTCCGGCACGACCAATCCCGGCGGCGAAGCCTCGGCGATGGTCGGATCCTACAACTGGGTGCAGCCGGCGCTGGAGTATGGCGGCCGCTCCGGCAACTTCGACTATTTCGCGGTCGGCCAGTACGTCAGCAACAACATCGGCATCGAGAATCCGACGGCCAGCACCGCGCCGCTGCACGACGCCACCGCGCAATGGTACGCGCTGACCAAGCTCAGCGCCCTTGCCGACGAGAACACGCGCCTGAGCTTCATCGCCGGTGGCGCCAGCGCGCGCTACCAGATCCCGAACGTGCCGGGCCAGGTGCCCAACTTCACGGTCAACGGCATGACCGACTGGAACAGCGCGGTGCTCGATCAGCGCCAGTGGGAGGACACCTACTTCGGCATCGCCTCGGTGCAGAAGAGCTACCAGGACTTCAACATGCAGCTCTCGGGCTTCGGCCGCTATTCGAAGCTCTCCTACCAGCCCGACGCGCTGGGCGACCTGCTCTACAACGGCATCGCGCCGTGGTCGCAGCGCTCGAGCCTGGCGTTCGGCGTCCAGGGCGACGCAAGCTGGAAGGTCGCCTCCAACCATACGCTGCGCGGCGGCTTCCTCGTCCAGCGCGAGCAGGTCTCGAGCTTCAGCCAGAACAATGCGCTGGGGCTGATTCCCGATCCCAGCGATCCAGCGGAGCTGATCCCCGGCGACAGCCCGATGGGCTTCAGCGACGGTTCCACCCTCGTCGGCTGGACCTACAGCGTCTACCTGCAGGACGAATGGAGGGTCACCCCGACCGTGACGGTGAACTTCGGCGCGCGCTTCGACGCCATCTCCGGGCAGATTTCGGAGAACCAGGTCAGCCCGCGCATCAACGTGGTCTGGGAGCCGACACCGCAGATCAGCCTCCGGGCGGGCTACTCGCGCTATTTCGTGCCGGCGCCGCTCAACCAGGTCGGCTTCGGCTCCCTCGCCGCCCGGCTCGGCACGACGGCCGAGCCCGAGAATTTCACGAACGACCCCGTCAGGGCCGAGCGCTCGGACTACTTCGACGTCGGCCTCACGGTGAAGCCCGTCGAGGGCCTGACCGTGGGCTTCTCCGGATACTACAAGATCGCCGAGAACTATCTCGACAAGGGCCAGTTCGGCGCCCCGATCCAGCTGGCTTCCTTCAACTACGCGAATGCGCAGGTGAAGGGCTTCGAACTCTACGCCAACTACGACCAGGGTCCGTGGTCGCTCTACGGCAACCTCGCCTGGTCCAAGGTCAGCGCGACCCGGATCAACTCCGCCCAGTACAATTTCTCGCCCGAGGACCTGGCCTATGTCGGCAACTACTGGATCGCCGCCGACCATGACCAGGGTTGGACCGGCTCCGCCGGCGCCGCCTACATCTTCAACCAGGGCAGCGACTGGGCGACCCGCGTCTCCGCCGACGTGCTGTTCGGCAGCGGCCTGCGCACCAGCGTCGTGACGCCCAACGACACCTCGCTGCCGGCCTATGCGACGCTCAATCTGTCACTCACGCAGAAGGTGCCGCTCGCCGGCAGCAAGGGCACCCAGATCCGCCTCGACGCGATCAACGTGACCGATGGCGTCTACGAGCTGCGGACCGGCGAGGGTGTCGGCGTCGGCGCACCGCAATACGGAATGCGCAGGGCCTTCTTCGTGACGCTGGCGCAAAAATTCTGACGCGCAACCGACATGATCCCGACCGGCCGGGCGTGCTAAAAGTACGGCATGCCCGACACCAATCTCCCCTTCGTCCTCGCGCTGCAAGGCGGCTCCAACTTCCGTGACCTCGGCGGCTACAAGACCGCCGACGGCCGCACCGTTCGTCGCAACGCGGTATTCCGCTCCGCCCATCTCGGCAGCCTGACCGACGAGGATCGCGGCGCGCTGGGACGCCTCGGCGTGCGCACCATCGTCGACCTGCGCGGCGTCAACGAGGCGGCCGAGACGCCGCATCTGGTGGACGGCGTCCAGTGCCGCATCGTCGGCGCGCATATCGAACCGGGCGTCGGCGACAAGATCCGCGGCGCGGTGGCCGACGGCTCCGCCAACCCGTACATCATGATGGGGTTCCTCACGGATCATTACCGTGACTATCCGCGCCGCTGCGCGCCGGGCTTCCGCACCCTGTTCGCGACCCTGAGCGACGGCGAACATCGCCCGCTGGTGTTCCACTGCACCGCCGGCAAGGATCGCACCGGCTTCGCCTCCGCGCTGCTCCTCACGCTGCTCGGCGTGCCGTGGGAAACGGTGATGGAGGATTATCTCCGCACCAACGAGCTGTGGACGGGCCATATCGGCCGCTATCCCGAGCTCGACATCGACACGCGCGCCGCCATCATCGAGGCCCGCACGCCCTATCTCGAAGCCGCCTTCGAGGTGGTGCGCGGCGACTTCGGCACGCCGGAAGGTTTCGCCGAGAAGGCCCTCGGCCTCGATGCCAAGGCGCGCGAGCGGTTGAAGAGCGATTTGCTGGAAGGGTGAGTTCCGCGCTACGCCTGTCGGCATGGCCGACACGCGCTACGACACTCCCGAACCTTTCAAGGTCGACATTCCCGAACGGGCGCTGATCGATCTCGACGAGCGCCTGCGCCGCTGGCGCCCGCCGATCGCCATCGAGGACGGTGGCTCCTGGGCCTCGGGCACCGATCCCGCCTTCCTGGCCGAGCTGGTCGACTACTGGCGTCACGGCTACGACTGGCAGCGCTGCCAGGAAGAGATCAACCGCTTTCCCAACTACCTGGTCGATATCGGCCCGCAGCGGATTCATTTCATCCGCGAGCCCGGCACGGAGGTCGAGGACGCGCCGCGACCGTTGCCGCTGGTCGTGACGCATGGCTGGCCGGGATCGATCGTCGAGTTCCTGCACATCATCGACGTCCTCGCCCATCCCGAGGACCATGGCGGCGATCCGCTCGACGCCTTCGACGTGATCGTGCCGTCGCTGCCGGGCTACGGCTTCTCCGGCCCGCCAATCCGCGAGGACGGCACGCCGGGCCCGATCGGGCCGCGCGCCATCGCGGGCCTCTGGCACAAGCTCGTCACCGAGAAGCTCAACTACGGCCGGCCCTATGGCATCCAGGGCGGCGACTGGGGCGCCGTCGTCTCCTCGTGGCTCGCCTTCGACCATCCGTTGAAGGAAGAGGCCGGCGTCCTCGGCGTCCATCTCAACATGATGGGACTGCGGCCGGGCATCGATCTCAAGACCGCGGCCCTGAGCGCCGACGAGCAGGCGTGGCTGGCGAAGATGGGCAACGCCCTCGACGACAAGACCGCCTACCAGCGCATCCACGCGACGCGGCCACAGACCCTGGGCGCGGCGCTCACCGATTCACCGGTCGGACTCGCCTCGTGGATCGTCGAGAAGTTCCAGGCGTGGAGCGACTGCGGCGGCGATCCGCTGAAGCGCTTCTCGATGGACCTGCTGCTCGACAACATCATGGTCTACTGGCTGACCGGCACCGCCGGTACCGCGACCTGGCTCTATCGCGGCGCGGCCCAGCAGAAGCCGCGCGCGCTGCCCGAAGGTGCGAAGGTCGAGACGCCCACAGGCTTCGCCGCCTTCCCCGCCGACATCGCGCCGACGCCACCCAAGGAATGGATCGAACGCGCCTTCAACCTGCGCCGCCACACGGTCATGCCGAGCGGCGGCCACTTCGCGGCGCTCGAGGAGCCGGACCTGCTGGTCGAGGACATCCGGGCTTTCTTCCGCCCCCTGCGCTACGGCGCGGCGAACGATTAGAGGCTTTTCAGGTGATATTGAATCACCTCACTCTGAGGTCTGCGCTGGGGGCGCGCCACTAAAGCGCGGGGGTTACCCCGCGCGGAGTGGCGCGATCATTGCCCGCAACAAACAAAGACGCGCCACTGGAGTGGCGCGCCCCCAGCACTAGATCGCCAGCGATCGCGGCCGCTGCGCCATCAGTGCGGCGAGCACCGCGAACGTGGCCAGCGTGCCGAACAGCAGCAGCGAATCGGTGTAGTTGCCGCTCCAGTCGCGCAGCATCCCCGATGCGAGCGGCCCCACGGCCTGCGCCGTCACCTGCAGCGACAGCGCGACGCCGCGGATCGCGCCATAGCTCTCGCGCCCGAAATAGTCGGCCCAGGCGACCGGCAGCAGCAGCATGACGCCGCCCATGCCGATGCCGAACAGGCCGGCCGCCGCCATCGCGGTCTCCACGCCCGAGACGAAGATCAAACCATAGGCCCCGAGCGCCATGCATGTCGCACAGAACGCCATCAGGTAACGCACCGGCCAGGTGCGCGGCAGGAAGCCGATACCGAAGCTCGACACGCCCGAGAGCATCGCGACGAAGGCGATCACCGAGGCCGCCGCCACGGGCGACAGGCCGCGTTCGATCAGATGCGGAGCATTGTGCAGGCTGACCCCGGCCTGCACCGGGAACAGCAGCACCGTGTAGAGCGAGAGCAGCCAGAAGGCCGGCGTCCGCATCGCCTGCGCCCGGCTCCAGCGCGGTTCGATCAGCGGTGGCGCCTTGCCGTCCGCCAGCCGGTCGGGCTGCAGGCCGACATCCTCCGGCCGCCGCACCAGCAGGAGCCAGCACGGCACGAAGCCGACGAGCAGCACCGTGGCGCCGACTGCGATCCAGCCGGCGCGCCAGTCCGAACCACTGATGGCGAACTGGGCGATCAGCGGCAAGCCGACCAGCCCCGACATCTGTGCGAGCGTCGCGAACGACGCGGCGATGCCGCGCCGCGCCACGAACCAGTTGTTGAGCGCGCTATAGAGGCCGAGGTCGAACGGCCCCGCCCAGATCATGCGGGCGAAGCAGAACAGCAGGTAGAAGAGCAACAGCGACTGGATCAGGGACAGCGCCATGCAGGCGATGCCGGTACCCGCCACCGCGAGACAGAGCACGAGGCGCGCGCCGCGCCGGTCGACGAACGGCCCGATGACCGGCGAGATGATCGCCGCCAGCACGCCGCCCAGCGACACCGCGCCCGACATCTCGGTGCGCGACCAGCCGAACGCGTCGGTCATCGGCACGACGAAGATCGACAGCACGGCGACCGCCGGCCCCTGCCGCGCGAAGCCCGCGAGGCAGATGCAGCCCAGCACCACCCAGCCATAGAAGAACGGCAGCCGCGGGATCAGGAACCGCGGCAGGGGTGGTGCTTGCATCCTCAACCCGGAGTCTTTCTGACTCAAAGTCAGCCCCCACATACCTCATCCTGAGGAGCGCGCGCAGCGCGCGTCTCGAAGGATGGGCAACAAGCGTGGTGTCTGTGGCCCATGCTTCGAGACGGCTGCTCCGCAGCCTCCTCAGCATGAGGTGGTAGTTGGATCACAATTCCATTCAGACAGACTCTAGGCGAAGGTCGCCGTGGCCTGCGCCGCGATCGTTCCTTTGGGCGTCACCGTCCAGAGTTCCGCGCCCTTGCCGTCGGCGGTCGGACGGCCGATCGCGTCGAACGGCGAGGTGTCGAACAAGGGCGCACGGGCGCGAATGGCGAAGGTCTTGATCGTCCGGCCCGGATTGGAATCACGCAGCAGGTCGAACAGGCACTGCTGGGCAAACGGTCCGTGCACCACCAGGCCGGGATAGCCCTCGGTCTCGATGCAGTAGGTGCGGTCGTAGTGGATGCGGTGCGGATTGAAGGTGATGGCGGAGTAACGGAACAGCATCACCGGATCGGCCTTGATGGTGCGCCGCCACGGCACGTCGGTCGGCGCGGCTTCGCGTACCGGCACACCGCTCTTCTCGCCGGCCTTCACCTCTTCGCGGAACACCGTGTTCGCCACCTCGGTGACGGCGAGGCCGCGCGGCGTGTAGACGCGACGCGTCTGGCTGGTGACGATCAGGCTGCCGGTACCACCACCGCGCAGCTGGACATCGGAGAATTCGGTCTCGCGGCGGAGCTTGTCGCCGACCCGGATGTCGCCGTCGAAGGTGAAGGTCGAGCCGGCATACATGCGGCGCGGCAGCGGGATTTTGGGCAGCACGCCGCCTTCGGTCGGCAGCCCGTCCTCGGCCAGCACGTTGCGGCGCGCATAGGAATGCAGGAAGCAGAGATGCCAGCCCGGCGCGATCGCCTCGCCTTCCGCCGGCACCTTGTCGTCGCGGTCGAAGGTCGCGATCATCGCCTTCAGCGGCGCCTGCGTGACGACGTCCTCATCCTCGATCGTGCGGCCGAGTTCCTTCTTGAGCGGTTCGATGTCGATCGTCATGGGCACTTCCTCCGGGCTTTCAGCCAGCGTAACCAATCCCCTGCCATGATTCGCCATCCGCACCCGCATGAAATCAAGTTGCTGCCGCAGATCGAAAACGAGGCCGACCTGCGCTATCGCTGCGTGGGCCTCGGCCGCGTCGTCGACATGCCACCCGCCAGCCTCGCGTCGCTCGAAGCCGGCCGGCGCGAGGGCCGGCTGTGGGTCGCGGTCTCAGCCCTCAACCGCCCGGTCGGCTTCGCCTTGATGAAGTTCCCCGGCGGCACCGCCTGGCTCGACCAGCTCTCGGTGCTGCAAGGCTGGCAAGGCCGAGGATATGGCAGTGCGCTGATCGCCCGAACCGCGGCAGCAGCCCGCGACCTCGGCCATCGCGCACTCCATCTCTCGACCTATCGCGATGTCTCGTGGAACGCTCCCTACTACGCGCGCCGCGGCTTCGAGGAACTGCCGCGTGGAGAGTGGCCGCATGTCTTCCGCCTGCAGGCGATGCAAGAGAACAGCCACGGCCATCCGCCTTGGCGCCGCACGATCATGCGGCAGTTACTCGATTGAGCGCGGCGCGCAGCCCCCTCCTAGCCTCCCCCTATCGGGCGGCTATCGCATGTGGCCCAATTGCCCGTCGTCCCGACCGGAGCGAAGCGGAGTGGAGGGACCTCTTTTCCCCGGTTTGACGGCTTCAAGTGGAAAAAAGGTCTCTCCACTCCGCGCTGCGCGCTCCGGTCGAGACGACGGAAAAATTCGCATGCGATAACCCTGCTATTGGATGAGAGGTTAGGTGAGGGGGTGACGCACTGTTCTGCGGTCGCCGCTCGATCGTTACTCAGGGCTGGCGGATCGTTGCTTGAGCTTGGCGTTCATCGCAGCCACCCGATCGAGCATGTCGGGAATGTCTTTCATACCCCAGATGACCAACGCCAGGTACGCGACGAAGACTATCCAGAACCTCTTGGGGTCGGTTCGTCGGTCAAGAAGCGTCCACCGCCCGAACGAGATGCGACCCGTCCACGCCAGGACCCCGAAGAAGATGGTGAAGAGCACCAGGGCCATGCCGATGAAAAGCGAATGTGGGTGCATCTGCGTGAACTTCTCCCGGAGACGAACTCCATTAGGGGGAAGTGCGACTGACGAATGCAATCCATTTCGCCAACAGGTAGTGTACCTCCCGGCAGGGAGTGAGGACCGGACGTGAACGCCAGGATGCAGAAGTGGGGAACCTGGATCTTCACGGCGGGCTTCTTCGCCAGCCTCATCGTCTCGGCAGTCGTCACCCCGCCGGTGTTCATGATCGTGATGCTCTCGAGCACGGCGACACCGCCCTCGACCGTGGCTCTCCGGCTTCTCGTGACGTACGGGATTCTCTGGATTCTGCTCCCCTGCATCGCCTACGGCGCGCTGCATCTATGGCAGAAGACCCGGTTTCCCTGGCTCGCGGTCGTCCCCTTGCTCGTCACCCTCTCGACGATGTGGGTGGCTGCGGCATTTGCCTTCGGATGGAAGTGGTAGGAGCGCCCCTACCGTTCTTCCCCTCACCGCCACGCTTACTCCGCGGCGACCGCCAGGCCCATCTGCTCGCAGGTCGGGGCGACGTCTGACACGGTGGCACGGCGCATGTCGCGCTTGTAGCGCTGGTCGTCGAACTCCATGCCGCGATGCATGGTGCAGCGATCGTCCCAGATCACCAGGTCCTTCTCGCGCCAGCGGTGCGCGTGGACGAACTGGCGTTGCGTGGCGTGCGCGGTCAGCTCCTCGATCAACTGGTGCGCCTCGTCGTCAGCCATGCCACGGATCGCGCCGACATGGCTGGCGATATAGAGGCTCATGCGGCCGGAGTCGGGCAGACGGCGCACCAGCACCTGCGGCACCGGCGCGAAGGCCTCGCGCTCGCTCTCGTCGAAATCCTTGAAGCCGAGCTTGGCGCGCGAGTGCATGATCGAATGCTCGGCGACGAGACCCGCGATGCGCTGCTTGGTGGTGTCGGGCAGCGCGTCGTAGGCGGCGCGCATGTCGGCGAACTCGGTGTGGCCGCCGATCGGCGGGATCGAGCGGGCATGCAGCATCGAGCAATAGGCCGGCAGGCGCTTGAACGACGAGTCCGTGTGCCAGAGGCGGTTGCCGAGATTGTAGAGGCGCTGGCGGTTGTTGGTCTCGAGGATGCGGTTCTCGGCATCGAGATTGCCGACGTCGGCCATGTTCTCCTGCAGGCGCAGCTTGTGGTCCTTGCGCGCCTTGAAGACCGTCGTCTCGAGCGGGCCGAAGTGGCGCGCGAAGTCGAGCTGGCTGTCGTCGTCGAATTCCTGGTCGGGGAAGACCAGCACGGCATACTTGGTGAAGGCCTCGCGGATCGCGGCGAGGTCCTCGCGCGAGACCTTGTTCAGGGCGACATCGCCCACTTCGGCCACGAAGTCGGGGGTCACGGCATGGATCGACACGGGCATCGGTTGTTTGCTCCCTAGCCTTTGATTATGCGGCCGATTGGATCACCATACGGACATAAGGGCAATCGCCGGATATATTGGCAGCCATGATCGAGAAGCAGGAAGTGCAGGAGATATTCCCGACCCCATTGTGGATCGTGGATCTCCAGCCGGCCGCCGCGGCCAGCCTCAATGCGAAACTGAAGGCCGAGATCGAGCGGCTGATCGCGCCGCGTCCGCCAATTCCCGCCGGCAGCAACTGGCAGACGCCGCAGGACCTGCACACGCGGCCGGCCTTCGCCGAGTTCACCAAACTGGTCGAGACGGCCGCCCGCGGCGTCGCCCGCTTCCTGCAGGTCGACCAGTATCCGATGGTGATCACCGGCTGCTGGGCGAACGTCAATCCGCCCGGCGCCTACCATCCGATGCACCATCATCCGAACAATTACCTGAGCGGCGTCTACTACGTGTCGATCCCGGCCGGCGGCTCGCAGATCCAGTTCCAGGACCCGCGCGGCCAGGCCTCGATGATCATGCCGAAGCCGCGCCAGTACACGCGCCTCACCGCCAACGGCGCCAACGCGCCGAGCAAGGACGGCCGCATGGTGATCTTCCCGGCCTGGCTGAAGCACACGGTGCCGGCCAATGACGGTCAGAGCGAGCGCATCAGCATCTCGTTCAACCTGATGTTCAAGAATTTCACCGAGACCATGGCCTCGCCGATGTGGGATCCCACGGCGGGCAAGGAGAAGTCATGAGCAGCCTGCACGATCGCTACGGCAACGAGCTCGGAACGCAATCGACCGCAGCCCACGACGCTTACCTGCAGGGCGTCGAAAGCCTGATGGCCGCCACCCCCGGTATGGACGCGGCCTTCCAGAGGTCTGTCGAGGCCGACGAGAATTTTGCCCTCGGCCACATTTCGCTGGCCCGCGCCAAGCAGTTGCTGGGCCGCGGCCATGAGGCCAAGGCGCCGCTGGCCCGTGCGAAGGAGCTGGCCGCGAGCGCGAGCCCGCGCGAGCAGAGCCAGATCGCCATCTTCGAGAAGATCCTGACCGGCCAGGGCGCCGCCGCCCTCGACGCGATCGGCGTGCACATGAAGGAATGGCCGCGCGACGCCATGGCGCTCGCGCCCGCGACCAGCGTGTTCGGCCTGATCGGATTCTCCGGCAAGACCGGCCGCGAGGTCGACCAACTGGCGCTGCTCGAACCGTTCGAGAAGCACTATGGCGACGACTGGTGGTACCGCACCCAGCTCGCCTTCGCGCAGATCGAGCTGCAGCAGCTCGATAAGGGCCAGCGCAACATCGATGCGGCGCTGAAGGCCTTCCCCAAGAGCGCCCACGCCGCACACATACGTGGCCATCTCTTCTACGAGCTGGGCGAGCGCGAAGCCGGCCTCGCCTTCCTGACGGAATGGATGAAGGACTATTCGCGCGACGGGCTGATGCACGTCCACAACAGCTGGCACCTCGCGCTGTGGTCGATGGAGACCGGCCGCATGGACGATGCCTGGCGCATCTACGACGAGGCGCTGAGCCCCGCCGTCGCCTGGGGCCCGCAGATCAACGTCGCGACCGATTGCGCGGCCTTTCTCGCGCGCGCCGAGATGGCGGGCGAGCCGCGCCAGGCGGCGCGGTGGCGCGAGCTGGCGGACTACAGCACCAAATGGTTCGGCCGCCCGGGCTTGGGCTTCGTCGACATGCACACGGTGCTGGCCTACGCGATGGCCGGCGATAGTGAGGCGCTGGCAAAGTTCATCGAAACGCCGAAGGGCGCCACCGCCGATATGCTGCAGCCGATGGCGCGCGGCTTCGAAGCCTATGCACAGGGCGACTGGGCGCGCGCGATCAGCGAGATCGAGCCCCTGCTCACGACGCACGAACGCCTGGGCGGCAGCCGCGCGCAACGCGACCTGCTCGAATATGTCGTGACGTCCGCGATGGTGAAAGCCGGCCGTGCCACGGAGGCTCGCGCGATGATCGAGAAGCGCCGCCCGCAGAACGGCAAGGGCAAAGGCTTTCCGCTCGCGGGACTTTAAGAAAAGCCCGTTATAAGAAACCCGTCATCCTGAGCGAAGCGCCGAAGGCGCGCAGTCGAAGGATCTCTTTTCCGTCGCACGGACCATCGAAGCGAAAAGAGATCCTTCGACTACGCCGCCCTACGGGCGACTTCGCTCAGGATGACGGACTAATTGAGTCCGAACTCTTCAGCCAGCAGCTCATACGACCGCTTCCGCTTCTCGAAGTCGTAGCAGATCGTCACGGCCATGATCTCGTCGACCTCGTAGGCGGCGGCGTGGCGTTCGAGGCCGGCGCGGACGGTCTTGGGCGAGCCCACCACCGAGCGGCGGCGCAGCGCCGGCAGCCAGCGTTCGGCGCCGGGTTGCTTGGCGGCTTCCAGCGCTTCCTCGACGGACGGCACGGGGCCGGGATTGCCGAGCGTCCTGAGGCGCATCGCCCAGACCTCGCGGCTGCGCGACAGCCTGTCGGCCTCCTCGTCGGTCTCGGCGCATAAAACCGTGATCGCCATCATCGGCATCGGCTTGGGATGCAGCGACGACGGCTTGAAGTGGCTGCGATAGGCGCGCGTCACGCCGTCACCGCCATCGGGATTGATGAAATGGGCGAAGCAGAACGGCAGGCCGAAATGCGCCGCAAGCGCTGCACTGTCGTCGCTCGATCCGAGCAGCCATACGTCGGGCGACGTCTCGCCGGTCGGCTGCGCCACGACGCCGGTGCCTTCGTGATTGAGTGGCAGCGCATCGTGCAGCCAGGCCACGAGATCGCGCACCTGGTAGGGATACTTGTCGGCGTTGCTCCAGTTGGGCTTGCCGTCGGCCAGGATGCGCATCGTGTGCTGGTCGCTGCCCGGCGCGCGGCCGACGCCGACGTCGATGCGGCCAGGAAACAGCGTCTCCAGCATGCGGAAGTTTTCCGCCACCTTGTAGGCGCTGTAGTGCGGCAGCATCACGCCGCCCGATCCGATGCGCATGCGCTCGGTGAGACCGGCGACCCGCGTGATCAGCACTTCAGGCGTCGAGCCGGCCAGCGCCTCGCTGCTGTGATGCTCGGCCAGCCAGTAGCGGACATAGCCCAGCCGGTCGCAGAGTTGGGCGAGTTCCAGAGTGTTGCGCACGGCTTCCGCCGGCGTGCCACCTTTACGGATCGGCGATTGATCAAGAACGCTGAGACGCAGCGACAAGGAACTCAGAGACCCTTCTTGCCCATCGCCAGGAACTTGTCCTGGCGGCGTTCGCGCAAGGTGGCGGCGTCGAGCTTCGAGAGTTCGGCGATGGCTTCTCCGACGATGCGACCCACGACGTCGATCGTCTCGTCGGGCGCGCGATGGGCGCCGCCCATCGGCTCGGGGATGACGTCGTCGATCACTTCGAGCTTCTTGAGATCGGCCGCGGTGACCTTCATCGCCTCGGCGGCGTCCTGCGCGTTGGCGTTGTTGCGCCACAGGATCGAGGCGCAGCCTTCCGGCGTGATCACCGAGTAGACCGAATTCTCCAGCATGTAGACGCGGTCCGACGAGGCGATGGCGAGCGCACCGCCCGAACCGCCCTCGCCGATCACCACGCTGACCAGCGGCACGCCGAGCCCCAGGCAGGTCTCGATCGAGCTGGCGATGGCTTCCGCCTGGCCGCGCGCCTCGGCCTCGATGCCGGGATAGGCGCCGGGCGTATCGACCAGGGTCAGCACCGGCAGCTTGAACCGGTCGGCCAGCCGCATCAGGCGCTGCGCCTTGCGATAGCCCTCGGGGCGCGCCATGCCGAAATTGTGCTTGATGCGCGAATCGGTGTCGTCGCCCTTCTGCTGGCCAAGCACGACGATGCTGCGGCCGCCCAAGCGCCCCATGCCGCCCACGATGGCGGCGTCGTCGCCGAAGGCGCGGTCGCCGGCCAGCGGCGTGTAGTCGGTGATCAGCCGGTCGATATAGGCCTGTGCATGCGGCCGCTCGGCATGGCGGGCGACCTGCACCCGCTGCCACGGCGTCAGCTTCGCATAGGTCGCGCGAATCTGCTTATGCGCCTTGTCCTGCAGGCGCATGACTTCCTCGGCGATGTCGACGTCGCCGGAATTGGGCAGGTGCCGAAGCTCGGCGATCTTGCCTTCCAGCTCCGCGATCGGCTTCTCGAAGTCGAGGTAAATCGTCATTGTCGGCAGGTGTCGCCCGGTCGTGGAATCCTGTCAACCGGCCGGCCGGCGCTTCCGCCGGGCCAGCGGATGATGCTCCTGCACGAGCGAGCGCAGCTTCTCGTCGAGTACGTGGGTGTAGATCTGCGTGGTGGCAATATCTGCATGGCCCAGCATCAATTGGACCGAGCGCAGGTCGGCGCCGCCGGCCAGCAGATGGCTGGCGAAGGCATGGCGCAGCACGTGCGGCGACACCCGCGCCGGATCGATATCGGCGCCCAGCGCCGCTTCCTTCAGGAGCTGTGCGAAACGCTGGCGCGTCAGGTGCCCGGTCCGGCCGCGCGAGGGGAACAGGAACCGCGAGGTTTCGCCCTCGGCCAGCTGGCCGCGTCGCATATGCAGCCAGGCGACGATCGCCGTGCGTGCCGGGTCCGACAAGGGCACCAGCCGCTCCTTGTCGCCCTTGCCGCGGACCAGCAGCATCGAGGGATCGCGTTCGACGGCGGACAGAGGAAGACCGACAAGCTCCGACACGCGCAGGCCGGCCGCGTAGAGGATTTCCAGCAGGGTCGCCATGCGGCCACCATCGACGGCATCCTTGGCGCGCGCCGCCTCGATCAGGCGATCGACCTCCTCGCGCGACAGGACCTGGGGCAGCGGCCTTCCAAGCTTGGGCGAATCGAGCGTGCTCGCCGGATCGTCGTCGCGCAGGCGCTCGGCCAGCAGGAAACGGAAGAACTGGCGCATCACCGAGAGGCGCCGCGCCACGGTGCGCGGCGTCATGCCGACATAGTCGAGCGACTTCAGATAGGCGCGCAGAGCCGTCGCGTCGGCCGTCACGGGCGACTGCTTGCGGCGCGTCAGGAACCCCTGGAGATCGGCCAGGTCCGCGGCGTAGGCGAGCAGCGTGTTCTTCGACGCGCCGCGCTCGGCCTGCAGCATTTCTAGGAAGGCCTCGACCTCGCGCACATGCCTGAAAGCGGGCTTGCGCTTCACGGGCCGTGAGCGCGGCTAGCGAGCAAAGCGCTCATTGGGGACGGGAACCTCGAAGTGCTTGAGCGGCGGGCGCGGCTCCACGACGGCAAGGGCCACCAGCCCGGCGATCACCAGGGCAACGACAGCGACGAGAATCACAGGCCCAAGACGCAGGGTGGGCATGCTGAATCGGTTTCTGGAACGGAACAGGGGCACGCGCGGCAAAGTACCTGCCCGTCGTCCGGGCGGCAATTGCCGAGAGCCGGGAGGGAAGCCGCCGGGGCCGGTCGCTTGAAACCTGCGGCATTATGGGCGACATCCATGGACTGCAGCTCGACATGGACGACTCCTCCCCCCTGTCCTTGCCGCGCACCGTGGCCCTGGTGGGGCTGATGGGCGCGGGCAAGAGCGCCATCGGCAAACGACTGGCGGCGAGACTCGGCCTTCCGTTCGTCGACGCAGACGACGAGATCGAGCGCGCGGCTGGCTGCACGATCTCTGAATTCTTCGAGCGATATGGCGAGCAGGAGTTCCGCAACGGCGAGCGCCGCGTGATCGGCCGCCTGCTCGACGAGGCGCCCCTCGTCCTGTCGACCGGCGGCGGCGCGTACATGGATCCCGAGACACGGGCGCTGATGAAGACCCGGGCCCTGACGGTCTGGTTGCGCGCCGAACTCGACGTGCTGTTCGACCGGGTGAAGAAGCGCACGCACCGTCCGCTGCTGCGCCAGGGCGACCCCAGGGAAATCCTCGCGCGCCTCATGCAGGCGCGTTACCCGATCTACGCCGAAGCCGACATCGTGGTCGAATCGACCGCCCAGCCGGCGGACCGCACGACCGAGCAGGTGATCGACGCGATCCGCGCGCATCTGCAGGCCCGGACAGGGCAGCATCAGACAACAGGACAAACGGCATGAGCTCGCCCCGCACCATCCGCGTCGACCTGGCCGGTCGCGCCTACGACATCGCCATCGGCCCCGGCCTGATCGACCGCGCGGGCGAACTTTCGCGCCCGCTGCTGGCCGCGCCGAGAGTCACCATCGTGAGCGACGACACGGTCGAGCCGATCTACGGGGCGCGCCTCGCCGCTTCGTTCGAGAAGGCGGGCGTCAAGACGCACACCGTGACGGTCCCGGCGGGTGAAAGCAGCAAGGACTTCGCGAGCTTCGGCCGGCTGATGAACGAGCTGCTCGACCTGCGTCCCGACCGCAAGACGACGCTGGTCGCGCTGGGCGGCGGCGTCGTGGGCGACCTCACGGGCTTCGCGGCGGCCGTTCTGTTGCGCGGCGTCGACTTCATCCAGGTGCCGACCACGCTTCTGGCCCAGGTCGATTCCTCGGTCGGCGGCAAGACCGGCATCAACACGCGCCACGGCAAGAACCTGGTCGGCGCCTTCTACCAGCCGCGCCTCGTGCTGGCCGACACGACCGTGCTCGATACGCTGCCGCGCCGCGAACTGCTGGCGGGCTATGCCGAGGTCGCGAAGTACGGGCTGATCGACGATCCGGACTTCTTCACCTGGTGCGAAGCCAACGGCGATAAGGTGCTGGCCGGTGACGCCGCGGCGCGTACCTATGCGATCGAGCAGAGCTGCCTGTCCAAGGCCCGCATCGTGGCCGCCGACGAGCGCGAGACCACGGACCTGCGCGCGCTGCTCAATCTCGGCCACACGTTCGGCCATGCGCTCGAGGCGGAGACCGGCTTCGGCTCGACCCTGCTGCACGGAGAGGCGGTCGGCGCCGGCATGGCGATGGCCTTCGACCTGTCGGCCCGGATCGGCCTCTGCCCGCAGGCGGATGCCGCGCGTGTGCGCCGCCATCTCGGCGCCGTCGGCCTGCCCGTCCGGCTGCGCACGATCGGCGGAGACAACAGCCGCACCTGGGATGCCGCGAAGCTGATCGAGCATATGCGCGGCGACAAGAAGGCCGAGGGCGGCAAGCTCACCTTCGTGCTGGCGCGCGGCATCGGAAAATCCTTCGTCACGCGCGACGTCGACGAGGCGGGCCTGCGCGGCCTGCTGGACGACGCCATCGCGGCCTGAGGGCGGCATGGACGCCGAACTTCATTTCGACATCCCGCTTTCGATCGCGCTTCCCCTCGTCGTCGTCTGCCTCTTTCTGGCGGCCTACCTGTCGGCGGCGGAGACGGCGATCACGGGCGCCTCGCGGCCGCGCATGCATCGCCTCGCCCAGCAGGGCAATCCGAAGGCGGCCATCGTGAACGCGCTGCTCGACCGCAAGGACGAGGCGGTGAGCGCCGTCCTGCTGGGCAACAACGTCGTGAACATCTTCTCCGCCTCGCTCTCGACGGCGGTGCTGACGGCCCTGTTCGGCGCGGCGGGCGTCGTCTACGCCACGCTCGTCATCGGCGTCCTGATCGTGATCTTCGCCGAGGTCATGCCCAAGACCTGGGCGCTGCTGCGCGCCGACAGGGTGGCGCTGGCGCTGGCGCCGTCGATCATGGTCACGCTGACCATCCTGGGCCCCATGGCGCGCGGCGTGGCGGCGATCTCGCGCTTCTTCCTGCGGCTCCTGAACGTGCGCACCGACCGCACGCCCGATGCCGAGGAGCAGAGCGACGCGCTGCGCGGCGCCATCGAGCTGCACGGCGAGGGCCAGAGCGGCGACAGCGCCCCCGCCGAGAAGGCGATGCTGCGGTCCGTGCTCGATCTCGGCGACCGCACGGTGGGCGACGTGATGACCCATCGCGGCAACGTCGTGCTGATCGACGCCGAGCAGCCGACCGAGGCGATCGTGACGCAGATGCTGGCGGCGCCCTACACGCGCATCCCGCTCTATCGCGGCGAGGCCGACAATGTGGTCGGCATCATGCACGCCAAGGACCTCTTCCGGGCCGTCGAGGCCGCGGGCGGTCCGAAGTCGGTGCAGATCGATTCGATCCTCACTGCGCCCTGGTTCATCCCGGAATCGACGGTGCTGTTCGACCAGCTCGAGGCGTTTCGCGCGCGCCATGAACATTTCGCCCTCGTCGTCGACGAATACGGCGCGTTGCGAGGGATCGTGACCCTCGAGGACATCCTCGAGGAGATCGTCGGCGACATCGAGGACGAGCACGATGCCATCCGCCGCGGCGTGACCCGGCGCGACGACGGCAGCATGGTCTGCCGCGGCGACGTGCCGATCCGCGATCTCAACCGCGAGTTCGGCTGGGGCCTGCCGGAAGACGTGGCCACGACCATCGCCGGGCTGGTGCTGCACGAGGCCCGGCGCATCCCCGAGGTCGGCCAGGTTTATGCATTTTACGGTTTTCGCTTCGAGATTCTGAAGCGCGAGGGCACGCGCATCGCCGAGTTGCGGATCGTGCCGCCCGCCGCCATACAAGCAGGCAACTGACCTCCACCTGACACAACGGGGAACCACCATGCCGCTTTCGCCACCGATCGGGCGACAGCACCTTCATACGCGCCGCGTCGTCTGCGAGGGCTTCTTCCGCGACGACGGGCTGTGGGACATCGAAGGCCGCATCACCGACGAAAAGACCTATGAGCACGCCAACGAATGGCGTGGTCCGCTGAAGCCGGGCGACTTCGTGCACGACATGTCGATCCGCCTCACCATCGACCACACGCTCCTGATCGTCGATGCCGAGGCGGTGACCGACAAGTCGCCCTACCAGATGTGCGGCGACATCGCGCCCGACTTCAAGAAACTGATCGGCCTGCGCATCGGCGGCGGCTTCCACCGTGCGGTGCGCGAGCGGCTGGGCGGCGTCCATGGCTGCACGCACATCGTCGAGTTGCTGCGGCCGCTGGCGACCACCGTGTTCCAGACCGTGTCGTCGAAGAAGGCACGCGACCTCAACCGGGCGCATCGCGAGAAGTCGGGCACCCTTCCGCCGAAGGACCCGAATGCTCCGCCCAAGCCGCGGCGCAAGCCCTACATGCTGGACAGCTGCCACACCTGGGCGTCCGACAGCGAAGTCACCAGGCGCTGGGTGCCGCACTTCTACACCGGCCCCGACGCCGAGGCGGTCCGCGCCGCCGTCGAAGGCAAGGACGTGGAGATGGAAGGCTGACGGCGAGACGCCGTCAGCTCAAGGATCCCTCGCTACGCTCGGGATGACACCGCTTTTGAGGACGGCGCACTGCGCCAAACGCACCACCGGTGTCATCCTGAGCGAAGCGAAGGATCCTTCTCTTTCTTCGTTACGAGCGCTTTCCGTCCTCCGCCGGCGTCAGCGTCTCCATCGCCAACGCATGAAGGCCGGCGTCGAGCTCTTCCTTGAGGGCGGCGTAGACGAGGCGCTGGCGGGCGACGCGGGTCTTGCCCTCGAAGGCCTGCGACACGATTTCCACGCGGAAATGCGTCTCGCCGCCCTCGCGCCAGCCGGCATGGCCGTGATGCTTCGAGGATTCGTCTTCGATGGCCAAGCGCGCCGGCGCGAAGGCCGCCCGAAGCTTGCTGTCAATCGCCGTCGCCACCTTGCCCATGACCTTCTTGCCTCATCTTGCCGGTTCACACGCTTGAACACATATTAGCCCGATGGCCCGACGGCGAGCGAACCCACTTGCGGCAACGGATACCCCGAAGCTGAACCAGCGCGTCTGCGAAGCGCCGGGCTGCCGGCTGCAGGGGGAATATCGTGCGCCCCGCGCCCGCGACAAGCTCGACGAATATCGCTGGTTCTGCCTCGACCATGTCCGTGACTACAACAAGAAGTGGGACTATTTCGCCGGCCTGGATTCCGACCAGATCGAGGCCCACATCCGCGCCGACACGACCTGGCGCCGGCCGGTCTGGCCGCTGGGCGCCCGCCGCAACGGCAACCCCTATGCCCATATCAAGGACCCGTTCGGCCTGGCCGACGATGCCGGCCTCGGGGAAAAGCCGCCGCCCAAGTACGATGGCAGCGAGCAACTGACCCCGGCGGAGCGCAACGCCCTCGATGTCCTTGAACTTTCATGGCCGCTTACCCGGGCTGTCGTGAAATCCCGTTACAAGGAGCTGGTGAAGCTGCATCACCCCGACGCCAACGGCGGGGCGCGCGAAGCCGAGGAAAAGATTAAGGAAATCAACGCGGCGTATTCCACTCTGCGGGCCTCGGAGCACCTTCCGGCGGAATGATTAGCCCTGCTTGGGGCTGTCCGTGCATTTGGCCGCTTGCAGCGCACAATCCTGCCTGCGACTATGAATCTGCCCGCAATTGGCGGGCATTGTTTTGTAGGAATTCGTGTGATGGCCTCTACGACGACCGCAGCCCGGCAGAATGTCTCGGGCATGCCGGATATCAAGGTTTCTGCGCGTCAGGTTTTCGGCATCGACACCGACATGGAGGTTCCGGCTTTCAGCGCGCCGACCGAGCATGTCCCCCAGGTCGACGATGCCTACCTGTTCGATCACGACACGACGATGGCGATCCTCGCCGGCTTCGCCCACAACCGACGTGTGATGGTCCAGGGCTATCACGGCACCGGCAAGTCGACCCACATCGAGCAGGTCGCGTCGCGCCTCAACTGGCCCTGCCTGCGCGTCAACCTCGACAGCCACATCTCGCGTATCGACCTGATCGGCAAGGACGCGATCGTTCTGCGCGACGGCAAGCAGGTCACCGAGTTCCGTGAAGGCATCCTGCCGTGGGCGCTGCAGAACCCGACCGCCCTGGTGTTCGACGAATACGACGCCGGCCGCGCCGACGTGATGTTCGTGATCCAGCGCGTGCTCGAGGTCGACGGCAAGCTGACCCTGCTCGACCAGAACAAGGTCATCCATCCGCATCCGGCGTTCCGCCTGTTCTCGACCGCCAACACGGTCGGCCTCGGCGACACGACGGGCCTCTATCACGGCACGCAGCAGATCAACCAGGGCCAGATGGACCGCTGGTCGATCGTGACGACGCTCAACTACCTGCCGCACGACCAGGAAGTGAACATCGTCGCCGCCAAGACGCCGCACTACAACAGCGACGAGGGCCGCAAGACCATCGGCGCCATGGTGGCGCTGGCCGAGTTGACCCGCGCGGGCTTCATCGCCGGCGACATCTCGACCGTCATGTCGCCGCGTACGGTGATCACCTGGGCCGAGAATGCGCGCATCTTCGGGGGCGACGTGGGCTTTGCCTTCCGTCTGACCTTCCTGAACAAGTGCGACGAGGTCGAGCGCAGCACGCTCGCCGAGTACTATCAGCGCTGCTTCGGCAAGGATCTGCCGGCGACCAGCGGCAAGGGCGGCAAGCTGCACTAGTTTAGTAAAGAGGGCCGCATGGCCAAGGACTCCACTCCCCTCGAGGAGTTTCGTCGCGTCACCGCCACCACAATGCGGGCGGTGTCGCGCAAGGAAGTGAACGTAGCCTTCGTCCCCGACGGCGGTTCACTGCTGGGCCAGGAAGCCCGCATCACCGTGCCGGCGCGCGATCTGCCGGTCGAGGATGTGAGCCGCGTCCGCGGCGAGGCCGACTCGATGGCGCTGAAGCTGCGCCACCACGACCGCAAGACCCATCTGCGCCGCGTGCCCCGCGGCGAGGCGGCGCGCGCGATCTTCGAGGCGGTCGAGCAGGTCCGCGTCGAGGCGCTGGGTGCCAAGAAGATGATCGGCGTCGCCGACAATCTCTCCGCCCTGTGGCGCCAGCGCTCCGACCAGCGCGGCCATGCCCGCATCAAGACCAAGGAAGACGCCCCGATCGCCGACGTGATCGGCCTGATCGCCCGTGAGCAGATCCTCGGCGCCGCGCCGCCGGAATCGGCCAAGGCGATGGTCGACATGTGGCGCGCCGATATCGAAAGCGCCGCCGGCCGCGACTTCCAGAAGCTGCGCGATTCGCTGACCAACCAGGAATCCTTCGCCCGCGCCGCGCGCCAGCTGATCCGCGATCTCAAGCTGGGCGACGAGACGGCCGAGCTGCAGGACGACGACAACGAGGATTCGCAGGACCAGGAGAACGCCGACGGTCAGTCGAACGAGACCGGCGACGACCAGAGCGATTCGAGCGAGACCCAGGGCTACGGCGCCCAGGGCGAGGAGACCGAGGACGCGTCCGAGCAGGACGACGCTTCCGAGACCGTCGCCGACCAGGCCCAGACCGAGATGCAGATGGGCTCGGGCGACGAGGAGGAGCCGGGCCGCGCCGAGCGTCCGTGGCTGCCGCCGGGCGCGCTCAGCAACGAGCCCGCGGGCCAGCAGTATCACGCCTATTCCAACAAGTTCGACGAGATCGTCGAAGCGGATGCGCTGTGCGACGCCGAGGAGCTCGGCCGCCTGCGCAACCATCTCGACCAGCAGCTCGCGCATTTGCAGGGGGTCATCGGCAAGCTGGCCAACCGCCTGCAGCGCCGCCTGATGGCGCAGCAGAACCGCGCCTGGGAGTTCGATCTCGACGAGGGCATCCTCGACGCCGCGCGCCTCACCCGCGTCGTCACCAACCCGATGCACGCCCTGTCGTTCAAGACCGAGCGCGACACCAACTTCCGCGACACCGTCGTGTCGCTGCTGATCGACAATTCGGGCTCGATGCGCGGACGGCCGATCACGGTGGCGGCGATGAGCGCCGACATCCTGGCCCGCACGCTCGAGCGCTGCGGCGTGAAGGTCGAGATCCTGGGCTTCACGACCCGCGCCTGGAAGGGCGGCCAGAGCCGCGAGCAGTGGCTCGCCGCCGGCAAGCCGGGCAATCCCGGCCGCCTCAACGACCTGCGTCACATCATCTACAAGCCGGCCGATGCGCCGTGGCGTCGCGCCCGCAAGAACCTGGGCCTGATGCTGCGCGAGGGCATCCTCAAGGAGAACATCGACGGCGAGGCGCTGCTCTGGGCGCACAACCGCCTGCTGCCGCGGCCCGAGGAACGCAAGATCCTCATGGTCATCTCCGACGGCGCGCCGGTCGACGACAGCACGTTGTCGGTCAATCCCGGCAACTATCTCGAGCGGCACCTGCGCGACGTCATCGACTGGATCGAGACGCGCTCGCCGGTCGAGCTGGTCGCCATCGGCATCGGCCACGACGTCACGCGCTACTATCGCCGCGCCGTCACCATCGTCGACGCCGACCAGCTGGGCGGCACGATGATGGAGCAGCTCGCCTCGCTGTTCGACGACGACGACAAGAAGGAAACCCGCGCCGCCCGCGGCTCGGGCAAGAGCCCCGGCAAGGGCACCAAGTCCGGCAAGCGCGCCGCCTAGAGCGGGGCGATTGTGAATCCGGTCCGAGACACTCCGTCGTCTCGACCGGAGCCGAGCGAAGCGAGGCGGAGTGGAGAGACCTTCTCTCCACGATTTGCCGGCATTTGGTGGAGAAAAGGTCTCTCCACTCCGCGCTGCGCGCTCCGGTCGAGACGACGGATTTTTCTTCCAGACAAATGATGAACCGCTTCTTCCTTTCGCTCTGCCTGCTCGTCGCCGGCGCCTTCCCGCCGCCGGCCGTGGCGCAGGAACAGCCCGTCACGATCGAAAGCACGGCACTCACGCTCAAGATCGACGAGCCGAAGGCCACGCGCGTCGGAAAGCTGATCTGGCGTGGCGGCCTCGAGATGCGGGGCAGCCTGCGCACTTTCGGCGGCCTGTCGGATCTCCACGTCACCCCGGACAACCGCACCCTCACCTCGATCTCGGACGAGGGCACCTGGCTGGTCGCCACGCCGCGCTTCGACGCCAATGGCACCCTCGTGGGCCTGGGCGATGCGCGGATGGGCCAGCTGCGCGGCCTCGACGGCAAGCCGATCGACAGCAAGCCGGAGGCCGATGCCGAGGCGATCGCGCGCCTGCCCGACGGATCGTGGCTGGTGGCTTTCGAACGCCGGCACCGGCTATGGCGCTATCCGACCCTGACCGCGACGCCCCTGCCCGTCGAGGGGCCCGCCGATATCGGCCGGCAACCCGGTAACGGCGGCATCGAGGCGCTGACCGCATTGGCCGACGGCACGGTGATCGCCATCAGCGAGGAATACAGCCTGCAGCCCGCGACAGTGGTGGGCTGGATCGGCAAGCCCGATGCAGCCGGGCGCTATACCTGGAGTTCGTTCAGCTACGCCACGGTCCCCGACTTCAAGCCGACGGCGCTCGCGATGCTGCCGGATGGCGGGTTCGCCACGCTGGAGCGCGCTTTCGACATGATACGCGGCGTGCGCGTGCGGGTGATGCGGATCGGCGCCGACCAGCTCAAGCCCGGCGCGACGGTACGACCGGAGGAACTTGCGTTCCTCGCGTCACCTTACGCGGTCGACAATCTCGAAGGGCTGGCGGCAACGCGCGGCGCCAGGGGCGAAACGCTGCTCTGGCTGATGTCGGACGACAACTTCAATCCGCTTCAGCGCAATATTCTGATGCTGTTTGAGTTGGAGCGTTAGCGTCCGTAAACGGCCTCACCCTGAGGAGCGAACGCAGTGAGCGTCTCGAAGGGTGGGCACGAGCACCACGTCCTTTGCCCATCCTTCGAGACGCACGCCTACGGCGTGTTCCTCAGGATGAGGTAGTGCGGGTGAATTTGAAGCGGAAAGACTCTAACGCCGTCCTAATGACAAATCGTCATCCCCCTCCCCATTCAAATGGGGAGGTGTCGGCGTCTTACGCCGACGGAGGGGTTATGAGACGGTCGTTCGTTCTTCGGCGCTCTCGGACATTGCAAAGCAATGTCCTGTCGCTCATGGGGCTGAGCTTCGCTCAGCCCTAAGCAGCCTTCTTCGCGTCCTTCTTGCCCTTGGCCGACGCGACGCGGCGCTTCAGCACCTTCATCTCGGGCGAGAGCTTGCTGTCGTTCGTGTCGAGCAGGTAGGCGTCGATGCCGCCATTGTGCTCGATCGTCTTGATGCCGTGCGGCGTCAGGCGCAGGCGCACCGCATGGCCCAGCGACTCCGACAGGACCGAAGCGATCTGCAGGTTCGACATGAACCGGCGCTTCGACTTGTTGTTCGCGTGGCTCACATTGTTGCCGTACTGGACGGACTTGCCCGAAAGGGCGCAGCGACGGGGCATGACAATATCCGCTAAAAAACGATCCCGCCGGAGGGCGGGAAGGCCGGCTTTTTACGGGCCTGAAGGGTGCCCGTCAAGCGAACCAATCCACGACTCTTTCGCTGATATCCTCGACCTGATCCTCGGGAATGACCCGCCCCCGGGCCGAGATTCCCGCCTCGTGCACGGTGTTCGGATCCCCTGAAATCAGCGGGTGCCACCAGTAGAGGTCCTGCTTGAAGTGGACCAGCCGGTACCCACAAGTCCTAGGGAGCCAATCCATCTTGGCCACCACCTTTGGGGTGAGCTGGATGCATTCCGGCACGATCTTCTTGCGGTTCTTGTAGTCCCGGCAGAGTGCTGTCTTCGGGTCCAGCAGCTTGCAGCAGGTGTCGGTCTGCACCAGCTCGCCCGTGCCCTCGTATTCCAGCTTGTTGACGCAGCACATGCCGCAGCCGTCGCAGAGCGATTCCCACTCCTGCTTGTTCATCTCGGCCAGGGTCTTGCGCTTCCAGAAGGGTTCCTTCTGGGCCTCGGCGGCGCGGCGCGCGCGCTTGAGGAAGGATTTAGCGGCCATGGAAGGCTTGTAGCATGGACCGGGCCGCCGCGGCGGGGGTCAGCCGGCCGCCTTCGACATCGCGCTCCAGCCCGCCCACCAGCCGGCGCACCTCGGGATGCTTCTTCAGCTCAGCCAGCAGGGTCTCGCCAACCTCGTTCCACATCCAGGCGCGGGCCTGTTCGGCGCGGCGGCGCTGGATGCCCTTCTCGCCCACGGCCTGGTTGAAGCGCTCGACCACGTCCCAGATTTCGGCGACGCCCTCGCCCGCCTGGGCCGAGGCAGTCGTCACCTCGGGCGTCCAGCCCGGGGTCGGCGAGCGCAGCATGCGCAGCGCGTGCTGGTAGTCGGAGGCCGAACGCTGTGCGGTTGCCTTCAGGTCGCCGTCGGCCTTGTTGACCACGATCAGGTCGGCGAGTTCGATCACGCCGCGCTTGATGCCCTGCAGGTCGTCGCCGCCGGCCGGCAGCAGCAGCACGATGAACATGTCGACCATGTCGGAGACCGCGGTCTCCGACTGGCCGACGCCGACCGTCTCGACGATCACCGTGTCGAAGCCCGCGGCTTCCACCAGCAGCATCGTCTCGCGCGTGCGCCGCGCGACGCCGCCCAGGGTGATGCCCGCCGGCGAGGGCCGGATGAAGGCTCCCAGGCGCCGCGACAGCTCTTCCATGCGGGTCTTGTCGCCCAGGATCGAGCCGCCGCCGCGCTTGGACGAGGGATCGATCGCCAGCACGGCCAGCGACCGGCCGCGCTCCAGCAGGGAAAGGCCGAAGCGCTCGATCAGCGTCGACTTGCCGACGCCGGGCACGCCGGTGATGCCGAGGCGTACGGACTTGCCGGTATGCGGCAGCACCTGGGCCAGCAGCGCATCGGCGCGCACGCGATGGTCGCTGCGCGTGGATTCGATCAGGGTAATGGCCTGCGCGAGCGCCCGCCGGTCGCCCGCCAGCAGGGGCGCGAGAAGCGGATCGACCGCTTCGTCTGATGTCACAACGGACGCACTCATCGGCGGCCAGACTTATCAGCCGCGGCGGCGCATTGCCAGCAAGGTACCCAGCGCGGCGACCGCATAGAAGAAGCCCAGCGTCCAGCCGAGACCAGGCTCTCCCAGCACATCCATCGCCGCCCCGGTGAGCGGCCGGCCGACCATCCCGCCCACGACGTAGATCAGGCTGAAGGCGGTATTCGCGCGGGCGATGTCGCCTCCCTGGAAACGCTGGCCGAGCAGCGCCAGGCCCACGGGATAGATCGCGAACGAGATGCCACCCCACAGCATGATGACGCCGATGATGTAGAACGACTGCGCCGGCACGAAGGTGAGGCCGATCACCAGCGCCGCACTGATGAGGGCGCAACCCACCAGCACGCCGCGCCGGTCGAAATGGTCGGCCAGCCAGCCGATCGGCCACTGCAGGGCCACGTTGCCGACGACGAAGGCCGAAAGCCACAGCGCACCGGTCTCGGGCGCCACGCCGGCACCGACCGCATAGACCGGCAGGAAGCTGAAGGCGACCTGCTCGCCGAGCCCGCCCGCAAAGGCCGCGAGCATGGCCAGCGGCGCCGTCAGGAAGATGATGCCGTAGCCGCTTTCGGCGTGATGCCGGATCGCCGGCGCCCGGTACCGGTAGGGCAGCAACGGAAGCGCCACGAGCAGGGCGAGCCCGGCGCAGGTCAGGAACGGCACCGGCCCGTAGACCCCGACGATCTGCAACACGAAGGGTCCCAGCGCCATGCCGCCCGCGAACATCGCGGCATAGATCGCCATGGCCCGTCCGCGCCGCTTCTCCTCGACGACGAGGTTCATCCAGATCTCGCTCACCACCCACGGCACGCCGCCGACCGCGCCGTGCAGGAAGGTGAGCGCGAACCAGGCGACCGGATCGGTGCTCAGCGTATAGCCGACCGTGCACAGGGAGCCGGCCAGGACGGCGGCGAGGATGAGCGGCACGGCGCCGAAGCGGGCGGCCAGCCGCGGAATGTACGGCCCGGTCGCGAGCATGCCGATCGCCCAGCCGGCGGCGATGATGCCGATGGTCAGCTTGTCCGCGCCCTGCCGCTCCAGCGCCAGCGGGACGAGCGGCATCGCGGCGCCCGACTGCAGGCCGATGGCGGCACAGGCGGTGAAGACGGGAACGAGGGAGCGCCAGGACCCCGTCGCTGCCGGCCTAATCGGCGACACGCAGATGCCCCTCTCCGCGGAAGGAAGCCTGCTCCTCGACCCGGCGCTCGGCCTCGGCGGCGGCCTCCTGCTGGCGACGCCACATGTCGGCATAGAGGCCGTTCCGGGCCAGCAGCTCGCCATGACGGCCGCGCTCGGCAACGCGACCGCGGTCGAGCACGATGATCTCGTCGGCGCCGATGATGGTCGACAGGCGGTGCGCGATGATCACCGTGGTACGCCCGCGGCTCACCTCTTCCAGCGAGCGCTGGATCTCCTGCTCGGTGCGCGTGTCGAGCGCGCTGGTCGCCTCATCGAACAGCAGGATGCGCGGGTTCTTGAGGATGGTGCGGGCGATCGCCACGCGCTGCTTCTCGCCGCCCGATAGCTTCAGCCCGCGCTCGCCCACCGCCGTGTCGTAGCCCAGCGGCAAGGCCATGATGAAATCGTGGATGCGCGCCAGCTTGGCGGCCTCCTCGACCTGCTCGCGCGTGCAGTTCGGCCGGCCGTAGCAGATGTTGTAGTAGATCGTGTCGTTGAACAGCACGGTATCCTGCGGCACGACGCCGATGGCGGCACGCAGGCTCGCCTGCGAGACATCGCGGATATCCTGGCCGTCGATGCGCACATGGCCCGACGAGACATCGTAGAAGCGGAACAGGATGCGCGAGATCGTCGACTTGCCGGCGCCGCTCGAGCCTACGATGGCCACCGTATGGCCCGGCGCCACGCGGAAGCTGACATCGTGCAGGATCGGGCGCGACGGCTCGTAGCAGAAGTCGACATGGTCGAACACGATCTCGGCCCCGTCGACGGCAAGCGGCGGCGCGCCGGGCTTGTCGGCGATCTCGGCCGGCACGTCGAGCAGGCCGAACATCTTCTCCATGTTGACCAGCGCGTTGCGGATTTCGCGATAGGCGAAGCCCAGCATGTTGAGCGGCATGTAGAGCTGGATCAGGAAGGCGTTGACCGCGACGAAGTCGCCGATCGTCATGGTGCCGGCGATGACGCCCTGGCCCGCCATTCCCATCACCGCCACGAGGCCCACCGAGATGATGGTTCCCTGGCCGATGTTGAGCAGCGAGAGCGTGCGGCTGGAGCGGATGGCCGCGTTCTCGTAGCGCCGGCGGCCGACATCGTAGCGCCGCGCCTCGTGCGCCTCGTTGCCGAAATATTTCACGGTCTCGAAGTTCAGCAGGCTGTCGATCGCCTTGGCATTCGCCTCGGTGTCGGCATCGTTCATGGACCGCACGAACTTGATGCGCCATTCCGAGAAGACGATCGAGAAGACGATGTAGACGCCCACCACGACCAGCGTCACGACCGAGAAGCGCCAGTCGTAGAGGCTCCACAGGATGGCCCCGACCAGGAAGATCTCGAACAGCGTCGGCAGGATGTTGAAGGTCGTGAAGCGGATCAGGAAGTCCATGCCCTGCGTGCCGCGCTCGATGACGCGACTGATGCCGCCGGTCTGCCGCTCGAGATGGAACCGCAGAGACAGTGCATGGAGATGGCCGAACACTTCCAGGGCGAGGTTGCGGATCGCGCGCTGGGCGACCGGGGCGAAGATGGCATCGCGCAGTTCGCCGAACGCCTGCGCCAGGACGCGGGCGAAGCCATAGGCGGCGATCAGCGCGATCGGCACGGCCACCGCCTGGGCGGCCGGCGTTCCCAGCGCATCGACGGCGTCCTTGTAAAGGATCGGTACGTAGACGTTGACGACCTTGGCCAGCACCAGCAGCACGAGGGCAACGACCACGCGGATGCGAAGGTTCTTTTCACCTTTTGGCCACAAATGGCGGGCCAGGATCCCGACGACTCCCCAGGTGCGCGTGGCGCCGATCGGGGGAGTTCCGTCATTCTCGGTCGTCGACATGAACGAAAAATGCCTTATTGGGCCACCATGTTGGGTGGCGAAGGGAGCGTCGGCCTTCTATCGTGCTGGGCAGGCCGAAGTAAGCCCCTCCGAGAAAGGGACTCTCATGAGATTTCGTAAGGCCTTGGCAGCGATTGCCTTGAGCGTGGCGGGTCCTGTGGCAGCGTCTGCACAAGACGCCCGGCAGGTCGACATCGCCTATGAGATCACCTTCGCGGGCCTCTCCGGCTTCCGCATGGACGTCACCGCCAAGTTCAACGGCAACAGTTATGACGTCGAGAGCCGGACCTTCAAGGAAGGTATCCTGAAGGCCGTCACCATGAACTATGAAGGCCGCAACCGCGCCTGGGGCGGCTTCTCGACGCAAGGCGCGCGCCCGTCGGCCGGCTCGCTGTCGATCGTCGTCGGCGACAAGCCGCGGACCTGGGTCGCACAGTATGGCGGCGGCACGATGCAGGAGCAGCACAACCCGGCCTACAAGCCGTCGCCGCAGAACACCATCACCGACGAGCAGCGGCGCGGTTCGCTCGATCCTCTATCGGCCGTACTGAGTGTCGGCCTGGCGGGCGATGCCGCCTGCGACCGCACGGTGCAGAGCAACGACGGCAAGCGCCGCATCGACATCATGATCAGGAAGGTGCGGACCGAACCCGCGGCGACGGCCGGCGTGCCGGGCGCCCAGGGCGACCTGCTGGTCTGCGACATTTCCACCAAGCGCATCGCCGGCGAGTTCGACGAGGCGCCCAAGGAAGCCGAGGCCGAGCGCGAGCGCCCGATGCGCGTCTGGTTCGCCCGCATGGACAATAGCCAGATGCGCTATCCCGCCAAGCTCGAAGCCCAGACCGGCTTCGGCACCATCCGCGGCCGCATCCTCTCCTTCCGCGAACGTCCGCTGACGCCGGAAGAAAGCCAGGCGATGCGGAAGTAAAAAAGAAAGCGAAGAATCCCTCACTTCGCTCGGGATGACACTAATTTCTGGAATACAAACAGAGTGTCATCCCGAGCGTAGCGAGGGATCCTTGGTCGGCGACACTTCCAAAAGATCAGCCCATGTTGGATTGGCGGCCTCGACCAACTCATTCTTCTTCGACCGCCGCCATCCCTTGATCTGCTTTTCCCGGGCGATCGCGTCCTCGACGTACTGGTAATCCTCGGCATGAACCAGGGTCGTCACATTGTAGCGGCCCGTGAAGCTGTCTCTTGAAGCTTCGCGATGCTGAGCGATCCGATTTTCGAGGTTGTTCGTCACGCCGACGTACATGACGTTCCGGCTGGTGTTGGTGAGGATATAGACCCAGTAAGTCGGCATTCATAAGGCCGCGAGACGTCAAGGATCCCTCGCTGCGCTCGGGATGACACCATTTTTGTCATCCCGAGCGCAGCGAGGGATCCTTAGGTCATATCAAGCCGCGCGCTTCTGGTCGCGCTGGCGCAGGATCGAGAGGATCTCCGCGGCGGCGGCCGGGATGTTGGTGCCGGGGCCGTAGATCGCCGCGACGCCCGCCTTCTTCAGGAAGTCGTAGTCCTGGGCGGGGATGACGCCGCCGACCACGACCATGATCTCCGAACCGTTCTGCCTGGCCAGCTCCTCGATGAGCTGCGGCACCAGCGTCTTGTGGCCGGCGGCCTGGCTCGAGATGCCGATCACGTGCACGTCGTTCTCGATGGCGGCGCGGGCGGCTTCCTCGGGCGTCTGGAACAGCGGGCCGATATCGACGTCGAAGCCGAGATCGGCGAAGGCCGTGGCGATCACCTTGGCGCCGCGATCGTGGCCGTCCTGGCCCATCTTCACGACCATGAGACGCGGCCGGCGGCCCTCCTCCTCGGCGAAGGCCGAGATGTCGGTGCGGATGCGCTCGAGCCCGGCATCGCCTTCCCATTCGCCGGCATAGACGCCGGCGATCGAGCGAATGGTCGCCTGGTAGCGGCCGTAGACGCCTTCCAGCGCCGACGAGATCTCGCCCACCGTGGCGCGCGCGCGCGTCGCCTCGATCGAGAGGCCCAGCAGGTTGCCGGTGCCGTTGCGCGCGGCCTCGCCCAGCGCCTTCAGCGCTTCGACGCACTTGGCCTCGTCGCGGGTCGCACGGATCTTGTGCAGGCGATTGAGCTGCGCCTCGCGCACGACGTCGTTGTCGATGTCGAGGATGTCGATCGGCGGCTCTTCCTTGAGCTGGAACTTGTTCACGCCGACCACGATCTCCTCGCCGCGGTCGATGCGGGCCTGGCGGCGCGCCGAGGCTTCCTCGATGCGCATCTTGGGCATGCCGGCCTCGACGGCCTTGGTCATGCCGCCCAGCGCCTCGACTTCGGCGATCAGCTTGCGCGCCTCGGCAACGAGGCTCGCGGTCAGCGATTCGACGTAGTAGCTGCCGGCCAGCGGATCGACGACCTTGGTGACGCCGGTCTCGTTCTGGAGGATGAGCTGCGTGTTGCGCGCGATGCGGGCCGAGGTCGGCGTCGGCAGCGCGATCGCCTCGTCGAACGAGTTGGTGTGCAGCGACTGCGTGCCGCCCAGCACCGCGGCCAGCGCCTCGTAGGCGGTGCGGATGACGTTGTTGTACGGGTCCTTCTCGGTGAGCGAGACGCCCGAGGTCTGGCAGTGCGTGCGCAGCGACAGCGAATCGGCCTTCTTGGGCTCGAACGGCTTGATCAGCTCGGCCCACAGGAAGCGCGCGGCGCGGAGCTTGGCGGCTTCCATGAAGAAGTTCATGCCGATGCAGAAGAAGAACGACAGGCGCGGCGCGAAGGCGTCGATGTCGAGGCCCTTGGCCTTGGCGGCGCGGACGTATTCGAGTCCATCCGCGAGAGTAAATGCCAATTCCTGAACAAGCGTCGAGCCCGCCTCCTGCATGTGATAGCCGGAGATCGAGATCGAGTTGAACTTGGGCATGTAGAGCGCGGTGTGCTCGATGATGTCGGCCACGATGCGCATGGAGGGTCCGGGCGGATAGATATAGGTGTTCCGGACCATGAACTCCTTGAGGATGTCGTTCTGGATCGTGCCCGCGAGCTTGTCCTGCGGCACGCCCTGCTCCTCGGCGGCGACGATGTAGCCGGCCAGCACCGGCAGCACGGCGCCGTTCATCGTCATCGACACGCTCATCTTGTCGAGCGGGATGCCGTCGAACAGGATCTTCATGTCCTCGACGGAATCGATCGCGACGCCCGCCTTGCCGACGTCGCCCACCACACGCGGATGATCCGAGTCGTAGCCGCGGTGCGTCGCGAGATCGAAAGCCACCGACAGGCCCATCTGGCCGGCCGCGAGATTGGCGCGATAGAACTTGTTGCTCTCTTCCGCCGTCGAGAAGCCGGCATACTGGCGGACCGTCCAGGGACGCCCCGTGTACATCGTGGCCTTCGGGCCTCTGGTGAAGGGCGGGAAACCGGGCAGCGAGCCGACCGTCTCGATCTGCTCGAGGTCGGCGGCGGTGTAGATCGGCTTCACCGCGATGCCCTCCGGGGTCATCCAGGTGAGGTCATCGAGCGGGCGCTCGCGCAGTTCCTTCGCTGCGAGCTTTTCCCAGTCGGCGAGGGTCTTCTTCGGAAAATCGGCCATACCCACAATGTACTGCGGATTTCCGGCCAGAAAAGACCCGCTATTCGTTGGCGAGTATGGTGTTTCGCACCAAGGGATAGATCTGGCCGGCCCAGCGGCGGCCGCTGAACACGCCGTAATGGCCGACGCCGGCCTGCATATAGTGTTTCTTGCGGTAGGGGCGCAGGCTGGAGCAGAGGTCGTGGGCGGCCACGGTCTGGCCCAGGGCGCAGATATCGTCGCGCTCGCCCTCGATCGTGAACAGCGCCGTGCGGCGGATCGCCTTGGGATTGACCCGCCGTCCCTTCCAGTCGAGCTCGCCCTTGGGCAGGCGGTGCTCCTGGAACACCCACTGGACGGTTTCGAGATAAAACTCTGCCGTCATGTCGAGCACCGCGAAGTACTCGTCATAGAAGTCCTTGATGGTCTTGGCCTGCTCGGTCTCGCCCTTGGACAGGTGCTTGTAGAGCTCGACCTGCGCCTTGATGTGACGCTCGGCATTCATGCTCATGAAGGCCGTGAGCTGGACGAAGCCCGGATAGACGCGGCGCGTGGCGCCGGCATAGCGCATCGGCACGCGGTGGATCAGGTTCTGCTCGAACCAGCTGATCGGCTTGCCCATGGCCAGCTCGTTGACCTTGGTCGGGCTGATGCGGGTGTCGATGGGGCCAGCCATCAGGGTCATGCTGCGCGGCTGCGCCGGATTGTCGTCTTCGGCCATGATCGCCACCGCCGCCAGCGCCTGCACACAGGGCTGGCACACCGCGATGACGTGGGCGCCGGGGCCCATCACCTCGAGGAACTTGATCAGGTGCTCGACATATTCGTCGAAGCCGAAGCGGCCGTTCCAGACGCCGACATCGCGGGCATTGGCCCAGTCGGTGATGTGGACGTCATGGTCCGGCAGCAAAACGCGCACCGTGTCGCGCAGAAGCGTCGCGAAATGCCCGGAAAGAGGCGCGACCAGCAGGACCTTGGGCTGCGGCGGGACGCCCACCTTGGCGAAGCGCAGCAGCGTGCCGAACGGCGTGGCGAAGACCTCTTCCTCGCGCACGGCCACCGTCTGGTTGCCGTAGGGGACCTCGTTGATGCCGAAGGACGGACGCCGATGGGTCAGGGTGGCCCGGGTCGTCATCTCGCAGAGGGCGCTGGCCGCCCGCCAGCTGTCGAGGCTGGCGCTGCCGCCGCCGGAGAGGGTCTGGCCGGCCGCCGTGGCCCAGACACGGACCGGAAGCATCATATCGGCGGCGGTCTGGTACATCGCGTAAAGCATGAGGGGCGAACCGGCTCGGAATTTGCATCTTTACAGGGCACCTAAGACACAGACAGTCCCACCAAGCGGGAGGGGTGGAGTCCATGGCCGAGGCGTCTCTCACAGTCAGTAGCAAGAACTATTCCTCTTGGTCGCTCCGCGGCTTCCTCCTCTGCCGGATTGCAGGTTTGGATTTCGAAGAGCGGATCGCACCGTGGGACGACCCGTCCACCCGGGCGGAACTGCTCCTCCTGTCGCCGTCCTTCCTGGTGCCGTCGCTGGAGCACGGGCAGGTCAAGGTCTGGGACACGCTGGCGATCGCCGAGTACCTGCACGAGATCAAGCCAACCGCCGGCCTGCTGCCGACCGATGCGGCGGCACGCGCCCATTGCCGCGCGGTGTGCGGCGAGATGCATTCCGGCTTCGCCAATCTGCGCTCGGCCCTGCCGATGAACCTCAAGGTGCGCCACGAGACCTTCAAGGTCTGGGGCGGCGCGCAGGCCGACATCGAGCGGGTCATCACGATCTGGCGCGACTGCCTGCAAAAGTATGGCGGGCCCTACCTGTTCGGAAAGACGCCGACCATGGCCGACGCCATGTACGCCCCGGTCTGCACCCGCTTCCTCACCTACAACGTGAAGCTCGATGAAGCCTCGGCCGGCTACCGCGACCTGATGCTGCGCTTCCCCGCGATGATGGAATGGACCGCGGCGGCGAAGGCCGAGCCCGAGGAAGTCGAGGAGTTGGACGTCGAGTTCTGATTTTTGTCGTCCTGAGCGCAGCGAAGGACCTCACGCCCGCTCAGGAGTACGCTGGTCGCTCTGCTAGGTCCTTCGCTGCGCTCAGGACGACACATGATCAGCTACCGGGCGCACGCCTCAGTTCGAGTTCGACCCGTCCCACCCGGATGCCCCATTTGCCGACGGTGGCCTTGTTGATCAGGGAGCCGTCGGGGTTGAGGGCGAGGACGTCGGAGAAGTCGACGGTCCAGCCGCCCAGGCTAACGGCATATTCCAGCCGCACCACTTTGCCCTCGGTCCAGGCACGCGCCTGGCCCACCACGTCCTCGCGCATGCCGACATAGGTGCCGGGCGCGGTGCGTTCCAGGCGCCAGGTCTTGCGGTCCTTCTCGCCGTCGGCATAGGCGAAGTCCTCGACCAGGGTCAGGGTCTTGCCGTCCCACGCGCCATCGATGACGACATCGAAGCGGCGCTGCGAGCCGGTCCAGCTGTTGGTGAAGACGCCCTGCCCGACCGTGCGGCCGGGGAAAAACTGTTCCAGCACCAGAGGCGGCGACGCCGACGTCGCCGGAGCATCGGGGGGCGAGGCGCAGGCGCCCAGCAGCGCCAGCAGACCGAGCGGCGAGAAGCGATGCGGCGGGAAGCTTGGTGACATGGCGGTTGTACGACCGCCCTGCCGTGCCCGGATCACCTCTTGTCGCCTCCCCTGCCGCCGCGCAGACTTCGGCCAACGAAGCGGAGGAAACCAATGAACATCACCCGCCGCGGCGCGGCCCTCGGGCTCGCCGCCCTGCCGGCGTTTGGCGCGCTCGCCCAGACCCAGGCCCAGACCGCGTTCCCGAGCAAATCGCTGACGATGATCATCCCCTTCCCCGCCGGCGGACCGGCTGACACGTTCGGACGCCCGCTCGCCAAGGGCATGGGTGAGCGGCTGGGCCAGGCCGTCGTCGTCGACAACAAGAGCGGCGCGGCCGGCGTCACCGGCATCGACGCCGTGGCCAAGGCGGGAACCGACCCGCATATGCTGGGCCTGATGAGCGCCAGCGCCGGCGCCATCATGCAGAGCCTGATGCCGAAAATGCCCTACGATCCGGCCAAGGACATCGCGCCGATCACGCTGGTCGTGCGCGTTCAGGAGGTGCTGGTCGTCAGCACCAAGCTCGGCATCGACGACTTCAAGAGCTTCGTGGCCTACGCCAAGGCCAATCCCGGCAAGCTCACCTATGGCTCGGCCGGCACCGGCGGCATCACCCATCTCGCCACCGAGCTGCTGAAGCGCGAGGCCGGCATCGACCTGCTGCATGTGCCCTATCGCGGCGCCGCGCCCGCGACCAACGACCTGATCGCCGGCACGGTGAACTGCGCGCTGCTCGACGTGCCGGTGCTGCTGCCGCACATCAGGTCGGGCGCGGTGAAGGCGCTGGCGGTCAGCTCCGACACCCGCGCCAAGCTGCTGCCCGACGTGCCGACCATGGCCGAGCTGGGCCTGCCCAAGGTCAACTCCGACAACTGGTACGCGCTCGTGGCGCCGGGCGAAGCGCCGGCCGCGGCACGCCAGAAGATCCACGAGGCGGCGGTCGCCACGATCCGCTCCAAGGAAGTGGTCGACGCCTATGCCGCGGTCGGCGGCGTCGCGGTGGGCGATTCGCCGGCCGAGCTGGCGGCCTATCTCAAGTCCGAAGTGGCCAAGTGGGCCGAGGTCATCAAGGCCGCCAACGTGAAGCTCGAGTAAAAGATGCCCTTGCCGATCGAACGCGGCCTGGCGAAGACCTTCGCCGGGCACATCCACTACAGGGCGTGCGGGCCCAAGGTTTCTGGGGCCCCCGTCGTCATGGTGAGCCACATCAATCAACAAAGCTCGGCCCTGATGGTCGAGCTGCTGCAGGCGCTGGGCCCGCACTTCCGCGCCGTCGCCATCGACTATCCCAGCCACGGCCATTCCGATCACATCGACTGGCAACCGCGCATCGAGGACTACGCCCGCGCCGTGATCGAGACGATGGACGCGCTCAGGATCGACCGTGCCTTTGCGTTGGGCGAAGCCGTCGGTGCGGCGGTGTCGATCGCGCTGGGCGGCGGCTGGCGGAACCGCATCGACAAGGTCGTGCTGGTGAACACGCCCTATTTCACCGACGACGCCACCGCGACGAAGGATATCGCCGACATCGCCAAGGTCCGGCCGCAGGACGCCACGGGATTCCCCGCGCCGCGCTCCATCGAATTCCTGCTTAAAAACGATCCCGAGCATGCGCCGATGCAGCCGACGCAGGACTGGATGGACCGCATCAACGTGGCCCAGTTCGAGATCGGCCGCGACCGCTGGCAGGCCATGCAGGCGCTGGCGAAATTCGACACCCTGGCCGGCATGCAGTCCCTCGCCTGCCCGACCCTGATGCTCTACGGCGAGCACTTCATCTATGGCCGCCATCGCGCGCTGCTGCAGGCGCGCTGCCCGCACGCGAAGATCGAGACCATTGCGAACGGCCGCTTCTGCATGAGCTGGGAACGCGCTATCGACGTCGCCCGACATGCCCATGCTTTCCTTAACTGACCGCTTTCCTCGCCTCGGCCTCGCGCACCTGCCGACTCCACTGGAGCCGATGAAGCGGCTGTCCGCTCACTTGGGCGGACCGCGACTCTGGGTGAAGCGCGAGGATTGCACGGGCGTGGGCTTCGGCGGCAACAAGCTGCGCAAGCTCGACTATGTCTTGAGCGAAGCCCTCGCCGCGGGCGCCGACACGCTGGTCTCGGGCGGCGTGGTGCAATCCAACAGCCAGCGCCAGGTCGCGGCGGCCGCGGCGAAGCTCGGCCTCGACTGCCATCTCGCGGTCTATCACGGTCGCCTCGCGCCGCCGTCACCCGACTACGGCAAGACCGGCAACGCGCTGCTCAACCGCCTGTTCGGCGCGACCCTGCACGACGTGCCGTGGAACGGCGACCGCAACGGCGCGATCCGCGACCTCGCCGAGCAGCTACGGAACGAGGGCCGCAAGCCCTATCTCGTGCCCTACGGCGTCTCCAACGGGCTGGGCGCCGTCGCCTACGCCTCGACGGTCGCGGAGATCGCCGCGCAATCGCAATCGCAAGGCTTCACGCCGCACTCGATCGTCCATTGCACCGGCAGCGGCGCCACGCAGGCCGGGCTGGTCGTCGGCGCGCGCGCCTGCCTGCCCGACACGAGGATCGTGGGCATCGACATCGATGCCGAACCCGAACGGGTGCGCCGCGACGTGCTGGCCTGCACCGAGGGCGCAGCGCAACTGCTCGACCAGCCGTTCGTGCCCGACGATGTCGAGGTCGTGGCCGGCCATGCCGGTCCCGCCTATGGCGTGCCGCACGAGGCGACCGTCGACGCCATCAGACTGGCCGCGCGCCTCGAGGCGCTGGTGCTCGACCCGGTCTATTCCGGCAAGGGACTGGCCGGCCTGATCGCCCTCATAAAGGCGGGCCGCTGGCGTCACGACGATGACGTGGTCTTTGTCCATACCGGCGGCGCGCCGGCCCTGTTCGCCTATCGCCACCTGTTCGATTGATTGCTGGAGACAAGAGATGCTCGACACCGAAGCCCGCACGCTGCTCGATTTGATGGAAGAGGCCACCAAGGCCGGCCGGCCCAAGCTCGAGACCCTGCCGCATGCGATCGGCCGCCAGGCAGTCGACAAGATGTCGGAGGACGGCGAGGCCGATCCGCCGCAGGTCGGCGACACGGTCGACGGCGTCTTCGCCGGACCGGGCGGCCCCATCAAATACCGGCGCTACCTGCCGCTCGGCGCGACGCTCGCCACGACGAAGGGCCAGCTGCCGACCCTGATCTACTATCACGGCGGCGGCTTCGTGATCGGCAATATCGAGACGCACGATTCGACCTGCCGTCGGCTCGCCAACAAAAGCCGCTGCCAGGTGATCTCGATCGACTATCGCCTGTCGCCCGAGCATCCCTTCCCCGCGCCGATCGACGACGGCATCGCCGCGTTCCGCCATATCCGCGACCATGCCGATACGTTCGGCGCCGATCCCAAGCGCCTCGCGGTTGGCGGCGATTCGGCGGGCGGCGCGGTGGCCGCCGTCGTGTGCCAGGCGCTGCGCGACGCGAAGGAGCCGGGCCCGGCCTTCCAGATGCTGATCTATCCCGCGACGGATTCCAGCAAGGAGAGCAGCTCGCGCCAGTCCTTCGCCGAGGGCTACTTCCTCTCGAAGAGCCTGATGGACTGGTTCTGGAAGGCCTATGTGCCGGCCGGCACCGACCTCGCCGACCTGCGCCTGTCGCCGCTGCTCGCCAAGGACTTCACCGGCCTGCCGCCGGCCTTCGTCCTCACGGCGGGTTACGACCCGCTGCGCGACGAGGGCCGCGCCTATGCCGACCGGCTGATCGATGCCGGCGTGAAGACGACCTACGTGAACTATCCCGGCACCATCCACGGCTTCTTCTCGCTGACGCGGTTTTTGAAGCAGGGCCTCAAGGCGAACGACGAAGCGGCGGCCGTGATGGGCGCATTCTTCGGGACGTAGTCATTTCTGCTATCACCACGAACCTCATCCTGAGGAGGTCGCGCAGCGACCGTCTCGAAGGATGGGCAAAGGACGAGCTGGCTGGAACGATGGACAACGAAGGCGGAGCCCACGTCTACATGCTTCGCTGTTCAGACGGCAGCTACTATGTCGGCTCGGCGCGTCGAGGCCTGGAGCGGCGCCTTTCGGAGCACAATAACGGCACCTTCGGCGGCTATACGTCCAAACGCCTTCCGGTTGTCCTTGTCTGGTCGGAGCACTTTCTAAACATCACCGATGCAATCGCCGTCGAAAGGCAAATCAAGGGCTGGTCGAGGGTCAAGAAAGAAGCCCTGATCAGAGGCGATTTCGGGGCGCTTCAGGTGCTCGCGAAAAGAGGTGGCAAATGAAGGGAACCGTTGCCCATCCTTCGAGACGCCCTGCTGCGCAGGGCTCCTCAGGATGAGGTGGTTGTCTTGCTCCAAACCTCATCCTGAGGAGCGGTCCGCAGGACCGCGTCTCGAAGGATGGGCAAGGGACGGGGTGCGCGTGGTTGTCTGTAGGGGCGCGGGGGTTGAAGGGCCGAGCCGCACGAACCCCACCGGCCTATCGAAGCCTTTCAGCGCGACCTCCTCGTCGCGCTTCGACAAGTCGGCAATGACGGTCTGGACGGCGGGATCGTCAGCCACCGCACGGGACAGCACGATGTCGCCCCCCGCACTCTGCCCCTGCAGCCGCGCGGCCATGTTCACGGTCGAGCCGAAATAGTCGAGCCGGTCGTTCAGGGTCACCACCACGCTCGGGCCCATGTGCACGCCGAGCTTCAAGGTCAGCTCCTGGTCGGCGATGCGCGCCTGCATCGACAGCGCCGCGCGCACCGCGTCGGCGGGGTCGCCGAACGAGGCCATCACCGCGTCGCCGATGGTCTTCACCACCGCGCCGTCATGGTCGCGCACGATGGCGGCCAGCAGCGCGAAATGCTCGCGCACGACATTGTAGGCCGCGGCATCGCCCAGCCGCTCGTAGAGCGCGGTCGAGCCGCGCAGGTCGGAGAAGAGCAGCGCCACCTGGCTCACCCCCGCCTCGTCGCCCGGCCGCAGGGTGGCGGCGGCGAAGAGATCGCGGAAGGCTTGTAGCGAGATCACCTCCGGCGCGGTCAGCGCCTCGCGCGTCCAGGTGCGGTCCTCGATCAGCGCCGCCAGCTCGAAGCCCGCCTCGTTCACGAATTCAATGGTCCCCGCTTCTCCCGACGCAGGCAAAGCCTCGACGCCGGTCGCCGTGATGCGCAGGCCGGGGAACGGCGCTTCCGGCCCGGCATGCTCGACGTCGACGAACGAACCGGGATGCAGCGTGCGCAGGCGCCAGGCGCCGGCCGGCAGCTCGACCGCCACCCGCCGCCGCTCGCCGGGCGCCAACAGGATCTGGACCGCGACATGCGGCGTCGCCATCGGGCCGCTCAGGCAAAAGCCGCCCTCCATCAAGGGCCGCACCGACGGCGCGGGCGCAAAGGTGAGCTCGACGTTCTTCTCGAAGTCGCGATCGTAATCGATGTTGCACGAGGGGCAGTGCGCGCCGCGCGGCAGCTCCGACAGGGCCGAGGCCGAGAGCTTGGGCCCGCGGCAGTTGGTGCAGAGCAGGTCCCAGCTCATGGTCAGCAGGCCGGCGCGCACGCCCGCGAGGCAGGCCTCGATGGCGGGACGCGGCGCCATCCCGAGCTGGCGCGCCAGCCGCTTGGGCTTGAGGTGCGCGAGGTCGCTCGCCATGCCACCCAGCACCGTGCCGGTCAGCACGCGGCCGAGCCTGTTGCCGTAGGGGCTGCGGTCGATCTCCGCCGTCATCGCCGACGCCCGCTCGAACGCACCCGGCGGCAGCACCGGCGCCGGCAGCTCGAACGGCGTCTCGCGCTCGCCGCGCAGATGCGCCACCGCCTCGACGATGCGCTTGCCCACCGCGGCGCCCGCCTGCTCGGCCAGGCGCTTGCCGAACAGCCGGCCGGTGAGCGTGAGCGGCTCCCACTCCAGCGCGTAGCTCACCACCGAGCCGCCCTTGCCGTCGGGCGACAGATCGAACACCGGCCCGAAGCGGCGGAACGGCCCCCTGGAGAAGATGCGCGTGACCTCGAAATGCCGCCCCAACACCCACTCGTAGGGCTTCTCCTCCCATTCGAGCGCGAAGCCCGCCGCCTTGCCCCGGCCGCGGCGCAGCACCGTGCCGTTGGGCTGCGGCGTCTCCTCCAGCGCATAGGGCGGCAACCCCATCGCCTCGTTGAACCGGTTGGTGTCAGCCAGCACCGGCCACAGCACGGACGGCGGCAGGTCGAAGCTCCAGGTCCAGGTGCGGCGGGAGAGCGGTGGCATGAGATGGGTACTGTAGCACCTGCTGGGCGGATCAGGCGTGGGGGATCACCGGTGGGTGAGCCTGATGGATTCGCTTGGTGCTTCCATGAACCGGCCAACAGTAGGACGTGTGAAAATAATGAACCCCACTAGAAGGGGTTATTGGCTAGCAGTACACTACTTATAGTGAACTAAGCGTGACAACTAATTCTACATCCAAGATCGACGAGTGATCCTGGCCGCTCACCTGAGCGCAGCCAGCACAGCGAGTACTCTGCAATGGCAACGAACAGTTCGGCCAAGGCCGGCGCGCAGTCCGCCGAAACGCATCATGAAGTATTTGCCGACCGCCCAATCGAGCACGGAACAGATGATTTATTTGGCCGTCAACCATTTGCACGAACAATAGCCTCCACAATCACAAACTGGCGCGGCTCCGAAAGCCTAACAATCGCAATTTCTGGAGCATGGGGATCTGGGAAATCATCGCTGAAAAATATGATCCTAGAGGCGCTATCGCAAAATCGGCGCACCCGCCCCTACCCTGTAGAATTCAATCCTTGGAAGTACGCAACGCCGGCGGAAACAGCGAATGCGTTCTTTAGAGAGCTCTCGATCGCCTTGCGGCGCGTTGATCCCACTAAGAGTGGTGAGGAGCGCGCCAGGCGCTGGGAGCGCTACAGCAAGCTCTTAACTTTGACATCCGAACTAGCCCAAAGCACTGCAGACGCACTCCCAACCCTTATGATGCTGGCCGCATTCGCAGGAGTTAGCGCGACGATTACCGAGAACCCAACGCTATCTGTCCTCTTGATTTTTGCCTCCGTCGCACTCTTATCTCTTGCAGCAGGTTTGAAGTTTAGCGCTGCATTCTCCGGCAAGGTCGCCGAGTGGATAAAGGCCGCATCCACCGATGAGCCCATTGAGGAGATAAGGAAGAGACTTCGGGAGGACCTAGCCGGACTTGAGAGACCGGTACTAGTAATCGTGGACGATATCGATCGACTTACGCGGAGGGAAACAAGACTACTCTTTCAACACATTAAGGCGAACGCGGATTTCCCAAATGTCCTATATCTATTGCTCTATCAAAGAGACATCGTTGAAAGTCATTTGACTACAGCCACCCTAAACGGCCGTCGCTACCTCGAGAAAATTGTAGATCTACATTTCGATCTACCCGTCGCCGGCCAAGAGGAAATCAACAAGCTACTATTCGAAGGCCTCAATCAGATCCTTGGAAAATTGAAGGGCGCGCCAGAATTTGATCGGCAGCGGTGGGGAAATGTATACTTCGGCGGACTACAGGCGTTCTTTGCAACGCCGCGAAACGTAAAGAGATTTCTTTCTACTCTAGGTGTTCAGTTTAGTTTGTTTCAGGGAGAAGCAGCGCTCGAGGTCAATCAAATTGACATGATCGCACTTGAGGCGCTGCGCTTGTTTGAACCCGAAGTATTTCAGGCGCTCAGTACTGCGACCAACCTGCTAACGAGATCATCAGAGTCGACCGGGGATCGAGAGCAGCAAAAAGCTCAAGTTGAGTTAATTGTTAAACTGGCAGACGACGGACGCAGAGATCAGTTACGCCGCCTCCTTCAAGAGATGTTTCCGCGAATAGGATGGGTATTCGGCGGCTCAAACTATGGAGACGATTGGATTTCTGAATGGTCCACTCAGCATCGAATTTGTTCTCCGACTTTCTTTGATCGATATTTCCGCTTGGCCGTACCTCAACAAGAGATATCGCAATCCGACTTTCAGATTCTGGTTAGCGTTGCTAACAGCCGTAAGAAGTTCGTGGCAGAATTCTTACGCATTAGCGAACAGGGTAAAAGCGGGCCTGCGCTAGCTATGTTGGATGACTACAAGCAGAAAATTCCGCTTGAGTATGCCGCGGAATTCCTTCCCGCGCTGCTCGATATTGGGGAATTGTTTGAGGACGGCACTGAAGCCTTTCTTGGTCCGTTCACTCGCATCACACGCGTCGCCCTTTGGTACACACGACAAGAAACAGATGTCGCCAAGAGAGGTGAGCATCTTCTCAACGCAATGCGAGCGTCTACGGGACTAGCGGTCATGGCGCGCATACTGCGAGGAGAGGATAAGCGGCGGGAAAAGCCCTCTTCAGATGGACTAGCCATGTTCACGGATCAGCAGTTAGAAAATGCAAAAGAGCTATGGCTCCAACGGTTCGCAGAAGAAGCAGAACAAGATCTCATTGGCCTTGCGCACAACCATCAATTCTTATCGATGCTGTATGCTTTGCTGGAATGGAAGGGAGATGCCACCACAAGAGACTGGGTCGCTCGACTGATTCTTACTGATAAGGGATTGATTGCATTCCTGAAGGCGGCGGCAGGAATTGTAACGAGAACTACGCTCGGCGATCACACCAGTACGCAACACACCGTAACTCGACTACAGACGATTTCGGATTTTGCATCAGTTGAGGAAGTTGAGAAGAGAGTAGCTTCGTTTTCCAGGGAACAACTCACTGCGGACGAGAAAAGCGCAATCGAATCGTTTGAGCGCGCACTAAAAAGGCGTGCAAGCGGCAAAAGTGATGATGGGTTTTCCGATGACGAATAGGATGTAGTGTATTCAACATCCGCGCTCGTCCACCCGCTTCATCATCTATCCGCCCTCGGCGCGTTCGAACTTCATGGGCCGAGGCGCGAACGTCGTGCGTGTCGTTACCGAAGATCGCCAACATGCGCGCGGGCGCGATTACCTACCTGGGTTGAAATGGAAGTCCCCGGTTCAAAGCGTACAACGGAGACCAAACGACCGGCTTGCTCAGCCCGTAACGCCGAAGCAGGCTTCTAACTAGGTCAACCACCCACGACGGGGATCTCGGCGAGATCACAACGCGTTCGATCAGAATGTCCAAGTCAACATCAATGGCATATCCATCTGGCACCTGTCGGCCCCTCAATGCATCCGCATGAGAAACACCTTGCGCAATCGCGCTTCGGTAGTTCCGCTCTGTGTTTAGGATCGCGATGCGCAACTCGCGCTCGTGAGCAAAGCTACTCCGTTTGCTCAATGCCGGATGAAAAACGTTATCCCTGCGAATGTTGTGATTGCTGTAGTCTGCGTAGTCTACTTCTCCGACTTGAACTAATGAGTGTGTCATATGCAAAGAGCGAGTCAGACGATCATATGTTGACTGCACTGCTATCCCTTGACCTTGGAGCGAATAGAGTCTCCACATCGCATCCGATTCTGATTCGTTCATATGCCAGCAGTTCACATAGATTCCACCTCGTAGGTTGAAGCCATTTGTAACAGTCTGATATTCAATCTCGATAAGCTGTCTCACGCTATCATCATTCATCGACGCCGGCAGACCCATAGCGCTCCGAGCGGTCGCAATCGGCATGGCGCGAAGCGCTTCGAACAAGCTCACTTGCGAATCGGGGAAGTGCCCCTCATAGGGATCACCGTCCGCAAGAGCGAGCAAATTGCTCACAAATAGTGCGGTCTGCTCCAGCATAGCGATGAACTTAGCTAGGTCTGTATACCTCCAGATGCGTTGATCTCGTGCTGGCGCTCGAAAAATGGGATGAGGCATCGCAGGCATCGACAGTCCGACTTTTCAATCTGAGGTGGTCAATCCGCGAATTTATCGCTTTTGCATGGGGATTGTTAGAGTTAACCCGGCGTACGGCACACCAGTTGAACTAGCGCGGCAGGTGTCATCACGGCTAGATCTGTAGAGACAAAATTAGAGATACGAATGCCAAACTTCCTAGAGCAACTAGTCGCCGAGTGGTACGAGTTCCGCCACTACTTCGTGCGTCGCAATGTTAAGGTCGGCAAGCGGCCCAACGGCGGGTACAATTCCGAACTCGATATCGTCGCTTTCAATCCTGAAACCAAACATCTGGTCCACCTAGAGCCTTCTATGGATGCGCATACTTGGGAAAAGCGTGAGCAGCGCTTTCATGCGAAGTTCGCAGCCGGGAAAGAGCATATTCCTTCTTTGTTCAAGGGCTTCGGCGGAGACCTACCTGAGATCGAGCACATCGCGGTCTTGGGCTTCGCCGGCAACACCCATCAAACAATAGGCGGTGGCAAAATTCTTCTCATTAACGACCTCATGGCCGAAATCAGATCAGGCCTACGAGGCCAGACCGTCAGCAACAATGCAGTGCCGGAACAGTACGTGATCCTGCGCAGTCTGCAGTTCGCATCCAATTACTGGAAATGATCGCCGGGTTTCTACCATGGCCCCGAAAAGCCGGCTCCAGAATGCCCCGTCGATGCGGGCCGCGACGACAATTCACGCGCCGGACCTCGCGCGGATAGGCAAAGAAGGGGATCACCTACTCCCAGTTGTGCCGCTAGGACTGCACGATCGGCGGATACTTGGCGCCAATACCGTCTCAGTTCAGTCTAGCGAGCCTCGCTGGGGTGCAAAGGGCGTCGCTCCTAAGGCAACGTCACCTTCACCAGCTTCCCGCCGCGCACGTCGATGCGCTTCATCATCGAGCCGCCCTCGACGCTGTTGCCCGGCCCGTCCCATTTGACGCTGGTCGTGGCGTACCAGACGCCGTCGGGGACGCGCGGGAAGGAGAAGGTGCCGGAGGCGTCGCAGGTGGTGCGGCGCAGGGTTGAGACGTAGAGCGGGTCGTCGCGGTCGAACTTCACGGGGCCCTGGGCGGAGGCGCGCATGCCCTTGATCTCGTTGCCGAAGATCGCCCGCATGCGGGCGCGGGCATAGGCGCTGTCGGGCACGAGGTTGGCGCCCTGGCCAGCGCAGGTGTGGGTGGTGCCGCCCGCCGTCATCGAGGCCATGCCGCTCACCGTGTTGCTGCCGCTCTTCTTCGACCACTCGACCTCGGCGGCCGGGATCGGCGCCTGCAGCGCGCTCGGCGGCGGCGGCGCGAAGGCCTGGTCGAACTGCGCGCAGCCGGCGGCGACGAGGGTGGCGGCCAGGCCGAGGGCCACGGCGATGGGCTTCGTGATGCGGTTCATGGGAGGGGCTGTCTCCGGAGCGTTGAGCGGATCGCGCTAAAAGGGTAAACTGCAACGCGGTTTGCGGGCGTGTGTTCCTTTCGTGGTTTGGGTGGAGACCCCTGCGCGGTGGCCCTTTCAGGCCCCCTCAACCGAAATAAACGCAACAGACGAAACAATCGAAAAGGAAAAACGCCTTTTCCGCGCTGGCTCCATCAGGACCACATTTTGTGCCGGGCGCGCCATTGCCCACTACCTGTTGATCCGATTGCCGGCTCGACCCCGAGTTAAGCTGCCCTCCCCCTCATCCTGAGGAGGCCTGAAGGGCCGTCTCGAAGGATGGGAGCGCGCACCTTGTCTGTTGCCCATCCTTCGAGACGGTCGCTGCGCGACCTCCTCAGGATGAGGGGGGGGATGCTTTACCGCTGAGCAGGTCGGTGTGCGCGGGAGCGCTTGATTCGATCCTGTCCGGAAAGACAGAGTGGTCCTCATGACCAAGGAAAGCTTTCCCCTCCCCGCCGGCAGCGCCGACTGCCACGTCCATGTCTACGGTCCCTACGACCGCTTCCCCGCCGTCTCCGGCGGCAAGTTCTCGCCGCTGCAGGCGACGCCGGTCGAGGCGCTGCTGGCGCTGTGGGACCGGATGGGCATCGCGCGCGGCGTGATCGTCCATGCGCTGGCGGCCGGCGGCGACAACGAGGTGACGCTCGACGCGCTGAAGCGCCATCGCGACCGGCTGCGCGGCGTGGCGCTGCTGAAGCCCGAGGTGAGCGAGCGCCGGCTCGACGAGCTGAGCGAGGCAGGCTTCAAGGGCGTGCGCATCAACCTGCTACGCCAGGACGGCAAGCCGGTCTCCTCGGGCGGCATGAGCCTGGAGGACCTGACGGCGCTGGCGCCGCGGCTGCACGCGCGCGGCTGGCACGTCCAGCTCTGGGTCGAGACCGGCGACCTGAAGGAGCTGGCGCCGACCCTGGAGAAGATGCCGTTCGACTTCGTGATCGACCACATGGGCCGCACCATGGCCGACAAGGGCGTCGACACTCCGGGCTTCCGCGATTTCTGCGAGAAGCTCAAGACCGGGCGCTACTGGTGCAAGCTCTCGGGCGCCGACCGCAACACGCGCCAGGGCGCCGGGCCGGGCGCCGCCTATGACGATACGGCGCCGTTCATGCAGGCGCTGGTCGCGGCCAATCCCGACCGGCTGGTCTGGGGCAGCGACTGGCCGCATGTCGGGCACGGTGCGGAGGCGATCCCGCAGGAGGAGGATTTGCTGCGCACCTTCTTCCGCTGCGTGCCGGACGAGGCGGTGCGGAAGAAGATCCTCGTCGACAATCCGAAGGCGCTCTACGGGTTCTGAAGCTCGCCGCCGGCCAGCACGACGATCTCGCCTTCGGTCAACGGCCGCCAGTGGCCCGCGGTGACGGGCACGCTGGCGAGCAGCGACAGTTCCTGCGCGCCGTCGGTCGGATGGATCGCCACGCCGGCTTCGCTCTCGTGCGTGCCGTGCTCGGCGCCCATCTTCTGCGCGCCTTCGGCACGATGCCGATGGCGGAACCACAGGCCGGGCCCGACCGTGCCGTCGGCCGCGCGGCGGCGATGGCCGTGGCCGAACACGAACTCGCCGTCGCTGTAGAGGAAGTTGAAGGTGCCGAGCGGGCGCGTCTCGGCAGCGAAGGATGCGATGGTTTCGAGCCTGAGCCCCAGCGGCGGGACGCGGCGATGCCACAGCGGCGCCAGGCGTTCGAGCAGCAGGCAGAAGGCGCTTTCCGAATCGGTCTGGCCGACAGGATGGAAGCGATGCGCCGGATCGGCGGCGCGCGCGACGACCTCCTTCAGGTCGCCATTGTGCGCGAAGAGATGCGTGCGCCCGCCGAGCTCGCGCACGAAGGGCTGGGTGTTGGCGAGGCTGTTGCCGCCCTGCGTCGCGCGGCGGATGTGCGAGACGAGCTGGTGCGTCGGCAGCGTATGGCGCTCGATGAAGTCGAGCCATGGGCTGTGGTTCGCGGGCTCGGGCTCCTTGTAGAGCCGGACCTCGTGGCCTTCATGGAACGCGACGCCCCAGCCGTCGACATTGCCCGTGGTCGCCGCGCCGTGGCCCGCGAATTTGCGCAACGAGAAGCTGGCGCGCGTCGGCTTGCGGGCGGAGAGGCAGAAGAGTTCGCACATGAGGAAGGATCCTTCGCTGCGCTCAGGATGACACGGTTCTTTGGTGTTGGCGCACTACGTCGATCCCCAAAACGGTGTCATCCTGAGCGCAGCGAAGGATCCTTATCGGAAAGGCGTCACGTGATTCACCACGACAACTGGGGCTGGCGGGCCCGCATCGGGCTGTTCATCGTCGGCAGCGAAGCGGTGCCGGAGGCGGAATGGTGGGCGATGGCGCCGCCGGGCGTGTCGGTGCATGCCGCGCGGGTGACGGCGCCGACGCCGTGGGCGAAGTGGCGCGCCGACAGGAGCAGCGTCGATCTCGCCGACGATCTCGCGCGCGGTGCCAGGCAGTTCTCGACCATGAAGCTGCAGGCCATCGTCTTCGCCCACACGTCGAGCAGCGTCGTGGGCGGCAAGGGCTGGGACGAGGCCACCGTCGATGCGCTGTCGAAGATCGTGTCGAGCGGCATTACGGGCACCGAGGCCAAGGTCACGACCAACGGGCTCGATACGCTGGCGGCGTTGCGTCACTCAGGCGTGAAGCGGCCGTTCCTCGTGGTGCCGCCGTGGTTCCCCGACGACACCGTGGGCGCGGCGCTGCGCTACTACGGCGATCACGGCATCACGCCCGTGGGACACCTGCGCCTCGATCCCGGACGCAAATGGCGGGACGTGCCGCCTCAGGATCTCTATCCGCAGGGCATGGGCTTCGAGCAGGAGATCGAGCCGCTCTACGCGCAGATCCGCAAGGCCTGTCCCGCCGAGGCCGACGGCGTGCTGATCGGCGGCACGGGTTTTCGCTGCGTCGGGATCATCGAGACGCTGGAACGCGACCTCGGGCGTCCGGTGATCAGCGCCAACCAGGCGAGCCTGTGGCATTGCCTCAGGATGTCCGGCATCCGGACACCGATCGAGGGGTATGGCGCGCTGTTGCGCTCCTAGAACGACCCGCACCACCTCATCCTGAGGAGCGCGCGAAGCGCGCGTCTCGAAGGATCGGCAACAGACGCGGTGCGCGTGCCCACCCTTCGAGACGCGGCCTTGCGGCCGCTCCTCAGGGTGAGGTGATTGACTAAGTTCGCGACAATCAGGTCGCCAACAAATTCAGCTTCTTCAGCAGCTCCCGCTCCTGCTCCATCGTCTTCGCCATCTCCGCCTGATAGGCGGGGCCGTCGAGCAGCAGAAGCGGCTGGTCCATGTTGTCCAGGAACTCGAGATGCTTGGGCTCGCCCGCGGCTTCGCGGAAGGCGTCGGCGAGGATCTTCACCACGGCGGGGTCCATGCCCTTCGGGCCGATCAGGCCACCGGGGCTATCAACGGCGATCTCGAGGCCGAGCTCGCGCACGGTCGGCACTTCGGGGAAGCGCTTGGCGCGGTTCGCCGTGAACACCGCAAGCAGGCGCAGCTTGCCGGACATCACCAGCGGCGCCCAGCCCGAGGACTCCGACGCGAAGTCGATCTCGCCGCCCATGAGCGCGCGCAACGTGTCGGCGGTGCCGCGATAGGGCGCGTGCGTCCAGCTGAGGCCCTGCTTGAGTCCGAGGCTCTCCATCGCGAGATGCTGCGTCGAGCCGGCGCCCAAGGTGCCCCAGTTCATCTTGCCGGGATTGGCCTTCGCATAGGCCAGCAGCTCGGGCAGCGTCTTCCACGGCGAGTCGGGGCGCACGACGATGCCCATGACGAAGCCGGTGATCTGCAGGATGTAGGTGAGGTCCTTGATCGGGTCGTACTTGATCGACGCGTTCACCATCGGCTGGCGCAGCACGCTCATGTGCATCTGGCTGATCGTGTAGCCGTCGGGCTTGGCGTCCTGCAGCGCGAGCGCGCCCAGCACGCCGGCCGCGCCGCCCTTGTTCTCGACGACCACGGGCTGGCCCAGCTTCTTCGCGACCGACTCGGCCAAGATACGGAAGCCGGCATCGGCCGGGCCGCCGGCGGCCCACGGGATGATCAGCCGGATCGGACGATCGGGAAACTTCGCCTGCGCGCGCGACGGCGCGGCGGCAGCGAGTGGCAGCAATGCGGCGCCCGCGAGGGCAGCCCTTCGTGTCAGGCGAGTCATGAGTGTGTGATTCCTTCCCTTCCCCAGTCGCAGGCTATCCGAGCAAATGCCCTTAGCAAACACCGGGCCGCACAAACAAAATCGGCCGGCGATGAGGCCGGCCGATTCTGCATTTCAAAAGATCGAGGTGTCGATCAGGTGTTCTGGATCGCCGAGACGATCCAGTTGCCGCCGCGGCTGCGCAGGAAGGTCCAGACTTCCGTCGCCTCGGCGCGAACCTGCTCGTTGCCCTCGACGATGCGGCCGTCGGCCGTGCTGCGCATGACGTCGATCATGCTGAAGCGCATCGCCACCGTCGCGTACTCCATCGAGCCTTCGCTCCAGGCTTCCGACAGGTCGCCCTGCTCGAGCTTCACCGCGTCGACCTTGTTCTCGACGCCGCGGCTCGCATTGGCCGACAGGTCCTCGGAGAAGTAGCCCAGCATCTCGGGCGTCACGAGGCCGCGCAGCTTGGCGAGGTCGCCGGCGCTGTAGGCCGCCTGCACGTTCGAGAGCAGCGCCTCGAAGGCGTTGTAGTCGGCTTCGACGATCTCGATCGGCTGCGTGGCGACGGCCGACGCAGCACCCGCGCCGGCGCCACCGAACATGCCGCCCATCATCGGCTGCGCGCTGTTGCGGGCCATCGTGTTCTGAAGCGCCTCACGCGGCGACATCGGATTGTTGCCGCCGGGCGCGTTGCCGGCGCCGGCCATAGCCGCCGCGGGCGCACCGCTGCGAGCCTTCCACAGGCGGACGGCGAGATAGGCCAGGCCGCCGATCAGCGCGATCTGCAGCAGGAAGCCCAGCATGCCCGCCATGCTGCCGAGGCCGGCGCCGAAGCCACCGCCCATCAGCATGCCGATCAGCCCGGCGCCCAGCATGCCGCCCATCAGGCCCGTCAGGAACGGATTGCGCTGCATGAAGCCCGGCTTGGCGCCGGCGGCCGTCGCGCTGGCCGGATTGGCCGACGGCGACTGCTGCTGCGGCGTGGCGCTGCGCTCGACCGGCTTGGAGGTCGGCGCGGTCTGGGTCGGGGCCGGCGCCTGGCCGGACTTGCTGCCGCGGCTGCCGCCACCGCCCGCCCGCGCATCGGCGGGCGACGGAGCCAGCGAGGGCACCGCGATGATCAGAGCCGCGAGGATCGCGAGCCAACGAAACTTGGTCATTTAAACATCCCTGTTGAACCGAGTTCGTCTCGGCCCGTTTTGCACACCGTATGTTAGTGCGCCGAGGCTGTAATTCAAGGGCGCAACCGGCCCCCTCACGGGGTCGTTTCTGAGTTCATGCACATGCGAATTATCGCGCTCGCCCTTGCCTTCTGGCCCGGCATTGCCGCGGCCGAGGGCTGCCTCGACCAGGTGCGTGAACTGGCCAAGGCCCAGAACATCTCCACCGATCCGCCGACCGCCTCACCGGACAAGGCGCCGGGTGCTCCAGGCCAGGGCACCGGACCGGGCGTGACCTCGCGCGAGCTCGGCCGCTCCGGTGGTGTGATCGAGCCGCCGGCGACCTCAGACCGCTCGGTCATCACGCCTCCTGCCACCACGGACAGCCGCATGCCCACGATGCCGGACGTCACACCGAAGCCTGCAACGCCCGGCACGCCCAGCGACACGCGGGGTGCCCCAGGTATCCAAGACCAGCAGGCGAAGAAGGACGATGCGGCCGACCGGACGGCGCTACAGGCCGTCCTGGTCGCGGCACGCGCCGAAGCCGAGCGCGGGCAGGAGGCCAATTGCCTCGACGGGCTCAAAAAGGCCCGGGAGCTCCTCAAGCGCGCGGAAAAGTGAGGCGATCCAGCTCACATCCTCGAGGTCGATCGGCCCGAACGTGAAGAAAAGGCCAAAGCCCGCGACCAGCAGCAAAGCGGCCACCGCGATGCGCTTCGGTGCAGGAGATTTCGGCACCGGAGCGACGCGATAGCGAAACCGTCCATCCCGAAGCTCGATCCGTTGCGCCACGCGGCGACGACGGCGACGTTCGGGCTCACGCGGCAGCGAGATCTGCCGCACGAAGGTCGCGTCGGGCGACAGGCGTCGTACCAGCGCATCCGGCTCCTTCCGCGGCGCCTCCGCAAGTGCTGTCAGCGGATCGGGGACCTTGCTGAGAGCCGCCTCGTCCTTCAATGCCTGGGGCAGATCGAGCGCCAGCCGCACCATCGTGAACAGCAGCCACGCCGTCAGCAGCGGCAGCGCGATCCGGAAGGCTATGTGCGTACCCGGCGTCGTCCAGGCCCAGGCGCTCATCGTGCCGCCGGCCGCTGCCATGACGAGGCCCGCGGCGAAGACGGCGACGGCGGTGAGCTTGAAGACCCGCAACGGCGACATGCACATCCATAAACGGGCGGCGCTTCAGGGCGTCAACAGGGAAAGGATCGCGGCGTAGTGGATGGAAGCGGCCGCCAGCACCGAAGCGTGCCACAGCGCCTGCTGGTACGGCAGGCGGCTCGACAGATGGAAGATGGTGCCCAGCGAATAGACCACGCCGCCTGCGAGAAGCAGGATCAACGAGTCCCGCTCCACCGAGGCCAGCAATTCGTCGACCGCGAACACGCCGATCCAGCCCATCAGGAGATAGAGGACGACCGAAAGCGATTCGATCCGGCGCGGCTGCAGGAGCTTGGCGGCGATGCCTATGGCGGCTGCCGTCCACATCACCGCCGTGAGGCCGCTCGACCACGGCTCGCGCATCTTCAGCAGCGTTAGCGGCGTATAGGTGCCGGCGATCATGACGAAGATCGCCGCATGATCGAACCGCCGCAGCCATTCGCGCCGCGGACTGGCGAGACGAAGATTGTAGGCGGCCGAGCAGCCCAGCATCGCCAGCAGCCCCGCGACATAGACGAGGATCGGCAGGACCTGTCCCGGCTTCGACGAGCCCGCCGCCACGATCAGGATGGCGACCGCGCCCACCACACCGAGCACCAGGCCCAGCGCATGAACGGCCGCGTCGGCGCGCAGGTAACGATCGAACTTCAGCTCCGGCATGCGGCCACGATGCGATCACAGGCCTCCTCCCGCAACCGATTCTGCAACAGCGTCGTTATCTCCGGCCCGGACAAGGAGAACGACCATGAAGCCTGTTTCCATCCTCGGCCTTGCCATGGGCCTGGGGCTTGCGGCGGGCCCGGTCGCTCTCGCCGCCGATCCCTGGGATGGCACCTATGTCTACGAACAGGCGCTCGGGCCGGGGGCCGGCAGCACGCAGAACTTCGTGAAACATACGCTGACGATCAAAGGCCCCGAGGGCTGCCGTCTCCTCGCGCAAGGCTTCCAGACCGACGAGACCATCCGCTGCAAGGCGATGCCCGATGGGGACCGCCTGCTCGTCTCGTTCGTGAGCTTCGGCGACGGCAAGATCGAGAACAAGTACGGCACCAAGATCTACAGCGTCGACCAGCCGCTGTTCGCGATCTCGAAGGCGCCGAACGGCCTCGTCACGACCTGGCAGGGCTATGCCAAGGCCGCCGTCGACGGCGCTCCCAGCGCGGCGTTCAAGAAGCAGTAGTCAGCCGCGCGCCTTGCGGAAGGCGTTCTTCAACACGACCTTGTCGCCGCGGAACTGCAGCAGGTCGCAGCCCGCGGTGCTGACCTTCTGGCCGCTGGCGTCGCTCGCGACGAAATCCCATTCGAAGGTGCCGAGGTCGCCCGCGACGACGACCTTCAGGTTCTCGAACTTGCCATCGGGGAAGCGATCGAAGAACGCCTTCACGCCCTCGCGCACCGCCTTCTTGCCGACGAAGGTCCTGCCCAGCCGCTCCATGCCGACCGAGGCGTGATAGACGCCGTCGTCGGCGAAAAAGCTCGCGACGAGATCGGGGTCGTGGCTGTTCCAGGCGCCGCCGAATTCGGTGGCGCGCTCGAGCGTCATCTTGGTCAACTCTTCCTCCGTTTATTATTGCGCCCGAGTGTTGGCTCGCCTGCACGTCGAGGCAAGGGCTACAATGGCGCCAACAGAGTTCCGGAGGAGACACGAGACATGTCCGACATCGCCTACACGCCGATCCTGCCCGAAGGCTGGCCGCGCCCGCGCGGCTTCTCCCACGCCGTCGTCGCCAAAGGCACGAAGAGCGTTCGCATCGCCGGACAGATCGGCCGCGAGCCGGGCCAGGCGAACATTCCGGCTGACGCCGATGCCGGCGCGCAATGGCGCATCGCGCTCGGCAATCTGGTGACCGTGTTGAAGGCCGCAGGCGGCGAGCCGCAGCATCTCGTGGCTCTGCGCGCCTACGTGACCGACATCGCCGAGTTCAACGCCGCCGGCGCGGCGGTCGGCGCCGCCTGGGGCGCCACGCTCGGCCGCCACTTCCCGGCGATGACGCTGGTGCAGGTCTCAGCGTTGATCGACCCCAACGCCAAGGTCGAGATCGAGGGCGAGGCGATCCTTCCCTGAGGGTTCGACACCGAACGATCACCAACTTGTGCGGCGACGGAAAAGCGGGCATCGGCTGTTGAACCATGCCGATCTCCGGTCGCTTCGTCGTCACCTCCACGATCCTCCTGCTGGGCGTCGGTCTGCTGACGCTCGTCGGCATCGTCGGGACGACCGTCTGGCTGGGCGAGCGCGCACGAGTTTATTTCGCCCTGGTCACCGACGCGCGGATCATGCGCACAGCCGCGGTCGAGTTGCGCAGTGCGCTGCAGACCGCGGAGTCGAGCCAGCGCGGCTATCTGGTGAGTGGCAACGAGATCTATCTCGCGCCTTATGACAGCGCCAAGGTCCAGGCCGAACGCCATCTCGAGACCCTGAAACGGGCGCTCGCCACGGACGTCGAGGCCGGACCGATGATGCGGCGCCTCGCCGAGCTCGTGGCCGAGAAGATCAAGGAAATGGACGACACGGTCGGGCTGCGATCGAACCTGCGCGATGCCGAGGCGATGGCGCTGCTGCGCACCAATCGCGGCAAGGCGCTGATGGACGAAGCCAACGTATTCCTGTCGGGCATCGTGCGAGCCGCCGAGGAACGGCTGGCGGAGGGCATCGCCGAGCAGCAGGAAAATGCCGCCATGCTGCGCTGGGTCTCCATCATCGGCGGCCTCGTCATCATCCTGGTGGTTGCCGGCGTCGCCCTCACCCTCCTGCGCTACGCCCGCGAGATCGCACAGACCCGCGACGAGGTACGCCTGCTCAATGCCAGCCTCGAGGATCGCGTGGCGCGCCGCACGAAGGACCTGGCCCTCGCCCGCGACCGCGCCGAGGTCCTGCTGGCCGAGGTCAACCATCGCGTCGCCAACAGCCTGACGCTCGTTGCCTCGCTGGTGCGGCTGCAGGCCAATGCGCTGACCGACAAGGCCGCACGCGCCGCGCTCGACGAGACGCAGGCCCGCATCCTCGCCATCTCGCTGGTCCACAAGCGTCTCTACAGCTCGGGCGACGTGCGCTACGTCGAACTCAACGCCTATCTCGCGACCTTGCTCGAGCATCTGGAGACCTCGATGCGCGCCGAGGGCCATGGCGGTATCGCCCTGCGCCACGAGCTGGAGCCGCTGCAGCTGCGCACCGACGCCAGCGTGAACCTGGGCGTGATCGTCGCGGAATGGGTGACCAACGCCTTCAAGTACGCTTATCCGGAGGGCGCCGGCGAGGTCCGCATCCGGTTGACCCGCCTTACCGACGGACGCGGCGAGCTGGTCGTAGAGGATGACGGAGTCGGGCGGAAGGAAGACGCCGCGGCCAAGGGTACCGGCATCGGCACGCGCGTCGTGAAGGGCATCGCCCAGAATATGCACGCGGAGGTGCGATACCTGACGCGACAGCCGGGAATGGCCGCGCAACTGATCTTTCCGCTCTCCCCGGACTGACCTACAGTCGGCAGGTCTGGGGGGCAAAAGCGACGATATGATCTCGGGGCGGACTTTGCCTGCGATAGTGGCGGCGTGCCTGTTGTCGGCAAGCGCGCCCGTATTTGCGCAGAGCCCGCCGGCGCCGGGACCGCAGGGCATCGTGGTGCCCACAGTGTTCCCGCCCTTCAATGCCAATGCGCCCGCCTGCACGCCACCGCCGGGTCTTCGCAAGGTGCTGGGCTTCGCCCAGGACAACGAACGCGAGTTCATACAGGGCGTCGCCCATGGCCTCGCGCTGGCGGCGCGCGACCGCGGCCTTGAATACCGAATCGCCCTCGCACGCAACGACGCCGCGCTGATGATCCAGCAGGTGCAGCAGTTCCGCAGCGACGGCATCGGCGCCCTCGTCACCGCACCCGTCGATCCGGCCTCGCTGGCGCCCAGCCTGCAGCAGCTCATGTGGGGTGGCGCCTATGTCGGCGCCGTCGTGCCGCCGCCCGCGACCGAGATCCTGAACGCGCCGCAGTACCTCACCGGCAAGGTGCTGGGCGATGCCGCCGCGGCTTACATCCGCGACCGGCTGCGCGGCCGCGCCAAGGTCGTCCTGCTGACGCACGACAGCCTGCAGTTCCTGGCGCCGCGCTTCGTCGCCATGCGCGATGCGCTGAAGAACATGCCGGGCGTGACCATCGTGGCCGATCTTTCGCCGCAGACCGTGAACAAGGCCGGCGGCAATGCCGCGATGCGCACCATCCTGCTGGCCCATCCCACTGTCGATGTCGTGCTGGGTGCCGACACGGTCGTGCTGGGCGCGCTCGAAGCCTTGCGCACGGCCGGCAAGGCCCGGCCCGACCAGTTCCTGGGCGGCATCGACGGCGAGCCCGAAGCGGTCGCCGAGATCAAGAAGGGCGGCCCCTACAAGGCCAGCATCAGCCTCGCCTCCCCGATCTTCGCCTATGCGCTGGGCCAGCACGCCGCCGACTGGCTCGAGGGCAAGAGCGTTCCGCAGGCGATGGACATCCTGCCGAGCGCGCTCACGCTGGCCAACATCGCACGGTACGAGGCCGACCTCGCCGATCCCGGCGGCGTCTATCGCGATCCCGCCCGCCGCTCTTCCTATCTCAGGATGTACGGCAACATCTGCTATGACACGCGCGACCAATATGTGAACTTTCCCTGGTCGTCGGAGCGCAGGCCTTAAACCTCGGGATTGGCGCGACGGGGTTTTTCCTTTCGTTTATTTCGTCTGTACTCCGAAATCGGATCGACTTAGGGGCTAATACCGCCACCACCGCCCGAGCCACCATTGCCCAGGCCGCCGGAGCCGGAGCCCGATCCGCCTGTCTGCGAGCCGGTCGAACCGCTGGGCTGGCTGGGCGGGCTACCGACCGGGCGCGAGGCGTTGTTGATCGTGATGGCCTGGGTCGCGACCAGCTGCAGGTAGGCCAGCCACGGCGCCAGCTTCGAGGAGGGATCGGCATAGGGCAGCGCCTGGGCGTTCAGCGTCTTCACGGCCGACTCGATCAGCACCTTGTCGCCCGGGCCGATGACGTTGCCGGTCGTCTGCGTCTGCTCGAACAGCGCCAGATAGGCCTGCAACGTGTTGGGCGGCAGGATCACCGGCTCATACGGCGCAGCGCCGGCCGCCGGCACGAAGATCTGCGAACCGTAGCGCACCGCGCGTTGCGTGCCCGCGGCATTCGACACGGTCAACCGGTCGCCAAACAGGAAGGTCGCGGTGGTCGAGCCGTCGGCGCCGACCGTCACGGTCGCGATGCCGCCACGCACGCCGATATGGGCGCTCGGCGTGCGGATGATCACGTCACTCTTCTTGCTGATCGCGCCGCCGACGAAGCGGAAGGCACCCTTGGTCACGTTGACCGCCAGGTCGCCAACATTGCTGTTCGGATCGAAGACGAACTTGTCGATCACCAGCTCGCTGTTGGCGCCGACCGTCAGGCCCGAGCCGTCGAGGAAGACGAGGTGCGCACGATCGGCTGCTCCGGTCGTCACGCGCTCGTTGCCGACCACGTCGATGCCGACGCGCAGGGTCCGCGTGGGCTGCGCCGGCGGCGTGCCGCGCGGATCGCCGCTGGCCGCCGTGGTGACACCCACGTTCTGTGCCGAAGCCGACGTGAACGGCGCCGTGGCAAAAGCCAAGGGCAACAAAACCGACAGAAAGACAGCGCGTGATTTCCGCGAGGACATCTTACCGCTCCCTCAGAATCGCCAGCCGATGCCTAAAAGGCTGCTGAACGAGTTGAAGCTGTAGTTGTTGATTGAGGCGGAACGTTGGAAATACGTGGTCTGCCCCACCAGGGTCAGGCGATCGTCCAGCGGAACCGACAGCAGCAACCCCAGATTGACATCGGTCTGGGTGCGCACCGTGCCCGGCTGTATGAACGGGTCGGGCTGGTCGTAGGTCGCGAACGCAAGCGCGGCATTGCCCGCAAGCGTCCAGTTGCGGCCGTTGATGCCCACCGGATCCTCGAAACGCCAGGTCAACGAGCCGCCGACGCCCGCCTCGCCGTAGCTCTGGAAGCCTGTCATCGCGATGTAGCGCGTGTAGTTGCCGCCCAGCGACGCTTCCAGGTTTTGAGTGATATCCGCGCGGATGTTGGCCGCCACCGTCCCATTGTTGCCCGAATTCTGGGAATTGAACGGCACCGCCGAGTTGTCGACGAAGTCACGCCGCTGCCCCAGCACCACGATTCCGGCGCGCACCTTGTCCGCCACCGGCACCGAGGCTTCGAGCCCGGCGCCCCAGGCCCAATAGGCCGGCAGGTTGCCCACGGTGATGTAGCGACCGCTCACGAAAGGCTTCAGCTGCACGCCGCTCAGCGGGCCGTCGATCAATTCCATGCGCGGGCCGACGCCGAGATCGATCAGCATCACGTCGGCGTCGGTCACCTGGAACTGCTTGGCCGTGTAGAAGGAGAAATCGGTCTCCAGCGTGCCGCTGTCCTGCCGCCCGAAATCGTAGCGATGGCTGATCGACGCCGCGCCCACGAAGGCGAAGTCGCTGCGCCGCTGGAAGGTCGGATTGGGCACGACGGTCGCGCCGTAGGATTGCAGCGTGCCGGTGGGAAGGCTGGCGGGATTGTCGGAATAACGGATGCCGGCCACGAATTCGCCGGTGAGGCGCGACGTGCCCCAGCGCCGGTCGATGTCGCGGATGAACTCCGACGAGCGCTCGGCAACTTCCTTGCTGGCCTTCGCCGAATTGCGGGCCTGGTCGAAATAGGTACGCGCCGCATCGTAGGATTTGAGCTTGTAGTAGAGGACACCCAGCTCGAACTTCACCCGCGGCTGGTCCGCGTCGATGACGAGGAAACGCTCATAGGCGGTGATCGCGCCTTCGTAATCCTCGGCCGCCGCGGCGGCCTGCGCATACTTCAGCAGGATTTCGGAATTGTCAGGCTGGCGCAGCGTCTCTTCGAAGGCTGCCCGATACGACGCGCGCTTCGCATCGGTGACTTGTGCAAAGGATGGGCTCGAAAGAGCCAGTATCGCCAATGAGAACGACGCAGACATAGAGAGGCGCATCGGCAACGGCGATACTCCGAAAAGTGTCCCTCTCCCCCGCTGCATTGTGAACGGTACGGCGCCGAACCGGAAGCCCGAACCTGCATTCTTTCTGCAGAACGGTTTGGAGTGTTGCTTCGGCGCCCTACTTCACGCCACCCGCCGACAGGCCCTGCACGATCTCCTTCTGGATGATGATCGTGAGCACGATGACCGGCAGCATCACGATGATCGCGGCCGCCGCGAGCGGCCCCCAAGCGAAGCTCTCGAAGGTCAGCATGTTGTAGACCGCCACCGGCATGGTGCGCGTGGTGCGGCCGGCGAACACGGCGCCGAAGATGAAATTGTTCCACGAGGAGATGAACGCCAGGATCGCGCCGACCACGATGCCGGGGCGCGCGAGCGGCAGCGCGACGTAACGGAAGGCCTGCCACAGGGTGGCACCGTCGATGCGCGCCGCCTCCTCCAGCTCGTGCGGCTGCGTCTCGAAGAAGCCAATCATGATCCAGACCACGATCGGGAGGGTGATCACCATGTGGGTGAGCGCGATCGGCCAGACCGTGCCGATCATCCCCAGCACCTGGAACAGGGTGAAGAGCGGGATCAGGTAGGACAGGCCCGGCGTCATGCGGCTGAGCAACAGCACCGCCGCCATCTTGTGGGCACGCGCCTTGGCGATGCCGTAGCCCGCCGGCACACCGAGCAGCAGCGCGACCAGGGTCGCCGAGCCCGTGACCTGCACCGAGTTCCAGAAGTAGAGGAACATCGGGCTTTCCTCGAACACCTTGGCGAAGTTTTCCAAGGTCGGTTCGGTAGGCCAGAAGACCGGCGGCCAAGCAGTGTTGTCGATGTCGTATTTCAGCGACAGCGACAGCATCCAGAAGAACACGAACAGACACGGCGCCAGCAGCACGGCGACCGAGATCGCCAGCGCCACCTTGTCGACGACCTTGCGGATCTTGCGCTTGGTGCGGAGAGCTATCGCCATCGGCTCAGTTCCACTTGGCCTTCTGGCGTGCCCACAGCAGCACCAGGGAAAGCGCCACGATGATGCCGAAGAACACCACGACGACGGCCGAAGCCGTGCCGACCTGGTTGTAGGCGAAGGCCTGGGCGTAGAGGTAGACGTTCAGCACCTCCGACGAGGTGCCCGGCCCGCCGTTGCAGATCACCCAGATCGTCTCGAAGACCTTGAGGGCATCGATGGTGCGCATGATCAGCGCCACGACCAGGAACGGCAGCACCAGCGGATAGGTGATCTTCCAGAACATCTGCCACTGGCTGGCGCCGTCGATCAGCGCCGCCTCGTAGGGCTCGGTCGGCAGCGAGGCGAGGCCGCCCAGCACGATGATCATGACGAACGGCGTCCACAGCCAGATCTCGACCAGGATCAGGCTCGGGATCACGGTGTTGGGCGAATAGACCCATTCCGACGGTGGCAGGCCGACCAGGCTCAGGAAATAGTTCAGCACGCCGAGCTGCGGATGGAACATCATGGTCCAGATCAGCGACACCGCCACCGGCGTCGCCATCATCGGCATGATGAACAGGGTGCGAAAGAACCCGCGCCCGCGGAACTTCTTGTGGAACACCAGCGCCGAGATCGTGCCCAGCACCATCGGCAGGGCGACCGCCAGAATGGTGAAGTAGACCGTGTGGCCGACAGATTCGAGAAAGCGACGATTGCTGGCCAGCGCGATGTAGTTGTCGAGGCCGATGAAGATCTGCTTGCTGCCGATGTGCCAGTCGTGGAGGCTCATCCAGATCGTGAAGATCCACGGGAAGATGATCACCGCGGAGCTGACGATCAGCGCCGGCCAGATGAACAGCAGATAGGGACGCAGGCGGCGCTCTCCCGCCGCACGCGTCCCTGCCGCTATGGTTACGTCTGCGCCCGCCATACGCTACGCCCGCCCGGCCCGCGTCTTCCGACTAACTCGCCTCGCTCTTGTCGAGGACCGGCTTGAACTCGGCAGTGGCGCGCTTCATCTCGGTCGCCGGATCCGCGCCACCCAGTAGGTTGGTGAGCGCGGTGCCGATGACGTCGCGGAACTCGGTCACCGGCACGATCACCGGCAGGCCCGGCATGCTGATCGGCGCGCAGCCGGCGGCGCAGTCGGCCCATTCGCGCGGGATGGTGAGCGTCGACAGGATCGCCGGATCCTTGAGCGGCGCGGTCCGGAACGGGATGCCGCCGCCGACCTGCAGCATGCGGCCGGCCATGGTGCGGCCGGTCATCCACAGCATCGTGTAGTAGGCGGCTTCCTTGCGGGCAGCCGCCTTCGGGATCGCCATGCCGCTGCCGAAGGTCACCGAGCCGTGGCCCTTGGGGCCCGACGGCGGCAGGCCGTAGCCTACCTTGCCGGCAACGCGGCTCTTGGTCTTGTCCTCGACCGGGGCGGCGAAGCCCGTAGCGTCGATCCACATCGCGGCCTTGCCCTGCATGAACAGGCCTTGCGCCTCGTTCCAGTTGAAGCCCGCGATACCCGCCGGACCGTAGGAGGAGAGCAGCTTCTTGTAGTACTCGGCCGAGGCGATGGCGTCGGGTGAATCGGTGATCAGGCGCAGCGGCTTGCCGGTAACCGTCTCCTGGCCCCAGCCCGAGAGAAGCTGCGTCCACAGTACGACGTTGGCGTTGCGCACGCCGCGGCCGACGAAGCCCGAGACGCCGGCCGACGGATCGTTGAGCGCCGCGGCGGCGACCATCATCTCGTCGAGCGTCTTGGGGAACTGGACGTTCTTCTTCGCGAACAACTCCTTGTTGTAATAGACCATGAAGTAGTCGCAGAGGATCGGCAGCGCGTTGATCTTGCCGTCCGAGGTGGTGGCGAAGCTCATGCCGAGCTTGGAGATGTCGCCGAGTTCGTACTCGGCCGGCATCATCTGCGGATCCTTGATCCAGTCGGTGAGATCGAGCAGCCAGCCGGCCTTCTCGAACTGGCGCTTCTGGACGTGGAAGGCGAAGTTGAAGAGGTCGAAGCTCGGCTTGCCCGAGTTCAGCTCGATCGCCACCTTCTGGCGCGCCTGCTGTTCGGGGATGACCTCGATGCCCAGCTTGATGCCGGTCTGATCCAGGAATTCCTTCTGGTGCTTCTTCATGAGATCGGCGCGCGGGCCGGTCTCCATCAGCACCTCGACCGTCTGGCCCTTGAAGCGCTGCCAGTTGAAGGCGCCGCTCTGGGCATAGGCGGTGACTGTGTTGAGCATCGGCGCGGCGAGACCGCCCAAGGCAACACCCTGCAACGCACGACGACGCGTGATCGAACGAACCATGCTGTTTCCTCTCCAGACGCTTTTCAGCCGCGGGTTTTCCCCTGCGTTGAGCGAAGCCTAGAGGAACACGCACGCGGCGTCATCGGAAGAAAAGCGCTAGGGTGCCCTGCATCGATGCATTGCAGGAGGGCTGAGGGTGCGGAACCAGAGCGACTATTGGGATCGCGGCACCGCCAAGACTTTCACGCACCCGCTAAGCGACGATTTCCTGGCGGCTCTGCAGCCCAGCGATCGGATCCTCGACTATGGCTGCGGCTACGGCCGCAGTCTGGCGCAACTCGCAGGCTTCGGCTTCACCAACACCGTCGGCGTCGACTTCTCCCGCGAAATGGTGGCGCGCGGGCGCCGCGAACAGCCCAGCCTCGACCTGCGCCATATCGAGCGCCCTTCTCTCGACGAACCCGACGGCAGCTTCGACGCCGCAATGCTGCTCGCCGTCCTGACCTGCATCGTCGGCAACGACGAACAGACCGCCGTCTTGCGGGAGATCCGCCGGCTGCTCAGGCCCGGCGGCGTCCTGTTCATCAGCGACATGCCACTGCAGGACGATGAGCGTAACCGGGCGCGCTATGCCGAAGGCACCGGCCACGGCCCCTACGGCACGTTCGCCACGGGCGATGGCGGTGTGGTGCGGCACCATTCGGAAGATCACATCCAAGGCTTGCTGAAGGGCTTCTCGCCGATCAGCACCAGGCGGATCGATCTCACGACCATGCACGGCAATCCCGCGACGGGCGTACAGCTCGTCGCGCAGAAATTCATGGATCCTGAGCGCAGCGAAGGATCTCACGCCAGCTAGAGAATCCTCTGGTCGCCCCGCTAGGTCCTTCGCTGCGCTCAGGACGACATCTAACTCAGATGATCTTGCGCGCCCGCAGGTCCGCGAGCTCTGCCGCCCCGTAGCCGAGCTCGCCGAGGATCGAGTCGTTGTGCTCGCCCAACTCCGGCGCGATGCCGGGCTTGGCCGGCGTCTCGGAGAATTTCCACGGTGTGCCATGCACCTTCTGCTTCTTGCCGAGCTTGGGATACTCGACCTCGGTGACGTAGCCGTTGGCCACGACGTCGGGATCGTTCGAGGCTTCGAGCAAGGTGTTGATCGGCGCCGAGACGATATCCGCGCCGCGCAGCCGCGCGACCCAGTCCTCGCGCGTGCCCGTGGCGAACAGGCCGTCGAGCGTGGCGAGCAGTTCGACGCGCTTGGGATCGTTGTCGATGATCACGCCAAGATCGGCGAAGCCCGCCTTCTCGAGATGCTCGTAGAAGCCGAGCGACGTCATCGCATCCTTCCAGTTGTCAGGCCCGGTGAGCTGGAAGACCAGCGGCTTGCCGTCGCGATCGTCGAAGCTCGCACTGATGCCCGGCCGCTCGCGCGTGCCGGTGATGCGCGCCTGGCCCGTGACGGGATTGCGGTCACGCCACATCGCGGTCTGGAGCGTCCAGCCCATCAACCGGATCTGGCCGCCCAGCAGGGAGAGGTCGATCTTCTGGCCGACACCGGTAGTGCGCGCATGCGTCAGGGCCGCGAGGGCGCCGCCAAACGCCAGGATGGCGCAGGTCTCGTCGGCCACCGACACGACACCGGTCTTCATCTTCTGGCCCGCCGAAGAATAGGCCTCGGCGATGCCGCCCAGCGCCTGCGCCATCGAATCGGTGCCCGGCAGGTGGGCGTGCGGGCCATCGGGGCCGTAGCCCGAGATCGAGACGTAGACGAGCTTCGGGTTGACCTTGCGCAGTTCCTCCCAGCCGAAGCCGTTCTTTTCGGCGGCACCCGGGCGGAAGTTCTGGCCGAAGATATCGGCCTTCGCGACCAGCTTGCGCAGGATCTCGCGCCCCTCCTCGCTCTTGAGGTTGAGCGTCACGCTCTTCACGCCGCGATTGTTGGTCTCGAAGAAGGTGCTGCCCATGCCCGGCAGTACGGTCATGCGGCGGGACGGGTCACCGCCTTGCGGCGATTCGATCTTGATCACGTCGGCGCCGAGATCGGCCATCAGCATCCAGGGGACGGTGCCGGCCTGCGCGGTGGAGCAGGAGACGACCTTGACGCCCTGAAGCGGGCCGTGGGGAACAGACATTCTTGACCGGGGCTCCTCTGTGAGAGCCTCAAGCTAGAGCAAGTTCATGCTTGCGTCTTCAAGGTCCGGCGAGAAGCTGCTGTGTGAGGCCCGCACAGGGCACGTCCTTGGCGTTGCCGAAGACCGGCGTCGGGATGGGAATGACGCGGCCCAGCGAAATCTGCGGCGTGCGCAGCTTGCCTTCGATCATCACCGCACCATGCAGGTCGAGCAGGTCGAAGCTCTTCGGGTCTGCATCGACCTCGGCCTTGAGTGCCTGGCTCTTCAGCGAAAGCTGACCCTTCACGTGCAGAACGGATTTCTGCGTGTCGAGCAGGGTCCGGTCGAAGGCGACATTGCCCTGCTGGAAGTTGAGACGGCCCACGGCGCACTTGATGGGGATGCGATTGTCGCCGGTCACATAGATCACCAGCGCGTCGAAGATCTGCAGGCCGGCCAGGCTCACCATCAGGCTGCTGACCGAACCGCCGCCAAGCGCGAAGGCCATGTAGCCGTTGGCCGAGCCCATGACGTGGGCGAGCGAGCGGCCGTTGCCCGCGAGCGAGACGCGGCCCTGGATCTTGCCCTGCGTGGCGTCGAAGTAGCGCGATTCGCGGAAGAAGTTCTTCAGCTCGATATCGGTCGCCTTGAGATTGGCCTTCACCTTGGGATCGTCGGTGCGCGCATCGATGCCGAGCTCGCCCGCGATCGTGCCACCGCCCATCACCGAGAGCGTCAGCGGCTGGACGACCGCATTGCCGTCCTGGATCTTCACGCGGAACGCCAGCGCCTGGACCGGCAGCCAGGGCGGCGCGATCACCCGCTTGGCGTCGAGCGTCACGTCCATGTTCATGGCCCGCATCTTCTCGACATGCAGCGGCACGTTGGGAAAGAGATCGCCCGTCGCCTCGAGCTGCGCCTGCGTCTGGGCCTGCTTGGGCGAGACGTTGGTCTTGCGGGCCGGCGTCGCGCCGACCAGCGGCGCCAGGTCCTCGAAGACCAGCTTCTGCGACACAAGCTTGGCGGTTAGGAACTGCGGCTTCTTGCGCTCGTCGATCGTGACCTCGCCGGTGAGATCGCTCTCGCCGACCCGCCACTTGGACTGCCCGAACTTCCAGATCCCCGGATCGCGGTCGAGCTTGCCGGTGATCGTATAGGGCGGCGTCGGCGGGCCCGGAATGCCCAGCAGCGGATAGATCTCCGAGAGATTGGGACCGGAAAGCGTGAGATCGACATTGGCGCCGGTCCACTTGAAGGGATCCTGCACCGTGCCCTTCATCTTCAGCTTGGTGCCGCCGAAGGTCACGTTGAGGTCGAGCGGATAGGGCTGCTCGGTGTCGCGCAGCATCAGCACCGAGCCGCCGATGAACTTCACTTCCAGCGGTTGCCCTTCGAGCTTGCCCTTGAGCAACAGTTCGGCCTCGTCCTCCGCCTTGCCGCTCGCGGTCGAGACGGTGCCGTCCAGTTCCAGTTTGCGCTTGGGATCGCGGTAGCCGAGCTTGCCTTCGGTGATTTCGAGCCGGCCGATCACCGGTGCGTCGAAGCGGTTGTCGGGCTCCAGCGCCTTGGCGGCGCCCGTCACGACCGGCGTCTCGCCCATGCTCCAGTTGAGTTGCTCCTTGTCGCCCGTCTCGACCTGGACCTCGGGCTTGCGCAGCACGAGCCGCGGCAAAACGAGGTTGCCGCCCAGCAGCGGCCACAGGCGGATGTCGAAATCGACCTGCTCGACCTTGAGCATGTAAGGCGCCTTGCCCCACTTGGCGTTGGCGACCTCGATGCCTTCCAACTTGACGTTGGCGGTCAAGCCCCAGTCGACGGCAACCTTGGCGATTTGAGTCTTGCGCCCTGTGAAATCGCTGGCGCGGCTTTCGAGCTGGCCCCGCAGGTAGTCCGAGGTCACGACGAAATAGACCGCGCCGGCGGCGATCACCAAAAGGCCGAACAGGATACCGGCCGTCCAACCCAGGATTTTGGCCGCACGTCTCATCGAAGCGAAACGGGGCTAGCCGGCCCCGGTTGCAACACCGATTCAGCAGTGGAAACGGCCAAGCACCCTGACTAGGTTCTGGCCGTCAGGGGAGTAGTAGTAATAGGGAGTGGTTCAATGCGGTATGGATTGTGGGGCGCAGCGGCCGCCGTTGCGTTCGGGTTGAGCGCCACGGGCGCGCAGGCCCAGTATGGCGACGGCACCATCAAGATCGGCGTGCTGAACGACCGGTCCGGCATCTATGCCGACCTCTCGGGCCAGGGCTCGGTCTGGGCGGCGCGCAAGGCCGTCGAGGATTTCTGCAAGGCCAACAAGTGCCACGACAAGATCGAGATCGTGGCGGCCGATCACCAGAACAAGCCGGACGTCGGCGCCAACGTCGCGCGCCAGTGGCTCGACGTCGACAAGGTCGACGCGATCGTCGACGTGCCGACCTCGTCGGTCATGCTCGCCGTCAACAAGATCGCGCAGGAGAAGAACAAGGTCCTGCTGGTCTCGGGTGGCGGATCGGCCGACATCACGGGCAAGGACTGCACACCCAACACGATCCACTGGACCTACGACACCTGGTCGCTGGCCAACGGCACCGGCCAGGCCATCGTGAAGACCGGCGGCGACACCTGGTTCTTCCTGACAGCCGACTATGCCTTCGGCCATGCGCTGGAGCGCGACACCGAGGCGGTCGTCACCAAGAACGGCGGCAAGGTGGTCGGCAAGGTGCGCCACCCCTTCCCGACCTCGGACTTCTCCTCGTTCCTGCTGCAGGCGCAGAACTCGAAGGCGAAGATCATCGGCCTGGCCAATGCCGGCGCCGACACGACCAACGCCATCAAGCAGGCGGCCGAGTTCGGCATCGTCTCGGCCGGCCAGAACCTCGCGGGCCTGCTGGTCTTCATCACCGACGTGCACGCGCTCGGCCTCAAGGCGGCGCAGGGCCTGATCCTCACCGAGGCCTGGTATTGGGACGCCAACGACGCCAACCGCGCCTTCGCCAAGGAATTCGCCGCGGCCAACAAGGGCAACATGCCGACGATGGTGCAGGCTGGCGTCTATTCCTCGGTCATGCACTACCTCAAGGCCGTGCATGAGCTGAAGGCCGAGACCGACGGCGCCGCCGTGGTCGCGAAGATGAAGGAACTGCCGACCGACGACGTGCTGTTCGGCAAGGGCAGCGTCCGCGCCGACGGCCGCAAGATCCACGACATGTATCTCTTCGAGGTGAAGAAGCCGGCGGAGAGCAAGGGTCCGTGGGACTACTACAAGCAGCGCGCCGTCATCCCGGCGGCCGAGGCCTTCCGTCCGATCGCGGACGGCGGCTGCCCGCTAGTGAAGAAGTAGGATTGGACTGAAAAAGACGGGAGGCGGTTCATCCGCCTCCCGTTTTTCTTTGCCCGCGCGGCACCAGCCGCGATTGCCAGAAGCACAATAATGGCGTGACGCAGAGCTCCATCGCGAGCGCGCCCGCCACCGACGGCGACAACGGATCGCCCATCATCACGCCCAGCAGGCGGCAGACGCCGCCGATCACGACGACGGCCGTCAGCACGCGGATGCATGTCGTCCGCCGCTCGATGTCGGGGATTGCCGCCCAGAAGGTGAGCCCGATCGCGAGCAGCAGGCCCGACAGATAGCGGCCATGGTTCAGCAGCGAACCCACCTGGTCCGCAAACGGGTGAAACACACCCCACAGGCCGGCAACGACCGGCACAATCCCGGCCACGGCAAAGCTCGTCTGTGCCGCGCGCCTGCCCACGACCGAAGCGGCGTTCATTCCAGCCCATCCCTTCCCGGCGGATGTGCCGGTTCCTTCTTCATACGAAGGAACCGGCCACTCCGATCAGTGGGCCCGATCAGTGGCTAATCGCCGGCCGCGATGTTCCTCTCCTTCGCGATGCCGGCGAAGGTGTCGACCGTGCTGTCGAAGAGCTTGCCGAATTCCCTGCCATCGAGGCCGACAGGATCGAAGCCGAGTTCGGCCAGGCGATCGGTGACCGCCTTGTCCTTGAGTACGGCTTGAAGAGCCCCGTTGAATCGGGTCTGCGCAGCCGCAGGCGTTCCCTTGGGCGCCAGCAGGCCCTGCCAGGTCGCCTGCACGAAGCCCGGTGCAATGGTTTCGCCGGCCGTCGGCACATTTGGGAAGGACGGGAACCGTTTCGCACTGGTCACGGCGAGCGCAACGAGCTGACCCGCACGCGCCTGCTGGGCGCCGGCGGCGAAGGTGACGACGACGGCGTCGATGTTGCCCGCGATCAGATCCTGTAGAGCGGGTCCACCCCCGCGATAGGGCACGTGAGTCACGCGCAGATTGTCCGCGGCCCGCATCAGCAATTCGCTGGTGAGATGCTGGCTGCTGCCGAGGCCGGGCACGCCGACATTCAGCTTGCCGGGATTGGCCCTGGCCGCAGCGGCGAAGTCCTGCGCCGTGGCAAGGCCCGAGCGCGGATGGGTGAACAGGCCCTGAGGCCCGGAGATCGCCAGCGATACCGGCACGAAGGACGGATAGACCGGCGGCGTTCCCGCAAGCGGCAGCGCCTCGGTCGCCGCGAACGTGTCGTTGACCAACGCGAAGGTGTAGCCGTCCGGCTGGGCGCGCGAAGCCGCGAGCGTGCCGACACGGCCCGAGCTGCCGCCGATATTCTCGACGATCACGGTCTGGCCGAGCTGGGCGCCGAGCGGCGCCTGGATCACGCGCGCGAAGAGATCGACGCCGCCGCCCGGCGGCCACGGCACGACGATCTTCACGGAACGATTGGGATAGGCGTCCTGGGCACGCGCGACGAACGGCGCGGCAAGGGTTGCGCCGGCAAAGCCGGCGATCAGGTGGCGTCGCTTGAGCATGACTTCTCCGTTCGCCGCCGCGGGAACGCGGGGCGTTTGGTTCGATGAATTGTTGGAATTCAGTGGGCGTCGCGCGTTAGCGCCGACACCGGCAGATCAGTGTGGAAACGATCATGCCCCGAGGGTGCCGGGGACGCGTTGCAGGGTCAATGAAACGCGTTCGTCGATTTGGCGGGAGACGGGGAAGGAACTTCTGCGCGGGCGTCATCTCGCAGGAAGCATTGCGTATGTGAACGCGATGCTTCCGAAGAGTGTCAGCGAACGTCGGGTGCCTTCAGGAAGGCTTCGAAGTCATCCTTGTAGTCGGGATGCCAGCGCGACAGCGCGGGCCGGTTCTCGACGATGTCGCGCGCCGCCCACAGGATGCGGCGATTGTCGGTGTCGCGCGTGACCTCGTTGTCGGGGCAGAGAATGTAGAAGTCGCCCTTCGCCATGCCGTCGACGAGCATGTCGATCACCTGGTCGGGCGTCCATGCACCGGCCGGCTTCTCGGTGCGGCCGCGGCTGGTCATGCCGGTGAAGGTCGATCCCGGGATCAGCAGATGCGCGGAGATCAGCGCACCAGGTTCATTGCGAAGACTATGCGCCAGCGCTTCAGTCATCACCTTCACGCCGGCCTTGCTGACATTGTAGGCGGTGTCGCCCGGCGGACAGGTGATGCCCTGCTTCGAGCCGGTATTGATGATCGCGCCAGCAGTATTTTGCGCCAGCATGGCCGGCGCGAAGGTCTGCACGCCGTTGATGACGCCCCAGAGATTGACCTCGAGCACCTTCCGCCAGCGGTCGATATGTTCCCATGGGCCGCCGCCCGGCGCGGTGCCGGCATTGTTCATCAGCACGGCGACTTCGCCGAACGCGGCATAGGCGCGATCCTTGAGTGCCTGCACCTGCTCGAGCTTGCTGACATCGGTCGGCACCGCGAGCACGAAGTCCCGTCCCTTTGGTGCGACGGCAGCGATTTCCGCCGCCGCCTTCTCCAATGCCTCGGCCGAAAGATCGGCGAGGCAGACTCTCATGCCCATCGTCGCAAAGCGGCGGGCGGCCGCGAGGCCGATGCCGCTCTACGCGCCGGTGATGACGGCCACGCGGCCGGCGGCGAGTGCGGGATGGGTGGTCATGGCGTCAGTCCGCCAGCTCGGTGCGGCCCAGCACGACGTCCTCGTAGACGTGCAGCGACGGGAGACCGCCGGTGTGGATGAACAGCACCTTCGCATTGGGCTTGAAGTGACCCTGGCGCGCGAGGCCGATCAGGCCCGCCATGATCTTTCCGGTATAGACCGGATCGAGCAGGATGCCTTCGGTGCGGGCCAGCATCTGCACCGCCTCGACCATCTTCTTGTTCGGCACCGAGTATTTCGGCTGCCAGTAGCCGCCGAAGCTCTTCACCGCCGAGGCCGGCACCTTGATGCCGAGGCCAAGCAGGTCGCAAACCGCCTGCGCTTCCTTCAGCACCAGCGGCTCCTGATCGGCGGGATCGCGGCTGACGCCGACGCCGATCAGCGGGACCTTGATGTTGTTGCCGAGGAAGCCCGCGACCATGCCGCCATGCGTGCCCGAGCTGCCCGAGCCCACGATCACGGCGTCGGGCGAGAAGCCCATGTCCATCCACTGGACCTGCATCTCCTGCACGCAGGCGACGTAGCCCAGGCCGCCGACGGCGTTGGAGCCGCCACCGGGGATCACGTAGGCCTTGCGGCCGAGCGAGGCCACTTCCTGGGCAACGCGCGACATCGCCTCGCCCATGTTGGTGCCACCGGGAACGACCGTGATCGCCTCGACGCCCATCAGCTCGAACATGAAGTTGTTGCCGCCGGCTTCCCTCTTGTAGGAGCCGGGGACGCGCTCCTCGATCACGAAGCGGGCTTTCAGGCCTTCCTTGACCGCGGCCGAGAGCGTGATGCGGCAATGGTTCGACTGCGGCGCGCCGCAGGTGACGAGCGTGTCGCAGCCCTGGGCGATCGCATCGCCCGCCAGGAACTCGAGCTTGCGGGTCTTGTTGCCGCCGGGGAACAGACCCAGCATGTCGTCGCGCTTGATCCAGACTTCGGGGCCGACGCCACCCGGGCAGCTGGCGGCGAGGGCCTTCGAGAAGTGCGGCATGGGTTCGATGGGCGTGGGCGCGTTGGTGTAGATGCGACGCGGATAACGAGACAGGTCCATTCAATCAGCTCCAGGTAGAAAGTCGCGCCCTCGCCCGCCCAGGCGGACGAAGTCTTCGGGTCACTCCGTGATGACGCCGCAGGCGATGCGGTCGCCGGCATTGCCGGTCGGGTCGGTTTTATAGTCGTCGACGCCGGCATGGATGATCAGCGCCGAACCGTCGGCATCGAACAGCGAATTGGGCTGGCCCTTGACCAGCGAGACCATGTGATTGGCGACTTCGATCGTCAGCTCGCCATTGGCCGGGATGTGCAGGTTGGGCATGTCGCCGGCATGCGCGCCTTCGGTGGCTTCCATGCCGTGCTTCTTCGAGGCCGGGTTGAAGTGCCCGCCGGCGCTGGTGAACGGCGCCTCGCACTTGCCGACGGCATGGATGTGGAACGCATGCTCGCCGGGAACGGCACCCTTCAGCGTCATCTTGAGCAGCACGCCGTGCGGCGTCTGGATGAGCTGGACGGTGCCGACGTCCTTGCCGGCTGCATCCTTCAGCGCGGCCTTCGCGGTCGGGCTCTGTGCCTGGGCTGAAAAGGAGAAGGCGGCGATTCCGGCTGCAGCCATCAGGCCGCACATCACTCGGGCGATACGCATCGGTTCCTCCGTTGTTGGATCAGGGGGCGACACCCTACTCCAGGACCTTCGGCGGCCGGTAGAGCGGAAAGCCGTTGAAGGGTTTCGAATTATTGTGATCGGGCACCTGGTAGAAGGTCGATTTGCCATAGTTGTGCAATCCGCCGTCGACCCGCAGCGTGGCGCCGCTGATATAGGCCGCCGCATCGCTCAGCAGGTAGACGATGGCAGCCGCGATCTCGGACTCGGTGCCGTGGCGCTTGGCGGGAATACGGTCCTTCACCGAACGCAGCACGTCGTGTGCGCGCTCGGGATAGCGGTCGAAACCGGACGAGGCGATGAAGCCCGGAATGACCGAATTCACGCGAACGCCGGAATGGGCCCATTCGACCGAGGCACTGTAGGTGAAGTTGGTCTGCCCCGCGCGGGCGGCACCGTTATGGGCCATGCCGGGATTGCCCAGTTCGAAGTCGGCGCCGACATTCACGATGACGCCGCCATTCGCTTCCATCCAGGCGAGATAGACGGTCTTGGAAACGAGGAACGTCGCGGTCATGTTGTTGGCGACCACGGCATTCCAGCCGTTCAGCGAGATGTCCTTGAGCGGCGCAGGAAAATGTCCGCCGGCATTGTTCACCAGCCCGTCGATGCGGCCGCTCCAGCCCATCACGCCGGCGATGGCAGCCTTGACCTCATCCTCGCGGCGCAGGTCGGCCGAGAAGATGAAGGTATCGGGATCGCCCAGCTCTTCCTTCACCCTTTCGAGCTTCTCCATCGTGCGGCCGACGAGCGCCACGCGCGCGCCGAGCGACTTCAGCTCGTGAGCGGTGCAGCGGCCGAGGCCGGACCCGCCGCCGGTGACGATGACGGTCCTGCCGTCGAACAGGCCGGGACGGAACACGGAGTCGTAGCGCACGCTGGCGGTCATTCGGCTACTCGACCTTGATGTTGGCGGCCTTCACGACCTCGGCCCACTTGGCCATCTCCGCGCGCAGGAAAGCCGCGAGTTCATCGGGCGTCGAGCCGATCGCATCGGCGCCGAGATCGGCGAACTTCGCCTTCATCTCTTCCTGCCGCATGATCTTCGCGATCTCAGTATGCAGGCGCGCGATCACCGCGGGCGGTGTGCCGGCCGGCGCGATCAGCGCATTCCATTCCGAGATTTCGCAATTGGGCACGCCGGCTTCCGTCAGAGTCGGCACGTCGGGCGCCGCGGGCGAGCGCGCCGCGCTGGTGACGGCGAGCGGCCGCACGCGACCGCCGCGCGCCTGCGGGAGCGCCGCGCTCATGTTGCCGAAATAGAAAGGCACATGGCCCGCCGCCACGTCGGCCACCGCCAGCGCACCGCCCTTGTAGGGTACGTGCTGGATGTCCGTGCCGGTGCGCATCTTGAACAGCTCGGCTGCGAGATGCTGGGCGCTGCCATTGCCCGACGAGGCATAGGAGAGCTTGCCGGGCTCGGCCTTGGCCAGCGCCACCAGCTCGGCCACGGTCTTCGCTGGATGCGACGGCGTGATGACCATCAGTTCCGGCACTGTCACCAGCAGGGAGACGGGCGCGAAATCGTCGGGCGTGCGGAACGGCATCTTCGGGAACAGTGCCGGGTTCACCGCATGGGCAAAGGCGCCGATCAGCAAGGTGTGGCCGTCGGGCGCGGCCTTGGCCACGATCTCATCGCCGATCATGCCGCCGGCGCCGGGCTTGTTCTCGACGACGATCGTCTGGCCCAGCGCCTCCTGCAGCTTGGGCGCGACCAGCCGGGCCGTCGTGTCGGCGCCGCCACCGGCCGAATAGGGCACGATCAGCCGCACCGGCTTGGAGGGATAGGCCTGCGCGCGTGCCAGACCGGGAGCGAGAGCCAGGGCCGTCGCTGCGCCCAGGGTGCGCCGCCGTGAGAGCTTCATGGTTTCCTCCGCATTTCTTGTGCGGAGCCTACCCCTGTCGGGTGCGCAGCGCGAGGCGACCGAGATGGCGCTGCAGCAGGCGCATCAGCGCGAAGCCCGCCTGCAGGGTGACGCCGAAGCAGAGGATGCCGATGGCGAACAGGACCATCTTGTCGCCCAGGGTCGGCATCAGCTCGGCCTCGCGCAGGATGACCGCGATGCCCTCGGGAACGCCGATCGCGGCGCCCGCGCTCGACGACATGACCAGCACGAAGAAGGCGCGCGTCACATTCGGCAGGAAGAGCAGCGCGCCGAGCGGCGAGCCATCGCGCAACTGCCGCAGCGCCTCGCTGCCATTGTCGGCGACATAGGCCGCGGCATAGGGCACCAGCGACAGCGCCACCGTCATGATGCCCGACGGGGCCACAGGGACGCCGAACAGAGTCGCATCCGACGGGATGATGTTCAGCAGGAAGAACATGACGACGAAGGTCGGCGCCGCGCGCATCAGGCCGATCAAGGTCGTGGCGACCGCGCCGCGCACGCCGCCCGCCAGCTTCGCCAAAGTGAGCAGGCCGCCGACGGCGAGGCCGATCAGCAGCGCGACGGCGGCGATCTGGAAATTGACGACCATGCCCGCAAGGAGCTGCGGCACGAAGTCGGGCGATATCCTGCTCATGCCGTCACCATCTGCCGGCGCTCGAGCCAGATCCTCAACTTGTCGCACAGCCAGACCACGACGATCACCACGCAGACATAGAAGACGAGCAGCAACGAGTAGGTGCTGGCCCGGCCGCTGGCGAAGGAGGTGATGTCGGTGAGCGCGCTCAGGAGTTCCGGCGCGCCGATGAAGCTGGCGATCGGCGTGCCCTTGGCTGCGTTGACCAGGAAGGACACGATCTGCGTCGCCGAACGGCTGACCGCACGGCCGTACAGCTCCGTGGTGGGCGCCGGCGGCCCGCCCCGCTCCGTCTGCAAGGTATGCATCGCCTCGGCGATGGCCTGGCCCGCGTTGGCGCCGTTCATCAGGCCGAGTGCCACGATGGCCGCGCCGATCGCGACGGCCGAGGAATACGGGAACAGCGCCAGCGCCACGGCGGCGGAGATGACGAGTGTCAGCACGACCGGCGAGGATTGCAGGATGATGGTGAGGCCGCGGGCGGGCCAGCGCAGCAGGAACGACCGTGAACTCTGCAGCGCGCCCAGCACCAGCGCGAACAGCAGGGTCGCAACGAGCGCCCCGGCCACGAGCACCAGCGAGTTGATGATGCCCGCCCTGAACAGCTGCCACGCCGGCATGGTCTTGAACATCGGCAGTTGCACGGCGATGCCGGTGTGCTTTTCCAGCCAGGTCTCGAAGGCGGCCACCTGGGGCGCAAAGCGTGTCGGCTCGAGCACCGTGCTCAGCGCCGGCAGGACGCAGGCGGAATTGGCGGTGCCGGTGTCGGTGTTGCAGTCGGGCCGGTTCCAGACCGCGCGCTGGCGCTCGAGGAAGCCGAGGCCGATGTGGTTCTGTTTCGCGATGTCGATGAAGACGCCGTCGCGATGGAAGATCTGGCTGGTGAGGTCGAGTGCCCGGGCGAGCTTGTCGCTGCCGCTCAAGGCCACCGCCATGCCCCACGGAAGCTGGGCGAAGCCGAACTTCCTGTCGTAGGCTTGAGCGAAGGCAGGCTCGGTGAAGTAGAAATCGAAGAAGCTGTCGTCCTGCGCCACCAGTACGCAGGTCTCGTCGCGCAATTTGTCCGGCAGCACGCCCGCTTCGTCGAACAGCATCAGGCGGGCATTGTGCGAGACGATCTGGGCGTTGGAGCCATTGCCGATCGTGACGCAGATCGTGCGGCTCGCGACGTCGGGCCATTCCTTGATGGCAAGCCCCTTCGGCCCGACGATGATCGTCTCCGACTGATAGTAGTGCGGGCGGATGAAGCGCACCTGGGTGTCGCGCTGGGTATTGTGGCCCATGGTCGCGATGGTGAGGTCGATCTTGTCGTCGGCGAGCAGCGGAATACGGCTCGCGGCATTGACCCGGGTGAACACCGGCTCGACGCCGAGATGCTTGGCCAGCTCGCGCGCCACGTCGACATCGTAGCCCGACCGGACATTGCCCTCGCGCGTGCCGAACAGCGGATAGTACTCACGCACGCCGATGCGGAACTTGCCGTCGCAGAAGAGACGCGCCAGCCGCTCGAGGCCGGGCTGCGCACAGGCGCCAGGCACCGCAGCGGCGGCCTTCGCCTCGTCAATCAGCTTCGCCAGCGCCGCATCGGGCGTCTCGGCGCGCGACGGCAGGCTCGCGAAGGCGACAAGCCAAGCCAGAACTACAAACAGAACGCGTCGCATCGTCATGTCAGCCGCGCGTTCCCGCCACGGCGATCTCGACTATGTGCATGTCGGCAAAGACATGGGGGCCGTAGCGATGGATCGACCGCCCCTCTTCCGCTTTCAGGATGGACGGCGTCATCAGGTCGATCTTCTCGTTGGCAACATGGACCAGCACACTGCTCACGATATGCATCGAAAGCCCATGCCGGCGAAGGAGTTCGCGCGAACGCTCGACGCCGACGAAGGCGTTGTGCGTGATGAGGGCCCGGCCCCTGGCGGTGAAATGCTCCGGCAGGCCCTCGAGGAAGGGATCGAGCAGCTCGCGGCCGTCGATGCCGCCCGAACTCCAGGTCGACAGCCGCCCGGCCACCTCGAAATGGTCCATCGGAAAGTGCGGCAGGTTGGCGACGATGAGGTCGAAGCGCCGGCCGGCCACCGGCTGCCACATGTCGCCCTGATAGATCTCGGCGTCGTGGCCGAGCTCGCCCAGCAGCGAGTGACCGGTGGCGATCGCATCTTCCTCGATGTCGACCCCGCAAAGCGAGACGGCACCCAGGCCGCCGAGCACGGCGAGAACGACGCCGCTGCCGCAGCCGATCTCCAGCGCCTGCGCGCCGCAAACACGCGAGGGGTCGGCGCGGATCGCATGGACGAGCGCTGCCGTGTATTCGCTCGGCCGAAGCGTCGCGACCGCGGGAGAGGAGTTGCGCGCGTCGAACATCATCAGCGCGACATCTGGAGCGGCACGAGACGGGAGGGATCGATCGCCCCCAAACGCTTCACCATGGTCTGCGCGACGGGATCGTCGGGATATTCCGCCGCGATCTCCTGGTAGCGCGACAGCGCCAGAGCATAGTCCTCGGCGACCAGCGCGTTGTAGGCGGCGCGGGTGAGCTTGCAAAGGCGGATGGTTGCCTCGTCCGGCTCGAACTCCGACCCGATCCCGTAAGCGCCGACCAGCTCGTAGATCGGTACCTTGGAGCGGCGGCCCTTCACGATGACGTCGTCGACCGGCCGCACGCAAAGACGCTCGCCAGCTTCCTTGAAGACGGAATGGCTGATGCAGATGCGCGTGCCGTATTCCTTGTTGATGCCTTCCAGGCGAGCCGCGATGTTCACGCCGTCGCCCATGACGGTGTAGCTCATGCGCTCCTTGGAGCCGATATTGCCGACCAGCACGGCGTCGCTGTGGATGCCGATGCGCACCTTCAGCGGCTTGGCGCCGGCCGCCTCCCAACCCGCGTTCAGTTCCTTCATGCCCTCGCGGATGCGCAGCGCCGCGAAGCAGGACCTCTGCGCATGGTCCTCGAGCAGTGCCGGCGCCCCCCAGAAGGCCATGACGCCGTCGCCGATGAACTTGTCGATCGTGCCATGCTCCGTATTGACCGCATGGGTCACGACGCCGAGATAGGCCGACACATGCGCCAGCAACTCCTGCGTGGGCACTTCCTCCGACATGGTGGAGAAGGCCTCGAGGTCGGAGAAGAAGATCGTGAGGAAGCGGCTGTGGCCGCCCAGCACCAGCTTCTGATCCGAGTCCAGGAGTTGGCGAACGAGCCCCACGGGCACGAAGGCGGCGAACGACTTCACCGCCGAGTCGAGCGTGTCGATGGCGCGGGAGAGGACCGAGACCTCGCGGATCGGCGACTGCACCGGCGGCGAGTCGTCGCCTTCGAGGTCCTGGATCTTCGTCACCTTGAGCGCGAGCCGCTCGAGCGGCGCCGAGATGACGCTCGAAAGGAAGTAGATGATGCAGATCTGCAGGACGATGGCGATCACCCCGAACAGGGCCAGTCGCTTGTTCTGCTCGTCGAAGGCGCTGGTGAAGTCGGCCAGCGGCGTGATGACGAAGAGCTGCCACTTCTTGCCGAAGGCCGGCGGCAGGGTCGTGAGGCTCGCGACGTAGTGCCTGTCCTTGTGCACGAAGGAGAATGTCTTCTCGCTGTCGCGCGGCCGGAAGCTGAAGGCGATCGCCGGCAAATCGTCGCCGAGCGAGGTGATGTGCTGCAGTTCGACCCTGCCATTGTGGCTGGCATAGGTCTTGGCGCGCTCGGAATTGGCGATCACCCGGCCCTGGTGATCGAGAAGGTAAGACAGCGTTCCCGGGCTGATCTTGCGCTCGGCGAGATAGTTGGACATTCCGTCGAGCGTGATGTCGGCGGCGGCGACGCCGCGCAGAACACCATCGGCATAGAAGGGTGCGCCGACGGTGAAGCCGACGAGTCCCAGGGTGGCGAAGACGTCGACGTCGCTGACCGAAAGGTCGCGGGTCTGCTGCGCGGTGACGTACCAGAGCCGGGCCCTCGGATCATAGGAGGTGGTCTGCTCGGAGCTGCCCAGCTCCTTGCGGTCCTTGTCGAGGAACAGATAGTGGTCGACGGGCGCGGACCCGCGCTGTGGCGTGATCCACCGGTCGGCCCAGCGCGTTCCGGGCGGCGGCAGCTTGCCTTGGATTTCGACGGCGGGATCGATCTGCCGGGCCTGACGGAAGGAGCCGTCGTTCAGGCCGACATACATGCTGATGATGCGGTCGCTATGCTGCAGGATGCTGAAGAGATATTTCAGCGAGCGATTGTCTTCGAAGAAATCTGGCTGCTCCGAGCCCAGCGCCGCGGCACTGCGCACCAGCGACTTGATGGGATCGAACAGGTGCTGAATGTTCTCGATGGCCTCGACGCTGAACCGACCGACCAGCTCATCGGCATTGTCGCGCGCGATGTCCTTGTTCGACACGTAGTTCACGGCAACGATCGCGAAGAAGACCGGCACCGTCAGCAGGACGAACAGTGTCAGGATGCTGGGACGCAGCCGCAGGTTTTTCGCGAAGAGGCTTGGCATTGCGCGGCGAGGAGCGTCCCGAGGGCGGTAGCAGCATTATAAATGAAGGGAGATTCAGCGTCCACGCTCTCCCCCAGCCGCCCCCGGAAGCGGTTTCTAGAGCGGCGGTCGCTTCAGATGCCAGTCGGTCTGCTGCTGATAGGCGTGGCCGGCCGCCAGGATCGGTCCCTCATCGAACGCTCTTGCCACGATCTGGAAGCCCACCGGCACACCGTCAGCCGACAAGCCCGCCGGCAGGGTGAGCGTCGGATGGCCGCTGAGATCGAACGGCGCGGTGTAGCGCAGCCGAGATGCGACGGTCTCGGGATCGCGTCCCGCCGCCGCGAGCGCCTCGGTGGACCAGACGGCCCTGCCCATCACCGGCATCAGGAGAAGGTCGACCGAGGCCAACAGGCGATTGAGCTCGCCGGTCAGTGCGGCGCGGCGCAGCTGCATCTTCGCGAGTTCCATCGCGGAGAGGCGCCTGCCGTGATCGAGCAGGCCGGACAGGACGGGACCGTACTCCGCCGCCCGCGATGGATAGGTGGCCTCGTGTGCGACGGCGGCCTCGACGCCGCACAGCGGCACCCAGTCGCGTGCGCCCTGGTCGAAGCCGTCGGGCAGCTTGACGTCGACGATGAGGCCTCCCGCCTTCTTCATCGCCTCGACCGCACCGGCCAGGGCGCGCTGCGTGTCTTCGTCGAGACCGTGCATGTTGGTAGCGAGGCCGATGCGCTTGCCGCGCACGCCCTGGTCGAACCCGGCGGCATAGTCCGGCACCGGCAGGCCGACCGCAGTCGGGTCTTCTGGATCGGCGCCCGCGATCACGCCGAGCACGATCGCGGCGTCCAGCGCGCTACGGGTCATCGGGCCGATATGGTCGAGCGACTCGGCGAGCGGAAACACGCCGGCGCGACTCACGCGGCCCCAGGTGGGCTTCAATCCCGACAGGCCGTTCATTGTCGACGGAAAGCGGATCGAGCCGCCGGTGTCTGAGCCCAGCGACGCGAAGCAGAGCCCGGCCGCCGTGGCCGCCCCCGAGCCCGACGAGGAAGAGCCCGTCCAGTAGGCCGCGTTCCAGGGGTTGAGCGGCGCGGGAATCTTCGGATGATGGGCGCCATAGGCACCCTCCGTCATCTGCAGCTTGCCGAGAATCACCGCGCCCGCCTGTTTCAGTCGCGTGACGACGGTCGCATCCCGGGACGGCACGTTGCCGCGATGGATGTCCATGCCGGCGGCGGTCGCAACGCCTTCGGTATTGCAGAGGTCCTTCACCGCGATCGGCACGCCATGCAGGGGGCCGCGGGAAGTGCCGGCCGCCGTTTCTGCGTCGAGGCGCGCGGCATCGGCCAGCGCGCGGTCGGCGGTCACGGTCGCATAGCTCTTGAGCCCGGGATCGACCTTGCCGATGCGCTCGAGCATCGCTCCGGTCAGGTCGACGGACGACAGCTTGCGCGCCTTCAGGCGCCGCGCGACCTCGTCGAGCGACAGATAGTGCAGGTCGGATGGCATGCGGACTCCCTCACAGCGACTTGTCCATGACCTGGATATGTTCGCCGCGATAGTCGCGCTGCTCAAGCACCCTCCAGCCCAGACCCGCATAAAGCGAGGGGGCGGTGCTCGTGAAAAGGTAGAGACGGTCGTAACCGATGCGCCGGGCCGCATCCTCGACGGCGCCAACGAGCGCCGATGCGATGCCCTTCTTGCGGTGTTCGGCCGGCACGAACACGCTTGCGAGCCACGGATTGCGCGGATCGCCTTCGAGATCGTCGAAGATCAGGGAGGCCGTACCGACGATGCTGCCATCGTCATCCAATGCGACGAAGACGACCGGCACTCGATCGACATTCATCGAGCCCCGAATCTCGGCGCGACGCAGATCGAGCGTCTGGCCGGGATTGAGGTGTCCCCACTCGTCAAACCCCCAGACCGTGACCTGCTCGGCCAGCTCGGGACGTTCAACGAGGGGAACGATTCTCATTTCGTCAGTCGGCCGACTTGAGATTGACCGCAGCCGAACGGCCACGCTCGGTGGCGATCTCGTAGCCGATCTTCTGGCCCTCGTTGAGCCCGTTCATGCCCGAGCGCTCGACGGCGCTGATATGGACGAACACGTCCTTGCCGCCGTCGCTCGGCTGGATGAACCCAAATCCCTTCGTGGCGTTGAACCACTTGACGGTGCCTGTAGCCATGTCTCTCTCCTGGGCAGTTTAACGAGCAAGCAAATGCGCGCTGGCGGAGCGCTCGATGCTACCGCCTTCGACAACCGGGAATTTGGGTAGAAGCTCGGGGGAAAGTCCGTGGCCGCTGTGGGCTGGGCCGCCAAAGCAAGGCCAAGTTCGTGAGTCGTAGGATCGCATATAAGGGACGTAACGCCGCCAGATCAAAATGGCTGCGTCGGCTCCTTCACATTGTTGCGCCGATTTTCCATGGCTCGAACTCGTCGTCCCCGATCCCCAAAAGCTCCGATCTGGTTTTCTGGCCCGAGGCCGTGGCAAGAATAAGGTCGAAGATCCGCCTGCCGTTCTCCTGGATCGTTTCCTCTCCATCGACGATCGTTCCGCAATTGATGTCCATGTCATCAGTCATGCGTTTGTAGAGAGAGGTATTCGTCGCAAGCTTGAGTGACGGCGTGGGCTTGCAGCCGAACACGCTGCCGCGGCCCGTCGTGAAGCACAGGACATTGGCACCGCCGGCCACCTGCCCGGTGGCGGACACCGGGTCGTAGCCGGGCGAGTCCATATAGACGAAGCCCTTGGCGGTGATCGGCTCCGCATACTTGTAGACGTCGACCAGATTCGTCGTACCGCCCTTCGCAACGGCGCCCAGCGACTTCTCCAGAATCGTCGTGAGCCCCCCCGCCTTGTTGCCGGGCGACGGGTTGTTGTTCATTTCACCGCCGGTGCGGGCACAATGGTCCTCCCACCAGCGGATGCGCTCGACGATCTTCTCGCCGACGTCCTTGCTGACGGCGCGGCGCGTCAGAAGATGTTCCGCACCGTAGATTTCGGGTGTCTCCGACAGGACCGCCGTGCCGCCGTTGCGCACCAGCAGATCGACCGCTGCGCCGAGCGCGGGATTGGCCGAGATACCGGAATAGCCGTCGGAGCCCCCGCACTGCAGCGCCAGGATCAGCTCGCTGGCCGGAATCGGCTCGCGCTTCACGTCGTTCGCCTCGGGCAGCAATTCCTTCAAGAAGCCGACGGCCCGCATCACGGTCCTGGAGACACCGCCCTCGTCCTGGATCGCCAGGGGAATGAGCTTCGGCCCTTCTTTCAATCCCTCGGCGTTCATCAGGCCGGAGATCTGGTTGGTCTCGCAGCCCAGTCCCAGCACCACGACCGCCGCCATGTTGGGATGCTTCGTGTAGCCCGCGAGCGTGCGACGCAGCACGTCCATCTCGAGACCCGATGCGGCCATGCCGCAGCCGCCGCCATGGGTCAGCGGAACGACGCCATCGATATTGGGGAACTGCGCGAGCAGCGGCTCGAGCTTCGACGCAATCATGCGGCTGGTCGCGGCCGAGCAGTTCACGGTCGTCACGATGCCGATGTAGTTGCGCGTCGCGGCGCGGCCGTCGGCACGGCGATAGCCCTGGAAGGTCGCCGGCGGAACGATGAAGTCCGTCGGATGGGCATCGGCGCAGAAGGCATAGTCGCGCTCAAAGTCGCCCATGACGCAGTTGTGCGTATGGATGTGCGTGCCGGGGCCAAGGTCGTCGGTCGCAAACCCGATGATCTGGTTGTACTTGCGTAGCGGCTCACCCGCTTTCACGGCCTTCGTAAGAATCTTGTGGCCGGGCGGCACGCGCGTCGCCGCTGCGACCTCACCCTCGATCCTCGTGCCGGGCAGGATGTCCATGCGGGCCACGACGACGTTGTCGGCGGGATGCAGGCGGATGGTGAGCGGGGCCGTCATTGTTGTTTCCTCCTGGGTCGTCGCCCTGGGCAACTTCCCCAGGTGACATTCCTCAGCAGACCTTAGTACGCCGCCAGCCCACGGCAACTGCTTCCGCTACGCATCCGGGCAAAGAAAAACGGGGCGCCGAAGCGCCCCGCATCCCTGCAGTCACCGGCTAGCGGCGACGGTTGTTGTTGTACGGGTCGAAGGCGTTGGGCACGCCGTCGTGATCCTTGTCTCCCCACGCCTGCTCGCGGGGGCGGTCGTTGTGATCGTAACGGTTGGGAATACCGTCGCCATCGCGGTCCCAGCGGCTGGCCTGGTAGCGCCAGCGCTCGCGACCGTTGTCGGTGTAGCGCTCCCAGCGGTCGGGCACGTAGCGGTAGCCGGCACGCGCCTGCTGCCAGGTGCCTGGCGCCCACACATACTGGTCGTTGACGATCCTGTACTGGCCCGGCGCCCAGATATAGCCCGGGCGCGGCGCCGGCACGACCTCATAGGGCGGCGGCGGCGGGGCCGAGCCGAAGGTGATCGTCACCTGCGCATCGGCCGGTTGGAACGGCGCTGTCGCAACAGTCGCGGTGGCGAGAGTGGCAGCCGCGGCGAGAGTCGTAAGAGCAATTCGCTTCAACATGACTTGTCTCCGTTTCTGCGCGGCATCGCCCGCGCCATGAGGGGTATTACGCAACGGGCCGCGACGCCGTTGCCTTTACACTCTGGGAATTCCGGCGCGTATTCGGCCGCTTTTCCGACATCTGAGGAAGGGTCACGAGAAAGCCACGCGCGCGAAAACGGGGCGCCGCAGCGCCCCGTTCGTTCTCAGATCCTATGCAGGCGTAGTTAGTCGCGGCCCCAGCCCCAACCCGGATTCCAGCCCGAGTTCCAGCCAGGGCTCCAACCCGGACTCCAACCCGGCGCCGGCGCGGGCGCCACGGCGCGGGTCACCCAGCGACCATCGACCCAGACCTGACGGCCGTGATGCCAGGTCCAGTAACCCGGGGCCCAGACGCGCTGCACCGGCGGCGCATAGTAACGCGGCTGCGGCGGTGCGCCGATATAGACGCCGAAGGACTGGGCGGCTGCCGGTGTGACGACCGCGGGTGCAAGCGCCGCCGTCGTGAAAGTGGCGGCGGCGGCGAGTGCGGTGAGAGCGATACGCTTCATCATTGTCTTGCCTCCGTTCTGCGCGGCAGCAACGCCGCGTCATACAGAGATACGCATTGATACCGGTGAACGTGGCTGTCTCACCTGTGGAATTAGCGCACCGATTCGGCCGCTTTTCCGCCTCCGTCAGGTTCCGCCCAAAAGCAGAAGAATAACGCCGCCGACGCTGACGACGATGCCGAGCAATCCGATCGCATGGAGCTGCTCACCGCGCAGGAACATCCAGCTCATGACCACGCCCATCAGCGGGAAGAGCGCGACCAGCGGTGCGACGACGGTGATGGAGCCGAGCCCCAGCGCTGCATAGAGAAGGAAGGTGGCGCTGCCGTTGGCGAAGCCGACGCCCAGGAACCACAACACGCCGCTGCGGATCGCCGGTCCCTCGCGCAACGCACGACGCCCGACCAGCGACAGGATCACCACGGTCGAGAGGGCATAGCCGATCGCGGCGGCGGCCAGTGGCTCGGGCCATAGCGCCAGCCCCGTCTTGATCGCCGGCTGGATCGCGCCGCGCACAAGCGCCGCAGCAAGCGGCAGGCCCAGCACCCAGACCGACCAGTGCCGCCCGCCGGTGCCGCCACGCAGCGCCAGCAGCGCCACGCCTCCCACCACCATCGCAAGGCCGGCCAGTTGCAGGAGGCCGAGATGCTCGCCGAGAAACAGCACCGCGCCCAGTACGGCAAAGATCGGCGTCACGTTGCCCACCGCGCCGGCGACCGCCGGCCCCAGCCGCTCGTTCGAGCGCACCGACAGGATCGACACCACCACGGGGAAGATGCAGCCGACGCCGGCGAAGATCAGGGCCGCGTCGAGGTTGAAGGTGCTCCAGTCGACGAACACGATCGCCGCCATCCAGGCCACGACCAGCGCGCCGCCGATGGAATAGAGCGGCGAGCGCCAGGACGGCATCGTCCGCAGGCCGAACTGGGTCAGGATCAGCGCCAGCGCGAAGCAGAATGCCGCACCCAGCGCCAGGATGGCCGCGCCGCTCATCGTCTGCTATGTCCGCGCGCTTCTAGGGACGACGAGGATAGAATGGACACGCTCACCTACTGGAACGGCACCTGGCACGAAGGCAACCCGGCGATCCTGGGCCCGCGCGACCACGCCTTCTGGCTGGGCTCCATGGTATTCGACGGCGGGCGGGCGTTCGAGGGCTGCGGCCCCGACCTCGACCTCCATGCGGAACGCGTCGTGCGCTCGGCCCGGGCCATCGGCCTGAACCCCAGCCAGACGCCGGAAGAGATCCTGAAGCTGATGCATGAGAGCGTGCGGCGCTTCGGTCCCAAGGCCGAACTCTATGTCCGCCCGATGTTCTGGGCCGGCAAGGGCGGCGCCGGCCCGATCTCGGTCGATCCCGATTCGGCGCAGTTCCTGCTCTGCACCTACATATCGCCGATGCGTGCCGGCACGCCGCTGACCCTCGGCCTTTGCCGCAGCATCCGCCGGCCCGCGCCCGAAACCGCGCCAACCGACGCCAAGGCGAGCTGCCTCTATCCCAATTCCTCGCGCGGCGTTGCGGAAATGCTGAAGCGCGGTTTCAACAACGGCATCGTGCTCGATCCGCTCGGCAACGTGGCGGAGACCTGCAGCTCCAACCTCTTCATCGCCCGTAACGGCGTGGTCGCGACGCCGGTGCCGAACGGCAGCTTCCTGGCCGGCATCACACGTAACCGGACGGTCAAATTGCTGCGGTCGGCCGGCATCACGGTCGAGGAGCGCACGATCGCCCCGGCCGAACTCGACGATGCCGACGAGATGTTCACCACCGGCAACGCCGGCAAGGTGCAGCCGGTCAGCCGCTACGAAAGCCGCGACATGCAGCCCGGCCCGATCGCCGCCCGCGCGCACGACCTCTACATGGCCTTCGCGCGAACGCAGCGGGTGATCTGACCGCCCGTTCGAATGCCGGGACGGGGCGTTGTTGTGGAACGAGGATTGCTGCAGCCATAAAGTCTGAAAGCCCGACGCCTCCCAGGACCTGACACCTCAGCCCGAAGTGCCGCATATGGACCAGAATCGAGTTTCCGCCACCGAGCTTCCCCTCGCGCGATTCCTGACTCACTGCCACACGGACTTCTCGAAGGACGACAGCGGCGAGGTCGCGGTCCACATTCCCGAGCTCGCGCTCGCCGACCCGAACCATTTCGGCATTGCCGCCACGACGGTCGACGGCTTCGTCTACGAAGTCGGCGACAGCACCGTCGAGTTCACCATCCAGTCGATCTCGAAGGCCTTCGTCTTCGCGCTCGCCCTCGAAGCGGTCGGCGCCGAGAAGGTCGAGGCCATCGTCGGTGTCGAGCCGAGCGGCGATGCCTTCAACTCAATCCGCCTGCGCGCGGACAACCGGCCCTTCAACCCGATGGTCAATGCGGGCGCGATCGCCTGCATCGGGCTGATCTGCGAGAGCGATGCCGACGGCGCCTTCGAGCGCGTGCGCAGCACGCTCGGCCGCTTTGCCGGACGCCGGCTCGAGGTGGACGAGCCGACGTTCCGGTCGGAGCGCGAAAGCGGCGACCGCAACCGGGCGATCGCCTATCTGCTGCGCAACCACGGCATCCTGCAGGGCGACGTCGACAGGGTGCTCGACGTCTATTTCCGCCAGTGCTCGCTGCGCGTCTCGGCACGGGACCTGTCCGTCATGGCGGCGACCCTCGCGAACAAGGGTCGCAATCCGCTGACCGGCGAACAGGTCGCCTCCTCCTATGTCGTGGCCCGTACGCTCTCGGTCATGACGAGCTCGGGCATGTACGATTCGGCAGGCGGCTGGGTCTATCGCGTCGGCATCCCCGCCAAGAGCGGCGTCGGCGGCGGCATCGTCGCCGCCCTTCCCTCGCAACTCGGCCTCGGCACCTATTCGCCGCGCATCGACGACCAGGGAAACAGCATCCGCGGCCTGCGCACCTGCGAGGCGCTGTCCACGCATTTCGGCCTGCATATGCTCAACAGGGTCGGCGACGTGCAAACCTGTATCGCCGCCGGCTACGATGTCGGCAGCGTCTCGTCGCGCCGCAGCCGTCCGGCGCGCGAGCAGGCCATCCTCGAAGCGCATCACGCGAGATGTGCCATCATCGAACTCACAGGCGCGTTAAGCTTCGCCAACCTCGAATATGTCTCGCGGCGCATCAGCAGCCTTCGCCAGAACCTCAAGCACCTCATCCTCGACTTCCGTCGCGTCCCTTCCGTCAGCGAGGCGGCGCTGCGATTGCTCGCCGATATCTTCGACGATCTCGCTCAGGGACGCATCGAGATGGTGTTCAGCGGCATTCCCAAGGGTACGCCCGCCGAACAATCGCTTCGGGGCTGGCTGGCCGACCGGCCGGGCGTGCGCAGCATCGGACTGCTGGACGAAGCCATCGAGTGGGCGGAAGACCGCATCATTCAGAGCCAGGACGGCGACCTCTACCGCGGAAAGCCGGTCGACATTGCCGAGCAGGAATTGCTGGCCGGACTGGATGCCGACGAACTTGCGGCCCTCACCGCGTCGATGGTCCGGTGCGAGTATCGAATCGGCGATCGCCTGATCTCCGCGGGAGCCCCGGCATCGTCACTGATGTTCGTGGCGAGCGGGGTCGTCAGCGTCCGCCTGCACAGCGGCGTCCGGCTGGCCACCCTGTCCGCAGGCATGGCCGTCGGCGAGATGGCGCTGCTCGAGACCAGCCGGTCGGCCGATGTTTGGGCCGACACGCATGTCGCCTGTCTCGAATTGTCCCTCGACGCCTTCAACGATTTCCGCACGAGCCACCCGCGCGCCGGCGAAAAGATCATGGCCAATCTCGCCCGGCTGCTCGCCAAGCGCCTGATCGTCGCCAATCACAAGATCGAGGTCCTGGCCTCCTACTAGGACTTCAGTGCCGCCGTTTCCGCCCGGATGCGGATCCACATCATCGCGGCGTTGAGCACCGAGAAGACAACTCCGAAAGACAGTAGCCCGAAGACCAGCGGCAGGACGAGGAATTCGCCCGCCACCACCCAGTAGTTGGGATGGGACACGAAGCGATAGGGCCCCTGTGTCACCAGCGGTGCGCCCGGCAGCACGATGATGCGCGTCGTCCAGTGCTCGCCCAGGGTGGCGATCACCCAGACCCGCCCCAACTGCAGGACCACGAAGAGGCCCAGCCAGAAAGGATTGATGTCCATCCCTTCCGGCGCGCGCAGGACCGCGAAGTACCAGAGGCCGAGCAGCCAGGCGGCGTGCATCGCCACGATCAACGGGTAATGGGCCGCGCCGATCTCGTGGGCGCCCTGCGCCAGCAGGCGGCTGGTATTGCGCCGGGCCAGCACGAGTTCACCCAGCCGCTGCGCCGTGACGAACGCGAGAACGAGGATGGCCCAGCTCATCGCGCCAGTCTCACGCGGCGCGCGACAGGGACAGGCAACTGCAGGTGAAGCCCGGTCCCAGCGCCGCCAGGACCGTGCGCTTCGGCAGCCCCTCTTCGATCAGCCGCTCGAGCACGAACAGCACCGTCGGCGCCGACATGTTGCCGTGCTGGCGCAGCACCTCGCGTTCATGATCGAGGGTGCCCTGGTCGAGACGAAGGGCCGTCTCCAACGCCGTGATCACCTTGGCGCCGCCGGGATGGCAGGCGAAGCGATCGACCGATCCTCGCGCCACGCCGATGCGCGCCAGAATGTTCTCGACCGCCTGTCCGACTTCCTGCTCGGCGAAAGGCGGGATCGAGCGATCGAAGATCACGCCGAGGCCGGTCGGGTCGACCTTCCAGCCCATGATGTCGAGTGTGTCGGGCCACAGATGCTCGCCCGCCCCTTCGATCCGGGCGAGCCCTTCCTTGCCCGAGCCGGCGCGCACGACGCAGGCCGCCGCGCCATCGCCGAACAGGGCCGTCGCCACCATGTTGGCGGGCGTGAGCTGATCCATGCGGAAGGCGGCGGTGCAGATCTCGATGGCGACCATCAGGACGGTCGAACCGGGCCGCGCCGCAGCCAGGCGGCTGGCAATCGCCAGGCCCGAGACGCCGCCCGCGCAACCGAGACCGAAGACCGGCACGCGCTCGACGTCCGGGCGAAAGCCCATGCGCCCGGCGACGCGCGCTTCGAGGCTGGGCGTCGCGATGCCGGTCGAGGAGATGGTGACGATCGTGTCGATCTCCGACGCGCTGCAACCCGCTGCCGCAAGCGCCCGTGTCGCTGCATCGACGAACAGCTCCTGCGCCCCCGCGAGATAGGCCGCGTTGCGCTCCGGCCAGCCCAGGGAAGACAGGTACCAGTCGAGAGGCATCACCGTGTGGCGCGCCTCGATGCCGGACGTCGTGAAGACCGGCGCCATGCGCTCGAAGGCGGCATAGCGATGGGCGAATACCCGGCGCGCCGCTTCAGCCGCGTCGGACTGCAGGAGGCGGTGCGGCGGCAAGGCATGAGCTACGGAGAGAAAGGCGATCGATTGGGTCAAGCGGTGATCCTTCGGCCGCCATCACCGGCCTTGTCCCTCGCACGTTCAAGTCACGTTTTTCTGACGACTTCCTGCACGAGCAAAGAAATATCATTCATATCCCGCTACGCGCAGAACAACTGCAAATGCAGTTGCCGCGAAAAACTTTCATCGGCATAAGGCGGCGGTCTGTTCGGAGGCGAACCGGTACCCGCGCGCTGGAGCCGAACATCCTGCGCGATGAGAAGGGGGAAGTTTTTATGCAAGCAGATCGTCGTTCGACATTGAAGCTGCTCGGTGGCGCCGCTCTCGCTACCGCCGTCCTGCCCGCCCTGCCGTTCTCCGCCATGGCCCAGGAAGACCTGTTCGTTTCGTCGACCTACCAGAACTTCAAGCGCGGCACGATCCACAGCCTCGATGCGAAGACGCGCGGCTTCGTCATCATCTGGGAAGACCTCGGCCGGGTGAAGATGAAGGCGGCCGACCTGGTCACCAACTACAACTCGCTCCGGGTCGGCCAGATCGTCGACGTGCAGTGGTACGACTATGTCGACTTCCTGATCGCCCCGACGACGCCCGCCGTGACGGCGCGCGCCAAGGCGATGATGACCCAGGGCGCCCGCATCGAGGGCATCCCCGGCGCGCAGGAGCGCATCCGCCTGTGGTCGATGGCCGGCATGTGCACCAAGGTCGACCTCGCGACCAACACCGTGTTCCTGATCAACGCCTCGGGTGGCGAGCCCGACAAGCCCTCGCCCGACAGCGGCGAGGTCATCCAGATGCCGCAGATCGTCTCGGCCGCCGGCAAGGCTGCCCTCCAGACGATCAAGCCGGGCACGCTGATCACCACGGTGTACAGCGTCCAGACCGCGCTCAAGGTCACGATCATCCGCTAAGCGTTCCCATAAATCTCGACGACGACGCCGGGGCCGCGAGGTCCCGGCGTTTTCGTTGCCCCTCAGCGCGGGCCGACGCGCAGAGAGTCCGGCAGGCCGTCGGGCAGCTTGCCCAGGGTCTGCAGCGCCGCTTGCATGGCAACGATGTAGCCATAGGGACCGAGGCCGCAGATCACGGCCTTCACGGCGGACGAGAGTTTCGAGTGGCGGTGCATCTCGTCGCGCGCGTGGATGTTGGAGATGTGCACTTCGAAGATCGGGCCCTCGAAGATCTTGAGGACGTCGAACAGCGCCACCGAGGTGAACGAGTAAGCCGCCGGGTTGAAGATCAGCGCATCGGCTTTGTGGCGCGCGGCCTGGATGAGATCGACCAGCTCGCCTTCGTGGTTCGATTGATGGAACGAGAGTTCGGCGCCGGTGAAGGCCGCGAAATCCTCGCAGCTCGCCTTCACCGCCTCCAGTGTCGTGGAGCCGTAGATGTGCGGCTCACGGATGCCCAGCAGGTTGAGGTTGGGGCCGTTCAGAATCGTCAGGCGGGCTGTCATCTCGGGTCTCCTTCTCTCGGAACGGATATTCAGCTGAACCATTTCGCGGGCACGGTGACGAGCGAGGGGAACAGCACCATGAGGAAGAGCACGACGAGCTCCGCGAACATGAACGGCCAGACGGCGCGGATAAGGTCGGCCATGGGAATGCGGGCCACGCCGGCCACCACGTTGAGCACGACGCCGACCGGGGGCGTGATCAGGCCGATCGAGTTGTTCACGATGAAGAGCACGCCGAAATAGACCGGATCGATGCCGGCCTGCTTGATCACCGGCATCAGGATGGGCGTCAGGATCAGGATGGTGGGCGTCATGTCGAGCGCCGTGCCGACGATCACGACGATGATCATGATCGCGATGAGCAGAAGCGTCTGGTTGCCCATGAAGGGCTGCAGCAGCGTCACGATCTGGCTCGAGATCTCCGACACGGTGATCAGCCATGAAGAGACCAGGGCGGCCGCCACCAGGAACATGACGACGCTGGTCGTCAGCGCGGCGCGCAGGAACACGTCGTAGAGCTGCGCGAGCTTGAGTTCGCGGTAGACGCAGGTCGCCACGACCAGCGAGTAGACGGCCGCGACCACGGCAGCCTCGGTCGGCGTGAAGATGCCGAACTTCAGCCCGAACACGATGATGAAGGGCAGGCCGAGCGCCCACGCGCCGTCGACGAGCGCGCGCCCCCTGTCGGCCCAGCCCTGCTTGGGTGGCGACTGGATGTCCTCCTTGCGCGCCTGCAGCCACCAGGCGACGCAGAGCGAGAGGGCGATGAGCAATCCCGGGACGATGCCGGCCAGCAGCAGCTTGGTGATCGAGACGCCGCCCACCACGCCGAAGATCACGAAGCCGATGCTGGGCGGGATGACCGGCCCGATGATGCCGGCCGCGGCGATCAGGCCCCCCGACCGCGCCTTGTCGTGCCCGGCCCGGGCCATCATCGGGATCAGCAGCGCCGACAGCGCCGCGGCGTCAGCCGCGGCGGAGCCCGACAAGGCGGACAGAATGCAGGCCGCCATGATCGCGACGTAGCCTAGCCCGCCTCGCACATGGCCGACGAAGGCCAGCGCCACGTTGACGATGCGGCGCGACAAGCCGCCCGTGTTCATGATCTCGCCGGCAAGCATGAAGAACGGCACGGCCATCAGCGGGAAACTGTCGGCGCCGTTGATGATGTTCTGCGCGACGATCTGCGCATCGAAGATGTCGAGCTGGAACATCAGCGCCACGCCGCACACGATCAGCGCGAAGGCGATCGGCATGCCAAGCGCGATGGCGCCGAGCAACGACAGCGTGAAGACGACGATCGTCACGCGCGACCCCTACAGTTCTTCCGATTCCCGGACCGCGACGAGATCCTCTTCGCCGGCGGCGCCGGTGAGGACGCGCACCAGGTCGTAGATCAGGATCACGCCGGCCGAGACGCCGAAGACAATGCCGGCGCCGTAGAACAGCCCGACCGAAAGGTTGGTCGCCGGTGCCCGGTCGCCGCTTGTAATAAGCGTCTGCTGCCAGCTACCCGACAGGAGAAGCCAGTCGGCAAAGAGCATCAGGCAATAGCTTGCGACGAAGCAGAGGCGCTTGCCGAGCGGCGGCAAGGCGCGGATCAGCGTGTCGACGCCGAGATGGGCGTGCTCGCGCAACGCGACGACGGCACCGAGGAAGGTGAGCCACACCATGAGCCAGCGCGACAGCTCTTCCGACATGGTGATGCCGGAGTTGAAGGCATAACGCAGCACGACGTTGCCGAACACCAGCACCACCATCAGTGCAAGGCACATGACGATGATGAACTTCAAAGCCTTGCAGTAGAGGTCGAGAAACCGGCCCAACTCAGTTGGCCTTGCGGATGCGTTCCAGCTCCTCGTTGAATAGCTTGACCTTGGCGGGATCGAATTCGGCCGAAAATTTCTCGGCGATCGACTTGGTCGCGGCCTGCATGCGGGCATATTCGGCCGGCGCGATTTCGTTGAAGGTCATGCCCTTGGCCTTGAGCTCGGCCAGCGCCTTGTCGGCCTGGATGCGCGTCTGCTCGCGCTGGTAGTCGCGCGTCTCGGCCACGGAATCGCGGATCATCTTCTGCTCTTCCGGCGAAAGCCTGTCCCAGAACTTCCGGCTCACCAGCAAGATGTTCTGCGTGAAGGTGTGGTTGGTCGCCGACACGAACTTCTGCACCTCGAAGAACTTGTTCGAGAGAATGACGGAGTAGGGATTCTCCTGGCCGTCGACCGTCTTGTTCTCGAGCGCGGTGTAGAGTTCGCCGAAGTTCATCGGCACCGGGTTGGCTTTGAACGCCTTGAACGTCTCGAGATAGACCGGGTTGGGAATGACGCGGAGCTTGAGGCCGGCGAAATCCTCGACCTTGGCGATCGGCCGCACGTTGTTGGTGGTGTTGCGGAAACCCAGCCCCCAGTAGCCGAGGCCGATCAGGTCCTTCTCCGGCAGCGCATCGATCATGGCCTTGCCGAATGGCCCGGCGACCAGCGCATCGGCCTGCGCCGTGGTGCTGACGAGGAAGGGAAAATCGAGCAGGCCGAAATCCTTGACCACGCTGGCGAGCGACGTCGTCGACGCCGACATCATCTCCTGCGTACCGCCGCGCAGGGCCGACTGCATCTGCATTTCGTTGCCGAGCTGGGAGGCGGCGAACTCCCGGACCTTGAGTTTGCCGCCACTCTTGGCGGCCAGGATCTCGGCGAACTTCTGCACGCCCAGGCTCACCGGATGGTCGGTGTTGTTGAGATGGCCCCAGCGGATCGTGCGCTCCTGCACCTGTGCGCCGGCCGGCCCCGCAAACAGCATGATAACGGCGGCCGCAGCCGCAATGGCGGTGGCTTTCATGGTCGTTCCTCCTGGTCGCTTCTTGGGTCGAGCCTTGGATGCTCGTTGCTGGGCAGAATAATCACATGACGTAATACGAGTCAAAATATGAAACCATTTTCATATGATGAATTATATTTCATATGATATTCATGCTTGCTGACCGCAGGGCGATGGCATTTGCAGGTCGTGCAAAATCGCGCCATGGGACTGGCATGACGGTGATCGAACGATTCGAGGAGAACGAGACCATCGGTGACGATGGCCATCGGCGCATCCGCGCCGACATCGTTCTCGCGCGGCTGCGGCCGGGCCAGAAGCTCCGCCTGGAAGCCCTTCGCGAGAGCTACGGCGTCAGTGTCAGCACGCTACGGGAAATCCTGAGCCGCCTGACCGCGGAAGGACTGGTCCTCGCCGAGGGGCGGCGCGGCTTCGAAGTCGCGCCCGTGTCGATCGACAATCTGAAGGAACTCGCCGAACTGCGCCTCCTGCTCGAAGGCCATGCGATGGAAGTATCGTTCGGCCAAGCCGACATGGAATGGGAGGGCCGTGTCGTCTCCGCCCATCACAAGCTCGCGGCGACCGAACGGTCGATGACCGGCGGCATCAGCGATCCGGAACAGTGGAAGCGCTACGACAGCGAGTTCCATCGCGCGCTGATCTCGAATTGCGGCTCGCAGGCTCTCATGGACGCTCACGCGACCGTTTTCGACAAATACTTCCGCTACCAGATGATTGCGCTGAACTACCGGGGCGAAGAGCCCGCGCACCAGCACCAGGCACTGCTCGCCTCCGCATTGGCACGCGACGCCGCGCAGGCGAAGTCGATCCTGACGGCGCATGTCACCGGCTGCGTCGAGCATGCACTGGCGACGGGCGCCCTTCGGTAGCCCGGCCGGGCCTCGCGGTTGCAGCCGCTCAGGATGACAGCGCGAAGCCCTCATACCCGTTCGCCGCGATCTCCTCGCACTTCTGGCGGTACTTCGGCGCGCCGCCGGCATAGGCCATAAAGGTGCGCTTGAGGCGGCCGGGGACGTTCTTGTTCACGCCGGTCATCCAGGAATCGACCTTGGTGAGCAGCAGGCGCGATCCCGTGTCGTAGACATGGGCGGTCCAGGCCGCCTCGGCCTCCGGCGTCGCCTCGATGCGTGTCTTGCCGTGGTCGCGCATCCAGCCCAGCAAATCCGAGACGAACTCGACATTCTGCTCGATGCAGCGCGGCAGGTTGCAGAAGGTCGCAGCATTGTGCGGGCCCACCAGGGTCAGCATGTTGGGAAAGCCCGCGACGTTCAGGCCAAGATAGGTGTGCGGCCCGTCGGCCCACTTGTCGCGCAGCTTCGCGCCATCCCGGCCCTGGAAGTCGATGCGGTCGAAGGCGCCGGTGATGGCGTCGAAGCCGGTCGCATAGATGATCATGTCGAACTCGTAATCGGCGCCGCCGACGCGCAGGCCGGTCTCGGTGATGCGCTCGATCGGCGTCTCGCGGATGTCGACCAGCTTCACGTTCGGCTGGTTATAGACCTCGAAGTAGCCGCTCTCGAGCGGGACGCGGCGCGTGCCGTAGCCGTGGTTGGTCGGAATCAGCTTGTCGGCGATCTTCTGGTCCTTCAGGCGGGCGCGGATCTTCCTGATCACGAATTCCGTCAACGCATCGTTCGCCGCCTGGTCCATCAGCACGTCGCGGAAATTGCCCTGCCAGAAGGCGAAGCCCGGCAGGGCGTAGAGCTTCTCGAAGAAGGCTTCGCGTTCCTCCGGCGTCACGTCGGTCGAATGGCGCGGGTCGGCGGTGTGGACGAAGCAGCCCCAGTTCTCGCGGCACTGCGCGAAGATCCGATCGTAGCGCGAGCGGATGTCGGCCATCGTCTCGGGCTCGATCTTCGAGTTGCGCAACGGCGTGCACCAGTTGGGCGTGCGCTGGAACACGGTGAGCTCGCCCACCGTCTTGGCGATCTCGGTGATGGCCTGCACGCCGGACGCGCCCGTGCCGATCACCGCGACCTTCTTGCCCTCGAAGCTGACCGGACGGTGCGGCCACAGGCCGGTGTGCCAGGACTCGCCCTTGAAATCCTCGATGCCGGGAATGGTCGGCATGGTGGGCGACGAGAGCGGCCCGATTGCGGTGATGAGGAAACGCGCGCGGGCGCGGCCGCCGCTCTCGAAGGTGACTTCCCACTCGTTGGCGGCTTCGTCCCAGTGCGCGGCCTTCACGCGGGTGTTGAAGGTGATGTCGCGGCGCAGGTCGAACTTGTCGGCCAAGAACTCGCAATAGCGCAGGTTCTCGGGCTGGCCGGAGAAATGCTCCTTCCAGTCCCATTCCTTCAGCACCTCGGGCGAGAAGGAGAAGCCGTAGGTCCAGCTCTCCGAATCGAAGCGCGCACCGGGATAGCGGTTCCAGTACCAGGTGCCGCCCACACCGCCACCCGCCTCGTAGACGCGCGCCTTGAAGCCCATCTGGCGCAGCTTCAGGAGCTGGTACATGCCCGAGAGGCCGGCGCCGATCACGATGGCGTCCCAATGTTCGGCCGTATCCGGGGTCTCGCGAGTCCGTGTCGCTTCAGCCGCGATGCTCATGGCGTTCCTCACCTGACGTTCCGGAGCAGTATAGCGCAGCCGGCGCCGTCACCCACCGCTGGACCACCCGCGAGTCGCTACCCCATTCGCTTCGTGGAACCGTACATGTTGGCCAGCCGCGCGATCAGGAAGGCGACGTACATCACGCCCAGCACTTGCTCGATCACGATCAGCGCGCGCGCCATGGGCGTCGCGGGCGTGATCTCGCCGAAGCCGGTGGAGGTCAGCACGGTGAAGGAGAAGTACATCAGGTCGGACCAGTTGAGCTTGCCGTCAGGGCCGTGTGCGATGGTGGCCGTGAAGGCATTGGCTTCGAAGACCTGCAGGAAGCCGAAGAGGCTCGCGAAGGACAGGGCGATCAGGATGTAGGCGGCCACGGCGCCGAACACTTTGTCGGTGGTGATCGGACGGCGATCGAGCACGTAGCGCAGCAGGGCGACCGTTATGGCCCCCACGAAAATCGCCGTCGCCCCCAGCGCGATCGGCCGCAACCCGCTGTAGCCCATGCGGTCGGCGATCAGCGCATCGATGGTGATGAACCCGAAAACGCCCAGCCCCCAGAGAACGGGGCGTTCGAGGCGCAACGCCCAGACCGCGAGGACAAGCACCACGAACAGCGCCATGCCCAGCATCGAGCCGCCGATCGCCGAGCCGGCCAGCAGCGGATTGAGCAGGATGAAGAAGCAGAGGACGCCTACGAGGGCACTGCAGCGATTGCGCCGCACATAGGCGATGCGGCGCAGCATACGGTGTCTGGTCATCTCACATGGGCTCCCGCCCCGGGTTTTCCCCAGCCTCAGGCAGACAGACTGCAAAACGCGGCAACCAAACGCAAATCGCCGGCGTTCCTCTGCCAGATGGAGGATTTCGTCATGTTCCGCAGGGTTTTAGCGTCCCTCGGTCTTCTCGTCCTGGTCCTGACGGCCTGCGACCAGCAGGTCCTGATCGCCGGTCCGTCGTCGGATCCGGGCCACTATGAGGTTGTGGGGCTGGTGGCCGAATGATGGTGGGGACCTAGCCCCGCCATAGCGCCCGCAGGACGCCGACCACCAGTCCCAGTACCAGCAATCCGACACAGGCCATGATCGCGACTTGTGCCCGTTTGAAGTGATGGCGGCTCTCCGCCGTCATTCCATGCGGGTGCAGGCGTTTGCCCAGGTGGCTGAAATGCCAGAGCGCGCCCAGCGCCGCAAAGATGCCCATCAGCCAGAACGGCGCGAAGAGCATCCAGATTTCCACGTCGGTACTCAAGAGATCCCCCTGATGTTGCCCCTCTCTTAGGCCGGATCGGCTAGCGGGCAAACCACGGATTGAACGGCGAGCGCCGCCAGCGTCGGTCGTCGAACAGGACCATGAAAAGCTGCGCGAACAGCGGGCCGAGGCGCGGATCGTCGGGTCCGGGCGCCTGAGTCCAGGCCATCGTCTGGGAAAGCGCGAGATCGTTGCGGCAATAGATGCCGAATACATACAACCGGCCGGGCGTCGGAGGCTTCAGGAAGAACTGCCCCGCACAGACCCGCTCCGCCGTGAGGTCGTTGGCGGGATCGAACACCAGGACCAGACGATAGTTCGGCCGCAGTTCCTCCGGCGGCGACTGGTAGGTGAAGGTGAGTGCCGGCCTCGGCTTGTTGGCCTGCATCACCGGAAGAAGCCATTGCTTCACCTGCTCCAACGGCAATTGAGGAAAAGGATTTCCCGCCACGATCACCTGGAAATAGCGGCCGTCGGTCGCCGCCCAGAATTCGGAGAAGTCATACTGCGGAGCGTAGTCGAAGCCGCCCACGGTCTGTGCGCGTGCCGGCGCGGCCATACTCATCAAGGCCAAGGTCACCAGTAGGACACACCGCAAAGGGGCCATTTATGGGAACTTTACAGAAATAAAGGGCGTTTCTGTGCCCACAATTCGGAGTTAGCACATGATGAAAGTCGTCGCCGTATCCCTCCTGGCCCTCAGCCTCGCCGCCTGCGGCGACACATGGGGCCAGCGGGCCGTGACGGGCGGCGGCATCGGTGCCGGCACCGGCGCGCTGATCGGCGCGCTGACGCCGATCGGGCTGCTGCCCGGCGCCCTGGTGGGCGGCGCCGTGGGTGCCGGTGTGGGCGCGGCGACGACGCCGCGCCGCTAGCGCCTCATCTCCAAAGCCGCGTCAGCGCATGCGGACGCGGCGATGCTCGGCCAGGTTGGTGGGCTCCTCCCCCGTGAGCGCCGCCTTGGCGAGCTTGAAGATCTGGACAGCCTTGTTGGCCTTCACGTCCCAGTATTCCGCTTCGGCGACGAGGATCGCGACCAGCGCCAGGTCTGGATCGTCGACGCCGCCCGGGAACCAGGCCTTGGCCGCCGCGCTCCACAGTTCCTGCTTCTTCACCGGATCCTCGACGATGCGCGCGGTGCCACTCACCGACACGTACTTGTCGGAGTCCGGGTCGGCATAGGCCACGTTCACGTCGGGCGCCGCCGTGAGATCGGCCATCGGCTGGCCCGAGCGCGACATGAAGAACCAGATGACGCCGCCATGGTCGGCCTCGCCGTTCTGCGTCGTCATCGGTCTCGCATAGAGACGGCCGTCGGCGCCGCGCACGGTCAGCATGCCGAAGCGAATGTCCTTGATCATGTCCCAAAGCTTGCTGGTATCGACGGTCTGCGCGGTCATGGCGGGTCCTCCTCTCTCGTCGGGGTTCGCGACACAACGACCACGCGAGACGCCAGTTCCGCACTGACCGTGAAGCCTCTAGGCTGGTCCCATGAAAATCTGCCTCTACGGCGCCGGCTCGATCGGCGGAATCATCGGCGCCCACCTTGCGCGCGTGAAAGGCGTCGAGGTGAGCCTGATCGCGCGCGGCGCCCATCTCGACGCCATCCGCCGCAACGGACTCCGCCTGATCTCACCGCATGAGGATTTCACGGTGAAGGTGAACGCGACCGACGATCCGGCCGAGCTCGGGCCGCAGGAAGTCGTGTTCATCACCCTGAAGACGCACCAGTATCTTTCCGTCCTCGACAAGGTCACGCCGCTGCTGGGCCCCAAGACGGCGCTGATCCCGCCAACGACCGGCGCGCCCTACTGGTTCTTCCACAAACTGGCCGGCCCGTTCGAGGGCAGCCGGCTGAAGCGCATGGACCCGGGTGGCAAGCAATGGTCACTGTTCGGGCCCGAGCGCGCGCTGGGCTGCGCCTACTGGGCGGGCGGCGTCGTGCCCGAGCCCGGCGTCGCGCATCTCGAGAACGAGGTCTGCTACCTGCCGCTCGGCGAGCCCGACGGTTCGAACTCGCCGCGCGTGACGGCGCTCAGCGCCGCGATGAACGATGCGGGCCTCAAGGCGCCGGTGAAGGCCGACATCCGCGCCGAGATCTGGACCAAGATGATCAACAGCCTCACCTGGAACCCGATCGCCGTGCTGACGCTTGCCGACAATTGCGGGATCGGGAAGAGCGCCGGCGCCGTCGAGATCGCGCGCCGCATGATGACCGAGGCCGAGGCCGTCGCCGCCAAGTTCGGCGCCACCATGGCGACCCCCATGGAAAAGCGCATCGAGTTCACGGTCGGCCTGGGCGACCACAAGATGTCGATGCTGACCGACCTTCAGTCCGGCAAGCCGCTCGAGATCGATGCGCTGGCCGATTCGATCACCGACCTCAGCGAGCTGGCCGGCGTTGCGACCCCGACCATCGACATGATGCTGGCGTTGCTGAAGCTGCGGGCGGCGTCTTCATAGGAGCGCGCCACTCCAGTGGCGCTCATGATCATGAAGCGCCACTGGAGTGGCGCGCTCCATGGCTACCAGCTTTCCTTCCACGGCCTGATATCCATCTCGAAGGTCCAGGCGCTGCGTTTCTGGCGGTGGATCTGCCAGTAGGTCTCGGCGATATCGTCGGGATTGAGGATGGCGTCGGGGCCGGCATTGTAGCGGTCGGGGAAGTTGGTCTTGATCCATTCGGTGTCGATGGCGCCGTCGACGATGACGTGCGCGACATGGATGTTCTGCGGCCCGAGTTCGCGCGCCATCGACTGCGCCAGCGCGCGCACCGCATGCTTGCCGCCGGCGAAGGCCGAGAAGCCGCGGCCGCCGCGGATCGAGGCCGTGGCGCCGGTGAAGATCATCGTGCCTTTTCCACGTGGCACCATCGCCTTGGCGGCCTCGCGCGCCGTCAGGAAACCGGCGAAGGCCGTCATCTCCCAGACCTTGCGATAGACGCGCGGGGTCGTGTCGCGAATGTCGAAGCGCACGTTGCCACCGATGTTGAAGACGAAGACCTCGATCTCGCCGATCTCGGTCTCGATCTGGCGGAACAGCGCCTCGACCTGCGCCTCGTCGCGGGCGTCGGAACCGAACGGATGGACCTTGCCGCCCTCTTCCACGATGCGCGCCACCAGCGACTGAAGCTTGTCGGCGCTGCGGCGCGTGACGACGGCGGTGTAGCCTTCTCGCGCGAAGCGGCGGGCAATCGCGCCGCCCGTCGCATCACCCGCGCCGATCACGACGCAGACCTTGTCCTTGGCCATGGCGTTTCTCCTTTGCTGGTCAATCTGTCGGCCGGTGAGGAGCGGCTCAAGGGAGATTAAGTCATGGCTGGCTGAGTTTGCGCCATCGCGGCCCGGGCAGCATGCGCCTTGCGCAGCTCGGCGGCCGTGAGGCCCGTTCCGTCAGGACGCCAGCCCGGCGCGCCGAACAGAAACATCCAGACCTCGCGCGCCGACCGCGCCGAAGCGAGATCCTTCACCAGGCCGATCCACGGACCGAAGTTCAGCACCAGCGGATTGCGCGACGACACCTGCGGCGAGACCAGGCCGAAGTCGCACTTCACTTCGTCGCGCTCGGCGACATAGCTGCCGAACAGCCGGTCGAACACGATCAGCACGCCGCCGTAGTTGGCGTCGAGATACTCCGGATTCCGCGCATGATGGACACGATGGGCCGACGGCGTGTTGAGCACGTATTCCAGCCAGCCCAGCTTCGGGATCCAGTCGGCATGGATCCAGAACTGGTAGAGCAGGTTCAGGAACAGGGCCGTCAGCACCGTCTGCGGCGCGAAGCCCAGCAGCACCAGCGGCGTGAAGAAGAGCGACGTGCCGGTGAAGCGGCCGATCCAGCCGAGGCGATAGGCCATGGCGAAGTTGAACTGGTTGGGCGAATGGTGGACCGAGTGCGAGGACCAGAACCAGCGCACCGTGTGGCTGGCGCGGTGGAACCAGTAATAGAAGAACTCCAGCCCGACGAAGAGCAGCAGCACCGACCAGGCGCTGTCGAGCGACTGGGTGAACAGGCGATGCTCGTACATCCAGTCGAGCCAGGGCGCGGCCAGCGTGTAGGGGATGAAAGCCAGCAGGCGACGGCCCGCCAGGTCGCCCAACGAGCAGGCCCACGACTTCCAGTCATAGGCTTCGGCGCGCGTGCGCGACTGCCATATGCCTTCGATCAGTGCCGCCGCCATCACGAGCGGCAGGATGACGAGATAAAGAGTGGCGAGTGACTGCACGACGGTCTCCTTTGCCTTTGCCGCCGCCGAATATATGAGTGATGCTCATGTTTACGTACTCGCCTTCCCCTGACCGGTGTCGCCATGCCCGCCCGCAGCCAAGCCGTTGGAACCAAACGAAGAAAGCCGCGCCAGGCGCGTGCCACCGAAACCGTGGCGTCGATCGTCGAGGCGGCGGCTCAGATTCTGGAAAAAGGCGGGCTGGCCGCTTTCACCACCAACGCGGTGGCGGAACGGGCGGGCGTCAGTATCGGCACGCTCTATCAGTACTTCGCCGACAAGAACGCGTTGCTGATGGCGCTGGCCCGCGAGGAGATGGAGAAGGCTCTGGGCGAGGTCGCCCGAGCGCTGCAGGGCGAGATCGATCCCTCGGTCGAGGGCCGCATCCGCGCCATGGTGCGGGCGATCGTCCATGCCTTTCGCGGCCGGCAGCGGGCGCGCAAGGCCGTGATCCAAGCGATCCTCTCCCAAGAAGGCGGCATCGCCCTGATGGCTCCAGTCGCTGCCTTCATCGCCCGCGCCGGCGAGACCGTCGGGCGCGGCCCGAACTCGTTGCTGGGGCCGCTCACGGCCGAGCAGGTCTTCGTGGTGTCACGCAGCCTGATGGGCGTCGTGCGTGCCGCGGTGCTGGAGGAGCAGCCCTTCCTCGCCAGCCGCAGCTTCGAGGACGAGATCGTGCGGATGATCGTCGCGTATCTCGGCGCGATCAGCCCTGCGGCAGAGGCACGTTGAGACGCTCCTGAAGGAGCCGTTCAAACCTGTCGAAGAAGAGCCTGAATTGAATTCACAACAATTGGAAGTAATTTATCGAAGTTCCTCGCTTTTTCAGAAACCGGAACTTCATGATTTGAGAGGAATCGAAGAGGCCTCACTGTATGGGTTGATCTGATTCCACTGCGTGGCTCGGCCCATAAACGAAACGAATGAAATAAACGAAACAAACGATTTGAAAAAAGCCTCCCAGAGAGCGATTCCGAGATTTGTTGCGTCATGGATGCTGCGAAAATCGACGAACGACCATCCGGGATGCCTGAACGACTTCGCAAAAGCGGGACACGCTCGACTTGGGTCACACGGCTCCAGGTTGCGTTCGACGCGCCAACAGCCGCGGCTCCGCGACCAAGATCCAGCGATGTGCCCCGCTAACCTAGCGGCAGCGGCACGTTGAGCAGCACGCCGAACTCGCGCGCGAGATCGCAGCTCACACGGGCATGCACCTTGCCCTGCTTGTCGAAGAAACGGCCGGTCTCGTTCACCGGGAACACGCCCTCGTGCCAGATGCCGGGGTGGATGTAGATGCCGACGCTGCCGTCCGACCAGAAGGCCTTGAAGCTCTCGGGCTCTAGATCGTCGCCGGGCAGCGCCACCGGCACGACGAAGGGCTTGCCGTCGAGCGGCCAGAAGAGCTGGCCGCCATCGGGGTGATAGTTGCAATGCCACAAGAGCACGCGGCCCTTGCTCAGCTTCACACCGGGCCGCACCGTCTCCGGCAAGTCGCGGAAGCCGATGACATAGTGGCCGCCCACCGCCTCGTTGCGGCCGATCAGCTCGTTGTCGCGCCATTCGCAGGCGAAGATGCCCTCGGTCGTGCCGCCCTCGATGCCGGTGCCGGCGTCGAGCTTGCGCGACCCGCTGAGCGGCCACGGCACGATCTCGATCTTCTGCTTCTTGGGGTCGCGCACGACCTCGCCATAGCCCTTGATCGTGTCGCGGTTGGCGCGGATCAGCGGTACGTCGAGTAGCCTCAGCCCTGCGGGAATGTCGGGATTGAGATAATCGAAAACAACGCCGTCGCTCATATCGGAAGTCCTACGCTGCCTTGCCCAGATCCTCGCCGGCCAGCGCGCGTTCGATCAGCTTCACGACATTGTCGCGACCGTAGAGCTTGATGAAGGCGCCCATGCGCGGCCCCTGCTCGCTGCCGAGCAGCACCTCGTAGAGCGTCTTGAACCACTGCCGCAGCTCTTCCTTGGCGAAGTGGCGCTTGCCGGCCTCGTAGACCTCGTCCTGGATGACCTCCGCCGTCGCGTCCTCGGGCATCTTGCGCAACGTCTCGAGCAGGTCCTGCAGCGCCGGGCGTTCGCGGTCGCTGGGCAGGCGGAACTTCTTCGAGGACTTCACGAAGTCCTGGTAGTAGGCGACCGCGCCGGCCAGCAGCCGGTCGAGATAGGGTGCGTTCTCGGGCGTGGCGCCGGGCACGTAGCGGCGCAGGTACTGCCAGAGGACGTCCTTGTCCTCGGTGTTGGCGACGCCGGCCAGGTTCAGCAGCATGCCGAAGGTGACGCCGGCCGCGGAGTTGGCGGGCGCCGTGCCGTCGTGGATGTGCCAAGCGGGATTCTCCAGCGCGCGTGCCGGCTCTTCCTTGGGCAGCTTCTCGACCAGCGAGAGATAGTCGTCGATGGCGCGCGGGATCACGTCGAAGTGCAGGCGCTTCGCGCGCCGCGGCTGCTGGTGCATGTAGAGCGCCAGCGATTCGGGCGAGGCGTAGCGCAGCCATTCCTCGACCGAGAGGCCGTTGCCCTTCGACTTGGAGATCTTCTTGCCCTCCTCGTCGAGGAAGAGCTCGTAGTTGAAGCCCTCCGGCGGCTTGCCGCCCAGGATGCGCACGATCTTCGCGGAGAGTTCGGCCGAGGGGATCAGGTCCTTGCCGTACATCTCGTAGTCGACGTCGAGCGCGAACCAGCGGCCGGCCCAGTCGGCCTTCCACTGAAGCTTGACATTTCCGCCGGTGACCGGCGTCTCGACCATCGAGCCGTCCTCGTCGCGATAGACGATGGTGCCGGCATCGGCGTCGGTCTTGATCACCGGCACCTGCAGCACACGGCCGGTCTTGGGCGAGATCGGCAGGAAGATCGAGTAGGTCGCGCGGCGCTCCTCGCCCAAGGTCGGCAGCATCACCGACTGCACCTCGTCGTAGTGGCGCAGCATGGCGAGCAGCATCGTGTCGAAGCGGCCCGACTTGTACCAGTCGGTCGCCGACTGGAACTCGTACTCGAAGCCGAACGAATCGAGGAAGGCGCGCAGGCGAGCGTTGTTCGCCGCGCCGAAGCTCGGATGCTCGTTGCTGAACGGATCGGGTACTGCCGTGAGCGGCTTGCCGAGATGGGCCGCCAACATCTCCTTGTTCGGCACGTTGTCCGGCACCTTGCGCAGGCCGTCCATGTCGTCGGAGAAGCAGAACAGGCGCGCCGGCACGTCCGACAGGCGGCGGAAGGCCTGGCGCACCATCGTGGTGCGCACGACCTCGCCGAACGTGCCGATATGCGGCAGGCCTGACGGGCCATAGCCGGTCTCGAACAGCACATAGCCTTTCGCCGGCGCTTTGCCGCCGGTACGGGCGACGAGCTTGCGGGCTTCTTCAAACGGCCACGCGCGTGCGGCCTCGGCAAGTGTGCGATCAATCTGGGACATGGATCGCAGAAACTAAAAGCGGGGGCCATTTGCGTCAATTGCAGCGGCAGCCCAAAGTGCCGCGCCTGCAATGAACAAACGTGCACTCCTGCTCAGCTTCGGCGGCCTGCTGGCGATGGCCGCGGCCATGGGTGTCGGACGCTTCGTCTATACGCCGATCCTGCCGCCGATGGTCGAGGCCATTCCTCTCACCAAGGCGCAGGCTGGCCTGATCGCCTCGGCAAATTTCCTGGGCTACTTCGCCGGCGCCGTGCTGGCGGCCGTGCGCCTGCCGGGCACGCGGCGGTTCTGGCTGCTGGCTTCGCTCGCGGTCACTGCGATTTGCCTGTTCGGCATGGGACTCACGAGCGCCATGCCGGTCTTTCTCGGCCTGCGGTTCGTCGCGGGTGTAGCCAGCGCCTTCGCGCTCATCTTCAGCTCGGCGCTGGTGATCGACCGGCTGACCGCGAGCGGCAATGGCGCGCTCTCGGCAATTCATTTCTCAGGGGTAGGCGTCGGTATCGCCGTTTCCGCCGTGATCGTGGCGGTGCTGCTTCACGCCGGTGCCAACTGGACGATGCTTTGGTTCACGAGCGCTGCCGTTGCCGGCGCCGCGAGCCTCGCCGTCGCATGGCTGGTACCGCCTGACGACACGACGGCTCCGGCTACGCAGACTGCGGGTGGCACGCACCTGTCGGGCGACTTCGTGGCCCTGCTCCTCGCCTACGGCCTGTTCGGCTTCGGCTATGTCATCACCGCGACCTTCGTCGTCGACATGGTGCGCGGCACGCCGACGCTCGCCCATCTCGAACCCTATGTCTGGGTCCTATTCGGCCTGAGCGCGGTGCCCTCGGTGGCCGTGTGGACGGGCCTCGGCCGGCGCTGGGGCGTGTTGCGTCTTTATGCGGTGGCTTGTCTGGTCGAAGCGGCCGGCGTTGCGGTCAGTGCGCTCTGGCTCCATCCCGCGAGCATCGTGATCTCGGCGGTGTTCGTCGGCGGCACGTTCGTGGCGCTGACCGCGCTCGGCCTCGTCGCCAGCCGGTCGGGCAGCGGCGATCCGCGCGGCCACATTGCGCTGATGACGGCGTCTTTCAGCTTCGGCCAGATTCTGGGCCCCGCCTTTGCGGGCTATGTCTACGACGCCACCGGAAGTCTCGCGATGCCGCTGCTGGTCGCCGTGGCCACCCTCGTCCTCGCGGCCATCCTGTCGCTTGTGGCCGATACCAGGCGCCGCGCGCTCAGCCCTTCCACGTGAAGGGGAAGAGCTGCTGGCGGACGAAGCCGTTGGGCATGTAGTCGCCCAGCACGCCGTACTTGCCGGGGAAGCGCCGGTCGGACTTCACTGCGGTGCCGAAGATGTAGTCGATGAAGGCGAAGTGGGCGGCGTAGTTGCGGTCGATCGCCTCGCGCTCCGAGCTGTGATGCCAGTGATGGAAGTCGGGCGTCACGATCAACCATTTGAGCGGCGCCTTGCCGAAGATCGCCGGGAGCCGAACGTTGGCGTGGTTGAACACCGCCTGGAAGCCCACGATCACGATGTAGACGTCGGTCACGGCCTGGCTGAAACCCAGCACGTAGAGCACGCCCAGGATCGACACGCGTGTCGTCAGTAGTTCGAACAGATGGAGCCGCGAACCGGCCATCCAGTCCATATATTCGGCGCTGTGATGCACCGCGTGGAAGCGCCACAGGAACGGGATCTCGTGATAGGCGCGGTGCGTCCAGTACTGGACGAGGTCGGCGACCAGCAGCACGAGGAAGAGCGCGGCGAAGAACGGCAGGCCGCCCACCCACTTCTGCAACGGCGGCCAGACCAGCCAGCCAAACAGGCTGTGGATGGCGAAGTTCACGATCAGCAGCGCCAGGCCGACCAGCAGGTGATTCACGATGAAATGCGTGAAGTCGGTCTGCCAGCCCGGCCTGAACACAGGCTGGTCGCGATGCAGCGGCACCAACTTCTCGATCAGGATGAAGATCAGGCTCGACCCGAGCAGATCGAGGATGAACCAGTCGAGGCCGATATAGGGCGTGTTGTCGGGAAAGTCCGACACCGGCACGCGATGGCCGCCCATCGCCGCCGCCAGCGCGATCAGGGCCAGCGCCGTGGCATTGAGCCAGCGATTGCGGCGCTGGACCAGGTTGGCAATCGCCATGCCGCCCGCGATCACCATGCCGACCAACAGCACCTGACGCAGCAGGCCCACGTCGTACTTCTTGCGCAGGTCCGGCGTCGTCAAATACTCAGGGAAGTGAAACGCCAGCACCGCCAGCACGGCGAGGCCGCCCAGGGTGAGCGCGATGATGCCGGTGATCTTGCCCTTGCCCACTTGCAGGGCGCCGGACTGGTGAAACACGGCGGTGGTCTTCTTGACGACGGGCGGTGGTTTCATGGCACCTGATTCTAAAGGCAACCGACGGTCGCTGCATCGGCCATTTGGCCTGTGCTATTCACCCGCCGGTGACTATTCCGGCGACTTCCTCCTGGCCATCCCTGGTCGCGACCGCCCGTGGCGCGCTGTGGCGGACGCCTGACGGAACGCTGGAGCGCCTTTCGGGCGCCAATGCAGGCCTGCGGGCCGCCGGCGCCCTGCCGCTGGTCTGCCACGCACCCGCCGTTGCGGCGCGGCTCGGCCTCGAGGACATCCCGGCACACGACCTGCTCGAACTTTTCGCCTTCGTGCGGCCGGCGCGCTTCTGCCTGCCGACGGTGCGCGGCCTCTGCGAGGCGCTCGACCTCGCGGTGCCGACGATGCCAGAGGAAGAAGTCGCCGCGCTACCCGCGATCGCCCGCACGCTGATCGACGAACTCGACGACATGGCGGCCCTCGCCTCGCCTGAGATGAAGGAGACCGCGCTCGTCATGGCACGCGGGCAATGGACCTGGGGCGATGCCGTGCTGTCGGCACTCGGTCTCGACCAAGGTGCCAGGAAGCCGCGCCCGGGCGCCGGTCTCGACATCTGGAAGAGCCTGCCCGCCTGGGAGGAGCCGCCGCCTGCCCCGCCGCCAGGTAGCCAGCCCGTCGAGCCGCGCGAAGCACGGCTGCGGCTGGCGCAGATGGTCTCCGCCGGCGCCAACATCGCCGAGGCGCGGCCGACCCAGAGCGACTATGCCTCGGCGGCCAGCGAGGCCTTCGCGCCGCGCGAGGAAGAGGACAAGCCGCATGTCGTGCTGGTCGAGGCCGGCACCGGCGTCGGCAAAACCTTGGGCTATGTCGCGCCCGCGAGCCTGTGGGCCGAGAAGAACGGCGCGCCGGTCTGGATCTCGACATACACGCGCAACCTGCAGCGCCAGATCGACAACGAGCTCGACCGGCTGCATCGCGACTCCGCCGAGAAGCGCCGCAGGGTCGTCATCCGCAAGGGCCGCGAGAACTATCTCTGCCTGCTGAACTTCCAGGAGGCGGTGATGCGCACCGGCCTGGTGCCGGAAAACGCGGTCGGCCTCGGCCTGCTGGCGCGCTGGGCGCTCGCGAGCCGCGACGGCGACATGATCGGCGGCGACCTGCCGGCCTGGCTGCTCGACCTGGTGGGACGCAGCCGCATCCAGCGGCTCGCCGACCGGCGCGGCGAGTGCATCTATTCCGCCTGCGAGCATTACCGGAAGTGCTTCGTCGAACGCACGATCCGCCGCGCGCGACAGGCCGACATCGTCATCGCCAACCATGCGCTGGTGATGATCCAGGCTGCGATGGGCGGACTCGACGACGGCACGCGGCCGCTGCGCTACGTGTTCGACGAGGGCCATCACCTTTTCGATGCCGCCGACGGCGCGTTCGGCGCGCACCTGAGCGGCGTCGAGGCCTCGGACCTGCGCCGCTGGCTGCTCGGCGCCGAGGGACGGCGCGGCAGTCGCGCCCGCGGGCTGGAGCGCCGCGTCAGCGACCTACTGGGCGAAGACGTCGAGGCGGCAAACGCCTTGCGCCGCCTGCTCGACCTTGCACAACAGCTCCCCTCGCCCAACTGGCAGACGCGGCTGGCCGACGGCACGGTGCTCGGTCCCACGGAAGAGTTCCTCGCGTTGGTGCGCCAGCAGGTGCGCGCGCGCTCGGCCGGCGACGACCAGGGCTTCGGCCAGGAATGCGACGTGCGGCCGCTCAATCCCGGCCTGATCGAAGCCGCCGACCAGTTGGCCGAGGCGCTGGAGAAGATGCTGCAGCCGGTGCGCCGCCTGCGGCAGGCGCTGCGTGCCAAGCTCGAAGGCGAGGCCGACAAGCTCGACTCCGGCCAGCGTTCGCGCATCGAAGGCGTGGCGCGCTCGCTCACCAACCGCTGCGAACTGACGCTCGAATCCTGGCGCGCCATGCTGCGCGGCCTACACAACGATCCCGACCCCGCCTTCGTCGACTGGTTCGCGGTCGAGCGGGTGCAGCAGCGCGAATACGATGTCGGCATGTATCGCCACTATCTCGATCCGGCCGAGCCATTCGTGAATTCGGTGATCCGGCCGGCGCACGGCGCGGTGATCACCTCGGCCACCTTGCGCGATTCGCTGGGCGTGCCGCAGGCCGCCAACGACCAGGATGTCGCGACGCAGGCCGACTGGACCGTCGCCGAGGCGCGCACCGGCACACGGCATCTCGCGGCGCCGGCGACGCGCGCGGCGATGGCGTCGCCGTTCAACTATGCGAACGCGACCAAAGTGCTGATCGTCAAGGACGTGAAGCGCGACGATGCCGATCAGGTCGCGGCCGCCTATCGCGAACTCTTCCTCGCGGCAGGCGGCGGTGCGCTGGGTCTCTTCACCGCGATCGGCCGGCTGCGCGCCGTGCATCAGCGCATCGCGCCGTCGCTCGAGGAAGCCGGTCTGCCGCTGTACGCCCAGCATGTCGGCGGCATGGATGCCGCCACCCTGGTCGATATCTTCCGCGCCGAGGAGCATTCCTGCCTGCTCGGCACGGATGCCGTGCGCGACGGCGTCGACGTGCCGGGCCGGTCACTGCGATTGATCGTGTTCGATCGCGTACCCTGGCCTCGCCCCGACATTCTTCATCGCGCGCGCAAGGCCCACTGGAAGGCCGCTGGCGCCGGCGCAAATGGTTACGACGATATGCTGGCGCGGTTGCGATTGAAGCAGGCCTATGGACGATTGATCCGTCGTGCCGACGATCGCGGCGTCTTCGTGATGCTCGATTCGCGTTTGCCCACCCGTTTGCTCAGCGCCTTTCCCCAAGGTGTGACGGTCGAACGCACCGGCCTTGCCGATGCGGTGGCCGAAACGAGGCGATTTCTGGAAAGTTGAGATTTCCGCAACGATCGATCCGAGAGGCTGTTTCTCCTTCAGCAAACCAAAGGAGGAACTCATGAAGAAGCTTATTGCGATTTCGGCTGCGGCCCTTCTCATCGGCGGCACGGCGATGGCCCAGAGCGCCGGCGGCGGCGCCAGTGGCGGCGGCAGTGCCGGTACGAGCGGCGGTGCGACCAGTGGCGGCGCTTCGATCGGTGGTGGTGCCACGACTACGGCACCCAGTGGCACGACCGGAATCGGGACCGGCGCGTCCGGCACCGTGAACACCAATCCGGGCGGCGCATCTGTTGGGGCCGGCGTTGGCGCAACTGGCAGCGGAACCGCGCCCGCTCCGGGCGGCAGCACCAGCTCGATGGGCGTTGGCGCCGGTACTACGGGCGGCGGGTCGGTGAACCAGGGCCTGGCCCCGGCTCCGTCAGGCTCCAGCACGACCCGCTAAGACAAATCCCTCTCGACAAGATGCGGCCCGCTCCGAACTGGAGCGGGCTGTTGTCGTTTCAGAAGCGCGAACCGAAGCGTACTGAAGCCCGCATCGGCCGATCGCCGACATTCGGTGTCGAGACGACCTTCGCCAGTTCGACCTCGCCGCTCCATTGTTCCCAGATCCTCGCCCGTAAACCCGCTCCCACCGACGTGCCTTCCGGAAAGTAGGGCGGGTTCAGCGGGCTGACCGACGAGAGCCAGCCATGGTCGGCAAAGGCATAGAACTGAGGATCGAGATATTTCTTCGGGATGGGAATCCAGTCCGGATTGTATCGCAGCTCCGCCAGCACGGCGGCGCCGCGGTCGCCGACCGATTCGGCGACGGTGAAAGCACGCCCATAGTCGCGTCCACCATAGGCGAAGACTTCCGACGCCGGTACGGTGCCCGTGGTCATCTGTGCACTGGCGCGGATCAACGCGGAAAAGTTCGTCCAGAACGGCTGTACGCGCTCAATCGACAGATTGATCTTGGCGAAGGACGGCGAAGCACCGAACCGGCCATTGGCCTCTGCACCCGCGACGGGAAGGCCGACGCTACCGAGCACTGTTCCCGTCCAGAAGCCGCCAAGGTCGTCGGTGTAGGCGCCGAACAGGCCGGTGCGCGCGACCCGCAGCGAATCGCCGGGAATGCCGATGCCGAGAAACGTGTAGTCGACGTCGATCACGTCGAGCATCGCCATGCCCATCATCGTCCACTTCAGGCCGCGGACGAACGGATGGGAATACTGGACGCGCCCCAGAAACGACCGGCCGAGGAAATCCACGGCCTGTCCGTTGATCAAGGTGAGCGGCCGTTGCCACACGGCCTGTCCCAGCAGGCTCAGCCGCCCGCCATTGTCGCCGATCGGCACGCCATAGCGTGCATCGAACATCTGCAGGCGATTCCAGGGCAGCGCCGAAAGGTAGCGCAGTTCGAGCGCGTCGCCGCCGAACAGCAGCGACCGGCCGACACCGCCGACGCGGAAATTGACGGAGACATCCGGAATCGTCTGGAAGCTGTCGATCTGAGCGATCGGCGAGAATCGTTCGTAGGTGCCATTGACGACGAGCACGACCTTGTCGCCACCCGCTGCATCCGGCTTGGCGCTTGCCTGGATGGCGACTCCCGGTAGGTCGGCGGACAGGAGCAAGCGTCGTTCAAGATCGGCGCGTCGCAGCGGCTTGCGACCGATCAAAGGCGCGATCAACTCGCGGATATGCGCGCGCAGTTTTTCAGATTTTATGCCGTCGCCGAAGTCGACCGCGGAGATCGAACCTTCGACAACGATGATCCTGAGTTTGCCGCTGTCGAGATCCTGCTGGGGCAGCATCACGCTGTAGAAGACGTAGCCGCCCTGTTCGTAGAGCGCGGTCACGCGGTTGACCGCCGCGACCACCTCCGAAAAGGGCACGCGCCGGTTCAGGACCGGCCCGAACAGCGGCTGCAGGGCACCGGCGTTGAACGCCGTCATCCCCTCGACCTGGATGTCGCTGAAAAGGACTTCCTTGTTCGCCAGCTCCGGAGGAACCGCGAGACCGGCACCGCCGGGAACGGCGATGTCGGGTTTGGGACGTCGGGGAGCCGCGGGATCGGACTCGAGCACCTCACGTCCAATGACGGAAGGTGCAGGAGGCAACGATGGCGGAGGGGCTGAAACCGTCTGCGCCTGGAGAGTTGCTGCCTTGAGCAGCAACACCCCCAGGACGCCTACGGCCAACCGCCAAGGAAGGCCGTTCATGAGCTATGCAATCAGCGCAGCAGGCCACCCGTGTTGCCGACCACACCGCCGAGAAGGCCGCCGGTCGTGTTGTTCACGGTGCGGTTGACACCGCCCAGCAACCCACCGTTGGCGCCGCCCCCGCCATCAACCTTAGTCGTGGTCGAAAGCAGCGTCGGACCACCGGTCACGCCGCCCGTCAGGACCTGGGTGCTGCCGACAACCGCACCGACGGTCGTGCCGGTGCCGTTGACCAGGGTGGTCACGCGATCACCATTGGTGGTGAGGCCGACCGAGTTGGAGGTGTTCGTCACCGGTGAGAGCAGGCCGGTCACACCGGCTGCGACACCATCGGTGGTCACGACCGGGCCGCCGAGAAGGGACGGCACGCTAAGGCTGGTGGTGTTGCTCGCCGGCAGAATGCTCAACCCGGCGACCGATACACCGTTGGCACCGTTCGCGCCGTTTGCTCCGTTGGCACCGGCCGGACCTGCCGCTCCCGTAGCGCCCGTCGCGCCAGTGCTCGTATTGGAGCTGGAGCTGAACGGCGTGCCGGGACCGCCGGAATCCGAGCAACCCACCGTCATGGCAGCAGCGAGACAAGCCAGCGCGATATTGATGCGAGCGAACGTTTGCATAGAGACCTCCTCGTCCTGAATGAATTCGAGAAAGACAGTAGTCACGCAGTACTGAACCAATGGTGCAGTGAAGCCATGAATGCGTCACAAAGCGACTAGGTTGCGTATTGCACATCAAACTATCCAATTTTGAATCACAACTTTTCAGAGACGGTATCATGAGACCACCACCCAAAGATGTGGTCGCATACCGATACTCTTCCACGCATGACTAGGCGCGATCAGGTCCTCTTGATTGATGAAAGGGAGGAAGGAGCGCACGTCGCGCACTGGTATCTAAGTACCGGTCGGTAGCATCAACACACGCAGTTACCACCACTAGCAGACATGAGCTCGAGACTGACGATGGCGTCACGTCCGCGGAAGCAGCGCGAGGGCAGCACGACGCCACCCACTGAAAGCTGGTACAAACGTCTGACGCGAAACGAATTTCTGATCCGAGCTTTCAAGACATGCGTATTTCAACCAAGCTGCTGATCACCGCCGCAGCCCTCGTTGCCGGCGGCGTAGGCGTTTATGCCTTTGCCTACCATTTCTTTCCGCCACCGACGGCGCGCGACCGGCAGGCAGCCGCTCCGGCGCCCGCGACTGCCCCTGCCGCGCCGTCCGGCCCTTCGGTGGAGCAACTCTATGACGCGTGCGTGCGCGGCGCCTGGCCCACGGTCAAGGACGCGGACGTGCGGGCCACCGCCTGCTCCAAGGCGTTGCAGACCCGCCAGCTCAAGCCTGACCAGATCGCGCTCGCGCGGCTGACGCGCGGCATTGCCCGCACGGCCCTGGGCGACAAGGTACTGGCTGCCGAGGATTATTCAGAGGCGCTGAAGCACTATGACGGCGCCATAGATCCCCGGAATCCCGATGCGCTGAACCTCTACCGCCGCGCCACCTCACTGCATGCGATGGGCGAAACCGATCGCGCCCTCTCCGACTACAACGACGCCATTCGCGTCGACCCCGGCAACTCGTTCGCTTTCCTGGGCCGCGGCGTGCTGCTTGCGACGCGCAAGCGCTCCTACAATCGCGCCATCGAGGATTTCGACAAGGTGCTGGCGCTACAGCCCGAGAATGTCGACGCGCTGATCGCGCGAGGCAATGCCTACAGCCAGCTCGGCGACAACGGCCGCGCCCTCACCGACTTAGACCGCGCCATCCAGCTCGCGCCCGACAATGCCCAGGCCTACGTGGTCCGTGGCCTCGCCAACAACCGGCGCGGCCAAAGGCAGCTCGCCATGCAGGATTACGATACGGCCCTGCAGCGCGCACCACGCTACCCGCAGGCACTGGCCAATCGCGCGGCTCTTCTTTCGGAGGACGGCAAGTACGACCAGGCGATCGGCGATCTCGATGAATCGATCAAGGCCGATCCGGACAATCCCGTCGCCTACTACAATCGCGGCTACGCCTGGTTCGCCAAGCACGACTACGACAAGGCGTTGGCCAACTACGACGCGGCCCTCAAGCTCGACCCCGATATGGGGCTCGCCTACAACAATCGCTGCCTCATCCGGGCCATCACCGGCAAGGATCTGGTCGCCGGCCTTCAGGACTGCGACACGGCGCAAAAGCTGATGCCGCTCAACATCGACGTCCGCATTACGCGCGGATTTATCTACCTGAAGCTGGGCGATCCCCGTCTCGCGATGAAGGAATACAACGACGCGCTCGATGTCGATCCCAACCGTCCGCTGGCGCTCTACGGCCGCGGCATCGCGCGCATCATGGTCGGCGAGACACGGGAGGGTGAAGGCGACAAGGCCGCCGCCCTGACGCTCGATCCCGAGATCGCCGACCAGTTCGCGGTCTATGGGCTGAAATAGCGGGAGCCGACGACGCCAGGACTCACATCCGTTCGCCGGGCAGACGACTGGCCTGCTCGACCCAGTCGGCAAACTGGCCTTCGTCGAACCTGCCTTCATGGATGTCGAGATATCTCACTGTCTCGTGCTTGGACTTGCCGAGAGGAACGGGCCGCAACGATGTCCCGCGAAAGAAGGTCACCTTGATGAATTTGGCGTAGCAGTGAAAGGCGAGGAACCAGCAATCGTCCTCGACACCGTAGAAGGGCGAGTTCCATTTCACTGCTTTTCGGACGCTCGGCACTGTCCGCACGATCGTCGCGTCGAGACGCTGCCCGATCTCTTTCTTCCAGCTGGGCATGGCTGCGATGTAAGCATTGACCGGGGCGTCGCCGTATCCCTTTGCAATCTGCGGATTGCCGCCTGACAGAAGTTTCGAGGCGCCTTTCGGCTTCCTCTCAGTCATCTCTGCCTCTCGACCATTCACCGCGCCCTATGCATCGCGACCGAGATCGATCAGGGCGATGCCGAGCTCGGGGCGCTTGCGGCGGCGCAGCGTGGCAGGCGTCTCGTTGATCGTCACTTCCAGGGTAGGCCGCACGATGCCTTCCATGAAATGCCCGCCGCGCGTCGTGCCGTCTTCGAGACCGACCACGGCATGCAGATGGAGGCTAGGCTTGCCGTCGTCGCCGACGGCGATGTCGCCGACGAGGCTCAGCCCTTCGCACTGCTTGCCGATCTCGATCGGCTTATAGGTCTTCTTCGCGAGGTCGAACCAGCCGACCTTCACGCGCTGGAAGGCGCCGATCGCCGTCAGTGATGCGGCGGTAATCTTCTCCTTCCCAGCGAAGGCGGTAATCGAAGCGAACGCCTCCTCGCCCGCGTCGAGGACGAGGATGAAGGTGCGTTCGCCTTCCTGCTGCAGGACGAGTTTGGAATGCATGGCGGCTCCTCGAGGGGACGATCCCTGTAGGAACGCCCCTCGCCGCCCGATGTTGCGCCCTAGTAGCCCGCCTCCCGGTCGACCACTTCCTTGAGCGGCTCGCCGTCGAGGAAGCGCTTCAGGTTCTCGACGAACAGGCGGGACACGAAGCGGTCGCGCTGCGGATGCGGTCCGCCGATATGCGGCAGGACGATGATGCCCGGGGCCGTCCAGAAGGGATTGTCGGACGGCAGCGGCTCCTGCCGGAACACGTCGAGCAGCGCACCGGCGATCTTCCTGTCCTTGGTGGCAGCCATGAGATCGGCATCGTTGACGATCTGGCCACGGCCGAAGTTCAGCAGCCACGCGGAAGGCTTCATCTTCGCCAGCCGCTTGGCGTCGATGAAATTCTCGGTGTCAGGCGTCGCCGGCAGTAGCAGCAGCACGAAGTCCGACTGCGCCAGAACCTCGTCAGTCTGCTCCGGCGCCAGCACCTCGGCCACGTTCGGGATGCGCGTCGGCCGCCGCTTGGTGCCGATCACATGCATGCCGAGCGCCACGGCGATACGCGCCACCTCCTGGCCGATCGCGCCGAGTCCCAGGATGCCGAGCGTCTTGCCGGTCAGCGGCTGGGCCACGGTGTGAACCCACTTGGCCGCCTTCTGATGCTCGGCGACCTGTGCGTAGGGCTTGGCGACATGGAACAGCGCGCCGATGATGTTCTCCGGCATCGACTCGGTGTGCGTGCCGCGTGCGCAGGTGAGCGTGAGACCGGACGGCAGGTCGGGCAGCGCCAGCCAGTTGTCGACGCCGGCACTCATTGCCTGCGCCCAGCGCAGCTTCGGCATGGTGGGCAGCAGGCCCGCCGGCACCGCGCCCGCCATCATCGCCTCGGTGCGGGCGAGCTGCTCGGCCGACGGCTTCTCCTTGCGCGGCAGCGTGTCGACGGCGACACGCTCGGCCAGGCCCGCCGCCTGGATGGCGTCGAGATAGGCCGCCGCTGAGTCCGTCCAGAGCAGGATGTGGGCGCGGTTGGTGGTCATGGTTACAGCCCCTGCCCGCCCGCGACGGCGATGGACTGGCCGGTCACCCAGGAGGCGAGTGGCGAGGCGAGGAACAGCGCGACGTTCGCCACTTCCTCGGCATGGCCCATGCGGCCGAACGGGATCGAGGCCAGCGTGCCGTTGTAGAGCGCGGGATTGTCGGTCTTGCGCTTGTCCCAGACGCCGCCGGGGAACTCGATCGAGCCCGGCGCGATGCAGTTCACGCGGATGCGGTCCTTGGCGTACATCGCCGCCTGCGTGACCGTGTAGTGGATCACCGCCGCCTTGATGGCGCCGTAGGGCGGCTGGCGCGCCGCCGGATGCAGGGCCGAGATCGAGGAGATGTTGATCACGTTGCCTTGCGACTTCTTCAGTTCCGGCAAGGCTTCCTGGGTCGCGTGCACGATCGAGAGCATGTCGACCGCAAGGTTGCTGGTCCAACCCTTGTCGTCGTCCGAGGAGCCGAAGGCCGAAGCGTTGTTGATCAGAATATCGACGCCGCCGAGAGCCGCGATCGCGTCGCGGACATAGCCGCGCACGGCATCGCCCTGAGAGAGGTCGGCACTGGCGGCATGAGCCTTGTGGCCGTGCTTGGCGAGTTCGGCGCGAGTTTCCTCGAGCGTCTTGGGATCGCGCGCGCAGATCGAGACATCACCGCCGCCCGCCGCGAAGCCCATGGCGATGGCCTTGCCGATGCCCCGGCTGCCACCGCAAACGATCGCCTTCTTGCCCATGAAATCCAGTTTCATTGCATCATCTCCTTTTGCGGCCGCCACCGTGGCGGCCGGTGCCCTGCAAATCAATCGCAAACGAAATTTACATGGAGAACGATTGCATTAGCCGTCATCATGCAATGTAGGCGCCGGCCACGGCGCGGCACAGGGAGAGCAAAGAGGGTGCGGATGCTTGGGACGCTTCTGGCGTCAATGGTACTCCCCTTCTTACCCGTTGCCATCGCATGGGCCGCCAACGAGCCGGTCACCGGCGTCGACGTCATCATCCGGAGCAAGGCTGACGGCCGAGTCATTATCGAGACCGTCACCGACGGACGCGGCGCCTTCGTGGTGAAGGAGATGCGGCCGGGTCTCTACAGCATCGAGGCGGGGGCGAGGCTTCCCCTGGCGCTGTTGAAGCGCAGCGGCGGATGGGGGATCGCGTTGATCCCCGTCAGCGCGAAGGCGGCCAAGCCCCAGAAGCATCGCGCCAAACCGATACCCAGCAAGGGCATGCAGGTCGACATCATCGTGCCCGATGGCGCGATGGCCTCCTACACGGTGATCATCACGGACTGAGACCGGCGCCGGATGTATTGAACAGCGGAACGACTCCGATAGACTGCCTCCCAATAAAGAAAGCACAGGAGGCTATGTCCAAGATGACCAAAATCATGATTCCGCGCCGACGAGCGCTTCTTCTCTCCGGCGCTGCGCTTGCCGCCCCGATGATCGCATCGGGAATTGCTCGGGCCCAGAGCGACTGGCCCAACCGGCCGGTGAAATACATCGTGGTCTTTCCCGCGGGTGGGCCGACCGACACACTGTCGCGCATCGTCTGCCAGGAACTCTCCGAGCTGACGGGCCAGCAGTTCATCATCGAGAACCGCGCCGGCTCCGGCGGCAACATTGGCGCCGACGCCATCGCCAAGTCGGCCCCCGACGGCTACACGATCGGCCTCTACACGATCGCCGCACATGCCATCGCGCCCACGCTCTACGCCAAGCTGCCGTTCGACGCGGGCAAGGACTTCACCGGTGTCGCCATGCTGTGGTCGGTGCCCAACATGCTGATGACGCGGCTCGACTTCCCGGCCAACTCGATCCCCGAGCTGATCGCGCTGGCGAAGGCCAATCCGGGCAAATACTCCTTCGCCTCGTCGGGCGCAGGCACCAGCCCGCATCTCACCGGCGAGATGTTCAAGCAGATGGCCGGCGTCAACCTGCTGCACGTGCCCTACAAGGGCAGCGCGCCCGCACACCAGGACATCCTGGCGGGCCAGGTCGACATGATGTTCGACAACATTCCCGGCCCGCTCGGCCTGATGAAGGGCGGCAAGGTGAAGGCCTTCGCGGTGACCTCGAAGGAGCGTCATCCCGCGGCCCCCGACAAGCCGACCTTCGCGGAATTCCTGCCGGGCTTCGAGATCACCTCCTGGGGCGGCGTCTGCGCACCGGCCGGCGTGCCGCCGGCAATGGTCGAGAAGCTCTCGGCGCTGACCAAGCAGGCGCTGCAGAAGGCCAGCGTGAAAGCCGCCTTCGACCAGCAGGGCGCCACCCAGATCTGGATGACGCCGACCGATACGGCCGCCTTCCGCGCCGCCGAGGAGAAGAAGCTCGCGCCGGTAATCAAGGCGTCGGGCGCCAAGGTGGAGTAGCCTCGTCGCCCTGAGCCGACTGCCGGGGTGACAATGCCATCGAAGAAAGTTCTGGTCGCCGGGGCCACGGGTCTCGTCGGCTATGCCGCCATGAAACACTTCGCCGCCACTGAGGGCTGCGAAGTGATTGCCGTGTCGCGCCGCAAGCCGGACGAGATATACGGCGCGCGCTGGCTGCCGCTCGATCTCACCGACACGGCTGCCTGCGCGGCGCTGGCGCCCGAACTCGCGGGCGTCACGCACCTCGCCTATGCCGCGCTCTACGAGCGGCCGGGACTGGTCGCGGGCTGGCAGGAAGAAGAGCAGATCCGCACCAACGACCTGATGCTGCGCAACCTGATGGCGCCGCTCGAACGCGCGGCGCCGGGATTGCGGCACGTCGCGCTGCTGCAGGGCACCAAGGCCTATGGCGTGCATGTCCGCCCCCTCACCGTGCCGGCGCGCGAGAACCGCTCGGAGATGCACGAGCAGCCGAACTTCTACTGGAACCAGGAGCGCTTCCTGCGCGAAGACCAGGTGGGCAAGGGCTGGAGTTGGTCGATCCTGCGACCGGTCCTGATCGTGGGCGATTCGGTCGGCAGCGCCATGAACGTGATCCCGGCGCTGGGCGTCTATGCCGCCTTCATGCGCCGGGCCGGCAAGACCAGGCTCGACTATCCGGGCGGCGTCGGCAGGGTGGCGCAGGCGGTCGACGCCGACCTGCTGGCCCGCGCCATCGCTTGGTCGGGCGAGGCCGGGACCGCGCGCAACGAGATATTCAACGTCACCAACGGCGACGTCTTCGTGTGGCCCAATGTCTGGCCCGCCATCGCCGATGCGCTGGGCTTCCAGGCCGGCGCCCCCGTCCCGCTGTCGCTCGACCGCGAGATCCGGCCCCGAGAGCGCGAATGGGCCGAAATTCGCACCGCCTTAAAGCTGAAGTCAGGCACCCTGCGGGAGTTCGTCGGCCTCTCGTTCGAATATGCCGACTATACGATGGGTTTCGGGCGCACCGAGCCGGGGCCGGCAGCGCTGGTGTCGACTATCAAGCTGATGCAGGCCGGGTTCACCGAGGTGATGGACACCGAGGCGATGTTCCGGAAATGCTTCGCCGCGATGCAGGAAAAAGGACTGTTGCCGCGTCCCTGACGGGGCGCCTCATGAAGTAGCCTGTTTGTCGTCAAATTGTCATATGCGCCCCTCACTTTCCCGGCCACTTTGAAGCGCGATGGAGGGCATGGCATGCAAAGCGAACTCGACCGCAGGGCTCTGGAAGATCGCGTCCGCCGCGAACTGGCCGACAGTATCGACGAGGATCTCGAGCTCGAGCTCGGCGACGAAATGCTGGCCCGCCTGCCCGAGCATGGCGACGGCGACCTGCCGCAACACGAAGGCATCGACCGGAAATTCTATTTCACCGAGCTGTTGCGGCTGCAGCGCGAGCTGATCAAGCTGCAGGACTGGGTGATCACCCAGAAGCTCAAGGTCGTCGTCCTGTTCGAGGGTCGCGACGCGGCCGGCAAAGGCGGCGTGATCAAGCGCGTGACACAGCGGCTGAACCCGCGCGTCTGCCGCACCGTCGCCCTGTCGGCGCCGTCCGAGCGCGAGCGCACCCAGTGGTATTTCCAGCGCTACGTGGCGCACCTGCCGGCGGCTGGCGAAATGGTTCTGTTCGACCGCAGCTGGTACAATCGCGCCGGCGTCGAGCGGGTCATGGGCTTCTGCAAAGAAAACGACGTCCAGGACTTCTTCGAGACGGTGCCTGAGTTCGAGCGCATGCTCGTGCGGTCCGGCATCATCCTGCTCAAATACTGGTTCTCGATCACTGACGAGGAGCAGAACATGCGCTTCCTGATGCGCATCCACGATCCGATGAAGCAGTGGAAGCTCTCCCCCATGGATCTGGAATCTCGGCGGCGCTGGGAGGAATACACCAAGGCCAAGGAAGAGATGCTGGCCCGGACCCATATCCCGGAGGCGCCGTGGTGGGTGGTCGAGGGCAACAACAAGCGCCGCGCGCGCCTCAACTGCATCCACCACCTTCTGCAACAAGTCCCTTATAAGGACGTTGAACACCAACCGATCGTCCTGCCGAAGCGCGAACACAAGCCCGACTACGCGCGCACGCCGGTCGCTCCCGAACTCTATGTCCCGGCGGTCTACTGATGGATTTCTTCAGGCGTTTCACTTTCCTCGTCTGCGCTCCGGCCTTCGACGCCGACGATCTCGAAGGCCACAGGCTGGGCGAGATCACGGTTTCCATCGAGAAGATGGGCTTCCAGGTCGTGCGGGCCCGCCGCATCGAAGACGCGGAAATGGTAGTCCAGACCGACGCCGCGGTCGGCTGCATGGTCGTCGATTGGGGCAAGAAGGGCCTCGACGGCAAGGCCGCCGCGATGATCAACATGATGCGACGACGCGGCTTGGAGATGCCGATCGTCATCCTGGTGCGCCGCAAGCGCCTGCAGGACATCCCCGTCGAGGTCATGGACTATATCGACGGCTACATCTTCCTCTCCGAGGAGACGCCGGAGTTCATCGCCAAGAACCTGGTGAGCCGCCTCAAACAATATGCAGAGACGCTGAAGACGCCGTTCTTCGGCGAGCTGGTCGACTATGCCGAGGAAGGCAACCAGCTCTGGACCTGCCCGGGCCACAACGGCGGCATCTTCTACAACAGGAGCCCGATCGGCCGGATCTTCGTCGAGCATTTGGGCGAGGCGGTGTTCCGCGACGATCTCGATAATTCCGTGCTCGATCTCGGCGACCTGCTGGTCCACGAGGGCCCGGCGCTGAAGGCGCAGAAGGAAGCCGCCGCCATCTTCGGCGCGGAGAAGACCTATTTCGTGCTGAACGGCACATCCTCGTCCAACAAGATTGTGCTGCAGGCGCTGATCGCGGAAGGCGACCTCGTCCTGTTCGACCGCAACAACCACAAGGCCGCCCATCACGGCGCGCTGTTCCTGGGCAACGGCATTCCGATCTACCTCGAGACCGACCGCAACGCCCACGGGCTGATCGGCCCGATTTTCCACGAGGCGCTCGACGAGACCGCCATCCGCGAGAAGATCCGCACCAACCCGCTGGTCCAGGACAAGGAAGCGTGGAAGCGCGAGCGGCCGTTCCGCGTCGCCGTCATCGAGCAGTGCACCTACGACGGCACGATCAACGACGCGCGCCTGATCGTCGAGAAGATCGGCCATCTCTGCGACTACATCCTGTTCGACGAGGCCTGGGCGGGCTTCATGAAATTCCACCCGCTCTATGCCGGCCGCTTCGCCATGGGCCTCACCAATCTCGGCCCCGACAGTCCCGGCATCATCGCCACGCAGTCGGCGCACAAGCAGCTCGCCAGCTTCAGCCAGGCCTCGCAGATCCACGTCCGCGATCGCCACATCAAGGGCCAGCGCCGGCGCATCGAGCACCGCCGCTTCAACGAATTCTTCATGCTGCACGCCTCGACCTCGCCCTTCTATCCGATCTTCGCCTCGCTCGATGTCGGCGCGCAGATGATGAAGGGGCGTTCGGGCGAAGTGCTGTGGGACGACACGATCCGGCTCGGCATCGAGATCCGCAAGAAGATGCGCGCCATCCGTCGCGAGTTCGAGGACAAGGAGCGCGACTTCGCCCGGCGCTGGTTCTTCGAGCCGTTCATCCCCAACCGCGTCAACATCGACGGCCGCGAACAGGCCTGGGAGGATGTGTCCACCGACGACCTCGCCGTCGATGCGCGCTACTGGGAGCTGGCGCCCGACAGGCGCTGGCACGGCTTCCAGCACGTGGCGCCGGGCTATGCGATCACCGATCCCAACAAGCTGATCGTGCTGACGCCGGGATTCGACCGCGAGACGGGACGCTATGCCGGCCACGGCATCCCGGCGCCCGTCGTGGCGCAGTACTTGCGCGAAAACCAGATCGTTCCGGAAAAGAACGACCTGAATTCGCTGCTGTTCCTGATGACGCCCGGCGTCGAATCGAGCAAGGCCGGCACGCTGCTGAGCGCGCTGGTGATCTTCAAGCGCTTGCACGACGAGAATGCGAAGCTCGAAGACGTGATCAGCGAATTCGTGCGCCGCCGGCCGGCACGCTATGCCGGCATGCGCCTGCGCGATCTGTGCGCTGAGATGCATGCCTTTTTCCGCGAAGCCAATGTCAGCCTGTTGCAGCGGGCGCAGTTCATGCCCGAGCACCTGCCGGAACCCGCCATGGCGCCGCACGAGGCGGTGCGCCAGCTCGTGCGCAACAATGTCGACTATGTGCCGATCGCCGAAGCGGCCGGCCGCATCGCCACCACCATGTTCGTGGTCTATCCGCCGGGCATCGCCAGCATCGTGCCGGGCGAGCGGCTCGATGAGCGGGCCAAGCCGATGCTCGACTACCTGCTGATGTTCGAGAAGTCGGCCAACCTGTTCCCCGGCTTCGACGTCGAGATCCAGGGCATCTACCGGGAGATCGACAAGAGCGGGGCCGTGCGCTTCTACACCTACGTGGTGCGCGAGTAGGCGATCTCGACCGGCGGCGTGCTGCTGCCCGCGCCGATGGCGCGCTGCATCAGGACGCTGTCGGCCCACTTGCCGTACTTGAAGCCCACGGCTTCCAGCAGGCCGACCCGGCGAAAGCCGTGCGCCTCGTGCAGGCTGAGCGACGCGACATTGTCGCCGTCGATATAGGCGAACATCTGGCGGTAACCCGCGCCGGCGCAGGCCTCGATCAGTGCCGGCAGGAGCAGGCGACCGATCCCGGTCGAGACATGGTCGGGATGGACATAGATCGAATGCTTGACCGCATAACGATAGGCGGGACGCTTGCGGAACGGCACCGCGTAGGCGTAGCCCACGATCACGCCGTCGCGCTCGGCCGCGAGATGCGGCAGCCGGCGCCGCAGCATGTTCTTGCGCCGCCGTTTGATGTCGTCGGCCTGGGTCGGCTCGATATCGACATTGCCCACGCCGCGCGTGATGTGATGCGTGTAGATCGCAATCATGGCCGGCACGTCGTTTTCGGTCGACGGCCGCACCACGACCGCGCCGCGCGGCTTTTCGAGCACGGACTCGCTCGCTGCTGACATCACCCGTTCCTCCTCCGAGACGCCCGGATCAAACACGCCTCCATGACCGTTTCATGTCAGCACAAAAAATGAGGGCCCGGAGAGTTGTTACACTCTCCAGGCCCCCAGACGCCCCCTCTAAACTCGCTGGCCGCCGCGGCGATCTCTCGAACCGCGTCAATCCATGCGCGCGAAGATACGGGCGGACGAGGCGCCCGCACAGGGGTCGCTTGGTATCAATTGTTGAGGTTCCGTGACCGGCCGGAAAAGCTTGCCCGCACATGATCTGCCAAGTCGCGGGCGGCGGGCCCGAGGCCCGGCGGTGCATAGAGGTTGATGCGGAATTCCGGCAGCGCCGGCAGCTTCGCCTCGCGGCCGAGGATCACGAAACGATCGGGCACTGACGAGCGCAGCAGCGGTGCGACGGCCAGGCCCGCCTCCAGCACCGCATAGACCGGCTCCAGCCGGCTCACCTCGCAGACCGCCCGCCAGTCGCGCCGCGCCTTGCCCAGCGCCTCGACGGCGACGGGGCGGAAGACACAGGTCGGCGCGCCCAGCGACACCGGCAGCGGGTCCTTGAGATGGGCATCGCCGTCGGCTGCTCCGACCCAGACCAGCCGGTCGGTGCGCAACGTCTCGCCGTGGCGGCCGCATTCGGTCTCGGTCGTCATGGCGAGGTCAACGCCGCCCGATTTCAGCTCCTCGCGGATCACCTGCGAATCCTCGCAGACCAGGCTGACCCGCACCCTCGGCTGGGCCTTGGCGAAGCGGCGCAGGATCGCCGGTACGAAGCTGCCGATGATGTCGTAGGGCACGCCGAAGCGGACCTCGCCTTCGAACTGCGGCGCGCGCATCGACGACCAGACCTCGTCGTTCATCGCCACCAGGCGGCGCGCCTGTTCGAGCAGACGCTCGCCCGCCGGCGCCAGCGCGAGCCCGCGGCCCTGGCGCACGAACAGCCGGCAGTCGAGCGCCTCCTCCAGCCGCTTGATCTGCTGGCTGGCGGCAGCCTGGCTCATGCTGAGCGCCGCCGCGGCGCGCGTGACGCCGCCCGCTTCGACGACGGTGAGGAAGGCGCGCACCAGCGCCATGTCGAGGTCCTTGCGCATGGAAAATATATAATCATCTCCGAACGATCTTATCCAAAACATTCGTTTTTGTTATTCATCGCGCGGCCTTACCGTAGCGCCATGACCACGAAGATTTCAGGCCTCTGGCTGCCGCTCATCACGCCGTTCAAGGACGGCGCCATCGACTTCGCGAGCTACGACCGGCTGGTGAACCACTACATCGCCAAAGGCGTCGACGGGCTGCTGCCCCTCGGCACGACCGGCGAATCTCCGGCGCTCGACGAGGACGAGATCGCGGCCGTAATCGAGCGCACCCTGGCCGTCGCCAACGGCCGCGTGCCTGTGTTCGCGGGCGTCGGCGGCAACGCCACGGCCAAGGTCGAGAAGGAGCTGAAGCGGCTGCGTCACCTGCCGATCGCCGGCATCCTGTCGGTCTGCCCCTACTACAACCGGCCGAGCCAAGACGGGCTGATCGCGCACTTCCGTCGCATCGCCGCAGCCACCGACCGCGATGTCGTGATCTACAACATCCCCTATCGCACGGCCGTGAACCTCTCCAACGACTCGCTGCTCGAGCTGGCCGATGTACCGAACATTGTGGGCGTGAAGGACAGTTCCGGCAGCGTCGAGCAGTCGCTCGAGCTGCTGCGCCGCAAGCCGTCCGACTTCGCCGTGCTGACCGGCGAGGATGCGCTGTTTTTCACCATGCGCGCCAACGGCGCCGAGGGCGGCATCCTGGCCGCCAGCCATCTCGCGACAGAGGGTTTCGTCGAGGTCGAGCGTTGCTTCAGGGCCAACGATCTGGCGGGCGCGCGCAAGGCCTGGGCGCCGCTCGCCGACTTCGTACCGATGCTGTTCGCCGAAGCGAATCCGATGCCGATCAAGCATCTCCTGTGGCGGCAGGGGCTGATCGCCTCGCCGGAATGCCGGCTGCCGCTCACGAACATCTCCGACGGGCTGGCCCGCCGGCTCGACGCGGTCTTCGCGGAAAATAAGGCGGCGGCCTAGCCGCGCGCCTTCAGGAGATCGCGGATCTCCGTCAGCAGTTCCTGCTCCTTGGTCGGCGGCGCGGGCGGAGGCGGCGCCGCCTCTTCCTGCTTGATCACGCGGTTCATGCCCTTGATCACCAGGAAGAGCACCCAGGCGATGATCAGGAAGTTCACCGTCACCGTCAGGAAGGTGCCGTAGCCCAGGGTGGCGCCGGCCTTCTTGGCGGCATCGTAGGTCGCGGCCTGGCTGGCGGCCGGCGTGAGGCCGATAAAATAATTGGTGAAGTCGAGCCCGCCGGCGATGCGGCCGATGATCGGCATGATGATGTCACCGACCAGCGAGTCGATGATCTTGCTGAAGGCCGCGCCGATAATCACGCCGATGGCGAGATCCACGACGTTGCCACGCATGGCAAACTTCTTGAATTCCTGAAGCATGGGTCTTCTCCCCTTTTCGTCGTCAGGTTACGCGCAGCCAGACAAGCAAAGCAGAAACCGTGACGACCGAGAAGGCCGTCGACAACAGCACGGATGCAGTGTTCTGCTCGACCGACACGTCGAACTGCTTGGCGAGCACGAAGGCATTGGCGGCGGTCGGCAGTGCAGCCATCAGCAACGCCACCTTACCGGCGATCGAATCGATCGGCACGAAGAACGGCAGGATCAGCAGCGCCGCCAGCGGCTGCAGCAGGAGCTTGATCAGGGTGGCGAGCCCCGCCTCGGCGAGGCCGCTCTTGATCGACTTGTCCGACAGGAAGAGCCCGATGGCGAACAGCGCGCAGGGCGCGGCGGCGGCGCCCATGAGGTCGAGCCACTTTTCGACCGGCACCGGAATGGGCAGGCCGATCCACGAGGCCAGAATGCCCAGTGCGATCGAGACCGGCAGCGGATTGCGCGCCACGTTGAAGGCGGCGCGCAGGAAGGTCCGCACAGGGCCGTGGCCCGCCGCGACCTCGAGCTCGATCAGCATGACGCCGAACACCATCGAAACGACGGCCGTCACGATCACGGTGAGCATGGCCGGCGGCAGGCCCTGCTCGCCGAAGGCCGCCAGGCAGAGCGGCACGCCCATGTAGCCGACATTGCCCCACGAGGCGGCAATGCCCTGCAGGCTCATGGCAGCTAGTCCGCCCCCCGAAACGAGACGCGTGGTGATCATCCCGATGACGAAAGTCGCGACCACGGCGATGCTGAAGCCCGCCATCAGGCTGGGATCGAGCACTGCGGCGACCGGCGTGCGCGCCAGCGTGCCGAAGAACAGGACCGGCAGGGCGAAGTAGCTCACGAAGGCGTTGAGCGCCGTGGTCGCCTCAGGCCCCAGGATGCGCCAGCGGCCGGCCAGGAAACCCGCCAGGATGACGCCGAAGATCGGGAAAGCGACGTTGAGAATAGCCTGCACGGGTCGTCCGATTGCAGTTGGTCTAACCCATTAAGAATTTGACATAAACGGTACAAATCCCATAGCATTTTAGCATATATCGAGGCCGCGCTCGTCCCCTCATCGCAAGCGGCCCGGGAGATAATCATGCGTCTTTTGATCGCCAGCATGGCCGCCCTGGCTGCGGTCGCCTTTGCCGCCCCTTCCTTCGCGCAGGATGAGGCCGCGCCTTCGCCGACCCCGTCGACCACCGCCAAGCCCAAGACGGCCACCGCGGCGTCCTGCAACAAGATCAAGAGTAGCTCGCAGCGCAGCGCCTGCCTGAAGAAGGTCCAGGTCGCCAAGGCGCCTGCGAAGAAGACGAAGAAGACCACCACCACGCCGGCTGCTCCGAAGTCCCCCGAGATGGGCCAGCTGCAGTCGCCGCCGGCCGCCGCGACCCCTTCGGCCAACCCGTCTTCCGGCCCGGTCAGCGTTCCGCCGCTGCCGTCCAAGACGATCTAGTTTCGATTTGATGTAGCGCGCGTTCCCCAGGAACCGCGCTAGTCTCCGCTCTCCCTAAACCCGGGAGAGCGACATGGCCCATTCGGCCAATCTGATTTCGACCGACGATCTCGCCCGCCAGCTCGGCGCGCCGGCGCTTCGCGTCTTCGACTGTACGACCTATCTGAAGCCCGGACCCGACGGCCGCTACATCGCCGAAAGCGGTCGCGCCAACTACGACAAGGGCCACATTCCGGGCGCGGCCTATCTCGATCTCCAGACCGATCTTTCCGACAAGAGCTCGAAGCTGCGCTTCACCCTGCCGTCGCTGGAGGACCTCACCAAGGCCTTCGCAGCCAAGGGCGTGGGCCACGGCACCTTCGTCGTCCTCTACAGCCATGCCTCGCCGGTCTGGGCGAGCCGCATCTGGTGGATGCTGCGTGCCGTCGGGTTCGACGAGGTAGCGATCCTCGACGGCGGCCTCGACAAGTGGAAGGCCGAAGGCCGCCCGCTCTCGACCGAGCCCGCCATCCATCCGCCGGCAACGCTGTCGTTGCGCGGCCGTCCGGAGATCTTCGTCGACAAGGAAGCCATCAAGGGCGCCATAGGCGATGCCTCGACCTTGACCCTCAATGCGCTGAGCCATGACCAGCACAACGGTGGCGGCGTGATCTACGGGCGCCCCGGCCGCATCGCCGGCTCGTCCTGCGTGCCGGCCGCCAGCCTCTTTGGAGCAGACAAGGCGCTGAAGCCGATTGCCGATCTGCGCGCGGCCTTCGAGGGCGTGGGCGCCGCACCGGACAAGCGCGTGCTGGTCTATTGCGGCGGCGGCATAGCGGCCACGCTCGACGCTTTCGTGCTCACGGCGCTCTTGGGTCACAGGAACGTCTCGGTGTACGACAATTCCATGCAGGAATGGGCCAACGATGCGGCCCTGCCCATGGAAGTCGGCTAACGAGGGAGGAAGACGTGGCGGCCTATATCATCGTCGAGATCGACACAAAGGACGAAGAGCTGATGAACGAGTACCGCAAGCACACGCCCGGCCTCGTCTCCAAGTTCGGCGGCAAGTTCATCGTGCGCGGCGGCAATTGCACGAGCCTCGAAGGCGGCTGGACGCCGGCGCGCGTCGTCGTGCTGGAATTCCCCGACCGCGCCAAGGCCGAGCGCTTCTATCATTCCGAGGAATATAAGCCCGTCCTCGCGATGCGCCTGAAGGCGGGTCACTCCAAGGCGATCCTGATCGACGGCCATCATGGCTGAGGCAGCCGCCTACCGGGCGGTCGGTACGCTCTACAATGCGCTGATGACGGCGCTGGTGCTCGGCCTCGTCTCGCGCCGCGGCAGCGACACGGCGCGCGAATACATCTTCCGCCACTTCCGCAAGCAGCACCTGGAGAAGTTCAAGCCGGGCCTGCAGAAGCTCGGCCTCGCGGGCGAGAAGGACGCACCCGCCTGCGCGCTCTATCACTATCACTCCAATGCGCTGGGCGGCGTGAAGACCGGCTATCTGCGCGAGAGCGACACGAAGGCGTGGGTGCGCTATCCGCCGCCGCGCTGGATGTGGAAGGGCACGGCGATCGCCGCCGTGCCGCATGAAGTGTCGGCGGCCTTCCTGCACGGCTGGCACGGCCACAATGGCATCTCGCTGAACAATCCCGGCCTCGGCTTCGTCTGCACAGGCATGACAGTCGACGGCAAGCCCGGCCTCGAAGGCTACTATTATGATTACGGCCGTCCCCTGAAAGAGGAGGAGCGCGTGCGCTTCGCCTACGACGAGGAGATGCCGCGGATCGACTGGAAGACCCAGCCCAAGCTCGAGACCGCGAACTGGCCCGAGGAGCGCCGCCTGCGGACCTTCCGATCCTACGCGATGGGCTATGTGCAGACCATGCTGCCGGTGCTTCAGGACCTTTTAGGCCCGAAGGACGCACAGACCGAGATGGGCCGCGTCGCGCGCCTGGTCGGGCTACAGTTCCACGAAGAGACGGCGCGCGACCTCGACTTGCCGACCGACGTCGAGACTGGCGACCTCGACAGCGCGCTTCTGTTCGCCCGCTGGCTGGCCGCGATCCTCGCCGCAGAGGGTGAAGAGGTCATCACCGAGGAGAAGGACGGCGCGGTCACCGTACGCATGGACGGCTGGAAGCTGGCCCGCGAGCTGCAGCTCGCCGACCCGCTGGCCGGCTTCGACAGCTGGAACGAACTGTGGCTCGGCGCCGCCGGCGCGCACGACCGGTTCCTGAAGGTCGAGACCAGCCGCAGCTACGGCGACAAGGGCTGGCAAGCAGCCTGGCGGATCGCGCCGAGATAGCCTTTTGGCAACAGGCGCCCGGCGACCCGTTCGCCGAGCGTCGAGAGCTCGATCCAGCTCGCTTCGTGATGTTCATGGCTGAGGGCAACCGCGCTGTCGGCCTGCAGCGTGCAGGCATAGGCCACGATGCGCACGAAGCGCTGCGGCAGCACCTCGAACAGATGCTCGTCGACGAGCGCTCCGACCTCGACCGCCAGCCCCGTCTCCTCCCGCACCTCGCGTACCAGCGCCGCGCGATGATCCTCTCCCGGATCGGGACGCCCGCCGGGCAGATCCCATTCGCCGCGCTCGTTCAGCAGCAACAGGACACGGCCGTCTTGGATCAACACGCCCTTGATGGAGACAGGGTAGTGGGCGCCCATGGTCAGTAGGTCTGCGCCTTCAGCCAGCGGCGATAAAGCAGCGCTCGTTCCGCCACCTGGTCTCGCCCGCATCGCGCCGGCGCATCATATCTGTCGGTGCCCATACCGGCTTGAATGCGGGCGAACTCGCAATCCTTGCCCTGCTCCCAGGCTTCATGAGCTTGCTTCAAGGCGGGAACGACAGGTTCGTACGCGACGCCCGTCTGCCTCTTGCTCTGCTCCGAATCCCAGGCCGTGTAGCGTGCGACAAGCGCCGCAAAGGCATCCTGCATGAGCTTGAACCAGACTTCGGCTTCCGCGGCAGCGCAGTACATCCGCTTGTTGGACTGATAGGTGTCTTCGGTGGTGCTGTCGCAGTTTCGCGTCTCCGGGCCGATGCACTGGCGAGTGTTGTCCGTACCCGTCCTCGATAGGGCCGTCTCGGCTACTTCGATGCAGCTTACGATCGAGGTCTCGCTGGCCTTGTAGTCTTTTGCCTCGCGGGCGCTGGCGGGCAACGCAAGCAATACACCAGCAACCACCCAGAGCCATCGCATGTCTCAGCCCTCCCTGGCGGCTGCGACTATACAACCTCCCAAAAGAAAAGGCCGGGGATCGCTCCCCGGCCTTTCCGCAATCTTTGAGAAGAATGGACCTTAGAAGTCCATGCCGCCCATGCCGCCGTCGCCACCCGGCGGCATCATCGGGGCCTTCTTCTCCGGCTTCTCGGCGATCATCGCTTCCGTCGTGACCAGCAGGCCGGCCACCGAGGCGGCGTCCTGCAGGGCCGTACGAACGACCTTCACCGGATCGATGATGCCGGACTTGATCATGTCGACATAGTCGCCCTTCTGGGCGTCGAAGCCGAAGTTCGTGTCCTTCTGCTCGAGCATCTTGCCCGCGACGACGGCGCCGTCGTAGCCGGCGTTCTCGGCGATCTGGCGGACGGGCGCCTGCAGCGCACGACGCACGATCTCGATGCCGACCTTCTGGTCGTCGTTGCCGGTGCGGATCTTGTCGAGCGAGCGGATCGCGTAGAGCAGAGCCGAACCACCGCCGGCGACAACACCCTCTTCCACCGCAGCCTTGGTGGCGTGCATGGCGTCGTCAACGCGGTCCTTCTTCTCCTTCACTTCGACTTCGGTAGCGCCGCCGACCTTGATGATCGCAACACCGCCGGCGAGCTTGGCCAGGCGCTCCTGGAGCTTCTCGCGGTCGTAGTCCGAAGTAGTCTCCTCGATCTGCGCACGGATCTGGCTGATGCGGGCCTGGAGGTCCGCCTTCTTGCCCGAGCCGTCGACGATCGTGGTGTTTTCCTTCTCGACCAGAACCTTCTTGGCCTTGCCGAGCATGTCGAGCGTGACGTTCTCGAGCTTGATGCCGAGGTCCTCGGAAATCAGCTGACCGCCGGTCAGGATCGCCATGTCCTCGAGCATCGCCTTGCGACGGTCACCGAAGCCCGGCGCCTTGACGGCGGCGATCTTCAGGCCACCACGCAGCTTGTTCACGACCAGGGTCGCCAGGGCCTCGCCCTCGACGTCCTCGGCGATGATCAGCAGCGGCTTGCCCGACTGAACAACGGCCTCGAGCACCGGCAGCATCGCCTGCAGGCCCGACAGCTTCTTCTCGAACAGCAGGATGTACGGCGAGTCGAGCTCGGCGATCATCTTGTCGGCGTTCGTGATGAAGTACGGCGAGAGATAGCCGCGGTCGAACTGCATGCCCTCGACGACGTCCAGCTCGGTGTCCAGGCTCTTGGCCTCTTCAACCGTGATGACGCCCTCGTTGCCGACCTTCTTCATGGCTTCGGCGATCATCTTGCCGATCGACTTGTCGCCGTTGGCCGAGATCGTGCCGACCTGGGCGACTTCGTCCGTGCCCGTGATCTTCTTGGCGCGCGCCTTGATGTCCTCGACGGCCGCCTCGACCGCAAGGTCGATACCGCGCTTGAGGTCCATCGGGTTCATGCCGGCCGCGACCGACTTCACGCCTTCGCGCACGATCGCCTGGGCGAGAACGGTCGCCGTCGTCGTGCCGTCGCCGGCGATGTCATTGGTCTTCGAGGCCACTTCGCGCACCATCTGGGCGCCCATGTTCTCGAACTTGTCGGAGAGCTCGATCTCCTTGGCGACGGTGACACCGTCCTTGGTGATGCGCGGCGCGCCGAACGACTTGTCGATGACGACGTTACGGCCCTTCGGGCCGAGCGTGACCTTCACCGCGTCGGCGAGAACGTCGACGCCGCGCAGCATGCGCTGGCGGGCATCGGCGCTAAAACGGACTTCCTTGGCTGCCATTTTCTATTCCTCTCGAAGATTGTGATTGATTCGGATGATGGGAGGCGGTCTTAGGCGGCCTTCTTCATCGAGGCGGAGCCTTCGATGATACCCATGATGTCGGATTCCTTCATGATCAGGAGATCCTGGCCGTCGATCTTGATCTCGGTGCCCGACCACTTGCCGAACAGGATGCGGTCGCCCTTCTTGACGTCGAGCGCAACCAGGTTGCCCTTCTCGTCGCGGGCGCCCGGACCGACGGCGACGATCTCGCCTTCCATCGGCTTTTCCTTGGCAGTGTCGGGAATGATGATCCCGCCCTTGGTCTTGCCTTCTTCTTCGACGCGCTTGACCACGACCCGGTCGTGAAGCGGACGGAACTTCATGGTTCTTCCTCCAGTGATCGATTGACCTGCACGACCGGACGGCCGCAGCGAATGGATTGCTGTCAGCACTCACACGGGGTGAGTGCCAATGGCGCACGGGATTTAGGGTTGTAGGCAGCCTGAGTCAAGGCAGCCCACAAAAGGTTCCGAAAGTAGGTTCGCACTAGCAGCAATCGACCGTGACTGCTGCCAACTCTTTGATTTGGAACGATTTTTGCTGATTTCTCAGCAAAGGTGCGTGACTATTCCTTCAAGCGCACCGAGTCAAGGAGTGCCGAGATGGATCGCAGTTTTGTTGCGCAGCTCAACGACTACCGCATCACGACCGCCGAAATCCTCTACTGGATGCCCGATCACAAGCACGTCCTGCAGAGCTTCCTCTGGCAGAACCTGGACTTGGCCCCCCGTTTCCCCGCCCTCTCCAAGTTTCTCGATTTCTGGGACCGTAATCTCGACGGCAAGCTGCACAAGGTGACCGTCGCCAACACACGGCTGATCAAGCCTGCCGAATTCACATTCGCATCAGGTCTTTACCAGCTTCATTGACGCCGCGGGGCCGGCGGTCTCCGCTGGCGGGATGAAACGGAGAAACGCTCTCGCCCTGCTGGGCACCCTGCCGCTCGTGTCGGCGGCCTCGTCCCTCGTCCGCGCGCAGGACGCCAACTGGCCGACCAAGCCCGTGCGCATCGTCGTTCCCTTCGGGCCGGGCGGCTCGGGCGACATCGTCTCGCGCATCGTGGCCCACGAGGTCGAGAAGATGGCGGGCCAGACCTTCATCATCGACAACAAGCCCGGCGCGACGGCGATGATCGGCACGGCGATCGTCAAGAACGCGCCGGCCGACGGCTACACGCTGCTTCACGGCTCGACCTCGAGCCTCGCGGCCAATCCCAGCCTCTACAAGCAGATGACCTACGATCCCGACGATTTCACCACGGTCGCGGTCGACGGCACGATCCCGGGATTCATGCTGGTGGCCAAGGACGCGCCGTACAGGACGGTGAAGGAGTTCGTCGCCTGGGCAAAGACGCGTCCCGAACCGATCTTCTCGGGCTATGGCAACACTTCCTCGCGCGTGCCCTCGGCGCTGTTCGCCGAACGCAGCGGCGTGAAGTTCGAGGAAGTCGCCTACAAGGATGCCGTGCCCGCGATTCAGGACCTGATCGGCGGGCGCATCCAGGTCACGTTCCCCGACATCGTCATCGGCGAAAGCTACATGCGCTCGGGCCAGGTGCGCGCCCTGGCCGTCACCTCGGCGCAGCGCGCGCCGCAATATCCCGACCTCGAAACGGTCGCCGAGACCTATCCCGCCTTCGAGGCCATCGCGTTCCTGTCGTTCACGGTGCGCAAGGAAGTGCCGGTCGAGATCCAGCGCAAGCTCGCCGGCTGGGTGATGGCGGCACTGCACAAGCCCGAAGTGCACAAGCGCCTGATCGAGATCGGCATCACGCCGCCGCCGCCCGACTGGGACATCGCCAAGGCCGACGCCTTCGTGAAGCGCGAACGCGAGCTTTGGACGAAGTACATCAAGCTCGCAAAGATCGAGCCCCAATAGACGCGTATTCACCCGCCGTCCGCTCGACCAGCTCGGCGACCGACGGCACGTCGGCGACGCCGGAGACCGAGTGGCCGGCGCTCCAGATGTCCTTCCAGCGCTTGGCATCCGGCCGGTCGTGCTCGGCGGCATTGATGTCCTTGGAGATGTCGATGCTGCCGCGCACCGGCAGATTGTCGGGGTCGAGGCCGGCGGCGGCGATCGACGGCCGCAGCATGTTGGTCTCCAGCCCGGTGAAGGCGCGTGTCAGCAGCACGTCGTCGAGCCGGCTCGACACCAGCATCTGCTTGTAGGCATCCTTCGCAAGGCTCTCGCGCGTGGCGATGAACTTTGTGCCCATGTAGGCGAGGTCGCAGCCCAGGACCTCCGCCGCCGCGACCGCATGACCGTCGGCCATGCCGCCCGCCATCACGACGATACCGTCCCAGAATTTCCGCACCGCGCGCACGAAGGCGAAAGGATTGACCCATCCGGTCTGACCGCCCGCACCGGCTGTCAGCAGCACCAGCCCGTCGACGCCGGCTGCCACCGCCTTCTCCGCGTGGCGCACAGACGCCACGTCGGCCAGCACAAGGCAGCCTGCATCCTTCAACGGCTTCATTACCGGCTCGGGTGAGCCGACCGAGGTGATGACGATCTCGGCCTTGTGCCGCAGCACGGCGGCAAGATCGTCGGGCACACGCGGGTTGGAGCGATGCACGATCAGGTTCGGACACCACGGGGCCGGCGCGCGCCCTTCCGTGTCTGCAGCGCGCTTGGCATCGTCCTCCATGCCTGCAAGCCAGACGTCGAGCTCTTCGACCGTGCGGCAGTTGGCGGTCGGGAACGATCCGATGACACCGGCACGGCAAGCTGCGGTCACGAGCGCGGGACCGGAGACCAGGAACATCGGCGCCGCGATTAGCGGCAGGCGAAGGCGGCTTCGAAGATTGGCGGGCAAGGACATGGCGACACTCTAGCTCAGCGAACGACGGCGAGAAGCACGATCCCGAGGGTCACGAGGATCGACGCACTGATGCGGCGCAGGCCGAAGCCTTCCTTGAGGACGATCGTGCCCAGCACGGCGCCGAAGATCACGCTGGTCTCGCGCAGCGCCGTCACCGGACCGAGCGGCAGACTTCGCGCCGCGACCAGATAGGCGAGAAAGCCCAGCACCGAGAGGAAGCCGGCGAGCAGACCGACGGCGCCGAAGCGGTGCGCATGGGCCAGAAGATCGTTGCGACGCGTCACCATCGCGAAACCCACCATGCCGAGGCCGGTGACGATCTCCAGACAGGCCTGGAAACCCAGCACCGTGCCGGCCGTGCGCACGCCGAGACCGGCGAAGAAGCTGTAGGTGGCGACGGCAACGCCCGTCATCAGCGCGAAGCAAATGGCCTCGCGGCTGGCGCCCGCACCGAACGACAGCGCCATGATACCGAGCGACACCAGCGCCACGGCGATGAACTGGAGCGTGCTCAGCGTTTCGCCGATGACGAGGAAGGCCGCGATCGTCGTCAGCACTGGCGCGACCCCGCGCGCCAGCGGATAGACGACGCTCATGTCGCCCACCCCGTATGAGCGGATCAGCAGCACGTAGTAGGCGAACTGCACGGCCGCCGTGAGGCTGAGCCATTTCCAGCTCTCCGGCGCGGGCCAGTCGACGAACGGCAGGAGGCAGAGCCCGAACAGGAGACCGGCGAACCGGATCGCCACCATGGTGAGCGTGCGATCGCCGGCCGTCTTCATCAGCGCATTCCAGATCGAATGCGCGACTGCCGAGAAGAGGACGAGGCCGTAGAGAAAGGGTGCGGACATGCCACCCGGATGGTGGACGCGTCCTGCAGGCGGTCAACGGTGTGAGGATCGCTACGCCGTCAGAAGACCGCGGTCGGACCGCCACGCAAACGCGCAGCGGTCCGGTTATCGCGAAGAGAAATCAGGCCGCGGCCGAGAGGCCTTCCTGCTCTAGAACGCGCTTCACGGCCGGACGGGCCTTCATGCGCTCGTAGTGGGCGGCGACGTTCTTGGGCAACGGCATCTTCATGCGGCCGGCCGCCCAGAAGGAGACGTAGAACAGCGCGGCGTCAGCCACCGAGAACTTGCCGGCGACGTAGTCCTTGCCTTCCAGCGCCTTGTCCATGACGGCGAGGCCCTTCTCCATGATCTCCTTGCCCCGCGCCTTGACCTTGTCGTGATCGGCTTCGGTGTAGGAGAAGTTGCCCGGGCGGAACATGCGGCTGAAGCCCTGCATGTGCATGGTCGACACCGCGTAGTCCATCGCCTCGAGCGCCGCGGCTTCGCCGTCGGCGTCGGACGGCAGCAGGCCGGCTTCGGGATTCTTGCGGGCGAGCCACACGGCGATCGCCGGGAACTCGGTCAGCACCGAGCCGCCGTCGCGCACCAGGGTCGGCACCTTCGACTTCGGGTTGAGCGCCACGAACTCCGGCCCGTACTGCTCCTGCTTGGCGCCGTCGACCTTGTGCAGGTCGTAAGGCTTGCCGATTTCTTCCAGCAGCACATGGATGCCGATCGAGCAGGCGCCGGGCATGTAATAGAGCTTCATGATTTTCTCCCTAAAGTAGATGTCTGATGGGGACGTCCCACGCTAGCATCGCGACTCTATGGGGGGAAATGACAATGGCAAGTAATGGGGCAAGTAACGGACTTCGCGCACTGGTCGGCACAAAGCCGACGAAGATCGGCACCTTCCTGTTCGAGTTCGCCACGCCCGGAATCGGCCAGATACTGAAGGCCGCAGGCGCCGAATTCGCCGTGCTCGACATGGAACATACCGGTTTCGGATTCGATACCGTCCGCCAGGTCGTGCGTTACATGCAGGCTGCAAACCTACCGCTGGTCGTGCGCGTGCCCTCACAATCGCGTCATCACATCTCGCGCGCACTCGATACCGGCGCCGACGGCGTGATGGTGCCGATCGTCTCGTCGGTTGAGCAGGCGAAGGCGGTGCTCGATGCCGCCAAGTACTGGCCCGACGGCACCAGGGGCGTGGCGCTGGGTCTCGCGCACGAGCGCTTCGCCATGCGTTCGGAACCGCTGCTGCCGCGCTTTGCCGAGCAGAATGCGCGCACCGCCATCATCCTGCAGGTCGAGGATCCGCGCGGTGCCGCCGCGGCCGACGAGATCGCCTCGATGCCGGGTGTCGACATGCTGTGGCTTGGCCACAACGACATGACTGTCGCCATGGGCGAGCCTGGCGCCTTCGACCATCCCGACTTCCTCACCGCCGAGCAGGCGACGATCGCGGCGGCGAAGAAGCACGGCAAGTCGGCCGGCCGCCTCGCCGTCGACGCCAAACAGGCCGCGCATTTCGTAAAGCTGGGCTACGACTTCGTCTCGATCGCGGGCGACGTCTGGTTGCTGCAGCAGGCCTTCGCCGCCGGAGTCGAGACGATCAGGCGCGGATCCTGACCGGCAGCGAGCGGATGCCGCGGATGAAGTTGGAGTAGAGGCGCACCGGCGGCGCGACGACCTCGATCTGGAGGTTACGCTTCAGCAGTTCCTCCCACAGGATGCGGATTTGCATCTCGGCCAGCCGGTCGCCGACGCAGCGATGGATGCCGGCACCGAAGGAAAGATGCTGACGCGCCTTCGGCCGGCTGACGACGAACTGTTCGGGCTCGTCGATCGCCGTCTCGTCGCGATTGCCCGAGACGTACCACATCACCACCTTGTCGCCGGCGCGGATCTGTTTGCCGCCCAGCTCGCAATCGGTGCGCGCAGTGCGCCGCATGTGGATCACGGGCGTGGCCCAGCGGATCGTCTCCGACGCCAGACTCGGCATCAGCGAGGCATCGGCCTTCACCTTGGCGACCTCGGCCGGATTGTCGAGCATCGCCATCAGGCCGGCGCTCATCGAGTTGCGCGTCGTATCGTTGCCGCCGACGATCAGCAGCGCGAAGTTCCCGATGAACTCGCGCGTCGGCATGTTCTTCGTGGCCTCGCTGTGCGCCATCATCGAGATCAGGTCGAAGGTCGGCGGCCGTGCCGCCCGCTCCTGCCAGAGCGCCGCCATGGTCTCGGCCATGTGGCGAAGCTCGGCCATGCGCTCCTCGTTGCTTTTGACGATCGCGTCCTCGGCCTCGATGTTGCAGATCGCCACGTCGGACCAGTGTGTCAGCTTGCGGCGGTCGGCCTGCGGGAAGTCGAACAGGGTCGCCAGCATCATGGCGGTGAGTTCGGTCGACACCCGGTCGGCCCAGTCGAAGGTCTCGCCGCGGGGAAGCCCGTCCAGAACGTCGGCGGTGCGTTGGCGAATCAGCCCTTCCATGTTGGCCAGGTTGGACGGGGCCACGATCGGGGCCACGGTCCTGCGCTGGGCGGTGTGGCGCGGCGGATCCATGCGGATGAAATTGGGCAGTTCCTCGCCCTGGGGCTGGTCCGTGATCTGGATGCCGCCCAGCTCCGAGGACGACGAATAGGTCGCCGGGTCGAGTTCGACCTTCATGATATCGGAGTAGCGCGTGACCGACCAATAGGGGCCGAACGGACTGTCGGGATGGTAGTGAACCGGGTCTTCCCGCCTCAGCCGGGCGAAATGCGGCCCCCAGCTGTTCTCGCGGTAGAGGAGCGGCTGGCTGACATCGACATGGTCCTCGGCAGGTTTTTGCGCCGGTTTTTGCATGGGGAGCCTCCCTATCCCCAAGGCCGCCCTTGGGGTCCTCCCAAGTCAAGCGCTTTCGTCGCAACGGTGCCTTATTTGGCTCGTTGACAGCGCGAGAGGCTAAGCGCAAACCCTCGCCGCGCCGCCGTCCAGGCGGCGTTCGACATCATGGCACCAGCCGAACCCAGTCAATCCTCGTCTACCGAAGCCACCACCAGCAGCCAGCACGCGCCCCATCCGGTCGGCGCCGCCCTGGTGCTTGGTGCGCTGGGCGTCGTCTTTGGCGACATCGGCACCAGCCCGCTCTATGCCCTGCGCGAGACCTTCGTCCACGGCGCCGGCATGGCGCCGACGCGCGAGCATGTTCTGGGCGTGCTTTCGATGCTGTTCTGGGCGGTGACCCTCACCGTCACCATCAAGTACGTCACGCTGATCATGCGCGCCGACAACAAGGGCGAAGGCGGCGTGCTGGCGCTGGCGACGCTCGCGACGCGCGGCCTGGATGGCAAGGCGGTGAAAGTCCGCGGTTCGATCGTGGTGCTGGCGGTGATCGGACTGGCACTGTTCTACGGCGACGCCATCATCACCCCGGCCGTCTCGGTCATGAGCGCCGTCGAGGGCCTTTCGGCCGCGGCGCCCGCCTTCACGCCGTTCGTTCTGCCGCTGTCGCTCGCCATCCTGGTCGGCCTGTTCATGCTGCAATCGCGCGGCACGGCCGATGTCGGCCGGCTGTTCGGGCCGGTCATGCTGGTATGGTTCGTGGTTCTGGGCGTGCTGGGCGCCTGGCAGGTCGTCAAGAACCCGTCGGTACTGGCGGCCATCAATCCCATCCACGCCTATTATCTCGTTTCCGATCAGGGCTTCGGCATCTTCTGGGCCTTCGGCTCGATCGTGCTGGCGGTGACCGGCGCTGAAGCCCTCTACGCCGACATGGGCCATTTTGGCCGCAGGCCCATTCGCATCGCCTGGCTCAACCTCGTGATGCCGGGCCTGCTGCTGAACTATTTCGGCCAGGGCGCTCTGATCATCGAGAATCCCGCGGTCGTCCACCAGGTCTTCTTCGAGCTGGTGCCGAAGGACTACATCATCGTCCTCGTCGTGATCTCGACCCTGGCCGCCGTCATCGCCTCGCAGGCGGTCATCACCGGTGTGTTCTCGCTGACCCGGCAAGCCATACAGCTCGGCTACCTGCCGCGCATGGAAATCCATCACACGTCCGAGACCGCGATCGGCCAGATCTACATTCCGCGGGTGAACTGGCTGCTGATGTCGGGCGTCGTGGCGCTGGTCGTGGGCTTCGGCTCCTCGGGCGCGCTGGCCGGCGCCTATGGCCTCGCCGTCACCGGCGCCATGCTGGTCGACGCGGCACTCGCCATGGCGGTGGCGATCCTGGTCTGGCGCTGGTCGTGGCCGCTGGCGGCGGCGGTGTTCGGCTTCCTGGCCATCCCGGACCTGGCCTTCTTCATCGCCAACGCGCTCAAGATCCCCGACGGCGGCTGGCTGCCGCTGATCATCGCTTCGCTGATCTACTTCACCATCATGACCTGGCGACGCGGCCGCCGGCTGGTCGCGGAGGAGCTCAGCGAAGGCTCGCTGCCGCTCAAGCAGTTCCTCGACCGCATGGAGCGCGCGCCCGACCGCGTCGCCGGCACCGCCGTCTTCCTGACTGCCGATGCCAGCCACACGCCGGCCGCCTTCCTGCACAATCTCAAGCACAACAAGGTCCTGCACGAGCGCATCATCATCCTGCAGGTCGACACGATGGACGTGCCCTTCGTGTCCGACGCCAACAGGGTCGAGGTCGAGCGGTTGGGCAAGGGCTTCCATACGGTGATCGCCCATTACGGCTTCACCGAGCAGCCCGACATCCCCGAGGCACTGCGCGCCTGCCGGCCGCATGGCATCGCCTATGACGAGATGGAGACCTCGTTCTTCCTGGGCCGCGAGACCCTGGTGCCGTCACAGCATTCCAGGCTCGGCCGCTGGCGCCGCGACTGGTTCATCTCGCTCTCCCATTCGGCCTCAGCCACCAAGACCTTCTTCCGTATCCCGCCCAACCGCGCTATCGAACTCGGCAACCAGATCCAGATCTGAGGCCGCTCGCCATGCCGCGTTCTCCGCTCGTGCTCCTGCCGGGCCTGCTCAACACGCGCCGCGTCTACGACCCCCAGGTCGAGGCGCTGGCCGACATCGCCGATTTCACCATCCCCGAGCTCTGGCACCACGACACGATGGCGGCGATGGCCGAGGCCACACTCGCCATGGCGCCGCCGACTTTCGCCCTGTGCGGCTTCTCGATGGGCGGCTATGTCGCCCTGGAGATCTTCCGCCGCGTACCGCAGCGGGTCGAGCGCATCGCCCTGATGGACACCCAGGCTGGACCCGATTCACCCGAGACGGCCACCCGGCGACGCGGCTTCATCGAGCAGACGCGCATCGGCCGCTTCCACGGCGTGCATCCGACCCTGCTGCCGCAGCTCGTCCACCCGTCACGGGTCGGCGACAAGGACCTCACGCAGACGCTGCTCGACATGGCGACCGAGATCGGCGGCGACGGGTTCGTGCGCGAGCAGCAGGCAATCCTGGGCCGCGCCGACAGCCGCCCGATGTTGGTCGAGATAGAGATGCCGGCAGTAGTGATCGTCGGCCGGCAGGACATGGTCACGCCCGTGGCACGCGCCGAGGAGATCGCCACCGACATCGCCAATGCCCGCCTCGTGGTGATCGAGGAGTGCGGACACATGGCGCCGCTGGAGAAACCGGCCGAGGTCTCGGCCGCCCTGAGGAGATGGTTGACGCAATGAACACGATCTATGCTCGCGAGGACGATCTCGGCGCCGACGAATATATCGACGTGGTCGCCAAGTCGGGCCTCAACCGCCCGATCACCGACCGTCCGCGCGTCGAGCAGATGCTGAAGCAGGCCAACCTGATCCTGACGGCGCGCCAGGACGGTAAGCTGGTGGGCTTCGCCCGCTCGCTGACCGACTTCTGCTTCTGCTGCTATCTGTCGGATCTTGCCGTCGACAAGGCCTGCCAGGGCCAGGGCATCGGCCGCCGCCTGATCGAGATGACCCGCACCGAGGCGGGTGGCGCCAACACGACCACCCTGCTCCTCTCGGCACCCACGGCGATGACCTATTACGAAGGCATCAAGATGCCGAAGGCCGACAACTGCTTCCTGTATCGACGGCAGCAGTAGGAACGGCCTGACGATCTTTACTTCGTCACCTGGCCGCGAATCTCGCCGCCCTTGTTGGCGTCGGTGTGGATGTTGAAGTACCAGCGGCCGGCCGTCAGGTCGGCGGCCTGGGCGTCGGTCAAGGTCGCCTCGCCCTTCATCGGGCTGGCGAGGCCGTCCTTCTGCGGAATCACGACGCCGGCATTGGCGCCAGCGGCCGCGGGGCCGTGGAAGTGGGCCGCCGTCGGCGGGCCGCTCAGATCGGCATAGGTCACAGACCAGGTGAGCTTCTTGGTGGCCGTGTCGTAGGTGGCGGTGAGGGCGCCCGTGCCTTTGGAGGTGACCGGCGGCACCTGGCTCGCGCCGTTCAGCGTGGCCTTGTAGGTCTGGGTCTCGGCGAAGGCCGGCGCGGCGGACAATGCGGCGACGGCGGCGAGCCCGACGAGGCTCCTGCGGAAAATCGTGGTCATGAGCGTTCCTCCGATGGTGCCGGCTGGATGATCTGCGACCGCACGGCCGGCAGGCGCGGGCTGCGCATCATCGCGGCAACGGGTTCCACCGCGATGACACGATGAGGTGAACGTCAGGGACCGCGTTGGGCTGCAAGCGCCCGCTGCAATTGGGCGTCGAAGCCCCTCAGCGTCTGGGTGAAGGGTCCGGCCTCAGTGCCCTGCAGCTGGAGCTGCACCGTTATCTGCCGGCCCGTGCGCAACTGCTGCAGCAGTTGACCCGACTTATAGTCGTCGAACTGGCAGATGCCCTGGCCGCAGATGCTGGTCGAGATGAACGGGTTGGAATCGACCTGGATGCTGGCGCGCACGCCCTGGCCGTCGCCGACCACGGAGATCTTGTTGTAGGCCGCCGAGTAGCGCATCACGAGGAACTGGCCGAGCAGGCTGTTGCCGTCGATCGTCGCCTGCACGCCGCAATCCTTGCCACCTTCCATGGTGCAGGACGTCACCCACGTGTCGGGCGGCTGATCCTGCGCGGAGGCCGGCTGGGCAAGGCTCAAGGCGGCGGCCGCAAATCCGGCGGCCATCAATACGGATCGCATCATCTTTCGCCTTGCTCCCGCGTTTGCCAACATTCCAAGGGGGACCTATGTAGCCCTCCACGACCACGCTGACAAAGGAACCCTTCGCATGTCCGACAGCCTGAAACTCGTCGCTTTCTGCGGGAGCCTGCGCAAGGCATCGTTCAACCGGTTGGCGCTGCAGGCCTTCGTCGAGCGGCTGCCGGCCGGCGCGTCCTGTCAGACGATCGAGATCGGCGACTGGCCGCTCTACGACGCCGATATCCAGGCGAAGGGTTTCCCCGACAAGGTGCAGGCCGCGCAGAAGGCCATGCTGGAGGCCGACGGCATCGTGCTGGTCAGCCCGGAATACAATTACGGCATCTCGGGCGTGCTAAAGAACGCCATCGACTGGCTGTCGCGCATGACGCCGCAACCCTTGGCCGCCAAGCCGGTCGCGCTGTTCGGCGCGTCGATGGGCGTGCTCGGCACGGCGCGCGCGCAATACCAGCTGCGCCAGACGCTGGTGTTCCTCGACGGACGCCCGGTCAACAAGCCGGAAGTCATGATCGCCCAGGCGCAGAACAAGTTCGCCGACGGCAAACTCAATGACGAAGCCACGGGCAAGCTGCTCGCCGACCTCGGCGCCGCGCTGGCGCTGGCCTGCCGCCAGGCCAAGGCGGCGGCTGCCGTCAAATAGGTCGATGACACAGAACATCTACGACACCTCCGAGTTCTTCGCGGGCTACAGCCGCCTGCGACGCTCCGTGGAAGGCCTCGCCGGCGCGCCGGAATGGCCGACCCTGCAGTCGATGCTTCCCGACCTGCAGCGACTGCGGGTCGTGGACCTGGGCTGCGGCTTCGGCTGGTTCTGCCGCTGGGCGCGCGAGACCGGCGCCGCCGCCGTGCAAGGTCTCGACGTCTCGGAGAACATGCTGGGCCACGCACGTGAGATGACCGCCGATCCGGCGATCGTCTACACGCGCACAGACTTGGAGAAGCTTGCGCTAGCCGAGGGCGCATTCGATCTCGTCTACAGTTCGCTGACGCTTCACTACCTGGAGAACCTGCGCGGCCTGTTCGAGCAGGTCCGCCGCGGCCTCGTGCCCGGCGGCCGCTTCATCTTCTCGGTCGAGCATCCGCTGTTCACGGCGCCCGCCCATCCCGGCTGGATGCGCGATGCCGACGGCCGTCTCGCCTGGCCGGTGAACCGCTATCAGAATGAAGGCACCCGCTCGACCGACTGGCTGGCCAAGGGCGTGATCAAGCAGCACCGCACGACCGCCACCTACGTCAACCTGCTGATCGAGACGGGCTTTACCCTCGCGCGCCTCGAGGAATGGTCCGCGAGCGCGGCCGAGGTCGCGGCCCACCCCGACTGGGCCGGCGCCGAAGAACGTCCCTCATTCCTGTTGATCGCCGCTCGGCGGTAAGCGGGGCCATCCTTCGGTCCACACCGAAGGAATGTCGCCGCCATCCGTGGTAGCAAGCAGCGCCATGGCGTCGAGACTGCCCCTCCTCACCCTGCTGATCGCCGTCACCTGCCTCAGCCAGTTCTATCGCGTGTCGAACAGCGTGATCGCGCCCGAGCTCGTGCGCGACCTCGACCTCAGCGCGCGCCAGCTCGGCTGGGCCGGCAGCGCCTTCTTCTTCGCGCTGTTCGCAGTCCAGGTACCGGTCGGCATGTGGTTCGATCGCTTCGGCGCGCGCCGCACGGTGGCCGCGCTCTCGATCCTTGCGATGCTGGGATCGGTCTGGATCGCGCGCGCCACCGACGCCGCCGATCTCATCGCTGGCCGTACCATCGTGGGCGTGGGCTGCGCCGCCTCGTTCATGTCGGTGGTCTTCCTGTGCTCGCGCTGGTTCGAACAGGCCAAGCTCGCCACCCGGCTCTCCTGGGTGTTCGCCGCCTCGAACATCGGCACCCTGGCGGCGGCCACGCCGCTTGCCTGGATCGCCGCCACGGTCGGCTGGCGCGCCGGCTTCCTGGGCCTCGCCGCTGTCACGCTGTTGGTGGCCGTGGGCTTCATGGTCTTCGTGCGTGATCGGCCGCCGGAATATCGCGGCCCCGAAGCCGCCAAGGAAACGCCGGGCCAGATCCTGCGTGGGCTCTGGGAAGTATGGCGGACACCGGGCCTCGGCCCAGTCCTCTCCATGCACTTCTTTGCCTATGCCACGATGCTGACGGTGCTGGGCGTCTGGGGCGGCCCCTATCTCTACGACGTGCACAAGCTCGACGGCGTAGCGCGCGGCAACGTGCTGCTCGCCATGGGCGTGGCGCAGATCCTGGGCATCCTGGCCTACGGGCCGATGGACCGTGTCCTGCGCTCGCGCAAGCGCGTGGTGTTCGGCGGTGCGGCGATCTCGGTGGTGGTGCTGGCGATCATGGCGGCGCTGCCCCACCCGCCGCTCTGGCTCGCCGTCGCCCTGCTGATCGCCTTCTGCTTCTTCTGCGCTTACGGCACGGTGATCGTGGCGCAGGGCCGCGCGCTGTTTCCCGACCGGCTGGCCGGCCGCGGCGTCACCACCGTCAACATGGCGCAGTGCCTGGGCCTCGCGGTGTTGCCGGCGATCGCGGGTTACATCGTCGAGGCGTTCGGCGCCGGCGACACGGCCTATCGCTGGGTGTTCGGCATGCTCGCCGCCGGGATCGTGCTGGGTTCGATCGCCTACGCGCGGGCGCGCGACAGCTTCACCGCGCGCGCGTAAAGTCGCCTCCCCTCGGAGGCGCTCATGCTTGCATCAATGCTTCGCGTCATGGTCGTCGCCCTGGCGCTGCTCGGCCTGGCCGTCGGCGGCGCCGGCGCGCAGAACCAGCCGCAACCGTCTCCGCCGCAACGCGTGCCCGCGCCCGATCGCCACGCCGCCACGGGACTGAACTTCCCACCGCAGATCGCCGGCGCCACCAAGTATGGCTCGACGGACTTCGGCAAGACCGCAGACAAGCCGGAACTCGGTTATGGCTGGAACTACCGCATCGGCGACCAGCTCATTGCGACCGTCTATGTCTACGACCTCTCTATCAGGTCGATTCCCGACGGCCCCTCGAGCCCGGTCGTCCAGCAGCAATTTCAGACCTCGCTGCAGGAGATTCATCAGCTCGCGAAGTACAATCGCTACGAGGACATAAAGACGGCGAAAGGGCCGACCGACTGCACGATCGGCAGCCTCGTCTTTCGCTGCATCACCCTCTCGGCGGTCCGCAGCGTCGACAAGAAGCCCGTCTATTCCGCGCTGATGCTGACCGGCTACCGCAACAATTTCCTGGAGCTGCGTCTCGACTGGCTGGAAGGCTCGGCCACCAGCCAATCCATGGTCGACAGCTTCACGCAGACGCTGGTCGGCGCGATGACGCGCTGACTACTTCGTTGATTCCTTGAGGTAGGCGACGAGGTCGGCGAGCTGGCCGGCATTCTTCACGCCGTTGTAGAGCATCTTGGTGCCCGGCACCTTGCCCTTGGGGTCACGGCTGTATTCGGCGACCGTCGCATCGTCCCAGACGATGCCCGAATTCTTCATCGCGTCGGAAGAAGCATAGCCTCCCTCCGTCCCCGCCTTGCGCCCGAACAGACCGTGCAGGTTGGGGCCGGTCGGGCTGGCGCCGTCCTTCTCCACCGTGTGGCAAGCCTTGCACTGGGTATTGAAGACCCGTTGACCCTTGGCGGCGTCTCCGGATTGCGCAGCGGCGGGGCCGGCCGCGGTCGCCAGTCCGGCGACGATCACAGCGGCGGCAGTGATCCAATTGTTCATCACGCAACTCCTGATGTTCGGGCGGAGGATGCCCTATATCTGTTCGATGACGCTGAGCCTGTTCGACGCAGATGGCGGGAAGGAGGCGCTGGGGCCCGGCGCTGCTGTATTTCGACGATTCTCAAAAAAGCGTGATGCCGCGCTTTTGGCGGCGATCGAGACGATCACGGCCCAGGCACCGTTCCGGCGGATGGTGACACCCGGCGGCTTCGAGATGTCGGTGGCTATGACCAATTGCGGCGCGGCCGGCTGGGTCACCGACCGTTCGGGCTATCGCTACCAGGCGCTCGACCCGCAAACGGGCGTGCCATGGCCCGCGATGCCGTCCGAATTTCTCACACTGGCCGAAGAAGCCGCGACCGCGGCCGGCTTCGCGAACTTCGTGCCCGATGCCTGCCTGATCAACCGCTACGAGCCCGGCACGAAGCTGTCGCTGCACCAGGACAAGGACGAAGCAAGCTACGCGCATCCCATCGTGTCGGTGTCGCTCGGCCTGCCCGCCACCTTCCAGTTCGGCGGCCCGAAGCGCAGCGATCCCGTGCGTCGCGTCGCGCTGGAGCATGGCGACGTCGTCGTATGGGGCGGCCCGTCACGCCTCTTCCATCACGGCGTGCTCACCTTGAAAAACGGCGAGCATCCGATGACCGGAGCCCGCCGTTTCAATCTCACGCTGCGAAGAGCGTTGTAGAGAAGCGCTCGACCAACCCACCCACCTCACCCCGAGGAGCGCCCGCAGGGCGCGTCTCGAAGGGTTGGCTAATATCTCGGTGTGCCCACCCTTCGAGACGCCTCGCTTCGCGAGGCTGCTCAGGGTGAGGTCTGTTGGTTGCCTTGGGAGTGATGCCCTACTCCGGCTTGATGTTCTGTTCCTTGATCAGGGTCGTCCAGCGCTTCTCCTCCTTGCCGAGGAACTCCTTGAACTCGGCCGGTGTCGAGGATCGGATCTCGACGCCCTGCACCTTGAAGCGTTCGATGACCTCGGGATCGGCGGCGACCTTGGCGATCGCCTTCTGCAGCTTGTCGACGATCGCCTTGGGCGTGCCGGCCGGCACCACCATGCCTTGCCAGAACACCGCTTCGAAATCAGGCAAACCCGCCGCCTCGACCACGGTCGGAATGTCGGGGAAGGCCGGCGAGCGCTTCAGGCTCGAGATGGCGATGGCCTTGGTACGGCCCGTCGCCAGCACCGGCTTGGCCTCCAGCGCCGCCGAGAACATCATCTGCGCCTGGCCCGAGGCCACGTCCTGGCCGGCCTGTGCGCCGCCCTTGTAGGGCACGTGCGTGATGTTGAGCCCGGCCTGCGCCTTCAAGAGCTCGGCGGCGAGATGGTTGGTGGCGCCGATGCCCGAGCTCGCGATGTTGAACTTGCCCGGGTTGGCTTTCACGTAGGCGATCAGCTCGGCCATGTTCTTGGCCGGGAACTCGGAGTTCACGTGCAGGATGAACGGCGTGAACGACATCAGCGACACGAGTTCGAAGCTCTTGTTCGGGTCGTACTGGACCTGGCCCGTCAAGGTCGGGTTGATGACCAGCGACGTGCCGGCGGCGTAGATCGTGTAGCCGTCGGGCGCCGCCTTGGCGACGAAGTTGGAGGCGACGGTCGTGGCCGCACCGGCGCGGTTGTCGACGATGACCGGCTTGCCCAGCTCGGTCGAGAGCTTCTCGGCATAGACGCGGGCCACGGCGTCGTTCACGCCGCCCGGCGGATAGGGCACGACCATCGAGATCGGCTTCTGTGGCCAGTCGGTTTGCGCCGAGACGGCCAACGGCAGCAGCAGCGCGGCGAGGGCCGACGCCACGAACACGGAACGCTTCATTTTCTTCCTCCCAGGATCTTGTCTGTTTATCTATTCGGCGACGAAGACAGGCAGCGTCACCTCTTTGTTGACCGGCTCGAAGCCGAGCTTCACGCGCCGGCCGATCTTCAGCTCGGCCTCGGGAATGCCGTGCAGCTGCGCATTGACGCGCACGCCGGCATCCATGTCGACCAGCGCCACGATGTAGGGCGCCGAAGCCTTGAAGAAGAAGTTGAACGGATGATGGCATACGGTCCAGGCATGGAGGCTGCCGCCCAGCGGCGCCTCCTTGAACTCGCTCTCCATCGAGAAGCAGTGCGCACAGACCGGCCGCGGATAGTGGCGGACCTTGCCGCAGGACGAGCAGTGCTGCAGCAGGAAACGGCCCTCGCGCATGCCATCCCAGAAGGGCTGGCTCTCGCGCGTCGGCGTCGGCAGCGGGCGTTCCGGCATGGGCGCCTGTACGGGAGCGGTACTCATGCTGCCCTCCGCAGGATCGCGATCGAGCCGTCGCCCATATCGCCATAGCCCGTGACGAGACCCACTTCGGCGTCCTTCACTTGTGCCTTGCCGGCCTCGCGGCGCAGCTGGCGCGTCAGTTCGATGACGTGATTGAGGCCGACGACATGGCCCTGGCTCAGCAGCCCGCCATGGGTGTTGATCGGCAGTTCGCCGCCGAGGCCGATGCGGCCATCCATCACGAACGGCCCACCTTCGCCGGCCTTGCAGAAACCCAGGATCTCGAGCTGGCGGATCACCGTGAAGGTGAAGCAGTCGTAGACCTCGGCCACGTCGATGTCCTTGGGGCCGAGACCTGCCATCGCATAAGCGCGGGGCGCCGACTTCACGAGGCCGAATTCCAGTATGTCCGGCCGCTGCGCGATCGAGGCCGGCGAATCGGGATGGCCCTCGGCCACGCCGGCGATGGTGACCAGCGGCTTCTTGAGATCCTTCGCACGATCGGTTGCGCTGATGATGACCGCGGCTCCGCCATCGCTCTCCAGGCTGCAGTCGAACAGCCGGAACGGATCGGAGATCATGCGCGAGGCATGGTGATCCTCGACCGTGAGCGGCTTGTTCATCACCACATTGCCGTTGAGGATCGCGTGCTGGCGTGTGACCACGGCCACTTCGGCGAACTGCCGTGACGTCGTGCCGTAGAGTTCCATGTGACGGCGCGCGCCCTGGGCGTAGAGCTGGGCCGGCGCGAACATGCCGATCGGGAGTTCGAACTCCGCGGCCTGGGCGAATACCGGGAACTGCTGCAGGCGCGTCGAGACGCGCGAGCCAGAATAGCCCGTACGGCCGACCGAGATCAGCACGTTCTTGCAGACGCCGGTCGCCACCGCCATCGCCCCCATCTGAACGGCGGCAACGCAGGTGGCACCACCCATCGGGATGAAGGCCGATAGCGTGAGATCCTTCAGGCCGAGATTGGCGATGAAGTCCTCGGCGATGGCGCCGCCCGGAAAGTACGGGATGACGCCATCGATATCGCGCGGATCGATCCCGGCATCGTCGATTGCCTTGAGACTGGCCTCGAGTTGCAGCGCGAGCCCGCTCTTGGACGTGCCGCGCGTATACGCAGTCTCGCCAATGCCGCTCACCGCCGCCTTGTCGCGAAGCGGATGCACCATCTTGATTTCCTCCAGCGCGCATTGTGCCGGAAGCGGTGCATCGTGCAATCAGTCCGCGCGGATATTTCCTTCCTTGATCACCTCGCGCCAGCGCGGCAGCTCCTTGGCGATCAGCGCGGTGTAGCCCTGCGAGCCCAAGGCGCCGGGCCGGATGCCGAGCTTGTCGAACCGCTCCTTGATCTCAGCGCTCTGCAGGGCGGCAGCGATCTCCATCTCCCACCGCTTGGCGATCTCGGGTGGGATTCCGGCGGGCGCCGAAAAGCCGAACCAGTTGGTCGCCACGACCTCGGGGAATCCCGCTTCGCGGAAGGTCGGGACGTCCGGCAGGGTCGGCGCGCGCTCATCCTCGCTGACCGCCAGCGGCTTCATGCGCTTGGAGGCGAAGTAGCCGCTCGCGGTGGGCAGGCTCTCCATCAGTGCCGTGATCTGGCCGCCCATCAGGTCGTTCATCGCCGGCGCCGAACCGCGATAGGGAATGTGCGTGAGCTGCACCTTGGTCGACAGCGCGAGCAACTGGCCGACCAAATGGTTCATCGTGCCGTTGCCGCCCGAGCCATAGGTCACCTCGCCCGGCTTGGCGCGCGCCATGTCGATCAGCTCCTTCGCCGAGCTGATGGGCGACGTGCCGTTAACCGCCAGCACCGTCGGGAAGGTGCCGACCAGATGGATGTGCGTGAAGTCAGCCAGTGGATCGTAGGGTACGTCCTTGTAGAGGACGGGACCGATGCCGTGCGACGCAGCGCTCGAGATCATCACGATGTGCGCATCGCCGCGCGCCTTGGCGACGATATCCGCACCCAGCATGCCGCCAGCGCCCGGCTTGTTCTCGACGACGATCGGCTGGCCGAGCTTGGTGCCGAAATACTCGGCGAGTGCACGCGACATGATGTCGGCGGCACCCGCGGGCGGGAAGTTGACGATCCAGCGGATGGGCTTGGTCGGCCAGGCGGCCGTCTGGCCCGCGGCCATGCTCGGAGAAATAGCGGCGGCGGTACCCGCAAGCAGGAGATTACGTCGAGAGAGCATGGTTCTTGCTGAGCCTCCGGGGCCGTCGGGCTGTTAATGGACGACGGCATGGTGCAACATGCGTGCCGGCCGCCGCCGGCGACTGGAGTGATAATGGATTTCGACCTTGTCTTGCGCGATGTGCGGCTTGCCGACAGCACGCCCGATCAACCGACCACCGATATCGGGGTAAGCCAGGGTCGCATCACCGCCATCGCCCCGAAGCTGGGTGGCAGCGCGAAAGAAGAGTTCAAGGGCGGCGGACGCCTGGTCTGCTCGGGCTTCGTCGAGACTCACATCCATCTCGACAAGGCCTGCATCCTCGGCCGCTGCGAGCACAACACCAAGCGCATGCCGCACCTCGCGATGGAGCGCGTGTCGGCGGTCAAGCACACGATGACGGTCGAGGACGTGTTCGAGCGCGCCTCGGCGACCATCGAGAAATGCATCAGCCACGGCGCCACCCGCATGCGCCCGCATTGCGAGGTCGATCCCAAGATCGGCATGCGCGGCTTCGAGGGCGTGAAGGCGCTGGTCGACAAGTACAAGTGGGCGATCGACATCGAGCTCTGCGTCATGCCGCAGGAAGGCCTGACCAACAATCCCGGCACCGACGAGCTGATGGTCGAGGCGCTGAAGAACGGCGCGAGAGTCGTCGGTGCGGCGCCCAGCTACGACAGCGACAGCGCGGCCCAGATCCATCGTGTCTTCGAACTGGCGCGCGAATTCGATGCCGACATCGACATGCATGTCGACAGCGGCCCCACCGCCGAGCATCTCGACACCTTGCTGGTCTGCGATCTCGCCGAGAAATACAAATGGGGCGGCCGGGTCGCCGTCGGCCATGTCGGCAAGCTCGCGACCATGCCGTTCAAGGATCTCGACAGGGTCGCCAAGCGCATGGCCGATGCCGGCGTCGCCGCGACGGTGCTGACCGCGACCGATCTCTATCTCGGCGGCCGGCACACCGACCACAACGTGCCGCGCAACGTGCTCGACCTGAACTTCCTCACCGAGCGCGGTGTCACCTGCTCGGTCGCGTCGAACAACATCCTCAACCCGTTCACGCCGTTCGGCGACGGCCAGCTGCTGCGCCAGGTCAACATGCACGCCATCGTCACCCAGCGCGCCAACGACGACGAGGTGAAGGCGCTGTGGGACATGACGACGTCCTCGGCCGCCAAGCTGATGCGCAAGGACGATTACGGCATCGCCGTCGGCGGCCCGGCCGACCTGGTCGTGCTCGACGCGCCCGATGCCGTCATGGCGCTCCGGACCATCGCGCCCGTGCTGGCCGCCTACAAGCGCGGCCGCCGCACCGTGACGCGCGAACCCGTCCAGCTTCATCGGCCGTAATCAAAATCCAAGAAGAGGAAGAAATGTCCAAAGAAGAACTCGTCTCCCTGTCGTCGGTCGAGCTGCGTCGCCGCATCGGCACCAAGGAGATCTCACCGGTCGAGCTGCTCGACGCCTGCCTCGAGCGCATCGAGGAGGTGAACCCCGCCGTCAACGCCGTGACCGCGATGTGCGTCGACCGGGCGCGCAAGGAAGCCAAGGCCGCCGAGGCCGCGGTGCGCCGCGGCGAGGACCTGCCGCTTCTGCACGGCCTGCCGGCCGGCATCAAGGACCTGGAGGAGACCAAGGACCTCCTCACCACCTACGGCTCGCCGCTCTATCGCGACTACGTGCCGGGCTACGACAATGTCATGGTCGGCCGCGTGCGCGCCGCCGGTGCGGTCGTCGTCGGCAAAACCAACGTGCCGGAGTTCGGCGCCGGCTCGAACAGCCGCAACCCGGTCTGGGGCGCCACCGGCAATCCCTTCAACCCGATGCTCAATGCCGGCGGCTCGTCGGGCGGCTCGGCGGCGGCGCTGGCCACCGACATGCTGCCGGTCTGCACCGGTTCGGACACCGGCGGCAGCCTGCGCAATCCCGCGTCCTTCTGCGGCGTCGTGGGCTTCCGCCCCTCGCCCGGCATGGTCGCCGTCGAGCGCCGCGCCATGGGCTGGACGCCGATCTCGGTGCTGGGTCCGATGGGCCGTAACGTCGCCGATGTCTGCCTGCTGTTCGCCACGCAGATCGGCCAGCACGACAGCGATCCGCTCTCCTTCCCGCTGGAGCCGGAAGCCTATGCCGAGCCGTGGCCGGTCGATCTCGGCAGTCTCCGCGTGGCTTACACCGAGGATTTCGGCGGCGCGCCGGTCGACAAGTCGATCCGCAAGACCTTCCGCGAGAAGATCAAGGCGATGAAGCCCTTGTTCCGCAGCCTCGACAAGGTGGATGTCGACTACGGCGGCGCCGACCGCTGCTTCGACGTGATCCGGGCCGTGAGCTTCCTGTCGCGCTACCAGGACGCCTACACCAACAACCGCAGCATGCTGGGGCCGAACATCATCGCCAACTACGAGCTCGGCGCGAAGCTCACCCTGGCCGACTTCGCCTGGGCGCACGGCGAGCAGACGCGGATCTTCCGGGCCTTCCAGGAGATCTACAAGGAGTACGACCTGGTCATCGGCCCGACCGTCGGCTTCTCGCCCTTCCCGTGGAAGCAGCTCTACATCGAGGAGATGGACGGCAAGAAACTCGGCACCTACTACCACTGGATGGCGACGAAGTACTTCGTCACCCTGACCTCCAATCCCGCCGTCTCGCTGCCCTGCGGCCTCGACGACAAGAAGATGCCGTTCGGCCTGCAGGTCATCGGCCGCTTCCGCGGCGACGGCGAGGTGCTGGGCGCCGCCCACGCCATGGAGCAGGCGTTCAAGACCAACCCGGTCCTCGCCCGCCCGCTGCCCAACATCGCCAAGCTGCGCAAGCCGGTGCCGGCGCTGAAGTCGATCGTGACGCATCCGCCGAAGCTCAACGCCAAGGTGGCGCGCGGCCCGGCGCCGGGTGCTCTCTAAGCGAAGAAGAGGTCGGCAACGCCCGGCAGCCGCCACCGGTTGCCGGGCGTTTGTCTTTACAAAACTTCAACTTTTCGCCCGGGCGATGCCACTTCGGGCGACGTACCTCGTTTGTAAGGGCAAGTATCCCCGTCGCGAGACAGGGTTCGACCCCAAACGGAGGTAGCGATGAACAAGCTGAAGTTCGTGATGGCGGCGGGCCTGTTGGCCGCGACGGCCGCCTGTACCCAGACCGGCTACGACAACTCGTACGCCTACAACAGCGGCTATAACACCCGCCCGGCCTACAATAACGGCTACTACGCCCAGCGGCCGGCCTACAGCAACAACTACCAAGCGTACAACAACAACGGTTATTACCGGAACAACGCCTACAACAGTTCCTATAACCGCCGGGGCCCGAACGGCGACTACGACCGGGACGGTGTTCCCAACCATCGCGACATCGACGCCAACGGCGACCATATCCCGGACGCCTTCCAGCGCTAACTGACGCTCACTCGAAGAACGACGGCTCCCGGAGAAATCCGGGAGCCGTTTTGCTTCCGGTCACTACTCGATCACGGCTCGCCTTCAACAAGGCATGTTTGCGCCCGCCCGGCGCCACCGTCGCTCTCGTATCTTCTCGCATGGGAATGTCCGGCATGGACGTCCCGAGTGGAGGGAAAAGATGCGCTGCGTCAGTTGGCTCGCCGCCGCGGGCCTTGTGATGGTGACGGCGGGGTGCGTTGAACAGTCAGGCTATCCGACGACCTACGGCTACAGCCCCGGCTATGGTTCGTCGAACTACGGTTACTCAGGATACTCCAACAACTATGTCAGCCAGCCCAGCTACTACCGGCCGGCCCCGACCTACTACGCTCCGCCGCCGCCCCGGCCGCAGGTGATCACGCAGACCCGCTACGTCCCGGTACCGGTGGCGCCGCCGAGGCCGCAATATCATCGTGCAAGGGACAGCGACCGCGACGGCATCCCGGACCGCTACGACCGCGACAAGAACGGCGACGGCGTTCCCGACAAGTACCAGCGCTCGCGCTGGTAACGGCTGCCGGACGGCGCGATCCCAAAGATCGCGCCGCTTCGGTTCATTTTCCGCTTTCGCCCTGGAGCAGCGGCCGCAGGGCCTGGAACTCCCGCGCCAGGAACGTCGAAAGCGTCCGCATCCGGGCGGTGTGGCGCAACTCGCCGTGCGTGAGGAACCACAGGGTGCTCGACAGCTCGTCGATCGGGGCGCCCACGCGCACGAGGCGGGGATCGCCGTCGGCGAGGTAGCAAGGCAGGACGCCGAGACCCAATCTGTTCGCCACGGCCAGAGCCAAAGTGTGCAGGCTGCTGGCGAAGAGCGTTGCCCGCGACCAGTACCGGCGGCTCTTCAGCCACTGCACGGACGCCAGATGGCCAAGCTCCTCGCCCGGAGCCACCCACGGGTAACGGTCGAGCCCCTTCGCGCCGGCAGCGGCAATTGCCGGCGCGCCATAAACGGCCACGGCGATCCTGCAGAGTTTCCGCCCGACCAGGGCCTCCGGGGGCTCGCCGCCGGCGCGTAGCGCGGCATCGACCTCGCGCTGGCGCAGATCGGCCATGCCCACGCCCGAACGCAGGTCGAGCCGGATCCTGGGATGGGCCTGCCCGAAGCGGGCGACAATCGGCATCAGTGGCCCGGCGATCAACGTGTCGACGGTGGCGAGGCGGATCGGCCCGGCAGCTTCGGAATCCTCGTTGCCCACCCGGGCTTCCAGCGCGCCGATCTCTTCCTCGATCTTCTCGGCCACCGCGGCGGCCTCCCGGCCGGCCGGGGTGAGCGACACGCCGGTATTGTCGCGCCGGAAGACCAGTGTGCCCAGGCGCGTTTCCATGGCCCTGGCATGACGGAAGACCGTCGGCGTGCTCACCTTCAGATGCGCGGCCGCTCCCGCGAACGAACCCAACCGAGCCACGGCGAGGACGAGGCGAAGATCGTTCCAGTCGAGCCGCTGCGGCGTGAAATCCGGCATTTCATTCCTGTCACTACCTGCATTTCATTCTAGCTGTAGGTTCCGCCCCTGCAAATCGTAGGAGTTTCAAAGTGACCAAGATGATCTTCGTGAACCTGCCGGTGCGCGACCTGGCCGCCGCCGAGCAATTCTATCGCGCGCTGGGGTGCGAGAAGAACGAGGCGTTCAGCAGCGACGAGGCCGCCATGATGGCCTGGTCGGACACGATCACGTTCCAGCTCCTGCCGCAGGACTACTTCAAGACCCTTCACGCCGAAGGCGGTCGCCGATGCGAAAGCGGTCACGGAGGTCCTCTTCGCCCTGACGCGCGACAGCCGCGAAGAGGTGGACGCGATGGTGATTGCCGGCGCCAAAGCCGGCGGACGGGCCGACATGCGCGACCCGATCGACATGGGCTTCCTCTACAATCGTTGCGTGGAGGATCCCGACGGCCATGTCCTCGAGTTCGTGTGGATGGACATGAGCCAGGCGCCGGCGAGCTGACGCCAGTTCCTAGCGGCGCTTCGTCCCGCGAATCTCGGCATCGTGCTGGCCGAGCGTCGGCGCCGGGCGGCGAACACCGCCCGGCGTCGCCGAGAGCTTGAGCGGCACGCCCAGCGTCTTCTGTTTGCCCGCCTTAGCATGCTCGACCTCGGCCACCATGCCGCGCGCCAGGATCTGCGGATCGGCGAAGACCTCGTCATGATGCAGCACCGGCCCGGCCGGGATGCCCGCGGCTTCGAAGTCCGCCAGCCACTCCTCGTTGCTCTTCTTGATCAGCTCGGCCTGCAGGATCTCGACGATCGCGGCGTTGTTCTTCACCCGCAGCGCGTTGGCCTTGAAGCGCGGATCGTCGACCAGCTCCGGCTTGCCGATCAGCTCGCAGGTCTTCTTGAAGAAATTCTGCTGGGCCGCGCCGATGGTGATCCAGCCGTCTGCCGTCTGGAACACCTGGTAAGGCGAGGAGCCGCGATGGCCCTGGCCGAGCTTCTCCGGCCGGATGCCGTTGGCGAAATAGTTGGCCGCCTCGTAGACGCCCAGCGATACGGTGGCTTCGAGCAGCGAGGTCTCGACCCACTGGCCCTCACCCGTCTTGTGCCGCGCCTGCAAGGCGCTCAGCACGCCGATGGTGAGATAGAGGCCGGCGCCCACGTCGGAGATGGCGAGCGGAATGCGATACGGCGGGCCATCCTTCGGCCCGGTCACCGACATCAGCCCCGACATGGCCTGGATGATCAGGTCGAAGCCGCCGCGGCCGGCATAGGGGCCGGTCTGGCCGAAGCCCGAGATCGAACCCAGCACCAGCCGCTTGTTGCGCGCGTGCAGCGCCTCCCAGCCCAGGCCCAGCCGCTTCATCACGCCGGGGCGGAAATTCTCCAGCACCACGTCGGCGCCGTCGACCAGCTCCCAGAAGACCTTGAGGTCGTCCTCGTTCTTGAGGTCGAGCTTCAGGCCGCGCTTGTTACGGTTCCACAACATGAAGGGCGCCGATTCTCCTTCGAGGAACGGCGGCGCGCCGCGCATCGAATCGCCCTGGGGGCTCTCGATCTTGATGACGTCGGCACCCATGTCGGCGAGCTGCATGCCGCAGAAGGGGCCGGAGAGATGGGTCGTGAGGTCGAGGACGACCAGACCGTCGAGAGCGCCTGCCATGATTTCTATCCCAGAAGTTTGCGAAGATCGTCGAGCGTGCTGGCCCATTTGCTGACGCCGAGATGGTTCGACACGATGCGTCCGGCCTGCACGATCAGGAAGCGCGGCGCCCCGCTCTTGCGCGGGATCTGGGCGAGGATGGGCGCGAGGTCGCCGGGCCAGTATCGTTCCTGATAGACCTCGCGGAAGCGTGCCGCCTCGACCTCCTCCCAGACGACCTGCTGGAACTCCGGCGAGGCGATCCAGGCTTCGAGATGCTCGCGCTTCCAGCGCACGCAGGGGGAACAGTCCGGACCGCCGATCAGGATCATCCTGATCTCCGCCGGGACGGCGAGTGCCGGAGCACTGCCAGCCGCCGCGACAGCGAGTCCGGCGAAAAGAAGCGCGCGGCGATTCATATCCGGTAATGTAGGCCCGCATGGCGCGCACGACCAAATCCTCTCTCGTCACCCTGGGTGATTTCTTCCACTTCGCCGTAGCGCGTTTTCGCGCCGCGAGGCTGGCCTACGGCCACGGCACGACCAATGCCGTCGACGAGGCCGCCTTCATGGTGCTCGAAGCGTTGCGCCTGCCGATCCACCGGATCGATCCCTGGCTCGACCTCGTGCCGACGGAGGCCGAGAAGGCGCGGCTCGTGACCTTGATCGAAGCACGCATCGCGCTGCGCATGCCGGCGCCCTACCTGCTGGAAGCCGCCTACATGCAGGGCGTGCGCTTCCACATCGATCGCCGCGCGCTGATCCCGCGCTCCTTCATCGGCGATCTGCTGGCCGGCGGCGCGCTGCCCACGGCCAAGCCGCGCCGCATCCTCGATCTCTGCTGCGGCTCGGGCTGTCTCGCCATCCTCGCGGCGCTGGCCTTTCCCTGCGCGAAGATCGATGCCGTCGATCTCTCAGCCGGCGCGCTGGCACTGGCCCGGCGCAACGTGGCGACGCACCGGCTGGGTGATCGCATCACCGTGCATCGCGGCGATCTCTTCAAGCCGCTGCAGGGCCAGCGCTACGACCTGATCATCAGCAATCCGCCCTATGTCGATGCCGGCGGCATGGCCAAGCTGCCGCCCGAGTTCCGGCATGAGCCGCGCATGGCCCTGGCAGCCGGCGACGACGGTCTCGACCTGGTGCACCGCATCCTGGCCGAGTCGCCGAAGCATCTAACCAAAAGCGGCGGCCTCGTCTGTGAGATCGGCCGCGGCCGCGGTCCGCTCGAAGCTGCCTATCCCCGCCTGCCCTTCATCTGGCTCGACACCGAGCTCAGCGAGGGCGAGGTCTTCTGGCTGTCGCGCAGCGACCTCGCCTAGGCAGCATCCCCCAGGCAGATCCCCAGCGCGCGGGCGGTGCCGATCAGCGTGCCGTCGGGATCGACCGTGCGCGATTTGCCGACGACCTTCGACAGCGGCACGTCGATGACCTGCCGGTTCCACCACGCTACCATGTGGTCGCCTTTGCCTTCGGCCAGCAGGTCGACGGCGCGCACGCCCAGCGCCGAGGCGAGCAGGCGGTCCTCCGCGGTCGGCATGGCGCCGCGCTGGACATGGCCCAGCACCGTGGCGCGCGCTTCCGCGCCGGTCGCCTTGGCGAGGCGCTTGGCCAGCCATTCGCCAACACCGTGATCGGGCGCGTCGGCCGACGGATCGGCCGCCTCGTCCGACTGGCCGGCGGCTTCCGCCACCACGACCAGAGCCGAGGTGCGGCCCACCGCCCGCAGGCCGGCAATGTGCTCGACCACGTGCTCCAGCTTCCAGCGCACCTCCGGAATGAGCACGACATCAGCACCGCCGGCGATGGCCGCGGCAATCGCGATGTGACCGGCATCGCGGCCCATCACCTCGAGCACCATCGTGCGTTCGTGGCTGGTGCCGGTCGGCTGCAAGCGGTCGAGCGCCTCGGTGGCGATGGCGACCGCGGTCGAGTAGCCGACGGCACGCTCGGTATGACCGACATCGTTGTCGATCGTCTTGGGGATGCCGACGAAGGGAATGCCCGACTGCGCCAGCAGCTTGCGCAGGATGGCGAGGCTACCGTCGCCGCCGACGCCGATCAGCCCCGCGAGGCCGAGCTGTTTCAGCCCCTCGACCATCTCGCCGGAGCGGTCCTTGCGGCTGCCGTCGGGCATCGGAAAGGCGAAGGGATCGCCACGATTGGTGCTGCCAAGGAACGTGCCGCCCTGCCGGGCCACCGCTGCGCCCAGCCGATCGGGATCGAGTTGCACAGCCTCGACGGGGCGTTCCAGCAGGCCCAAGGTGCCGTAGCGCAGACCGACGGTCGTCCAGCCATGGCCATGATGCGCGCGCAACGCGACGGCGCGGATCGTGGCGTTGAGGCCGGCGCAATCGCCGCCGCTGGTGAGGATGCCGATTCGTTTCGTCATCTGGCTACTCCGGACTCCCGAGGGGACGACAGGTTGAAAGAGCCGATCAATCTTGAAAGCAGGACAGACCAGCGCAGAATCAAGGCATGAAGAAGCACTACCACACCTTCGCGGGCTACAACGCCTGGGCCAACCGCCGGCTCTACGACGCCGCGGCGAAGCTCGACGAGGCGGAGTATCGTGCCGACCGTGGCGCCTTCTTCAAGTCGATGCACGGCACGCTCAATCATTTGCTGGCAACCGATCGCATCTGGATGAAACGCTTCACCGGCGAAGGCGATGCGCCGGAACGGCTTGACGTGATTATGCATGAAAACTTCCCGGAGCTCCGCGCCGCCCGCGAGGCGGAAGACCGCCGCATCGTCACCTGGATCGACAGTCTCGACGAGGCACGGCTCGCCGGCGTCATCCGCTACCGCCGCGTCTCGACACCCGACGAATTCGTGCAGGAGCTGATGCCGGCGCTGGACCACTGGTTCAACCACCAGACCCATCATCGCGGTCACGCGCATATGATCCTGACCGGCCTGGGCAAGGTTGCGCCGGAGCTCGACCTGCTCTTCTATCAGCGGGAGGTCGCTGCCGGCCGCGCATGAGGAAGCCCATGATTTCCAGACTTGCCGCCTTGTCTCTCCTCCTGGCTGTAGCCGCCTGCGCAAGCCCACCACAGTCCGCGGACGACACGACGACAACGCTGGCCGGGCGCAGCTATGCGGTCCCCAACGCGCTACTGCTCTATCAATATTCGGGCGGCACGACGCGGCCGATCGCGAACTCGCCGCTCGGCATCGTCGATGGCTGTGCTGTCCAGGAGGTCGCTGGTCGCCGTCGGACCGGCTTCGACTGCCCTTGACTACTTGAGTTCGCAGACCGACCGGGTGCGGCCAGGGCCCGGCCAGCGCGAATCGCACACCGCCAACGTCTCGCCGCCGGTGCCGTAGAGAACGCTGGTCCAAGTTCCGTCTTCGACCGGCCGCACGATCATCGCCGCGAAGTCACGCAGGCCCACGACATAGGCCGGGCTCCTGTCGAGACCGTCCACCCGCACGGGTGCCTTTGGATCGTCCGGCGAAGGCGGCGGCTGCACGTGCGACAGTTCCATGCCGCCAGTGCCGACCGCGAGATGAGGCGGATGCAGTCCCGCGAAACCGATCGCCTGGAAGCGATGCATGTGGCCCGCGATGACGGCGGTGACGTGAGGCGGCAGGCCGCGGCCGAAGACGCGGTTGATGGCCTCGCGCTGGGTCTCGTTGATGAAGCCATAGGGCGTGAGGCCGATCGGCCCGCCCTTGTCGCGCTTCACCACCGCCCAGACCGGCCGATGCGTCACCAGCCAGGTCGGAGTCGGATCCTCTTCGAGCATCCTCGCCACGTCGCGATACTGCGTGATGTAGGTCTCGAGATTGTAGAGCACCGCGTCGGCGGCATTGGCCGAATCGACGGCGATGATGTTCAGCCGGCCGAGCTTCAGCCGGAACGGCGCGTTAGCGAGGATCGGGAAAGGCAGGCCGGCGAAAGGCTGCGCCGGCGGCTTGGGCCAGGCGCCTGGGCGCCAGTCGGCCGGCAGTTGCGGCGGGCATTCCTTCTGGTGATGACCGGGCCCCAGCAGGGTCGACCCGGCATCGAGCAGGTAGAACCAGCCGGGACCGCCGCGGCTGCAGAGCTCGTGATTGCCGCGGCTGAACAACCACGGCGCGGCGACCAGGAGCTTGGCGGCCGGCCTGAAGAAATCGTCGCGCCAGTTGGTCCACTTGTCCGGGTTGGGACTGCCTTCGATGTTCTGGCTCCAGAAAGCGGCACCGATCGGCAGGCTGGCGATGTCCTCGTCGTCGAGATCGCCGGTGTCGTAGACATTGACGGTGAGCGGCGCGGCATAGCCGGTAAGGCTCGGCGGCAACGTGAGGCCGCGTTCGGTGCCGCGATAATTGTAGTCGCCGACATGGACGATCAGGTCGGGCCGCTTATCGGCCTCCTCGTCGGACAGGACGCCGAACGGCCAGACCTTGGCAAAGCCGTCGCCGCCGCAATATTGCGGCTTGTCGAGCGCCTCGCCACGGCAGCCACTGTCGCCGATCAGCACGACGCGGCGCGGCGTGCCGAGCGAGACGGTCGGCAGGTCGATGCGCCGGTCACCCAGGAAGACGCTGGCCGCCTCTCCTACCGGATAGCGTGCCTCGCAGACCGTCACGGCATCGAACTGGCCGCCCGGAGGCCGGCGGCGCGGCATCATCGTCGTGGAGACGCCGCCCACCGTTGACCGCAGGACCGGACACACCGTCGTCCGCTCCGCAACGCTGCGGACCATCGGCACGGGCTTTCCGTCACTGCCCTCCGCGAGCAGCACGAAAGCGAAGAAGTCGCGCGAGGCGGTCTGGGCCTGGGCGCCCTGGCTGACGAGAAAAAGAGCAAGAGCGATGCAGACGATACGCATGACGGCGAACTCCGAAGGAGTCCGTTGTATCGGCGGGACCGGCTTGCTCAACCGAAATCGGGCGGACGCCGCCCGGCCCACGGTCGTGCCTGCTCGAAGGCTGCGGCGGCCCTCAGCACCATGGCATCGGCAAGATGCCGACCGACGATTTGCAGTCCAACCGGCAGGCCGTCGGACGACCAGCCGGCCGGCACGCTGGCGGCGGGCTGGCCCGTCATGTTGAAGGGGAACATGGCCGGCATCCAGCAATCGTCCTCGACCGGCCGGCCGTCGATGGTGCCGGGCCCGTGCCGGTCGATGGCGAAGGGCAGCAACGGCGCGGTCGGAGTCAGCAGCAGGTCGTAGCGCTCCATGAACCGGCGCATTGCCTCGACGGCACGCTTGCGCTCGGTGATCGCGTCGGTGAACTGCTCCCATCGCCATTCGCTCGATATGAGGCCGCGCACCGGTGCCGACAATTCGGCCTCGCGACCGGCGGTCAGCTTGCGCAGCCCCGTGATGTCGCTTTCCAGCGTGATGAGTGCGCGCCGCGCCGCCACGAGTCCTCGCAGAGGTGCATCCACGGTTTCGACGGAGCAGCCGAGGCTCTCGAAGGTAGCAGCGGCGGCATCGGCCAGGGCACGCACCGCCGGATCGACCGGTACGTCTTCCCATTGCGGACAATAGGCGATCCGCAGATCGAGCCGGTCGACGGGCCGCGCCGCTGCGCACCAGTCGAGCCCTTCATCGGGCAGGGACCAGCGGTCGCGAGGGTCGGGCCCGGCCATGACCTGCATCATGAGGGCGGCGTCGGCGACGGAGCGCGCCAGCGGGCCAATATGCTCAATCGATTCCCAGCCCGACACGCCCGGCAGGTCGGGATCGCGGCAACCCGGCCAAACCGGCACGCGGCCCATCGAGGCCTTCATGCCGAACAGGCCGGTGAAGGCCGCCGGCAGGCGCACGGAGCCACCGCCATCGCTGCCGACCGCCAGAGGACAGACGCCAGCGGCGACAGTCGCGGCGGAGCCGGCACTCGATCCGCCGGGAGTCAGGTCGAGGTTCCACGGATTGCGCGTCGTGGGAAACAGCGGATTGTGACCGGTGGCGCTGTAGCCGAACTCCGCCGCATTGGTCTTGCCGATGACGATGGCGCCCGCCGCTTTCAGACGTTCGACGCAGACATCGTCCTGGTCCGGAACGAAGTCGACATAGAGGCGTGAGCCGAAGGTGGTGCGCAGGCCCTTGGTGAGTACGAGATCCTTGATGGCGACCGGAACGCCTGCAAGCGGTCCTGAGGTAGCTCCCCGCGCGAGATCCTGTTCGAGCGCCTGCGCGTCGGCGCGCGCCTGTTCCGGCGCCGGCGTGGAGAAAGCGCGGAGCCGTGGCTCGGTCGCCGCCATCGCTGCCAGGGCCGCTTCAACCGTCTCGACCGGCGAGACGGTACGCTTGGCAACAGCGGCCGCTATCTCGTGCGCCGGCTTGAAGAGGAAATCCCGCATCGACCGCCCCCAAGGTTCGGTCGGATAGTGCATCGGGGCCCAGACAACAAAAAGCCCCGCATTGCGGGGCTTCTGGTTCCGGGAATGGTGGGCGCACCAGGGCTCGAACCTGGGACAAGCTGATTAAGAGTCAGCTGCTCTACCAACTGAGCTATGCGCCCCCATTTCTGGGGTCATTGCCCGGAAGGCGGCGGCTATACCAAGGCTGTTCCGCCTTGTCGATAGACTCTTTTGAAGGAAATTTTGCAGGCCTGCTTACCGAGTCCGGGGGAGCTGGGCGTCACGATAGACATTGACCCCGATCAGCAGGCCGCAGGCGAACATCACAGACAGCAGCGCGGTGCCGCCGTTGCTGACCAGCGGCAGCGGCACGCCGACGACCGGCAGCATGCCCATCACCATCGCGGTGTTGATGAACATGTAGAGGAACAGCATCGCCGTGACGCCGAGCGCCAGCAGGCGGCCGAAATGGTGCTGGCTGCGGAAGGCGATGGAGAAGCCCCAGATCACGACCAGGCCGAACAGGCTGAGCAGCACGAAGGCGCCGGCCATGCCCCACTCCTCGACGAAGGTCGTGAAGATGAAGTCGGTCTGCTTCTCGGGCAGGAAGTTCAGCGACGACTGCGTGCCCTTCAGGAACCCCTTGCCGAACATGCCGCCCGAGCCGATGGCGATCTTCGACTGGGTGATGTGATACCCCGCGCCCAGCGGGTCGCGGTCGGGATCGAGGAAGGTGAGCACGCGCTTCTTCTGGTAGTCGTGCATCAGCGACCACGCGATCGGCAGGCAGGCCACCGCGCTGACCCCGGCCGCCAGGAACATCCAGATCCGCACACCGGCCACGAACAGCAGCGCCCCGCCGCCCATCAGCACCATCATCGCCGTGCCGAGGTCGGGCTGGACCATGACGAGGCCGACCACCGACAGGATCATGAAGAGGGGCGGCAGCGTATAGAGGAACTGGCCCGCCTGCTCGCGACGCAGGCCGTGATAGTAGCGCGCGATCACCAGGATCACCGCGACCTTGGCGATCTCCGAGGGCTGGATCTGCATCGGACCGATCACCAGCCAGCGTTGCGCGCCCATGCCGATCTTGCCGATGACGTCGACCGCCACCAGCATCAGCAGGGACACGATGTAGATCGGCCAGGCGAGCGTGAGCCAGACCTTGGGGTGGATCAGCGCTACCACCAGCATGAGGATGAGCGCCGAGCCGTAGCGCACCGCGTGACGCGCCGCCCACGGCTCGAACCGGCCACCGGCCGCCGAATAAAGCGCCAGGACGCCGATGCCGGCAATCGCCGACAGCACCAGCACGAGGCCCCAGTTGATGCGCCAAATCTTCTCGGCGAAGCCGACCGGCGCCGGCGCGTCGAGCGCCGTGCTGCTGCCCATCGCGGCGAGGCTCATCGCGACGCCATCTTCTTGAAGCGGTCGGTGCGGCGCGACGGGTCGCGCTTCATGGTCTCGACCAGCACGTCGCGGCCGATCGGGCCGGCGGTGGCGCCGCCCGCCTGCCCGTGCTCGACGATCACGGCGCAGGCATAGCGCGGATTGTCGACCGGCCCGTAACACACGAACAGCGCATGGTGGCGCAGGTGCCAGGGCAGCGAGGCCTGGGTGATACCCATCTCGCGCTCGCGCTCGGTGATGCGCTTGACCTGCGCGGTGCCGGTCTTGCCGGCGAACGTGAGCTCCGGCTGCTTCACGCGCAGCGCAGCCGCCGTGCCCAGGCTACCGTTCACCACGTCCGACATGCCCTGCCGGATGATCGCGAGATGCTGCGGGTTGAGCCGCAACGACGGCGCCGTCGGCTTGGTGCGCACCGCCGGCGGCGCCAGCTCCTCGCGCGGCGTCGCCTTGGCCAGCAGCAGGTTGGGCTGGACCTCGTAGCCGCCATTGGCGATGCGCGCCGTCATGATGGCGAGCTGCAACGGCGTCGCGGTCATGTAGCCCTGGCCGATGCCGAGGTTGAACGTGTCGCCGTGCTGCCAGGCCTTGCCGATCTTCTCCTGCTTCCACGCGCGGGTCGGCTGGTTGGCGGCCGATTCGCCCGGCAGGCCGAGCTCGCTCACCTTGCCGAAGCCTAGTCGCTGCGCCATGTCGCTCACGCGGTCGATGCCGGCACGACGCGCCGCCTCGTAGAAGAAGCAGTCGCATGAACAGGCGATGGCTTCGGTCACATTTGTCGAGCCGTGGCCACCCTTCAGCCAGCAATGGAACTTGATCTTTCCCAGCTCGAGGTAGCCAGGGCACGGCAGGCGGGTCCACGGATCGATCGCCTTGGACTCGAGCGCCGCCAGCGCCGTCACCATCTTGTAGGTCGAGCCCGGCGGATAGACGCCGGCAATCGCCTTGTTGTGCAGGGGCCGCTCGGGATTATCGAGCAGGTCGCGCCATTCGGTCTGCGTGATGCCGCGCGCGAAGGTCGAGGGATCGAAGCCCGGCGTCGAGACCATGGCGATCACGTCGCCGGTGATGACGTCGAGCACGACGACGGAGCCGCTCTGGTGCTCCTTCATCTTCTCGGCAGCGAAGCGCTGGATGTCGAGATCGATGGTCAGCAGCGCGTTGGCGCCGGGCTGGCCCTCGGTACGATCGAGTTCGCGCACGACGCGGCCGACGGCATTGACCTCGACCTGGACGGCGCCGGCGCGGCCGCGCAGGTCGTCCTCGAACGAGCGCTCGACGCCCTTCTTGCCGAACCGCATGGTCGCGAGCTGCAGCACCGGATCGTCGCGGCCGGCGAGATCCTCATCGGCGACGCGGCCGGTGTAGCCCACGATGTGGCTCATCAGGTCGCCTTCGGGATAGTCGCGCGACTGGCCGAGGTCGATGAACACGCCGGGCAGGTCGGGCGCGTTGAACTCGATCCGCGCCACTTCCTCCCAGCCGAGATTTTCGCGCACGACGATGGGCTGCGCGTTGCGGCTGCGGCGCAGCTCGCGCAGCAGACGGGCTTTGTCGGCATCGCCCAGAACCAGGATTTGGTCGAGGCGCTCCACCAGCACGTCGGCGCCGCGGCCGCGATCCGACGCCGCCATGACGCGGAAATTGTTGCGGTTGACCGCGAGCGGAACGCCGCCGCGATCGAAGATCAGCCCGCGCGACGGCGGCAGGAGCCGCATGCTGATGCGGTTCTCGTCCGCGAGCGTAGCGAAACGGTCGGTCTCAACGACCTGGAGCTGGTAGAGGCGGCCGGCCAGCGCGGTCAGCAGCACCGCCTGCGCACCGCCCAGCACGAGGGCGCGGCGCGTGAAGAGCCCGCTGCGCTCGCCATCGCCCTTCCTGAAGTGCTTCATGACGTCGTCTCGCCCGGCCGTGCCGAGCCGCGCGACAGTTCGGGCACGTTCAGCGGATCGCGGGCACGCACGCGCGCCAGCAGCGGGGCCAGGAGCGGATAGATCACGATCACGACGATATACTGCAATATTGCCGGCACGGGATCGATGGGCACCCAGGTCCAGAGCGTCGTGAAGGCCCAGACCAGCGCCACGAAGCCCCAGCACAGGATGCAGAAGCCGATCCACTGGAACAGGAAGGGCACGCCCACCAGATAGCGGCGATTGGCCATGACCGCGGCCCGGACCAGGATGAAGCCCAGGGCGCTGACGCCCACCGGGGCGCCCGGGCCGCCTAGCAGCAGGTCGAGCAGGATCCCCATGACGAGCAGCAGCAGGCCCGGCAGCCGCTCGGGCGTGGCCAGGCTGAACTGGAAGACCACCAGCACTGGCAGGAGCGGCAGGGCGCCCGAAAGGTAGGGCGCGCGCAGCGGCGCCAGGGTCAGCAGGACGAAGAACAGCAGCACGGTGCCGGGAAGCGCCGCGCGGCCCCAGCGGTCGAGGATGGCGAGCGTACTGTCGGCCCGCATGTCAGCGCACCCGTACGCCGGCCGGCGGCGCTGCGGGGGCCGGCGTGCCCGAGCCTGCCCCGACCAGGCCGGTGACGCCATAGTCGACGACCCTCACGAATTCGAGCCGTGAGAAATCGGTGAAGGGCCGGACGCGCACGGTCCCCTCGCTGGTCTCGACCACCTCGCCGACCGGGATGCCGACGGGAAAACTGCCGCCGTGGCCCGAGGTCACGATGCGGTCGCCGGTCTGCACGCCGGCGATGCTCTGCAACAGGGTGAGGCGCAGCCGGGGTGAATTATCGCCGGCCAGGATGGCCCGCTCCCGCGTGCGCTCGACCAGCACCGGCAGGCGCGAATTGACGTCGGTCACGAAGAGGACGCGCGAGCTGTTCTCGCCGACCTCGGCGATGCGGCCGGCCAGGCCCTCGCCGGTGACCACGGCCTGGCCCGACGCGACGCCGACCCGCCGGCCGACATTCAGCAACGCGCCGCGCATATAGGCGCCGACGCTGTCGCCCACGAGGCGGGCGGTGATGAAGGAGGCTTCGGGTCCCTCGCGGAACTTGGCGAGCCCGCGCAGGCCCTCGTTCTCGTTCTCGAGGCGCCGCGCCGCGGTCTGCCAGGCGAGCAGGCGGGCATTCTCCTCGCGCAGCCGGGCGTTCTCCTCGCGCAGCGAAGCGAATTCACGGAGATCGGCGATGGCACGGTTGGCATAGGCGACCGGCCGGGCGATGGCCTCCAGGACGGGACTCACCACATCGAGTGCCACGACGCGGGCATGCTCGACCAATACGGTGTCGGCCTTGCCGACCAGCATCACGCCGAAGGCGACGATCACGAGCAGGCCGAGGGCAAAGCGCTGCACCACCGTGCGCACCGTGCCAGCGACTACCTCGAAGTCGTCCCGAATCGCCATTTCCTGCCCATACTAACCCAAGAGGGCGGCGGCGTAGCCTGTTAGTACATCGACGAAAGGACGCCGCGCAGTCGTACGATGTTCTCGACAGCATGGCCCGTGCCAAGGGCCACGCAGAGCAGCGGATCCTCGGCCACCGAGACCGGCAAGCCGGTAGCCTGGCGCAGCACGGTGTCCATGTTGGCTAGCAGCGCACCGCCACCCGTGAGCACGATGCCCTTGTCGACGATGTCGGCCGCCAGTTCCGGCGCGGTGTTCTCCAGCGCGACCTTCACGGCCTCGACGATGGCGCTCACCGGCTCCTGGAGGCTCTCGGCGATCTGCCGCTCGGTGATCACCAGTTCCTTCGGCACGCCGTTCATCAGGTCGCGGCCCTTGATCTCCATCGTACGGCCCTCGCCGTCGTCCGGCGGGCAGGCAGAGGCGATGGTCTTCTTGATGCGCTCGGCCGAGCTCTCGCCAACCAGGAGGTTATGGTTGCGGCGGATATAGGCGATGATCGCCTCGTCCATCTTGTCGCCGCCGACGCGCACGGAGCGCGGATAGACGATGCCGCCCAGCGAGAGCACGGCCACCTCGGTGGTGCCGCCGCCGATGTCGACGACCATCGAGCCCGTGGGCTCGGTCACCGGCAAGCCGGCGCCGATCGCCGCCGCCATCGGCTCCTCGATCAGCCAGACCTTGCGGGCGCCGGCGCTCTCGGCCGATTCCTGGATGGCGCGGCGCTCGACGGCGGTGGAGCCGGAGGGCACGCAGACCACGATCTGCGGATGGGCGAAGCTGCGCCGATTGTGCACCTTCGAGATGAAGTGCTTGATCATCGCCTCGGCGACTTCGAAGTCGGCGATGACGCCGTCGCGCAGCGGGCGGATCGCCTGGATGTTGCCGGGGGTACGGCCCAGCATCATCTTGGCCTCCTCGCCGACGGCAAGCACCTGACGCTTGCCGGTCTGCGTGGTGAGAGCCACGACCGACGGCTCGTTGAGAACGATGCCCCGACCCTTCACGTAGACCAGCGTGTTCGCCGTACCGAGGTCGATGCCCATGTCCGCCGAAAATAGCCCGATGACGCGCGACAGCATTGAGTTAAGTCTCTGTAATTACGGCGAAAAATCTTGATTTCTTGGCGCCATTCCGAGGTCCGGCGCCGGAGGTGCGACCGGGTTTAGACCGGCAGGGCAATGCTCGCAAGGCGATTCAAACCGTTAGAACGATGGTCACGGTTTGTGCCTATTCGCGATTCGCCGCGACTGAACATGCGCACCACAAGCGCGTTACGCGCTCGCCAGCCGGCGCTCCTGCCCTTCGAGCCAGGCCACGACATCGGCGCGGCGGCCCGCCTCGATGTGCGCCCATTGGTGCGACTTCAGCTCCTCGCCGCGGCCCGAGCGCCAGTATTCCTTGACGACGAGCATCGTCCACGGCGCGGCGCCGGTCTTGCGCCCCGTCGTGACCTCGACGGTGAAGCCGTGGCTGGCGCCGGCGTAGGAGTGTCGCTCGCGCTGCCAGTCGACGCCGTCGATATTCCACGAGGTCCGCGGCATGCGCGAAGTGCCGGGTTCCAGCAGGCGATCGACGATGCGGAAGAACGACGCGTCGCCGATCTTCCGCACCTCACAGGCCCATCAACTTGGCGATGGTGTTGCGCTGGATATCGTTGGTGCCGCCGCCGATCGAGCCGACCCGCACGTCGCGGAACAGGCGCTGGATGTCGTGCGCCATCGTGTAGCCGGCGCCGCCCATGATCTCCATGGCGAGGTGGGCGCATTTGAACTCGCCGTCGGTGCCCTGGATCTTGGCGATCGCCGTCTCCTCGACAGGATCGAGGCCGGCATCGAGCATGTCGGCCAGGCGATAGGTCAAAGCCTGCGTCGTGCGCAGCAGGATCCGCATGTCGGCGAACTTGTGCTGGATCGCCTGGAACTTCGAGATCGGCTGGCCGAACTGGATGCGCTCCTGAGCGAAGCGCTTGGCATACTCGATGGCGAAATGCATGTTGCCGCAGGCCTGCGCCGCGAGACACAACCGCTCGAGGTTCAGCCCCTTCATCAAGCCGGACCAACCGCGATTCTCCTCGCCGATCACATGGTCGGCCGGCACGAATACGCCGTCGAAGAAGATCTCGTTGGCATGCGTGGTCCGGCGGCCGAGCGCCGGCAGCGGCTTCATCGTGAGTCCGGCGGCGCGCGCATCGACCCAGAAGAGCGTCACGCCCTTGTGCCGCGCCTCGCTGTCGGTCTTGGCCACCACCATCAGATAGTCCGCGACATGGGCCGCGCTGATGTAGAGCTTCTGGCCAGTGATCCGATAGCCGTTGCCGTCCCGCACCGCGCGCGTCTTGATGCCCGACGCATCCGAGCCGGTGTCGGGCTCGGAGAGCGCGAAAGCCGACTTCAGTTTGCCGGCGCAGATCTCCGGCAGATAGCGCCGCCGCAGATGCTCGCCCGCCGTGAGCTGCAGGTGCATGCCGCCATAGACTACTGTCGGCAGATAGAGCGAGGACGCGCCGCTGTAGTGACGCGCCAGCGCCTCCACCAGCACGACAAGATCCTTGCGGCTGCCGCCCATGCCGCCATAGGCCGGATCGTAGGGCAACGCCATGTAACCCGCTTCCGCCAGCGCATCGAACGCCGCGTGCGGGAAAGCCGACTCCTCATCGAGCTTGCGGATGTCTTCCGGCGGCAGCACACGCGCCAACAACTCGGCGACGTTGCGCCGGATCAGGACCTGCTCATCGGTCAGGCCGAATTCGTCGAGGGAGCTCATCTACTTCGGCTTCGTGTCCTGACGGTACAGGTAATAGGCGTAACCGCCGGCGGCAGCGAGGGCCACGAGGCCTAGGATCTCGAAGGGCGACATGATCAGTCGAACACCACGACGCCGCGCGCGACTTCGCCCGCCATCATGCGCTTGAAGCCCTCGTTGATCTCTTCGAGCTTGTAGGTGCGGCTGATCAATCCGTCGATGTTCAGGCGCTTGTTCATGTAGTGGTCGACCAGCACTGGGAAATCGAGGTCGGGCCGCACCGAGCCGTAGAAGGTGCCGCTCATCGTCTTCTCGGCAAACACCATCATCATCGGCGAATATTGCGCCCGCGCCGTCGCGGCGGCGATGCCGACCGCGACGCCGTGCCCACCCGGCGCCAGCGCGTCGAAGGCCAGCGCCTGCGTGGGGCCGATCGAGACCGCGTCGAAGGAGTAGTCGACGCCGAGGCCACCGGTGATCTCCTTCACCTTCTTCACCGGATCGTTGTCGGTCGCGGTGTTGACGGTGTGCGTCGCGCCGAAGGTCTTCGCCATCTCGAGCTTGTTGTCGAGGATGTCGGCCGCGATGATCTTGCTGGCGCCCGAGAGCATGGCGCCCTGCACGGCATTGAGTCCGACGCCGCCGCAGCCGATCACCAGCACGGTCGAACCGGCCTCGATCTTGGCGTGGCGCGTCACCGCGCCGACGCCGGTCGCCACGCAGCAACCGACCAGGGCCGCCTGCGGCCAAGGCATGTCCTTGCGGATCGGGATCACCATCTCCTCCGGCACCACGACTTCTTCCGCGAAGGTGCCGATGCGGGCCATCTGATTGATGCCCTCACCCTTGTGCTTGAGCCGTAATGTGCCGTCGTACTGCGAGCCCGGCGGCACCGAGGCGCGGCCGATGCAGAGCACGGTGCGGCCCTGGGTGCAGTAGCGGCAGCGGCCGCAATGGGGACGGAACGAGAAGATCACATGGTCGCCCGGCTTCACCGTGGTGACGCCCGGGCCGCATTCGAAGATCTCGCCGGCGGCCTCGTGGCCGGGCACGATCGGCATCGGCGAGGGCCAGTCGCCGTTCATGATGTGCCAGTCGCTCTGGCAGACGCCCGACGCCTTCATCTTCACGCGGACTTCCATCGCCTTGGGCGGGTCGAGCTCGCACTCGACGACCTGCAGCGGCTCGTTGGGCTTGAACAGAACGGCGGCTTTCATGTTTTTCCTCCCGAAGCGTTGCCGGCACTATATCATCGCGCAATGAGCAAAACCCTCCTGATCACCGGCGGCGCCTCGGGCATCGGCGCCGAGACCGCCCGCCAGGCCGCCACGCGCGGCTACGGCATCGCCATCAACTACCGGACCCGCGACGCACAAGCGAAGAAGGTCGTGGCCGACATCGAGGCCAAGGGCGGCAAGGCGATCGCCCTGCCCGGCGACATGGCGCGAGAGGCCGACATCGTGCGGCTGTTCGAGGAGACCGAGAAGGCGCTGGGCCCGATCACCCATCTGGTGAACAGCGCCGGCACCAACGGCAAGCGCGGCCGGGTCGATGAGTACGACGCCGAGGTGCTCGCCAATCTCTTCGCGACCAACGTCACCGGCCTGATGCTGTGTTGCCGCGAGGCGGCCCGGCGCATGTCGATCAGGAACGGCGGCAAGGGCGGCGCGATCGTCAACGTCTCGTCGATGGCGGCGACGCTCGGCGGACGGCTGGGCTCCTCGGCCTATGCTGCCAGCAAGGGCGCGGTCGACGCCTTCACCAAGGGCTTCGCCCGCGAGGTGGCGGCCGAGGGCATCCGCGTGAACTCGCTGCGGCCTGGCATGGTGCTGACGGAGATGACCGAGGGACGGTTGAAGGACGCGGCGTTCCGAAGCAGTATCGAAGCCTCGATCCCAATGCGGCGCGTCGGCAAGTCGGCCGAGATCGCCGAGGCGGTGTTGTGGCTGCTGTCGGACGACTCTTCTTTCATTACCGGCGCGATGCTCGATGCATCGGGCGGTGGATACATCATCTAGGCGCGTTCACATTCGCGCCCCAAGGAAGGGCAAGAAAAAAGGCGCCGGGTTTCGGCGCCTTTATCCTTTCTGAACCGCGCGGGCTCTCGCGCTTGATTACAAGCGCTGCCGCCCGCCGGCGTCCAAGGCGCGCTAGTTGCGCGCCTTGTCCACCAAGGCCTTTTCCTTGATCCACGGCATCATGGCGCGGAGCTTCTCGCCGATCTCTTCGATCGGGTGCTCCGACATGCGCTTGCGCGTGGCCTTGAAGGAAGCCTGGTTGACCTTATTCTCCAGCATCCAGTCGCGGGCGAAGCGGCCCGACTGGATGTCTTCGAGGACGCGCTTCATCTCGGCCTTGGTCTCGGCGGTCACGATGCGCGGGCCGGTCTTGTACTCGCCGTACTCGGCGGTGTTGGAGATCGAGTAGTTCATGTTGGCGATGCCGCCCTCGAAGATGAGGTCGACGATCAGCTTCACTTCGTGCAGGCACTCGAAGTACGCCATCTCCGGCGCGTAGCCCGCCTCGACCAGCGTCTCGTAGCCGGCCTTGATCAGCTCGACGAGGCCGCCGCACAGGACGACCTGCTCGCCGAACAGGTCAGTCTCGCACTCTTCCTTGAACGAGGTCTCGATGGTGCCGGCGCGACCGCCGCCCACCGCCGACGAATAGCTCAGCGCGATCTCGAGCGCGTTGCCCGAGGAGTTCTGCGCGACCGCCACCAGGCAAGGCACGCCGCCGCCGCGCACATACTCGGAGCGCACGGTGTGGCCGGGGCCCTTCGGCGCGATCATGAACACGTCAAGATCGGCGCGCGGCGTCAGCAGGTTGAAGTGGACGTTGAGGCCGTGCGCGAAGGCCAGCGCCGCGCCCTGCTTCATGTTGCCGTCGAGGTCGGCGTTGTAGATGTCCGACTGCAGCTCGTCTGGGGTCAGCATCATCACGATGTCGGCCCACTTGGCGCCCTCGGCCGGCGTCATGACGGTGAAGCCGGCGCCCTCAGCCTTCTTGATTGTGGCGGAGCCGGCCTTGAGAGCGATACGGACGTCCTTCACACCCGAATCACGGAGGTTCATGGCGTGGGCATGGCCCTGGCTGCCGTAACCGACGATCAGGACCTTCTTGCCCTTGATCAGGTTCACGTCAGCATCACGATCGTAGTAGACACGCATTGGGGCCATTCCTCCTGGCAGTGCACTTCTTGCAAAGAACGGGGGTTAGTAGACAACCCGGCCCATAAAAACCAGCCTCGAATCCCGCCTTATCGCATGTCCACCCTGCGCTTCTACATATGGTATGCGTGGGTCGAGGCCACCCAAGCCCCCGTCCGTCTCCGAGGAAAGCCCGATATGTCTACTCTTCGCTCCACGCCCGTTTTCGCGGCTCTGGCACTCGCGCTGGTTGCCTGTTCCCAGCCCTCCGATGCGCCGACCAACCCGGCCACACCGATGCCGGGCATCGACTACGCTGTGGAGAATTCGACGATGCACGGGGCTGCGCGGGCGATGCGCAACCACACCTGGCTGTGGACCCGCGGCCCCGGCCCGGTCCAGATCCACTATTCGACGGCGGACGGCCGCGACCTCGTCTGGATGGTCGGCCAGCGCCGCATCTTCCAGGGCCAGTGGACGGTCGAGAACACCAGCGATTCGAGCGGCCAGCAGATCACCCAGATCTGCCTGCGCTACCCGGGCGTGAACTACGGTGGGCTGAGCGCCACCCCGACCTGCCGTCCGGCCGGCACCTTCCTGGGCGAGGTCCAGCAGCGCGAGGGCGGCGACCCCCTGCAGATGAACGGCCGCACCCAGGCGCTGTTCGTGATCGACAAGCCGCCGGCCAACCTGGCCGAGATCGAGGGCCGCGTCGCCTCGATCAAGGGCCTGTCGAACTACTAGCGGTCGAGCGCCAGCTTCAGGCCCAGCAGCGCCAGCGCGCCGCCCATGAACCGGTCGAGCCACAGCTTGGTTCGCCGGTAGAAGGCGCGCGCGGTCTGGCCCGAGAAGAGCAGCGCCAGGAGCGCGAACCAGCAGAACTCGTTGATCGCCACGATGGTGAGCACCGTGGCGTCCATCCAGGCGGGCGGCTGGGCAGGCAGAAGCGAGACGAAAATGCTGCCCATGAACACCATGACCTTGGGATTGCTGAGCTGCAGCAACAGCGCCTTCAGGAAGCCCTGCCAGGCACCCGCGCGCACTACTGAAGGGTCGGCCTCCGGCAGCGGCGCGCCGGCATGACGCAGCAGCATGAAGGCGAGATAGAGCAGGTAGATTGCGCCGCCGATGCGGAAGGCGGCGTAGAGCCATTCGAAACGCGCGAACAGGATCTGCAGGCCGTAGAGCGCGGCGGCCGCCCAGGCGAGCGCGCCCAACATCATGGCGAAGGCGGCCAGCAGGCCGGCGCGGCGGCCCGAGACCGCCGCCGTCTGGATGACGAGCACCGTCGACGGGCCCGGGCTCGCCACCGCAAGCAGATGGACGACCGCTAGCCCGGCAAGGGCCGCGACGTACTCCACGCCTAGAGCGCCTCGCCGCCGCGCGACATGGCGACGATGCCGGTGCGGCCGACATCGACCAGGCCCAAGGTCTCCATCAGGCCGATGAAGGTCTGGACCTTGTCGCTGTTGCCGGTGACCTCGAAGACGAAGGAATCGGACTTGGCGTCGATCACCTTGGCGCGGAACACGTCGGCCAGGCGCAGCGCCTCGACCCTCTTCTCCCCAACGCCCTTCACCTTAACGAGCGCCAGTTCGCGCTCGATGTGCGGGCCCTCGACCGTGAGATCGCGCACGCGATAGACCGGCACGAGACGGTCGAGCTGCGCCTTGATCTGCTCGATGATCATCGGCGTGCCCTTGGTCACAATGGTGATGCGCGACTGGCTTTCCTTCGCGTTGGTCTCCGCGACGGTCAGGCTCTCGATATTGTAGCCGCGGCCGGAAAACAGGCCGACCACGCGCGCGAGAATGCCCGGCTCGTTGGCCACCAGGACGGAGATGGTATGGGCGACGATAGCGGAATCCTTGCTCACACCAGCACCATGCCTTCTTCCGACACCTTCGCGGACTGCTTGTCGTCCGGACCCAGCAGCATCTCGTTATGCGCCGCACCCGAGGGGATCATCGGGAAGCAGTTCTCCTTCTCGTCGACGATGACGTCGACGATGACCGGATGCTTCAGCTCGATCATCTCCTTGATGGTGTCGTCGAGCTTATCCGGGTCCTCGCAGCGCAGGCCCTTGGCGCCGAACGCATCGGCGACCTTCACGAAGTCGGGCAGCGACTCGGAATAGCTCTCCGAGTAACGGCCGCCATGCAGCAGCTCCTGCCACTGGCGAACCATGCCCATGTAGTGGTTGTTCAGCACGAAGATCTTCACCGGCAGGCGATACTGCGCCGCCGTCGAAAGCTCCTGGATGTTCATCAGGATCGAGGCTTCGCCCGCCACGTCGATGACCAGCGCCTCGGGATGGGCAATCTGCACGCCCAGCGCCGCCGGGAAGCCGTAGCCCATGGTGCCGAGGCCGCCCGAGGTCATCCAGCGGTTGGGCTGCTCGAACTTCAGGAACTGCGCCGCCCACATCTGGTGCTGGCCCACTTCGGTGGTGATGTAGTGGTCCTTGTCCTTGATGTGGTGATAGAGGCGCTCGAGCGCGTATTGCGGCTTGATCACCTTGTTGTTCGGCTTGTAGGCGAGACAGTTGCGCGCACGCCAGGAGTCGATCTGCTCCCACCACGCCTTCAGCGCCTTCTGGTCGACCTTGGGCTGCTTCGCTTTCCAGACCTTGAGCAGCTCTTCCAGCACGACACCGGCATCGCCCACGATGGCGAGGTCGACATGGACGTTCTTGTTGATCGACGACGGATCGATGTCGACGTGGATCTTCTTCGAGCCCGGCGAGAACTTCGTGAGATTGCCGGTGATGCGGTCGTCGAAGCGCGCGCCGATGTTGATCATCACGTCGCAGCCGTGCATCGCCAGGTTGGCTTCGTAGGTACCGTGCATGCCCAGCATGCCGAGGAACTGCTTGTCCGACGCCGGGAAGGTGCCGAGGCCCATCAGCGTGTTGGTGACCGGATAGCCCGTGAGATGCACCAGCTGGGTCAGCAGCTTCGAGGCCTTGGGGCCGGCATTGATGATGCCGCCGCCGGCATAGAACACCGGGCGCTTGGCATGAGCGATCATCTCGATCGCCTGCTCGATCTTCTTCGGATCGGGCTTGGTCTGCGGCCGGTAGCTCTTGTGCGTCACCGCGACCTTGGGCGGCGCCACGTACTCGTGCTTGTTCATCAGCACGTCCTTGGGCAGGTCGATGACGACCGGGCCCGGACGGCCGGAGCGCGCCACGTAGAAGGCCTCGTGGACCGAACGGGCGAGATCGCCCACCGACTTCACCAGGTAATTGTGCTTGGTGCAGGGGCGCGTGATGCCGGTCGTGTCGGCTTCCTGGAAGGCGTCGTTGCCGATCAGGTGGGTCGGCACTTGGCCGGTCAGGCAGACGATCGGGATCGAATCCATCAGCGCGTCGGTGAGGCCGGTCACGGCATTGGTCGCGCCGGGGCCCGAGGTCACCAGCACCACGCCGACCTTGCCGGTCGACCGGGCATAACCCTCGGCCGCGTGCACGGCCGCCTGCTCGTGGCGCACTAGGATGTGGCGCAGCCGGTTCTGCTTGAAGATCGAATCGTAGATCGGAAGGACGGCGCCGCCGGGATAGCCGAAGACGACCTCGACTTCCTCGTCGATCAGGGCTTTCACCAACAGATCGGCGCCGGTCGTGGCGGACTCCTCGGGCTTCATCACAGCGGTCTCCTTCTGACAAATGTGCCGCAAAACGGGTGTTTTGCGGCGCGGCGGAACATAGGGACCGGGTTTGGGTCGGTCAATCGAAAAAGACCGAAACGCAAAGTTTCAGGCATCCAGATTGTCCAAATATTTCTCAATCTCGCCCAAAGCTTGATCCCCCCTCGGGTCCAACACCAGATCTGGCGTCATCTGGTGCCGGAACCACGTCATCTGGCGTTTGGCGTACTGGCGCGTATGGTCGATGCCGACTCTCCGCACGTCCTGCAGCGTCATGTCCCCTCGGAAATGGCGAAAGAATTCGGGGGCGCCATGCGCCTTGAGGCCCGGCCAGGCCGGATCCGGATGCCGGTCGAACACGGCGCGCGCCTCGACCTCCACGCCTTGGGCCAGCATGACGTCGAAGCGGCGCTCGATTCGCTCCCGCAGCCAGGCGCGGTCGGGCGACAGCAGGACCGTGGCGAACCGCCAGGGCGCCGCCGAGGGCTCGCCCGCCTGCCACTGGCTCAGGGGACGTCCCGTGGCCTGCCAGACCTCCCAGGCGCGCACATGGCGCTGGCGGTCACCCGGCTCCAGCCGCTCGACGATGGCGGGATCGTGCTGCGCCAGGCGGGTGCGAAAAGCGTCAGGACCCAGCGCCGCCCAGTCGGCGTTGGCCTGCTCGCGCAACTCTGGCGACGCCTCAGGAATGGGCGAGATGCCCTGCATCAGGGTACGCAAATAGAGGCCCGAACCGCCGCACAGGATGGGCACGCGCCTCGCAGCGAACGCCCGCTCAATCTCGGCCGACGCCATTGCGCGCCATCTTGCGGCCGACACGGTCTCGCCGAGCGGCAACACGCCGTAGAGCGCATGCGGCGCCCTCGCCCGCTCCTCGGCGCTGGGCTGCGCCGTCAGGATCGGGAAGGCGTCGTAGGTCTGCATCGCATCGGCATTGATCACCGTGCCGCAGCGGCGTTCGGCGAGCGCGAGCGCCAGCGCCGACTTGCCGCTGGCGGTCGGTCCGGCGACGACGATGATGGGGACTTGCGTGAGCGAAACCATGAGCCGGCGCACTGTTTGCAAATCCGCGACCCCGCCGCTAGAGCCGGGGCGTGAAAAACGTCCTCGTCCTGATCTCCAATCCCGCCCGTCCCGCCGTGACCGACGCCGTCGTCGCGGCCGCCGTCGAGGCCCTGAAGAAGCACGGCGCCACCGTGGGCGCCCCTTCATGGCTGGCCGACGGCATCGCCTGCGACCTGCCCTTCGACGGCACGGCCGCGCCGCCCAGCCTGCCCGGTGTCGACGCGGTCATCCTCGGCGCCGAGGGCCGGCGCAAGAAGCTGCTCGTCGCGGACATGGAATCGACCATGATCCACAACGAGATGCTCGACGAGTTGGCCGACTTCCTGGGCCTGCGCGAGAAGATCGCCGGCATCACGGCGCGCGCCATGAACGGCGAGACCGATTTCGCCGGGGCGCTCGAGGAGCGGGTCGGGCTGCTGAAGGGCCTGCCCGTGAGCAAGCTCGACGAGGCCGCGACGCGTATCCGCTATATGCCGGGCGGCGCCACCCTGATCGCGACCATGAAGAAGCACGGCGCCTGCTGCGCACTGGTCTCCGGCGGCTTCACCTACTTTACAGCCATGGTGCGCCAGGTGCTGGGCTTCGACCTCGACGCCGCCAACGTGCTGGAACATGACGGCACGTCACTGGCCGGCACGGTCGGCCGTCCCATCCTCGGCAAGGAAGCCAAGCTCACGACCCTGCAGCGGCTCGCCGGCGAGCGCGGCATCACCATCGCCGACGCCGTCAGCGTGGGCGACGGCGCCAACGACCTGCCGATGCTCAAGGCCGCCGGCCTCGGCGTCGCCTTCCACGCCAAGCCGGCAGTGGCGGCCGAGGTGCCGGCCCGCATCGACCATGGCGATCTCACTGCCCTGCTGTACCTGCAGGGCTATCGCCACAGCGACTTCGACGAGAGGAAAGACCCATGACCGACGTGCAGCAGATTATTCTCGCCAAGCGCCCCGAGGGCGACGTCACCGCGGACTGCTTCCGCTCAGAGACTGTCACTCTCCCCGCGCTGGCCGACGGCCAGATCCTGGTCGCGCAGCGCTTCCTGTCGCTCGATCCCTACATGCGGCCGCGCATGACCGAGCTGCGCTCCTACACACCGCCCTTCGAGCTCGACAAGCCGCTGACCGGCGGCTCGGTCGGCGAGGTGGTCGAGTCGAAGAACTCGCGCTACGCCAAGGGCGACACCGTGATGGGCATGCTGAACTGGGCCACGCACACGGTCCATGATGGCAAGGGCCTGCGCAAGATCGACCCGGCGGGCATTCCCCTGTCGGCCTATCTCGGCGTGCTGGGCATGCCGAGCTTCACCGCCTGGTACGGCATCAAGCACATCTGCAAGCCCAAGGCGGGCGAGACCGTGTTCGTCTCCGCCGCGACCGGCGCGGTCGGTCAGGTGGCCGGCCAGCTGGCCAAGCTGGCGGGCGCCCATGTCGTGGGTTGTGCCGGCGACGAGCAGAAGTGCCAGTGGGCGGTGCGCGAGGCGGGCTACGATGCCTGCTTCAACCACAAGACCGAACGCGATGTCGGCGCGGTGCTCGACAAGCTCTGCCCCAAGGGCATCGATGCCGACTTCGAGAATGTCGGCGGCAAGATCTTCCACGCCGTCTTCGCACGCTTGAACAATTTCGGCAGGGTCGCCTTCTGCGGCGCCATCTCGGAATACCAGGACGCCACGCCGATCGCCGGCCCGGAGAAGATGTTCACCATCGTCCAGCGCCGCCTCACCCTGCAGGGCTTCATCGTCTCCGACCACGTGGCCCTGATGGGCGACTTCGTGAACGAGGTCGGCGGGCTGGTGGCGTCAGGCAAGCTCAAGAGCCGCGAGACGGTGATCGACGGCCTCGCCAAGGCGCCGGAGGCCTTCATGGGCCTGCTGAAGGGCGAGAACTTCGGCAAGCTGGTGGTGAGGGTCGGCTGACCGCGCTCCCTCGGGACAACAAAAAAGGCCGCGCACTGCGCGGCCTTTTTCTTGTCTGGTTGGCTCCGGCTACTTCTGCAGCCGCAGCGCAGCGAATCGCGGGTCGCCCTGGCGTTCGACGAAGAGGAGCACGGAGCGCTTCTTCTGCTGCTGTAGCTTCGTCACGAGATCGGTGACCTCCTGCGGCGTCGTCACCGGCTTCTGGTCGACCTCGAGGATGACGTCGCCGGCCTGGAGCTGCTTCTCAGCGGCCGGGCTGTTGGGCGTCACCTTGGTGACGATCACGCCCTTCACCTGGTCGGAGAGGCCATAGCGCTCGCGCAGCTGGTCGGTGACCTTCTGCAGGGTCAGGCCGAGCTGCTCGATAGTCGAGGTCACCGGCTGGTCGGGCTCGGCCGGCTTCTTCGAACCCTGCGCCGAAGTGTTCTGCTTCTCCGCCTCTTCCTGCTCGCCGACCCGGAGCTTCAGCGGCACTTCCTTGCCGCCACGCCAGACGACGACGTCGACGGTGTTGCCCACCCGCGCATTGGCGACGATCTTCGGGAAGCGGCGCAGGTCGAGCACGTCCTGGCCGGCGAACGAGATGATGATGTCGTTGCGCTTCAGGCCCGCCTTGGCGGCCGGGCCGTCGGCCGTGACATTGGCCACCAGCACGCCGCGGGCGCGGTCGAGGCCGAAAGAGTCGGCGATGTCGTCGGTGACGCTCTGGTAGCTGACGCCGATCCAGCCGCGCTTGACCTTGCCGAACTCGCGCAGCTGGTCGGCGACCTGCTTCACGAGGTTCGACGGGATCGAGAAGGCCAGACCCGCATTGGTACCGGAGGGCGAGTAGATCGCGGTGTTAACGCCGATCACCTCGCCGTCGGTGTTGAACAGCGGGCCGCCCGAGTTGCCCTTGTTGATGGCGGCGTCGGTCTGCAGGTAGTCGTCGAGCGAGTCGTTCAGCGAACGACCGCGCGCGGAGATGATGCCGGCCGTCACCGAATGGCCCATGCCGAACGGATTGCCGATGGCGATCACCCAGTCGCCGACCTTCGACTTGTCCGAATCGCCCCACTTCACCGCCGGCAGCGGCTTCTTGTTGGGCGGCTCGACCTTGAGCAGCGCGAGGTCGATGCGGCTGTCGGAGCCGACCAGCTTGGCCTTGAGCTGGGTGTCGTCACGGAAGATGACCGTGATGTCCTCGGCGCCCTGGATCACGTGGTTGTTGGTGACGATGTAGCCTTCGCCGTCGATCACGAAGCCGGAGCCCAGCGACTGGCCACGGCGCTTCTGCTGCTCCTCGCCGCCGCGCTTGTCGAAGAACTCCTTGAAGAGCTCCTCGAAGGGCGAGCCGGGTGGAAGCTGCGGCATGTCGCGCAGGCGCGGGCCCTGCTGGGGCACGTTCTGCGTGGTGGTGATGTTGACGACGGTCGGCATCAATTTGTCGACCAGCTCGGAGAAGCTCTCTGTCGGCTGGCGGGCCCAGACAGGCTCCGCCGCGACGAGACCGAGCGACGCAATCGCCGCGAGAACGGCGCCTCTGAAGTAGCCTTGAAAATCGCCTAGAATCACGACCGACCTCCAACGGCGCTCAAGGCCAAACGGTCGGTACGGCCGGCGCCGCGCGTTAGAGTTACTGTCTACCTGCGGGCCGATTGTGGCGCAAATAAAGAGGTCGTTATCGAGCCCGGTTTTGCTGGGCTTTTCGGGTACCGCCAAAAAGAAACCGGCGGCGTGGCAGGAGTGCCACAGCCGCCGGTTCGGTACGGTATTTGCCGGTCGCTACTTCTTCGGCATGGCCATGCCGGCCGGGTCGTTGAAGAAGCGGAAGAAGTCGTTGTCCGGGCTGAGCAGCATGGTCGAGCCGCCCGAGCCGAACGCCTGCTTGTAGGCCTCCATGCGCCGGTAGAAGGCATAGAAGTCCTTATCCTTGCTGAAGGCCTTGGCGTAGATCTCAGTCGCCGCGGCATCCGCCTCGCCTCGCAGGATCTGGCCCTTCAGCCCGGCATCCGCCTTGATGACCGCGACCTCGCGGTCGGCGGTCGCCTTGATGCGGGCGTTCTCCTCGTCGCCCTCGGCGCGGAGTTGGCCGGCCTCGCGCTCGCGATCGGTCTTCATGCGGTTGTAGACCGACTGGGAGTTGGCCTGCGGCAGGTCTGCACGCTTGATGCGTACATCGACTGTCTCGACGCCCAGCTCCATGGTCTTGACGTTCACCCGCTTGGTGATCTCGTCCATCAGGTTGGCGCGCTGGTCGGTCAACACCGCATGCAGCGGCACCGAAGACAGGACGCCGCGGATTTCCGAGTTGATCAGCGAGTCGAGCAGCCCCCGCAGGGACGTTTCGCCGCCCGGGACGGTCTGCGCATAGCGCTTGGCCGCCACGATCTTGTAGCGGGCATAGGCATCGACCACGAGGCGCTTCTGGTCACCCGCGATGATCTCGAACTCCTCGGCTTCGTAGTCGAGCAGCCGGCGGTCGATCCGCTGGATGTCCTGGATCCACAGCGGGATCTTGGCGTAGAGGCCAGGCTCGGTCTTCGGTTCGCCGACGATGGCGCCGAACTGGCGGACCAGAACCTGTTTGGTCGGATCGACCGTGTAGAAGGTCTGGGTCAGGAGAAAGCCCACGATCGCGAGGACGACGAGGGCAATGATCGAACGATTGCTCATCGCGTGGCTCCCGGCAGGGGCTGGGGCGCCCGCGGCGCCTGCGGCCCGGTGCCCTGCCCGGAGCGCAGCTCCGGCAGCGGCAGGTAGGGCAGCACGCCTCCATTGTTGGTCGTTCCCTTGTCGACCAGGACCTTGTTCACGTTGCGCAGCACCTCTTCCATCGTGTCGAGGTAGAGACGCTCGGTCGTGATGTCCTTGGCCTTGGCCCACTGTTCGTAGACCTGGTCGAAGCGTTGCGCATCGCCGCTGGCGCGCGCCACGATCTCGGCCTTGTAGGCCTCGGAGCGCTGGACGATCGACTCGGCTTCGCCCTTGGCCCGCGGGAGCTGCTGGTTGCGATAGGTGTTGCCTTCGTTGATCAGCTTCTCCTTGTCGGCGCGTGCCGCCTGCACGTCGCGGAACGCCGCGATGACTTCCTGCGGCGGGTCGACGCGCAGCAGCTGGATCTGCGAGATGCGGACGCCGAGCCCGTATTCGTCGAGCATGCGCTGCAGCAGGTCCTTGGTGTCCTGTTCGATACGGCTGCGGCCCTCGGTCTGGGCATATTGCAGGTTCGACTTACCGATCACCTCGCGCATCGCGGCTTCGGCGCCGGCCCGCACGTTCTCCTCGGGATTGCGCACATCGAATGCATACTTGTAGACGTCCTTGATCTGCCATAGCACCGCGAACTCGATGTCGACGATGTTCTCGTCGCCGGTCAGCATCAGGTTTTCCGTAGACGTGGGACGCGGGCCGCGGCTGTAGGGCGTCGAGACCTGGTTGCCGCGCGAGCCGATGACGATCCGGCGCTGGTCCTGCACGTTCACGACGACCACGTTGCCGATCGGACCGGGCAGATTGTAATGCAGGCCGGGCTCGACGGGCTTGCCGTAGGGCTTGCCGAACACGAGCTGGATGGCCTGCTGGTTGGGCTGCACACGGAAGAAGCCGGTCACGAGCCAGATGACGAGGGCGCCCAACACCACCAAGGCAATGCCCTTGTAGGAGCCGAACCCGCCGGGAATGAGGTTCTTGAGCCGTTCCTGGCCCTTGCGAATGACATCTTCCATGTCGGGCGGGCGCCGCGACCCGAAGGGGCCGCCACCGCCGCCACCGCCCCGGTTGCCGTTCCCGCCGCCACCGCCGCCCCACGGGCCACCGCCACCGCCGGAACCGCCGCCTCCACCGCCGCCGCCCCAGGGGCCGCCGCCGCCGTTGTTATTCCACGCCATTTTCACCTCAAGGGCCCCTGCTGCCTTTTCTTAACGCGCTTGAGCGCGTTGTCGCTTTTGATTTCCACACGCGCTGCATATATGTGACCACAGGCCCACCTTCAATCAAGCGGCGGACGCGAAATTGCGCCGCAGCGGAAGCAGCAGAACATGGCGGAAATCAGTGAATCGGCCATCCGCAAGGTTCTCGATACCGTCATGGATCCGGCGACGGGCCGCAGTGTCGCAGCACTGGGCATGGTGAGCGGCGTCGCCACGCGCGCCGGCCATGTCGCGATCACCCTCGAGGTCGATCCCGCACGCGGCACCGCCCTCGAACCGCTGCGGCAGGCCTGCGAACAGGCGCTCCGCGCGATGCCGGGCGTTCTGTCGGCCACCGCCGTGATGACGTCTGAGCGCTCCGCGCCGCCACCGCCGCCCGCCCCCGGCGGCCATCATGGCCACAACCACGGGCACAGCCACGGCGCACCTGCGGCCAAGACGACCGGCGGCGGCGGACGCATCGACGTGCCGGGCGTGAAGCACATCATCGCCGTGGCCTCCGGCAAGGGCGGCGTCGGCAAGTCGACAACCGCGGTCAACCTGGCGCTGGGCCTCGCCGCCAATGGCCTAGCGACCGGCCTGCTCGACGCCGACATCTACGGCCCGTCGATGCCGCGCATGCTGGGCGTCACCGAGAAGCCGGAATCGGCTGACGGCAAGATGTTGAAGCCGATCGAGAAGTACGGACTCAAGACCATGTCGATCGGCTACATCGTGGCCGAGGACACGCCGATGATCTGGCGCGGCCCCATGGTGTCGAGCGCGCTGGAGCAGATGCTCCGCGACGTGACCTGGGGCGACCTCGACGTGCTGGTGGTCGACATGCCGCCGGGCACGGGCGACGCGCAGCTCACCCTCGCCCAGAGGGTCGCGCTGGCCGGCGCGGTCATCGTCTCGACGCCGCAGGACATCGCGCTGGTCGATGCGCGCAAGGGCCTCAACATGTTCCGCAAGGTCGCCGTGCCGGTGCTCGGCATCGTCGAGAACATGAGTTACTTCCTCTGCCCCAAGTGCGGCGAGCGGTCGGAGATCTTCGGCCACGGCGGCGCGCACGAGGAGGCCGACAAGCTCGGCGTCCCGTTCCTCGGCGAGGTCCCGTTGCATCTCGACATCCGTACGACCTCCGATAGCGGCAACCCCATTGTCGTCTCGAAGCCCGACAGCGCCCACGCGCATGTCTACAAGAACGTCGCCGGCCGCGTCTGGAAGCAGCTCTCCGCCAACCAGCGCGGCGCCCGCAAGGCCCCGAACATCGTGGTGCAGTGATCCAGGTCGTCCTGAGCGCAGCGAAGGACCTCACCCAGCGGCCAGACACGGACCTTTCCAATGGGCACGCGTCAGTACTGGATCTGCATACTGGTCAGCGGCTCCGGAAACGCGATGTACATCGGCGTCACGAACGATCTCGAACGCCGGCTTTGGGAACACCGGAACGGTCAGGGCAGCGAGTTCGCCAAGAAATACCGGGCGACCCGGCTGGTCTATTCTGAGGAATATGACAATCCGACCGACGCGATTGCGCGCGAAAAGCAGCTGAAAGGCTGGCGTCGCGAACGCAAGAACGAGCTGGTGCGAACGATCAATCCAGAATTTCGCGATCTGATGCCGAGCGAGTAGCTGGCGTGAGGTCCTTCGCGGCGCTCAGGACGACAGGTAGACAGGACGACAACCAAATTCTGTCGTCCTGAGCGCCGCGAAGGACCTCACTCAGCGGCCAGATACGGACCTTCCCAATGGAGCAAGAACACTAGCCGCGCTGACGAGTCTTCTTCGGCCGCCAGCCGGGGCGCCACTTTCCGATCATGCCGTGGACGCCGATCATCGAGCCGGCGACCAGTTCCAGCGCGAGGAAACGGCGATCCTCGACCCAGCCGGGGAGCTGGATGTTCAGCGCGAGATCGCGGCGGAAGCCGAACTGGTTGTAGTACTCGGGGTCGCCGACCAAGATGATGCGGCTGTGGCCCAGCATGCGCGACTGCGCCATCGAGTGCCACATCAGCGCCTTGCCGTAGCCAAGGCCCCTCAGCTCGGGTGCGATGGCGAGCGGGCCCAGCATGACTGCCGGCCACTTGTCGTTGATCAGGATGGGCCAGTTGCGGATCGAGGCCACCATCCGGTCCTTCTGGTCGATCGCCACGAAGCACAGTTCGGCGATCGGCTTCACGCCCTCGCGCAAGCGATAGACCGTCTTCTGCTGGCGCTCGGGCCCGAAGGCCGCCTCGTTCATCTCCTCGACCGCCGCGTTGTCGCGCGGCCGCTCGCGCAGCAGCCGCAGGCGACCGGGATCGCGGATCACGTCGCCTGACCGAGCGCCGCCATCAGCTCGCGCCATTCGCGGGCGCTCATGCCGCTCGACTTCTGGTCGACCTTCTCGCCCGCCAGCATGCGCTTCACGATGGCGAGGCCGGTCTTTGAGAGATGCGTGCCGCCCATGCGGTATTCCACAAAAGCGTCGTGGCTGATCGGGCACCAGCGCTTCAGCGTGTCGAGCATGGTCTCGGCATAGACGCGGATCTCGTACTGCGCGTGGGCGTCGGCGCGCAGCGACAGAAAGTGCATGAGGTTGTGAAGGTTCGTCTTCCAGTACCACTGCGTATAGAAGCCGAGCGACAGGTTCATGCGGGCGAGCTCGCGCGCGAGGCCGGAGCGTTCGGGATCGAGCGGCTCGCCGCCCTCGCCCTCGTTCAGCATCTCCAGATAATGCTCGTAGACGAGCTCGGCGTCCTTCTTCAGCAGGCTGAAGACGCGCTCCGCCTCCTTACCCGCCAGCACCGCGTCGCGTCCCTGGCGGTTCATCGCGCTCTGGGCGGCGAGATGCTCGGGCTTGGGCACATAGAATTCGTTGTCGAGGATCGAGTAGCGCGCGGAATATTCGTTCACGTTGGCGGTGCGATGACGGATCCACTGGCGCGCGACGAAGATCGGCAGCTTCACGTGGTACTTGATCTCGCACATCTCGAACGGCGTCGTGTGGCGATGCCGCATGAGATAGTTGATGAGGCCGCGATCCTCGCTGACCTTCTTCGTGCCGCGGCCGTAGCTGACCCGCGCGGCCTGCACCACGGCGGCATCGTCGCCCATGTAGTCGACGACGCGGACGAAGCCGTGATCGAGCACGGGCAGCGCCTTGTAGAGGATTTCCTCCAGCGCCGGGGCGACGGGGCGCAGGGTCGGCTGGGCGCCGGCCCGGGCCTGGTCGATTTCAGCCTGCTGGTCGGTCGAGAGGGGCATCGGTTCGTTGTCCTTGTTTGCGCCGGACTTTATGGGCGCGGCGCCGCCCCGGCCATGGGGAAATATCCCGCTCTCGCAATGCCTTCAAAATGCCGGCCGAACCGCCTATATTGGGGGCGTCGGGAAACCGACTATGGCGATAAACGCCGCGTGGCATAAGCGTTTCGGACCCGGGGGCAGTACCCGGCGCCTCCACCATTTCTCTCCGCCCTCGGGCGGAACCGATGGGGGCGAACCAGGATCGACGAGCGTGGTAAAGGCGCGGTTTTTGCCCGGTATGGTTCCGCCGTGACGGGCCATTCACAAGTGCTAACGATAACACCGTTACACTCGCTGCTGCCGCCTAAACAGCGGACGTAAGCGCGGTCCGGGGGGCACCGGGCAACAGAAGCCCCCCACTTTCCTTCCGGCCAATTGACGGCTATTGCCATCGTTGACTCTCCGGCAGGGCGGGTCGATGCTTTCACGAAATTTCCGACAGGCCATGAACGATCGCTTTCACTACGACGCTCTCGTCGACGATGCGCTGCGCAGCGTCGTGCGGCGCGTGCTGACTCAGGTCGCGGAAACGGGCCTGCCGGGGTCGCACCATTTCTACATCAGCTTCCGCAGCAACGATCCCGGCGTGGAACTGCCGGAATATCTGCGCGCGAAGTATCCCGAAGAGATGACGATCGTGCTCCAGCACCAGTACTGGGACCTGATCCTGCGCGAGGACGATTTCGAGGTGACGGTCAGCTTCAACAAGCAGCAGGAACGCATAAAGGTCCCGTTCGCGGCGCTCTCCGCTTTCGTCGATCCGTCGGTGCGCTTCGGCCTGCAGTTCGACCGCCGCGACAAGGCCACGGGCGAGAAGGTCTCCGCCGACAAGCCGGAAGGCGCTTCCGCGCCGACTCCGCTACCGGTGCCGGAGAAGCGGCCGGCGGCTCCCGCGCCCGAGGGCCAGGAAACCCAGACCGAGGGCGAGGCGACGACCGCCGAGGCGCCCAAGCCCGAGGATGCAACCTCCAAGGTCGTCAAGCTCGACAGCTTCCGAAAGAAGTAGGTAGACGCCGCGCCCCGGCTGCGGCAGGAAACCGGCGCCCCGACAGGGTCGCCAGGAGAAGACGCATGCCCGAATTCCAGTTCCAGGAAATGTTCCCGAGCCACGAGGACACCACGTCCTACCGCAAGCTCACGTCGGATTTCGTCAGCACTGCTAAGTTCAACGGCAAGGACGTCCTGACGGTCGCGCCCGAGGCGCTGACCACCCTGACGGCCGCCGCCTTCCACGACATTTCCCACCTGCTGCGCCCGGGCCATCTCCAGCAGCTGCGCAACATCCTCGACGACAGCGAGGCCTCCTCGAACGACAAGTATGTCGCGCTCGAGCTGCTGAAGAACGCCAACATCTCGGCCGGCGGCGTGCTGCCGATGTGTCAGGACACCGGCACCGCCATCGTCATGGGCAAGAAGGGCCAGGCAGTGTGGACTGGCGGCGGCGACGAGGCCGCGATCGCCCGGGGCGTCTACAAGACCTACACCGAGACCAACCTGCGCTACTCGCAGGTCTCGCCGCTGTCGATGTTCAAGGAAGTGCAGACCGGCACCAACCTGCCGGCGCAGATCGACATCTATGCGACCGACGGCGATGCCTACAAGTTCCTGTTCGTCGCCAAGGGCGGCGGCTCGGCCAACAAGACCTACCTGCACCAGCAGACGCCGGCCGTGCTGAACGAGGCCTCGCTGCTCAAGTTCCTCGACACGCAGATTCGCACTCTGGGCACCGCGGCCTGCCCGCCCTACCATCTCGCCATCGTGGTCGGCGGCACCTCGGCGGAGATGAACCTCAAGACGGTGAAGCTCGCCTCGACGCGCTACCTCGACGACCTGCCGAGCGAGGGCAACAACAAGGGCGTCGCCATCCGCGACCGCGAGATGGAGCAGAAGGTACTGGAGCTCACGCGCCAGATGGGCATCGGCGCGCAGTTCGGCGGCAAGTATTTCTGCCACGACGTGCGCGTGATTCGCATCGCCCGTCACGGCGCCTCGGTGCCGATCGGCATCGGTGTCTCCTGCTCGGCCGACCGCCAGGCCGTCGGCAAGATCACCAGGGACGGCGTCTTCCTCGAACAGCTCGAGACCAACCCGGCGCACTTCATGCCCGAGGTCGAGCCGACGCAGCTCTCGGGCGATGTCGTCTCGGTCGACCTGAACAAGGGCATGGCGCACACGCTCTCGGTGCTGACGAAGCATCCGGTGAAGACGCGTGTGAACCTGACCGGCACGCTGATCGTGGCCCGTGATTCGGCGCACGCGAAGCTCAAGGAGCGGCTCGATCGCGGCGAGGGCCTGCCGGACTACTTCAAGCAATTCCCGGTCTACTACGCCGGCCCCGCCAAGACGCCGACCGGCATGGCCTCGGGCTCGTTCGGTCCGACCACGGCCGGCCGCATGGACTCCTATGTCGATCTTTTCCAGGCCAATGGCGGCTCGATGGTCATGCTGGCCAAGGGCAACCGCAGCAAGCAGGTCGTCGACGCCTGCATGAAGCACAAGGGCTTCTACCTCGGCTCGATTGGCGGCCCGGCCGCGATCCTGGCGCAGAACGTCATCAAGAAGGTCGAGGTGCTGGAGTATCCGGAGCTCGGCATGGAAGCCATCTGGCGCATCCAGGTCGAGAACTTCCCGGCCTTCATCATCACCGACGACAAGGGCAACGACTTCTTCAGCGACCTGAAGATCTGACGGTCACAGCTTCCGGCTGTCGATCCAGACGGCGCCGTTGCGCGCATTGATGACCTGAAGCCAGTTTCCGCGGCACCCGAGAATGCGGAAGCCGGCCGTGTCGCCCAGCGCATTGCCAGACCTCGCGTCGACCCTAAGTCGATCAATCGGCATCCAACCATGGAGTTGAGTGCCGTCCGCGACCGAGATGCGCGCCCAGCCGCCCCGGCTGCCGAATACGCTGACCGCCGTGCGTCCCTGAAGTATCCCGACAGAGGGCGAATCCGTTGTCGGATCGGCCCTCACCGGCACGGCCTCGCCATGCGGCAAGAGCGCGTAGGCGTCGGTCGGTGTGCACTTGCCGCCCTGCCCGGTGCTGGCGTCGACCGAACGCTCGACGACGGCGAAACCGGCAAGCACGGCGACCGTGCCAATCAAGGCGCGAATCATCGGCGGCTCTTCCCACAATACTACCGATGGCCCCCCAGCCATCAGCCCCTTAGCCGCACCCGTTGTAGGATCGCTGTGCAGCCTCGTCGTGGCAGGCTTTGTAAGAATTGTGTTCCGTCCCGCGTTACACTGGCCGCCATGAACCTCGCCAAGCAGCACCTCGATATCGGCCTCTTCTCCAACACGCGCGACGAACAGCTCGCCTTCTGGCAGCAGACGGTCGGCCTGTCCTATGACCATATGGGCAAGCTGGGCGGCGGCATGCAGCAGCATCGCCACCACATGAACGGCTCGATCCTTAAAATGAACCACGCGCGCGGGCCCCTGCCCGACGCGCCGCCCTCGGGCATCATCGGCCTCGAGATCGCCCGCGAGGGCCTGGCTTCACCGCAGCCGCTCGCCGATCCTGACGGCAACAAGGTGACCCTGGTGCCGAAGGGCCTGAACGGCGTCGAAGGCATCGCGATCCTGCTCCGGGTCAACGATCCCGCCGCGCATGACCGCTTCTGGACGCATGCCATGCAGTTCGAGCGCGCCGGCAAAGGCCGCTACCGCTGCGGCGACTCGCTGGTCGTGGTCGCCGAGCAGGGCAAGGTCGAGAGCGCGGTCGGCCAGTGGCGCGGGCCCGGCTATCGCTACATGACGGTACAGGTGTGGGATTGCCTGGCCGAGTATGCCGGCATCCTGGAACGCGGCGGCGCCTCGGGCGGCGAGCCGCGCGTGCTGGGCGACACGGTTCGATACGCGTTCGTCTGCGATCCCGACGGCAATCACATCGAGATCAGCCAGCGTGCGTCGCTGACGGGCGGGGCGCTCTAAGGCGCCCCACCGGGGCTAGCGCCGACCCTTGCGGGCCTTGCGGGCGGCGTAGCGGGCGTCGCGGGCGGCCTTCTGCTCGGCCTCGGTCAGGACGGGCTTGGCCTTGCGACGGGCGGCGCGCTCGGCTTCCGCAGCGGCGGCGGCGGCAGCGGCTTCCGCGGCAGCGGCAGCAGCAGCCTCTTCGGCCGCAATCCGCGCGGCTTCGCGTTCGGCCGCGATGCGGGCCTCTTCCGCCCTCTTGGCTTCCCGGCGCTCTTCCTCACGGGCCTCGCGGGCCGCCGCGATGGCAGCGCGCTCGGCCTGCTTCTTGAGGAGTTCCGGATCGTTGGCCTTGGCCTTGGCCTTTTCCAGCAAGGCCTGCTTGGCCGCCGCGGCGGTCGCCAGGCGATCGCCGAAATCCACGTTCCTGCCGCTCATGGTCCTTGTCTTTACTCCGCCGCCGCAGCGGCCTGCTTCTTGGCCCGCTTACGATCCTCGAGATTGAGGAAGCGCTTGCGCAGCCGGATGGACTTCGGGGTGATCTCGACGAGTTCGTCTTCCTCGATATAGGCGATCGCCTGCTCGAGCGACATCTTGCGCGGCGGCGTGAGGCGGACGGCCTCGTCCTTGCCGGCGGCGCGGATGTTGGTGAGCTGCTTGCCCTTCAGCACGTTGATCTCGAGGTCGGTGCCGCGGCTGTGCTCGCCGATAATCATGCCCATGTAGACGGGCACGCCGGGCTCGATGAACATCGGGCCGCGATCCTCGAGCTTCCACATCGCATAGGCGACCGAGGTGCCCTCTTCGTTGGCGATCAGCGCGCCATTGCGACGGCCGGCGATCGGGCCGCGATAGGCGCCGTATTCGTGGAACAGGCGGTTCATGACGCCGGTACCGCGCGTGTCGGTCAGGAATTCGCCGTGATAGCCGATCAGGCCACGCGACGGGGCGTAGAACACCAGGCGGGTCTTGCCGGCGCCCGACGGACGCATGTCCTGCAGCTCGCCCTTGCGCAGCGAGATCTGCTCGACGACGGCGCCGGTATAGGCGTCGTCGACGTCGATCACGACTTCCTCAATCGGCTCCTGGCGCTGGCCGGTGACCGGGTCGGTCTTGAACAGTACCTTGGGACGGCCGACGGCGAGCTCGAAGCCCTCGCGGCGCATCGTCTCGATCAGCACGCCGAGCTGCAGTTCGCCGCGACCGGCGACTTCGTAGGAATCGGCGTTTTCGGTGTCGGTGACGCGGATCGCCACGTTGCCCTCGGCCTCGCGCATCAGGCGGGCGCGGATCATGCGGGTCGTGACCTTGTCGCCTTCCCGGCCGGCGAGCGGCGAGTCGTTCACCATGAAGGTCATGGCGAGCGTCGGCGGATCGATCGGCTGCGACTTGATCGGCTCGGAGATCGAGAGGTCGCCCAGCGTGTCGGCCACCGTGGCGTTCTTCATGCCGGCAATGGCGACGATGTCGCCCGCCTCGGCCGAGTCGAGCGCCACGCGTTCGAGGCCGCGGAACGCCAGGATGCGCGTGATGCGGGTCTGCTCGAGTTCCTTGCCGTCGCGGCCCAACGCCTTGACCATCGTGTTGGGCTTGATCGAGCCCGACAGGATGCGGCCGGTGAGGATACGGCCGAGGAAGTTGTCGGCTTCCAGCGTCGTCACCAGCATGCGGAACGCGGGATCCGGATCGATCTTCGGCGCCGGCACGTGGTTCACGAGCAGCTGGAACAGCGGCGTCATATCCGTGTGCTCGGCCTCGAGCGAGGTCGCGGCCCAGCCCTGGCGGGCCGAGGCGAAGAGCGTCGGGAAGTCGAGCTGCTCGTCGGACGCCTCGAGCGCCGAGAACAGGTCGAACACCTCGTCATGCACCTCGTGGGCGCGGGCGTCGGAACGGTCGACCTTGTTGATCAGGACGATCGGCTTCAGGCCGAGACGCAGCGCCTTGCCCAGCACGAACTTGGTCTGCGGCAGCGGGCCTTCGGCCGCGTCGACCAGCAGCACCACACCGTCGACCATCGAGAGGATGCGCTCGACCTCGCCGCCGAAGTCGGCGTGGCCCGGCGTGTCGACGATGTTGATACGCGTGCCCTGCCACTCGACCGAGGTCGCCTTGGCCAGGATGGTGATACCCCGTTCGCGTTCGAGGTCGTTCGAGTCCATGGCGCGCTCGGCGACCTGCTGGTTCTCGCGGAAGGTGCCGCTCTGCTTCAGCAGGCAATCGACCAGTGTGGTCTTGCCATGGTCGACGTGCGCGATGATCGCGACGTTACGGATATCCATAATGATGTGTCCGGAGGGGGTTGGTTGGGCGCGCTTATACGCACGCTCTGTGACGGCGGCAAGGCAACATGAGGAGACGTGTTGCCGCTGCCGGGCCCCGCTGTCACAGTCCCGACATGCGTAAACGCTCGGTCACGATCGACGGCCACCGAACCAGCATCTCGCTGGAAGATGCCTTCTGGACCGAGCTTTCAGCCCTGTCTCATAAGCGCGGCCTGTCGCTCAACGCCCTGGTCGCCGAAGTCGACCACGGCCGGGCGCAGACCGGCGGCAACCTGTCGAGCGCGCTGCGGCTCTATGTGCTGCACGAAGTGAAGCAGCGCACGATCAGTCGAGCTTGAACCCCTTGGCGCGCACGAATGCGCCGAAATCGGCCCGCTCCGGCACCGAATATTGCCGAGCCTTGTCCTCGGACCAGCCGTAGGCGGCATCCTCACCGAATTTGTCCACGAAGCGCTGGGATTTGTAGGGCTGGGTCTCGTTGCGCCTCTTGTCGTAGGCCACGACCTTCTCCTGCAGGCCGGTCTCGTCGTAGCGATCGCGGTGAATCGACACGTCGAGCCCCAGCCGCGGGCTCATCACCCCCTCGAAGGACGGCCAGCCGACGCCCAGCCCGGCCACCGGGAAGACATGCTGCGGCAGGCCCAGCACCTCGGAGACCTGCGCGGCATGGTTGCGGATCTGGCTGATCGGGCAGGTCCCGAGCCCGACCCGGTCGGCAGCAGCGATGAAGGTCGCCAGCACGATGCCGGCGTCGACGGAGGCATTGAAGAAGGGATCGAGATAGTCGTTCACGAAGGGGCGGCCGCGCCATTCGAACAGCAGCCGGTGACGGCGGTTGTTGCCGCAGAACACCAGGAGCGCCGGGCCGGCAGCCGCCCAGGGATTCTCCGGGATCAGGGCCTGCAGCTTCTCGCGCTGCGCCTTGTCCGTGACGATCACGATGTCGGCCTGTTGCAGGTCGCTCTTGGAGGGCGCCGACAGCGCCACGGCGCAGAGCGTGTCGAGCAGCGCCGGATCGAGCGGCTTGTCGGAATAACGCCGCACGACACGGCGGTTGGCCATCTCGGCCAGGACCTCGACTCCCCTGGGGGCTTCGGACAAAGCGGGCGCGGAACCGAACCGTGCCTTCAGCACGGACTTCAGACGATCAAGCACGAGAACTCCTAGCGGCCAAAGATATTGGGGATCGGGATGTTGGGGATCAGCGATCGCTGCTGCTGCCCGGGTTGCTGCTGTTGCGACTGGCCCGGCAGGATCTGCTGTAACTGTTGTGCGCCCGGCAGGGTGCTGGCCATGCCCGGCGGATCCTTGGCGGTGCCGCGCGTGACGTTGAGCGACGGCGAGGACATCGCGCCGCGCGCGGTCGTTGTCAGGTAGGGCGCGGAGCCATCTTCGGCGATGTAGAAATTGACCGTGGTGTCGGTGGTCGAGGCGCCGAGATTGGTGCGGGTGGAAATCCGCGCCGTGGCTCGGTTGCCCTGGACCGTGAGGCCCTTGTCGGTGAGCACGCCGCCCGCGATGTCGATGTGGCCGCCGATCGGGCTGTCGTGGTTGACGAAGCGGTTCAGCACCAGGGAGATCGCGTTCAACAGATTGCCCGGCGCGACGCCGCCGCGCTGCCCCACAGCGCCCAGCATGCTGCCCAAGGTCTGGTCGATCACCTGGCTGGCCGCACCCGCCGCTGCGGAGCCCAGCATCTGCAGGGCCCTGTCGGCGCCGATGAAGATGTGGCCGCCCAGCTGGGCGCCGCCCGCCATCGAGGCCCTGATCTGGTCCGAGGTCGCGCCGCTGCCGCGCAGGGAAATCCCGTTGGCGTTCAGCTTGCCGTCGACCGTCACCTTAACGGCACTGCCGAACTGGTTGGTGCCGGAGGTGCTGCGCAGCATCTCGCCCAGGATGATGCTGTTGGCGTCACCCTTGAAGTCAAAGGAGAGCGCCGGCTGCGTGGCATTGACTGTGCCCGCCAGCGCCAGCGAGCCGCCGAAGAGCGAGCCCCTGAAGTGCTGCACCGTCAGCACGCCGTCCTTCAGCGAGGCGGCGAGGTCGGCATTGCCGATGCGCAGCGGCGAGCTGATCAGCGTGCCGGCGACGAGCTTCAGCGACCCGTCCATGCTGCGCAGCGGCGCGGTATCGATCGGCTTGGCCGCTACGGCCTGCCCGCGTCCGGCCGGCCGCGCGGGCGCTCCGCCGCCGCTGCCGCCGATCCGGTCGAGGTCGAGCACGTTGGTGCGCAGGTCGGCATTGACCGTGGTGCGGCCGGTCAGGCGAGCATCGATCGAGCCGTCGAGCGCCTGGCCGTTCAGCACCAGGTTGCCCTTGTAGGAGGCCGACTGCGGCGCGCCCTTGGACGCGCCCGGCAGCGACAGCGTTCCGGTCGCCTTCACACTCTGGCCCATGGCGCTCACGCTGAGATCGCGCAGGGTGAGCTGTTCGATCGTCCCGGCGACACCGCCGCTCGCGGCCACCGCGCCGAGATCGCCCGGTGCCGTTGTGCCCACGACCTTCAGCACACGGCTCATGTCCGGCGCCTCGAAGTTGAAGGCAATGTCGGGCCGCGGCTGCGGCGCCGAATAGTTGGCGACGGTGCCGCGCACCGCGAGCCGCCCGCCGCCCAGGTTCGACACCTTCACGTCGTTCAGCCGCAGCGTATTGCCCTGCAGCGCCACGTCGAGGTCGACGCCCTGGATCGTCTCCTTGTTGTAGATGAGCTTCGCCACCTTGGCCTTGAGGCCGACCGACGGGCCGGCCACGGGCGGTCCCGACGGTGGCGCCGCGGCACCGGAAGCAGCCGCCGGCTTCTGCTGCGCCGCGACCGGGACGAGGAAGGAATCGAGGTCGAGCGTGTCGATGTTGACGCTGGTCACGATCGACAGCGGCACCGCGAAGGTCACCGTCACGCCGCCATTGCCCTTGAGATCGTCGAGTTCGAAGACGGCGTCGCTCACCTGGACGTTGCCGCCGGTCGAGGACATGCGGCCGCGCAGGCTGAGCTTCTGCAGCTTGGAGGGCGGGACCGACGAGAGGTCCACGGCGAGCCAGGCCAGTGTCTCGCGCAGCTTCGGGCCCACCAGGCTGAACTGGCCGGTGACACCCGGCCGCGCGGCGTCGCCCGTCAGGGTCGATTGCGCCTGCAGCACCATGTCGCCCGGCAACGTGGCCGAGAGCTTCGGCACCGCGACGGCGCCGCCCTTGGCGTCGATCTCCAGCACGATGTTTCGGATCGGCTGCTTGTTGTAGATCGCCTCGCCCACCTCGAAGGCGAGCTTGGCGGTGAGGTCGCCCAGGAAGCTCTGCGACGTCGCCGCGGGAGTGTTCGCCGGTGGAGCGGCGGGTGCGGCTGGCGTGGCGGCGGCCCCGGGTTGCTGGAGCGCCGCGAGCCACCTGTCGAGGTCGAGCTTCGGCACCGCCACCTTGCCCTCGACCGCGAGCCTCGGCTTCAGCGTGACGGCGAGCGACCCCGAGCCACTGTCCTGGCCCAGCGCCATCTTGAAGTCGCGCGCGGCGAACGCCGTCTGGGAGACGTCGATGCCGCCGTCGAAGGTGAACTTGCCGGCCAGCAACGCCGGCAGGGCGGGCTCAGGCTGGCCGGCGAGCTTGACCAGCGTGCCGACGAAGGTCGTGAGCGATTCGGCCGACGCCGATGCCACGCCGGAAATCTTCGCCGCCGCGCCCAGCTCGCTCAGCGTGCCCTTGAAGCCGAGCTTGCCACCACCCGCCTGCAAAGAGACATCGGCCGTGTGCCCGTTGGCGCCGCGCGCGCCGACGGCGAGGTCGAGCTTGAGCGGGGAGCCGTTGATCGAGGCGTCACCCGCCAGCGAATAGGGACCGTCGATCGAGCCGACCGAGGCGGTGAAGTTCGCCTTCTCGGCGATCACGGAAACGCCCGCCTTGGAATCGCTGAAGATCAGCGTGCCATTGTCGATGGTGAGGCGACCGAGCGACAACGGCCGCGGCGAGCTGGGCTTGGGAGCAGCGGGCTTCGCTTCGGCGACCGACGGCGCGAACTCCCAGTTCGGCTTACCCTCGGCGTTGATCTCGAGCACGATCTTGGGCTCGACCAGCGTTACCTCGCCGACCTCGATGTTGCCGCCCAGCAGAGCCAGCAGCGAGGGCTGCACGGTGACCGATTTCACCTCGACCATGTTGGCGTTCTTCGAGCCCGCCACGTTGAAGAACTTCACGCCGGTCACCGAGACGGTCGGCGTCGGCAGCAACGAGAGCGAGATTGGGCCGTCGATCACCAGGTCGCGGCCGGTCGCCGTCTTCACCTGCGAGACGATCAGCGGCTTGTAGGAATTGACGTTGGTGAGGAAAGGCAACGCCACGAGGACGACGAGCAGCAGGGCGACGAAGCCGCCGCCACCGATCAGGAGACGCTTGCGGGTGGTTGGTGTCATGGCTGGGCTCCCCGGTCCGGCTCGTGCCAAGACTAGCGCATCGACTGCAAGCACGGCATAGAGAAATCCATGGCCGAGATCGTCAACCTGCGACGCGCCCGCAAGGACAAGGCGAGACGAGAACGCGAGGCGGAAGCGGATGCGAACCGCCGCCGCTTCGGCCGCACGCGCGGCGAGAAGGAAGCCGACAAGGATGCAGCGGCGCGCACCGTGCGCACGCTCGACGGCAAGCGGCTCGAGGCAGAGAAGAAGGACTAGAGTCCTTTCGGCGGCCGGTTGATTGCCAGGCGCTCGAAGAAGGTGCGCGTATTCTCGTCGGCGCCCGGTCCCGCCACGGCGCGCACGTTGGTGAGCTCGAGGCGCCGGCCGCTGTCGGCATCGATTAGCACCGGATCGAGCGGGCGGTTGTCGGCACGGTCCACCAGGTCCATCGGCTTGCCGCCGCGTGCGGCAGTGCCGAAGCGGTCACCCCATTGCTTCAGCCCGACGATCACGGTGAACAGCGCGGCGCCTTTCTCGGTGAGGCGATATTCGTGACGCAGCGGGCGCTGGCGATAGGCACTCTTGCGGAAGATGCCGGCCTCCACGAGTTTCTTCAGCCGCGCCGTCAGCACGTTTCGCGCAATGCCGAGATTCTCCTGGAAGTCGTCGAAGCGACGCACGCCGTAGAAGGCATCGCGCACGATGAGGAGCGTCCACGGCTCGCCCACGACGTCGAGCGCCGAAGCGATCGAGCAATTCATCTGTTCGTAGGAAGTACGCCGCATACGCGAAAGTATAGGCAGGCCGGCACGCCGCGCAATCTTGGCAGGCCTACAAAGCACGTCGGCGCAACGGCCGCGACCCAGCCACGTCACGAAAACCTCAGCGCCATATAGCCTTTGATTGCTGACAGCAGCGATCCTGCAATTTGAGAGGTCCGCCTCCCCCAAAAGCAGAACGCCCGAGTCTTTCGACCCGGGCGTCCTTTCATTCTTCTCGAAGATTCGGTCGACTAGTCGCGCGACTGACCCAGGAAGCTCATCAGGAACTGGAACAGGTTCACGAAGTCCAGGTAGAGGCTGAGCGCGCCGAAGACGGCGACCTTCTCGACCATGTCCGTGCCCCAGGCCTCGGAGTACTGTTCCTTGATCTTCTGGGTGTCGTAGGCGATCAGGCCCGAGAAGATCAGCACGCCCGCGGCGGAGATGATGAAGCTCATCGTGCCCGACGGCCAGATCATGTTGACGATGCCGGCCAGGACGAGGCCGATCACGCCCATGAACAGGAACTTGCCCATCGCCGTCAGGTCACGCTTCGTCGTGTAGCCGTAGAGGCTCAGCGCGCCGAAGGCAGCGGCCGTCACGAAGAAGGTGCGCGCGACGCTGGCGCCGGTATAGCGGAACAGCACCAGCGACAGGCTGACGCCCATCAGTGCCGTAACCGTCCAGTAGACCGCCTGCACCGCGGTCGTGCTCATCTGAGCAGCGCGGAACGAGACGAGCAGCAGCAGTCCGAGCGGCGCGAAGATCGCGATCCAGCCCAGCATGTTCAGGCCGACGACGCGACCCGCCTGCAGTTGGAAGAACAGGCCGGCAAGTTCGGGCGAGCTGAACAGGCCGAAGGCCACGATGCCCGACAGTGCGAGCCCCGAAGCCATGTAGTTGTACACACGCACCATGTGGGCGCGCAGACCGACATCGAACGACGCCTGGTCGGCTACAGTGCCGGCGCGGTTGAAGGCGCCGAAGTTCGGATTTGCCATTTGCTTTTCAAGCCTCCAAGGGGGCCTCGTTTTGCCGAGCCCCTTCGCCGGATAATCTGGGGTTACAGCTCGACTGAATCAATAGCCAAGTCGCCCCAGCGGGATTCCAATTTGGACCCGTTCCAAGGAATAATTAGCTCATTCGTTCCGCAACAAGGCAAGCGGCCTTTGCCTCAATGCCGCCAAAGTTCCCGCCAGACCGAATGCCAGGGTGAGCGCCATCGCTCCCACCGCGACCGCCACGGCCACCGTCGGCAGGAAGGTCCATTCGAGATTCATCAGCTGGCGCACCACCAGATAGGCCGCCAGCGTCCCCACGCCGAGCGCCGCCACGGCGGTCGCCAGGCCAAGGAAGGCAAACTCCCAGGCGAAGGTCCCGGCGATGCGGGCGCGGGTGGCGCCCAGCACCTTCATGACCACCGCCTCGTGGACCCGCCGCCGCTGGGTGGCGAGCATGGCGCCGGCCAGGACGAGGACGCCCGCCAGGATGCTGAGCAGGCCGATCACGCGGCTGGCCAGCCCGATATTGCCCAGCACGCTGGCGGCGGTCTCGACGGCGTCGCGGATGCGCACCACGGTGACGTTGGGAAACTGATCGGTGACCGCCTTGAAGATCGCGTCCTCCGCCTCGGGCGTCGATTTCACCGTGGCGAGGAAGGTGTGCGGCGCCTTGTCGAGCGTGCCCGGCGAGTAGACGAACACGAAATTGATGGAAAGCGTGGTCCATTCGATTCGCCGCAGCGAGGCGATCCTGGCCTCGATGTCGCGGCCAAGGATGTTCACGGTGATGCTGTCGCCCAGTCCAAGCCCGAACTGCCGCGCCAGGTTCTCGTCGAAGGAGATGAGCTGCGGCCCGCGATAGTCGGGCGGCCACCATTCGCCGGCGACGATACGCGAGCCCTCGGGCGGCGTCGCCGAATAGGTCACGCCGCGATCGCCCTCGACCGCCCAGCGCGCATCGGACGGCACCGCGATCTCGCCGACCGGCTTGCCGCCGATCTTGACGATACGGCCGCGCAGCGACGGCACCTTTTCGAGATGGCCTGCGCCAGGGATGCCGGCGATGGCCTTCTCGAAGGCCGGCATCTGGCTCGACTGGATGTCGACGAAGAAGAAGGCCGGCGCATCGCTGGGGATGCGCCGTGTGAGCTGCTCGCGCAGATTGCCCTCGATCAGCGCCGTCGCCACCAGCACGGTGAGGCCGAGGCCCAGCGACAGCATGACGATGGGCGTCGGCGCGCCGGGCCGGTGCAGGTTGGCCAAAGCCAGGCGAAGGGCTGCGAACTTGGGTTTGCCGATCCAGGCTGCGCCCAGCATCAGCAGCCGCGCCAACAGCGGAAAGGCGATGAAGGCGCCGACCGAGCCCAGCACGAAATAGGCGGCGATGCGGCGGCTGTCGGCGGTAAAGACCGTGAAGGCCGCCAGCGCCAGGGCCGCCGCGCCGATCACCAGCGCGTCGCGCCAGGCCAGCCGGCCGCCCTGATGCACCACGGCGCCACGCATCAGGGTCGCAGCCGACACGCCGCGGGCGCGCATCAGCGGCACCAGCGCGAACAGGAGCGAAACGAGCAGGCCGAACCCGGCAGCCGTGGCGAGCGGGCCGGCATAGAGCGCCACCCGCGCCCGCACCGGCAGCACATCGGCGATCGCCGACTGGGCCAGGAACGGCAGACCGGCACCGATCACTAGGCCGATGCCGACGCCAAGGGCTGCCAGCGCGGCGAGCTGGATGAAATAGGTCGCGAAGACCAGCCGTTCCGGTGCGCCCAGGCACTTCAGGGTCGCGATGGTGCGTAGCCGGGCGGCGAGGAAACTGGAGACGGCATTGCCCACGCCAACACCGCCCACCAGCAGCGAGGCGAGACCGATCAGGCCGATGAACTGCGTCAGCCGGTCGAGCCAGAAGCGGATGCCTCCGCCGGCATCGTCGAGGCCCCTCACCCGCCAGCCGGCATCGGGAAAGCGCGCCTTCAGCGCCGCGATGACCGCCTTGTCCGAACGGCCGGGTGGCAGGCGCAGGCGATATTCCCAGGTGAGCAGGCTGCCGGGCTGCACGAGGCCCGACTCGATCGCGGCCTCGAAGGGAATCATCAGCCGCGGCCCGAGGCTCGCGAAGGCATTCAGGCCGCGATCGGGCTCGCGCGCGATGATGCCGCGCACCTCGACCGCCACGTCGCCGACCCGCAGCATGTCGCCCGGCGCCATGTTCATGCGACGCAGCGCCGATTCCTCGACCACCGCGCCCCAGATCCCATCGCGCTTGCCCATCGCATTGGCGAGCGTCCCGCCATCGGCCAGCTCGACCTTGCCGTAGAGCGGATAGGCCGGTTCGACCGCCTTCAGCTGCACCAGGGTCGGCCGTCCGTCGGGCTTGGTGGGCCGCGCCATGGCGCGGCTGTCGAGCCAGCGAACGAACTCGCCCTGCTCGCGCATGAACGCCATCTGCTCCGGCGTCGCCTCGCGATAGAGCAACGAGATCGCGACGTCGCCGCCCAGGATCTCGCGCGCATCGGCGCGCAGCCCCTCTTCGACGGCGCGGCTGAAGGACAGGATGGCGGCGATGGCGCCGACGCCCAGCGCCAGGCAGGCGATGAACAGCCGGAAGCCGCCGAGGCCGCTGCGCATCTCGCGGCGGGCGAGGCGGAAGGCGAGGTTCATGGTTTGACGATCACTGCGCGGCGAGCACGGCGCGCTTGCGGTCGTCGGCGACCAGCAGCCCGTCGGCGATGCGCAGCACGCGGTCGCAGCGCTCGGCGAGGCCCATGTCGTGCGTGATCAGGATCAAGGTCGTGTTGTCGGTGCGCGCCACCTCGAACAGCAGGTCCATCACCTGCTTGCCGGTCGCGCCATCGAGATTGCCGGTCGGCTCGTCGGCCAGCATCAGCTTCGGCCGGCCGACGAAGGCGCGCGCGACGGCCACGCGCTGCTGTTCGCCACCCGAGAGCTGTGCGGGGTAATGACCGATGCGATGGCCGAGCCCGACGCGCTTGAGTGCCGCCTCGGCCAGCTCGAAAGCGTCGGAACGGCCCGCGAATTCGAGCGGCAGCGCCACGTTCTCGTGCGCCGTCATAGTGGGAATGAGATGGAAGCCCTGGAACACGATGCCGATATGGTCGCGGCGCAGGCGTGCCCGGTCGTCGTCGCCCATGGGGCCCATGTCGTTCCCGACGACCTCGACCTTGCCCGACGTCGCGCGTTCCAGCCCGCCGGCGACCATCATCAGGCTGGACTTGCCTGCACCCGAAGGCCCCACGACAGCCGCAATCTCGCCGGCTGCAATGTCGAGAGTAATACCGCGCAGGATATTGACCGTACCGGCGTCACTCGCCATGTCGAGATGCACGTCTTTGAGACGAACAATGGGATTCAGCTCGGCCACGCAGGCTCCTGGGACAGGCGAAGAATGAAACTGCAAGCTCGATATGGTGGTTTTGCGGCGGCGGTCAATTCACGGATCGCGGCGTTTCTGGCGCTGATCCTGTGTTTTACGGCCGCACTCGCCCCAATGGCACATGCACAAAGCGAGCCGGTGAAGCTCGCGATCCTGGGCGACAGCCTCGCGGCTGGATATGGCCTCGCCCCGGCACAAGCTTTCCCGACCCGGCTGCAGGCGGCGCTGAAGGACAAGGGCCGCAACGTCACTGTCATCAATCACGGCGTCTCTGGCGACACCACGATGGGCGGGCTGGAGCGCATCGACTGGATGATGGCGGACAAGCCAGACTTCGTTCTGGTCGAGCTGGGCGGCAATGACGGGCTGCGGGCGCTCGATCCCGCCGCCACCGAGCGCAACCTCGACGCCATCGTCGCCAAGCTGAAGGCAGCCGGCACCACCGTGTGGGTCGCGGGCATGCTGGCGCCGCGTAACTTCGGGCCGGAATACGCGAAGCAGTTCGACGAGCTGTTCAAGAAGGTCGCCGACAAGCACGGCGTGCCGTTCTACCCCTTCTTCCTCGACGGCGTGGCGCAGGACCCGGCGCTCAACCAGCCCGATGGCATCCATCCCAATGCCAAAGGCGTCGACGTCATCGTCGAACGCATCATGCCTTTCGTGACCAAGAACCTCGACGATGCCGCGTCTGTTCGTCGCCCTGCCCGTCCCTGACGAGATCGCCGACGCGCTGTCGGCCCTTCAGTCCGGCGTGCCCGACGCACGCTGGGTGCCGCAGGAGAACCTCCACATCACCCTTTGCTTCGCGGGCGAGGTGCAGGGCGGCACCATGCGCGACTTCGAGGAGGAGCTGGCCGACATCGCCGGGCCGCCGTTTTCCGTGACGGTCGCCGGCGTCGATCAGTTCAGCAGCGGCAAGCAGCCGCGCGCGCTGGTCGCTCTCGTCGAACGCAGCGAGCGGCTCGACTGGCTGCAGCAGAAGGTGACGACGGTCGCCCGCAACTGCGGCATCGAGGTCGAACGCCGCAAGTACCGCCCGCACGTCACATTGGCGCGCTTCCCGGTCGGCGCCGAAACCGGCCATCACATCGCGCAGTTCATGGCAAGCAACGGCACGTTGCGCCTGGAACCGTGGGTGGCCGAGCACTTCGCGCTCTATTCAAGCCGCACCGGGCGTGGCGGGCCGATCTATACGGCCGAAGCCGAGTATCCGCTGACGTTCTAGCCGAGCCGAGGCTATCCAGGGCATCCACGCACTGCCCAAACCACCAAAACGCCGGAAATCGCGCGCCGGGGGTTTTTTCGTTTCGTTCGCTTCGTCTGTTTCGTTTATTTCGACTGCACTCCCCCATCGATGGTGCTAGCACTGCCATCATTGGGTCGAGCCACGCAATGGAAGCGGATCGTACCATCAACGGCGATCCCTTTCGATTCCTTTTCAAATCCTGCTCGTTCGTCAGACGAAGGTGAGGAGCCGCCGCGGATTGCCGACCAGGATGGCGTCGATCTCGGCCTCGCTGTAGCCGCGCTTCTTCATCATCGGCACGACGTTGCGGAAGATGTGGCCGTAGCCGTGGCCGCCGAAGCTCGCGAGACGGGTGCGGTAGCAGATGTCGTGGCTGATCACGACCCGCTCCAGATGGCCGGCCGAGATCAGGGCGCGGATCAGCTTGAGGCGCGTCGCATCGTTGGGCATGTCGATGTCGCTGAGGCCGTAATAGCTAGACTCCTGGCCGAACAGGTCGAACTCGACCGTGATGCCGGAGTCGGCCAGCTTCAGCAGGCGCGGCTCGTCGAAGATGGTGCGGTCGATGTGGCTGATGACGATGCGCTCGGTCGGGAAGCCCGCCGCCTTGGCGAAGTCGGCGATTTCCTGCGGCTGGTCGGGATCGCGGCCGGGATGGACGTTGATCGCGGCGCCGGTCTCGTTGGCGGCGATGAACGCGCCCTGCATCACGCGCTTCTCGGTGTCGGTCCACGGCGACTGGCAGCCGATCTCGCCGATCATGCCGGCGCACACGTCGGTGCCCCAGGCCCCGTCATGGATCTGGCCGATCATCTCGGCGGCGAAGTCGTCGACCGTGCGGTTGTGGTTCTTCGGATCCTGATAGTCGTTCACGTAGTAGCCACATCCCATCACGAGATGCACACCCGTGCCGGCCGCGATGCGGCGCAGTCCGTTGGGATCGGGCGAGAGGCCACCGCAGGACAGCTCGACGATGGCGTCGCCGCCCTCGTGCTTCATCATCGCCACCTCACGGGTGGCGATGTCCTCGAGGTCGAGCATGTACTTGCGGCCGGCGCGCTTGATGCCGCGGCCGTAGTTGATCTGCCAGGTGTTCTCCAGGGTGATCTCGGGGCCGAGATCGTTGTCGGAGCGGGACGCTGGCGGGCGGATGTCGCAGAGCACGTGTTCGTGCATCAGCGTACGCCCGAGCTTCTCGGGCTCGATCGGCCCGAGAACGGTCTGGATCTTTCCCTTCAGCTCAGGACGGCTCATTGCGGTTCCAGCTTCGCGGCCTCGACGACCTTCTTCCACTTCACATATTCGCTCTGCATGTGCTTGGCGAGGTCTTCGGAGGAACCGCCCAGCTCGGCGGCGCCGGCGTCGCGGATTTTCTTGATGACGTCGGGCTGCTTCGAGGCCTTCACCAGCTCGTCCGAGAGCTTCTTCACGATCTCCGGCGGCGTGCCGGCCGGCGCCGACACGTACCACCAGGGGGCCGCATCGAAGCCCGCGAAGCCCTGCTCGGCAATGGTCGGCGTATCCGGCAGCGCGAACCAGCGCTTGCCCGAGCTGACGCCCAGCGCCCTGAGCGCGCCGGACTGGATGTGCGGCAGGTAGGGCGGCAGGTTGTCCATGGTGCTGGGAATGTGGTTCGCCAGCAGGTCCTTCAGCACCAGCGAGCTGCCGCGATAGACGACATGCTCGACCTTGAATCCGGCCAGCGACTGGAAATATTCCATCGCGAGATGGCCGGTGCCGCCGACGGCCGGCGAGCCAAAGCTCACCTTGTTGGGGCCCTGCTTCTTGCAATACTCGACATATTCCTTGGCGGTCTTCACCGGCATGTCGGGGTGCACCGCGAGCACGTTGGCGACCTCGCCGAACAGCGCGACCGGCGCGAAGCTCTTCACGCTGTCGTAGGGCATGCTCTTGTAGAGGAACTGGTTGGTGACGGCGGTGCCGACCGTGCCCAGCAGCAAAGTGTAGCCGTCGGCCGGCGCCTTGGCGACGATTTCGGCGCCCACGTTGCCGCCGGCACCGCTCTTGTTGTCGACCACGAAGGTCTGGCCCCAGACTTCCTGGAGGTGCGCCGCGGCGATGCGGCCCAGCAGGTCGGTGGTGCCGGCCGGCGCGAACGGCACAACCACGCGGACCTGCTTGTTGGGATAGGTCGACTGCGCCCAGCCGTGGCGGGCCAGCATCGGCGCCGCGAGAGGCGCGAGGGCGGCACCCGCGATGAGGGTACGGCGTCCGATCGTCTTGGCGATTGTCTTATTCGTCTTGGTCATAGCAAAGCTCCCTGATTTCAGGCGACTATATCGCCGGGCAATTGGGAGATAAATGTGACCGCAGGATTGATTGGTTACACAGATCGCATCTCGGTACGCAGCGGCGAGAAAATCGCCTTCAAGATTTCGAGTGCGGGGCCCAACCCCTATCACGCCATGCTGGTCCGCATCGTGCGCGGCGATCCCAACCCCGGCGGGCCGCCCCCGAAGTTCGAGGACCTGTCCGAACTGTTCGACGGCCGCTTCGCCTCGCGTGTCCAGCACGCCTGGCCCGGCTCCTACGGCCTGGTCGAAGCAGCGAAGGACGCCAAGCTGCCGGCGTCGCTCCAGGCTGAGGCGCTGATCTGGCCGACGCTGCCCGAGGACGGGCCGCAGACCGTCATCTCGCGCCGCGATGCCGCATCAGGCGCGGGCTTCGCGCTGGTCCTGACGTCCGACGGCATGGCGCTGGAGACGGGCACGGACCGCATCGTCGTGGGCAAGAAGCTGCGCGGACGCATCTGGTATCGCGTCTGGGCCAGCGCCGATCCCGAGACCGGCACCTTGCGCGTCGGCCAGCAGCCGCTGGCGCGCGCCTTCGGCACCGACGACGAAGGCGAGGCGAGCGGCAAGGCGTTGTCCCTTTCGCTCGATGCCGCCGCGCCGGTGATGATCGGCGCGGAAGCGGCCGCTGACAGGCCCGCGCAGCGCTGCTTCAATGGCAAGATCGAAGCACCGCGCATCCAGGGCTTCGCCGCCTGGGATTTCACACGGCGCATGGACTCGATGGAGATCGAGGACACCGGCCCCAACAAGCTCGACGGCAAGCTGGTCAACCTGCCGACCCGCGCCATGAAGGGATCGGCCTGGACCGGCGCCGAGCGCGACTGGCGGCGCGCGCCGCATCATTACGCGGCGATCCATTTCCATGACGACGACCTGCACGATTGCGGCTGGCTCGACGATTTCAGCTTCACCATCCCGAAGGACATGAAGAGCGGTATCTACGGCATGCAGCTCACCTGCGGCACGCAGCGCGACGTCATCCCGTTCGTCGTGCGGCCGCAGGTCGGCAAGCCGCAGGCCAAGGTCTGCTACCTCGCCGCGACCTTCACCTATCAGGTGTATTCCAACTTCTCGCGCGGCATGTACGACGATGCCTTCCGCCAGAAGGTCGCCGACTGGAAGGCCTATCCGCACAATCCCGATGAGCATCGCGACTACGGCCTGTCGACCTACAACCATCACCGCGACGGCTCGGGCGTGGCCTATTCCTCGCGCCTGCGGCCGCTCCTCACCTGGCGGCCGAACTATCTCAGCTTCAACGACCCCCTGGGCTCGGGCCTGCGCCACCTGCCGGCCGACACGCATCTCACCGGCTGGCTCGATCGCATGGGCGTGGCCTTCGACGTGGTGACCGACCACGATCTCGACGAAAAGGGCGTCGAGATCCTCAACTCCTACAAGGTCGTGCTGACCGGCTCGCATCCCGAATATCACACCGAGGGCACGCTCGACGCGCTACAGGCCTACACCGAAAGCGGCGGCCGGCTGATGTATCTCGGCGGCAACGGCTTCTATTGGAGGGTGGCGCAGTCCCCCAATGTTCCGGGCGCCATCGAGGTGCGACGCACCGAGGGCGGCATCCGCACCTGGGCCGCGGAGCCCGGCGAATATTATCATTCATTCGACGGCGCCTATGGCGGCCTGTGGCGCCGATCGGACCGGGCGCCCAATCTCCTCTGCGGCATCGGCTTCTCGAGCCAGGGCACCTTCGTGGGCGATTCCTACCGGCAGTCGCCGGCGGCACGCGACAACACGCACGCGTGGGTATTCGAGGGCGTGAAGGACGAGCTGTTCGGCGGCTACGGCTTCTCGGGCGGCGGCGCGGCGGGCTTCGAACTCGACCGGCTCGACCATCGGCTGGGCAGTCCGCTCAATGCCGTGGTGCTGGCTTCGTCGGAAGGGCACGACCGCAGGAACTTCGTCGTCGTGCACGAGGAGCGGCTGGGCTTCACCACGACCATTCCCGGCCAGACGCTGGAGCAGCTCATCCGCGCCGACATGACCTATATCGAGAAGCCGAAGGGTGGCGCGGTCTTTTCGGTGGGCTCGATCACCTATTGCGGCAGCCTGCCCCACAACAAGTTCGACAACGACGTGTCGCGCCTCACCTTCAACGTGCTGAACAAGTTCGGCGAACTCGGCCTCAAATGGCCTTTTTGACCTCGGGCGTGAGCCGCGCGAGCAGGCCGCGCGTGGCGGCCTCGATCATGCCGATGGAGCGCTCATAGTCGTCGACCGTGCCGCCGAACGGATCGGGAATGTCGAGGATGCCGAGCGGCGGCGCGTAGCTCATCAGGAGCTGCGGCTTGTCGGCGAGATCGCGCGGCGCCAGCCAGCGCATCTCGACGAGATGACCGCGCGTCATCGCCAGCACGTAGTCGAAGTGCTTGATGTCCTCGCCCGTGATCTGGCGGGCGCGGATAGCGGTGATGTCGTAGCCCCGCTTCGCCGCCGCATCGATGGCCGGCTGGGTCGGCGGCTGGCCGATATGGCTGGCCCCGGTGCCGGCGGAATCGATCTCGAAGGCGTCGGCGAGGCCCGCCTTGGTGGCCAGCGCGCGGAACACACCCTCGGCCGTGGGCGAACGGCAGAGATTGGCGGTACAGACGAACAGGATGCCGATGGTCATGGTCGCGGACCCTAGCACGGCGCTAGATTGGCGGCATGCATCAGGATTTCTTCCCGCCGGGCATCGCCATCCTGACCGGCGCCGGCATTTCCAAGGAAAGCGGGATAGATACATTCCGCGACGCGGACGGCCTGTGGACGCGCGTCAACCTGGAGGAAGTCGCAACCATCGAGGCCTGGCACCGCGACAAGAAGAAGGTGCTCGACTTCTATAATGAGACGCGCGGCCTGTTCCGCGCGGCCGGCATCCATCCGAACGACGCTCACACGGCGCTGGCCCGGCTCGAGCGCGAGTATGAAGGTGAAGTGACGGTCATCACCCAGAACATCGACCTGCTGCACGAGCAGGCCGGCTCGAAGCGGGTGATCCACATGCACGGCCGCGACGGCGAGATCCGCTGCATGGCCTGCAAGGCGGTGTTCGAGTCCGGACAGGACCTGTCGCCGGCCTCGATCTGCCCGCACTGCAACTCGGTGGGCGAACTCCGGCCCAACATCGTCTGGTTCGGCGAGATGCCGATGCATCTCGAGGAGATCTACGAGGTGCTGGAGCGCTGTGGTCTCTTCCTGGCGATCGGCACCTCGGGCGAGGTCTATCCCGCCGCCGGCTTCGTGCTGCACGTGCGACGCCACGCACCACGCGCCCGCACGGTCGAGCTGAACCTCGAACCAACCGACAACAAGAGCCTGTTCCACGAACACATCTACGGCCCTGCGACCGAGACCGTGCCACCCTATGTGGCGCGCGTTCTGAAGCAGGGCTGGAAATAGAAGAATAAGAGAGGCGGAGGAAGACATGCCCGACATGAACCATGTGCCGCACGGCGCGCACCACATCGCCGCCGACGCGCACGGCCAGAACTTCTATGCGATCGACCGGCAGTTCCAGGACCTGATGCGGCTCTACATGGAGCCCGGCCTGCGCCAGCAGATGACGCCGCATTTCGAGCGGCTGGGCGCGCTGGCCGGCGGCCGGCTCGACGAGCTGGCGATGGTTGCGGACAAGCATCCGCCGGTGCTGCAGCCGCGCGACCGCTTCGGCCGCGATGAGGACTGGATCGATTACCACCCCGCCTATCGCGAAATGGAGAAGATCGCCTTCGAGGAATTCGGCATGCACGCGATGAGCCATCGCGCCGGCGTGCTCGGCATGGAAGCGCCCGCCCATCCGCTGGTGAAGTACGGCATCACCTATCTCTTCGTGCAGGGCGAGTTCGGCCTGATGTGTCCGGTCTCGGTGTCGGACACGTCGAACTTCATCATCAAGCGCTACGGCTCGCCGGCGCTGAAGAAGCTGCTGCTCGACCGGCTGCTCAGCCAGGACCCGGCAACGATGCTGAAGGGCACGCAGTTCATGACCGAGAAGGCCGGCGGCTCCGACGTCGGCGCGCTGGAGACCGAGGCCGAGAGGATCGGTGTCGGTCCCGACGGCGTCGAGCGCTGGAAACTCTACGGCCAGAAATGGTTCTGCAGCCATGCCGACGCCGATGTCGCGGTGATGCTGGCGCGGCCGCGCGGCGCGGCGCCCGGAACTTCCGGGCTCGGCCTGTTCGCGCTGCCGCGGAGGCTCGAAGACGGCAGCCGCAACAGCTACCGGATCGTACGTTTGAAGGACAAGCTCGGCACGCGCTCGATGGCCTCGGGCGAGATCATCCTCGACGGCGCCACGGCCTATCTCGTGGGCGATGCCGATCGCGGCTTCAAGCAGATGATGGAGCAGGTGAACCTGTCGCGGCTGAGCCACGGCGTGCGCGCCGCCTCGATGATGCGCCGCTGCCTCAACGAGGCGCTGGCCGCCGCGCGCGGCCGCCGTGCCTTCGGCCGCGCCATCGCGGAATATCCGCTGCTGCGCCGCCAGCTCATGAAGATCATGCTGCCGACCGAGCAGGCGCTGTCAATGTACGCCTTCTCTGCAGATGCGATGGGCCGCGCGGATAAAGGTGACAAGGACGCCGCGAACCTGCTGCGCATCCTGACGCCGGTCTACAAGTTCCGCGCCTGCCGCGACAACATCCCGGTCGCCAGCGCCGCCCTCGAGGTCAAGGGCGGGCTGGGCTACATCGAGGAATGGGTAACCGCGCGGCTGGTGCGCGACGCGCAGATCGGCACCTTGTGGGAGGGCACCTCCAACATCAACGCCCTCGACGTGGTGCAGCGCGCCGTCGGAAAATCTGGCGGCCACAAGACGCTCTCTGCTGCGCTGAAGGCCAAGTACGAACCGAGCAGCGCCCTGCCCGGCCAGTACAAGGGCCTGCTGGGCGCCACGCTCGACAGGGTCGAACGCTTCGTCGAAGCCGTGGCGCAGGATCCAAAGCAGGAGAAACGCTCCCGCCTCGCCGCCGGCGCCCTCTATCACGCCGCGACGGCCGCACTGCTTGCGTGGGAAGGCGCCACCCTCGGCGCCGAAGGCGGCGACGCCCGGCGCCTGCTGCTGTCGCGTCTGGTGATCGAACACCGCCTCGCGCCGCAGGACCCGCTGTCCCTCGGCGAGTCCGATTGGGAAGAGGAAGCGATGAACCTCCTCCTCGACGACGCGCCGGTGCCGTTGGCGAAGGCTACTGCCTTGCTTTCCTAGCGGCGCGCCACTTCAAGATGCGTGGGACGCCAATCCAGATCCACGGCAAGAGCATCACGAGGACGGCGAGTGAAGCCTTTGCGTAGTAGTCGAGATACCAGCGCCAGGGTTGGCCCCAGCCATCGCGATCGGTCTTGCCGTCGCGAGAACGCCAGGTCGTCTTGACGGTATGAACCGGCGAGAACATCACGCCCAGGGAGGTATAGGTCAGTGCGAACTGACCATCATCTTCCGGTGACACCTTCCAGACTATAAAGCTCTGCAAGTTACAAGGCTTGAGATCGCATTGAATCTCGGTGTCTGTCGGCAGCCTGGCGTTTGTGCGCCGAAACTCCTCGACTCTCGGCCCCATCTCCTTGAGCTTGCCAATGACCTGGCGAGTCCTTTGTGCATTGTCTGCGGGAGACAGGTCGTAGCTGATGAGGCCCAGCGGAATGCCGCCGACTATCGCGAAGAATGCCGCGACGAGAACGAAGCAGACTATTTTTACGATGCGTTCGATCATGGTCGCCGAAAGTTACCCCGACCGACCGAGCACCTCGTCCGTGTGCTCACCCAGCAACGGTTCGCGATAGACCGGGCTCGATGGTTCGTCCTTGAAGCGGACGACGGGGCCGAAGTGGAGGCGGCCGTTGTCGTCGGTCACCATGAAGCCGCGCTTCTGGAGGTTGGCGTCGACGATGGCTTCTGGGAGCGTGTTGACCGGGCCGTAGCAGACATCGAGCGTGGCGAGAGTGTCCATCCAGTGCGCCAGCGGCTTGGCGCGGAAGGTTTCGGCGAGGAAATCCACCACAGGTTTCTGATGCGCGCCGGGCCATTCGCACAAAGGCGCCATCTCCGGTTTGCCGAGCGCCCCTAAAAGATTCTTGATGAACTTCATCTCCTGGCCGGCGATCACGAGCTGGCGGCCGTCGGACGTGTCGTAGACGCGGTAGAAGGCCGAGCCGCCGGTCGTGCGCTGTTGCTTCACGTCGGGCGCCTTGTTCTCGGCGAAGGTCGTGCCGACCACGTTGGCGCAGGAGGCCATCAGCGATTCGTGCATTGAGACGTCGATGTAATCGCCGCGGCCGGTATCCTTGCGGCGCAGCAGCGCCATCAGAACGCCAGCCAGGCCATGAAGACCGCTCACCAAGTCAGCGACCGGGATGCCGGGAATTGCTGGCCGGCCGTCGTCGCCCAAGGTGAGGCTCAGTACGCCGGTCATGGCTTCGAGCGCGAGATCGTGCGCAGCGCGGCCGGGATAGGCGCCGTCCTGGCCGAAGGCGCTGATCGAACAATAGACGATGCCGGGATTCTTCGCGGCGACGGCCTCGTAGCCGATGCCGAAGCGCGCGGCGACGCCGGGCCGGAACGATTCGACCAGCACATCGGCCTCGCAAGCGAGGCGGAAGAGATCGGCGCGGCCCTGCTCGCTCTTGAGATCGAGCACCACGCTCTTCTTGCCGCGGCCCATGTTGCGGAAGAACACCGAGGTGCGCTCGTCGGGCGGCAGGATATGGCGGCCGGGATCGCCCTCGCCCGGCGGCTCGACCTTGATCACCTCGGCGCCATGATCGGCGAGCGACGTGGTGAGATACGGCCCCGGCAGAAACCAGGAGAGGTCGACGACCTTGATGCCCTGAAGCTTCATGATTTCTTGTCCAGCAATGCGTCGTTGTCGGCGCCGAGCGGCGAACAGGCAGCCTGAGCCAGCCGCTCGCCGTCGATGCGCAATGGATTGGCGAGGATGCGCAGGTCGCCCTTCACCGGATGCGGCACGGACGAGACCATGCCGGCCGCCCGCGCGAACTCGCTGTCGAGCGCCTGGTCGAGGCGATAGACCGGCGCTGCGGGCAGCAGCCCGTTCATCGCGGCCAGCCACTCCGCCGTCGTGCGCGTGCGGAAGGTCACGTCGAGCTCGGCCGACATAGCGGCGCGATTCTTCGCGCGCGTGTTCGGATCGGGGAAGCGCGGATCGGTCACGAGGTCGCCGCGCCCCATTACCTCGCACAGGTTCAGCCAGAATTTCTGCGTCATGCACATGATGAAGATCCAGCCATCCTTCGTCGGGAAGGTCTGGACCGGTGCGAGCGACAGATGTGCGCTGCGAGGTACTCGCGGCGAGACATCGCCCTCGTTCAGGTACCAGAGGCCCGGATAGGTGAGCTGGTGCATGGCGACGTCGTAGAGACAGGTATCGACGTCGCAGCCCTTCCCCGTCGTGCGGGCGCGCAGCAGGCAGCTCAGGAGACCGACGATGCCGGTGAGGCCGCTCATGCTGTCGATCATCGAGACGCCGACGCGCGTCGGCGGCCCGTCGGGCTCGCCGGTCAACTCCATCAGCCCGGCCTCGGCCTGCATCAGAAAATCATAGCCCGGCCAATCCTTGCGCTCGTTGTCCCGGCCGTAAGCCGAGATATGCAGGCAAACGATCGACGGCTTCAGGTGCTTCAGGCTCGCATAGTCGATGCCGAGCTTGGCCGGCTGCGTGCCGCGCATGTTGTTCACGACGCAGTCGGCACCTTTCACCAACGCCTCGAACTGGCGGCGCCCCTCCTCCGACTTCATGTCGAGGGCCACGCTCTTCTTGCCGAGGTTCCAGGCCTGGAAATACTCGCTGTCGTTCTCGCCGAGCTTATACGGCCCGACCTGGCGCGAGGGATCGCCGCCCTGCGGCGCCTCGATCTTGATCACCTCGGCGCCGAGTTCGGCCAGGAACATCGTGCCGTAGGGACCGGCGCCGAACTGCTCCAGGGTGAGGACGCGAATGCCTTCGAGCGGCTTGCCGTTCATGCTCACGAGATCGGGTTCCGCTTCACGAGCTGCCGCGCGATGATGATGCGCTGCATCTCGTTGGTGCCCTCGCCGATGCATGTCAGCGGCGCGTCGCGATAGAGCCGCTCGATGTCGTATTCCTTCGAGTAGCCGTAGGCACCGTGGATGCGCATCGATTCGATGCTGTTCTCCAACGCCGCCTCGGACGAGAAATACTTCGCCATGCCGGCTTCCATGTCGCAGCGCTCGCCGCGATCGAAGATGGCGGCGGCGTCGAGCGTCAGCAGGCGCGCGGCGCGGGCGCGCGTGGCCATCTCGCCGAGCTTGAGCTGGATCGCCTGGTGCTCGCAGATCGGCTTGCCGAAGGTCTTGCGCATCTGCGAGTAGCTGGTCGCCAGCCGCAGCGCGCCCTCGGCGATGCCGACGCCCCGCGACGCCACGTTGATGCGCCCGAGTTCGAGCCCGCCCGCGACCTGCGCGAAACCCTGACCCTCGACCTCGCCGATCAGATGATCGGCCGGGATCTTGTAGTCCTCGAACACCAGCTCGCCGGAATCGATCGACTTGTAGCCGAGCTTCTCCAGTTTGCGGCCGACCTTGAAGCCCGGCCCCTTGGGCGTGATGAACAAGCTCATGCCGGTGTGGCGCGGATTGGCGTCGGGATTGGTCTTCACCAGCATGGCGAAGCAATGGCCCTCGATGCCGTTGGAGATCCAGGTCTTGGTGCCGTTGATGACGTAGCCGTCATTGCCGTCACGCTTCGCCACCATGCGGATCGACTGCAGGTCGGTGCCGGCATCGGGCTCGGTCAGCGCCAGACCGCCGCGAATCTCGCCCGAGGCGAACTTGGGCAGCCAGTGCGCCTTCTGGCGCGGCGTGCCGAATTTCTCGACGGCCAGCGCCAGCATCAGGTGGGAGTTGAAGATACCGGTGATCGCCATCCACACCGAGGAGATGCGCATCACGATCTCGGCGTAGGTCGTGGCCGGCAAACCCAGTCCGCCATATTCCGGGCTGACCGTGGCGCCGAACAGGCCGAGTTCCTTCATCTGCTCGACGATCTCCGTCGGCCATTTGTCGGCGTGGTCGAATTCCTTCACGCGCGGCGCCACCTCGCGCTCGATCCACCGGTCGATGGTGGCAAGCAGCTGGGCTTCGTCGGCCTTGTCGATCGTGTTCATCCAGTCCTCCCAGCATCCATCATGCCCGACGGAGAAGACCGGACAAGGCCGCGGAACCTCAGACCGAAACCGGCATCCCCGACAACCCCTAGGCGCGGCGACACAGGTCGTGCATCATCCGCCCCCAACAGATTCCGCTCAAAAGGAAAACAAAGACATGAGGAGACGTCATTTCACCGCCGGGCTTGCGACCTTGCCGTTCGTGCCGACCTTCGCCCTGGCGCAGGGCGACGACTGGCCCAACCGCAACGTGCGTATCGTCTGCCCGTTCACGCCCGGCGGCTCGCAGGACAATATCGCCCGCCGCCTCGCGGCCAAGCTCAGCGACGAATTCGGCCAGACCTTCGTGGTCGAGAACCGTACTGGCGCCGGCGGATCGATCGCCGCCGACAATGTCGCCAAGTCGCCGCCCGACGGCTATTCGGTGCTGCTGGGCAACATCGGCAGCCACGCGCTGGTGCCACACCTTTATCGCAAGCCGGCCTACAATGCCGTCACCGACCTGGAAACGGTGGCGTGGATCGGCACGCAGCCCAACCTGCTGTGCTGCAATCCCAACTTCCCGCACGACACGCTGCCCAAGCTGATTGAGGCGGCGAAGAAGGAACCCGGCAAATATTCGTTCGGCTCGTCCGGCCTCGGCACCTCGCCGACGCTTACGATGGAGCTGTTCAAGCAGAAGACCGGTGTCGACATCACCTTCGTCAGCTATCGCGGCGCGGCCGCGGCGGCGGCCGACGTGCTGGCCGGTCATCTGCCGATGGTCATCTCCAACATCGATTCGCTGATGGGCCAGGTCACCGCCGGCAAGCTGAAGCCGATGGCGTCGAGCGGCGCCAAGCGCTCGCCGGTCGTGCCCAACACGCCAACCTTCGCCGAGACCGTCTCGCCGGATCTCGTCGTGACCTCCTGGTCGATCTGGGCGGTGCCGACCGGCACGCCGGCCAAGATCAAGGACAAGCTGCGGATCGCGACCGAGAAGGCGCTGAAGTCACCCGACGTGCTGGAGAGCATGAAGGCCGGCGGCTTCGAGCCCGGCATCATGACGGTCCCCGAGATCGACGCCTACATCCAGACCGAGATCAAGCGCTGGGGCGAGGTCATCCGTGCCGCGGGCATCAAGCAGGAATAGCAACCACCTGATCCCTGACCTGCTGACACCTGGTCTCGACCTGGTGTTCTGCGGCACGGCGCCGAGCCCGGCCTCGTTCAAAGCCCGTGCCTACTATGCCAATCCCGGCAACGCCTTCTGGCCGACCCTGTTTGCGGTCGGCCTGACGCCGGAACGACTGACGCCACAGCGATTTCCGGAGCTGCTGGCGCTGCGCCTCGGCCTGACCGACCTCAACAAGACGGAGGTCGGTTCGGACCACGAGCTGACACCCGAGGCGATGGACGCGCAGTCGCTGCATGCCAAGCTGCGCCGCTTCCGTCCGGCCGCCATCGCCTTCACCTCCAAGAATGCCGCGTCGCTCGCGCTTGGCATCAAGACGCCTGCCTATGGACGGCAGGTCGAGCTGCTCGAAGGCGCGGTGGCTTTCGTGCTGGCCTCGCCCTCCGGTCGCGCCCGTTCCTTCTGGACGCTGACGCCGTGGAAAGAAGCCGCCGCCTTCGTCGCCGAACGGCGGCACCTGCGCGAGCGTGCGGCGTCATGATCGGCCGCCGTGCCACGCTGGCCGGGCTGATCGGCCTGCCTGCGCTGGCGGAAGCCCAGGACACCGGCACGACACTGCGCGACCTCGCGCGGCGCGCCACGATCTATCTCTTCCCGGTCTACGAGATGTACCGCGCCCGCTGGCGCGCGACGGTCGACGAGACGAATCCGCAGCGCCAGCGGCTCAACCGCTTCCGCCATATGCCGACACTCGCCGATGCACGCACGCGCGACGTCACCACGCCAAATGCCGACACGCTCTATTCCTCGGCCTGGCTCGACCTGTCGCTGGAGCCGCTGTTCCTCACCGTGCCGCCGGTCGGCGACCTCTATTACAGCTACGCCTTCATCGACCTGTTCACCGACAACTTCCTGGTCGTCAGCCATCGCGCGAAGGGCAGTGGGCTGGCGACGCACATGATCGTCGGACCGACATGGACGGGCGATGCGCCGGGCGACGTGACCTTGGTCCGCGCACCCACGACCTCGGTATGGCTGCTGGGCCGCATCCTGGTCGACGGTCCGGAGGAACTCGACCGCGTGCGCATCCTGCAGAATCGCGTGCTGCTCGAGACGCCCGACATGCGCAACGAGCGGCGCATTCTCGAGACCGGCGAGCTGATGCGCTTCCGCACCCAGGCGCCACCCGAGCCTGTCGCCGACTGGCCGGTCGCGCATCCCGATGAGCCTTTCGACCTGTTCGACATCGGCTTGCGGGCACTCGCCGAGAGTCCGCTGCCCGAACGCGACCGGACGCTGTTCGAGGCGCTCGCGCCGCTGAAGCTGAAGCCCGGTCGCAAGTTCGACCAGCGCGCCTTCAGCGACGCCGAGCGGCACGCCATCCGCGGCGGCATCGAGCAGGGACATGCCGACATCCGAGCCGCCGCCGGACGCGGCCGCACCATCGACGGCTGGACCTACGGCGAGCGGCACCTCGGCAATTTCGGCGACGACTATCTCTATCGCGCCGCCACCGCGCTGACGGCCCTGGGCGCGCTGATGCCGGGCGAGGCGGTCTATGTGAGCTGTGCCGTCGATGCGGAAAGGCGACCGCTCTCCGGTGCCCAGCACTACACGCTCACCTTTCCAGCCGATGGCCTGCCGCCGGCGCGCGCATTCTGGTCGCTGTCGGCTTACGAGGTGATGCCGGAAGGTCGTGCCTTCTTCGTCGAAAACCCGATCGACCGCTATTCGATCGGCGATCGCACGCCTGGCCTGACACGCGGCGCCGACGGATCGCTCACTCTTTATATTCAGCGCGAGCGACCGCCGGACGAACGAGCCGCCAACTGGCTTCCCGCCCCCACCGGACTGATGCGGCTGGTGCTGCGCGCCTATCAGCCCGAGGAAGCGCTCATCGAGGGCCGCTACCGGATGCCGCCGGTGCGTCGCAACTCCTCTCCCTGACCGGCGTTGCTCCTGCGAATAACGCAGGAGCCCCAATGACCGACATCTCCCGCCGCTCCCTGGCCGCGGGCGCCGGCTTGCTGGTTGGCGCCATGGCGGTTGGTGCACGCGCCCAGCAGGCACCGCCGCAACTGGCAAGCGCCGTTCCCGTCCCGAAGGTGACGCCCAAGCCTCTGATCGTGAATCCCGACAAGGTGAAGGGCCTGTCGGCCAATCTCCTGCGGGCCCATCACGACAATGAATATGCCGCCGCGGTGAAGAAGCTGAACGCGATCGGTGAAGAGCTGGCCAAGGCCGACTTCGCGGACATGCCGCCCGAGAAGCTTGGCGAGCTGAAGCGCGACGAGCAGGCCGCGCAGAATTCGGTCGTCCTGCACGAAATCTATTTCGACGGGCTGGCCGAGGCGCCGACCCAGCCGGCCGGCCTGTTGGCCCAGGCCCTGTCGCGCGACTTCGGCAACCTCGATCGCTGGAACGCAGAGTTCGTCGGGATCGGAAAATCCCTGAAGGCCGGCACGGGCTGGGTGATCCTGGCCTACGCGCCGCGCGACAAGCGGCTGTTCAACTACCGCGCCGAACACGATTCAATGGCGCCGGCCGGCGGTGTTCCACTCCTCGCGATGGACATGTACGAGCACGCCTACGCAGCCGACTACGGCACTGACACCGCGAAGTACATCGAGGCCTTCGTTCAGGCGATCAAATGGACGAATGCCGAGCGCCTCTATCGCGAGGCGATGAGAGTCTGAGTTAAGGATCCTTAAATCAAGCGCTCGGCTGGACGCGCTGCGATTCTTCCTCGGCCTTGGCTTCGATCGCTTCCATGTCGTCGTCGCTGAGGCCGAAGTGATGGCCGATCTCGTGGATCAGCACATGGCGCACGATGTGCGGCAGGTCCTCGCCCGATTCGCACCAGTAGTCGAGGATGGGACGGCGATAGAGGAAGATGCGATCGATGTCGTTGGCGATATGGCCCGCGCCGCGTTCCATCATCGATACACCCTGATAGAGACCGAGCAGGTCGAACGGCGTCTCCAGTTCCATCTGCTTCTCGACCTCGTCGGACGGGAAGTCGTCGATCTGGATGCGCACGTTGCCGATATGCTTGCGGAACTCCTCGGGAATCGTCGCGAGCGCCTCGGCGGCGATCGCTTCGAAATCCTCCAGTGTGGGCGCCAGGCCGAAACAGGGCGTGCGCCGAGGATTGTTGAAGACCGGCATGACTCCCCCTTATAGGACCCGCGCGCCTACGCCAAGCGCTCCGTCGTGACCGTTTGTGCACCTTCCCATCCCGAGCTTGGCGCGGTATTCGCATGGTCGCCTTCGTGACCGATCCCCATTAAGCTCGCCGCCGCACATGCTTCGTTTTCTCGTCCGCCGCCTGATCGTGGCAATACTCGTCGCGGCCACGGTGATGACCCTCGCCTTCATCCTGACGCGACTGTCGGGTGACCTCGCCATCTCCATCGCCGGTCCCAACGCCACCGCGGCCGACATCGAGGCGGTTCGCAAGGCCTACGGCCTCGATCGCCCCGTGCTCGAGCAGTTCTTCGACTGGGTCGGCCGCGCGCTCACGGGCGACCTCGGCAACAGCTACTTCTTCCAGACACGCGTCTCGACCCTGATCGCCGAGCGCATGCCGGTAACCCTTACGCTCGGCCTGACAGGCCTCTCGCTCGCGCTGCTCATCTCGATCCCCATGGGCATCCTCGCCGCGGTGCGCGAAAACACCAACTTCGACCGCGCCGTCCAGATGGTCGCCCTGATCGGCCAGGCCATGCCGTCTTTCTGGCTGGGCCTCCTGCTGATGATCGTGTTCGGCCTGACCCTGGGCTGGCTGCCGATCTCGGGCACCGGCTCATGGGAGCATTTCGTCATGCCGGGCATCGTTCTGGCCTTCTCCGCGGTTCCGGCCCTCACACGCCTCACCCGCGCCGGCATGATCCAGGCGATGAGCAGCGACTATATCCGCACCGCGCGCGCCAAGGGCCTGTCGCGCGCCTCGATCCTCCTGAAGCATGCGCTGCGCAACGCCGCCATTCCCGTCGTCGCCATCGCGGCCGTGCAGCTCGGCTTCATGCTGGGCGGCTCGATCGTGATCGAACAGGTCTTCGCGCTGCACGGCGTCGGCTTCCTCGCCTGGGAAAGCATCGCCAAGAACGACTTCCCGGTGGTGCAGGCCGTCGTGCTCGTGCTCGCCGTAATCTACGTGGCCTTTACCATGGTCTCCGATCTGTTGAACGCCGTCCTCGATCCCCGGCTGAGAGCATGAGGTCGGGGGCATGAGCACCGCCATATCGGTAAATGCCGGCCCCCGCCGGGGCTGGAAGAGTGCCGGCACCTGGATCGGCGCGGTCATCGTCGGCCTTGCGCTGTTCTGCGCAATCTTCGCGCCGCTGATCGTGCCGCACGATCCGTTTGCGCAGGACCTCAATCGCCGCCTGCTCGTGCCGTTCTGGATGGAAGGGCACAATCCCGAATTCATCCTGGGCACCGACCAGCTCGGCCGCGACTATCTCTCCCGCCTGATCTGGGGCTGCCGAATCTCGATGCTGATCGGCATCACCGTCACCATCGTGTCCGGCGTGATCGGCATCACCATCGGCGTGCTGGGCGGCTTCTTCGGCGGCCGCATCGACGATGCCGTCCTGTTCGCCATCACCACTCGCCTTTCCATTCCGGTCGTCCTCGTGGCGCTGGCGGTCGTGGGCCTGCTTGGCACGTCGATGACCCTGCTGGTGCTCACCCTCGGCCTGCTGCTGTGGGACCGCTTCGCCGTGGTGGCGCGCTCGACCTCGATGCAGGTGCGCAACCTCGACTTCGTGGCCGCCGCCTGGTGCGCCGGCTGCTCGCGCTTCCGCGTGCTGTCGCGTGAGGTGCTGCCCAATATCGCGAGCCACCTCGTCGTGGTGGCGACCCTCGAGGTCGCGCTCGCCATCCTGCTCGAGGCGACGCTGTCGTTCCTCGGCCTCGGCGTGCCGCCACCGCTGCCCTCCTGGGGCCTGATGATCGCCGAGGCCAAGGACTACATGTTCTTCAGCCCGTGGGTGATCGTCATTCCGGGCGTGGCGCTGTTCGTGCTGGTGCTCGGGATCAACCTGCTGGGCGACGGCTTGCGCGACGCCTTCGGCACGCGGTCGCGCACATGAGCGCGCTTCTCGAAGTCGAGCGGCTCGAAGTCGGGTTCGGCGGCCGCACCTCGGCGGTGCGCGGCGCCTCGCTCACGGTCGAGCGCGGCGAGACCCATTGCCTCGTGGGTGAGTCCGGCTGCGGCAAGTCGGTGACCGCACTCGCCGTCATGAACCTGCTGGCGCGCGGCGGCCATCGCACCGCCCAACGCCTCAGCTTCCAGGGCGAGGACCTGCTGAAGCTCGACGAGCGCGGCATGGCGCGGCTGCGCGGCAACTCCATGGCGATGATCTTCCAGGAGCCGATGACCAGCCTCAACCCGGCCTACACGATCGGCTCGCAGATGACCGAGGTGATGCGCCGGCACAAGAAGGTGAGCCAGCGTGCGGCCACCGATCGCGCCGCCGACCTCCTGGGCCGGGTCGGCATCACCGCGCCGGGCCTGCGCCTCGGCCAGTTCCCGCACCAGCTCTCGGGCGGCCTGCGCCAGAGGGTGATGATCGCCATGGCGCTGATGTGCGATCCGCAGCTCCTGATCGCCGACGAGCCGACGACGGCGCTCGACGTCACGGTTCAGGCGCAGATCCTGCGCCTGCTCGCCCAGCTCCAGCGCGATCTCGGCCTCGGCCTGCTGCTGATCACCCACGATCTCGGCATCGTGGCCCGCATCGCCCATCGCGTCTCCGTCATGTACGCGGGCGAGGTCGTCGAGAGTGCTGCGACCGCACAGCTCTTCGCCGATCCCAAGCATCCCTACACGCGCGGCCTGCTGGACTGCGTGCCGGTGCCGGGCAAGCAGAGCCCTGACGAGCCGCTGGGCTCGATCCCCGGCACGGTGCCGCGCATCGGGCCCGGCTTCGAGGGCTGCGGCTTCCGCGACCGCTGCAGCTTCGCCGACGCGAGCTGCGCCCATACCGTCCCGCACCAGGTCGCCGCCCCCGGTCACGACTATCTCTGCCGGCTGGCCCCATGAGCACGACAGCGTTGCCCGCGATCGAACTCAAATCCGTCAGCAAGACCTTCCGCGTCGCCGGCGGCCTGCTGGGCAAGGACCGCCGCGTGGTAGCCGTCGACGGCGTCTCCTTCGCCGTACCGACCGGCGGCGTGATGGGCGTCGTGGGCGAATCAGGCTGCGGCAAGTCCACACTCGCCCGCCTGATCCTGGGCTTGCTCGCGCCTGACGCCGGCGACATCGCCGTTGAGGGCCAGCGCATCGTCGACATGGATCGCAAGGCCCGTGCGCGACTGATCCAGCCGGTGTTCCAGGATCCCTTCTCCTCGCTCAATCCGTTGAGCCGCATTCGCGACATCGTGGCGATGCCATTGCAGGCGCAGGGTACTTTCTCGCGCGCCGAGATCGCCAAGCGCGTCGACGAGATGCTGGAGCGCGTCGGCCTGCCCGGTGAGATGGGCAATCGCCTGCCCGCAGAACTCTCCGGTGGCCAACGCCAACGCGTCGCCATCGCGCGCGCACTCGTGCTGCGCCCGCGCATCGTCGTCTGCGACGAGCCGACTTCGGCGCTCGACGTCTCGGTGCAGGCGCAGATCCTGAACCTGCTGGCCGAGTTGCGGCGCGACCTCGGCCTCACCTATCTTTTCATCAGCCACAACCTTGCCGTCGTGGAGCATGTCGCGAGCGAGGTGGCGGTGATGTATCTCGGCCGCATCGTCGAGAAGAAGCCGACGCAGGCGCTGTTCCACCAGCCCGAGCATCCCTACACCAAGGCGCTGCTCGCCTCAGTGCTGACGCCCGAGCCCGGCCTCGGCGTGCCCGACGTGGGTCTCGGCGACATCATGCCCGATCCGGCCAACATCCCGCCGGGCTGCCGCTTCCATCCGCGCTGCCCGGTCGCCGAACCGCGCTGCTCAACGGAAACGCCGCCGCTCAGGCCTCGGCCCGGCGGCGGCGTGGAGTGTCTGCTGGTTCCCTGATCGCGTTCGGAAGAACGATCGCGACTATTCCGCCGCCTGCTTCAGCGGGTCGGTGCCCGGCGGATTGTTCGACGGCTTCCAGCGCAGGACCGGCTTGCGGGCGGCCAGCGTCTCGTCGAGACGACGGCGCGGCGAGTAGAGCGGCGCCGCCTTGAAAGCCTCGGCCGCAGTACCGGTCTTGGCTTTCTCGGTGAGCGACCGCAGCGCGCCGATGAACTGGTCGAGGTCTTCCTTGGCCACGCTCTCGGTCGGCTCGATCAGCATCGCGCCATGCACCACCAGCGGGAAGTACATGGTCATCGGGTGATAGCCCTCGTCAATCATCGCCTTGGCGAAGTCGAGCGTGCTGACGCCCGTGTCCTTGAGGAAGCTGTCGTCGAACAGCGCCTCGTGCATGCACGGCCCTTCGAAGGCCGGGCTCATTACGTCCTTGAGCGCGGCCATCACGTAGTTGGCGTTGAGCACCGCATCCTCGGCGACCTGCTTCAGCCCGTCGGCGCCGTGGCTCATGATGTAGGCCAGCGCGCGCGTGAACATGCCCATCTGGCCGTGGAAGGCTTTCAGGCGTCCCAGCGGTGCGCCGTCGACCTTGGCGCCGTCTTCCGCGACGCGCCACTTGTCGCCGTCCTTCACGATCCACGGATAGGGAGCGTAAGGCGCCAGCGCCGCCGACAGCACCACGGGACCGGCACCCGGCCCGCCGCCGCCGTGTGGCGTCGAAAAGGTCTTGTGCAGGTTGATGTGCATGCAGTCGATGCCGAGGTCGCCCGGCCGCACCCGGCCGACGATGGCGTTGAAGTTGGCGCCGTCGCAGTAGAAGTAGGCGCCCGCCTCGTGCACGGCCTTGGAGATCTCGACGATCTCGCTCTCGAACAGGCCGCAGGTGTTCGGATTGGTCAGCATGATCGCCGCCACGTCGGGACCCAGCGCCGCCTTGAGGGCAGCGAGGTCGACGCGGCCGCGGTCGTTGGCCGGGATCGGCTTCACGACGAAGCCGAGCGCCGCCGCGGTCGCGGGGTTGGTGCCGTGGGCCGACTCCGGCGCCAGCACGGTCTTGCGCTTGGCCCGCTCGCCCTTGGCCTCGAGGGCCGCGGCGATCGCCATCATGCCGCACATCTCGCCATGCGCGCCGGCGGCCGGCGACATCGCCACGGCCGGCATGCCGGTGAGGGTCTTCAGCCAGTGCGCCAGCCCGTCGATCAACTCCAGCGCGCCCTGCACGGTCGAGACCGGCTGCAGCGGATGGAGATCGCCGATGCCCGGCAGGCGCGCGACCTTCTCGTTGATGCGGGGATTGTGCTTCATCGTGCACGAGCCCAGCGGGTAGACGCCCATGTCGATGGCGTAGTTCTTCTGGCTGAGACGCGTGTAGTGCTGCACCACCTGCGGCTCCGAGAGGCCCGGCAGGCCGACCGCACCCTTGCGGCGCAGGCCGTTCAGCCGATCCTTGACCTTCGGAGGTTCCGGCAGATCGACGCCGCAGCGTCCGGCCTGGCCCATCTCGAAGATCAGCGGCTCCTCGATCTGGAGCGCGCGGTTGCCGGTGAAAGTGCCGTGCGTGTTGACGGAGGCTGCAGCAACGCCACCGGCGCGTCCCTGGCTGCGGTCGAGCGACTGTACCATCACAGCACCTCCTTCAGCGCGGCGACAAGCGGGTCCATGCCCGCCTCGGTCGCCGTCTCGGTCGCCGCCAGCAGCAGCAGGTTCGCAACCGAGGGATCGTTCGGAATCAGGCGCGAGACGGGCAGGCCGCCCAGGATGCGCTTGGCCGCCAGCGCCTCGACGACCTCGGCTGCGGGCTTGGGCAGCTTCACGGTGAACTCGTTGAAGAAGCTGTCGTTCAGCACCGTGACACCGGGGATCGCCGCGATCTTGTCGGCGAGCTGCGAGGCCTTGGCGTGGTTCAGGTCAGCCAACCGGGTGAAACCCGCCTCGCCCAGCAGGGTGAGATGCACCGTGAAGGCCAGCGCGCAGAGGCCGGCATTGGTGCAGATGTTGGAGGTCGCCTTCTCGCGACGGATGTGCTGCTCGCGCGTGGACAGCGTGAGCACAAAGCCGCGCTTGCCGTCGGCATCGACGGTCTCGCCGACGAGACGGCCCGGCATCTGGCGCATGTACTTGTCGCGGGTCGCGAACAGGCCAACGTACGGACCGCCGAAGCCGAGTCCGTTGCCGATCGACTGGCCCTCGCAGACCACGATGTCGGCGCCCATCTCGCCCGGCGGCATCAGAAGCCCCAACGACACGACTTCCGTCACAACGACGATCAGCAGCGCGCCGGCGGCGTGGCAGGCTTCCGCCAGCTTGGTGAAGTCGCGGACATGACCGAAGAAGCTCGGGTTCTGCACGACCACGCAGGACGTGTCGCGATCCACGGACGCAATCAGGTCTTCCAGGCCTTCTGCATCGGTCTTGGAGAAGTTCGCCGTAAAACCTTCCCACTTGGCCGTGGTCTCGATGATGCTGCGATACTGCGGATGCAGCCCACCCGAGATCAGCGCCTTGTGGCGGCGCGTGATGCGGTTGGCCATCAGTACGGCTTCGGTCGTGCCGGTCGAGCCGTCGTACATCGAGGCGTTGGCGACCTCCATGCCCGTCAGCAGCGTAACCTGCGTCTGGAACTCGAACAGGTACTGCAGAGTCCCTTGCGTGATCTCGGGCTGGTACGGCGTGTACGAAGTCAGGAACTCGCCGCGCTGGATCATGTAGTCGACGGTCGCCGGCACATGATGGCGATAGGCGCCGGCGCCGATAAAGAACGGCGACGAGGCGGGCGAGAGGTTCTTGGCCGCAAAGCCCTGGAAGGCGCGCTCGACTTCGAGCTCGCCCTGGTGATCCGGCAGGCCGCCGACCTTGGCCGCCAGTCGCGCCGAAGCCGGCACGTCCCTGAACAGCTCGTCGACCGACTTGGCGCCGATCACGCTCAGCATCTCGCGGCGATCGGCCTCGGTGAGGGGGAGATAACGCATCAGGCTCTTGCTCCTTGAGTAATGTCCTCATCCTGAGGAGCATCGCGCAGCGATGCGTCTCGAAGGATGGGAACGAGCACCGTGTCTCTTGCCCATCCTTCGAGACGTGCCCTGCGGGCACTCCTCAGGATGAGGTTCGATTTCTTAGCCGAGGCTCTTCACGAAGGCTTCGTAGGCGGCTTCGTCCATCAGGCCGTCGAGTTCGCCCTTGTCGGCGAGCTTCAGCTTGAAGAACCAGCCCTTGCCCGTCGGCTCGGCGTTCACGTCGCCCGGCGTGTCGGCAAGTGCTGCATTGCTCTCGACGACCTCGCCGGTGGCTGGCGCGTAGATGTCGGACGCGGCCTTCACCGATTCCACGACGGCGCAGGCCTCACCCTTGGCGACCTTGCGGCCGGCGGCGGGCACGTCGACGAACACGACGTCGCCCAGCTGCTCCTGCGCGTACTGCGTGATGCCGATGGTGCCGACATCGCCCTCGACGCGGATCCACTCATGCTCTTCGGTGTACTTGGTCTCGGCCATCTTGCTCTCCTATCCGCGGTAGTAGGCGTGTTTGACGAAAGGCATCGCGACGATCTCGGCCGGCACGGGCTTGCCGCGCACCATGAGATCGACCTTGGTTCCGTTGGCTGACTGGCTGCGCTCGACGTAGCCCATGGCGACGGCACGCCCGAGGGTCGGCGAGAAACCACCCGACGTGACGATGCCGACGGTCTTGCCGCCGATCACAATCTCCGCGCCCTCGCGCGCGATCGCCTTGCCCTCGGGCAGCAGGCCGACCCGCTTGCGCGCCGAGCCTTCGGCGATCTGCTTCTGCACGACCGCGGCGCCGGGGAAGCCACCCTGCACGCGACGCTCCTTGCCGACGCTCCACAGCAGCACCGCTTCGACCGGCGTCGTGGTGGTGTCGATGTCATGGCCGTAGAGGCAGAGACCGGCTTCGAGCCGCAGCGAATCGCGGGCGCCCAATCCGATCGGCTTCACCTCGGGCTGGCTGAGCAGCTTGCGCGCGATCGCGTCGGTCCGCTCGGCCGGTGTCGAGATCTCGTAGCCGTCGCCGCCGGTATAGCCCGAGCGCGTGACGTAGCAGCGCGCGCCGTCGATCACGACATAGGCGCCGGTCATGAACTTCATCGTCGCGACCTGCGGCACCAGCCGCGACAGGACCGCGGAGGCCTGCGGCCCCTGCAGCGCCAGGAGGCCGCGCGAAAACATCGGCTCGACCTCGCAGGTGGCCGAGAGATGCTTCTGCATGTGGGCGAGGTCTTCGTCTTTACAGGCGGCGTTGATCACCACCAGCAGGTGATCGCCGGTGCTGGTCACCATCAGATCGTCGAGGATGCCGCCGGCATCGTTGGTGAACTGGGTGTAGCGCTGCTGGCCCGGCTGCAGGCCGGTGATGTCGCCCGGCACCAGCGTCTCGAGGGCCTTGGCAGCGTTCTGGCCGGGTTTCGCGGTGAGCCGGACCTGGCCCATGTGCGAGACGTCGAACAGGCCGCAGGCGGTCCGCGTGTGATTGTGCTCGACCAGGATGCCGGTCGGATACTGGACTGGCATTTCATAGCCGGCGAACGGCACCAGGCGCGCGCCCAGCTCGCGGTGAAGATCGTAAAGCGGCGTGCGCTTCAGGGGGCCGGCAGAGGGTTCGGTCAACACAGTCTCCGTCAAAGGTCGCGTTCGACGCGACCGGAGTCGCGCTGGCACGACGCACGAAATGCGCCGTTCGCGACCCCCTCTGTCCGGAGACCTGAAAGATTCGCCGAACGGAAGTTCGGCTTACTTCGTCGGTGGGCGTGCGCCGAATGGGGCGCCTGCCGCTTTCCAGAGACCCATCCTCCTGCGGTCCGTTTGCCTGAGAGTTTCCGGGGCCGGTTGCTCCTTCGGCGCCATCCTCGCGGATGGGCTCTCCCACAGGGTTCGACTGGGTAGGCGGACCATAGGCAGGGCCCCAATCGGCGTCCACGCACAAAGCCTGCCCAGCGGCCCGAATCACGGGGAAAAGCACATTGCCTCTTGAAATTGAGTGATTGCTCACTTATTTTATGAGCGTCCACTCACTTTAGGGAGAGTTCGATGTTTCTCCGCAAGATTTTCCAAGAGTTCCCTTTCCTGCAGACGGAGGCCGAGCCACCGCCGCCCGACTCCGTGCACGAGCCGCCGCGTACCTGGTCGCTCGATTGGCGCTGGCTCGAAGCCGCCGAAGACGTGTCGTGAGAACAGGAGACCACCCATGTTCGTTCGCAAGATCTTCACCCTGTTCCGCGCTTACGAAGCCGAGGCCACCGAACGGGTCATCGACGCCCATGCGCTGCGGATCCTGGAGCAGGAGCTCCGCGAGGCAGCGGCCGGTGTCGCAACCGCCACGCGCGAGCTGACCGGCCTGATGGCGCGCGAGATGGCCGACCAGCGCGCGCACGATGCCGCCCAGGCGCGGGCCAGGGAATACGAGCCGTATGCCCTGAAGGCACTGGAGACCGGCGAGGAGGCGATCGCCCGGCAGTGCGCCGAGGTCGTGGCCGCCGCCGAGCAGGAACGTGAGCGCTATGCCGCGAACTTGGCGGCGGCGCGACGCCACATCGCCTCTCTGCGCGGCGGCATCTCCCACGCCGATGCGCGGATCGGCGAGATCCGCCGCGAGTTGCTGGCCGCTCGCTCGCGTGCGGCCCTGCAACGCGCCACCGGCGCGCTGGCCGTCAGCACTCAGGGCTACACCAGCGCGCTGGCCGCGGCCGAGGAGACTCTCGCCCGCATCACCGACCTGCAGACCGACGCCACCGACCGCGAAGCGGCGGCGGCGATCCTGGCCGACGAGAAGACCGGTGCGTCGCTGCGCGCAAAGCTGTCCGACGCCGGCATCGCCCCGCCGGGCCCGCACAGCGCCGACGCCGTATTGGCCCGGCTGCGCAGCCGCCTGAACCAGGGTTAGAGGAGACGACGATCATGCATTCCGATTCACCGGCCTGGAGCCTCTATTGCTGCGTCTCGTTCGCGGTTGCGGCGGCGATGATGGGCATCGGCATCTCGATCATGCCCGGCGAGACCTGGGTACGCGCCTACTTTGCCATGTCGGCGATGCTGCTGACCGGCTCGACTTTCACGCTCGCCAAGATGCTGCGCGACCGCCACGAGGCCCAGCGCCTGCACCAGCGCATCGAGGAAGCCAAGACCGAGCACTTGCTCAAGACCTATGAGCTCAAGCCGCCGCTTGCGGCCTGAGCCCATGGGGCGCTTCATCGCCATCATTATCGTCCTGCCGCTCGTCCTGGGCGGATGCAGCCCCGGCATGGCTTCTTACCTGAGGCAGGTCGAACGTGGGCACCTGGACTGGCGTCCGCCCCGGCCCGACCCGCTCGCAGATCGTCCTGTCGCCGTCGCCAGCCCTCTGGCCGTGACTCTGGGAACGCAGTCGGTCTTCGCGCCGGCCGACGGCCGCCATCTGCTCGATAGCTTGGTGGCCCATCTGCGCCAGCGCTTCCCGCAGGCCGTGGTCGCGGAGTCGAGGCGCGCGCCGTCGGCGACGCTCCTCGAGATCACCGCGACTCGCGATACGTCCGACGCCCATCCCGCGGTCGTGCATACAGTGGTCCGGGTTTATAATAGCAACCGGACCCTGCAATCGGTGATCCGCGGTCCGGTGATCGCGGTCGATCTCAAGCAAGCCGACCGAACTGCGTCGATTGACGCACTGCTGGCAGGCCTGGCGGGCAAGCTTGATACTTTGCTGCGCCCCTAGCGGCACTTACACTGGGATGATGGGCAAAGCCGAAGAAACAAAAGCCCGCGTAGAGCGCGCGGCCCTCACCCTGTTCGTGGCACGCGGGGTCGCGGAGACCACGACCCGGGAGATCGCCATGGCGGCGTCAATCGCCGAGGGCACGATCTACCGCTACTTTTCCAGCAAGGAACAGCTCGCCCTCGACATTTTCCTCGGTCACCATCGCGCACTGGCCGAGGCGCTGGCCGAGGCTCACCAGCCCGTCACGAGCCTGCGGGAGAAGATCGACGCCATCGTCCGTTGCTACTGCGACTGGGCGGACAGGGACTGGTCCCTGTTCGCCTACCACCTGCTCACCCAGCATCTGTTCCTGGCGATGGTCCCCGCCGGCACGCCGAACCCGGTCGATGTCGTGCGCGGCGTCATCGCCGAAGCGATGGTCGCCGGTGAGATCCCGGCGCGCGATCCCGACCTTGCCGCAGCCTCCGCGATCGGCACCGTGATGCAGCCCGCCACCTACAAGGTCTATGGCCGCTTCGAGGGACCGCTCAGCGCCCACACAGCTTTTTTCGCCGACGCCGCTTGGGCGGTTCTGGCCGCTCCGGAGCGATAGTCCGGCCGGATCGCCTGCTTCAGTTGTAACGCGCGAGTTCCAGCTTGCCGATCTGGTTGCGGTGGACCTCGTCGGGACCGTCGAAGATGCGCATGGAGCGGGCCGAGGCGTAGGTGTAGGCGAGGCCGAAATCATCCGAGACGCCGGCGCCGCCGAAGGCCTGGATCGCCATGTCGGTGACCTTCGTCAGCATCGTCGGCACCGCGACCTTGATCATGGCGATCTCCGGCCGGGCGACCTTGTTGCCGACCGTGTCCATCATCCAGGCGGCCTTGAGCACGAGGAGCCGCGCCTGCTCGATCATGATGCGGGCCTCGGCGATGCGCTCCAGGGTCACGGTCTGCTCGGCGATCGGCCGGCCAAAGGCCACGCGCGACTTCACGCGCTTGCACATCTTCTCGAGCGTGCGCTCGGCGGCGCCGATGGCGCGCATGCAGTGATGGATGCGGCCCGGCCCCAGCCGTCCCTGCGCGATCTCGAAGCCGCGGCCCTCACCCAGCAGCATGTTGTCGACGGGCACGCGGACATTCTCGAACAGCACCTCGCCATGCCCGTGCGGGGCGTCGTCGTAGCCGAACATCGGCAGGCTGCGCAGCACCGTGACGCCCGGCGTCTCGCGCGGCACGAGGATCATCGATTGCTGGCGGTAGCGATCGGGACTCCGGGCATCCGTCTTGCCCATGAAGATCAGGATCTTGCAATGCGGGTTCGGCGCGCCGGTGGTCCACCATTTCCGGCCGTTGAGGACATAATGGTCGCCGTCGCGCACGATCGAACTTTCGATGTTGGTCGCATCGGACGAGGCGACCGCCGGCTCGGTCATGGCGAAGGCCGAGCGGATGGTGCCGGCGAGCAGCGGCTCCAGCCACTGCTCCTTCTGCGCCTCGGTGCCGTAGAGCGCGAGCGTCTCCATGTTGCCGGTGTCGGGCGCCGAGCAGTTGAACGCCTCCGGCGCGATCTTGGACCGGCCCATGATCTCGCAGAGAGGCGCATATTCGAGATTGGTCAGGCCCGCACCATGATCGCCGGGCAGGAACAGGTTCCACAGTCCGGCCGCGCGCGCCTTCGCCTTCAGCTCCTCCATCATTGCGCTCGGTTGCCAGCGGTCGCCGCTCGCCAGCTCGCGCTCGTAGCGCTCCTCGTTGGGATAGATATGGGCGTCCATGAAGGCGCCGACCTGTTCCTGCAGCGCCTTGACCTTGTCGGTGTGAACGAACTCCATGATGGGTCTCCTGCGGTTGGGTTGACCCGACGCTAGGCTCGCGCCGACAATGAGGAAAATGGTGGTTTCTCATGGAGATCCATTCATATGGCTCATGAAAGGCGCGCCGACCTCGAACTCCTTCGGGTGCTCGATGCAATCCTCGGCGAAGGTGGTGTCACGCGCGCCGCCGAGCGGTTGAACCTCAGCCAGTCGGCGATCAGCCATTCGCTGGCGCGCCTGCGCCAGATGTTCGGCGACCCGCTCCTCGTCCGCGAGGGCCGCAAGCTGGTGCCGACGCCGCTCGCGCGCGACCTGGTCGCGCCGCTGCGCCAGGGCCTGGACGCGCTGGACCGGCTTGTCGCCGGCGCCGGCCGTTTCGATCCCGCGACGTCGGAGGCGCAGTTCACCATCAGCCTGCGCGATCCGACCGAGACGCTGATGCTGCCCGCCATCATGGGACGCATCGCCCGCGCCGGACGCGGCATCGCCCTGCGCACGACGCAGGTCCGCCGCCGCAACGTCGAAAGCGCGCTCGCGGCCGGGACGGTGAGCCTCGCCGTCGACATCGCCCTGCCGTTGGCCGACAGCGTGCGCCGCCAGAAGATCAGCGCCGACCGGCCGGCGGTCGTGATGCGGCGCGGCCATCCGGCGCTTCGCCAGGGGCTGACGCTCGACCGCTATCTCGAGCAGGACCATGTGATGGTGACGTCGCGCCGCCAGGGGCCGGGCCTGGAGGATGTCGAACTTTCGAAGCGCGGCCTCAGCCGCCGCATCCGGCTGCGCTGCCGCAACTATCTCGCGGCGCTGCGCGTGGTCGCCACGAGCGATCTCGTGGTCACCATGGGAGAGCGTTACGTCCCCCTCCTGTCGGGCGGCCTGAAAACCGAGACGGTGGCGTTTCCCTTCCGGGTGCCGACGCTCGACCTCTACCTCTACTGGCACGCCTCGGCCGACGGCGACGCCGCGAACCGCTGGCTGCGCGGCCTGGTGATCGACGCCTTCAAGAAAGGCTGAAGATCAGCCCAGCCCGGTGCCGAGGTCGAGGGCGCGCAGGCGGTCCGGATCGGCCACCACGTCGATCGCCACGATGTGCCCATCCGCGATCGTCGGCACGAGGACCAGCAGCAGCCGTCCCATGGGCGCAACGACGATGCCCGCGGTGCCATCGACCAGCGCGGCGCGCGCGAGCGTGGCCTTGCCCTTGAAGAACGTTGCGACGGCTGTCGCACCGCGCAGCTCGGACGAATTGCCGAGGCCGATCGCCGTCGCATCGGCACGCACCACGACATCGGGATCGAGCAGGGAGAGAAGCCCTTCGAAATCGCCGTCGCGCGAGGCCGTGAGAAAGGCATCGACGACACTGCGCTGGCGGGCGAGTTCGGCCTCGGGAACGGCGGGCGCGCCCTGGACCCGGCGCCGGGCCCGGCTCGCGAGTTGCCGGGTGGCCTCCGGCGTGCGGCCGACGACGGAGGCGATCTCGTCGAAGGAAATGTCGAACATGTCGTGCAGGACAAAGGCTACTCTTTCGGCCGGCGTCAGCGCCTGCAGCACCACGAGCATCGCCAGGCCAACTGAGTCCGCCAGCTGCGCCTCCAGTTCGGGCTCGAAGCCGCCTGCGCCCCCGCCGGCCGATGTCGGTGATTGATCGTCGAGCGACTCCTCACGGCGGATTTTGCGCGTGCGCAGCATGTCGAGGCAGATGCGCGCCGTGACCGTGGTCAGCCAGCCGCCGAGATTGTCGACGCCGGCGGTATCGCTGCGGCTGAGGCGCAGCCAGGCCTCCTGCACGGCATCCTCGGCTTCGGCGGACGAGCCCAGCATCCGGTAGGCGACCCGCCGCAGATGGGGGCGGCTGGCTTCGAAACGCTCGGCCAGAAATTTCTGCTCGTCCATCGTCACATTCTCCCATCGCCATCCGTCAACGCAATGACGGCCCACTGATGGCCGGTGTGACACTGAGGAGAAGAAATCGTGCAACCCCGTATGAAAAACCCCGTCTTCATTCTGCCCGAGGCGATGAAGGCCCTCGTGGCGCTGGGGACGATCCCGCACAAGGCCGGGGTCGCGCAGACCACGCTCTACATGGTCCATCTGCGGGCCAGCCAGATCAACGGCTGCGGCCTCTGCGTCACCATGCACTCCCGCGAGCTGAAGAAGGCCGGCGAGAGCGACGACCGGATCTACGCCGTCGCGGCGTGGCGCGAAGCGCCGTGGTTCACCGACGCCGAGCGCGCGGCCCTCGCCCTCACCGAAGCGACGACCCGTCTCGCCGACAAGGAAGACCCCGTCCCCGATCACGTCTGGGAGGAAGCGCGCCGGCACTATGACGAGACGGCGATCTCCGGCCTGCTGCTTGCGATCGCCAGCATCAACGTCTGGAATCGGCTGAACGCCGCGACGCGCCAGGTCGCCGGCTCATTCGGCTGAGTCTGCGCCTCAGGCGGCGACGTAGACGAAGGCTTCGAGGCCGGACTTCAGGCGCACGGCGACGCGCTTGTAGTCCGAGACCTCGTAAGTGTCGGCGGCGGCGAGCTCAGCCGCCGTGATCCGGAACACGACACCCGGCACCTCGTCGCCGGCTTTGTCCGACGGCAAGGCGATCAGATGATGCGTCTTGCCGCTGGTCTTCACGACCTCGGCATCCCTGATTTCCAACAACGATGTCGCATAATCCGGCAAGGTATCGGCGCGGCCTTCGAGCAACCGCCCGAAGGTCGCGAGCTGCACGTCTTCCTGCTGCAACGTGCCGTAGGAAAAGAGCCAGACGTCGGCAGCCGTCACGTCTCGCTCAGCCCTCTCGGGCCAGCGCGGTGAAGGCCTCGACGAAAGCCTCGCGCGGGCCGCCGACGCCGGTCTCGTTGAAGATGTCGGCGGTGAGCGACTTCACGGCATTCTCGTCGATGCGCACGCCGTTGTTCTCGAGGAAGCCGCGCGCGGCCTTCACGGCCTCGTCCATCGCGCCGCCCTGCTTGTAGAGCTGGTAGTAGTCGGGATGGCCGCCGCGGCCCAGCGCCTCGGCCAGCACGTCGGTGAAGTTCACGACCTTGAGCGACGGATAGACCGCCTCGGCGCCGGACAGCGCGCGATGGCAGGAATGGTACATGGTGACGATCGTGTCGGCGCCGGCATCGACCGCGCCCATCACCAGGTCGCGATGGATCGCCTGCTCGCGCGCCTTGAACTTCGCGGCCTGGCCGCCGCAGGCATAGGAGAAGCCGGAATCCTGCGGCAGCTCGATCAGCTCCAGGTTGGGCACGGCGCGCAGCAGGTTTCGCACGCTCTCCACCGTGGCGCCAATGCCGAGATGCTCGTGGATCACGACGCGGCGCTTGGGCTGCTCCGCCTTGAAGCGCGCCTTCAGCGCATCGAGGTTGCCGGCAAGAAACTCGCTGACATGGCCGAGGTCGAACGACGGCTCCTCGACGTCCTTCTCAAGCTCGTCGAAATTCTTGGTGCAGGTCGGGCACCAGGTCAGCACCTTCGAGGCGCCCGACTGGCCGAAGCGCTGGAAAGTGCGATGGCCCATCTTCTCGTAGGTCGACAGGTCGGCTTCCTGGAACTGGTAGACGCCGCAGCAATGGGCGGTGCCGCCGACCACGTCGAAGTCGAGCTCCAGTGCGTCGAGGATGTCCATGACGTTCAGCACGATGTGCGGCGTGCGCAGCACGTTGCAACCTGTGTAGAACAGCACGTCGGCGGTGCGCCGCTCGGCCGGCGCCAGGATCTTCTTCAGCGTCTCGGACGGAAGCTGCATGCTGGCGAGCAGCCGCACCGCCTGCGCCATGTGGCGGAAGCGGTTGGCGGCATTCGCTGCGCCCTCCTGCACCGGGCGCGTCGCCTGCAGCGACTTCATCTTGGCGATGGTCACCCACTGGCGGACGTTGATGTCTTCCGGGCACGCGGCACTGCAGCGCGCGCTGCCGTCGCAGGCGCTGAGCCACTTGTCGAGTATCGGTGCCGCGGCGCCACCGTCGCGCGTCAGCGAGACGAGTTCGCCGACCCGCTGCACGGCCTGACCCATATCGAGCCCGCTTTCGCGCGCCGTCGGGCAGGCCTCGAAGCACTTGCCGCAGGTCGTGCAACGATCGGCCGCCTCGGCGGCCAACGCTTCCAGCCTGTCAGCATATGCGCTCATCAGCGTTGGCCCGCCCGCCGGTTGTAGTCGAGCTCTTCCATCGACGGCTTGAGGCCGACGGCAATGCGATAGCCTCCCAGCTGCGAGATCTGGCTGAACGGCAAGGTGAGGTTCAGCTCCTCCTGCGACTGGCCGCGTGGGTTGGCGCTCGACAGCTTGAAATCGGCGGTGAAGTCCTGGCCCTGGACGACCTGGCCCGTAGCGCCGAGCACGCGCACGAAATACGGCACCCGCGTCTGGCCGGCGACGACCGACGGACCGGCGCTAACCGCGACGCGCATGATCAGGGTCACGTCCATCTGGTTGCGCCGCAATGTGCAGGTCGAGCCGGCACCGGTCAGGACCGCTTCATATTCGACATCGCGCGGATCGCGACCTGGCCCGTCCTTGAAGTGGGTGAGCCGGCCCGCATCCTGGACCGTGAACGGCGCCGGACAATAGGCGGTCGCCGTCTCCTGGGAACTGCTGCCGCCGCAGGCGGAAAGAACGAGCGCCAGCGCGACCGGCGCGACGCGGAGATACATTTTGAGGGTCATGCCAGATTCTTGTGTGTGCCGTCGCAAAGCGGTTTCTTCGATGTGTGCTTGCAGTCGCAGAGCCAGTAGTCGCCGGCCTTCTCGACCGAGTATTTCATCGGCGCGAGGCCGGTGCCCTTGTGGCTGCCGTCGCAAAAGGGCTGGGCCTTGCTCAGGCCGCAAGCGCACCACCAGTAGTCCTTGCCCGCCTCGAGCGCCACTTTCGAAGGCGCCTTGGCCGCGACAACCGGCTCGGTCATGTTGCTTTCCCCGTTGCGGCGGCTTTGTTACGGTGCCGCGCCAATCCGTACCGCACGGACTCTAGGCAATGGTCCGCAGGCCCGCAAGCGAACGGGTCGGCATCGCGTCGAACGAATTTCATGATTGCCCCGAAGAAGCCGCTCACGATCCTGCTCGCCAGCCCGCGCGGTTTCTGCGCCGGTGTCGACCGTGCCATCCAGATCGTCGAGCGCGCCCTGGAGCGCTACGGCCGGCCGGTCTATGTCCGCCACGAGATCGTGCACAATCGCTTCGTGGTCGAGAACCTGGAGGCCCAGGGCGCGATCTTCGTCGACGAACTCGACGAGGTGCCCGACGACCGGCCCGTCGTCTTTTCCGCGCACGGCGTGCCGAAATCCGTCCCGGCCGAGGCCGCGCGCCGCAACCTGCTCTATGTCGACGCGACCTGCCCGCTGGTCTCCAAGGTCCATCGCGAGGCAGAGCGCCACGCCCAGTCGGGCCGCACCGTCATATTGATCGGCCATGCCGGCCATCCCGAAGTGATCGGCACGATGGGCCAGCTGCCGCCGGGCAAGGTGGTGCTGGTCGAAGACGTGGCGCAGGTCGAGACACTTTCCATCGCCGATCCAGACAATCTCGCCTACGCGACCCAGACGACCCTGTCGGTCGACGACACGACCGGCATCGTGGCCGCCCTGCGCCGCCGGTTCCCGTCGATCCAGGGGCCGAAGATGGAAGACATCTGCTACGCCACGACCAATCGCCAGGCCGCGGTCAAGGCGATCGCCGAGCGCTGCGATGCGATGGTGGTGATCGGCGCGCCCAACTCGTCGAACTCGATGCGGCTGGTCGAGGTCGCCGCCAACTATGGCTGCGCGAAATCGCGCCTGGTGCAGCGCGCCGTCGACATGGACTGGGAGTGGCTGGGCGATGCGAAGCGCCTCGGCATCACGGCCGGCGCCTCGGCGCCCGAGCTGCTGGTCGACGAACTGATCGAGGCCTGCCGCGCGCGCTACGACGTCACCGTCGAGGAAGTGCGCACCACCGAGGAAAGCGTCGTCTTCAAGCTGCCGCGCGCGCTGGTGGCCTGACGTGGCGGTCTACACGGAAGTCGGCGACACCGAGCTCGAAGCCTTTCTCGCCGAATACGACATCGGCCAGGCCGATTCCTTCAAGGGGATCGCCGAGGGCGTCGAGAACACGAACTTTCTCCTGACCACGACAGGTGGTCTGAATGGGGCGGGCCAGTACATCGTCACGCTTTACGAGAAGCGCGTCGATCCCAACGACCTGCCCTTCTTCCTCGGCCTGATGGATCATCTCGCCGCGCGCGGCCTCACCTGCCCGCAGCCGATCCATGGCCGCGACGGCAATGCGCTGCGCACGCTTGCGGGTAAGCCGGCGGCGATCACCAGCTTCCTGCATGGAATGTGGCCGCGCCGCACGACGGTCGCGCATTGCGCCCCGGTCGGCGAAGCGATGGCCACCATGCACCTCGCCGGGCAGGACTTTGCACTGAAGCGGCCCAACGCGCTGTCGGTCGCCGGCTGGCGCCCGCTCTGGGAAGGCGCGCGCCGACACATCGATGCGGCGCTCGACCGCGAGCTGGGCGCCGAGATCGAGTTCTTCGAGGCCAACTGGCCCCAGGATCTCCCGGCCGGCGTGATCCATGCCGACCTGTTCAACGACAATGTCTTCTTCCTGCAGGACAAACTGTCGGGCGTGATCGACTTCTACTTCGCCTGCAACGACCTGCTGGCCTACGACGTCGCGATCTGCCTCAACGCCTGGTGTTTCGAGATCGACAATTCCTTCAACACCACCAAGGCGCGCAACCTGCTGCAGGGCTATGAGCGCGTGCGCAAGCTCAGCGACGACGAAAAGCAGGCGCTGCCGCTGCTGTCGCGCGGCTCGGCGCTGCGCTTCCTGCTGACGCGCCTCTACGACTGGGTGCACACGCCGCCCGATGCGTTGGTCAAGCGCAAGGACCCGCAGGAATATCTCGCCAAGCTGCGCTTCCATCGCAGCGCCACGTCTCTTGCGGATTACGGCCTGTAAGAGGGTGATGTGAGCGAGTCTCCGAAAGTAGAAATCTTCACCGACGGCGCCTGCAGCGGTAACCCCGGCCCGGGCGGCTGGGGCACGATCCTGCGCATGGGCGAGAAGGAACGCGAGCTGTCCGGCGGCGATCGAACCACGACCAACAACCGCATGGAGCTGATGGCCGCGATCCAGGGCCTCGAGGCCTTGAAGCGGCCCTGCCACGTCCGCCTCTTCACCGACAGCACCTATGTGAAGGACGGTGTCACCAAGTGGATCCACGGCTGGAAGAAGAACGGCTGGAAGACGTCCGACAAGAAGCCGGTGAAGAACGTCGAGCTCTGGCAGCGCCTCGACGCCGCGCGCGCCGCCCATCAGGTCGAGTGGCACTGGGTGAAGGGCCATAGCGGCCATCCCGAGAACGAACGCGCCGACGCGCTGGCCCGCGCGGCCATCGCCACCATCAGATCGCAGCGCTGAGCGGCTTTTCGATTCTAGGGTCTTTCCGAGCAAGCTGGAATCACACCACCAACCTCATGCTGAGGAGGCTGCCCCTCGAATACCTCGGGGTAAACTCCACAGCCGTCTCGAAGCATGGGCACGAGCACCGCGTTTGTTGCCCATCCTTCGAGACGCCGCGCATGCGCGGCTCCTCAGGATGAGGTGGGTGTTTGATCTATCTGTATCGGAGAGACACTAACCCACTGTAAAGACACGGTTTTCAGGCGGCCGCGATCTGTCTCCGGCCCGCAGTTCGGGAAAAGCCCTTTTTTCGTTTCGTTCGATTCGTTCGTTTTGTTTATTTCGCTTATCCGCCGGGAATTCCGGCCTTTTTCAACGACTTAGCGAACGTCAGCTCCGTTTCGGCTGCGCCGGAACGGGCTTCTTTTCGACCTGCTTCTCCATTACGAGGTCGAAGCCCTCGCGCGTGCCGTCGCAGGGATTGTCGCCCTCCGCCAGGCGCCACGTCTGCGACTTGCCGGAGCGGCGGAAGTTGAGCAGGCCCGCCACCTTGCAGGGCGTGCCCTTCTCGACCTTGGCGACACGGAACCCCACCTCGCCGCGGATCTGCACGACGTTCGCGCCGATGCGTTCGACCACGCCGTCGATGAAGGCCCAGTCGCCCTCGGTGCCGGGCGCCACGCTGTCGATGCGACCCTTCACGACCCAGACATTGCCCTGGCGGGTGATCGTCACTTCGCCGGGCTTGGCGCCCTTGATCTTGGCGTAGCGCCCCCAGCTGATCTTGCGGGCCTCGGCAAAGAGCTGCGCCTCGGCGTCGGAATCGATGATGGTGCGCTCGACCGCATGCGGTGCGGTCGGCAGGGGCGAGGACAGGTTCGACGTCGAAGCGCCCTTTTCGATGACCGGCGCCCGGTCCGGCGGCGGCGCCGGATAGTAGGACGAAGGCGGCTGCGGCGCGGCGGCCGGCTGCGCGAAAGCCGGCGCGGCGAGGGCCAGCGCACCGACGACAACGAGGGAGGAGAGGGCTTTATTCATTTGCAGGCATTTTACCTGAGCGCCTCTCGCGAGGCTATCGCTTCCCGGCCGGTGCCGGCGTCGCAGCAGGAGCCGCTGGCGTGGCAGGCACCCCACCGGCCAGACCGGCCTCCGCGCGGCGCGCGGCGGCCGAGCCCGGCGGGACCAGTTTCAGCACCCGGTTGAAGTCGGCGTTGGCCGTGTCCCGCGATCCGCGCGCAAGATTGATGAAACCGCGCTCGAGCAACGCCTCGGAATGGTCCGGCGCGATCGACAGAGCGCGGTTGACGTCGACCAGGGCACGGCCGGGATCGCGGGCGTTGCGCCAGGCCGCGGCACGCAGCACCAGCACCTCGACATCGTCCTGGCGCAGGCGGATGGCCTGGTCGAAGTCGGAAATGGCGCGCGGCCACGACTGCATGGCGGCGTAGGACAGGCCGCGATCTACCCAGAGGTCGGGGTCGTTGGTCTTGAGCTCCAGCGCCTTGGTCTGGGCGGCCGCCGCCTTTTCGGCGCCGCCGGCCTCCATCCAGGCCTGCCCCGCCTGGGCCCACAACTCGGCGCGCAGGCCCGGCCGATCCTGGCCCATGTCGCGGGCGATGGCCTCGAACTGGGCGGCGGCCTGGGCATGCTTGCCCGACTGGAACATGGCCACCGCGACGCAATGGCGGGCGCCCATGCCGCCGCCTTCGACGATCCATTTCTCGGCGGCCGGCAGCGCCTTCAGCGGCTCCATCCGGGCAAGCTGCATGCATTCGGTGTAACGGCGGACATGATCCGGGCGCGTTTCCAGCGCCGGCGGCCCGGGCAAGGATTGCTTGGGAGCCGGGATGACGGGAATGGGTTGCGCGAGGGCGGGCGACGCGACGAGCAGGCCGAGCAGCGGCCATAGCGTCCTGTGATGAAACAACATGGTTGAAAAGAACCGTGCCGAGGCGTTCCTGACAAGATGACAAGACGACTTTTCATCTTCGGTCTGGGCTACAGCGGCCTTGAAATCGCCAAGCTTGCAAAGACGCAAGGTTGGGCCGTGGCCGGCACCTGCACGACCGAAGAGAAAGCACGCCGCCTGCGCCAAGACGGCTTCGAGGCGCATCGATTCGATGGCACCGTCGCTCTTTCGCCAGAAGCCTTCGGTGACGCCACGCACGTCATCTGCACCATCGCGCCCGGCGCCACTGGCGATCCGGCATTGCGCACCTGCCGCACGTTGCTCGACCGCGCGCATTGGCTGGGCTACCTCTCGACCACCGGCGTCTACGGCGATCATGCCGGCGGCTGGGTCGACGAGACGACACCGACCCTCTCGACACAGGCGCGGAGCCTGGAGCGGATCGCCGCCGAGCAGGACTGGCGAGACCTCGCAGCCGGGACGGGCGCCCCGCTCCATATATTGCGGCTGCCCGGCATCTACGGCCCGGGCCGCAGCCCGCTGGATCGCGTCAGGACCGGCACGGCGCAACTCATCGACAAGCCCGGTCAGTTCTTCTCGCGCATCCATGTCGAGGACATTGCCGCCAGCACGCTGAAGGCCATGGAACGCGACAACGGCACGGAAGTCTGGAACGTGGCCGACGACCTGCCGGCCGCCAATGCCGAGGTCGTCGCCTATGCCTTCGAGTTGCTGGGACGCCCCGTGCCGCCCCTGATCCCGTGGGCGGAAGTCGCGCCCACCATGTCGCCGATGGCGCGGTCTTTCTATGCGGAGAGCCGCAAGGTGAGGAACGAGAAGCTGAGACGCGAGCTGGGCGTCGTGCTGCGCTATCCGACCTACCGCGAGGGGCTGAAGGCAATTCTAGACGCAAGCGTCTGACAGCCCACCAAAACAAACCTCATGCTGAGGAGGCCCGAAGGGCCGTCTCGAAGCATGGGCACGCGCACCACGTCCGTTGCCCATCCTTCGAGACGCGCACTGCGTGCGCTCCTCAGGATGAGGTGGTGCGAGAACGCTTCGGCGGGACGAGATTAGCCCACCAACTCCTCGACCGTCGCGATGAGGCGCGCGATGTCGGCTGGGGTGCTGAGGCGATGGTCGCCGCCCTTCACGAAGGTGGTGATGACTTCCGGCGCGTCGAGATGCTTCGCGATCTGCAGCGAATATTCCCACGGCACGTCGGGATCGCTCTGGCCGTGCAGCAGGCGCACCGGACAAGGCAATGAGAGCGGCTTGTCGAGCAGGAGGTGATTGCGGCCCTCCTCGATCAGCTTCCAGGTGAAGACCGACGGCTCGGGCGAATATTGCGACGGACGTTCGAGGCGGCCGTCACGCTCCAGCGTCGCGCGATCCTCGGGCGAGAGGCCCTTCAGCAGCATGCGTTCGGTGAAGTCGGGCGCGGCGGCGATCAGCACGAGGCCGGCCAGTCGCTCGGGGCGTGCGCGCGCTGCCAGCAGCGACAGCCATCCACCCATGCTCGATCCGACCAGCACCAGCTTGCCGGTCGTCAGTTGGTCGATCGCCGCGAGCGAATCGTCGAGCCAGCGGCCGATCGTTCCGTCCTCGAAGCGGCCCGACGATTGGCCGTGACCGAGATAGTCGAACCGAAGAAACGCGCGGCCGGTTTTCTTCGCCCATTCTTCGAGCGCCACCGCCTTGGTGCCGGTCATGTCCGAACGAAAGCCGCCAAGGAAGACGACGGTCGGCGCGAGTCCCTCTTTCGCCGCCTGTGTCGTTGCATAGGCGATGGTATTGCCGTCACCGCGCTGCAGCCGCTCGACGCTACCCACGTTGCTCCTCCCGTGTTACCTGCTGCCTCCCTTTGATCATGTAGCCAAAAGCCAAGCCCGTGTCCGCGCCCACCCTGCTTCAGATCGTTCCGACCCTGGCCGGTGGTGGCCTCGCCCGCGCCACGCTCGAAGCCGCGCAAGCCGTGATCGCGGCCGGCGGCTCGGCGATCGTGGCATCGCCCGGCGGCAGCATGGTCCCCGACCTTCTGAGATTGCGCGCCAGCCATCTCGAACTGCCCGACCGGCCGCACGCGGTGTGGGGACGGCTGACCTTGCCCGGCAAGCTCGCCTCCAGCCTGCGCGACGCGAAGGTCGACGTCATTCAGGCGCGCTCGCCCGCGACGGGCTGGGTCGCGCGCGCGCTGGCACGCCGTCTCGGCATCAAGTGGATCGCCACGCTGCACCGGCCGTTCCTCGCCACCGATCTCGCCGGCCGTTTCGTCGAGCGGCGCCAGTCGCGCGCCGATGCGATGATCGCCGTCTCGCAGCATGTCGCGCGCGATGCGCTGGAGCGTTTCCCGGCGCTGCAGGACCGGCTGGAAATCATCACGCCCGGTATCAACTTCGATCGTTTCGATCCGGCGCTCGTGCGCGCCGACCGGGTGATCCGCCTCGCGGGCGAGCTGCGCGTGCCCGACGGCAGCCATCTCATCCTCTGCCCCGGCCGCTTCGGTGAGGATAACGGCCAGAAGATCCTGGTCGAGGCGATCAAGCGGCTGGGTCGCGACGACGTGTTCTGCCTGCTGCTGGGTTCGACCGGCGCGCCGACACCGTTCGAGAAGGAACTCGAACGCGCCATCGAGGCGGCGCAGCTCAACGGCAGGGTCCAGATCGGCCCCTATGTCGACGACATGCCGGCTGCCTACATGCTGGCCGACGTCGTGGTGTCGACCGGCGGTTCGCGACAGGGCTTCAGTCGCGCGCTGGTCGAGGCGCAGGCGATGGGGCGGCCGGTCGTCGCCGAGGATGGCGGCGGCGCCTCCGAGACGATCCGCCCCGACGGCGTCACGGGTTGGCTGGCGCCGGCCGGCGATCCGGCGGCCCTGGCCGAGGCGCTGCAGGCGGCACTGTCGCTGTCGGTCGAGCGGCGCGCGGAACTCGCGCGGACGGCGCAGGAGCATGTGCGCAGCACCTACGGCCTGGCGCAGTCCAACCAGCAATTGCTGGCGCTTTACCACCGCCTGGCCGCCCGCTGACCTTGACTCGCGGGGGTCCGGCAACTATCTCCGAGCCCATGGAACGCCGGTTTTTCACCGCTCCTGCCGTTATCACCACCGTCCGAACTTGATTCGGCCGGGCTCGCACTCGTGCGGCTTCCCGGCCTGCTTGCGCCCGACCGTTCGTGTCGGCGGATGAGCTTCGTTCGGAATTTCGTTAGCTGGTGAACACAATGATCAATATTTCCCTGCCGGACGGTTCGGTCCGGTCCTTCGACAAACCCGTCAGCGGCGCCGATATCGCCGCCTCGATCGGTCCCGGCCTCGCCAAGGCCGCCCTCGCGTTGCGCGTCGACGGCAAGATGGTCGACCTCGCCCATGTGGTCGATCGCGATGCGAAGATCGGCATCGTGACGTCGCGCGACCCCGATGCGCTGGAGCTTCTGCGCCACGACGCGGCGCACGTGCTGGCGCAGGCGGTGCAGGAGCTCTACCCCGGCACGCAGATCACGTTCGGCCCCTCCACGGAGGACGGCTTCTACTACGACTTCGTGCGCGACCAGCCCTTCTCGCCCGACGACTTCGCCAAGATCGAGCAGCGCATGGGCGAGATCGTCGATCGCGACCTGCCGATCGAACGGTCGGTGTGGGACCGTGCGCAGATCAAGGACTACTTCGCCCAGCACGGCGAGAAGTTCAAAGCCGAGTGGGCCGACGAGCTGCCGAAGGACGAGGAGATCTCGGTCTACAAGCAGGGCGACTGGCTCGACATGTGCCTCGGTCCGCACCTGCCCTCGACGGGCAAGCTCGGCAAGGCGTTCAAGCTGACGAAGGTGTCGGGCGCCTACTGGCGCGGCGACAAGAACAACGCCCAGCTCCAGCGCGTCTACGGCACGGTCTTCTTCTCGGACAAGGACCTGAAGGCCTACCTGCACCGCATCGAGGAGGCGGAGAAGCGCGACCATCGCCGCCTCGGCCGCGAGATGGGCCTCTTCCATCAGCAGGAAGAAGCCGCGGGCATGGTGTTCTGGCACCCCAAGGGCTGGACGTTCTGGCGCACGCTGGAGAGCTACATCCGGCGCAAGCTCGATGCGGCCGGCTATCAGGAAGTGAAGACGCCGCAGCTCGTCGATCGCAAGCTGTGGGAAGAGTCGGGCCACTGGGAGAAGTTCCGCGAGAACATGTATCTCAGCGAGAACGAGGAAGGCCTGCGCGAGTTCATCGACGACGACGAGAAGCGCATCTTCGCGCTGAAGCCGATGAACTGCCCCTGCCACGTGCAGATCTTCAACCAGGGCCTTCGCAGCTACCGCGAGCTGCCGTTGCGCATGGCCGAGTTCGGCTCGTGCCATCGCTTCGAGCCGTCGGGCGCGCTGCACGGCATCATGCGCGTGCGCAACTTCACGCAGGACGATGCCCACATCTTCTGCACCGAGGACCAGATCGAGAGCGAGACGATCCGCTTCTGCGAACTGCTGGGCTCGATCTATCGCGACCTGGGCTTCCCGGATTACTTCGTGAAGTTCTCCGACCGTCCGCCGGTGCGCGCCGGCACGGACGCGGTGTGGGACCAGGCCGAGGGCGCGCTCAAGGCGGCGTCGAAGGCGGCCGGGCTCGACCTCGTGCTCAATCCCGGCGAGGGCGCGTTCTACGGGCCGAAGCTCGAATTCGTGCTGCGCGACGCGATCGGCCGCGACTGGCAGTGCGGCACCCTACAGGTCGATTTCGTGCTGCCCGAGCGGCTGGACGCGAACTACGTGGCCGAGGACGGATCACGCAAGCGGCCCGTCATGCTGCACCGCGCCATTTTCGGCAGCTTCGAGCGCATCATCGGAATCCTGATCGAGAACTACGCCGGGCGTTTCCCGCTCTGGCTGGCGCCGACGCAAGCGGTTGTGGTCACGGTCGTGAACGACGCCGATGGCTATGCCGAGGAGGTCGCCGCCTCTCTGCGGGCCGCCGGCATGCGGGTCGACACCGACCTGCGCAACGAGAAGATCAACTACAAGGTCCGCGAGCATTCGCTGGCCCATGTGCCCCTGATCATCGCGGTCGGCCGGCGCGACATGGAAGCCCGCACGGTGGCGATCCGCCGGCTGGGCTCGGAAAAGCAGGAGGTCCTTGAACTCGGGGCCGCCGTCACTAAACTTTCAGAAGAGGCCCGGCCGCCCTTTTAGGGGCGGTCGGATCTCGATACCCGCCCCGAAGCCGGGGCTTCAGTACAGGAGAAAGACATAGCAAGACCTGCCCAACAGACTGCGCCCACCCGCGAGGGTCCGCGCGTCAACAACGAGATCCGCGCGGCGCAAGTCCGACTGATCGACGAGAACGGCGACATGGTCGGCGTGCTGAGCACGCGCGAAGCCATCGAGATGGCCGAAGAGGCGAACCTCGACCTGATCGAGATCTCGCCCAATGCCGTACCGCCGGTCGCCAAGATCTCCGACTACGGCAAGTACAAGTACGAGGCCCAGAAGAAGGCCCACGAGGCGCGCAAGCACCAGAAGGTCATCGAGGTCAAAGAGATCAAGATGCGCCCGAACATCGACGAGCATGACTACGAAGTGAAGATGCGCGCCATGAAGCGGTTCATCGAGGAAGGCGACAAGGTGAAGGTCACCCTGCGTTTCCGCGGCCGCGAGATGGTGCACGCCAACCTCGGCATGGAAGTGTTGAACCGCGTCCGCGGCGAGATGGACGAGCTGACCAAGATCGAGTCGATGCCGCGCATGGAAGGCCGGCAGATGATCATGGTACTGGCGCCGAAGTAACGGCGCCTAATCGCGCGGCCCCTACTTCTTCGGGGGCCGCTGCCGCAGCGTCACCGTTCCGGCGGTACGCTGCTCATCGGGGTTGAACCGCCCCGTGGTCGCCACCGTGTCGTCCGGCCAGCTCACGCTGTAGACGGTCTCGCCGGCGAACGACATCGGCCCCTCGCCCTTTGCCGACTTCCAGTAGTCGCAACGCACCGCGTCGCCGGCGTCGATCTGCTGCGCAAGGCAGAACTGGTGCAGCACGTATGGGATGAACCGCGTGCGGCCGCCCGGCGGCGCCGTCGCGACGTTCAACGCGAACGACGAAGGCTGCCGGTTGCAGCGCTCGCGCGCCACGATCTCCGAGGTGCCCGGGTTGCGCATCTGCAGGCCTTCGAGTTCGGCGCGCAGGGCTTCGAAGGCGCGCGTCCGCGTGGCCTCGGCGAATTGGGCCGCGACCAGCGTCGCCTCGTAACGGCCGATCGCCTCCGCGACCGGCCCCTCGGGGTAACCCGCCCGCGCCAGATCGCGCGACCAGGAGAGCGTCTCGAGTGCCCGCACGACCATCTCGCCGGTCATGCCCGAACTCTCGCCCCAGTCGCCCAGCACGTTGGCCGGCGCCCAGCAATATTTCAGGAGATTGTAGCCGCCCGCCTCGACCGGCAGCGCCCGCGTCTTCAGCACGCCGATCGCCTGAGCGACCACGGTCTTCATCAGCAGGTACTGCACGCCGGGATTTTCGCGCGCCTTCTCGGAGCTGGAGAGCGCGGTCAGCGGCGTCGCGGCCGCCTGTGCATTGGCCGGTGGTGCCGGGGGATCGAGCCGGAGACTGGAGACAGGCGGCGCCTGCAGCTGGGCCTGCGCCGGCACGGCTGCCAGAAGCGTCAGGAGAACGAACGCTGCAGTCTTCATCATACCGTCCCTAGGGAAGTCGGGGCGGAGAGTGCTAGTTTTCGCCCGTGAGACAACGCATCAGGACCCTCATCGTTGCGGCCGTCTTCGGGCTGGCCGCTACCGCCCACGCGCAGACACCCTCTCCGGCACCCGCCCCGAGCCCGCGGCCCGCCCCGTTGCCGTCGCCTGCGCCGGGCCCACCGCAAACGCAAACCCAGCCCCAGACGAATACCGAGGCCGCCCGCCTCCTCTCCGACTTCCTGAATTTCGGGCCGCACCGCGCCTTCGTCGTGGCACCCGACGGCCGCGCGAGCTGGTGGGCCGGGGCCGGCGGCCCCGATCCGACATTCGCCATTACCTCCGCCCTGAAGCGCTGCCAGGAGCGCACCAAGCAGGAGTGCAAGCTCCACGTCGTGAACAACTACACGGTGACCGGCCATGACTGGCGCGAGCTGGCGCCGGCCCGCTCCGTCGGCGCGGTCGACATCGGACGATTGCGCCCGCAACCCTACTGGTCGATGCGCGGCCCGCAGCTCGCCACCGGGCTGCTGGTCTGGAGCCACGGCTACATGGCCGGCCGGAACTCGACCGAGAGCGCGCCGCAGCCCTGGGTCGGCCAGTTCACGCGCCTGGGCTACGACCTCTACCGCTTCGATCGCGAATGGATCACCGACTGGGCGAGCGATGCCGCCGCGCTGGCCGATGCGGTCGCCAAGGCGAAGGCCATGGGCTACCGGCGTGTCATCCTCGCCGGCCAGTCGGCCGGCGCCTGGGTGTCGCTGGCGGCACTGCAGCGCGGCGCCGCGGCCGACGGCGTCATCTCGATCGCGGCGGCCCATCACGGCGTCGTCGAGAAGATGCGCGACCAGACCCGCGCCCGCTCGGAATGGCAGCACGTGCTCGAAGGCATCAAGCGCGGCCCGCGCGTCGTCGTCGTGAATTTCGCCGACGATGCCTACGATGTCGGCGGCCGCATGGACGACGCACGATCGATCTTCGCAAAGACCGGCGTCGATGCCGACATCATCGACGCACCCGAGGGCTTCAAGGGCCACAACGCGGCCGATTCCACCTTTGCCCGCAAGTTCGGCCACTGCCTCACGGCCTTCATCGAGACGGGAAAGAAACAGCCGCCTTGCTGACGGGCCGGCTCAGGAGCTGCCGTCAATCAAGCTTGCGCGTCGTGAAGAAGACGAAAGCCAGTGCGCCACAGGCCACGACGTCGGTGACGACAATGGTGGGCCAGAACATCGAGAAGAGAAGATCCAGCATCGATCAGGAACGGTCGTTTGCCCGTGTCGTTGCGTGATCCTGCCTTTGGGATCGAGGAGCGGCGCGGCATGGACATGGAAACGCTGGTAGGCACCGCGGCCGCAATCCTCACGACCGCCAGCAACGTGCCGCAGCTCAAGAAGTGCTGGGAAACCGGATCGGCCGGCGACATATCGCTGAAGATGCTGCTGGCGCTGGCAAGCGGCGTCGCGCTGTGGATCGCCTATGGCGTGCTGAAGGCCGACATCGTGATTGCAGCCGCGAACGGCGTCAGCCTGCTGCTCGTCCTCGGCATCCTGTGGTTTCGTCTGCGCGATCCCGAACCGTCATCGGCCCTGGATCCCTAGATTCAAGGATCCCTCACTTCGTTCGGGATGACACTATTGCTGAAAATTAAGCAGTGCGCCGATGAAGAAGACGGTGTCATCCCGAACGCAGTGAGGGATCCTTCGCTCGCCCCGACTTCTACGGCATGTAAGATCCGCCATTGACGTGCAGCACCTGTCCGGTCGTGGCATCGGAATCGTCGGAAGCCAGGAAGACGGCCGTGCGCGCGATCTGCTCGGGCGTGAGCAGCTTGCCGCCCAGCGGGATGTTGGCGCGGGCCATCTCGACCAGCTCGGCATCGGTGTTGCCGTAGCGCGGCTGGGCGGTGTCGGTGGTGCCTGGCGCGATCGCGTTGACCCGGATGCCGTGCGGCGCCAGTTCGAGGGCCATCGCGCGCGTCATCGACACGATCCCGCCCTTGCTGGCGCTGTAGTGCACGCCGCGCACCGCGCCGCGCACCGACTGCGAGGACAGGTTGATGATCGAGCCGCCCTTCTTTCCGGCGGCGATCAGGGCCTTGGCGACGGCGATCGTGGCGAAGCAGCCGGCCTTCAGGTTGATGTCCATCAGGTAGTCCCAGTCGCTCTCGCGCATCTCGAGCAGCGGCACCCGCGGATAGACGCCGGCATTGTTCACCAGGATGTCGGGCGGCCCCAGCACCGTCACCGTCTCGGCGACCATCGCCTCGATCTCGGCCACCTTGGAGACATCGGTCTTCAGCAGGTGGGCCTGCCGGCCGAGCTGGGCGATGTCGCGCGCCACCGCCTCGGCACCCGGCCGGTCGTCGAGCCAGCTCACCGCCACGTTCGCGCCCTCGCCCGCCAGCGTCCGGGCGATCGCCGCCCCGATGCCCTGCTGCGCGCCCGTCACCAATGCCACCTTGCCTGCCAATTTCATGCGAAAATCCCCTATCGGAGGGCCATTTGGCCCCATCCCGGCCTGCTTGCACGGACCGGGCCGTCTCTGTATAAGCCCCGTTCCTTCGAGTGGCTTGGCCAATAAGGGCATTGCCTCGGCTGCTTCGTAAGGACTTTCCGGCCTCGTGCTGGGACCGGCGCGCAAGCGCTAACCCTTTGAAAAGGAACAAAAATGCCCAAGATGAAGACCAAGAGCGGGGCCAAGAAGCGTTTTCGCTTCACGGCATCCGGCAAAGCGAAGCATGGAGTGGTGGGCAAGCGCCACGGCATGAGCAAGCGGGGCAACCGCTTCCTCCGCCAGGCGACCGGCATGGCGATCATGTCCGAGCCGGATACCCGCATCCTCAAGCGCAACTTCTTCCCGTACGAGAGGTAGACCATGGCACGCGTAAAGCGGGGCGTGGCTGCACACGCTCGTCACAAGAAGGTTCTCAAGCTCGCCAAGGGCTATCGCGGCCGCGCCAAGGCGGCGTTCCGCGTCGGCATCGAGAAGGTCGAGAAGGGCCTTCAGTATGCCTACCGCGACCGCCGCAACAAGAAGCGCGCGTTCCGTGGCCTCTGGATCCAGCGCATCAACGCTGCGACCCGCGAGCATGGCATGACCTACTCGCAGTTCATGAACGGCATCATCAAGGCCGGGATCGAGATGGACCGCAAGGTCATGGCCGATCTCGCGTCGCGTGAGCCGGCAGCGTTTAAGGCCCTGGTCGATCAGGCCCAGGCCGCCCTCAAGTAACGTCTTCTGCGCTTAACGCGCAGCTGGCAGACATCGCAAAGAGGGAGCCTGGACCACAGGCTCCCTTTTTTCGTGTTCGGTTTCGAGAGTGGGAAAGATGGACGATCTTTCGACGATTCGCAGCGAGGCGCTCGACGCCGTTCAGGCCGCCGCCGATCTCGGCGCGCTGGAAGCCGCCCGCGTGGCGGCACTCGGCAAGAAGGGCAGTGTCACCGGCCTGATGAAGACGCTGGGCGGGCTCGCGCCCGAGCAGCGCAAGGAATTCGGCGCCCGCGTGAACCAGCTCAAGGGTGAGATCGAAGCCGCCCTCGACGCGCGCAAGGGCTCGCTCAGCGCCTCCGCGCTCGAAGCCCGGCTCGCGTCGGAGAAGATCGACGTCTCCCTGCCCGTACGGCCCACGGCCGAAGGCTCGCTGCATCCGATCGGCCAGGTGATGGACGAGGTCGGCGCGATCTTCGGCGAGATGGGCTTCACCTGGGCCGACGGTCCGGACATCGAGGACGACTGGCACAACTTCACCGCCCTCAACATCCCGCCCGATCATCCGGCGCGGCAGATGCAGGACACGTTCTATCTGCCGACGCGCGCCGACGGCACGCCGATGGTACTGCGCACGCACACCTCACCGGTGCAGGCGCGCACCATGCTGAACAAGGACGTGCAGATGCGCCTGGCCGACGGCGGCTCGCTGCGCATCATCGTGCCCGGCCGCACCTTCCGCATCGACAGCGACGCCACCCACACGCCGATGTTCCACCAGGTCGAAGGCCTGGTGATCGACCGCACGACGCACATGGGCCATCTCAAGGGCTGCCTGGTCGATTTCTGCCGCGCCTTCTTCGAGGTCGACGACCTGCCGCTGCGCTTCCGCCCATCCTACTTCCCCTTCACCGAACCGTCGGCCGAGGTCGATATCGGCTGCTCGTGGAAGGGCGGCGAGCTCAAGATCGGCGCCGGCGATTCGTGGCTTGAGATCCTGGGTTCGGGCATGGTGCATCCCAACGTGATCGCCAATTGCGGCCTCGATCCCGCCGTCTACCAGGGCTTCGCCTTCGGCATGGGCATCGATCGCATCGCCATGCTGAAGTACGGCATCCCCGACCTGCGCGCCTTCTTCGACGCCGACCTGCGCTGGCTGCGCCACTACGGCTTCTCGGCTCTGGAGGCCGTGCGATGAAGTTCACCCTGTCCTGGCTCAAGGAGCATCTCGACACCACCGCGACGCTCACCGAGGTGCGCGACGCGCTGACCATGCTCGGCCTCGAGGTCGAGGGCATCACCGATCCGGCCGAAGCCCTCAAGGGCTTCGTCGTCGGTTACGTGGTCGAGGCGGTGCAGCATCCCAACGCCGACCGTTTGCGCGTCTGCAAGGTCGATACCGGCGCCGGAATCGTCCAGGTCGTCTGCGGCGCGCCCAACGCGCGCACCGGCATGAAGGGCATCTTCGCCCCGCCGGGCAGCTACATTCCCGGCACCGACCTTCACCTGAAGGTCGGCAAGATCCGCGGCGAAGAATCGAATGGCATGCTCTGCTCCTCGCGCGAGCTGCAGCTCGGCGACGACCATAGCGGCATCATCGACCTGCCGGCCGAGACCGTGACCGGCATTCCGGCCGCCGAAGCGCTTGGCCTCGACGATGCGGTGATCGAGATCAAGGTGACGCCGAACCGCGGCGATTGCCTCGGCGTGCACGGCATCGCGCGCGACCTCGCCGCGTCCGGCCTCGGCACCCTGAAGCCGGTGAAGGCCGACGCGATCAAGGGCACCTATGCGAGCCCGATCAAGTGGACGCACGACTACACGCCCGCGCCCGACAGCCCCTGCCCGATCGTGGTCGGACGGCATTTCCGCGGCGTGAAGAACGGCCCCTCGCCCGACTGGCTGCAGCGCCGGCTGAAGGCGATCGGCCTGCGCCCGATCTCGATCCTGGTCGACATCACCAACCTCGTGACCTTCGACCTCAACCGGCCGCTGCACGTGTTCGATGCGGCCAAGCTCTCGGGTGATCTCGTCATGCGCCAGGCGCGCGAGGGCGAGCAGATCCTGGCGCTCGACGGCCGCACCTACACGCTCGATCCCAAGGTCTCGGTGATCGCCGATTCGAAGGGCGTGCACGGCATCGGCGGCATCATGGGCGGAGAGGATACCGGCGTGCAGGAGAGCACCACCGAGGTGTTCCTCGAAGCGGCTTACTTCCAGCCGATCGGCATCGCTGCGTCGGGACGCAAGCTCGGCATTCTCTCCGATGCGCGTTACCGCAACGAGCGCGGCATCGATCCGGAATCCTGCGTGTGGGGCGCCGAGGTAGCGACGCGCCTGATCCTCGAACTCTGCGGCGGCGAGTGCAGCGAGATCGTGTCGAGCGGCGTGATGCCCGCCTGGCAGCGCAGCTTCGACCTGCGCGCCGATCGGGTGAAGACGCTGACCGGCATCGACGTGCCGGGCGCGGAGACCGCCTCGATCCTGAAGAAGCTCGGCTTCGATGTGAGCGGTAGCGGCCCGTGGACCGCGGCCGTTCCGTCCTGGCGCCCCGACATCGTGGGCGAAGCTGACCTCGTGGAAGAAGTGACGCGCGTGTTCGGCTTCGACAACATCCCGACGACGTCGCTGCCCAGCCTCTCGGCCACCTCGCGGCCGGTGCGCGATGCCATGCAGCGGCGCGTGCCGCAGGCCCGCCGGGCGCTGGCCGCGCGCGGCCTGAACGAGGCCGTGACCTGGTCCTTCCTGCCGTTCAAGAAGGCCGAGCGTTTCGGCGGCGGCGGCGCCGACCTGCGCCTGCTCAATTCGATCGACGCCACGCTCGACACGATGCGGCCCTCGATCCTGCCGAACCTGATCGACGCGGCCTCGCGCAACGAAGCGCGCGGCCTCGCCGATCCGGCGCTGTTCGAGGTCGGTCCGCAGTACAAGAATGCGACGCCGCAGGGCCAGCGCATGGTCGCGTCCGGCATCCGCCATCACGCGGCAGTGCCGCGCAACTGGGCGGGCCCGGCCCGCACCGTCGACGCGTTCGATGCCAAGGCCGATGCGCTCGCCGTGCTGGCCGCCATCGGCGCGCCCGACACGCTTTCCGCACAGGCCGGCGCGCCGAACTGGTATCACCCCGGCCGCTGCGGGTCGCTGAAGCTCGGCGACCGGGTGATGGCCTATTTCGGCGAACTGCATCCGGAGATCGTCGCCGAAGCCGACCTCAAGGGTCCGGTCATCGCCTTCGAAGTGTTCCTCGACGCGCCGCCGCTGCCCAAGGCGAAGGCCACCAAGGCGCGCTCGAAGCTGGTCCTGTCGCCGTTCCAGCCGGTCGAGCGCGACTTCGCGTTCCTCGTGGATGCCGGGGTCGAGGCCGAGAAGCTGGTGCGCGCCGCCCGTAATGCCGACAAGGTATTGATCACCGGCGCGCGCGTGTTCGACGTCTACGCCGGCAAGGGCGTGCCCGAGGGCCAGAAGTCGCTCGCGATCGCGGTGACCCTGCAGCCCATGGAGCGCACCTTGACCGATGCGGAGATCGAGGCCGTGTGTAACAAGATCGTGGCGCAGGTGACCAAGGTCACCGGTGCCGTGTTGCGTGGTTAGGGTGAAATGACCGACCTGTCGCTGATCCGCAATTTCTCGATCATCGCCCATATCGACCACGGCAAGAGCACGCTGGCGGACCGGCTGCTGCTGGCCTGTGGCGCCGTCACCGAGCGCGAGTTCCAGGACCAGATGCTCGACTCGATGGACATCGAGCGCGAGCGCGGCATCACCATCAAGGCACAGACCGTGCGCCTCAACTATCCGGCGCAGGACGGCAAGACCTACGTCCTGAACCTGATGGACACGCCCGGCCATGTCGACTTCGCCTACGAGGTCAGCCGGTCGCTGGCCGCCTGCGAGGGCTCGCTGCTGGTGGTCGATGCCTCCCAGGGCGTCGAGGCGCAGACGCTGGCCAACGCCTATCACGCGATCGACGCCGGCCACGAGATCATCCCGGTCCTGAACAAGATCGACCTGCCGTCGGCCGATCCCGAGCGGGTGAGCCGCGAGATCGAGGATGTGGTCGGCATCGACACGTCGGACGCGGTCAAGGTCTCGGCCAAGACCGGCCTCGGCATCAACGACCTGCTCGAGTCGATGGTCAAGCGCCTGCCGCCGCCCAAGGGCGACCGCGATGCGCCGCTGAAGGCCCTGCTGGTCGACAGCTGGTACGACCCGTACCTCGGCGTCGTGACGCTGGTGCGCGTGCAGGACGGCGTGCTGCGCCGGGGCATGAAGATCCGCATGATGGCGGCGGCCGCGGCCTACGACCTCGACAAGGTCGGCGTGTTCAAGCCCAAGCCCACCGATGTGGCCGAGCTCGGCCCGGGCGAGATCGGCTTCATCATCGCCGGCATCAAGACCATCGCCGACTGCAAGGTCGGCGACACGATCACCGACGACCGCAAGCCGGCGACCGAGATGCTCTCGGGCTTCAAGCCCAGCGTGCCGGTGGTGTTCTGCGGCCTCTTCCCCGCCGACGCCGCCGAGTTCGAGACGTTGCGCGAGTCGCTCGCCAAGCTGCGCCTCAACGACTCCTCGTTCCATTTCGAGGCCGAGACCAGCGCGGCCCTGGGCTTCGGCTTCCGCTGCGGCTTCCTGGGCCTGCTGCATCTCGAGATCGTGCAGGAACGGCTGGAGCGCGAGTTCAATCTCGACCTCGTCACGACCGCGCCTTCGGTCGTCTACAAGGTCGCGATGGTCGACGGCACGTCGATGGAACTGCACAATCCGGCGGACTATCCCGATCCGATGAAGATCGAGACGATGCAGGAGCCGTGGATCAAGGCCACGATCATCACGCCGGACGAGCATCTCGGCTCCGTGCTGACGCTCTGCCAGGAGCGCCGCGGCCAGCAGATCGAGCTCACCTATGCCGGCACGCGCGCCATGGCGGTCTACCGCCTGCCGCTGAACGAGGTCGTGTTCGACTTCTACGACCGGCTGAAGTCGATGACGCGCGGCTATGCCAGCTTCGACTACGAGATGGACGGCTACGAGGAGAGCGAGCTGGTGAAGCTCGCCATCCTGGTGAATGCCGAGCCGGTCGATGCCCTGTCGATGATCGTCCACAAGAACGCCGCCGAGAGCCGCGGCCGCCAGCTCTGCGAGCGGCTGAAGGACCTGATCCCGCGCCAGCTCTTCAAGATCGCCATCCAGGCCGCGATCGGCGGCCGGGTGATCGCGCGCGAGACGATCAGCCCGATGCGCAAGGACGTGCTGGCCAAGTGCTACGGCGGCGACATCAGCCGCAAGAAGAAGCTCCTGGAGAAGCAGAAGAAGGGCAAGAAGCGCATGCGGCAGATCGGCGAGGTCGAGATCCCGCAATCGGCCTTCATCGCCGCCCTCAAGATGGACAGCCGCTAGGCCGCCCGCAGGCCAGTATCAGGAAAGCCCGCCGCGGCGGCGGCGCGGGCGCGAGCCCATCAGGAAGCCCGGATCCGGCCGGCCGCTGTCGCGGCGGCCGATCCAGACCAGGACGAGGCCCAGCACCAGGAAGGCCGGCACTGCCGGCACGGTGAGCAGCGGGCGCATCATCCAGGTCCACAGGACACCCGACAGGTGGCGCCGCGCCGAGGTCTGGGTGTTGCCGAGCGAGGTCGGGTCGAGGTGGGACCACAGGCTGCCCAGGGTCGAAAAGGGATAGGCGCCCTCCGACCACCAGGTGAGCAGGTCGTGCACGATGACTGCGACAGCGAGAGCCAGGAACAGCCAGCCCAGGGCACGAAACACGACCATTACTCCCCCAAGCACCGGTCAAGCACCCGGTCGACCCTAGCCAAGCCGGCCCGGCCGGGGAAGGACGTTGCCCAAACCATCCACCGATGTATAAGAGCGGCCAACCGCGCTTCCCGGACAGGTGGCCGAGCGGTTTAAGGCACACGCTTGGAAAGCGTGCGTGGTGTAACAGCCACCGCGGGTTCGAATCCCGCCCTGTCCGCCATTGCCTCTGCGAGCCTTCTCTGCGGGTCCCGGAGACCTCGGGGAGAGATCACCATCACCATGAATCGACCATCGGGCGCTTCTTGCCGGTGCGCGGCAGGCTGGGCCGGATCGCGGCCAGCATGTTGACGACCCAGGTCCGCGTCTCGGCCGGATCGATCACGTCGTCGAGCATGAAGTTGGTCGAGCGGTTCAATGCCTTGCCGGCATCGTAGGCTTGCGCAACCTTGTCTTCGAAGAACCTGAGGCGCTCCTCCGGGTCGGCGATGGAAGCGAGCTCGGCGCGATAGCCCAGCTTGACCTGCCCCTCGATGCCCATCGGCGCGAATTCGCCGGTCGGCCAGGACACGTAAAAATAAGGCGCGCGGTAGTTGCCGCCAGCCATTGCGCTCTGCCCCAGGCCGTAGGCCTTGCGCAGCACGATCGTGAAATATGGAACGGTCATGTTGCAGCTGGTCAGGAACATCCGCGCGGCATGGCGCACCAGCGCCGTCTTCTCCGCCTCGGGCCCGACCATGATGCCGGGCGTGTCGCACAGATTGACCATCGGGATGTCATAGGCATCGCACAACTGCATGAACCGCGCGCCCTTGTCGGATCCGTCGGAATCGACGGCGCCGCTCAGGTGCTTCGGATCATTGGCCATCACGCCGACCGTCCGCCCTTCCAGCCGGATCAGCGCCGTGACCAGCGTGCGCCCGAAATCGCGGCGCAGTTCGAGCACCGAGCCTTCGTCGGCCAGCGTCTGGATGACGTCGCGCACCTCGTACGTGCGCAACCGGTTCTCCGGCACGATATGACGCATCCGCCGCTGATCCGGCGCGGTCCAGTCCTTCAGGGGGCCCTGGAAATAGGCGAGATACCTCTTGGCGACGGCGACGGCCTCGGCTTCGTCGGCAACGAGGATGTCGACGACGCCGTTGCGCGTCTGAACCGACATCGGGCCGATCTCTTCCGGCGCGAACACGCCGAGCCCGCCGCCCTCGACCATGGCCGGACCGCCCATGCCGAGCGTGGTGTCGGGCGTCGCGATGATCACGTCGCAGCAGCCGAGCAGCGACGCATTGCCTGCGAAGCATCGACCGGAGACGATGCCGATCAGCGGCACGAGCGCCGAGAGCTGGCCGAAATGATGGAAGGTGTCGAACTGGATGAAGCCACCATAGTCGTCGTCACCCGGCCGGCCGCCGCCGCCTTCGGCAAACAGCACCAGCGGCATGCGCCCGTCCTCGGCGATGTCGAGGATCTTGTCGGTCTTCCAGTGATTGTGAACACCCTGCGTCCCGGCGAAGACCGTGTAGTCATAGGCCATCACGGCAACGCCGGTGGCAGGCGCCTCGAACATGTGTCCGTTCACCCGACCGACACCGGTGACGAGGCCATCGGCCGGACTGCGGGTCAGCAGGTCATCGAGCGTCCGCCGATGCCGCTGTGCCGCCACGACCAGGGGGCCATACTCGACGAACGTGCCGGGATCGATCAGGTCATCGACATTCTCGCGCGCGGTCCGATGGTTGGTCTTGTGCCGGCGCTTGACGGCATCCGGCCGGCTCTCGTCTCGCGTCAGGGCCCGGCGCGCCAGCATCTCCGCCAGATCCGGGCGAATGGCATCGAGGTCGACCTCATCCGCACCGCCCTGGACCTGTGCCTCGACCTCGGACGGTTCGAGAGTCAGCAGCAGCTGGTCTTCCCACAGGGCATCACCCGCCTCGACATGAATGGCCCGGACGATGCCGCCCGCCATCGCCTTGATGACGTGTTCCATCTTCATGGCTTCCATCACGGCAACCTCGGCCCCCGCCGGCACCGCATCTCCGACCGAGACGGCAAGCGAAATGACGGTGCCCTGCATCGGCGTCCGAACCCCGAGCATCCCGTCCTGCAGAGCATCGCCGGCAGCGGTGCCGATCGTCGCTCCCGGCTGGTCGCGCGTTGCCTGGCCGTAGGCGAGCACGGAGAGCGGGTCGGCGGCATCGACCTTCGCACCGGCCCTGGCACCCCGCTTACTGTCTTCCTTCGCTGTCGCGTACAGGCGCGGATGAGCGGCCGCATCCAGGGCGATCAGCGCCGCCGCGTTGGCCTCCACGAAGCCGGTGTCGAGGGCGCCGGCCCGCACCTCCTTGTCCAGCAGCACGGCCTGGAGGAAGGCGATGTTCGTCGGCGCGCCGGCGACATTGAATTCGCAGAGGGCCCGGTAGCCCTTGCCCGTCACATCCTCGACGCGGCCGCTGCGGGCAAAAACGATCAGCTTGGCGAGCAACGAATCGTAGGCCGGATTGGTCGCGTAGCCGGCATAGCCGTAGCCGTCGACGCGAATGTCCGGCCCGGCGGGCGGCTCGTAGGCGCCGAGGACGCCACCGCCGGGCTTGGCCGTGCCGTCAGGCTGCATCGTCTCGACGTTGACACGGAGCTGCATCGCCATTCCACGAGTGGCCGGTCCCGCACCGCTTGCAAGGCCAAGCTCGGCCAGCGTGGCGCCGCCCGCCAGCCGGAGCTGCAGTTCGACGAGGTCGAGCCCGGTGACCGCTTCCGTCACCGTATGCTCGACCTGAAGCCGCGGATTGGCTTCGATGAAGTAGAAAGTACCGCTGGCGCCATCGACGAGGAACTCGAACGTGCCGAGGCTGCGGTAGTTCGCGGCGCGCGCGAGCGTCAGCGCGGCATCCAGCAGCTGTTGCCGTACACGTGCATCGAGGTTCGGCGCGGGTGCGAACTCGACGAGCTTCTGGCGCTGGCGCTGCAGCGAGCAGTCGCGCTCCCACAGATGCGCGACCTCCACGCCATCGCCGATCACCTGCACCTCGATGTGGCGCGCCTGGCGCACGAGTTGCTCGACGTAGAGATCGCCCGAACCGAAGGCAGCGGTCGCCTCCGAGCGGCAGCGGGCAAAAGCCTCCTCCAACCCGCCAGCCGCCAGCACCGGACGCATGCCGCGTCCGCCGCCGCCGGCCACCGCCTTGACCATCACGGCCGCGCCGGCGCCGAGCCCGTCCATGAAGGACCGGGCCTCTTCGAGTGTCGTCGGCGCCACCGTGCCCGGCAGGGTCGGCACGCCGACTTGATGGGCAAGCTGCCGGGCCCGGTGCTTGTCGCCAAACAGGGCGAGTATCTCGGGCGTCGGACCGACGAAGGCGATGCCGGCCTCGGCACAGTCCCGTGCGAAGCCTGCATTCTCGGACAGGAAGCCATAGCCGGGATGGATAGCCGTCGCCCCCGCCTCCCTGGCCGCCTGCAGGATGGCTGCCCCGTCGAGATACGCCGCAACGCCACGGCCCGGCAGGGCGATCGCCGCATCGGCTTTCTCGACATGCAGGCTGGCGCTGTCGTCTGCGGGATGGACCGCGATGCTGCCCATGCCGAGGTCGGCCGCCGAGCGGAAGATGCGAATGGCAATCTCGCCGCGATTGGCGACGAGCAACTTCTGTCCTGTCATCGGGTCGTCTTTTATGTCTTCGCGTAGGCGATGCTCATGGTCTCGGCGACACACGCCGGACGGTCCTTGCCCTCGATCTCGACGGTCCATTGGTATGTCATGCGGATGCCGCCGTTCGGCATGTCGTCGGCGGCCAGCAGCTTCTGGCGGCCGCGGATGCGCGCACCGACCTGCACGGGGTTCGTGTAGCGCACCTTGTTCGAGCCGTAGTTGATGCCGTTCCGCATATTGTCGATCTTCAGCACATCGCGGGCGAAGGTGGAGATCACGGAGAAGGTGAGATTACCGTGCGCGATGGTCTTCCCATCCGGCATGTCCGTCTTGCAGCGCTCGACATCGACATGGATCCACTGATGGTCGCCGCTGGCTTCGGCGAATGTGTTGATGCGCTCCTGTGTGATGACCAGCCAGTCGCTGACCCCGAGCTCCTGACCGACCAGCGCCTTCATCGCCTCCGGACTCTCGACGATTCGTTTTGCCACGATATCCTCCCTCAAACTCAAACCGGCACGCATCCTGTACTGTCGCAGCAAGAATGGTAAGTCCTTGCGCATCCGACCCATCGTCTGGGACACTCACGGCATGAGCGACATCACCCCCGTCAACGAACTTTCCGAGCGCATTTCCGCGGCCGCCCTCGCGATCGAGGACAAGGTCATCGCCTGGCGGCGCGACATCCACGAGAACCCGGAGCTTTCCTATCAGGAGACACGCACCGCCGCGCTCGCCGCCGAGCACCTCAGGAAACTCGGCTATGAGGTGAGGACGGGCGTCGGCATCACCGGCGTCGTGGGCGTTCTGCAGGGCGGCAAGCCCGGTGGGGTCGTGGCCCTGCGGGCCGACATGGATGCGCTGCCCGTCGAGGAGCGTGTCGACCTGCCCTTCGCTTCCAAAGCCAAGGCTGAGTATCTCGGACAGACCGTTCCGGTGATGCATGCCTGCGGCCACGATTGCCACGTCGCCATCCTGATGGGGGTGGCCGAGATCCTGGCCGGCATGAAGGACGAGATCCCGGGCACGGTGAAGCTGATCTTCCAGCCCAACGAGGAAGGCTCCAACGACGGCCGTCCGAGCGGCGCCGAGGCGATGATCGCCGACGGCTGCATGCAGAACCCGGCGCCGTCGGCCGTGTTCGGCCTCCACGTCACCTCGGGCATCCGCTCGGGCGTGATCGCGCTCCGTCCCGGCGGGCTGATGGCGAGCGCCGATCGCCTCAAGATCGACGTCGAGGGCCGCCAGACCCACGGCTCGCAGCCGTGGCGCGGCATCGATCCCGTCGTCACCTCGGCGCAGATCATCCTGGCGTTGCAGACCATCGTCAGCCGCCAGCTCGATCCCACCCTCACGCCGGCGGTCATCTCGGTCTCGACCATCCACGGCGGCGTGCGCAACAACATCCTGCCCGACTCGGTGGCCATGGAAGGCACCATCCGCACCCACGATGAGGGCGTGCGCGCCGAGATCAGGAAGCGCATCGACAAGACCGCCTCCGCCATCGCCGATGCCGCCGGCGCCAAGGCGACCGTCACGGTCTTCGACGGCGTGCCGGTGACCTACAACGATCCGCCGCTCACCGACTGGGGCACCAACAGCCTGAAGAACGGTCTCGACACCCAGCGCATCACCGAGGTGCGCCCGGTGATGGGCGCCGAGGATTTCTCGTATCTCGCCCAGGTCGTGCCGGGCATGTTCTTCTTCCTGGGCGTCGTGCCGCCCAACGTCGACCCGCTGCAGGCGCCGGCCAATCATTCGCCGCTGTTCCGCGTCGACGAGCCCGCGCTCAAGTACGGCGTGCGCGCGCTCAGCTATCTCGCGATCGATTATCTGAAGCGGAAGTAGTGGAGTAGATCGAGTGAGTTTTCGTGCATCGGGCCATAGCTGGCGTCTGTATTGCGGATCGAACGTCCTTGAGAAGCACCTCATGGAGGTCGTTGCCCGAGCCGGCGCCAAGCGCGCCTTCGTTGTCTGCTCACCGTCCATCAACAAGCGAACCGACATCGTTCGCCGCCTCGAAAAGGCCCTGGGGCCGGTCTTCGCCGGCGTCTTCGACCAGATCGAAAAGGATTGTCCCTACCCCAACGTCTGCGCCGCCCGAGACGCCGCTCGCGAGGCCAAGGCCGATCTGCTCGTCGCCGTCGGCGGCGGAAGCGTGCTGGTCGCGACGCGGGCCGTCGCCATCTTCCTCGGAGAGGATCGCAGTCCCTTCGATATCATGACGCAGTACCCGGCCGACAAGCCGGCCTACAGCCCGCGCCTGCCGGCGCCCAAGATCCCCATCGTCAACATCCCGACGACGCCCACCAGCGCGATGAATCGCGCGGGAACGGGATTGAAGAATGCCGATCTGGATCATCGAATGGAGTTCTTCGACCCCAAGACCCGGCCGCAGGCAATCCTGCTGGATTACGACGTCCTGATGACGACGCCCTCTTCCTCCCACCGGTCGACCGCCACCACGGTCTTTGCCGGCCTCGTCGGAACGATCGCCGCTCCCGAGTCCAATCCGCTGGTCGAGGGCGATCGCCTTCAGGCCTTCCGCCTCGCCCTGCGCGCCTATTCGGGCCTTGCCCGGAATCGCGACGATGCGGCCGCGCGTGCCGATCTCTGCATTGCGGCATTCCTTCAGAACCGTGCCGAGGACGATGGTGCCCGCCTGGCGGCCAGCTCTTCCCTGGGCGGCGACTACGCCGTCTCCACCGCCCTGCACGTCCAGTTCCCGCATGTCGGTCAGGGCGAGTCGATCTCCACCATCCACGCCACCAAGATCCGGTTGTCACAGAGCGACGATGAGGTTGCGGCGCAGGTCGTCGCCGAGGCTCTCGGCCTCGCTCGTGGCGCCCAGCCGATGAAGCTGGCCATCGCCGATGAGCTGGAGCGGCTGTACCGCAGCGTGGGAATGCCGATTCGTCTCAGCGAAATGAACATCCCGCGATCGGCGCTTCCCCTCATCGCAGGGCAGACGGTGAAGAACTTCAACGCCAACGCCGGCGTCCGGTCCGACAGCGAGCGCATTGCCGCGGCCCAGCAGCTACTGGAAGCCGCTTACTGACAGATCGGCTTTCAGATCAGCCTGAACGCAATCAACAGGGCAGCGATCAGCAGACAGGTCATGGCCACCGCCGCAAACGGAGCCATGACGCGATAGGCTGACTTTTCCATTCCGGGCGTTCCGGCGAGGCTGCAGACGATCGCCATGCGCACGGGCGAGAACATGCTCATGCTGAGGCCCGAGACGTGCTGCAGCGACGCCACCATGGCGACCGAGAAGCCCGCCGCGGTGGCGAGGTCGACCTGGGACGCCATGAAGAGACCGTTGCCGGCGTTGCCGCCGTTGGTGACAACGCCGAATGTCCCGGCCAGCAGCGGCGTGACGATGACCGCCCACTGGCCGAGCGACCGGAACAGGCCCTGCGCCATTCCGGCGGCAATGCCCGAGATCGAGAGCACTTCCGCCATCATCGAGAAGGTGATGACCGTCAGCACGGCGAGGCGACCGGTGCGCCAGGCCGTGCTGAACTCGGTGCCGACGAGATAGGTCTGGCCGCGCAGCAGCGCGGTCAGGAGCCCGGCCAGCAGCAACCACGTCCCGGCATGCGAGAGCGGAAACCAGACCGGCGCGCCCGTGAACGGCGCGATCCTGATCGCGCCCAGGAAGGCTTCATGGATCGGCCCCACGAGGCGGATGACGACCAGCCAGCCGATCACCAGCGTGAAGGGCAGGGTGCGGACGAAGGCATTGAGCAGGCCGCCGCGGTCCGGCCGCTCGTCCCACAGGAAGCGCAACACGATCATCGGCCCGTAGGTCGCCAGCATCGCGGCCTCCGGCCCCAGCAGGTAGGTGGCGCCAATGACGAGCGCCAGGCAGGCCGCGAGCCACAGCGCTTCGCTCGCGAGCTCGCCCGGTCCTGCACCGAGGCCGGCGCGTGAGGCGAGACGCCAGAACAGCGGCAGCCACGCCATGTTGATGGTCGCAACAAGGAGGCTGCTGTGCAGGGTCAGGTCGGTCGGCGTCATGCCGGCGAAGGCGGCGCCGACGATCGAGCCGCTGCCCATGGCGCCCCACAGGATCATGGTCTGGCTGAGCAACGAGAAGGCCAGCAGGTAGACCGCCTTCACGTCGAGCCGCCTCACCAGCGTCATGGTGCCGATGATGCCCACGCCGAAGCCGGTGACCGATTCGGCAAACGGGCCGATGAGAAAGCACGCGGCGAAGAGGAGCCGGCGCCTTGCCCTTCCATCGTCCGTTCTTGCGACGGGTACCCGGTCGTTTCCTGCCTTGACGGCCAACTGCCAGAAGAACAGGCCGCCCAGGATGTAGGGCACGACGATCCACCCGATCCACGCCCCGCGCGCCAGAGCGAGGCCCGCTTCCGCCGGCCTGAAGGTCTGCGGCGCCGTCAGGAAGGCGACGGCCAGCGCGACGACGGTTCCGACCATGGCCGCCCTGAGGATGCCCGCGCGACCGCTCGCGATCAGGCCCACGACAAGCAGGGCCGGCAAGGACCAGATCAAATAGAGCAACGGCGCTTCCCCCAAGTCGCCAGCACGTCGCGGGCGCGTCGTGCGCCTCGCGTCTTATGTCTTGAGACCAGTATACAAGGGGGTGGTCGACGCCAAGGCGTCGCTGCCGAAGTGTGCAACCAGCGGAGCCGTTCATCCATGCGCCTCTACGATACCCAGCGGTCAGGAAATGCCTGGAAGGTCCGCTTGATGGCGGGCCTCGTCGGCATCGATCTGCCCCGCGTGACCTTGTCGATCGACCGGGGCGATCTCAGCGCGCCCTCCTTTGTCGATCGCCATATCCTGCGCCAGGTGCCGATCCTGGAGTTCGAGGACGGCAGCACGCTTGAAGAGTCCATGGCGATCCTCTTCCACCTGGCCGATGGCTCCGCCTATTGGCCGACCGACCGCCTCGCGCAGGCGCGGGTGCTCACCTGGCTCTCCTTCGAGCAGGCGCAGCACATGCATCCGCTCGCGCAGCTCCGGCTGCATCTCAGCCTGCGGCGGGACATGACGGCGGACGATCCGCGCATGCAGGCGTGCCGCACACAGGCGCTGGAGGCGCTCGACCGTCTCAACGAACAGCTTTCCCGGCAGGGCAGCGGCGCATGGGTGGCGACGCGGAACCATCCCTCGATCGCCGATGTTGCCCTCTATCCCTACACCCGCATGGCGCCGCTGGGCGGCATCGACCTCGACGCGTTTCCCAACCTCGAGCCCTGGCTCGAACGGATCGAAAAGCTGCCGGGCTACCAGCCGCTCTTTCCCTCGCGGCCCGACATGAACCTTTCGACTCGGGAGGTATAGGAACCATGACCGGACATCCGACGCATCCCGACCTGCCGCCGGAGACAGAGGTCGACCTGACGCCCGCCCGGCTGAGTGCGCAGAAGAAAGTCGTTCGCGCCTTCTACAAGGACCTGTGGGACAAGGCCGACCTCAGCCTCGTCCCGAAGATCTTCCATCCCGATTTCACCTTTCGCGGCTCGCTCGGCCCGGTCCTCATCGGCCACCAGCAGTTCAGCGACTATGTGAGCTGGCTGACGAGTACGTTGGAGGATTACACCTCCGACATCCTCGAGCTGGTGGAAGAAGGCGACCGCGTATCGGGCAAGCTGCGCTTCCACGGAATCCATCGCCGCACGCTCTTTGGCGAACCGCCGACCGATCGCCGGGTCTGGTGGTACGGCGCGCCGATCTTCCGCTTCGAGGGTCCGCTCGTGCGCGACCTCTGGGTGCTGGGCGACGTCTACGGCCTGCGCTCTCGCCTCGATCCGGCCTGGGCGGAACGGCTGAGCTTCAACCGGGCGTAACTAGAAGTCGATATCCGGACGTGTGGCATTCGCCGAGACCGCATTGGAGCACCACGGACGCGACGTTGAGGGCGCAGATCAGCACGACATAAAGCTCGATAAGGCGCACCGCCCGGCCAAGCGGTGGCGTTCCGGCTTGCGGCAGACTGCGCGGACCTCCGAAGAGCGTGAGCCGAAGCGCCAGGGCCAGCAGCAGGGCCACGCCGATCACGACCGACCAGACCTCCATGTGGACGCCGAACACCGCGCTGCCGACATAGGCATGACCGGGGCGCGGGAAGAGGTCGAGCAAGGTTTGCCTCACCGCGATGATCAGCAGCAGAAGGGCAAAGAGCAGGGCTATACCGCCGCCTCGCTCCGACTTGTGGGTCCGGAGTTGGTGAAGGAGCCCGAAACAACAGCCGAACATGGCGACGCGCTGGAGCAGGCAGAGCGGGCACGGGATATCGGCGAATGCATATTGCATCACCATCGCCGCCGTAAGGATCGCCGACAGGATCACCGTCAGGAGCAGCAGGATCAATCGATCCAGCATGACCACGGTCGAGGGTTCGAGGCGCAGTCCGGACATTCAGGTGCTTGCCGTGCCGACGACGCCGTGCCTCAGCTCGACCTGCAGCCAGGGCATACGGAAGCCATAGTCGGGGCTGTAGATCTCCCAGAGGAAGATGCCGACGACCATGACGAAGGTCAGAAAGAGGCAAGCCATCGCCGATCGCGGCAGACCGGAAAGACTGAGCACAAACGCGGCCAGCACCATTGCGAACGTGATCGTCATCATCGAGTGGCAGTCTACAAACCAATAGCCGGATGGTCATCAGGGGCTTGTGCCCGTCTTCTTCTTGACCGCTCCGGTCGATATGATTTTATGGATATAACGCACGCGGCCGTTTGCACACGAGGTCCCGGAATGGAACGCATCAATATCGAGTTCACCTTGTTCTCGGCCTTCTACTCACCGCTCATTTCGGCGATGTCGGGTGGCTTCCTGAAGGCCGAGGGCCTGGAAGCCGAATGGCGGGTCTCGCCGCCCGGCGTCTCAGCGATCAAGGCGCTGGAGGAAGGCCGGGCCGATGTCATCCAGTCGGCGCCAAGCCAGGCCTTCGCCTCCCTCGCCAAGGGCGAGACGCCCACCGCCGTTCATTTTGCCCAGGTCAACGAGATGGATGGGTTCTTCATCACGGGACGGGCTGCCGATCCGGACTTCGACTGGAAGAAGCTCGAAGGAGCCGAGGTGATCCTCTTCGGAGGCGGCCAGCCGCTCGCAACCTTCAAGTACGCCTGTCACAAGGCGGGGATCGATTTCGGCAAGCTCAAGGTCGTCAGCGTCGGCGGCGCCGATGAGATGGACAAGGCGTTCCGGGACGGCAAGGGACAGTACGTCCAGCAGCAAGGGCCCTTCCCGCAGCAGCTCGAGGCCGATAGTGTCGGCCATGTCGTCGCCCAATGCGGCCCGAAGATCGGACCGGTCGCCTTCTCGAGCCTGGCGGCGCGGCGCGACTGGCTCAAAACCGACGTCGCCACGGCGTTCACGCGTGCCTACACGAAGACAAGGACTTACATGCTGGCAACGCCGGCGATCGAGATCGCGAAGGCACAGAAGCCCTATTTTCCGTCGACCGATGTCGATGTCCTGTCGCGGTGCATAGCCAGCTATCAGAAGCTCGGCTGCTGGACGCCGCATGTGGAGATCACGCGCCCGGCGTTCGAGGTGGCGCTCGACATGTTCGAGCATTTCGGAGCGCTTAAGGAGCGGTACGCCTACGAGCAGGTCTGCGCGCCGCCTCCGTCCACGCGCTGATCCAGGCGGCTACTCATTCGACATTGAAGTTCTCGCGGGCCGGGCGCCACTCCGGCTGACCATGTTTTGCTACCTACGCACCGTGAGGTCATGGTCGCTGCTATTCGGATATCCGCTCTTGGGCGTGCCCCCGCTCAAGGTGGGCCCTCCCCCGGCTCCCGTGCGTCCAGCTGCGTGTCTGCGTTCCACGCCGCCGCGAGTGACGATTGAATTACACGTCCGGCCGTTATCTCGCCAGATGCGTTATCAACAGTCGCCTATGCCGGCGCAATGGAGGTAAGGAGCGCGACGGGAAGCGAGCCGAATAGCGGTTGGAGTGCGCACCTCTTCGAGAGCAGATTCATGCTGCGACCGCTAAGGATATCGTGCGCCGCACAATCACGGTCGAACTTCAATGTCGTGCCGGACCAGGCTTCCGGCCGGAAGGCCAGACCACCCTCCTTTGACATCAACGTCGCGACGAGCCGCGGAACGACCACCAGAATCCATTCGCTGCCGGCTTCTCGCATGAAGGCGACGACGGAGTCGCGCGCCGGGCCTTCGACCTCGACTGGACGATAGGTGCCTTCTGCAAACAGATGCGGCGCGCGCTTGCGGAGCGCGAGAGTTCGCCGGACCAGTGCCTGCTTGATACGGCCGTCGCGCCAATGCCGGACCAGTTCAGGCAAAGCCACGTCGCCCATCTTCGCGCGCGCAGCAAAGTCGACCGGCTGGCGATTATCCGGATCGACGAGGCTGAAATCCCAGAGATCCGTGCCCTGATAGAGATCGGGCACGCCCGGCACCGTGAGCTTGAGCAGGCACTGCGCCAGGCTGTTGACGGCCCCGGCCGGCGCAATGCGCCGCACGAAGGTCAGGAGGTCGTCGAGGAGATCGGGCATGGCGGCCTCCGCCACGAGGCGCATCGTGAAGGATCGAGCCGCCTCCTCGTACGCCTCGTCGACGGCGGCCCAATCGCTCCTGAGCTTCGCCTCGCGCAGCGCCTTCTGCTGCCAGCCGCAGAGACGCTCGGCGAACGCGGTCCGGCCGGCCGCGTCGTCGCGCCCGAGATCGAGCGGCCAGGCGCCAACGATCATCTGCAGCAGCATGGCGATGTCGCCCGGCGTCGGCTGGGAGGACGAGGGATCGATCCGGCGCGACAGCAGGTTGGCCCAATCAGGCGCGAGCTCGCTCAGCCCGGCAAGCCGCGCGCGAAGATCTTCGCCGCGCTTGTGATCGTGCGTGGCGGTCGCGAGCATCGTGTACGGATAGTCGGCCTGCCGCCGCAGCATGCGGGCGTGGAAGGTGTCGACATCGAGCGAGAAGGTCTCGACATCGAAGCCGACATCGTTGCGCGAGAGCAGTCGGCCATATCGATAGAAGCCGGTATCCTCGACCGACTTGGCGGCAACGGGCGCACTCAACTGCTGGAAGCGCGCCATGGCGCGCGGCCACGAGTCCCGCGGCGTCAGCATCGCAGCCAGCAACGGCTCGACCGCCCACCGGTCGGTGGCGAGGCATGTCTGCGAGACGTGCTCCGCGACCTCGCGCAGGATCGCCGCGTCATGCTCGGAAAGAACATGACCCGCGCCATAGGTGCGATAGACCGGCACATGCGCGAGAAATTCAGCCAGCAGCCTGCGCAAGGTAGGTCGCGGAACGAAGTCTCTCACGAGGGGCTGCCAGGCCCCGGCGCAGGCTTCGAGCTGCGCCGAGAAACTTCGCGCCACGATCTCGCGCCGCGCCAAAAGCTCTTCCGGCGCGAAGGTCGCGGGTCGGCCGCTGAGCGCGCTCCAGGTCTTCGCCAGAAGCGGCTCGCCACGAGCGTCGTGCTGAAGCGCACTCACCTCGTCCATGAAATCGTAGCCGGTCGTGCCGTCGCAGCCCCAGACCTTCGGGAGCGTCTCGCCTTTCAGCAGGATCTTCTCGACGACCAGCCAGGCCCGCGTCCGGCCACGCTCCTTCGCCAGCCGATCCAGTCGCGCGCGCAGGTCGCGACAGTAGCCGGCAGGATCGGTGAGTCCGTCGACATGGTCGATGCGAAGTCCATCGATCACGCCCTCGGCATAGAGCCGCAGCGGCAGGGCATGCACCGCCTCGAAGGTTTCCGGCCGCTCCATGCGCAGGCAGACCAGCTCGTTGATGTCGAAGAACCGACGCCAGTTGATGAGGTCGCCCGCCACCCGCCACGAGGCGAGCCGGTAATGCTGGCGCGCCAGAAGGTTGGCAAGGCTGCCGCGTCCCTCGACGCTGCCGTCACAGAGCGGGAAGGTATTCTCGAAATAGCGCAGCTCCGGCTGGCCCTGCGCGTCCCGCGCAACCGAGAGTTCGCCGGCCTCGATGACCTCGGCGAGCGGACGTCCAAGCACGGGCAGCAGAATCCGGGCCGGCCCCTCTTCCGTGGCATCCCAGGCGATGTCGAACCATTCGGCATGGCGGCTCGCGCGGCCTTGGCGCAGCACGTCGCGCCACCATTCGTTGCGCGTGTCGGCCGCCATGTGATTGGGCACGATGTCGAGGACCAGGCCGACACCGACGGCGCGCAAAGCGCCGGCCATCGAAAGCAGCCCGTCCTCTCCGCCCAGTTCCGGATTGACCCTCGTCGGATCGATCACGTCGTAGCCATGCGTCGATCCCGGCCGTGCGACGGCGACCGGCGAGGCATAGACATGGCTGACGCCAAGGGCTGCGAACCAGGCCGCGTGCCGCTCCGCATCGGCGAAGGTAAAGCCGCGATGGAACTGCAGGCGCAGCGTTGCGCGCGGGATCATGGACGGCGTGCGACGATGGTCGCAGCGCGCCGGGCGACCCCGGGATCGTCGAAAATCTTCGCGGCCGGCGGTTCGAGCCGTCGTCGCCAATTGGGATGCTGATCGATCGTCCCGGGGAGGTTGGGCTGCTCGGCGAGCCCCAACAGATCCTCCAGCGGCGCGAGCATGAGCGGTGCCGGCGAACTGGCGACGAAGCCCAGGGCCGCGTCGACGGCGGGTGAAGGATCGTCCGGCGCGGGCGCGGGACCCTGGGCAGTTCCGGCGGCGGTGAACGCCTGCCACAGGCGACGCCGGTCGCGCTGCCGCCCTTCGGCCTCCCCTTCGGCGGAAAGGCCGAGCGCACCCCGGACCTCGATGTCGCTGCCGCGCCACCAGCCGGCGACGGTCGCAAGATCGTGCGTCGTCGTCATCGACACAGCATCGCGCCGCCAGCGGGTCGGCGCGCGGAAACTGCCGCGATTGCGCTCGAACCACATCACATCCATGCCGGCGATGCCGGCCTGGGTGAGGCGGCGGCGGAAGCCGCGCGGCACGGTGCCGAGATCCTCGCCGATCACCACCGCGCCGTGCCGGTGCGACTCGAGGGCGAGCAAACGCAAGAGATCGTCCAGCGGGTAATCGAGATAGGCGCCCTCGGCGGAGGATGCCCCTTCCGGCACTAGCCACAGACGCTGCAGCCCCATGATGTGATCGATGCGGACGCCGCCGGCATACCGCATGGCCGCCCGCACCGTGGAAAGGAAGGGATCGAAGCCCGTCGCGACGAGCGCCTGGGGAGAGAAGCCTGACAGCCCCCAATCCTGTCCCGCGCGATTGAACTCGTCGGGCGGCGCGCCGATGTTGAGCCCCAGCAGCAGATCGCTCTGCCGGGACCAGGCGTGGCTGCCGGCGCGGTCCATGCCGATGGCGAGGTCGCTGATCAGGCCGATCTTCATGCCGGCGCCGACGGCTGCTCCTTGCGCCGCTTCGAACGACCGCGCCGCGAGCCATTGCAGGAACTGGTGGAAGCGGATCGTGGATCCCTCGGCGGCCAGAAAGGCGGCCATTTCGGAATCGTCGGGACGCGTGAGACCATGACGGAATGCGGCTGGCCAATCCCGCCAGAAGCCGATTGCGGGCTCGCTTCCCAGCCACTTTCCGTGCAGCGATTCGAACATCGCGTGGCCTTGCAGCAGGTCTCCGCTCTCGCGAACGAACGTGTCGAATGACCGGGCGTGCGAGGTGCCGTTCGCGACATCCTGGGACTCGAAGTCATCGAACAGGCGGCGCATCAAGCCAAGCTTCGCCTCGGCCGCGGGCCGCCAGTCGATGAGGGCCGCTTGCTGCTCCAGTGCCTCGCCATCGCGGCGATGCTGCGCCACGCGCTCGGGCCCGAAGACGATCTCCGGATCGGCGAACAGCGGATTGAGGAACAGACGGCTCGACGGCGAATAGGGCCCGTAACGGCCGGGATCGGCGGCGAAGAGGCTGTGCACGGGGCTGAGCGCGATGGCATCCGCGCCATGCCGGGCCGCGCCCTCGGCAAGCTGGCGCACCGCGGTCGCATCGCCGATCCCGCCGTCGCCGGGGCGCCGCAGGCTGTAGACCTGGGCCGCGACTCCCCACAAGTGTTTGCCCTCGGCGCGATCTGCGACGGTCAGGCAACGTGGCGGAGCAACCGCAACCGTCACCTGGCGATCGCCGAACTCCAGCCGGTGATAGCCGACCCTGTCGAGGGTCGGACCGACCAGCCTCTCGCCGCGCATCGAGAACCTGAGCGTTGCAACGCTGCCGTCCTCGTAGGTGAGCTGACCACGGGCGGCACCGCCGGCGCGGCCCGGCAATACGAGGCGGCTACCGGCCGTCATCGTCACGAGGGGAGGCAAGGTCTTGAGAGGGCCGACCTTCTGCCGGCTCGCCTCCATGTCCCCGGATGTGGCCGTGGGGAGGCCAAGCGCGTCGAGGATCCGGCGGAGGGAATCGATCGAAACCTGTTGCGGAATCCCGAGTGCATCGGTCCAGGTCTCGGCCAGGCCGGCTTCCCGGGCGAGCTGGCGGATGTCATCGTCGCTCACGGTGCGGGCACCATGAACGCCACCGTGGTCGCGCCGGCTATCCGGCCGCTTCGTGCCTCGTCTGCCGCACGGGCGCGCGATTCGTACAGAAGATCGCCCTCCAGTGCCTCGATCTGCGCGGGCTCGCGTCCGAGATTGCTGGCAAGGACCAACGTCGCGCCGTCGCCCATGCGCCACCGCGCCACGACAGTCGATGGTTCGACGGCGGAAGCGCCCATCGATCCGGCTCCTTCGAGCCTGGGGGCGAGCGATGCGCGACGAATGCCCAGGAGTTCGCGATAGAGACGGTGCCGCGACCGGCCGTGCCTGGCATCCGGCACGATCACGCTATGCTCGAACGTGACGGGGTCGTTGGGATCGGGAATGGTCGATATCCCCTCGCCCGGTGCGAAGCCCTTGAAGCCCGCGAATTCGCGGCGACGTCCTTCGCGGACGGCGCTGGCCAGATCGCCCGCGTGATCGGTGAAGTAGAGAAACGGCGACCTGGTCGCATCCTCCTCGCCCATGAAGATCATCGGCACATGGGGGCTGAGGAGCTGCAAGGCGATCGCGGCCTCGAGCCGGTCCGCGTCGACATGATCGGTGAGACGATCGCCGAACGGGCGATTGCCGACCTGGTCGTGGTTCTGGAGGAAGAGGACAAAGGCGGTTGGCGGCAGATCGTTGCTGGGCGTGCCCCGCTTCTCGCCGTTGCGATAAATTGAGGGGTCGCCCTGATAGACGAAGCCTTCGGAGAGCGCGCGCGCCAGTCGACCGGCCGGCTTGTCCGCATAGTCGGCATAGTAGCCGTCGCTCTCGCCCGTCAGCAGGGCATGCAGGACATGGTGCGCATCGTCGTTCCACTGCGCATCGAAGTCGCGGCGCAGATGGTCGGCCACGTTGCCGTCATGTTCCAGCACGAGATGCACGTGGCGGCCGGGCTCGACCGAGCGGCGTACTTCGGCCGCCATCTCGTCCAGCCAGTCGGCCTCGGAGATGGCGTGCACGGCATCGAACCGCAGCCCGTCGAAGCGATATTCGTGCAGCCAGTAGAGCGCGTTTTCGGTGAAGTACCGACGCACCTCGGGCCGGCGGAAGTCGATCGCCGCGCCCCAGGGCGTCGCGATGTCGTCGCGGAAGAACGGCGGCGCATAGGCCGAGAGATAGTTCCCGTCGGGCCCGAAATGGTTGTAGACCACGTCGAGGAACATCATCAGCCCGATGCCGTGCGCCGAATCGACCAGCGCCTTCAGCTCGTCAGGCGTGCCGTAGCTGCGGTCCGGCGCGAACGGAAGCACGCCGTCATATCCCCAGTTCCGCCAACCCGGGAAATCGTTGATCGGCATCAGCTCGATCGCCGTCACACCGAGTTGGGCCAGCGCCGGAAGCGCCGCCTCGACGCCGGCAAAGCCGCCGAAGGCGCCGACGTGAAGCTCGTAAAGCACCGTCTCGTGCCACGGCCGGCCGCGCCATTCTGCGTTGCGCCAGTGATACGCACGCGGATCGACGACGAGGCTGGGCCCATGCACGTCCTGCATCTGCGCGCGCGAAGCCGGATCCGGCACCGCCAGCCCATTGCCGAGACGATAACGGTATTGCGTACCGGCAGCGCAGGGAGCCTCGGCTTCGAACCATCCGTCGCCGGCGGCTTCCATCGCTACAGGTTCGTGGCCTTCGACCTCGACGCTCACCTGCTCCTGCGCCGGCGCCCAGAATCTGAAGCGCGTCGAACCCGACGGCAGCAACGAAGCACCGAACGACAAATCGCGAGCGAACTGGTTCTTCATTCGTGTGCCTTCGTGGCCAGCGCCAGCACGACACTGCGCGGCCCGACCACGATCACTTCCCCCTCGAGATCACGCTCCGGCGCATCGGGCGCCGCGCTATCCAGCACAATGCGCGTCGGCCAGCGCGGTTCCGGCAATCTGAAATGGCAGTCCGCCGTTCCGGAATTGAAGAAGGCGGTCAGCAGGGTCACGGAACCATCGTCATTGGGGCCGGCGCGCCGCAAGGCGAGGCAGCGATCCTCGGCATTGTTCCAGGACTCGTCCGAGATGATCTGGCCGGACGCATCGAACCAGGAGATGTCGGGAACGCCTTCGGCCGGGAATTCCCGTCCGTGCAGGAAATAAGGAGACCGAAGCACCGGATAGCGATGGCGCAGCGCCACGACCCGCGCAACGAAGTCGGTGAGGCTCCTGCCCTCCGGCCTGTCGAGCAGGCTCCAGTCGATCCACGAGGTCTCGTTGTCCTGGCAGTAGGCGTTGTTGTTGCCCTTCTGCGTGCGGCCGAATTCGTCACCGCCCAGCAGCATCGGCGTCCCCTGGGCCAGGAACAGCGTCGCGAGCAGGGCCCGTTGCAGCCGATGCCTCGTGTCGAGGATGGCCGGATCGGTCGTCGGCCCCTCCTCGCCCCAATTGCTCGACTGGTTCTCGCCGTGGCCGTCCCGGTTGTCCTCGCCATTGGCCTCGTTGTGCTTTTCGACGTAGCTCACCGTGTCGAGCAAGGTGAAGCCGTCATGGCAGGCCACGTAGTTGATCGAGGCCCAGGGCCGGCGATGCCGGCGGTCGAACAGGTCGCTCGATCCGGCAAGGCGCGCGGCGAAGTCGGCGCGCTGGCCCGGATCGCCGCGCCAGTAGCGCCTCACCCCGTCGCGGAACCGGTCGTTCCACTCGGAGAATCCCGGCGGATGGTTGCCGACCTGATAGCCACCCGGCCCGATGTCCCATGGCTCGGAGATGAGTTTCACCCTCTGCAAGACAGGGTCCTGCTGGATGGCGTCGAAGAAGCCTGACCCCGGATCGAAGCCATGCGCCTCACGACCCAAGGTCACGCCGAGATCGAAGCGGAAGCCGTCGACATGGAAGGCCGTCACCCAGTAGCGCAGCGAGTCCATCACCATCTGCAGGACGCGCGGCGTCGACAGGTCGAGCGTGTTGCCGGTGCCGGTGTCGTTGATGTAGTGGCGCGGATCGTCCGGGAGCAGTCGGTAGTAGCTGGCATTGTCGAGGCCGCGGAACGACAGCGTGGGCCCCAGCTCGTTGCCTTCGGCCGTATGGTTGTAGACGACGTCGAGGATCAACTCGAGGCCCGCCGCGTGCAGGCGGCGAACGGCGATGCGCAGCTCGTCGAGCGTGCCGTCCGACAGGTAGCGCGGCTCCGGCGCGAAGAAGCCGATGCTGTTGTAGCCCCAGTAGTTGCGCAGCCCCATCTCCAGCAGGCGGCGGTCCTGCACGAAGGCATGGATCGGCAACAGCTCGACCGTCGTGACGCCCAGGTGCCGCAGATGGTCGATGAACATCGGGTCCCCGAGTGCGGCGAATGTGCCGCGCTCGTGGGACCGCAGGTCCTGCCGCAGCATGCTGAGGCCACGGATGTGCGTCTCGTAGATCACGGTGTCGGACCACGGCACCGCGGGTGGCCGATCGTCGGCCCAGTTGAAGCTGTCGTCGGTGACGACCGCCTTCATCACGCCGGGTGCGCTGTCGCGGCGGTCGAACGACAGGTCGGCGCGCGGAGAGTTGACGCGATAGCCGTAGAGGGCGTCGGCATTGCGCATCTCGCCGGTAAGGCGTTTGGCGTAGGGATCGAGCAGCAGCTTGTGCGGATTGAAGCGATGGCCCGCCTGCGGCTCGTAGGGGCCGTGCGCGCGATAGCCGTAGGCCAGGCCCGCACGGGCATTCGGCAGATAGCCATGCCAGACCTCGTCGGTGCATTCCGGCAGGTCGAAGCGGGCAAGCTCCCGGCGGCCCGAGGGATCGAACAGGCACAGCTCGACCCGGGTCGCGTGCGCGGAGAAGACCGCAAAGTTCGTTCCCAAACCATCCCAGGTCGCGCCGAGCGGATACGACGAGCCGGCCAGAAGCCGGTCGGGCCATGGGGACGTCGCCATTTAGTCCTCGCTGCGCAGGATCACTGTCGCAAGCGGCGGCAAGGTGAGCTGGATCGAATGGGACTGTCCGTGCGAGGGCGTGTCGACGGCCGTCACGCTTCCATCGTTGCCGAGGTCGCTGCCGCCATAGAAGCGGGAGTCGGTATTGGCGACCTCGCGCCAGCGGCCGGGCTTGGGAACGCCGATGCGATAGGCATGACGCGGCACCGGGGTCATGTTGCAGACGACCAGGAGCGGCGCGGCCGTGCCGGAGGTGCGGAAGAAGGCGTAGACCGAGTTGGCGCGATCGTCGCCCACGATCCAGGCGAAGCCCGACGGGTCGCTGTCCGATCCATGCAGTGAAGGCTCGGCCGTGTAGAGATGGTTCAGATCGCGCACCAGGCGCTGGATCCCCGCATGGGCGCCGTCGTCGAGCAGATGCCAGTCGAGCTCGGTATCATGATTCCACTCGCGCTCCTGGGCGATCTCGCTGCCCATGAACAAGAGCTTCTTGCCGGGATGCGCCCACATGAAACCGAAATAGGCGCGCAGGTTGGCGAAGCGTTGCCAATGGTCGCCCGGCATCTTTCCCAGCAGCGATCCCTTCCCGTGCACGACCTCATCGTGGGAGATCGGCAGCACGAAACGCTCCGAAAAGGCATAGACGAGGCCGAAGGTCAGCTGGTCGTGGTGATAGGCACGATGGACCGGCTCGTGCTCGATGTACTGGAGCGTGTCGTGCATCCAGCCCATGTTCCATTTGAACGAGAAGCCCAGCCCCTCCGGCTGTGGCGCGGACACGCCGGGCCAGGCGGTCGATTCCTCGGCGATCATGATCGCGCCGGGACAACGCTCGGCGACGACGGCGTTGAGATGGCGCAGGAAGCCGATCGCCTCGAGATTCTCGCGCCCGCCGTAGACGTTGGGAATCCACGCATCGGCCGGCCGGCTGTAGTCGCGGTAGAGCATGGAGGCGACGGCATCGACCCTCAGCCCGTCGACATGGAAGCGCTCCAGCCAGTGCAGCGCGCTGGCGATCAGGAAACCCTGAACCTCGCGCCGCCCGAAATTGTAGATGTAGGTGTTCCAGTCGTGATGGTAGCCCTCGCGCGGATCGAGATGCTCGTAGAGTGCCGTGCCGTCGAATCGCGCCAGGCCATGGGTGTCGGTCGGGAAATGCGCCGGCACCCAGTCGAGCAGCACGCCGATCCCCGCGCGATGCGCGGCATCGACGAAGCGGGCGAAGGACTCCGGTGGGCCATAGGCCGAAGCCGGCGCGAACAGGCCCAAGGGCTGATAGCCCCACGAGCCGCCGAACGGGTGCTCCGTGACCGGCAGCAGCTCGACATGGGTGAAGCCCATCTCCTTCACGTAGGGGAGCAACCGCTCGGTCAGGAAATCCCAGAGCGGGCGCTCGCCCGCGCCTGCGCCGTCCTTCTGCCGCATCCAGGAGCCGGCATGGACTTCGTAGATGGAGATGGCGGCCTTCGCGGACTGACGCTCGGCGCGGCCGGCCATCCAGGCTTCGTCGCTCCAGTGCAGATTGGCGGCAGGCGCGGCCACGACCGACGCCGTGGCGGGCGCCAGCTCCGCCTGCTGTGCGACGGGATCGGCCTTGTCGGGCACGCGCGCTCCGTCGGGCCCGACGATGTCGAACTTATAGCGCGTCCCGACGCCGAGGCGCGGGATGAAGATCTCCCACACGCCCGCCGAGGACCGCAGGCGCATCGGATGACGCCGCCGGTCCCATGAATTGAAATCGCCGATCACCGCGACCCTCTGGGCGTTCGGCGCCCAGACCGCGAAGCGCACACCGTCGACGCCGTCCATCGACGCCACATTGGCGCCGAGCGCCTCGGCCAGCTCGAAGTGCCGGCCCTCGCTGAAGAGGTGAAGGTCGAGATCGCCCAGCACCGGCCCGAAGGCGTAGGCGTCCTCGGTTTCCTGCACGGCGTCAGGCCATTGGATGCGCAAGAGGTAGGCGCCGGATTGCTTTACAGGCCCTTCGAATAGCCCGCCGACAAGCCCCGGCGTGAGCGCACCCCAGGACCGGCCATCGTCACGGCCGATCACCTCGACCGCCTGGGCACCCGGTACGAAGGCCCGAACGATGCGGCCCGACTTGCCGTCGTGCGGTCCCAGGACGGCGAACGCGTCGAGCGGGCGGCCCGCCTCCAACGCCTCGGCCGTCTCGCGGTCGAGCCGGCCCGCGGGCGCGACCGCGTTCATGGGTTATCCTGTGGTGGCGTTTCCCGTAGCAGGCGCGCCGTCAGTCGGGACAGGCCCGAGAGCGGGATCGGCAGCCAACTCGGCCGGTTGGCCGCCTCGTAGCAGATCTCGTACGCGGCCTTCTCGGCCAGGAAGAAGTCGAGCAACTCGCCATGGTCCATGCCGGGCAGGCCGACCGTCGCCTCGCGATAGGTCTTGAGGAAGGCGTGCTGGGCGCCCTTGCGCAGGCGGGTCACGAGCGTCAGGCGGCGCACCGGAGGAATGCGGTTGACGATCAGGTTCTTCGGGTCGAGCGTCGCGGCCGCCGCATAGTCGAGCGACCGCAGCAGGCCCGCGACGTCGCGCATCGGACTTGCCTTGCGCCGGCGTTCCTCCATTGGCCGCGCCGGCTCGCCCTCGAAGTCGATGATGTAGGCGTCGGCGCTGGCGACCAGCACCTGGCCCAGGTGGAAGTCGCCGTGGATGCGCGACACGATCGAATCGAGGCCGCTTTGCGCAAGCTGCTGCAGCAGCGCGGTCAACGCCTCGCGCCGGTCGAGCAGGCGCTTGGCGTCGGCGGCGGCGGCATCGCTGTCCCAGCTCTTGATGCCGGCGATCGTATCGATCGCCTGCGAAAGCAGACCCGTCGCCCGCTCGGTCCAGGCCGCGACATCGTCGGCCGTAGCGCGGCGCGGCGAGAAAGCTTCGTCCGAGGTCTCGCGCGCCAGCACCTGGTGCATGGCCCCAAGCTGACGGCCGATCGTGCCGGCGAAGGCGTGGTAATCCTCCATATCGTCGTCGCGCGATTCGGCCGTGGCCTCGCGACTGGCCAGATTGTCGAGGGCGCGGTTGAACTGGTTCAGGGTCCAGGTCCAGGCATCGCCCTGGTTGCGCACGAAGGCCTGCGCCACGGCCAGCGCATGACGTTCCCCGTTGGGCGCGATGCGGGTCACCTCGCCCAGCAAGGTCGGCGCATTGGTGAAGTTGTGGCTCGTGAGGTAGCGGCTCATCTCCGCCTCGGGATGCTCACCCGGCTGGATGCGGCGGAAGATCTTCAGCATCACCGCCTCGTCGACGACGAGGGAACTGTTGGATTGCTCCGCCGTCAGCCAGATGACCTGCGAATCGGGTGCCCGCTGCAGGAGTTCGACTTTGTCCGGCGTCGACTCGAAGACGATCGCGCCCTCAGGCCCTTCCAGCGTGACGCCGGCCGCCATTGCAGCCAGCATCTCCCGCGCGAACTCCGGCACGGCGAACGCGTCGGTGAGCAGGCCGATGCGGCGGCCGCGACGCACCCTCGCCAGCGCCAGCTGCGACGGCAACGCCGAAGTCTGTTCGTCTTCCCAGCTCATCGACAACGGCAGCAGCCAGCGGCTCGTCTCGTCGCCGGCCGCTACCTCGACCTCACTGAGGACGAGATCGCGCGTGCCGCCGCCGGGGAGCCGCGCCAGATAGGCGAAGCGGGACGACTTCAGCACCTTGTCCTTGGCGCCGAACCAGCGGCGCTTGGCGAGGTAGGGCGGAAGCGATTCGCGCTCCAGCACCGGCGCGGACGCCTGCACGCCCTCACCCAGCGGTCCGCGCAGGACGACGGTGACATAGTCCGGCAGCGGCTCCGGTGCCGGCGTATGCCACGACGGCGCCTCGGTCTCGCTGGCCAGGATGAACCAGTAGAAGCCGTAGGGCGGCAGGGTCAGCAGGTAGGTCAGCTGACCGACCGGCGGGAACAGCGAGCCGCCGTTAAGCTCCACCGGCACGCGCCCGGCAAACTCGGACAGGTCCAGTTCGACCGCCTGGGGCGTGCGCGAGACATTGGCAACGCAGAGGATGACCTCGCCGTCGAGTTCGCGCAGATAGGCCAGAACCTTGCGGTTCTTCGGATAGAGGAAGCGCAGCGACCCGCGGCCGAAGGCGGCATGGGTTCGCCGTACCGCGATCATCTTCCGCGTCCAGTGGAGGATCGAATGCACGTCGCGCGTCTGGGCCTCGACGTTCACCGTCTCGTAGCCGTAGAGCGCGTCCATGATGGCCGGCAACGCGAGTGCGGCGGGATCGGCCCGCGAGAAGCCGCCGTTGCGGTCGGGCGACCATTGCATCGGTGTGCGCACGCCGTCGCGGTCGCCGAGGCGGATATTGTCGCCCATTCCGATCTCGTCGCCGTAATAGATGACCGGGGCGCCTGGCATCGACAGCAGCAGGCAGTTCATCAGCTCGATGCGGCGGCGGTCGCGCTCCAGCAGCGGCGCGAGGCGGCGGCGAATGCCGAGGTTCAGCCGCGCACGCCGGTCGGTGGCGTAGGTCTCCCAGAGATAGTCACGTTCTGAGTCCGTCACCATCTCGAGGGTCAGCTCGTCGTGATTGCGCAGGAAGATCGCCCACTGGCAGTTGTCGGGAATCTGCGGCGTCTGGCGCATGATGTCGGTGATCGGGAAGCGATCCTCACGCGCGAGCGCCATGTACATGCGCGGCATCAGGGGGAAATGGAACGCCATGTGGCATTCGTCGCCCTGGCCGAAATACTCCTTGGTGTCCTCCGGCCACTGATTGGCCTCGGCGAGCAGCATGCGGCCCGGATAGGCGCGGTCGATCTCGGCGCGGATCTTCTTCAGCACGTCATGGGTTTCGGGCAGGTTCTCGTTGTTGGTGCCCTCGCGCTCGATCAGATACGGAACCGCATCGAGCCGCAGCCCGTCGATGCCCATGTCGAGCCAGAAATGCATCACGCCCAGCACCGCCTCGAGTACGGCGGGATTGTCGAAGTTGAGATCGGGCTGGTGGGCGTAAAAGCGGTGCCAGAAATAGGCCTTGGCTTCGGGGTCCCAGGTCCAGTTGGAGCGGATCGAATCGATGAAGATGATGCGGGTGCCGTCGTATTTCTGGTCGGTGTCGGACCAGACATAGAAGTCGCGCTCGGGCGAGCCCGGAGGCGCCAGGCGCGCGCGCTGAAACCAGGCATGCTGGTCGGAAGTATGATTGATCACGAGCTCGGTGATGATCCTGATGCCGAGCTTGTGCGCTTCCTCGATCAGCCGCTTCACATCATCAATCGTGCCGTACTCGGGATGCACCGCCATGTACTCGGCAATGTCGTAACCGTCGTCGCGACGCGGCGAGGGATAGAAGGGCAGTAGCCAGATCGTGTTGATGCCAAGCTCGGCGATGTAGGGCAGCCGCGAGATCAGTCCGGGGAAATCGCCGATGCCGTCGTTGTTCGAATCGAAGAACGACTTCACATGCAGCTGATAGATGATCGCGTCCTTGTACCACTGCGGATCAGTCGCGACCGGCAGAGTGGCGGGAGTATCGGCGATGGGGGCGTTCATGCGGCGCTCCGGGGCGACAGGCGCCAGATGGCGAAGGGAAGGACGGAGGGATCGAGGCGGAGATGCTGGTTCTTGCCGTGCCAGGTGAAGCGATGGCCTTGCACCAGGTCTTCGACTTCGATGGCGCCGTCGTCCGGCAGCTTCCATTCCCACAGCGGGATCTCGAAGCCGGTCTCCTGCGGATGATGGGGATCGAGGCTGACCGCGACGAGGACCATGTCCTCGGCGCCCGGCACCCTCTTCCCGTAGACCAGCATCTGGCCATTGCCGGCATTGTAGAAAGTGACACCGAGATGGCTCTGCAGCGCAGGGTTGGACTTGCGCAGCCGGTTGAGCATCGTGATCTCGCCCACGATGTTGCCCGGCGCCGCGAAATCGCGCGGCCGGACCTCGTACTTCTCGGAGTCGAGATACTCCTCCTTGCCCGGCAGCGCGGCGGCCTCGCAGAGTTCGAAGCCTGAATAGACGCCCCACAGGCCCGACAGCGTGGCGGCAAGAGCAGCGCGAATAAGAAAGCCGCCACGGCCCGAGCTCTGCAGGAAGATCGGATTGATGTCGGGCGTGTTGACGAAGAAGTTCGGCCGGAAATAGTTTGCGACCTCGGTCGTCGCCAGCTCACGCATATAGTCGATGAGTTCCTGCTTGCCGTTGCGCCAGGTGAAGTAGGTGTAGGACTGCGAGAAGCCGACCTTGGCCAGGCGATACATCATCTTCGGCCGGGTGAAGGCCTCCGACAGGAACATCACGTCGGGATAGCGGCTGCGGATGTCGCCGATCATCCACTGCCAGAAGGGCAGCGGCTTGGTGTGCGGGTTGTCGACACGGAAGATGCGGACGCCCTCTTCAACCCAGTGCAGCACCACGTCGCGCAGCGCGAGCCACAGCGCGGGCACCGCGTCCTTGGCGTAGAAGTCGACATTGACGATGTCTTCGTACTTCTTGGGCGGATTCTCGGCGTACTTGATGGTGCCGTCGGGCCGCCGCTTGAACCAGTCCGGATGCTCGCGCAGCCAGGGATGGTCGAGCGAGCACTGGATGGCGAAGTCGAGCGCGAGTTCCAGTCCCTGCTCCCGCGCTGCCGCCACCAACCGTCGGAAATCCTCCGGCGTGCCGAGCTGTGCGTGGATCGCATCGTGCCCGCCACCCTCGCCGCCGATCGCGTAGGGGCTGCCGACATCGTCCGGTCCCGGCGTCAGCGTGTTGTTGCGGCCCTTGCGGTTCGCCTTGCCGATCGGGTGGATCGGCGGAAAGTAGAGCACATCGAAGCCCATCGCGCGCACGCGCGGCAGGGCCTTGATCACATCGTCGAAGGTGCCGTGCCGCTTGGCGTCGTCCGTGAGCGACCGGGGGAACAGTTCGTACCAGGAGGCGAACTCGGCCTGCGGCCTCTCGACGTCCACCGGGAACGGTCCTTCGTTGATCCGAAAGCGACGCTCGGCCGTTGCGGCGACCGTTGCACGCGTGGCCGCCGACGTCAGCAGTGCGACCGCTGCCTCCAGTTCCGGAGCCTTGGCTTGGGCCAGCAGCGCCTCGATCCGGGGCTCCTTCTCCAGTTCGCCCAGGAAGATGGCCGCCTCGGTCAGCTCGACTGTCACGTCGATGCCGGCGCGATGCTTGACCTCGAGCCCGTGCGCCAGGCTGCCGTATTCGTCGCGCCACGCCTCGACGGAGAAGTAATGCCGACCAATCCGGTCCGGCGTCACGGTCGCGCGCCAGCGGTCGTTGGCGATATGGGTGAGCTTCGCAGCCTTGCGCTCACCATCGTCGGCCGACCACCACAGGACTTCGGCACCCAGCAGGTCATGGCCGTCGGCGAAGATGTCGGCCTCGATCACCAATGGCCTCCCGACGATACACTTGGCGGCGAAGTCGCCGCCGTTCACCGAAGGGCTCACGCGCTCGATGACGACGGGCGATTGCGCGGCGGCGGAACTGACATCGCGCTTGGTGGACTTCTTTCCGCTGCGCACAAGTTCGGTTGGCGTCACATCGAGCACGCGGACTTCTCCCGGTTCCAGGCTGGCGTACGAAGCGGCATCCGTTGCACGCAATGCGCCTCCAGCCGTCGGCGGCAGGATCGCGAGGTCGAAGGGCAGATCGCGTGCACGGAGAAGATCGTTGTTGATGGCGATGGCCGCGCTTCGGCGCGCGCTGCGTGCGTCCGCGCCCTCCGTCCGCAGCAGGATGGTCACCGTCTCCGCGGGACTGGTGAGCGCTCGCAAGCCGCCCACCACGCCCTTGCACGCCATCCCTTCGGCCAGCGCGGCCGCGCGCTGCAGCATCCCGCTGTCGCCTGTTCCCTGCGATACGAGAAGACCATCGGCAGTCGCGGCCGCCAGCATCAGCGAGCGCGCAGTCCTGACCGGCGACACGTCTCCCGCCTCAAAGGGTGCCGCCGCCACACCCAGCACGGGCGCAATTCGCCGGAGCGATTCGTACTCCTCGACAAACCACGCAGCCCGGCCGTCCCACCAGCACGTCGACGCGAAGACGGCCGACAAATCCGCGCCGGCAAGCTCGCCATGCCGGGACCAGGGCAAGCCCGGCGTCCATCCCCAAAAGGCACACGCGGTTTTCGTCCGGACGCGGTCCAAGATACGGCCCAGCGCCTGCGGTGGTAGGTCGGCGAGCCCTAGCAGGCGAAACCCCTGGGCGCCCGCCCTCACCAGTTCGGACAGAAACTCCGCCCACCAGTCGGCGGCAGCCTCCTCGGCACCATTGCGCAACACGGCGGACGTCGCCGCCCGGCGACTGAGTCGGGGATCGAGCGGATTGAGCCCGGGCAGGCTGTCGTAGATCCCGGCAAGCGCCCTTGCCGACGCGCCACCCAAGGCGACGCGATCGAGGGCGATGTCCACGAAGAGAGCAAGGCCGGCCTTCTCGCAGGCCTGACGCAGGGCCTTGATCACTTCCGGCGGCGGCCCGGCGGATGTCAGGCTGGCGATCGTACGAAAATGATCCGAGACCAGAAGCGGATCGGCGCTTCTTCCGACGTCGAAGACCGGACCGACGCAGAGATGATTGAAACCCGAACGAGCGGCGCCGAGCGCCAACTCTTCACACATTTCAAGATTTCGAAGTCGGCGCAGGTCGAGATGCAGTGCCTTGACCACACGGCCCTTCAGCGTGGCCGGCACGACTGGCGCCACCGAAGTCGATCTCTCCCTCATGGAAAGGACAACCCCCCGCTTGCGAAGAGGTTGCACTGCAATAATGCCGATCTCGGGCGCTTCGAGCTTGCAGCTTTGCAGGCGGCCTGCCAGCTCTCAATCCGTTGCCATGGTCTCGCCATCCATTAGCGAGACGACTCACCCGACGATGCGCCCATCCGCCATTTGAACGACCTGGTCGGTGAACTGCGAGGCTGCCCGCGGATCGTGGGTGATCAGGATGACCGTGCGGTGCGCGGTTGCGGCGCGCAGGGACGCGAGGAGCCGGCGCGCAGTACCGCCGTCGAGATTCTCCGTCGGCTCGTCGAGGATGAGGATGCGGGGATCCCGCAGGAGCGCGCGGGCCAGGACGAGCCGGCGGGCCTGCCCGGCGGACAGGCGCGCGCCTGCTTCGCCGATCCATGTGTCGATGCCGTCGGGCAGGGCGCGCACGAACTCGGAGAGTTGCACGACCTCGAGGACATGATCCATCGCAGCCGCTTCCGCATCCGGAGCCGCCATGAGGAGATTGTCGCGGATGGAACCGTTGAAGAGTTGGGCATCCTGCGTGGCGATGCCAACAATGCGGCGCAGCTCGTCGGGGCGATAGCGGCGCAAGTCGTGCCCGCCCAACCGGATCTCGCCTTCGTATTCCCAAAAGCGCACCAGGAGTCGGCCGAGCGAACTCTTGCCGGCGCCGCTCGGTCCCAGAATGGCGAGATGCCGGCCGTCGGGAATCGCGAGGTCGAGCCCGTCCAGGGCGGGCGGCAGATCGGGCGCGTAGCGCAGCCGCACCGAAGAGAAGACGACGCTGCCGTCTCGCGGCTCGTGCGACGGATCGGGCCCGGCGACGATGGCCGGGCTTCGATCGGCGAGATCGAAGATGCGCCGCGCCGCCGCCCTCACCTCGCCCCACCGTTCCATCGCCGCCGGGAGCGGCGCCACCGCCTCGAAGGCCGCCAGCGCCGCAAGCGCCAGGGCGGGAACGAGGGCTGGTGCAACGCCCGGGAGCAGCCCACCCGCGGCGACGCTCGCCGAGGCCAGCAAGGCCGCGCACCACAGCGCCAGCCCCGCCGAGAAACCGACGGCCGCCTCCGCCAACACGCCTGCGTTCGAAGCACGGCGCTGACTGTCGACCAGCCGCTCGCCCAGCCTGTCGATGATGGCGAGCTGGCGCTCCACCGCACCCGCAGCGCGGAGATCCGTCAGGCCCTGCAGAAGGTCGATCGTTGCCACGCGCACGGCCGCGCGCGAGCCGACCGCTTCGGCACCGGGCGCTGCAGCGGCGCGGCGCGCCAGTGTCGGCACGACACCGCCGGCGACGATCAGCAGCACGGCGAGCGCCAGGGCTGTCGGTGGATGCAGGACGGCCACGACCGTCACGACCGCGACGCTGCACACCAGCGCCACGGCGATCGGCGAGGCCAGGCGCAGGTAGGCATGTTGCAACGTCTCGACGTCGGCCTGCAGGCTGCCCGCGAGGTCGCCGCCGCGCCGCGCCTGAAGCTGGCCCGGCGACAGGGGGACGAGCCTCCGGAACAACCAGAGGCGCAGGCCTGCCAGGAGCCGGAACGTGGCCTCGTGGCTCAGCAACCGCTCGCCATAACGTCCGCCGGTCCGCACGATGGCGAAGAAGCGGATACCGGCCGCCGACAGGAAATAGTTCATCATGCCGGTGGTGACGCCGGCGATTGCCATGGAGGCGATGAACCAGCCGGCGACACCCATCAGCGCCACGCTTGCCAGCACCGTGGCGCAGGCGACGAAGACCGCGAGACCCATCCAGCCGCGCCAAGGCCGGGCAAGCGCGAGCAGGCGGCGCAGAACGGCGAGGCCGCTCATGGGGCGAGGCCTGCGTCGCTGCGTCCCTGCTCGACGATACGCCCGTCCTCCAGGGACAGGACACGATCGGCGAGGCGCACGGCGGCGAGGCGATGGGCGACGATCAACGTCGTGCGACCCGCCGCGAGTCGACGGATCGCGGCGGCCACGGCGGCCTCCGTGCCACGATCCAGTCCGGCCGTGCCCTCGTCGAGAAGCAGCACGCCGGCCTGCTCCTTGAGGAAGGCCCGCGCCAGCGCCAGGCGCTGCACCTGGCCGCCCGACAGGGTCTCGCCATGTTCGCCGAGCGGCGTGTCGTAGCCTCGAGGCAGCGCCGCAATGAACCCGTCGGCGGCGGCCAGCCGGGCCGCGTCCCGCACGCGATCGAGGCCGGCGTCGGGATCGCCCAGCCGGATGTTGTCGAACACGCTGCCCTCGAACATGTGCGGTCGCTGCGGCACGACCGCGACATGGCCGAGCCAGTGAGCGGGATCGAGCGTGGCGAGGTCGTGGCCGTTGACGAGCACCCGGCCCGATTGCGGACGCAGAAACCCCAGCAGCAGCGACAGCAGCGTGCTCTTGCCCGCACCGCTCGGCCCGACCAGCGCCACGATCTCGCCCGGCACGAGATGCAGGGAGATGTCCCGGACGGCAGGCCTGTCTGGCTCCCAGCCGAAGCTGACGCCTTCGCATTCGATCGTGATGGCAGCACCCAGCACTGGCCGCTCCTCTCCCGCCGGCGTCGGTGGCTCCGCATGCAGGTCGAGGATGCGCTCGGCCGCGGCCAGCGCTTCCATGCGCGCATGATAGTCGAGGCCGAGCTGGCGCAGCGGGGCGTAGAATTCCGGCGCGAGCAGCAGGACGAAGAACGCGGCTTCAAAGCCCAGCGCGCCGTCGAGCAGGCGGAAGCCGATCAGCACGGCGACCAGGGCGATCCCCACCGTGGCGAAGAACTCGAGCGCCAGGCTGGACAGGAAGGCGACCCGCAGCACCGCCATGGTGCTGCGGCGGTAATCCTCTGCCGTCTCCGCGAGACGGCCGGCTTCGAGGTCGCCGGCATTCAACAGGCGCAAGGTCGTCAGCCGTTGCAGCCCGTCGAGCAGCCGCCCGGACAGGCGCAGGAGCCGCAGCCATTGCCGTCGATTCGCCTTCTCCGCGCCGAGCCCCAGCAGGACCATGAACAGCGGAATGACGGGCGCCGTCGCCAGCAGCACGAGTCCCGAGATCCAGTCGCGCGGCAGGACGACGACCAGCACGAGCGGCGGGATGACGACGAGCACGCCGATATGGGCGAGGAAGCGCGACACATAGGCGTCGAGTGCGTCGACGCCTTCGAGCACGACCGTCGCGGCCTCCCCCGACCCGCGACCGGCCATCGTCGCCGGTCCGAGCGATGCCAGATGGCGCAGCAGCGCCGACCGGATGCGCGCCTTGACGCGGCCGGCGGCCGCGAGCGCCGCACGACCGGACGCGGTGGCGAGGACGAAGCGCAGCCCGAGCAGCGGCAGCACCGGCAACAGCCAGACAAGCGCCGATGAGACGGGCGCCTGCTGCATGACGACAGGCGCGATGGCCTGCGCGAGCAGCCAGGCCTGCGGCACGGCGAGGGCCGCCGCCAGAGCGCCCAGCACGATCGCGCGCCGCACGCCGCTCCTGGCCGCTTCCGCGATCTCGGCGCGCAGCCAGCGCTCGACGCCGGCGCGCCGGCGGCCAGGCGCGTCCGCCTGGATTTCGGTCATGGATGGCTGATCGCCAGATCAGTGTGTCGTCGATTGCACGGGTGGCGCATCGACGGGCTTGGAGATGTCCAGCGGCTTGTCGGGTGCGCGCGCTGCCTTGGCCGCGTCTTCCTGCGCCTCGAACAGCACGCCCGCCGAGGCGGCGACCAGCACCATGAAGCCCGTGCCGAGGAACCACGACAGATACCAGGGGCCATAGTCGCCAAGGATGATGGCGAACAGGATGGCCAGTGCCGCGAGCGTCATGGCGATGATGTAGCGCACGAACATGTCCGGTCCTCCTTTCTAGTAGGCGTGGTCAGAGGTCTCGACGTGCTTCACGCCGACCTTGCCGCGCATCACCCAGAAGGCCCAGCTCGTGTACCAGACGATGAGGGGTATGAAGATCACGACGAAGCCCACCATCCAGGTCAGCGTCACCTTGCTCGAACCGGAGTTCCAGACCGTGAGGCTGTGCGAGGGATTGCTGGACGACGGCATGATGAAGGGGAACATGGCAGCGCCGACCGTGCCGATCACGCCGATCCACGCCAGCGCCCCCAGCCACCAGGCGAGAATCGGCCGCCGGATCGCATGCGCCAGCGCCCCCAGCAGAAGCCCGGCATAGACCAGGGCCGGCAGCGCCCACAGTGCGGGATGCTTCGCGTAGTTCGCCAGCAGCGCGCCTGGCGCCCGCGTCACCTGCTGGTGCAGCGGCGTCTGCGGCACACCGGGATCGGGTCCCGCCACCAGCCTGAAGCCCTCCATCGTCGAGACCCAGAAGCCCGCCAGCGTGAAGATCACGAGCGCGGCCAGGCCGCCCGCGATCGCCGCACGCCGGGCGCGCGCACCGATCGGATCTTCCGCGCCGCTGGCCAGGCAGGAGCCGCCCATGTAGACGGCAAGTGCCAGCGACATCAGCCCGCACAGGATGGCGAAGGGGTTGAACAGCGACAGGAAGCTGCCGGTGTAGAAAGACGTCAGGCGCCAGTCGAAATGGAACGGCACGCCCTGAAGCACATTGCCGATCGCCGCACCGAACACCACCATCGGCACCAGGCCGCTGACGAACAGCGCGGCATCCCACACGCTGCGCCATGCGGGCGACGGCAGCTTGCTGCGATACTCAAAGCCCAGCGGCCGCAGGATCATGCTCCACAGCAGCACCAGCATGACGATGTAGAAGCCGGAGAAGGCGGTCGCGTAGACCAGCGGCCAGGCCGCGAAGATTGCGCCGCCACCCAGGATGAACCACACCTGGTTGCCGTCCCAGTGCGGGCCGATGACGTTCAGCGCCACGCGCCGCTCCGTGTCGGTGCGCCCGACATAGCGCAGCACGGTGCCGACCCCCATGTCCATGCCGACCATGGTGCCGATGCCCGTCAGCAGCACGCCGAGCAGCACCCACCAGGCGACCAGGAGAATCATGTAGGTTTCCATGATGATCTCCCTCAGTGCGCCGCGAGCGTGCGGCCGGAGGCCGCGTGGGGACTCGCCCCATGCTCTTCCGGCCCTTTCCGGATGAACAGGAGCATCAGGTAGACCTCGACGATCGCGAAGACGGTGTACAGCAGGATGAATCCCGAGAGCGAGAACACCATGTAGCCGACGCTGTGGGTCGACGCCGAGAGCCAAGTCGGCAGTATCTCGTTGACCGTCCAGGGCTGGCGTCCGACTTCGGCGACCAGCCAGCCGAACTCGCAGGCGAGAAACGGCACCGCCACCATCAACAGGGAGGCCCACTGGAACCAGCGCTGCCTGTCGAATTCGCCGGTAAGCGTCATCAGCGTCGCCAGGACCAGGTAGGCCAGCATCAGGAGACCGAAGGCCACCATGAAGCGGAAGGACCAGAAGACGATCCACACGTTCGGAATGGTGTCGCGCGCGGCGCGGGCGATATCGGCGTCGGTGATCTTCGACAGGTCACCCTGGGGAGCATAGCGGAGCACGAGAAACCCGTAGCCCACGTCCTTGCCATGCTCCTTGAATTGGGCGAGCGCGGCCTCGTCGCGCGGGTTCGCGCTCAGCCGCTCCATCGCCTGTACGGCGGGAATGCCGTTGCGGATACGGTCCCGCGCCTGCGCCTCGAGCTGATCGATCGCCGGGACGACACCGTCGAGCGAATGCGTGACCAGGATCGACAGCATTGCCGGGATCTGGATCACGAAATCGTTCTTCTGCTCGGCCTGGTTGGGGAAGGCGATGGCGTTGAAGGCCATCGGCGCCTTCTCGGCCGTCCACAAAGCCTCCATCGCGGCGAGCTTGGTCGGCTGGACCTTGGCGCCGACGTATCCCAGCGCATCGCCCAGCGTGATCACCCCGGCGCCCCCCAGCATGCCGAAGACGGCGGCGACGCGGAACGAGCGGCGTGCGAGATCGAGGTGGCGGCCCTTCAGCATGTACCAGGCGCTGATGCCGCAGACGAAGATGGCCGCCGTCACGTAGCCCGCCAATACCGTGTGGACGAACTTGGACTGGGCGTCGGGATTGAAGAACAGCGCGCCGAAGTCCTGCAGCTCCATGCGCATGGTGATGGGGTTGAACTCGGCGCCCTGCGGATGCTGCATGAAGGAGTTGGCGACCAGGATCCACAAAGCAGAGAAGTTCGAGCCCAGTGCCACGGCGTAGGTCACGATGAGATGCTGGGCCTTGGACATTCTGTCCCAGCCGAACACCATCAGCCCGATGAAGGTGGATTCCATGAAGAAGGCCATCAGGCCTTCGATCGCCAGCGGCGCGCCGAACGTGTCGCCGACGAAGCTCGAATAGAAAGACCAGTTGGTGCCGAACTGGAACTCCATGGTGAGGCCCGTGGCGACGCCCAGGGCGAAGTTGATCAGCAGCAGCCGGGTCCAGAACTGGGCCATCTGCTTGTAGATCTCGCGGCCCGTCGTGACATAGACGGTCTCCATGACGGCCAGCAGCACGGTGAGACCGAGCGTCAGGGGCACGAACAGGAAGTGGTAGAGGGCGGTGGCGGCGAATTGCGCACGCGACAAGTCAACGACAAGGTCATTCACCATCGATCAGCCCTCTCCCCAGGGTCGCGCGTCTGGAGCGTCAGCCCGGACATGCTGCAACATATCATTTTTTCGCGCGCCCTTCATGCGACCCAGTCGACACATCGCGATCAGATGAATGCATCGCGGAGTCGTCGATGCGCTAGCCAAACCAAGGTATAGGCCCGCTACACGAACGTGTCGGACGTTCAGCCCTTCGGGTGATACATATCCAGGCGCACGATGCGCTACCCAGCTTCCATCCTGTCGAGGAGGCTGCACCATGTGTCCGTCAACTCTCCGTCTCGTCAAGCGAAGGAAGTGGGTGGCCTTCGCCATCGTGCTCCTGCCAACTCTCTTTGGCTTCCATGACTGCGCGGCCTGGGCGCAATCGCCCGTCGTCACCGCGGCTGCCGCGATCCGAGATATGCCGACTTACGTGAAGGCAATCGGCACGGTTGTCGCCAGCAAGACCACGATCGTCCGAAGCGACATCAAAGGCCAACTGACCGCGATCGACTTCACGGCCGGTCAGCAGGTGCAGTCCGGTGACCTCCTCGCGCGCGTGAACGTCCGCGATAATCTGGCGCAATCGGACAAAACCGACCTCGCTTCCACTGAAGTTCGATCACCAGCTTCAGGCATTGCGGGCAAGCCGCTGTACCACGTCGGCGACATTGTCGCGCCTGCCGACCGGATGGGCCTCGTCGCAATCAGCCGGATCGACCCCATTTCCGTGGAGTTCACGCTACCGGGGATCGCACTTCCGACGCTTCGGCAGCACGGCGCGGACGGGCACATCCGGGCATGGGCCTACGGCGAAGACAAGGTGCATCCGCTCGCCGAAGGCGAGTTGGCTCTCGGCGACAACGGAAGCTTGCGAAGGACGCATGAGGGAGTGCTGAAGGCCACGTTCCCCAATGGGGATGAGGCGCTGTCACCTGGAATGCGTGTCGAAATCCAGGTTCGAGGCAATTCCAGTCTTGCCGCACTTACGGTTCCTGTGTCGGCCGTCCAGCGATCCGCCAGCGGCTACTTTGTCTATCTGGTAACAACGAGCCATACCGCCCATGTCCGACCCATCAATTTGGGGACGGTTACCGGCGGGGTCGCGGTCGTCCGCGACGGGCTCGGGCCGGGCGACATTGTCATAACTGACGGTCAGAATCAGCTGGCCGAGGGTAGCCGGGTTGCCATCGTCGGGGGTCCATCGCCCCCGGAAAGACGACCGTGACCTCGAGTGTAAGGCCGCGGAAAAGATCCGCATGACACAAAAATGACAATACAAATCAATGAGTTACCCCGCCTGTGACCATTGTGGCAAATATGCAACATTTGTTGGACGGATAAGGCAGGCCTCGTCACTATGCCCTTGGCCGCTGGCCACCTGGTTTGGTTCCAAGGGGAATGAAATTTATGTCTTTGAGAAACGGGCGCGGCACCACCTCAAGCGTAAGAACACTTCTCAAGGCGACGGCTTATTCGCTCACGGTCCTGGCGGCCGTGGCACTCTTCGGTACGGCAGGCACCCTTTCTCCCGCCATGGCGCAGGCCAGCAAGGCGCCGCCCAAGGCGAAGGTGAAGCCGGTCGCCAAGGCGGCTCCGGCCGATCCGACGGATCGCATGGCCGACCAGCTCAATGCCAAGTGGCAGCAGGAGAACGGCGCCAACGCCTTCAGTGGTTTCACCGCCGCGACGCCCGCCGCCGCTACCGGCGTGACCCCGGCCGCCTTCTCGACCGGCCCGGCGGCTCCCGCCAAGGGCACCGGCGAGTGGGGCGACAAGCTGGTCTCGCGCGCCATGAACTATCTCGGCACGCCCTATCGCTACGGCGGCATCTCGCCGAAGACGGGCTTCGATTGCAGTGGCTTCGTCTACTATCTCTACGACGCGGTCTTCGGACAGCGCATCCCGCGCATGCCGCACGACATGGTGCGCGAGGCCACGCCGGTCGCCCGCGGCGACCTGCAGAAGGGCGACCTCGTGATGTTCGGCTATCGCGGTACCATCACCCATGTCGGCATCTACAGCGGCAACAATCAGTTCGTGCATGCCACGCATCGCGGCTCGCCGGTCATGGTGACGAACCTCGACGCCGACTATTACAACACCCGCTACCTGAAGGCGGTCCGGCTCACCCCGCAGTAGCGGCAACGGGCCTCCCTTCCAATGCAAGCACCTGCCGCAGCTCGCGGCAGGTGTTTTTTTGCGCCTCGCCATATCGCCAACCGGTACGGCCAAGTGACGCCGGCCTCTCCGCTCGCCAATAATGACGCTGGAGATAACGGAGAAGAAGAATGCCCGCGTCGTACGAAACCCACCGCAAGCAGCTCGAACTGATCCTCGAAGCCTGGGGCATGCCGAAGGCGACGGCGGCCGGCACCGCCGAGATCATGAGCTGGGCCGACCTGCACGGCATCGACACGCATGGCATCTCGATGGTGCCGCCCTATGACGAGCGCCGGCTCGGCAACAAGCTCAACGTGACGGCCGAGCCGAAGATCGTGAAGGAAACGCCGGTCTCGGTGCTGATCGACGGCGGCGGCGGCCTCGGCCATCCCGCCGGCCGGCGTGCCATGGAGATCGCCATCGAGAAGGCGAAGAAGACCGGAATCGGCGTGGCGGCGGTTCGCAACTCAGGCCACTTCGGCGCCTGCGGCTTCTACGTGCTGCAGGCCGTCGACGCCGGTTTCATCGGCATGGCGACGACCTCGGCGAGCGGCATCCAGGTGTCGCCGACCAACGGTGCGCAGGCCCGCCTCGGCACCGACCCGATCGCTTTCGCTGCCCCGGGCAAGCCGGGCGAGCCGTTCCTGCTCGACATGGCGACCACGACCGTGGCCGCCGGCAAGATCCGCAACAAGGCGAACGAGAAGCTGCAGACGCCGCCGGGCTGGCTGGTGACCAAGGACGGCCTGCCCAGCACCGATCCGCACGAGGTCAGCAAAGGCGGTTTCATGACGCCGCTCGGCGGCACGCCCGAGGGCAGCAGCCACAAGGGCTACGGTCTCGGCGCCATGGTCAACATCCTGAGCTCGGCGCTGTCGGGTGGCGTGATGGTCACGGAGCCCACGCGCAACACGCGGCCGGGCCCGATCGACATCGGCCACTTCTTCCTCGCCATGGATCCCGGCATGTTCCGCGACACCGCCGACTTCCAGGCCGACGTCGCCGCCTTCTGCGACACGCTGCGCGCCACGCGGCCGGTCGATCCCGCCAAGCCGGTTCAGGTCGCGGGCGATCCCGAGCGCCGCACCGCCGCGGCGCGCATGAAGACGGGCATTCCCGTCGGCCCCAACCTGCTCGCCAAGGTCAAGGAGATCGCGCGCGCCTCGGGCGCCGAGTGGATCATGGAGGGCTGAAGGCTCTCCATGCCGAGCTCGTGGCGGCCTTCCCTGGCGCGGCTCCTGCCCGCCAATCCGGCGCTCTACGACGGACCTCTGCTTTCCTTCCGGGTGGCGGTGGCCTGGCTCTGCGTGATCACCGTGCGCTCCTGCATCCATCTGCTGGCACCGGATGGTGGCGCGCAGTCGATTGCCACGATCGACGTCACGACCGTCGCCGGCGGCTCGAACATCGTGGCGGTCTTCGGCCAGTGGGGTGCGATCCAGCTCCTCCTCGCCCTGCTGCTCTGGGTGCTGCTGCTGCGCTGGCGCGGAACGGCACCGCTCGTGCTGCTGGTCTTCACGCTCGAGCCCGTGCTTCGCGGGTTGGCCGGACACCTCAAGCCGGTGACGATGATGGGCACGGCCCCGGGCGCCGCGCTCAACTGGTTCGTGCTGCCGGTCATGGCATTCTTCTTCTACCTGTCGCTCTGCCCGGCACGCCGCTGAGCGGTCACTTCGGAAGCTTTACCTGTTCGGCCCGAGTATGACTTCGCCCGTGGGCTTGAACCGGACACCGTAAGAAGCGCCGTTCATGCATACGGCTGTCAGGACGACGTCGTATTCGATCTGTCGCGGAGACTCGACCCGGTGAATGCCGGCGCAAGGAGCTCCGGTCCTGGCCACGGCGTCCATTATGATCGTCCTCAATCGAGGCATGATGCTTTTGTCATCGGGCGGCGGAACGCCGAACACGGTGACGATCTGCGCCGCCATCCAGCCCGGCGCCACATACAAGGCCACCCCCACGAGTCCGATCAGAAGGACCATGAGTATCCCGACGAGCTTTCCCAAAACCCAATCCCCCCACGCGCCATAGAGCTCGTGTCCGGTCTGCGCCGGACTTTTCCCGAACATCTACCAGATTGCGAGCGTCTGCGGCGCGGACTGGATCAGCCCCTACGCGGGTTCAGCCTCGCCGATGGCCTTGGCGCCGAGCAGCGCTTCGATTTCGGCGTCGTTGTAGCCGACTTCAGCGAGGACCTCGCGCGTATGCTGCCCGAGCGTCGGCGGCAGGCGGCGGATGGCGGCCGGGCTTTCCGAGAAGCGCGCCGGCGGGCGGGCCTGCTGGATGGTCCCTTCGGTCGGATGCTCCAGCTGCTGGAACAATCCGACGGCCTTCAGATGGGGCTGATCCTGGACCTCCTTCATCTTCGCGAACGAGGCATGGGGAACGTCGATCTTGAGCAGCAGCGTTTCCCATTCCGCGGTGGTCCGCTCGAGGGCGATCTTGTTCATGCGCTTGTAGATCGCGTCGATGTTGGCTGCCCGCTTGATCGGGTCGCGAACGGAGAACTCCTCGATGCATTCGGGATGGCCGACCGTTTCGAAGAAGGTGCACCAGTTCTCGCCAGAGTAAGGGAGCATGGTGAGCCAGCCGTCCTTGGTCTTCACCGGACGGCGTTCCTTGACCCGCTTGTAGCCCGCCGGTCCGATCGGCGGGACGAAGGCGTGCCCGCCCAGCATCTCGATACTGTTGAAGGCCGCGACCGTCTCCAGCATCGGCACTTCGACCAGCTGCCCTTTGCCGGTGCGCTCCCGGTAGAACAGGGCGGCGGCCACGGCACCGGCGAGCGCCAGCCCGCAGAGCTTGTCACCGACGAGGCTCGGCACGAAGGCCGGCTCGTCGTCCGTGCCGATCGACGAGGCAAGCCCGGATGCCGCCTGGACGATCTCGTCAAAGGCCGGCCGCTTGGCCCAGGGTCCGTCCTGGCCGAAGCCGGTGGCCGCGGCGTAGATGATCTTGGGGTTCAAAGCCTTGCAGGCCTCGTAGCCGAAGCCGAGCCGCTCCAGCGCGGCGGGACGGATGTTCGTCACCAGCGCGTCCGCCTTGGCGATCAGGCGTCGCAGCACCTCGGCGCCGCCCGGCGTTTTCAGGTCGACCGCCACGCTGCGCTTGTTGCGGTTGGCGGCCATGAACTGGCCGCTCATGCCGCGGTTCCGGAACTGGCCAGTGTAGCGCCACTGGTCGCCGGTGAGCCCCTCGACCTTGATCAGTTCGGCGCCCCAGTCGCCCAGCGTCTGGGCGCCGAAGGGGCCGAAGAGGACGGTCGTCAGGTCGAGAATACGGATGCCAGCGAGCGGCCCGGTCGGCTCGGTCATTGCAATTCCTGCAGTGGGTCGGTTCGACCTCTCAGATAGACAAGCGCACCAAGCAGCGAAAGTGCGCCCAGCCGATCATCGAAATGCAATGACTGCAGAGGTCTCTTTGCCGCATCACACGGGATGCGTCGGCCCCGAGGTCAGGCGCCGCATGTGGCGGCGCATGCCGTGATAGTCGTTGATGGCGTTGTGCATCGTGCGCCGGTTGTCCCAGACGGTGATCGTGCCGGGTTTCCACTGGACGCGGCAGGTGAATTCGGGCCGCGTCGCATGCGCCTGCAACCAGTCGATCATCGGCTTGCTCTCCTCCGGCGTCATGCCCTCGAAGGCGATCGTGTGGCCGATGCTGCAGTAGAGTGCCTTCTGGCCGGTCTCGTCGATCGTGCGCACGATCGGATGCACGGCCTCGAAGGAATCGGCATCCTCAGTGCCGGTGATCTTCATGCCGCCGACCACCGAATGATGCGCCTTGCGGCCGCCAAGATGTTTCAGCCCGGCGCTGTTCACGCCCTTGAGCGTGCCCAGCATCTCCTTCATGCGATCCGACAGGCTCTCGTAGGCCGCGACCGTGTCGCAATAGAGCGTGTCGCCGCCGCGATCCGGCGTTTCCAGCGCGTAGAGCAGCGTCGCGAGCGGCGGGGTCTTCATATAGGTCGTGTCGGAATGCCAGCCGCCGCCGAAATTGCGCTTCTCGGACGGCTCCTTGACGATGTCGAACAGGAACGGGAAGTCGTCCATGCCCTTCACGAAAGGATAGTGGTTGGGCTCGCCGAAGCGCGCTCCGAAGTCCATCTGGTCCTGGGGCGACAGCTCCTGGTCGCGGATCGCGATCACCTTGTAGTCGAGGAAAGCCTGGTGGACCTGCGCCCAGTCATGGTTGTCCATGTTACGCAGGTCGACGCCCGTCACCTCCGCGCCGAGTGAGCCCGCGATCGGCGTCACGGTGATGCTGCTGGCCATACGTTCCTCCTGATTTTCCACGTCTTCTGCTGGAAGCAATTAAAGACCCTGACCACCCGTGACGGCAATCGCCTCGCCGCCCTGCACGTTCCGCTTCGCGAGGCCCGGCACATAGCCGGAAACGGGTGCCGGCGGGTAAGCTGCCGGACAAAACCAAATGGATACGGGATGAAGAAAGACAGCAGCACCTTCTGGAAGAAGTCCCGCGTGGAGCTTCGGGCCGCCGGCTTCGAGCCCGACAAGACCGCGAAGACCAGCGCCGTCGTCACGATCGCCAGCGCCTATACCAACGCCCATCGCTGCAACAACCGGGTGCGCACGATCAGCGACCTGCTGGTCGAGTTGCTGGCCGAGCGCGGCGGGAACGGGTTGATCGTCGGGGCACCGGCGGTGTCCGACGCGCTGACGCAAGGAACGCCGACGGCAGGCTACAGCCTGGTGTCGCGCGACGTGGTGGCCGACTGTTTCGAGATCGGTCACTACGCCCATCACGGCGATGCGATGATCGTGATTTCCGGCTGCGACAAGACCGGCGCGGCGGCCCTGATGCCGCTCGCCCGCACCAACGCCTTCGGCCTGGTCCTCTATCCCGGCACCAGCTCGCCCGGCCGCGTCTCGTTCGGTGCCTGGGCCGCCAAGGGCAACAACCTCACCATCATGGACTATGTCGAGGGCCGCGCCGCCAACGAGGCCGGCCGAATCTCCGGCGAGGAGCTGCTCGAGCTCGAGAGCAACGTGATGCCCGGCAGCGGCACCTGCGGCGCGATGTTCACCGCCAACACGATGAGCACGATCGCCGAGGCGATGGGGATGATGCTGCCGCGCGGCGCCTCGCATCCGGCCGACTACAAGGCCGGCAGCGACATTCATGCCGACGTGCGTGCGCAGGCAAAGGCATCGGTCGATGCGCTCTACGCGTTGATGGAAGCCGGCATCCGCCCGCGCGACATCATGACGGAGAAGGCCTTCGAGAATGCCATCGCGACGGTCTACGCGATGGGCGGCTCGACCAACATGTATCTCCACCTGCTCGCCATCGCACGAGAAGCCCAGGTGCCGATCACCATCGAGCGCATCCAGCAGGTCGGTGAACGCATGCCGCTGATCTGCAATCTCCAGCCGCACGGTCCCTACGCGATGGTGAGCCTGCACGAGATCGGCGGCGTTCCCATCGTCATGAAGGAGCTGCTGCGCAACGGCTTCTTGCATGGCGACGTGATGACGGTGACCGGCAAGACGCTGGCGGAGAACCTCGCCTCCGTGCCAACCCTCGAAGAGCTTGGTCCGCAGGACATCGTCGTGCCCGTATCGAAGCCTTCGGCGCCGGCGAACAACCATATCAGCGTGCTGAAGGGCAACCTCGCGCCGGAGAGCTGCCTCCTGAAGCTGAGTGGCAAGACCCTGGAAAAGGGCGAGTTCCGTGGGCCCGCGCGTGTGTTCGAATCCGAGGCCGACACGATGAAGGCCATCCGCGCCGGCGAGATCGTTCCCGGCAACGTCGTCGTGGTGCGCAATGTCGGCCCGGTCGGCGGCCCCGGCATGCCCGAGATGGTGATGCTCACCATCCAGCTTCAGGGACGCGGCCTGGGCGAGGACGTGGCGCTGATCACTGACGGCCGTTTCTCGGGCGTCAGCCACGGCATCCTGATCGGCCACATCTCGCCGGAAGCCGCGCGTGGCGGCCCGATCGCAGCGGTACGCGACGGCGACACGATCGTCATCGACCCGGGCAAGCGCACTCTGAACCTTGAAATCTCCGACGACGAGCTGGCCCGCCGCATGGCCGACTGGCGCCCGCCCGCCGCCGAGGATCGCCCGCGGCCCGGTTCCGTGCACGACAAGTACACGCGGCTGGTCTCGTCAGCGCACTACGGCTGCGTGGTCTGACAACGGAGCGCGCCACTCCAGTGGCGCTCAAGCTTCTTCGATCGACAAGGCATGAGCGCCACTGGAGTGGCGCGCTCCAATGACTAGGACGCCGCGGCGGCGAACTTGGTGCGGCTGCGCATCAGAGGCTGGATGCGCTGGCCGAACTGCTCGATGCCGATGATGAAATCGTCGAAGGTCAGCATCACGCCCGCGAGGCCGTCGATCTCGGCCATCTCGTCGAGCAGGCGGGCGACCGTGGCGTAGGAGCCGATCAGGCGCGAACCGTTGTTGGGCAGCGGCTCGCGGCGGCGGATGCGGCCAGCCGTCGAGTTGGCGGCGGCGAACTTGTCGGACGCCGCCTGGTCGGAGCGCCAGTCGATGGCGTCGAGATCGACGCCGGCCTTGTAATGCTCCCACTTGGCCATCGCCGCCTCATCGGTCTCGTCGGCGATGATCATGGTGAGGGCCAGCGCCTTCACGTCACGCCCCGCAGCGGCGCACGCCGCCTTGAGACGACCGACCGCCTCGGCGCAGTCGCGCGGATCGTTGGCCTCGCCCTGACCGCTGCAGAAATTGTAGGTGCAGTGTCCGGCCGCGAACTTCATGCCGGCATCGCTGGTGCCGGCCGAGATCAGCTTGATCGGCCGCGACGGCAGCGGTGAGAGCCGGCAGTCGTTCATGGTGAAGTAGTCGCCCTTGAAGTCGGACCGGCCGCTCTCCCACAGCTCCTTCATCACCGTCACGTACTCGGTGACCATCTGGTAGCGGTGCTTGAAATGCTCCTCGCCGGGCCACAGGCCCATCTGGTCGTACTCGGCCTTCTGCCAGCCGGTGACCAGGTTCACGCCGAAGCGGCCCTTCGAGATGCTGTCGATCGTCACCGCCATGCGCGCGGTGATCGCCGGCGGCAGGGTCAGCACGGCGACCGTCGCGATCAGATCGATGCGCGTCGTCACCGCGGCGAGGCCCGCCATCAGGGTGAAGGATTCGAGATTGTCGTCCCAGTGGCGCGACTTGCCGCCGAAACCGCGCAGCTTGATCATCGACATGGCGAAGTCGAAACCGTAGCGCTCGGCGCGCTGCACGACCTCGCGGTTGAGGTCGAAGCTCGGCGTGTATTGCGGCGAGGTAGACGAGATCAGCCAGCCATTGTTCCCGATGGGAATGAAGACGCCGATTTCCATGCTGCACCTGCCCCTGCTGCCAGCCCTTCGTGCGGGGGCAGGCAGCAAGGGCCGTGCCAGCGATCAGGTATCGACGTCCACATACCGGCGCTTCGCACGGCGCATGAAGCCCTCGAAGATGTCGTCGTACGGCGTCTTCTCGTGGGCTTCGGCCAGCTTGGTCAGGCCCTTCAGCACGACCTGCTCTTCCGCCGGCATCTCCGACATGATCTTCTGCGAGATCGGCTGAACGCCGGCCGGATTGGCGAGCGCGCGCACCTGGATGCTGCAGGCCTTCTCGAAGAAATAGAAGTAGAAGAACGCCTCGCCCATGGTGGCGCCGACGCTCAAGGTGCCGTGGTTCTTCAGGATCAGGACGCGGCCGTCGGGACCCAGCGCCTTGGCCGAGGCCTCGCCCTCGCCCGGCAGCACGACGATGCCGTCATAGTCGAGGTAGCGGACCTTCGGATAGACCATGGCGCCGTCCTGGGTCAGCGGCTGGAAGCCACCCTTCATCGCGCCGACCGCCGCCCCGTCCAGGGTATGGGCGTGGATGATCGCGTTGACGTGGGGCGAGGTGAACATGATGCCGGAATGCAGGTTGAAGCCGGCCTGGTTCAGCTCGTAGCCGTTCTCGGTCAGGATCTTGCGGTTCTTGTCGACCTTCACCAGGCTCGAGGCCGTGATCTCGTCGAAGGCGAGGCCGAACGGATTGAGCAGCAGCGCGTCGGGCTCGCCGGGCACGCGGGCCGAGATGTGGCCGAAGATCGACAGTTCGTAGCCCATCTCGAAAGCGGCGCGATAGGCGGAGGCAAGCTGGACGCGGACCGCCCACTCTTCTGCAGAAACCTTGTCCTTCAAGCTCACGATACTCACGGGTGACTCCTGGCTGGCATGTCGGGCTGCGCGACGGTCTTAGCGACGCGTCACCCTCGCTGCAAATGATCGGTTTGAAGAGGCCTCGCAGGCCGAGGCTTGGCACGTTTCATGCTGTCTAAACTTGTATAGACAGGCTATGGGACGGGCCTCTGGGGGAGCGAGCTGTGGGGACAGCCGTGATGGAAAATCTGCCGACGGACGAGTTGGTCGCAGCCTACGAACGGGACGGCGTGGTCGTCCTGCGCGGTGCCTTTTCGTCATGGATCGAACCGCTGGAGAAGGGGATCACGGCGCTGATGGCCAACCCCAGCCCCTTGGAACGGACGGTCCGGCCGGCCGACGGCTCGGCGCCCTTCTTCCAAGACCTGTGCAACTGGCAGCGCATCCCCGACTTCGAGGACTTCGTCTACAAATCGCCGGCTGCCGAGATCGCTGCCCGCCTGATGGGATCGCGCACAGCCCGCTTCTTCCATGATCATGTACTCGTGAAGCAGCCGGGCGGCAGCACGGTGACGCCCTGGCACCAGGATCAGCCCTACTATTTCGTCGACGGCCGGCAGAGCGTCAGTTTCTGGATCCCGCTCGATCCCGTGCCGCGCGATGTCGTCATGGAATGCATCAAGGGGTCACACAGCTGGGGCAAGGGTTTCAGGCCGATGCGCTTCGACGGCACCCGGCTCTATGCCAACGACGATTTCGAGGTGATGCCCGACATCGAGTCGCTGCGGCCGACGCTCGACGTGGCCGGCTGGGACATGCAGCCGGGCGATGCGATTGCCTTCAACTTCCGCACCGTGCACGGCGCGCCAGGCAACCAGTCGCCGCGCGCCCGCCGTGTCTTCTCGGCCCGCTGGGTCGGCGACGATGCGGTTTTCGCCAGACGGGCCGGTCGGACCTCGCCACCCTTCCCCGATCTCGAATTCACAGACGGTGCCCCCTTCGACGCCCCGATCTTTCCAGTCGTCTATCGTTCGTAACACCCACCTCAAACGGAGCTTCATCATGTCCAAATTCACAGCAGTGGCCGCCGTCCTGGCGGCAACGGCCTTCGCCGGCGGCGCCGCGGCGCAGGACACCAAGGTCGCCATCGGCATCTCCGGCTGGACCGGCTTCGCGCCGATCACGCTCGCCAAGGAAGCCGGCATCTACAAGGCCAACGGCCTCGACGTGACGATCAAGAAGATCCCGCAGAAGGACCGCCACCTCGCGATCGCCTCGGGCGATCTGCAGTGCGCCGCGACCACGGTCGAGACCTGGATCGTCTGGAACACCAACGGCATCGCCACGACCCAGCTCTTCAAGATGGACCAGGGCATGGGCTCGGACGGCATCGTCGCCCGCAACGACATCGCCAAGGTCACCGACCTCAAGGGCAAGACCGTCGCCGCCTCGGCGCCGGGCACCAACCCGCACTTCACGCTGGCCTGGATTCTGAAGAAGAACGGCATGTCCCTGAAGGACGTGAAGCTGGTCACGCTGGAGCCGGCGCCGGCCGCCAACGCCTTCGTCACCGGCAAGGACCTCGACGCCGCCGTCACCTACGAACCCTATCTCAGCCTGGTGCGCGACAAGCCCGAGACCGGCAAGCTGATCGCCGATTCGCTTCAGTATCCGATGGTGTTCGACTCGTTCGGCTGCACGCCGAAGTTCATCAAGGAGAACCCGAAGGCCGTGAAGGCGCTCACCGAGAGCTACTTCCAGGCCCTCGACATGATCGAGAAGGACAAGCAGAAGGCCTTCACGATCATGGGCGCCGACGTGAAGCAGACCGCCGAGCAGTTCGAGAAGTCGCAGTCCAAGATCAAGTGGGCCGACCGCGAAGCCAACAAGAAGTTCTTCAACGGCGAGATCCAGGCCTTCAACAAGGAAGCCGCGGAGCTGCTGCTCGAGATCGGCGTGATCAAGAGCAAGCCCGAGAACATGGATACGTTGTTCGACACGACGTACATCAAGTAGCGAAGTTTAAGGATCCTTCGCTGCGCTCAAGATGACAGTATTGGTGTCATCCCGAACGGAGTGAGGGATCCTTCTCTGCCTCACGACACCAGAGGCAAGAAGTTCTGAGTAGATCCGCATGAAACTGCTGGTTCCCGTCAAACGGGAGAATCGCATCATCCTGGGCGTGGCGTTCTTCATCGCCTTCGTCGCGCTCTGGTTCCTGATCACCTGGACAGGCGCCGTCCCGAAGCACTTCCTCGCCTCGCCGTGGCAGACGCTGGTTTCCGGCTGGAGCCTCTTCGCCACGCAGGGCTTCACCCACGACGTCGGCATGACCATCTGGCGTGTCGTCGGCGGCTTCCTGCTCGCCGCCGTCATCGCCGTTCCGCTCGGCATCGCGATGGGCGTCTACAAGCCGATCGAGGCCTTTTTCGAGCCCTTCGTCTCCTTCGCGCGCTACCTGCCGGCCTCGGCCTTCATCCCGTTGCTGATCCTGTGGGTCGGCATCGGCGAGGCGCAGAAGCTCACCGTCATCTTCATCGGCTGCTTCTTCCAGCTCACCCTCATGATCGCCATGATCGTGAGCGGCACGCGCCGCGACCTGGTGGAAGCCGCCTACACGCTGGGCTGCAAGGATTCCGGCGTGATCCGCCGCGTCGTGCTTCCCGGTGCTGCGCCCGACATCGCCGAGGCTTTGCGCCAGGTGCTGGGCCTGGGCTGGACCTACATCATCGTCGCCGAGCTGATCGGCGCCTCGTCGGGCATCGGCCACATGATCACCGACAGTCAGGCGCTGATGGCGACCGACCACATCATCGCCGGCATCGTGGTGATCGGCCTGGTCGGCCTGATTTCGGACGTGCTGTTCAAGAAGGCGAACCAGCATCTCTTCTCGTGGAGCCTGCTGCGATGAGCCGGCTCTCCATCCGCAACGTCTCCAAGACCTTCCCCGGCCACCGGCGCAACGTGCCGCCGACGCAGGCATTGCTGCCGGTCGACCTCGAGGTGGGCGACAACGACTTCATCACCGTGCTGGGTCCCTCGGGCTGCGGCAAGTCCACCCTGCTGCGGCTGGTCGCCGGGCTCGAGACGCCGACCACCGGCGAGATCAAGCTCGACGGCACGAACATCGTGGGCGCCGGCGCCGACCGTGGCGTGGTGTTCCAGAGCTACACGCTCTTCCCCTGGCTGAACGTCCGCCAGAACATCTGCTTCGGCCTGCGCGAGAAGGGCATGAAGCTGTCGGAGCAGCGCGAGATCAGCGATCGTTTCATCGCCCAGGTCGGCCTGCGCGGCTTCGAGGATCATTTCCCGAAGCAGCTCTCGGGCGGCATGCAGCAGCGTGTGGCCATTGCGCGTGCCTTGGCCAACGATCCCAAGATCCTGCTGCTCGACGAGCCGTTCGGCGCGCTCGACAACCAGACGCGAGTGCTGATGCAGGAACTGCTGCTGGGCATCTGGGAGCAGGCGCAGAAGACGGTGATGTTCATCACCCACGACATCGACGAGGCCATCTTCATGGCGAGCCGCGTCGTCGTGTTCAGTGCCCGGCCGGGCCGCATCAAGACCCAGCTGGACGTCGACCTGCCGCATCCAAGGCACTACACGGTCAAGACGACGCCCGAATTCATGGCGCTGAAGGCCCGCCTCACCGAGGAGATCCGGGTCGAAGCCATCGCCGCGGATCACTGAGGCATCGATGGAACCGACCGCGCTCTACCAGCAGGTCGAGGATTACATCGTGCGCCACATCCAGGACGGATCGTGGCCACCCGGCCATCGCCTGCCCTCGGAGCATGAGCTGGTGAGCCGCTTCGGCATGTCGCGCATGACGGTGAACCGCGCGCTGCGCGACCTCGTCCAGCAGGGGCGCATCGTGCGCGTGGCTGGCGTCGGCAGCTTTGTGGCGGAGGACAAGCCGCAGTCGACCCTGCTGCACATCGCCAGCATCGCCCGCGAGGTGCGCCAACGCGGCCACGACTATCGCTGCGCGCTGCTCTCGGCCGAGCGGATGGCGGTGCCCGGCGACATCGCCGCCTGGCTCGGCCTGCGCTCGGGCCAGTCTGTCTTCCATTCCGTGTGCCTTCACCTCGAAAACGAGGTCCCGGTTCAGTTCGAGGACCGCTACGTCAACCCGCAGGTCGTGCCGGACTTTCTCGATCAGGATTTCGGCGACGTCCCGCCGGGCGAATATCTGGTGCAGAACGTGCCGTTCGACGAGATCGAGCATGTCGTCGATGCCGTGCTGCCGACACCTGAGCAGGCAAACCGCCTGCAGATCGAGGCGTCCGAACCCTGCCTGATGCTGACGCGCCGGACGTGGACGCGCACGACGCCGGTCACGATGGTGCACTGCCTGCACCCTTCTTCAAGGTACAGGCTAGGTTGCCGTTTCGATGCAGTGGGAAATCAGAGATTCGGCTGAAGCGCCGTGGCGGCCGTAAGAGCTGCCCAGGACTTCGAGGCCTGCTGCGCCCAGAGCGCTCGCTTCATCTCTGCTTCGAACCGCTCACGGGCAGCCTTGTCGGCGGGTTCGACCTGGTCTTCGGGGCGGAGATTATCGCGGGGCATGCGAACCAAACGCCACAGCCCGCGATAAAGTTGCACGACAAGATCAAGTCGCTTTGAGTTTCATGCCGGGCGGCGACACCGCGGCTTCCGGATCCACGGCACGGATCACATAGGCCTCGGCTTCGGGCTCATACTTCACCCAGAGCCGCGCGAGCTCGGCGATCGGCTGGGCATGATCGTCGGCGCGCAGGTCGACATAGGGAAATGACTCGCGGTCGACCACGAGCAACGCAGCCGACGTCACCGGCTGAAACTCGCCGCCCGCCGCTTCGCCGGCCGCGAGGGCATCGAGCAGGCGTTGCGCCAACGGCTGGTCGGGCGAGACCTCGAAGGCACTGACCATGGCCTGCGGGATCGCAGCGGAGCGCACGATGTTGGCAATGGAGGCGCAATCCTTGCCCTGCGCTTCTCCCCGCTCGGCGCGGACATTCTCTCCGGAATAGACGGCCGTGCGACCAGCCGCATCGATCAGCGCCAGCTGGCGCCAGCGCCGGTGCGGCGTCGCCGCGACCACCGCCTGCATGGCCTCGGGCGCCGAAAAGCCATGCGCCAGCAGGTCCAGCGCCAGCGGCCCCAGCCGGGGATCGGTCCGGTGCTGCGTCAGCGCCGCGCCGATGCCGGCCCGCGCATGCGAGCAGCGCGACCCGACCGAGATCGAGGAGGTGGTAACCGCGGTCCCCAGCATGCCGGTGCGGGCACAGCGTCCGACGATCGAGAAGGTCATGCGCGACTCCTATAAACTCGGCAGATTGAGCCCCTTCTCGTGGGCGCAGTCGATGGCTTCCTGGTAGCCCGCGTCGGCGTGGCGCATCACGCCGGTCGCCGGGTCGTTCCACAGGACACGCTCGACCCGTTTGGCCGCTTCCGGTGTGCCGTCGCAGACGATGACCATGCCGGCATGCTGGGAGAAGCCCATGCCGACGCCGCCGCCATGATGCAGCGACACCCAGGTCGCGCCCGAAGCACAGTTGAGCAGCGCGTTGAGCAGCGGCCAGTCCGACACGGCGTCGGAACCGTCGCGCATGCCCTCGGTCTCGCGGTTGGGGCTCGCGACCGAACCCGAATCGAGATGATCGCGGCCGATCACGATCGGCGCCTTGAGCTCGCCCTTGGCGACCATCTCGTTGAAGGCGAGGCCCAGGCGATGGCGATCGCCCAGGCCGACCCAGCAGATGCGCGCCGGTAGGCCCTGGAACTTGATGCGCTTCCTGGCCATGTCGAGCCAGTTGTGGAGATGCTTGTTGTCGGGCAGCAGCTCCTTCACCTTCTCATCAGTGCGGTAGATGTCCTCGGGATCGCCCGACAGCGCGGCCCAGCGGAACGGCCCGACGCCACGGCAGAACAGCGGGCGGATATAGGCCGGCACGAAGCCCGGGAAGGCGAAGGCGTCGGACACGCCCTCTTCCAGCGCCATCTGGCGGATGTTGTTGCCGTAGTCGACCGTGGGCACGCCGAGCTTGTGGAATTCGAGCATGGCGCGGACGTGACCCGCCATCGACTGTTTCGCCGCCTTGGCGACACCCGCCGGATCGCTGGCGCGCTTGGCCTCCCAGTCGGCAAGCGTCCAGCCCTTCGGCAGATAACCGTTCACCGGATCGTGGGCCGAGGTCTGGTCGGTGACGCAGTCCGGCCGCACGCCGCGGCGCAGCAACTCGGGCAGGATGTCGGCGGCATTGCCCAACAGGCCGACCGAAACGGCCTTCTTCTCGGCGACCGCCTTGGAAATGACGGCGAGCGCATCGTCGAGATTCTTGGCCTGGACGTCGAGATAGCCGGTGCGCAGGCGGAACTCGATGCTGCTCGGACGGCATTCGATGGCCAAACACGAAGCGCCGGCCATCGTCGCCGCCAAGGTCTGCGCACCGCCCATGCCGCCCAGGCCCGCCGTCAGGATCCAGCGACCCGCGAGGCTGCCGCCGTAGTGCTGGCGTGCCATCTCGACGAAGGTCTCATAGGTGCCCTGAACGATGCCCTGGCTGCCGATGTAGATCCACGAGCCGGCCGTCATCTGGCCGTACATCATGAGCCCCTTGCGATCGAGTTCGTTGAAATGCTCCCAGGTCGCCCAGCGCGGCACGAGGTTGGAGTTGGCGATCAGCACACGCGGCGCATCGGCGTGGGTGCGGAACACGCCGACCGGCTTGCCCGACTGGACCAGCAGCGTCTCGTCGGCTTCGAGCTTGCGCAGTGACGCGACGATGCGGTCGAAGCTCTCCCAGTCGCGCGCGGCGCGGCCGATGCCGCCATAGACCACCAGCTCGCCCGGCTTCTCGGCGACGTCGGGATCGACGTTGTTCATCAGCATGCGCAGCGGCGCTTCGGTCAGCCAGCTCTTGGCCGAGAGTTCGGTGCCGTGCGGCGCCCGGACAGTGCGGGCATTGTCGATGCGGTTCATGGTGTCTCCTGAAGGGCGGGCAGGAAGCCGGGGCCGACGGTGGCGACGATCGTGCCGTCGGCGACGAGCGAAGTGGCCTTCTCCATGTCGGGATGGAAATGGCGGTCGTCTTCGAGATGGGGCACGACGTTGCGCAGCAAGGTACGCACCGCCTCGAGCGGCGGGCTGGAGGCAAGCGGCCGGTGGAAGTCGCAACCCTGCACCGCCGCCAGCAGCTCGATGCCGATCACCGAGGAAAGATTGGCCGCCATGTCGAGCAGACGACGCGCGCCGTGCGCTGCCATCGAGACATGGTCTTCCTGGTTGGCGGAGGTCGGGATGGAATCGACGCTGGCAGGATGGGCACGCTGCTTGTTCTCCGACACCAGCGCCGCCGCCGTCACCTGCGGGATCATGAAGCCCGAGTTGAGGCCCGGCCGCGGCGTCAGGAAGGCCGGCAAGCCCGACAGCGCCGGATCGACCAGCATGGCGATGCGGCGCTCGGAGAGCGAACCGATCTCGCACAGCGCCAGCGCGATGATGTCGGCGGCGAAGGCCACTGGTTCCGCGTGGAAGTTGCCGCCGGACAGGGCTTCGTCAGGATCGGTGAAGATCAGGGGATTGTCGGTAACCCCGTTGGCTTCGGTTTCCAAGGTGGTCGCGGCCTGGCGCAGAATGTCGAGCACCGCGCCCATGACCTGCGGCTGGCAGCGCAGGCAGTAGGGATCCTGCACGCGTTCGTCGCCGACGAGATGCGAGGCGCGGATCGCCGATCCTGCCATCAGGCGGCGCAGCGACTCCGCCGCCGCGATCTGGCCGCCGTGGCGGCGCAGGTGATGGATACGCGGGTCGAATGGCGCATCCGAGCCGCGCGCCGCGTCGGTCGAGAGCGCGCCGGTCACCAGCGCTGCCGCATGAAGGTTCTCGGCCTCGAACAGGCCCGCCAATGCATAGGCGGTCGAGAACTGCGTGCCGTTCAGCAGGGCGAGACCTTCCTTGGCGCCCAGCACCAGCGGCTTCAGCCCGAGGTCGCCCAGCGCCTTGGCGGCCGGAACCACTTCGCCTTCGACGATGAACGAACCGACGCCGATCATCGCCGCACTCATATGGGCGAGCGGCGCCAGATCGCCCGAGGCACCGACCGAGCCCTGGCAGGGCACGACGGGCGTCAGGCCTTCGGCCAGCAGCGTTTCCAAGAGCCGCACCGTCGCGGTCTGCACACCCGACGCGCCCTGCGACAGGCTGCCGAGCTTCAGCGCCATCATCAGGCGCACGACGGGCACGGGCATCGGCGCGCCGACACCGGCGGCGTGGCTCAGCACGATGTTGCGCTGAAGGGTTTGCAGGTCGGCTTCTTCGATGCGCACGCTGGCCAGCTTTCCGAAGCCAGTGTTGATGCCATAGACGGGCTGGTGCCTGGCGAGGATGGCCGACACCGCGCGGGCCGACTTGTCTATCACCTCATAGGCGGCAGGATCGAGGCTCACCGCGGCGCCACGATAGATGTCGCGCCAGGTCGATAGGGGAACCGTTCCGGGCGTGATCACGATCGCCTTCATTTGCCCCTCCAGACCCGTGCACGCAGCGGATTGAAGCCCATGCGGTAAACCAGCTCGGCCGGGCGCTCGATGTCCCAGATCGCGAGATCGCACCATTTCCCGGCTTCCAAAGTGCCGACACTGTCGAGACAGCCGAGCGCCCGCGCCCCTTCGCGCGTCACGCCCGCCAGGCACTCATCGACGGTAAGCCGGAACAAGGTCGCACCCATGTTCATCGCCAGCAGCAAAGAGGTGAGCGGCGAGGTGCCGGGATTGCTGTCGGACGCGAGGGCGATCTTGACGCCGTGCTGGCGCAGCAGATCGACCGGCGGCTTGTGCGTCTCGCGCACGAAATAGAAGGCGCCGGGCAGCAGCACGGCGACCGTGCCGGCCGCAGCGAGTGCCTTCACACCTGCTTCGTCGACATGCTCCAGATGATCGGCCGACAGCGCGCCGTATCGCGCGGCAAGGCTCGCCCCGTGCAGGTTGGAGAGCTGCTCGGCATGCAGCTTCACGCGCAGGCCCTTCGCCTTGGCCGCCTCGAAGACCCGCTCGATCTGCTGCGGTGTGAAGGCAATGCCTTCGCAGAAGCCATCGACTGCATCGGCGAGACCTGCCTTGGCAACGGCCGGCAGCATCTCGTCGCAGACGGCGGCGATGTAGGCGTCCTTGTCCCCATTCGCTTCCGGCGGCAACGCGTGCGCGCCGAGGAACGTCGTCTTCACCGACAGAGGCCGCAGCTCGCCGATGCGTCGCGCCGCCTGCAGCGACTTCATCTCGGTGGCGAGATCGAGCCCGTAGCCGGATTTGATCTCCATCGTCGTGACACCTTCAGCCACCAACGCATCGACCCGCGGCAGGGCGCCGGCGACTAGCTGCTCCTCAGTCGCTGCACGCGTGGCTCGCATGGTCGAGACGATGCCGCCACCGGCCCGCGCAATCTCCTCGTAGCTGGCGCCCGCGAGACGCAGTTCGAATTCATGCGCGCGGTTGCCGCCGTAGACGATATGGGTGTGGCAGTCGACCAGGCCCGGCGTGATCCAGCGGCCGGCGCAATCGATGGTTTCCGCGGCATCGATCGACGGCGCTTCCGACGCCGCGCCGGCAAAGACGATGCGGCCGTCGCGCGCGGCGACCATCCCGTCTTCGACGAGGCCGAGCCCCTCGCCCGTCAGGGTCGCGAGGCGTGCGTTCTTCCAGAGGCGGTCACATTGCATGCGGGTCTCATTATGACTATACATAATAATATGTCCAGAACCGCCCTCTGGTTCCGCTCCCTGCTCCTGCCCGACGGCTGGGCCGACGGCGTGCGCCTCGTCATGGTGGACGGCCGGATTGAAACCTTGATGAAGGACGCCCCCGCCGAGGCGGGGGATGAAATCCACGAGATCGGCCTGCCCGGCTTGCCCAACCTGCACAGCCACGCCTTCCAGCGCGGCATGGCGGGCCTCACCGAGCAGCGCGGCAGCACGAGCGACAGTTTCTGGACGTGGCGCGAGGCCATGTACCGTTTCGTCGACCATATGGGGCCTGAAGAGGTCGAGGCGATCGCCGCACAGGCCTTCCTGGAGATGCTCGAAAGCGGTTTTACCCGCGTCGGCGAGTTCCACTACGTGCATCACGATCCCAGCGGCGCGCCCTATTCGAGCATCGCGGAGCTGGCGACGCGGGTAGCGGCAGCGGCGGGCGAGACCGGCATCGCCCTGACGCTTCTCCCCGTCTTCTATCTTCATGCGGGCTTCGGCGGCCTCCCTGCCGCACCCGGCCAGCGGCGCTTCATCAACGACGTCGACCGCTACGGCAGGCTGATCGAGGCGAGTCGCAAGGCCGTGTCATCGCTGCCCGGCGCCGTCGTCGGCATCGCGCCGCACAGTTTGCGCGCGGCGACACCCGAGGAGATCACGGCCATCCTGCCGCTTGCCGGTGGCGGTCCCGTCCACATCCATGTCGCCGAGCAGACTAAGGAGGTCGAGGATTGCCTCGCCTGGTCCGGCCAGCGGCCGGTCGAGCTTCTGCTCGATCGCCTGCCGGTCGACGGACGCTGGTGTCTCGTCCATGCGACGCATGTCACCGACGCCGAGAGCGCCGGCATCGCGGAACGTCGCGCAGTGGTGGGCCTCTGCCCCATCACCGAAGCCAATCTCGGCGACGGAATTTTTCCTGCACAGTCCTTCATTGAACGCGACGGCCGATTCGGCGTCGGCTCCGATTCGAACGTGTTGATCAATGCCGCCGAAGAACTGCGGCTGCTTGAGTATGGACAGCGACTCGCCTTGCGCACGCGCAACGCATTGGCCCAGGCCTCGACACCATCGGTGGGACGCAGTCTGTTCGACGCAGCCCTTGCCGGCGGCGCACAGGCGCTCGGTGCGGCGTCGACGCTCGCCGTCGGCCACGCGGCCGACCTCGTGAGCCTGAAGGCCGACGATACCGTGCTCGCACATCGACGCCACGACCGATGGCTCGATGGCTGGATCTTCGCCGGCGGGCGCCGGACCGTGGACTGCGTCTGGCGCGCCGGCGCCAAGCTCGTGAAGGATGGCCGGCACATCCACCGCGACGCGATCGGCAAGCGCTACTGGCAGGCCCTGCACAAGGTGCTGCAAGCCTCATGAGCAGCCCAGCCCAGTCCCTTCACCAGAAGATCCTCGGCGACCTCCAGGGAAAGATCCTGTCAGGCAAGCTGGCGCCCGGCGCGCGCATAGCCACCGAGCACGAGCTGGCCGAGGCCTACGACTGCTCGCGCATGACGGTGAGCAACGTGCTGGCCAAGCTGGCGCGAGCCGGCCTGGTCGAGCGCCGCCGCAAGGCCGGCACCTTCGTCACGCGGCCGCAATCGCAGGCGGCGGTTCTCGAAATCCACGACATCAAGGCGGAGGTGCTGGCGCTGGGCCTTCCCTACCGCTTTGAGCTCGTCTCGCGCGCCAACAGGCGCAGCACGGCGTCGGATCGCGAGCGCCTGGAGACCCGGTCCGCCGGCCGTGTCATCGCGCTCGTCTCGCGCCATTTCGCCGGCACCCGCGTCTTCTGCCTGGAGGAGCGCCTGATCAACGCCGAGGCCGTGCCCGAGGCCGCCCATGAAACCTTCCGCGACGTGGCGCCGGGCCGGTGGCTGCTCGACAGCGTCCCCTGGACCGCGGCGGAGCATCGCATCGGCGCCAGCAGTGCCGACAAGGACGTAGCCGCGTCCCTGTCGGTGCCCGTGAACACCGCCTGCCTGATCGTCGAACGCCGCACCTGGCGGGCCGCCCTGCCCGTCACCCATGTCCGCCTCACCTATCCCGGCGATTCGCACCAGCTCGTCGCGCATTTCACTCCTGCATCGGTCTAACGCCGGCAGAGAATGGCCCGTATCCTGCTCCGACGACGCCAAGGAGCGTGACATATGTCGGAAAGTGGCTGGCAGGTCGGGATCGATATCGGCGGGACCTTCACGGATCTGGTGGCTTTGCTGCCGTCGACCGGCGACGTGCGCTCGATCAAGGTGCCGACCCAGCGCAACGATCCCGTCGCCAGCATCCGCGCGGCCCTCGCGGCCGCCGACCTGTCGCCTGAGTGCGTCGACGATCTCGTCCATGGCACGACGCTGGTCACCAATGCGATCGTCGAAGACAGGGTCGAGCCCGTCGCCCTGGTGGCGACCGAAGGCTTCGAGGATGTGCTCGATATCGGCCGCGCCGGGCGCCAGCATCTCTATCGGCTCGACCTGCCGCCGCGACGCGAGGCGCAGGTGCCGCTGGAGCGCCGCATCACCCTGGCCGAGCGTGTCGACTTCACCGGCGCGGCGGTGCTGGCACCCGACACGGCCGCAATCGACGCCGTCGTGACGCAGGCACAGGCGATGGGCATCGAGAGCATCGCGGTGTCGCTGCTCCACGCCTATGCCAATGCCGACCATGAGCGCGCCGTCGGCGCCGCGCTGGCAAAGGCCTTTCCCTTCGTCTCGCTGTCGCACGAGGTCAATCCGGAGACGCGCGAATTCGAGCGCACCGCGACCACGGTGCTCAATGCCTCCGTCATGCCCATCGCGGCGCGTTACCTCGATCGCCTGCAGCGCGAGGTGAAAGGCGCGCGCCTGCACGTCATGCATTCGGCGGGCGGCATGGCCTCGCCCGCAGCGGCGGCCAAGCGACCACTCTCGATGGCGCTGTCCGGCCCGGCCGCCGGTATCTCGGCGGCCGCCAGCGTCGCCGCATCGCTCGGCCTCGAGAAGGTGCTGAGCTTCGACATGGGCGGCACGACGACCGATGTCTGCCTGATCCTGCGTGGCACGGCCGAGATCTCCACCGATTCTAAGCTCGCGGGCCGGCCGGTGCGCCAGCCCATGGTCGCCGTCGAATCGATCGGTGCCGGCGGCGGCTCGCTCGTGACCTCAGGCACCGGCGGCCTCTCCATCGGTCCGCAAAGCGCCGGCGCTGAGCCGGGCCCCGCCGCCTATGGGCGCGGCGGCACGCGGGCCACCGTCACCGATGCCAACGCGGTGCTCGGCTATCTCGATCCTGCGCGGCGCCTGGGTGGAGCCATCTCGCTCGACGTCGCCGCAGCCGAAGCGGCCCTCGAACCTCTCGCAAAGCGCCTCGGCGTCGGCATCATCGAATTGGCCCTGGGCGTCCAGAGGGTTGCCAACGCCGCCATGGTGCGGGCATTGGCGAGGGTCACCGTGGAGCGCGGCGTCGACGGACGGCAATGCACACTCCTCGCCTTCGGCGGCGCCGGCCCCATGCATGCCGTCGGACTCGCGCGCGAATTCGGCATCGCCGAGATCGTGGTGCCGCGCTTCTCGTCCGGCTTCTCCGCTCTGGGCTGCATCGTCGCCGACATGAGCTATACGCAGCAGCAGGCGGTGCGCATGCTGAGCACCAGCTGGGACGCACCCCGCTTCGCCACCCTCCATGACGGCATGCTTTCCGCGCTGATGGCGCCACTGCAAAGCCACGGGCACGGCGCCGACGAAATCTCCGTCGAGCGCACCGCCCTCGTCCGCTACGTCGGCCAGAGCTACGCCGTCGAGGTGCCCTTCGCCCAGCCGCTCGATCTCGACCGCCTCGGCCGCGATTTCCGCAAGCGTCATCACGAGATCTACGGCTACTCGACCGAGGAGCATTGGGAGATGCAGAGCCTGCGCATGCGCGCCCTCGTCGCGCGGCGCACGACCTTCGGGCCGCTCGGCATCTCCGGTGAAAGCGCCGTGCCGACCTCGGTCACGCCCTGCTGGTTCGAGCCCGCCGCGCCGCATCCGACGCCGCGCTACGATCGCGACCGATTATCGACCGGCGCGCGCATCGCGGGTCCGGCGATTGTCGAAGATGCCTGGTCGACCATCGTCGTGCCGCCCGGTTACACGCTGAGTTCGGACGCGATGGGCCATCTCTGGATTCGCGAGGACGCACGATGAGGAACACCGTCGATCCTTTCACCGTCGAGGTGATCCGGCACGCGCTGACGGCCGCCGCCGAGGAGATGTCGTTCGTGGTCATGCGATCGGCCCGCTCGCCCCTGCTGCGCGAAGCCGGCGACCTGTCGTCGGCCCTCACCGATCACAAGGGCGACCTGATCGCGCAGGGTCGCGACATCCCGATCCATCTCGGCGTCATGAGCTTTACGGTGAAGAAGTTCCTGGAGCGCGTACCCGCCGAGCGGCTGCGGCCGGGCGACGTCTGGTTCCTCAACCTGCCCGAGGTCGGCGGCAACCACCTGCCCGACGTGAAGGCGATCCGGCCGATCTTCCTTGAAGACCGGCTGTTCGCCTTTGCGGTGAGCCTCGCCCATTGGGGCGATATCGGCGGCGCCTGGGCCGGCAGCTACTTCGCCGCCGCGACGGAGACCTGGCAGGAAGGCGTGCGCATCCCGCCCTTGCGCCTCTTCACCGCCGACGGCATCGATGAGGAGAAGCGCGACTTCCTGCTGGCCAACCTGCGCGGACCGGCCGAGCGCGAAGGCGACCTGATGGCCCAGATGGCCTCGACCCGCGCCGCCGAAGGACGGCTGCTGCGACTCGGCGAAGAGCATGGCGCCGCCACGCTGCGCGCCGCGCTCGACCGACTCGACGACCTTTCCGAGGCGCAGATGCGCGAGGCAATCGCCGGCCTGCCGGACGGCGTCTACGAAGGCGAAGATTTCCTCGACGACGACGGACCGAACGGACAGCCCGCGGCCATTCGCGTGCGCGTGGAGATCGCGGGCGAGACGGCGAAGTTCGATTTCTCGGGCACGGACGATGCCGTCGCCGGCCCGCTCAACACGACGCCGTTCGTGGCGATGGCGGCCGTCTACTATGCGATCAAGGCGGTGGCCGGCCCGGAGATCCAGCCCAATGGCGGCTGCTATCGGCCGCTGGAGATCCGCACGCGGCCGGGCTCGATCCTCGAACCCGGCATCGACCGACCGGTGGTCGGCGGCAACCACGAGACCTCGCAGCGTGCGGTCGATGCCATCATGCGGGCGTTCGAGAAGGCCGTGCCCGAGCGCCTCACCGCCGGCGGCTCGACGACCGCCGGCCTGCTGATCTTCGGCGGCACGCGGCGCGACGGCGCCATCGGCACTTTCTACGAAACCCATGGCGGCGGCGAAGGCGCCCGCACGGACCGCGACGGCACGCCGGTCGTGCGCGTCCACCTTACCAACACGATGAACACGCCGGCCGAGATCGTGGAATCGGAATACATGATCCGCGTCGACGAGCAGCGGCTCCGGCGCGAGTCCGGCGGCGCGGGTCGTCATCGCGGCGGCGACGGCATGCGCCGCGCCTATACGGTGATGGCGGACGGTCTTTCGCTCACCACCATGTTCGAGCGCCGGGTGATCGCGCCCTACGGGCTGCAGGGCGGCGCCGATGGCGCGCCGTTCCGGGTGACGCTCCATCGCGCCACGGGCGGCAGCCGCGAACTCCTGGGCAAGGAGAACCTCACCCTGGCCAAGGGCGATCGCGTCGTGATGGAAACGTCGGGCGGTGGCGGTTACGGCACCGCTGCCGGGGAGTGAAGCGATGACCTCAGCGAAGGGAGAGCTGCTGCTGCGCCGCGCCGTCGACTGCCGCGTGTCGCGCATCTCGCCGGCCGACACCAACAAGTTCGCGATGCTGGTCGATCCGCTTACCGACCGCACTCCCTTCGTCTCCGCCGTCGAAATCTTCGAGGTCGGCGGCAAGACACCGCCGCACTTCCATGCGACGGCGCACGAGATGTTCTACGTGCTGAGCGGAAGCGGCCGTTGCCGCTGCGACGATGGCAGCGTCCACGAGATCGCGCAGGGCGATGCGCTGGTGCTGCCGCCCGGCCGCGAGCATGTGATCGAGAATATCGGCACCGAACGGCTCTATTGCCTCACGGTCATGGTACCCAACGAAGGCTTCGCCGAGATGATCCGCAACGGCCAGCCGATGGCGCTGGACGAGGCGGATCGCGCCGTCATTTCAGGCTCTCGGGCTCCTCGCCCGTCGCCATCCGGCTCCAGTCCAGTTCGACCTGCTTGACGTCGTAGGCCAGCAGCGATTCCCAGTGCCGCTGCAGGTCGCCCGCGAATAGCCCGCGCGTTACGCCCGCCACCACCTTCGGGATCGCGGTCGTCATGGCGTTGATGCTGCTGCCCGACGGGCCGAAGCTCAGGGTCGCGCCGATGCCGAAGACATGGATGTCGGCCAGCCACGGCGCCTCCCCCGGCCGGCGTTCGAGCAGGGCATAATCCGGACCGAGATAGGGATAGGCCGCGAGCAGATTGTCTTCCTCGCCCGGCGGCGGCGTGTAGCGATCCTGCCAGAGCGCGATCTTGTCGGCGAAGGCGGCGAGCTCGGGACGCTGCGCCGGGTCCTGGCGGATGCCGGTGCCGCAGATCGCATAGTCGGCACGAAACGGTCCGCGGGTCGTCTCGATGCGGATGCGGCCCTCCTCCATGCGCGTATCGGTCCAGCCGCGATTGAGCTGCATGGTGAAGTTCGGGAAGGCCATGACCCGCTTGTAGGTGTCGGTCGGGAAGCCTTCGCGGGCGGTGAGGATGTTGCCCATGATCCGCCAGCGCCATTCGTCCGGCATCTCGCCAATATGCTTCAGGAAGCCGGCGAAGGTGAGCCAGCGATAGCGCTGGACGACCGACGGCATGGCGCGACGCACGAAGAGATGCACGTCGGCGCCGTGCTCCAGCGCTACCGCGGCGTTGTCCATCGCCGACGCGCCCGAGCCCAGCACGGCCACGGTCTTCCCGCGCAGCCGTTCGAAGTCGATCATCTCGCAGGTATGGGCGCGGCGGTCCGCCGGGAGCGCGCGCACGAAGTCGGGCATCCACCATTCGCCGGTGCCGTCCTGGCCGGTGGCCAGCACCAGCTTGCGCGCCGCCAGGACCTCGCCGGTCGATAGCGTGACCAGCAGGCAGGTCCCACCATCGTCGAGCCGGCCGGGCTCGATCGCCGTGGCCGCCACGTCGTTGCGCACGGGAATGTCGAGCACGCGACGATACCATTGCAGATAGTCGTGCCACGCCCCGCTCGGGATCAGGTGCAGGCCCGCGAAGCTGCCGGGCCCGCGCAGCGCATCGTACCAGGCCTCGAAGGTGAGGCTCGGGATGCCCTGATCCGGCCCGGTCTGGTCCTTCGGACTGCGCAGGGTCGGCATGCGGGCGAAGGTGACCCAGGGTCCTTCCCGGCCCGCAGGCGCGCGATCGATCAGCAGGATGTTGCGCACCCTATCGCGCATCAGCGCGAAGCCGATGCAGAGGCCCGACTGGCCCGCGCCGACAATCAACGCATCGAGCGCCGGCTTGCCCTTGTAGAGTCGCGGCGTCATCCACTCCGTGCGCGGATGCGCGGTCATTTCGAGGTCCCGCTTTACCCGGGCTTCGAGGGAAGAAAGATCGCCTGCCGTCATGACATCACGCCGTCTTCAAAAGCTCCGTGCGCTGCGGATCGAAATAGGGCACGGCGTCCAGGAGCATACGCGTGTAGGCCGCCTGCGGCCGCTGGAAGATCGACTGGCTTGGCCCCGCTTCGACGACCTTGCCGGCCTGCAGCACCACCAGATCGTCGCACAGCATGCGCACCACGTTGAGGTCATGGCTGACGAACAGCAGCCCGATCCCGTCCTCGCGCCGCAGCCGGTCGAGCAATTGTAGGATCACCGCCTGCACCGACACGTCGAGCGCCGCCGTCGGCTCGTCCAGGATCAACAGGCGCGGTCGCGGCGCGACGGCCCGCGCGATGCCGACCCTTGCCTTCTGGCCACCCGAGAGCTGGTGGGGAAAGCGTTCGAGCAGGTCCAGCGGCAGCCCGGCCCGGCTGGCAGCCTCGCGCACCCGCGTCTGCAGTGCCGAACCGTCTCGCAAGCCTTCGAGCCGGCGCAGCGGATGGGCGATGCTGTCGAACGCCGTGTAGCGCGGATTGAGACTGTCGTTGGGATCCTGGAACACGATCTGGATGTCGCGGCGGCGCGGCGAGAGATGGAACTCGCGCGCCGGTGTACGGGCGATCGACTCGCCGTCGAACACGATGTCGCCGTCGTCGGGATCGATCAGCCGGCAGATCAGACGCGACAGCGTGCTCTTGCCCGAGCCGGATTCGCCCACCAGGCCCAGCGATCCTCCGGGCGCGATCTTGAACGAGACATCGTCGACCGCGCGGGTCGGGCTGCCGAACGATTTCACGACATGCACCAGCTCGAGCAGCGGCGGTGTACCGGGCTTGCGCTCGCGCGGCGCGGTGACGACCGGCGGTGCGTCGGGCGCAAGGTCGGCCAGGGTCGAAACCCGCGTCGGCGAGGCGGCGACCAGGCGCTTCGTATAGGGATGGGTGGGCGCCTGGAACAGCGCCGCGGTCTCGCCCTGCTCGACCACGCGGCCCGCTTCCATCACCGTGATGCGGTCGCACCAGCGGGCGGCGAGGCCGAGATCATGGGTGATCAGGATCATCGCCATGCCGCGCTCGGCCTGGATGCGGGCCAGCAATTCCATGACCGTCTGCTGCGTCGTGACGTCGAGCCCCGTGGTCGGCTCGTCGGCGATCAGCAGGACCGGCTCGCAGGCGATGGCCATGGCGATCATGACCCGCTGGCACATGCCGCCCGACAATTCGTGCGGATAGGCATTCAATCGCGCTTCGGGATCGCGGATCAGCACGGCGCGCAGCAGGTCGAGCGCCTGCGCCCTTGCATTGGCCCGTGAGAGTTTGCCGTGGGCCGCCAGCACGTCGACGATCTGCTGCTCGACCGTGCGGATCGGGTTCAGCGCCGCGCGTGGATTCTGGAAGATCATCGAGAGCGCGGAGCCGCGCAGCCGCCGCAGGTCGGCATGACCCGCATGCGTGATATCCCGCCCCTCGAACGTCACGCGGCCGCCGGTGATCCTGCCGGCGCGATCGAGCAGGCGCATCACGGCGAGCGACGTGACGGACTTGCCCGAGCCGCTCTCGCCCACGATGCCCAGCGTCTCGCCGGCCTTCAGCGCGATGTCGATGCCGTGCAGCGCCGTGACGGTGCCATGGCGCGTCGAGAAGGCGACCTGCAGCTTCTCGACCCGCAGCAGGTCCTTCGTCATGTGCGCATCCGCGGATCGAGGATGTCGCGCAGCCCGTCGCCCAGCAGGTTGAAGCACAGCACCGTCAGCATCAGCGCGAGGCCCGGCATCGCCACCAGCCACCACTTGCCGGTGGTGATGAAGCGCGCGCCCTCGGCCACCATGATCCCCCATTCCGGAGTCGGCGCCGTGACGCCGAGGCCGATGAAGGACAGGCCGGCGGCGTTCAGGATCGCCCAGCCGAGGTTGAGCGAAATCTGCACCGCCATGGCCGGCAGCACGTTGGGCAGCAGCACGCGCAGCACCACCGAGAGATGGCTGTCGCCGCAAGCCCGCGCCGCCTCGACCCAGCCGGCGTTGCGCCGCACGTTCACCTCGGCGCGCGCGAAGCGGATGTAGAAAGGCAGGTTGATGACCGCCGTGGCGATGACGATGTTTTCGACCCGGTTGCCCAGCGCCGCGACCATCGCCATCGCCAGCACGAACAGCGGGAAGGCCATCAGCACGTCGACGAAGCGACCGACCCAACGATCGAGCCGCCCGCCGCGATAGCCGCAGAAGCCGCCGATGACGGCGCCAATCGCGAACGACAGGCTGACGGCCGAAACCGCGATCATCAGGTCGAGGCGCGCCGCCCACATGATGCGGCTCAGGATGTCGCGGCCGAGCTGGTCGGTGCCGGCGAGATGAACCCACGAGGGCGGCTGCAGCGCCTTCGGCACGTTCGACGCCACCGGATCGTAGGGCGCCAGGACGGGCGCCAGGATCGCCATCAGGACCAGGATCAGCGTGCCCGTGGCCGCCAGCGCCGTGACCGGGTTGGAGCGCAGCACATAGACGATGTGGCGGCCGGTCGAGGAGCGGCCCAGGGCGAGATCGCTCATCCGACCGACACCCGCGGATCGGCGATGCCGTAGAGCACGTCGATCGTGACGTTCACGAGGACGAAGATCATGGCCATCAGCAGCACGAAGGCCTGGACCGGCGCATAATCGGAGGCGAGCAACGCATCGAGCGCGTAGGACGCGACGCCGGGCCAGGAGAACACCTTCTCGACCAGGACGTTGGCGCCCAGCATGGTCGAGAACACGATGCCGGTGATGGTCAGCACCGGCAGCAGCGCATTGCGCAGAGCATAGGCCACGATGATGCGCAGACGCGACAGGCCCATGGCATGCGCGGTGCGGATGAAGTCGCTGCCCAGCACCGCCAGCATCGAGGCGCGCGTCATGCGCGCGAGCGGCGCCAGCACGAACAGCGCCATGGTGCAGGCCGGCAGCAGGAGCTGCGAGAAGGCCGCCATCCATCCTTCCCAGTCACCCTTCAGGGCGAAGTCGATCAGGAAGAAGCCAGTGATGTCGGGCGGGGCCGAGGCGAAGATGTCGATGCGTCCCGTCGGGTCGGGCGCCCAGCCCAGCAGATAGTAGAAGGCATAGATCAGCAGCAGGCCCGACACGAAGGTCGGAACGCAGACTCCCAACGTACAAAGCATGCGCACGATGTGGTCGACAGCCGTGCCCGGCCGCAGCGCCGCCGCCACGCCGAGCGGGATGGAGAACATCAACGCGATGAAAAGCGCCGTGCAGGTGAGCTCGAGCGAAGCCGGCAGGCGGCGCGTCATGTCCGATATGACGGGTTGGCCCGTCGTCATCGAACGCCCGAGATTGCCCGTGGCGACCTCACCGAGATAGCGCACCAGCTGCACCGGGATCGGCTGGTCGAGGCCCATGGTCCGGCGCAGCTCCTCGATCTCCTCCTTGCCGGCCGAGGGCCCGGAGGAGAAGAAAACCGCCGGATCGCCGGGCAGCACCCGCATCAGCACGAACGTGACGACCACCACACCGAACAGGGCCGGGATCGACGCCAGCAGGCGTCGACCGACCCGGCGCAGGATGCCGGCCAGCAAGGCGCTAGACCCGCTTGAGGTCGCGGAAGTCGGCCTGGCGGTAGAACTGGTAGGTGTAGCCGTCGACCGACTTGGCCATCACGGCGTCGTGGTTGGGCTGCCACAGCATGACCAACGGCGTCTCGGCGTTGAACAGCTCGATCATCTGCTTGCAGCCCTCTTCGTACTTGGCCTTGTCGGTCTGGTACCGGGCATCGAGCGTCAGCTCCTCCATCTTCTTGCTCTTCCAGCCCGAGAAGTTCCAACGCTGGTCGCGCGTGAAGTAGAGGTAGAAGAAGTAATAGGTATAGGGCAACCAGGCGGTCGCGCCGTCGGTGAACAGCGCCATCTTCCGTTCGGACTGCAGCGTGTTGAACTCGGCGTCCGGCTTCTTCTGGATCTCGACCTGGATGCCGATCTTGCCCAGCGATTCCTTGACCAGCGCCGCCATCGGCTCGGCGGTTGCCGTCTGGCCCGCGGTGAAGGCGAAGGTCGTGGAGAAGCCGTTGGGATGGCCCGCTTCGGCCAGCAGGGCCTTGGCCTTCGCGAGGTCCGTCTTGTTGGGAATGGCCTGCGGGAAGCTCGCATCCGGCGGCACGGTGGACCAGGTCCCGTTGTAGAGCTTGGTGCCGCGGCCGAAGATCGCCGCCTTGAACATGTCCTCGTAGGGCAGCGCCATGGCAATGGCCTGGCGCACCTTGAGATTGTCGAAGGGCGCCATCTGCGTGTTCATCGACACGTGCGTGAAGCCGTTGGTCTGCGGGATCGACACGACCTTGGACTTGGCCGACTTCTCGATGGTCGGCAGATCGCTGGCGGCAAGATCGATGGCGAGATCGGCATCGCCGCGCTCGATCAGGTTGGCGCGGGTCGCGGGCTCCGGCACGGTCTGGATGATGATGCGCTTGAAGGACGGCAAGGCGCCGCCGGCACCGCCGACCCATTTATCGTTACGACGCAGCACCGTGCTCTCGCCGGGCTTGTGACTGTCGATAATGTAGGCACCGCTGGCCGCGGTGTTCGTCTTCATCCACTCCATCGCCCAGGGATCGTCAGCGGTGGCGTTCTTCTTCGCCAGCTTGCTGTTGATCATGATGGCGTAGCAGACGCACAGGTTGGCGAGCGCCAGCCGGTCCGGCTTGTCGAGCGTCACCGTCACCGTCTGCGGATCGACGATCTTGAACTGGTCTGCTTTCGTGAGCGAGCCGGTGGTGAACTGCGGCGCCGCCAGCGACTTCGCCGTGACGTGGCGGTCGAGCGACCATTTCACGTCTTCCGCCGTCACCGGCGTGCCATCATGCCAGGTCGCATCGGTGCGCAGGGTGATGGTGATGACCATGTTGTCCGGGCTGATGCTGTAGGACTTGGCCAACTCACCGCGGATCGTGTCGGGGTCGAATGCCCAATTCTCGCCCACCTTCTTGCGGCCGAAGCTGAACAGGCGATCATAGACGTTCATGCTGAGACCGAACGCCTCGCGCGTCGCGCCGGGCATGGTCGTGTCGAGCGTGTTGATGGTCGCGCCCGTCACATAGCGCAGGGTCTCGGCTCGGCTCTGCGCCGATGCCGGGAACGCCCCACCCGCCAGAATCGCTGCACCCGCCGCACCCTGCAGAAGAACTCGCCGCTTCATGTCGCCACCATTCGTCGGATGAAAGGACGCCGCCCGCCGTCTTTCACGTCATCGATCGCCAGCACCGCGAGGTGCTTCGACGATGACTGCACCCCCATGCAAACCCGTCGTTACGGGCGCGAAATGCGAACAGTCTTTGCGAAATCGACGCAATTCCCATGCCACCGAAATGGCGAACGGAGGGCTAGCGGTTCGCGCGGGCGACGGCGGCGTTCAGCAGGAGGTTGGCGCCGGGAACGGAGCGCGTGAGCTCGATCGCCTCGTTCACGTTGTGGCTGATGCCCTCGAAGCAGGGCGTGAAGATCATCGCCGTCGGCGCCATGGTCGCGACCGCATAGGCATCGTGACCGGCCTGGCTGCGCATCTCGCGGTAGGGCAGTCCCAGCTCCCTGGCGGTCGTCTTCAACAGCTCGATGCATTCCGGCGCAAACAGCTCGCTGCCCCAGCTCCAGCCTTCGGCGACCTCGATCTCGACATTGGCCTTCTTCGCCGCGGCGACGATCGCGGCATCGACCTCGGCGCGCATCGCCTTGAAGCGGTCGGCATCGATGTGACGGAAGTCGATGGTGAGCTTCACCTGTTCGGCATAGGTGCCGGCCAGGTTGGGGAAGCTTTCGATGCGCGTCGTCGTCGTGCGACCCTCATCGACGGCATAGGCGAGGCCGATATCGTTGACGGCCGCGATGACATAGCCGGCGCCGACCAGCGCGTTGCGCCGCTGCGCCATCGGCGTGCCGCCGGCATGGCCCGTGTCGCCGTTTATCGTGAGCCTCAGCGCCTGGGTCTTGTAGCCGCCGACCACGATGCCGACATCGCAGCCCTCGCGGTCCAGCACCGGCGCCTGCTCGATGTGCAGCTCGAGATAGGAATCGAATTCTCGACCGACCGGCGCGGGGCCGGCATAGCCTATCTCGTCGAGCGCCTGTTCGACCGTGATGCCGGCATCGTCGGTGGTCGCCAGCACGCTCTCCAGGGTTATGACCTTCGCGAAGGCCATCGAGCCCATCATCGGCGGGTTGAAGCGTGCGCCCTCCTCGTTGGTCCAGCAGATGACCTCGATGCCGCGCTTGGTCTGCAGGCCCTTGTCGTTCAGCGTCCGCACGACCTCCAGGCCGCAGAGCACGCCCAGAATGCCGTCGTAGCGGCCGCCGCAGATCTGCGTGTCGAGATGGCTGCCGATCGCGACCGGTGGCAGTGAAGGATCCGTACCCGCCCGTCGCGCGAAAATGTTGCCGAGACGATCGACCTCGACCGTGCAGCCCGCCGTCTTTGCCCAGTCGACGAACAGGTCGCGCATCTCCTTGTCCTCGGCCGAGAGCGCGAGGCGGCGCAGGCCGACGTCGCGGAAGCGCCCGATCTCCGCCGATCGCTCGAGACTGTCCCACAGGCGCTCCGGATTGACCTCGAGGACGTTTGCGACCATGCGGCGCTCCTTTTGCGTGCGGCTTTCTGAACGGGCGATGGCATTCTACCAAGAAGCATGCCAGCCCTTCGAGAGCAGTGAGTCTTCATGGACAACGAGTACGATTACATCATCATCGGTGGCGGATCGGCCGGCGCGACGCTCGCAGCGCGCCTCAGCGAGGACCCGGCGCTGCGCGTGCTGCTGCTCGAAGCCGGCCGCGACTTCCGCACGGCCGAGACGCCCCATCATCTGCGCATTCCCAATCCGCTGCGCGCCATCGGCGACGACAATTACCGCTATCCGAAGCTGCTGGCCCGGCGCACCGAGCGGCAGGAGCCCAAACTGCTGTGGCGGGGCCGGGCGATCGGCGGCAGTTCGACCATCAACGGCCAGATCGCCATCCGCGGTATCCCGGAGGACTTCGAGGACTGGGCGTCCATGGGCGCCACGGGGTGGGGTTGGGACGCCTGCCTCCCCTACTTCCGCAAGCTCGAAACCGATGTCGATTTCGGCGATGCGCCCTATCACGGCAACCAGGGGCCCCTGCCGGTCTATCGCGCGCCGATCGATCAGTGGGGCACCGTCGACCGCGCGCTGAGAGAAGCGGCTCTGGGCCTCGGCTATCCCTGGTGCGCCGATCACAATGCCCCGACCGGCAGCGGCGTCGGGCCCTACGCGATCAACAGCCGGCAGGGCCTGCGCATCTCGACCAACGACGGCTATCTCGAGCCGGCGCGTGGACGGTCCAATCTCACGATCGTGGGCAACGCCGTCGTCGACACGCTGCAATTCGAGGGCAATCGCCCGCATGTCAGCGGCGTTCGCGTGAATATTGGCGGCGAGGCCCGCAACGTGCGCGCCCGTCGCGAAGTCATCCTGTCGGCTGGCGCCATCCATTCGCCGGCGATCCTGCAGCGCTCGGGCATCGGCCCGCGCGCGCTGCTCGCCGGCCTCGGCATCGAGGTCGTGGCCGAGCGGCCGGTCGGCGAGCATCTGCTCGACCATCCGATCCTCGGTCTCATGCTCGACCTGAAGGACGATTCGAGGGTCAGCACGCTGATGCACCGCCACACCAACTGCTGCCTGCGCTACTCCTCGGAACTGGCGGGCGCGGGCGTCAACGACATGATCATGATCGCCGGCAACCTGCGCCCCGAGGAAGACGGCGGCACCGCGCGGGCTCGCCTCGCCGTCTCGGCCTTCCAGGCCTTCAGCGAGGGCACGGTCCGCATCACCACGCGCGATCCCGCCATCGACCCGCGCGTCGACGAACGCATGTTGTCGGATGAGAGTGACTTGATTCGCATGCGCGACGGCGTGCAGCGGATGCGGGACCTCTGCCTGCAGCCAGCCTTCAGGGCGATTTCGACCCACGTCCAGTACGGCACGACGGGCCGCTCGATCGAGGACCCGTTCGATCCGAAGGCGCTGGACGACTGGATGTTCGACGAATGCTCCGACGCGCAGCATGCCAGCGGCACCTGCCGCATGGGCGCGGCTGATGATCCAAGGTCGGTGGTCGATCCGGAATGCCGGGTGATCGGCTGCTCAGGCCTGCGCGTCATCGACGCGTCGATCATGCCGACCGTCGTGCGCGCCAACACGCACTTCACGACGGTCATGATCGCGGAAAAGATGGCGGACGAGCTGAAACAGTCCCGTCCGCGCAGCGGTGCCTAGGACGGGAGGGCCTTTGACCGGGCCCGGTTCTGCGCGTCGGAGCAGTTCTGGCCCTTCATCGGCGAGCGGAGCTTCCAGCACATCGTCTCGTCGTCCCGCGTGACGCCGGAATTGCAGTAGAAGACGTCCTTCTTCTTCTGCAGCCAGACGCCGCCGGGGACGGCCGCCTTGATCTCGTAGCTGTCGGCCAGCAGGTCCGACGTCGACAGGCCGGGCTGTTCCTGATGCTGAGACGCACAAGTCGCTTCGCCCGGCATCGCGGAAGATTGCGGTGCCGCCGCAGTCTGCTGCGTGCCCTGCGGGCCGGTCGCGTCCGTGAATGCGGCCGTCTGTGCGTAAGCGATCGCCGCGATCGACAAGACAGCGGCAGCCACACCCGAAACGATGAATTTCGTGTTTATTTCCATGTGCTTAGTCCCCAAGTTTTCCGAACCGGCGCCCCACGCGCCGGCCGGAACTCGCTACCCACTTCCCAAATATTATTCTTGCATCCTTACGGCAACCTTTCAAGTGGCATTTGCGGTGAAAGAATATACAGGGTCAGGCGAGGCTCTTGGAGGCGATCTCGAAGACGTCGCGCGACAGCCCCGGCTCCGCGACGATGCGCTGGAGTTCACGCTTCATCAGGTCCTGCCGGACCTTGTCGTAGCGGCGCCAGGAGCCGAGGGGGCCGAGCAGGCGGGCCGCGATCTGGGGGTTGAGCCTGTCGGTGGCCAGGACCTGGTCGGCCAGGAAGCGATAGCCGGCGCCTCCAGCCTGATGGAACTGGACCGGATTGCCCGAGGCGAAGGCCCCGATCAGCGAATAGACCCGGTTGGGATTCTTGCGGTCGTAGGAGGGATGCTCGACCAGACGCTTCACGCGCTCGAGCGTGCCGTCCGTCGGCGTGCGCGCCTGGATTCCGAACCACTTGTCGAGAACCAGGGCCTCGCCCTTCCAGCGCTCATAGAAGGCCGCCAGCGCCGCTTCGCCTTCGGCGCCGCCGAGTTCCGCCAGCACGGTCAGGCCCGCGATGGCCTCCGTCATGTTGCCGGCGCTCTCGAAGAAAGCCACCGCCCGCCGCCGGGCCGCATCGCCCTTGTCGGTCGACAGGTATGAAAGCGCCGTGCCACGCAGCCGCCGCCGTCCCACCTCCTCCGGCGTGAAACGGTAGGCACCGGTCGCGTGGTTCGCGTCGTAGACGGAGCCCCAGCGGTCGGCGAGGCGATCGGACAGGACCGAGCGAACCTGCTGTTGCGCCGCCCACAGCCCGTCGATGTCGATCTCCGGCATCAGCTCGCCGAGGAAGGCGAGGCCCGGCAGGGTCACGGCGTCGGCGATGAAGGAACGGTCGAGCCGCTGGTCGTCGAGCGTGCGGCGGATGGCGTCGACGAAATGGTCCGGCACGACCATCGGCTTGCCCTCCTTGCGCGCCTCGACCAGGTCGAGGAGCAACCGGGCGCCCAGCTGCTGGCCGGCCTCCCAGCGCGCAAACGGATCGCTGTCGTGCGCCATCAGGAAGGTCAGTTCGTCGTCCAAGCGCGGCGCGTCGAGCTTCACCGGCGCGGAGAAGCCGCGCAGCAACGAGGCGACCGGCGCCTCGGGCACATCCTCGAAGACGAAGACATCGCGCGCGTTGCGAACGTCGAGCACGCGCGTCGTCCCGCCCGGCGCCGCTTCGCCGGCGAGCTTCAGCGGCAGGTCGCGGCCGGCGCCGTCGAGCAGCCCGACCGACAGCGGAATGTGCATCGGTTTCTTGTCCGGCTGGCCGGGTGTCGGCCGCAGGTACTGGCCGACCGTCAGCGTATAGCGCTTGCCCGCCGCGTCGTAGCTGCCCTCGACCTTGAGGTCCGGCGTACCGGCCTGCGCGTACCAAAGGCGGAACTGCGAAAGGTCGACACCGGAGGCATCCTCCATGGCACTCGCGAAGTCGTCGCAGGTGACGGCGTGGCCGTCATGGCGCTGGAAATAGAGATCCATACCCTTGCGGAAGCGCTCCGGCCCCAGCAGCGTGTGCATCATCCGCACCACCTCGGCGCCCTTCTGGTAGACGGTCGCGGTATAGAAATTGTTGATCTCGATGTACGAATCCGGGCGCACCGGATGGGCCATCGGTCCGGCATCCTCGGGAAACTGCGCAGCGCGCAGGCGGCGCACATCGTCGATGCGCGCATCGGCCGCCGAGCCCATGTCGGCCGAGAATTGCTGGTCGCGCAGGACCGTCAGTCCCTCCTTGAGCGAGAGCTGGAACCAGTCGCGGCAGGTGACGCGGTTTCCGGTCCAGTTATGGAAGTACTCATGGGCAATGACGGCCTCGATCGAATGATAGTCGAGATCGGTCGCGGTTTCGGGATTGGCCAGCACGAGCTTCGAGTTGAAGACGTTCAGCCCCTTGTTCTCCATGGCGCCCATGTTGAAGTCGTCGATAGCGACGATCATGAACGTGTCGAGGTCGTATTCGAGGCCGTAGACGTCCTCGTCCCACTTCATCGACTTCTTGAGCGATTCCATCGCGTGATCGCAGCGCGGGACGTCGCCAGGACGCACGTAGATGCGCAAGGTCACCTCTCGCCCGGAGCGGGTCGTGAACTCGTCCTCGAGGCAGTCGAGCGGGCCTGCGACCAGCGCGAACAGATAGGACGGCTTGGGGAACGGGTCTTCCCACTTGGCGAAGTGCTGCCCGCCCTCGAGAACACCGCTCTCGACCAGATTGCCGTTGGACAACAGCACCGGCGTCGACGCCTTGTCGGCGGTGATGCGTGTCGTGTACCGCGCCATCACGTCGGGCCGGTCGAGGAAGTAGGTGATGCGACGGAAGCCCTCGGCCTCGCACTGCGTGCAGAACAGGTCGCGCGATTTGTAGAGGCCGGTCAGCTCGGTATTGTCCTGCGGCCGCGAGCGCGTCGCGATCTCAAGCGTGAAGCGGTCGGGCACGCCGCGGATCGTCAGCGTTTCCGGCGTCACCTGATGATCGACCGGCCGGCCGTCGAGGCTGACCGATACGAGGTCCATCTTCTTGCCGTCGAGCACCAGATCGGCGGGCTTCGACGCGGCCTCGGGATTGCGACGCACGGCGAGACGCGACACGACGTTGGCCGCTTCCGGCGAAAGCGCGACATCGAGATCGACGGTCTCGATCAGGAACGGCGGCGGCGTATAATCGGCCCGAAGAATCGTGCCGGGGGCGGTGGTCATGTCCTTGCTGATATCCATGGAATCCTCAATACGACAGCCATTGTCCGTGCGGAAACCGGGCTTGCCCGAAGCGGCGTCACGCCGCAATCCCGAGAGCGCGCCATCCTGGCACGGCGCCGTGCCCCAAACCTGCCACATGGCCAATCTAGGCCTGTCGGCAGGCTTTTCGCGGATGCGGATGACGATTGGACCTTTGGCGATAAGGACGCTGGGCGTGGGATTGAGCGTGTTGCTTCTCTCCGGCTGCGAGGTGTGGAATTCCGCGCGAAACGATCTCGCAAGCCTCGGCTCGTCGCCGCCACCGCCGGCACCAGCGGTGCGTCGGGCTCCGCCGCCCCAACCTGCTGCGCGACCGGCAAGGCCCGTGGCCACGCCGGTCGCCGCGGCCGTTGAAGCGCCACCGCCTGCTGCCGCTTCCACGCCGGCTGTTGCTCCCGCGCCGGCAGCCGCACCCGTGCTCACCGGCTATCGCGAGTCCGAGCTTCGCGCCCTCCTTGGCCCTCCCACGAGCGAGGAGAATCGCCCGCCCGGCAAACAGTGGCGCTACCGGATCGACGGGTGCACGCTCGACGTCCAACTCTATCCGGACGTCGAAACCAAGCAGTACGGAACCCTTGCCTACAAGGTGAAGAGCGATGACGACACAGACGAAGGACGACGGCTCTGTCTGGCCCAGCTCCAATCCCGGATTGCCGCCCGACGCTGAGGTCGAAAGCGGCCGGCGGGTCCGCATCGCCTTCGTGGAGGACGATGACGATTTCCGCGAGGCCGCGAGCGGCGAGCTCGGCGACTACGGCTTCGACGTCGCCGCCTTCCGCGACGGCACCGGCCTCGTCGAGTTCCTGGAAACCGCGGACGACATCGAGATCGTCGTCCTCGACTGGAGCCTGCCGCGCGTCTCGGGCATCGACCTGCTGCCCAAGCTGCAGCGCGCCGGCATCAACCTGCCGGTGGTGTTCCTGACGGGACACAGCGAACCCAACTACGAGCAGCTTGCGCTGGATCGCGGCGCCATCGACTTCGTCGACAAGTCGCGCGGCGTGCCGATCCTGGCCCGCCGCCTGCGGATCATCGCCGATCGCGCCGAGAAGCCGATGTCGGCCGACGGCGAAGGCAACTTCCATTGCGGCCGCCTGCTGCTGAAGCCCACGGTCAGCCGCGCCTTCTGGGACGAGACCGATCTCAACCTGACGGTGACCGAGTTCAAGATCGTGCATACACTGGCCGCGAACATCGGCAGCTATGTCAGCTACCGCGCGGTCTACGACTGCATGCATTACGTCGGCTTCATCGCGGGGAGCGGTGAGAATGGCTACCGAACCAACGTCCGCTCCTGCATCAAGCGCATCCGCAACAAGTTCCGCGCCATCGATCCCGAGTTCGGCGAGATCCAGAACTACCAGTCGTTCGGCTACCGCTGGGGCAAGGAAGAATAGCCTTCCGGTGCTGCGCCGCCTCTCAGCGTCGCTCACCCTCAAGCTGGTGGCGCTGATCGGCCTGTTCGTGGCTCTGCCCATCGTCCTTTACGGGCAGTTCGAGAGCGCCGACAGCCAGATGCAGAGCCTGGTGACGCGCGCCATCCAGGATCGCAGCGCGCTGATCGCCGAGGCGCTGGCGCCGGTGCTGCGCGAGACCGACCCGTCGGAGCCGATGAACCTCAACGGCGAGCTCGCCAAGTATGCGAGCAGCGGCACGGTGCTGAAGCTCATGTTCCAGCCGCCCGCCGAGCGGGCGGCAAGCCGGTTCTTTCTGGTCGCCTCGGCGCCACAGCTGGGACCCGAGGCCGTGACGGCGGAACTCGAGGAGCTGGGCCAGCGCGGCATCCTGCAGCGCCTGTCGGAAGCCTGCACCTGGAACGCGTCCGACGAGATGCGCTACAGCCGCGCCGACGGCACGGTCGAGCTTCTGACTTCGATCATTCCGATCCGCGCCCGCGGCAATTGCTGGATCCTGACGACCACGCATGTCGCCTCGGACTTCCTCAACACATCGATCGGCCGCCCTTACTGGCAGACGCGCGAAATCCGCATCGCGGCGGCGATATACCTGATTGGTGCATTGCTGGCGGTGCTGGTGGCGCTGGGCATTCGTCTCAGCCTGCGCCGCTTCCGCAATGTCGCCGACGAGATCGCGCTGGGCCGGGCGGCCGACGCGACCTTCGTCCAGCGCAACACCGTGCCGGAACTGTCGGGGGTCGCCCGCGACTTCGACCGGCTGGTGCACGAGCTGCGCCGCGTGTCGCGCGAGATCCGTCAATCGGCGGAGGACAATGCGCATTCCTTCAAGACACCGCTCGCCGCCGTGCAGTCGGCCCTGCGGCCGGTGCGGCGTGCGGTCCCGGAGGAAGACCAGCGCGCGCGGCGCGCGCTGGAGATCGTCGACTCCTCGCTGGCCCGCCTGCTCAATCTGGTGAATGCCGCCCAGCGCCACGACATGGGGACGGCCGACCTGATCGACGCGCCGCGCGTGCCGACCGACCTGGCGCTCCTCGTCGAGGACGCGGCGCGGCATTTCCGCGAAATTCTTGCAGCGCGCGACATCGGCTTCATCGTGAAGCTCGATCGCGGCGCCATCGTCCGCACCGCGACAGGCATGATGGAGATCGTCCTGCAGAACGTGCTGGAGAACGCCATCAGCTTCTCGGCCCCCGGCACGAAGATCGCCGTTTCGCTACGCGTTTCCGCCGATACCGTCGAACTGACCGTCGATGACGAGGGGCCGGGCATCGACGCCGATAAGATCGACAGCGTCTTCCAGCGCTACTTCTCTTTGCGTCCCGACGATGGCATAGGCAGCGACCGCGCCGTCGAGCATTCGGGCCTCGGCCTGTGGATCGTGCGGCGCAACGTCGAGGCATTGGGTGGTCAGGTCATCGCCGCCAACCGCCCCGGCGGCGGCCTGTCGATCAGGATGGTGCTGCCGCGGTTCGTCATCCACTAGCCGGCTTTCGAAAGGTCAGGAGATCATGAGCGCCGTCACTGCAGCCAAGAGAGTGAGCACGCCGCAGATCCGCGCCCGAAAGGGCGGCGAGCCCATCGTCTGCCTCACCGCCTACACCACGCAGATGGCGCGCTGGCTCGACCCGCATGTCGACTTTCTGCTGGTCGGCGATTCGCTGGGCATGGTGGTCTATGGATTCGAGAGCACCGTGCCCGTCACCCTCGACATGATGATCGCCCACGGCTCGGCGGTGATGCGTGGCTCATCGCGCGCCTGCGTGATCGTCGATCTCCCGTTCGGCAGTTACCAGGCCAGTCCCGAGCAGGCCTTCCACAGCGCCGCGCGCATCATGGCCGAGACCGGCGCCAGCGGCGTGAAGCTGGAGGGCGGCGAGGTCATGGCCGAGACGGTGCGCTATCTCACTCAGCGCGGCATCCCGGTCTGCGCCCATGTCGGGTTGATGCCCCAGGCGGTGAACGTGGCCGGTGGTTTCAAGGCGACCGGACGCTCCGAGGAGGAAGCCCGGCAAGTGACGCGCGACGCCGAGGCGGTGGCCGCGGCCGGCGCTTTCGCGGTCGTGCTGGAAGGCACCCTGGAGCCGGTGGCCGCGGCGATCACCAAGTCGATCTCCATCCCGACCATCGGCATCGGCGCCTCCCCGGCCTGCGACGGTCAGGTCCTGGTGTCCGAGGACGTATTCGGCCTGTTCAGCGATTTCACCCCGCGGTTCGTGAAGCGCTATGCCGACCTCAGCGGGAAGATCTCCGAAGCCGCGGCCGCCTATTCAGCCGACGTGAAAGCCCGTCGTTTTCCCGCGATGGAGCATTGCTTCCTGCCCAAATCCGGTGGTCAATCCCGGTAGGGAGGAATCAACCGGATGGAGAGTTTCGACTACGTGATCGTGGGCGCCGGCTCGGCGGGCAGCGTGCTCGCGAGCCGGTTGAGCGAGGATCCCAACGTCACGGTCTGCGTGCTGGAAGCCGGCCCGCGCGACTGGCATCCCTTCATCCATATCCCGGCCGGCTTCATGTACACGCTGGTCGATCCCAAAGTGAACTGGCTCTACAAGTCCGAGCCCAGCGAATGGACCGGCGGCCGCGCGATCGCGGCCCCTCGCGGCAAGACCCTGGGCGGATCGAGCTCGATCAACGGCCACATCTACAATCGCGGCCAGCGCCTCGACTTCGACGGCTGGGCGCAGCGCGGCAATCGCGGCTGGGGCTACTCCGACGTGCTCCCCTACTTCCGCCGCAGCGAGCACCGCATGGCGGGCGATGCCGATCCGACCTTCCGCGGCAGCGAAGGCAACTTGCCAATTACCGATCTCGAATGGCGCGATCCCCTGTGCGAGGCCTTCATCGAAGGCGCCGTCGAACAGGGCATCCCGCGCAACCCCGACTATAACGGCACGAAGCAGGCGGGCGTGAGCTACGTCCAGCGCATCATCCGGAACGGCCGCCGGGTCAGCGCCGCCCGTGGCTACCTGCACCCCGCGATGTCGCGGCCCAACCTCACGGTGCGCACCAATTCGCAGGCGACGTCGGTGGTGCTCGAGGGCAAGCGCGCCGTCGGCGTGCGCTACCGCAAGGGTGGCCGCAACGGCACGCCGATGGAAGTCCGCGCCCGCAAGGAAGTGATCCTGAGCGGCGGCACGGTGAACTCGCCGCAATTGCTGCAGGTCTCCGGCATCGGCCCTGCGCCCTTGCTGAAGTCGCTCGGCATCGAGGTGAAGCACGAGTTGGCGGGCGTCGGCGAGAACCTGCGTGATCACTATGCGCCGCGCTTCGTCGCGCGCGTGAAGAATGCCACGAGCATCAACGAACGCTCGAAAGGACTGCGCCTGGCCGGCGAGATCCTGAAATACGTCACGACACGCAAGGGCCTGCTGACGCTCAATCCGACGCTCATCTACGTCTTCTGGAAGTCCGACGAGAGCATCGAGAATTACGACCTGCAACTCACCTTCACGCCGGCCAGCTACAAGGAAGGCGTGCAGTCGACGCTCGACGACTTCCCCGGCATGACCATCGCCTCGTGGCAGCAGCGCCCCGATTCGATCGGCTATGTCCGCGCGCGCTCGGCTGACCCGTTCGAGCATCCGATCATCCAGCCGAATTACCTGGGCGCGGAGAGCGACCGCCGCGTGCTGCTGGCCGGCATGAAGCTGGCGCGGCGACTGATCGGCTCCAAGGCGCTCAGCAAATATTACGACCGCGAGGAATTCCCCGGCGCCGAGAAACAGTCGGATGCGGAGCTGATGCAGGCCGCCAAGGAGCGCGGCACCACGACGTTCCATCTGATGGGCTCGTGCCGCATGGCGCCGGACAGCGACCCGACCGCGGTCGTCGACGACCAGCTGCGCGTGCGCGGACTGGAAGGGCTGCGCGTCGTCGATGCCTCGATCATGCCGACCATGCCCTCCGCCAACCTCAACGCCTCGGTGCTGATGATTGCCGAGAAGGCGGCCGACATGATCCGCGGCAAGCCGGCGCTCGACGCCGTGATGCTGAAGGACTGATGGCCGAAGAGGCCGCCATCGACGCCCTCTCCGCGCTGGTGCCGGCAACGCTGCGCGCGCTGCACGCCATCGAGTTCGCGGCGCGTCATCTGTCGCCCCAGACCCTGCCGCAGATCCTCGACGCCCTGGCCGGCCGCAACGACGATCTCGGTCCGGCGCTGGATACCTCGCGCGCCCTCGACTGGCCGCGACGGCTGGCCCCGGTTCGCGATCATCTGGAACGGGCGGCGGTGTTTGCCGGCGAGGCCATTTCCGGATTGCTCGCCGCTCCTGAGGCGCCGCAGCCCATCGTGGCCGCCTATCGCGCGCTGCGGGGCTATCCGCGCGCCTGCGAGTCGCTGTATCCGCTGTCGCCCTATCTGAAACCCATCGGCAACTTCTTCCTCGAACAGGCCGCACGCGGCGACACCGATCTGCAGGCCCGTATCGCCGCCGCCGATCCGACGCGCGAGGGCGTGGGTTTCATGCACATCGCCGGTCCGTCCGGCACGCGCGGCGCCTTCTCGCTCTACGTGCCCGAATATTACGACCCGGCGAAGAGCTGGCCTCTGGTCGTGGCCCTGCACGGCGGCAGCGGCAATGGCGGCGCCTTCCTGTGGAGCTGGGTGCGCGAGGCGCGCACGCGCGGCTTCATCGTGCTGGCGCCCACGGCCTTCGGCACGACCTGGTCGCTGATGGAACCGGAGATCGACGGGCCGCGGCTCCACCGCATGGCTGCCGACGTCGCCAACGACTGGAACATCGACGATACGCGCCAACTCCTGACCGGCATGAGTGACGGCGGCACCTTCACCTATGTCATCGGCCTGCGCGGCGACTGCGGGTTCACGCATCTCGCACCGGTCGCCGCGAGCTTCCACCCCATGCTGATGACCTTCGCCGATGCCGACCGCCTCCGCGGCCTGCCGGTGCATATCATCCACGGCACCCAGGACTGGATGTTCCCGCCGGAGATGGCCCAGGGTGCCGAACGCGCGCTGCGGGAGGCCGGCGCCGACGTGACCTATCGCGAGATCGCCGACCTCTCGCACACCTATCCCCGCGACGAGAATGCCCGGATTCTCGACTGGTTCCTGGGGGACACGACCTCCTAGGGTCTTCCGGAAGTGGATTGAAACGTCAGAATCCGGGAAATCCGTTTCGTTCGTTTCGTCTATTTCGTTTGTTTCGCCTGCACGCCAATTTCACACGGGCGCAGGGCCAAAACCGGCACGCGATTATACCACAACACCGCCCGAAAGGTCAGGGCCGTCCGCTCAGGAACGGCGTCCCTCGTCCACGCCGACCGGCGACAGCACGCCGGTCGTGACCGGCGGCGGCGGTACCTTGCCGGCGAGCCGCAGCGTGCGCTCCAGCAGCAGCTCGTAGATCGGCCGGCCGCCCAGGGCCTGCGACACGGTGTTGGCCGTCACGCAAGTGACGATCAGCGGGAGGATGAGGGCGTAGCCGTTCGTCAGCTCGGCCGCCAGCACGACGCCGACCAGCGGCGCGCGGATGGAGGCGGAGAACAGGCCGCCCATGGCGGCGATGGCGAAGGCGGCGCCCGTCAGCGGCGGCAGCGGCATGGCCATCTGCAGCAGCGACGCCGCGATCAGCCCCACGGTGGTGGCCAGCGTCAGCAGCGGCGCGAAGATGCCGCCGGGGACACCCACCGGATAGCTCACCATGACCCCGACGAATCGCAGCAGGCAGAGCAGGAGCAGGATCTGGATCGGAAGATTGCCGGTGACGATACCGGGGATCAGCAGCTCGCCGCCGCCCACCGCCTGCGGCAGCACGAGCGCCAGCGCGCCGACGGCGGCCCCGACCACGAGCGCCGGCACGAACGGCACCTTGCGAAAGGTGGCCGCCACCCAGTCGAGGAGGAAGAGCAGCGTGCGGTTGAAGACAATGCCGAGTCCGCCCAGGAACACGCCCAGCACGAAGAATGCCGGTAGCAGCGACAGCGGCATCTCGGCATTGTCGAGCTTGAGCTGCGGCGCGGTGCCACCCACCAGTTCCATGCCGACGGCACTCGCCGTCGAGGCGATGATGACGACGGTGTAGGAACGCAGCGTGTAGCGGAACTGCTTGCGCGTCTCCTCGATCACGAAAAGGATCGCCGCCAGGGGTGCATTGAAGGCGGCCGCGAGACCCGCCGCTGCACCGGCCGCGAGCAGGCTGCGCAACTCGTCCTCGCTGAGCCTGAGACGTTCCGACACGGCTTGCGCGATCGACGCGCCCATATGGATGGTGGGGCCTTCGCGCCCGGCAACGAGGCCGGAGGAGAGCGCGAGCACGCCGCCCACAAACTTCACCGGCAGGACGCGGCGCCAGCGGACGTCGCGCAGCCCCTCCATCGCACCCTCGATCTCCTGTACGCCGCTGCCGGCCGCTTCGGGCGCGATATGGCGCGTGAGAAGAAAGGCCGCGACCAGCCCCACGGCGGCAATCGCGGCCGCTGCCGCTATGGTGGCCGCCCCGTGCCCCATGGAGGCCACCAGCCATGACGGCCAACGGACCAGCGTGTCGACGACAAGATGAAAGGCGGCACCCAGGACACCGGTCGCCATCCCGCACAGGGCCGCCAGGAAGTATATGGCGCCACTGGAGATCGATTGCTCTGCCGGTCGATCCCCTGAAGTCACTCATACCCTCCCACGATGCGGCCCAATAATGCCCGGCGAAGGGAATGTGTCAAAGCGTCAGCGCGTGAAGACCACATCGCTCAAGTCACTGCGCACTTCCCAGTGATGCCGCTCGAGTTCGGGATCGAGATGTTCCTCGGCCGGGAAGCCGAGGCAGAGATAGGCCACGAGGTTCCAGCCCGCCGGCACGTCGAGCGCCTGCGTCACCTTCTTCGGATCGAGGATCGAAACCCAGCCCATGCCGATCCCGTCGGCACGCGCCGCCAGCCACAGCGTCTGGATCGCGGCCACCACGGAATAGTGCAGCGTCTCCGGCATGGTCTGCTGGCCGAGCCCGCTGCCGGTATGCGTGCCGTCGTCGGAGAAGACCGCGAGATGGACCGGCGCCTCCTTGAGGCCCGCCAGTTTCAGACCGGCGTAGATCGCATGCTTCTCGCCGTCATAGCCGGCCAGCGCCTGCTCGTTGGCCTGCGTGAAGCTCTCCACGACAGCACGGCGACGTTCCGCCGACTCCACATGCACGAATCGCCAGGGCTGGCTGAGCCCGACTGACGGCGCGTGACTGGCAATTTCCAGCAGCGCGTCGATACGCTCGCGCGCCACCGGATCGGTGCGGAAGCGCCGTACGTCGCGCCGCCACAGGACGAGCTCGCGGAACTCGGCCCGGAAGGCCGCGTCGAAAACCGGATGTGTCATCACTCCACCACTCAATTCATGAAATATCGCGAACCGTCATCGCCCCTCGCCGATGGCGATGGCGCAGGTCGCGCGTTCCGTCGCCACGCGCGTGCCGAGCAGGCGCGCCTCGTGGCCTGCGACCACGAGGGCCGACGCCTCGGCGATCGACGGCAGGCTCCCGGCCTTCAGCACCAGCTTCGACGGCGTGAGCACCCTTCCCGCGACACGATCGAGATCGTTGACCGTGCAGGCGACGAGCTTCACCGACAACCGCCGCACCGCTTCGGCGAAGGCCGGGTCGGTCGCCTTCTCCGATTCGGTGGCCACGGCGTCCAATCGCTCGACGGGCAGGTCGAACATGCCGAGCGCCATGCGCACGACCCGCTCGATCTCATCGGGCGACGTTCCACGCCGGCAACCCACGCCCGCAACGATCATGGCCTCCTCACGAAGATGCCGCCCATGCCGTCGCGATGGACGCCCGCTTCAGCTTATCAGGCCGGCGGCCTCGATGGCAGCGACGCCGCCCGCGACCAGCACGAGGCAGCCTGCGACCATCAGCACGGTCCGCTGCGCCGGCCACTTGGTCGCGCCCAGGGTGATCGCGCAGGACGCGACACCCAGCGCCGTCTGGGCGACCAGCAGGCCCGCGACATAGGCGACGATCGGCACGGTATCGGCGCCGACCAGCACCGCACCCAGCGAATAGCCATGCACGAGTCCGGCGATCGCAAAGACCGCCGAGGCCACCTTGGGGCTGAGGGGCTGGCGCAGCAGGATGAGAACGCCGATGACCATGGTGGTCAGCGCGACGAAGGCACCGTCGGCGGGGATATCGTAGGGGCTGAGCTGGATCGCCACGCCGGCGATGGCGGCCAATCCGAAGGCCAGTACGGGCACGATGCCCCGCGCGGCGATGCCGACCAGAATGCCGATGCCGATCATCGCGGCGAGATGATAGAGGCTGATCACCGGCAGGCCGACGCCCTGCATGAAGCCCTCGGCGAAGGTCTTCGGCATCTCGTCCTCGACCGCCGTCTCGGCGAGCGCCGACGCGCACCACACGGTCAGGAGCCCGGTCGTCAACACCCCCCGAATTCGATTCAGAATCGACATCACTCCCAGGTCGCATCTTTGGACGCGCATCTTGGGGCGCGCATTCATTCCAGATAGGGTCCGCCGTCGCCGCACGTCAACTTTGTTGTTCGCATCGGCGATGTAAATTTTGAAAACGGTTGTTCGTCGCCGACCGGAGGCCCATGCGAGCGCGCGCGCTGATGATCCAGGGAACCGGCTCCGATGTCGGCAAGTCGCTGCTGGTGGCTGGCTTCGCGCGGGTTTTCACCCGGCGGGGCCTGAAGGTCCGGCCGTTCAAGCCCCAGAACATGTCCAACAATGCGGCGGTGACGGCCGACGGCGGCGAGATCGGCCGCGCCCAGGCGCTGCAGGCGCGGGCGGCACGAGTCGCGGCCAGCGTTCACATGAATCCCGTGCTGCTGAAGCCCCAGAGCGATGTCGGCGCCCAGCTCGTCGTCCAGGGCCGCGTCGCGGGGAACACCTGGGCGCATGAGTACCAGTCGATCAAGGCCGGCCTGCTGGACGCCGTGCTGGACAGTTTCGGCCGCCTCGCCGCCGAGGCCGATCTCGTGCTGGTCGAGGGCGCAGGCTCGGCGTCCGAGGTCAATCTGCGCTCAGCCGACATCGCCAACATGGGCTTCGCCCGCGCCGCGGACGTGCCGGTCGTGCTGGTGGGCGACATCGACCGCGGCGGCGTGATCGCCAGCCTGGTCGGCACAAAGGCGGTGATCGATCCCGACGATGCCGCGATGATCGTGGGCTTCCTGGTCAACCGCTTCCGCGGCGACCCGAGCCTGTTCGCCGACGGCATGACCACGATCGCCGAGCAGACCGGCTGGCCGTCCCTGGGCCTCGTCCCCTGGTTCGCCGACGCCATCAGGCTGCCCGCCGAAGATGCGCTCAGCCTGCCCGGCAATACGATGAAGGACGGCGCGGTGAAGGTCGTGGTGCTGGCCTATCCGCACCTCGCCAACTTCGACGATGTCGACCCGCTGCGCCAGGAGCCCGGCGTCGAAGTCACCTTCGTGCGGCCGGGCGAGCCGATCCCGGGCGATGCGAGGCTGGTGATCCTGCCCGGCTCGAAGGCAACCATCGCCGATCTTGCCATCCTGCGCGAAGCCGGCTGGGACATCGACCTCAAGGCACATCTGCGCCGCGGCGGCCATGTGCTGGGCATCTGCGGCGGCTATCAGATGCTGGGCGGGCGCGTCGCCGATCCCGACGGCATCGAAGGACCGCCGGGCAGCGTCGCGGGACTGGGCCTGCTCGACGCGGAGACCGTGCTGGGCGGCGACAAAATCCTGGTCGAGGTGAGCGGCAAGACCACCTCTGAAGGCGTGCCGTTCAAGGGCTATGAAATGCATGTCGGTCGCACGGTCACGACCACGCGTCCGCTGCTCGATCTCGACCATGGCGGCACCGATGGCGCGGTCGACGCGAGCGGCCGGATAGCGGGCTGCTACATCCACGGTTTGATGGCCGGCGATCGCCAGCGACGTCACTGGCTGCGGCGGATCGGTGCCGCGAGTTCCGGTCTCGACTACGAAGCCGATGTCGATGCGACGCTCGACCGGCTGGCCGATCATCTCGAGACTCATGTCGACTGCGCGCGCCTTCTCGAACTCGCGCGCCCGCCACAATTCGCTGCTACGAAATGAACAAGCTCTTTTCGAGGAAACCGTGACCGATCCATCGCGCAGGACCTTCATCGCCGGCAGTGCCGCCCTCGCCGCCACGGCCGCGTGCGACATCCCCGCCCAGGCGCAGACGGCCAGCATCACCGGCGGCACGGAATCGGCCTTCCCGTCGGCGGACGCGCCGGGCTCGAACGAGGGCGGCTACAACATCCTCTTCATCCTGACCGACCAGGAACATTACATGGGCCCCGGCTGGCCCATCCCGTTGCCGGGCCACGAGCGCCTGCGCCGCACCGGCACCTATTTCGAGAACCACCAGATCGCGTCGGACATGTGCTCCGCCTCGCGCGCGGTGATCTATACGGGCCTGCACACGCCCCATAACGGCATCTTCGACAATGCCGGTGTGCCCTACATGAAGAGCCTGGATCCCAAGCTGCCCACCATCGGCAAGATCCTGCGCAAGCTGGGCTACTACACCGCCTACAAGGGCAAGTGGCACCTGAACGGCGCGATGGCGATGGAGAACCGCGCCGACGACATCAAGGCGCTGTTCGAGACCATGATGGACCGCGACTACGGCTTCTACGATTACACAGGCACCGGCGACTTCATCGAGGGCGCGCAGGGCGGCTACCAGTACGACCAGATCACCGCGGCGCAGGCGATCCAGTGGCTCAAGGCCAAGGGCCGGCCGATGACCGACAAGAACCAACCCTGGTATCTCGCGGTCAATCTCGTGAACCCGCACGACGTGATGTGGGTGAACACCGACAGGCGCGACGAGAAGCCGGTGCAGGCGGTCGAGGCCAAGCTCAGGATCGCCTATCCGCCCAACGATTCGTTCTACCGCCAGGAATGGAACGAGATCCCGCTGCAGAAGACCTGGCAGCAGTCGCTCGGCACGCCCGACCGCGTGCCTGCGCACCGCATCTACAAGGAAGCCAACGCCATCCTGACGGGGCTGATCCCGCAGGAGGAATGGCGCATGCGACTGCGCCAGAACTATTACTTCAACGCCGTCCGCGATGCCGATCAGCAGGTCGTGCAGGTGCTCGACCAGCTCGACCGGCTCGGTCTCACCGACAAGACCATCGTGATCTTCACGTCCGACCATGGCGACCTGCTGGGCAGCCATGGCGGCTTGCAGGGCAAGGGCACGACGACCTATCGCCAGCAGAATCGCGTGCCGATGCTGGTGGTGCACCCGGAGATCAAGGGCGGCCAGCGCTGCCTCGAACTCACCTCGCATCTCGACTTCGTGCCGACCATGGTCGCTCTCACCGGCAAATCGACCGCACCGGTGGCGGAGACGATGGAGCGGATGAAGGGTCAGGATTTTTCGCCGCTGCTGCGCCAGCCGGTGAACCCGGCCTTCACGCAGAGTCGCGGCGGCACGCTGTTCTGCTACAGCCAGCTCATGGTGCACGACGCGAAGTTCACGAAGGAACTCTACGAGACGCTGCTCGACAAATCGATCGCGCGCTCGGACCTGTTCAAGAAGATCGAATCGTTTCCGATCGACTGGAAACTGCGCGTCTGCATCCGCTCGATCGTCGACGAGCGCTACAAGTTCAGCCGCTACTTCTCGTTCCGCGGCTTCAATACGCCGGAGACGCTGGAGCAGCTGCGGGCCAACAACGATCTCGAACTCTACGACCTGGCGGACGATCCTGACGAGATCGTGAACCTCGCCCACGACTTCGAGCGCAACCGCGACCTGATCTCGACGATGAACACCAAGCTGAACGCCCTGATTGCCCGCGAGATCGGCACCGACGACGGAAGCTTTATGCATCTCGACCAGTGGATCGACTGGAAGGACGCGAAGCCGGGCGCGGTCAATCTTTGAGGCGAGGACGAGTAAGGGTCCTTCGCTTCGCTCAGGATGACACCGTTCATTGAATCAGCGCACTGCGCCAAATCCAACAGCAGTGTCATCCTGAGCGAAGCGAAGGATCCTTAGGTGCCACAGAACGTCCTGTAGACGCGCTGGTCGTCGGGCGGCGGCTCGGCATAGGCGGCGAATTCCGGGCGCTCCTCGTAGGGCTTCGCCAGGACCGTGAGCAGTTCTTCGAATGGCGCATAGTCCTCGCGTTCGGCGGCGGCGGTCAGCGCCAGTTCGACGCGATGATTGCGCGGGATGTAGAGCGGGTTCACCGCGTGCATTGCCGCACGCCGGCTCTCGCCGTCCTGCGGCTCGCGCGCGAGGCGTTCCCGCCAGCGCGGGAGCCAGGCATCGAACGATTCAGGTTTGTTCGCGAACAGGCCGCGCACCGCGGCGTCGGCGGACGGATCGGCTGCGGCATCACCCAGGCGGCGGAAGGCCAGCGTGAAATCGGCCTGGCCGTCGGTCATCGCGTTGAGCAGGTCCTGCGCCAGCGCCGGGTCGCCTTCTTCCTCGGTGAACAGGCCGAGCTTGCGACGCAGACCGCCGATCAGCGCGTCGACGTAGCGCGCGCGATAGGTGCCCAGCGCCTCGTTGGCGATCGCCAGTGCCTTGTCGCTGTCCTCTGCCAGCAACGGCAGCAGCGTCTCGCCGAAGCGCGCCAGGTTCCAGTGCGCGATGCTCGGCTGATGCGCGTACGCGTAACGGCCCTGCTGGTCGATCGAGCTGAACACCGTCTCGGGATTGTAGGCGTCCATGAAGGCGCAAGGACCGTAGTCGATGGTCTCGCCGGCAACCGAGCAATTGTCGGTGTTCATCACGCCATGGATGAAGCCGACCAGCAGCCACCTGGCCACCAGTGCCGCCTGCCGGCCGATCACGCTCTCGAACAGCGCGCGATAGGGTTCGGCGGACTCGCGTGCTTCCGGATAGTGCCGCGCGATCACATGGTCGGCGAGCATCCGCAAGGCTTCCGTGTCGCCGCGCGCGGCGAAGAACTGGAAGGTGCCGACGCGGATGTGGCTAGACGCGACGCGGGTCAGCACGGCGCCCGGAATTTCGCCGTCGCGCCAGATCGGCTCGCCGGTCGTGACGGCGGCCAGCGAACGCGTGGTCGGGATGCCGAGCGCGGACATCGCCTCGCTCACGATATATTCGCGCAGCACCGGCCCCACCGCGGCACGGCCATCGCCGCTGCGCGAGAAGGGCGTCGGGCCGGAGCCCTTGAGCTGGATGTCGCGGCGGATGCCACCCTGGTCCATGACCTCGCCCAGCAGGATGGCGCGGCCGTCGCCGAGCTGCGGCACGAAGTTGCCGAACTGGTGGCCGGCATAGGCCATCGCGATCGGCTCGGATCCCGGCGCGACCCGGTTGCCGGCCAGCATCTCCACACCCTGCGGCGACGCCAGCGCCTCGGGATCGAGACCGAGCTGCAGAGCGAGCGCCCGGTTCAGCTTGACCAGTCGCGGCGCCGCCACCGGCGTCGGCGCCAGCCGCGCATAGAAGCGCTCCGGCAGTTTCGCGTAGCTGTTGTCGAACGGCAGGCCGGCCAGGCTGTCCATCGGTTACTCGTCGTAGCGGGCTGAGGTGACGCCGGTCATGCGATCGTAGTGGAGCGAGATCTTCTGCAGGGTGCAGAGGTTCAGGTAGCCCCAGACCGCGGGCGGGCCGCCATCGGCGAAGTTGACCCGGAGGTCGCCCATGCACCAGTCAGGCGACGCGCGGAACGAGACTTCACGCGCCTCGCCCGGCCGGATGACCGGCGGACGCAGGAAGTTCGGCCCCCACATGTTGAGCTGGGTGGGCGAAACCGAGAGCTGGGAGATCGGGTATTCCATCGAATTCTTCAGCCGGAAGGTGGTTTCCTGGGCGGAGGCCTGCCCCGTGAAAAAGACCAGGGCGGCGACGGCCAGACTGCGCAACTTGAACAAAACAACCTCACAGCGATCGATGGGTTGCGGGTGACTCTGTCGCAGATCGCCGAAGCGCGCTAGAGGGGGAAGCATGACGCTGCTGATCAGCCATCCGTCGTTCCTGGAGCACGACACCGGCGATTACCATCCCGAGCGGCCCGACCGGCTGCGTGCGGTCACGGCGGCGCTTGCCGACGAGGAATTCGCGGGCCTCACCCGCCTGATCGCGCCCGAAGCCACGATCGAACAGCTGACGCGCGTCCATCCGCCGGAATATGTCGACGCCATCCTGGGCATCCGCCCGCCCGAGGGCGAGCTGGTCCATGTCGATGGCGACACCGTGATGAGCGCCGGCAGCGCCAATGCCGCCCGCCATGCCGCCGGCGCCGTCGTGGCCGCCGTCGACGGCGTGATGGGCGGCCAGGCCCGCACCGCCTTCGCCGCCGTCCGGCCGCCGGGCCATCACGCCACGCCCGATATCCCCGGCGGCTTCTGCCTGTTCAGCAATGCCGCGATCGGCGCCCTGCACGCTCGTGCGGCCCACGGCGTGCAGCGCATCGCTCTGGTCGACTTCGACGTCCATCACGGCCAGGGCACGCAGGCTGTGGTCGAGACCGACCCCGACCTGTTCTACGCCTCGTCCCACCAGTATCCGCTCTATCCCGGCACCGGCTCGACGCGCGAGCGCGGCATCGACGGCAATGTCGTGAATGTGCCCCTGCCCGCCGGCAGCGGCAGCGCGGCCTTCCGCGCCGCCTGGGCCGACCGCCTCCTGCCGGCGCTCGACAATTTCGCGCCTGAACTCGTCATCGTCTCGGCGGGCTTCGACGCCCATCGCCGCGACCCACTGGCGCAGCTCGACGTCGAGACCGAGGACTTCGTCTGGCTGACGGAGGAGCTGCTGGCCATTGCCGATCGCCATGCCCATGGCCGCCTCGTGTCGGTCCTCGAGGGCGGCTACGACCTCGCAGCGCTCGCGGAATCGGTGGCGACCCATGTGCGGACATTGATGCGCAGGTAAAACGACTTGCGCCTGTAACCGTACCGAGCGAGTTTCCGGGCGCGTGAAGAAGAACAGCTACTGCATCTTTATCGGCACCCTCCTCTGGGTGGCCGCCGCAGTGTTCGCCGGTCCGACCCTGGCCGCCGGCGGCGCGCATGTCGTTGACGATTCCGAAGTCGAGACGCCGGGCACCTGCCACGTCGAGCTTTGGGTGGCCGACTTCGCGCCGGGCGACGGCTACGGCAACTTCGCGCCGGCCTGCACCACGCTCAAGATCCCCTGGCTCGAGATCGGCGCGGCGTACCAGCACTACTGGGATCAGACCATCGGGGGACCGCTGCTCGGTCCGCAGATGAAGATCAACTTCCAGCCGGCCGCAATGGGCGTGGGCTTCGGCCTCGGCCTGACGGCCGGCGTCAACCTGCGTACCGGCGAGTTGGGCCTGGCCAGCCTGATCGCCCTGGTGACGATTCCCGTCACGGAGAAATTCAGGATCAATGTAAACGGCGGCTGGAGCTACTTGCACAGCGATCATCCGACCGCTTTCTTCTGGGGCGGCCAGGTCGAAGTCGATGTCGGCTGGGACGTCACGCTCATGATGGAAGCCTTCGGCCGCCAGCCCGGCGTGATCGGCAACCAGATCGGGTTGCGTTACACGCCGGCTGCCCATCCCAGGTTCGATTTCGACCTGCTCGCGGGCACCACCTACGACACGGTGAACACGAAGTTCTTCACCCTGGGTGTAACCGTCCGGTTCTGAAGCATCGGTTCGCCGTCACTTGCGATCCATGTGCCAGGTGCCGTCCCATCCGGCGGGCATGCCATCGCGCAGGAACCCTTCGCATCGCCCGATGAAGACCTGGCAGGGCGGGTCCTCCTCTCGCATCGCCGACGCGGCCTTGAAGCCGGCCAGTGCTTCCTCGAAGCGACCCGCGACATAGGCGATGCGGGCCGTCTCCCAGGCGGCGAGGAACTTTGCATGCTCGGCCCGGCCGGCGGCTTCGCCCATCGGCTCGTAGACATCGTGCGTTTCGGTGGTGCCGACGGCGACGACGCGGTCGATATGCCGCCACACGAACAGCTTGGATGTCGCGCGGGCGACCTCGCCGCTCGCCAGGATCTCCGTGCCGTAGACCTTGTTCATGCCCTCGAGACGCGAGGCCTGGTTGGCGACCTGGCCGACCAGCGTGTAGTTGATCCGCTCGCGCGCGCCGACATTGCCGACCACCGCGGGGCCGGTATGCAGGCCGAACCGCGTGCGGAAGCCCGGCCGGCCGCGCTCGCGCCATTTCTCCGAGAGGGCACGGCCCGCGGCGGCGGCCTGCAGCGCGCCGCGGCAGGCATTGGCGATGTGCTCCGGATCGGTCTCCGGTGCGTTCCAGAACGCCATGATGCTGTCGCCGATATACTTGTCGATCATGCCGCGATTGGCGGAGATCGCCGAGCCCAGCGCCTCGAAGTAGCGCGACAGGCGGCTGGTCAGCAGTTCCGGCTCCATCGTCTCGGTCAGCAGCGAGAAGCCCTCGATATCCGTGAACATCACCGTGATCTCGCGCCGCGTGCCGCCGACGCCGCTGGTCTGTGGTGATCGCATGATCTGCTGCACGAGATCCTTGGACACGTAGCGCCCGAAGATCTCCAGCCCCGCGCGCATGCTTTCGACCGCGTCGGACAGGCGCGCGATCTCGGTGATGCGGCTTTTCACGGGCTGTCGATCGGAGAAATCGAGCCGGCGGATATGTTCCGTCTTGAGGGCGATGCGCGCGATCGAGCGCGAGAGGATCAGCGACGCCGCCAGCGCGCCGATCACGGCGAGCGCGACGGCAATGGCGGCTGCAATCGCGGCCCGTTGCAGCAACGCCTGCGACTGGGCCGTGAGTTCGTGGATCGGCACCGCGGCGGCGATCGTGAAGCGCTGGCCCAGCAGCACCGGCATGCGATGCGCGATCAGCCGATAGACATGGTCACCGGCTTTGACCCGCCGGTCGATCCTAACATCGGTGCCGTTTGCCTCGCGCACGGCGTCGTGCAGGAACTGCCGCACGAGTGCGTCCCCTGGCAGACACCCCGGCAGCGTCGGCGCACAGGGTTCGGACTCGATCTCGATCGCGCCGCCGGAATGACCGACCACGATCACGGAATTCGCGGTGATCTTGTAGGCGGTCAGGAGCTCCGACAGCGTCCGCAGCGTGAAGTCGAAGCCGATGACGCCGATGCCGGCGTGCAGCGGAATGCCCGCGGATATGCCGGCGTCGGAAGTCTGGGCAAAGCGATACGGCTCGGTGAGGATGGCCGTCTTGGCCCGCATGGCGTCGATGTACCAGGGCCGCGTGCGTGCATCGAAGTAGGAGGTCGTCGTGTGGGCATCGGAGCGGCCGCCGTCGGGCAGATAGAACCAGTAGGTTTCCGTCCGCGGCGGTTTGCCCGCCTCGAGCACTCTGACGATGATCGACTCGCCGTCCGGCGCATCGTACTCGAGCCGCTGCGCGAGGCTGAAGCTGTCGGGCCGTCCGGCGTAGATGAAGCTTCCATCGGCATAGCCGACAAAGGCCGACTGTACCGCACGATGACGCCCCAGCATGGCGACGAGCTGACGCCGACGCTCCTCGTCGGTCAGCGGATTTTCCGTGGCGTTGAAACTGGGACCGGCGGCCAGCGCCTGGCCGACCGAGACCACCACATGCAGGCCGTCGGTGAGGAAGTCCTCCACCGCCGTCTCCAGATTGGACACTCTCTGGTCGGCGCTGCGCTGCTCGAGCTGGTCGACGGACCGCCAGCCGAGCCACAAGAGCACGCTCGTGAGGGGCGCCAGGACCAGCGCCATCAGCGTCAAGATGGTGACGCTGAACGGAATCGACCGGCGCGCCGGCATCATACGTCAGACGAACGCCGAAGCCGCAAACGTCAGGACTTCACCGCGTTCCACCTGCAGCCGCCATCCTGGGTCCGTGCGACCAGGGTCGGCGGCGTGGCGCCGAGATCGGCCGTGTAGGTCAGGTTCATGCGGCCGAGGTCGAAGTGGCCCTCATAGACGTTCGGGCGGATCGACTTCATCTTGACGTGGATATTACCGGCCGACGTCAGCTCGACTTGGCCGTTCGCGATCGTGAACGTGTGCTCGCGCGTGAAGGAAGGATCGAGCTGGATGCAGCCGGAGATGTTGTTGGGGTTCTCCTTGAACGAGAACTTCACCTCGACATTCTGCTGGGCGACGGCGGCAAGCGGCATCAGGCCCAACAGCACAAGCGTGGCTACTCTCTTGATGAACATGGTGCTCGTCCTTCGTTGACCCGGGCTGCGGCCAGTCTACCGCAGCCCGGCAGCGCCGTCAGTCCTTGCTGCGCAGCAGCCCGTAAGCACCACCGGCGATCGCGCCACCGATAATCGGCGCCACCCAGAACAGCCACAGCTGCGACAGGGCCGCGCCGCCCACGAACAGCGCCGGCGCGGTGCTGCGGGCCGGATTCACCGAGGTATTGGTCACCGGAATGGTCACCAGGTGGATCAGCGTGAGCGCGAGTCCGATGGCGAGGCCAGCCATTCCCGGCGTGACCCGCTTGTCGGTGGCGCCCAGGATGATGGTCACGAAGCCGAAGGTCATGACGACTTCGATGACCAGCGCAGCCACCAGCCCGTACTTGCCGGGCGAATGATCGCCGTAGCCGTTGGTCGCGAAACCGCCGATCTCGGCGCCGGCCTTGCCGGTGGCGATGACATAGAGGATGGCCGCGCCCGCGATGCCGCCCAGCACCTGCGCAATCACATACTGCAGCACTTCGGCGAAGGGAAAGCGGCCGGCGACAGCCAGGCCGACCGTCACGGCCGGATTGAAGTGACCGCCCGACACGCCGCCCACGGCATAGACCATCGTGAGGACGGTGAGGCCGAAGGCAAGCGCCACGCCCGCGAAGCCGATGCCGAATTGCGGAAACCCGGCAGCCAGCACGGCGCTGCCGCATCCGCCCAATACCAGCCAGGCGGTCCCCAGAAATTCTGCATAGAGGCGGTTGCTCATGGGCATGGATATCTCCCCCGTGGTTGCACTCTCGGAGCGTACGGCACCGAACGGAGGGTCGCCTTGATATTAAGCAGACGCTTTTGCACATGAGTGGACCGTTTCCGTGTGCTGCAGATGCGAAGCGTCACCGAACGGAAACCGGGCGTTCACAGAAGCGTCCTAGCGTGCGCCCTCGCATTTTTGGGGGTCACACATGTTCCTGCGCCGCCGCGCCCTGATTGCCGCATCGGGTCTTGCCGCCACCAGCTTCGGCCTGCCACGCATCGCGATCGGACAGGCCGATCGCCGCCCCTCCATCACCATCGCGGTGCAGCAAATCGCCAACAGTGCGGCCCTGGAGCCGCTGCGCGAGCAGTCCAATGTCGGCCAGCGCGTCTTCTCCTTCATGTTCGAGCGCCTGATCATGCAGGACCTGCTCGCCAAGCTGGAGGAGGTGCCCGGTCTCGCCGAGAGCTGGAAGCGCATCGACGAGCGCACCGTCGAGTTCACCCTGCGCAAGGGCGTGAAGTTCCACAATGGCGACGAGCTGACGGCCGACGACGTGGTCTTCACCTTCAGCCGCGACCGCATGTTCGGCCCGGACTACGACATCACCTCGAACAAGACGCTGTTCACCTCGGTCCTCATCCGCGATTCGGTGCAGGGCAAGAACCTGCCGCCGGAAGTGCCGGCCGTTGCCAAGCGCCTGTTCCCGGCGCTGGAGAAGGTCGAGGCGGTCGACAAGTACACGGTGCGTTTCGTCAACCGCACGCCCGACGTGACGATGGAAGGCCGCATCGGCCGCCTGGGCAGCGACATCGTCTCGCGCCGCGCCTACGAGGAAGCCAAGAGCTGGCTCGACTGGGCGCGCGCGCCGGTCTCGACCGGTCCCTACAAGGTGCGCGAGTTCGTGCCGGACCAGTCCCTCACGCTCGATGCGCATGACGACTACTGGGGCGGCCGCCCGCCGCTGAAGAGCGTGCGCATCATGGTGGTGCCCGAGGTCGCGACCCGCATCAACGGCCTGCTCGCCGGCCAGTTCGACTTCATCTGCGACGTGCCGCCCGACCAGATCCCCGGCATCGAGAAGAACCCGAAGTTCGAGGTGCTGGGCAGCACCATCGTCAACCACCGCATCACGGTGTTCGACAAGAACCATCCCCGCCTCGCCGATCCGCGCATCCGCCAGGCCTTCACGCACGCCATCGACCGCAAGGCGATCGTCGATGCGCTGTGGTCGGGCCGCACCCGCGTGCCGGCCGGCCTTCAGTGGGAATTCTACGGCCCGATGTTCGTCGAGAACTGGACGGTGCCGGCCTACGATCTCGCCAAGGCCAAGGCGCTGCTGAAGGAAGCCAACTACAAGGGCGACCCGATCCCCTACCGCCTGCTCAACAACTACTACACGAACCAGGTGTCGACCGCGCAGGTGCTGGTCGAGATGTGGCGCGCCGCCGGCCTCAACGTGCAGATCGAGATGAAGGAGAACTGGCAGCAGGTCTTCGACACCAACAGCCCGCGCGCCGTGCGCGACTGGTCCAACAGCGCCGGCTTCAACGACCCGATCTCCTCGATCGTCGCCCAGCACGGGCCGCAGGGCCAGCAGCAGCAGGTCGGCGAATGGGCCAACGAGGAGATGAACAAGCTGTCGGTCGCGATGGAGGTCGAGACCGACATGAGCAAGCGCAAGGCGATGTTCAAGCGCATGCTCGAGATCTGCGAGCGCGAAGACCCCGCCTACACGGTGCTGCACCAGAACGCGACCTTCACGGCCAAGCGCAAGGACATCAAGTGGAAGGCCTCTCCGTCCTTCGCCATGGAGTTCCGCGCCAACAACTTCTCGGTCTGAGCCCCAAGATGACGGCTCCCCTCGTCACGGTACGCGATCTCACGGTCGATTTCGGCGGCGGCGCGCAGGCCTCGCGCGCTGTCGACGGAGTGACGCTGGAGATCGCACCGGGCGAGGCGCTCGGCATCGTTGGCGAATCCGGCTCGGGCAAGAGCGTGACCTGGCTGGCGGCGCTCGGCCTGCTGCCGGCCAAGGCGCGCGTGACCGGCTCGGTGCGCCTCGAAGGCAAGGAACTGGTCGGGGCCTCGCGGCCCGCTCTCGAGCAGGTGCGCGGCAAGCGCATCGCCATGATCTTCCAGGACCCGTCGAGCTGCCTCAATCCGGTCCATCGCATCGGCCGGCAGCTCGTCGAGGCGCTGGGCCTGCATCGCAACCTGTATGGACGCGCCGCCGAGGCCGAAGCGCTGCGCCTGCTCGACCAGGTCGGCATCGCCGACGCCCGTCGGCGCCTCACGGACTTTCCGCATCTTCTCTCCGGCGGCCTCAACCAGAGGGTCATGATCGCCATGGCGCTGGCTGGCCAGCCCGACCTGCTGGTGGCCGACGAACCGACGACGGCGCTCGATGCCACCATCCAGGCGCAGATCCTCGCACTGCTGGCCAGCATCCGCCGCGACACCGGCATGGCGCTGGTGCTGATCAGCCACGATCTCGGCGTCGTGGCCGAGAATGTCGACCGCGTGGCCGTGATGTATGCCGGCCGCCTGGTCGAGGAAGCGCCCGGCGCCGACCTCTTTGGTGCGGCGCGCCACCCCTACACTCAGGGGCTGCTCGCCGCGCTGCCCGCCCTCACCGGGCCGCGTCGCCGTCTCACCGCCATTCCCGGCACCGTGCCGGAGCCGGACAAGGTGCCGGCCGGCTGCCGCTTTGCGCCGCGCTGCCCCGTAGCCGAGCCTCGATGCGCAACGGTGCCGCCGCCCGCGCGCACGGTCGGCTTCCTGCATGTCGCCGCCTGCCATCGCCAGATCGAAGCGGGCACCTCCGTATGGTCCCTGCCGCAGGCGGCGGAATGAGCGCGCTGCTTCAGGCCAACGACCTTCGCCGCCACTATCAGGTCCGCGCCGGCCAGGGTCTCTTCGCGCCCAAGGCGATCCTGCGCGCCGTCGACGGCGTATCCTTCACGCTCCAGCCCGGCCGCACGCTGGGGCTGGTGGGGGAATCTGGATGCGGCAAGTCGACAACCGGCAAGCTGGTGCTGGGATTGGTACCGCCGACCTCCGGCACCGTGCGCTATCGCGGCGAGCCCCTGCCGCATTTGAATACGCCCGCCTGGCGCGGCCTGCGTCGTCACATCCAGATGGTCTACCAGGACCCACTGGGCGCGCTCGACCGCCGCCTGCCGATCGGCACCCAGATCGAGGAGCCGCTGGTCATCCACGAGCAGGTCCCGGCATCCGAGCGCCGCGATCGCGCGCTGGCGGCGATGGAATCCGTCGGCCTGCAGCGCCATCAGTACGAACGCTATCCGCACGAACTGTCGGGAGGCCAGCGCCAGAGGGTCGTGCTGGCGCGCGCGCTGATGACCAAGCCCGACCTGCTGGTCTGCGACGAGCCGATCTCGGCACTCGACGTCTCCATCCAGGCGCAGGTCGTGAACCTGCTGCTCGACCTGCAGGAGCAACTGGGCATCGCCTATCTGTTCATCAGTCACGATCTCAAGGTCGTGCGCCAGGTCAGCCACGACGTGGCGGTCATGTATCTCGGCCGCATCGTCGAGCAGGGCGAGGCCGAGAGCCTGTTCGCGGCGCCGGCGCATCCCTATACGCGCGCCCTCGTGGCGGCGATCCCGACCGTGAACTTCGGCCGTGGCCCCAAGCGCGAGCGGATGCTGCTGCAGGGCGACCCGCCGAACCCGGTGAACGTGCCGTCGGGCTGCTCCTTCCACACACGCTGCCCCTTCGCCACCGCGCAGTGCCGTGCCGAGGCGCCGACACTGCAGCCGCTGGCCGGCGGACGGATGGTCGCCTGCCATCGCGTTCACGAGCCCGCCCTTCAGGTCGCCGCCTGATGCTGATGTTCGCCACTTCGCGCCTGCTGCGCGCGGGCCTCACCATCCTGTTCGTGATGACCTTCGCCTTCGTGGTGCTGCGCCTCTCCGGCGATCCCGCACTGATGATCATGTCGGTCGATGCGCCGCCCGAAGCGATCGCGGCCTTCCGTGAATCCTGGGGCCTCAACCAGCCGATCTGGGAGCAGTACCTCTCCTATATCGGCCACGCGATCACCGGCGACTTCGGCAAGTCGATGCGCGACGGACGGCCCGCCATCGACCTCGTGCTGGAGAGGGTGCCGGCGACGCTCGCCATCACGCTGCCGGCGCTGGCGCTCAAGATCGGCCTCGGCATTCCCGCCGGCATCTATGCCGCGCTCCATCGCAATTCGATGGCGGACCGCCTTACCATGGCGGCCTCGGTCGCGGGCTTCACCATGCCGAGCTTCGTGCTGGCGCTGCTGCTGGTGCTGGTCTTCGCGGTCCAGCTCGGCTGGCTGCCGGCCAGCGGCAGCGTGGGCATCTCCTCGGCCATCCTGCCGATCATCACGCTGGGCACGGGCGGAGCGGCCATCATGGCGCGCTTCACGCGCTCGGCCATGCTGGAAGTGCTGGGCCAGCCCTATATCCGCGCCGCCTCGGCCAAGGGTGTGACCTGGCGCACAGTGGTAACGCGCCACGCGCTGCCCAACGCCGCCATCCCGACCGTCACCATCATCGGCTTCATGGTGGGCAGCCTGGTGGCCGGCGCCGTCGTCGTCGAAAGCGTCTTCGCCTGGCCGGGCGTCGGGCGGTTGCTGGTATCAGCGGTGGCCAACCGCGACCTCGCGGTCGTGCAGGCCATCCTGATGGTGATCGCGGCGTGGATGGTGATGGCCAACCTCACCGTCGACCTCGCCTATGGCTGGCTCGATCCGCGCGTGCGCGGCACCGCCGCGGCGCACTGACGGAAATCGCCATGGCCATCGCCGAAGAAGCACCCGCCCTTCCGCTCCATCGCCGGCTCTTCGCCGTGCCGCTCGGCGTCATGCTGGCCTCCGCGTGGCTGGTCCTGATGGTGGTGACCGCGTTGGGCGCCGATTACCTGCTGCCCTATTCCTTCACGGCGCTGGATCTCAAGGCACGGCTGGCACCGCCGATCCTGATGGGTGGCACGACGGCCCATCTGCTGGGGACCGACGAGCTCGGCCGCGACGTGCTCTCGCGTCTCATCATGTCGATCCGCATGAGCCTGCTGATCGCGCTGTTCGGCACGATCATCGCCGCGACCCTGGGCACGGCGCTGGGCTTCCTCGCCGCGCATTTCCGCAAATGGGTCGAGCAGATCGTGCTGATGGCCATCGACTTCCAGGCCAGCATGCCCTTCATGATCATCGCGCTGGCGGTGCTGGCCTTCCTGGGCAACAGCCTGCCGTTGTTCATCGCGCTGATGGGCTTCCATTCCTGGGAACGCTACGCCCGTATCTCCCGCGGCCTGACCCTGGCCGCCAACGAGCAGGGTTATGCCGCCGCGATCCGCCAACTGGGCGCCAGCCCCGGCCGCATCTACGGCCTGCACATCCTGCCCAACATCGCCTCGACCCTGATCGTGTCGATGACGCTCACCTTCCCCGAGATTATCCTGCTGGAAAGCGGCCTGTCGTTCCTGGGCCTCGGCGTCCAGCCACCGCTCGCGTCGCTCGGCAACATGGTGGGCTATGGTCGCGAGTACATCAGCCATGCCCCGTGGATCATGCTGGCCCCGGCCGCCACGATCGTGATCACGACGCTCTCGATCAGCCTTTGGGGCGACTGGCTGCGGGACAGGCTCGATCCGACGTTGCGGTAATAAGCTCGCGCATGATCAAGGATCCTTCGCTGCGCTCAGGATGACACCGGCTTTTGGAATCAGCGCACTGCGTCAGCTCCAACAATCGTGTCATCCTGAGCGCAGCGAAGGATCCTTACTCTTCTCCCTTCACCTTCTTCCCCTGCGGATAGATCGTCTCGCCGCGCTTCAGCATCTGGACGAAGGTCTCGACCTTCTTCTTGCGACCCGCCTCGGTCTTCATGTTCTCGGTCCGGAAGACGAGCGCGAAGCGGTTCTGGGCGGTGAGTGTCGCCAGCATGGCCTTCGCCTTGGGCTCGGCGTCGATGGCGGCCTGCAGGTCGTCGGGGATCTTCGAGCCCTTGGTCCGGTAGGCGCGATCCCAGCGGCCGTCCTGCTTCGCCGCCTCGACCTGCTTCAGCCCGTGCGCCGTCATGCGCTCTTCCTTGATCAGGCGGGCGACGTTGTCGACGTTGATCTGGCTCCAGACGCTCTTGGCGCCGCGCGGCGTGTAGCGCTGCAGGAAGCTCTTGTCGTCGAAGCCCTTGCGGATGCCGTCGATCCAGCCCCAGCACAGGATGACGTCGATCGCTTCCTTGGGCGTGATCGACTTCAGGCCCGACCCGACCTTATGGATCTTGATCCAGACCTCGTTTTCCTTGTCGTGATGCTTGCCTAGCCACTTGTAGAAGCTGGCCTCCGTCGGGAACTCGCGGACCTTGTTCGGGTCGACCGTGACCGGCGCCATCAGCAAACCCGGTAGCGTTCGACGGCATCCCTATCGAGCTCGATGCCGAGGCCTGGACCTTCCGGCAACAGGATGTGCCCGTCTTCGAGCTTGAGCGGTGTCTTGAGCAGCTTGGTGCGCAGCTCGTTGTCGCTCATGTCGTATTCCAGCATCGAGGGATGCGGCGGATGCTCGGTGTGCGGCGTCGCCGGCAGCGCCGCGAGGAAATGGCAGGCGGTCGCGAGGCCGACGGCGCCACCCCAGACATGCGGCGCGACCCGCAGGTTCTGCGCATGGGCCAGCGCCACGATGCGCTTGGCCTCGGTGATGCCGCCGACACCGGGGATCGAGGGCTGCACGATATCGATACAGCGCCCGTCGATCAGCGCGCGGAAATCGCGGACCGTGTGATGCGCCTCGCCGGCAGCCAGCGCGATCGGCGAACGCGCCCTCAGCTCGGCATAGCCGCGGAAATCGCCCGGCGGCAGCGGCTCCTCGATCCAGTGGATGTTGAACGGCTCGATCGCGCGGGCGCATTCCAGCGCCACGTCGGCGGTGTAGGCGCCGTTGATGTCGACCAGCAGCAGCTTGTCGGGCCCGATCGTCTCGCGCGCGAGCTTCACCCTCTCGACATCGCTCTTGATGCCGCGGCCGATCTTGATCTTGGTGCCGGCATAGGGATGAGCCGCGGCCTCCGCCATCATGTGTTCGAGCTGGCGGTCGGGATCGCCGGAAAAGAAGCCGGTCGAGGCATAGGCCGGGAAACGCGTGGCGCCGCAGCCGCCGATCAGGTCGCAGACCCTCACGCCGAAACCGCGCGCCATGGCATCCCACAGCGCCACGTTGATGCCGGCGAGACACGAGGTGAGCTGGTTGCCGACGCCCAGGTGATAGATCGCGTTACGCACCCGCGCCTCGACATGATCGAAGTCGAAGATGCTGCGGCCGACGAACATCGGCTCGAGCATGCGGAAATATTCCCGCGTGACCATCGGGTTGCCGAAGGACTCGCCGATGCCCGTCACGCCCTGGTCGGTCTCGACCTCGACCAGCCCGCCCTGGCGGCGAAAGCCGCCGCCGCGCGACATACCGTAGGCTTTTTCCGGCGCGAAGGCATATTCGAGTCCGATGAACGAAAGACGCCGGATCGTCGGCATGGCAGCTCCTGCAAATCCCGCGCTATGGTGGCGTCCAAAGCCAATCGGAGGCAACTGCTCATGACCGCTATTCCCAAGACCCATCGCCGCGTCGTCCTCGTGCGTCGCCCGCCGGGCGAGCCGGCCGAGTCCGATTTCCGCGTCGAGGAAGCGCCGGTTCCCGAGCCGCGCCATGGCGAAGTGCTGGTGAAGGTGCATTACCTCTCGCTCGATCCCTACCAGCGCGGCCGCATGCGCGATGCCGCCTCCTATGCCGCGGCCGTCGGCCTCAACGAAGTGATGACCGGCGGCACCGTGGGCGAGGTCGTCGCCTCGCAGCATGAGGGCTTCAAGGTCGGCGACATCGTCGAGGATCGTCTCGGCTGGCAGGAATATGCGATCGGCGGCGGGCCGGCCCTGCGCAAGGTCGATCCCTCGCTCGCACCGATCTCGACCGCCAACGGCGTGCTCGGCATGCCGGGCATGACTGCCTATTTTGGCCTCCTTCATGTCGGCCAGCCCAAGCCCGGCGAGACCGTCGTCGTCTCAGCGGCGTCCGGCGCGGTCGGCCAGGTGGTGGGCCAGATCGCGAAGATCATGGGCTGCCGCACCGTCGGCATCGCGGGCGGCGCCAAGAAGTGCGCCTTCGTGAAGGACGAACTCGGCTTCGATGCCTGCATCGACTACAAGGCCGAGAAGGACCTCGACGCCGCGATCGGCGCCGCCTGTCCCAACGGGCCCGACGTCTATTTCGACAATGTCGGCGGCGAGATCACCGATGCGGTCCTGCGCAACATCAACTTCTTCGGCCGGGTGGCGCTCTGCGGCTCGATCTCGCAATACAATGCGACCGGCGCCTCGATGGGCCCCCGCCTGCTCGGCACCTTCGTCGGCAAGCGCGTGACGGCGCGCGGCTTCATCGTCACCGACTTCGCACAGCATTACGGCCCCGCCATGCGCCAGATGGGTGAGTGGATCCGCGACGGCAAGATCAAGTACCGCGAGGACATCGTCGAGGGCATCGACAAGGCGCCGCGTGCCTTCATCGGCCTGCTGCGCGGCGAGAACTTCGGCAAGATGCTGGTGAAGCTGGCATGAGCTACGACGCACCCTTCGCCGGCCTGAAAGTCGTCGACCTGAGCCAGGGCATTGCCGGCCCCTATTGCGCGATGCTGCTGGCCCAGCATGGCGCCGAGGTCATCAAGGTCGAGGGAATCGGCGAAGGCGACTGGGCACGCATCCTGGGCGTGCACTACGGAAGCCACAGCGCCTTCTCGATCATCGGCAACATGGGCAAGCGCAGCCTCTCGGTCGACCTCAAGAGCGAGGCCGGCAAGGAGATCGTGTGGCGCCTGTTGGAAGATGCCGACATCTTCCTCGAAGGGTTCAGGCCGGGCGTGATCAAGCGGCTGGGCTTCGACTATGAAGCGGTGTCGGCCCGCGTGCCGCGCCTGCTCTATGTGTCGATCTCGGGCTTCGGCCAGACCGGGCCGCTCTCCGAGAGGCCGGCGATGGACCCGGTGCTGCAGGCTTACACCGGCATGATGGCGGAGAATCGCGGCGAGGACGGGATTCCCCATCGCGTGCCGGTGATCGTGGTCGACATGTCGACCGCGCTCTACGCCTTCCAGGCCGTGAGTGCCGCGCTCTACGCGCGGCGCGACGAAACCAGGGGCCGCTACATCGATGTCAGCCTGATGCAGTCGGCGACGGCATTGCAGTCGATCCGGCTGATGGCCTGCCATCTCGAAGGCGGCACGATGAAGCCGGGCGGCGTCCCCGGCGGCGTGTTCAAAACCGCGGATGGCTGGATGTCGATCCTGGCCATCAAGGACAACGACTGGCAGAGCCTCTGCCGGTTGATGGAGGTGCCCGCGCTGGCGCACGAGGAGCGTTTCGCCACGGCGGCGGCGCGGATCGCCAACGAAGTGGCGCTCTATGCGATCGTGCGGCCGATGATCGAGGCGAAGCCGTCGGCCCACTGGAGCCGGAAGCTCACCGAAGCGAAGCTGATGCACGAGCGGCTGAACTCCTATGCCGACTTCATCAACCAGCCGCACGTCAAGGAAACCGGCCTGATCCATTGGCTCGAACAGGCCGGCCTGCCGCAGAAGGTGCCGGTGCCGGCCCTGCCCGGCATGCTGCCGCCGGAACCCGGCACCGCCCGTGCAGAGGCACCGGTGCCCGGCCAGCACAGCCGCGCGATCCTAGGCGAACACGGCTATTCCGAAGGCGAGATCGAGAAGATGATCGCCAACGGCACCATCGCGACGACGGGGTAGAGACATGCAGAAGAAGGCCGTCGTGGTCGGCGCCCTGGGCGTCATCGGCCGCTACATCGTCGAGAGGCTGGTGGCCGAGGGCGACTGGCAGGTGGTCGGCCTGTCGCGCCGGCCGGAGAAGGACGGGCGGCGCTATCGGCACATCTCGGTCGACCTGCTCGACCTCGACGACGTCGCCGCGAAGCTCAGGGAGCTGCGCGACGTCACGCACATCTTCTATGCCGCCTTCCAGCCCGGCACCGGCAATGCGGCGGGCTACGCCTCGGTGATCGTGCCCAATCGCGACATGCTGGTGAACTCCGTCACCGCCATCGCCAAGGCGTCCACCAAGCTGCAGAGGGTCGTGCTGGTCACCGGCACCAAGTATTACGGCACGCATCTCGGGCCGCTGAAGACGCCGATGCGCGAGACCGACCCGCGCCACATGCCGCCCGATTTCTATTTCGACCAGATCGACTGGCTGACCGGCTTCCAGCGCGGCAAGCGATGGAGCTGGACGGAGCTGCGCCCCCAGACGCTCTGCGGCTTTGCGCCCGGCACGGCGATGAGCATCATGCCCGCCATCGCCGTCTATGCCACGATCTCGAAGGAACTTGGCTTGCCGCTGCGCTTCCCCGGCAAGCCGGGCGCCTACGGCACGATCTACCAGGTGACGGAATCCTCGCACTTCGCCGGCGCCGCTCTGTGGGCCGCCACCGAGAAGCGCGCCGCCAACCAGGCCTACAACATCACCAACGGCGACTATTTCCGCTGGCGCAACGTCTGGCCGCGCATCGCCGAGGTCTTCGACATGAAGGTGGGCGAGCTGCAGACGATCAGCCTGACCCAGCACATGGCCGACAAGGCCGAGCTGTGGGCGGAGATGACGAAGAAGTACCAACTGAAGAAGTTCGACTTCGGCCAGCTCGTGGCCTGGCCCTTCGCCGACTATGTGTTCGGCTCGGACTGGGACGTGATGTCGGATGTCACGAAGAGCCGCCAGCATGGCTTCCACGAGGTGGTCGACAGCGAGGCCATGTTCGAGCGCCTGCTGACGCGCTTCCGCAAGGAACGGATCGTGCCCTAGCCGGCCGCCGGGCGACGGATTACAAGGGAGCTACGGCCTGAAACTTGCTCGGGTCTTGACGACGCGGGGGCGCCGTCAGTTGGGGGAGCAGATCCGTACAAATGAGTGATTCTTCGAGTCTTCTGCCGCCCGAGCCGTGGCCCCAGCGCATTTCGCGCATCCTCGCCTGGATCGGCGGCGCCATCATCCTCTTCGGCTGCAGCGGCCTGATCACCATCGACGTCATCACCCGCTTCCTGTTCAAGCGCGGCATGGTCGAGAGCTTCGAGATCTCGGGCTATGCCCTGGCCGCCTGCATCGGTCTCGGCCTCGGTTTTGCGACCACCTCCAAAACTCATATCCGCGTCGATATCCTGCTCGACGCCTTTCCGCGGTCCGTGCGGGTAGCCTTCGACCTCATCGCCGCCTTTTCGCTGGCGCTGATTGCTGTCGCGCTTGCGTGGTTCTGCTGGGGTACGCTCGCTCAATCGATGGCCATGAACGCCAAGTCGGTGTCGGCTCTTCAGACGCCGATGGCGCTGCCGCAGTCCATCTGGTGGGTCGGCATCTTCTGGTTCGCCTGTGTCGCCGTCCTGCTGCCCATCCAAGCCGTGCTTCGCCTCCTGGCGGGCGACGGTCCGGGCTTCGACGCCCTGATCGGCAGCCTGCGCGTCTCCGAGGAGATGAGCCAGGCCGGCGTCGAACAGGGTAAGTCCCCGAACGGAGCTCCGCGATGATCGGCACCGCCTTCACGCTGCTCATCGTCCTGGTGGGCATCAGCCTGCCGGTCGCGGCCGCCCTCGGCCTGATGGCCTACGTTCTCTCGGAACGCTTCGCCTTCTTCCCGATGACCGGCGCCATCGGCGAGCTGGCCTGGAATTCTTCGAACGATTTCATCCTGATCGCGGCGCCCATGTTCATCATGATGGGCGAACTCATGCACCGCTCCGGCATGAGCGAACGCCTGTTCTCGGCGCTGACGCCCTGGTTCGCGCGCATTCCCGGCCGCCTCGTCCACACCAACATCGCCGCCAGCGCCATCTTCGCGGCGACCTCGGGCTCGTCGGTGGCAACGGCCGCGACCATCGGCACGGTCGCCATCCCCAACATGGACAAGGGTGGCTACAACCGGCCCCTGTTCCTCGGCTCGATCGCGGCGGGTGGCACGCTGGGCATCCTGATCCCGCCCTCGATCAACATGATCATCTATGCCGTGCTGACCGACACGTCGGTGGCCGATCTCTACGCGGCAGGCTTCATTCCCGGCTTCATGCTGGCGGGACTGTTCTCGCTGATGGTGCTGGCGCTCTGCCTGTTCCGCCCGCAATGGGCCGGTCCCAGGCCCGACACGGCGGCGCTGTGGAGCGAGCGCATCTCGGGCCTCAAGAACCTGCTGCCGCCGCTCGGCCTCTTCCTCGTCGTCGTCGGATCGATCTATGCCGGCATCGCCACGCCGACCGAAGCCGCGGCGCTCGGCCTGATGGCGACGCTCGGCCTCGTCGCGGCCAACGGCCAGCTCACCGTGCCGGTCCTGCTGCGCGCCTTCGAGGGCACCGTGCGCACCACATGCATGGTCATGCTGATCGTGATTGCAGCCTTCTTCCTCAATTTCGTGATGGTGTCGATCGGTCTCGTGAAGGCCATCACCGACATGGTGCTGGCGCTCGGCCTGTCCCCGCTCGGCATGCTGATCGCCATCGTCGTGTTCTACCTGATCCTCGGCTGCTTCATGGAAACGCTGTCCATGATGATCGCCACGACGCCGGTGGTGGTGCCGGTCATCGTCGCGCTCGGCTACAGCCCGGTCTGGTGGGGCATCGTCTTCGTCATCCTGATGGAGGCGGCGCTGATCACCCCGCCGGTCGGCCTCAATCTCTATGTGGTGCAGGCGGTGCGGCGCGGCGGCGCCTTCTCCGACCTCTGCATCGGTGCTCTGCCGTTCGTGGCGATGATGCTCGTCATGATCGCCATCCTGATTGCCTTTCCCCAACTGGCCCTGTGGCTGCCGGCCCTACTCAAGGCCTGAACTTACAAAGGAGGATATGTCGATGAAGAAGCTTATCGCGATGGCGGCTCTCGCCGGTTCCCTCGTCGCCGGCGCCGCGTCGGCGCAAACGCCGCCAGCCCTGCCCTCGACGTCGTTCAACGTCGTCGGAAGCATCGGCGGCCTCTCGATGTACACGAGCCGCGAGGTGCCGTTCTGGACCGAAACCGTGCCGAAGGCATCGGGCGGCGCGATCAAGGTCCAGGTCAAGCCCTTCACCGAGCTGGGCTTCAAGGGCGCGGAGATCTTCCGGCTCGTCTCCAGCGGCACGCTGCAGTTCGCAACCACCGTCCTCAACTACAATTCCGGCGAAGTGCCGATGAACGAGGCCGCCGACCTGGTGGGTCTGGTGGCGTCGGTCGAGGAACTCGAGAAGGTCATCGAGGCGATCCGCCCGGCCTATGCCAAGTTCCTCGAGGAGAAGCATGGCATCAAGCTGCTGGGCTTCGGCTCCTACCAGGCGCAGGTCCTCTATTGCCGCGACGCCTTCGTCACGATCGCCGACCTGAAGGGCCGCAAGATCCGCGCCTCGGGTGCGTCGCAGCAGGCCTTCGTCACGCATATCGGCGCCTCGCCGCTCAACATCGCCTTCGCCGAAGTCCAGCCCGCCTTGGCCAGCGGCGTCGTCGACTGCGCCATCACCGGCGCGCTGTCGGGCTACAAATCGAAGTGGAACGAGGCCGCGAAGTTCATTTCTCCGATGCCGGTCAATTTCGGTGTCGCCGCCCAGCTTGCGAACCTGAAGTGGTGGAATTCGCTCGATCCGAAGGTCCAGGCCTTCCTGCAGACCGAACTGAACAAGCTCGAGAAGTCGATCTTCGAGCAGGCCCGGACCGAGACCCAGACCGGTATCAACTGCAACACCGGCACCGGTCCGTGCAGCGAGGGCGCCCCCTCCAACATGAAGCTGGTGCCCGTGACGCCGGCCGACGAGACGCTGCGCAAGGACGCGCTCAACAAGGCCATCCTGCCGTCCTTCGCCAAGCGCTGTGGCCCGGACTGCGTGAAGACCTGGAACGAGACGGTCGGCAAGACGGTCGGCACCACGATCGCACCGTGAGGCCGTCTTGATCACACTGCTCGATCCGGCAAGCTATCTCCGCACGCCGTGGAAGAACGGCGGCGGCACGACCGTCGATATCGCTTTCTCGGACGACGTCTGGCGGTTCGGGCGCACGCCGATCGTGCAGCCCGGCCCGTTCTCCGACTACACGGGCTTCGACCGCGTGCAGGTCCTGGTCTCGGGTAGCGGATTGGTCCTGGAGACGCCTCAGGGCGAGATCGACGTGCGCCAGCCCTTTCGTCCCGTGCGCTTCTCCGGTGAAACCAAGATCGTCAGCCGGCTGGAGGCCGGGCCGGTCGAAGTGGTCAACCTGATCGGTGCCAGGGACCAGGTGAAGATCGACATCGTCACCCTCGACGAGGGCCGCACGCTCGTCCTGCGTCCCGGTACGCACATTGCCTACAGTCCTCACGGCGACGCGAAGGTCGCGGTACAGGGCGACGAGCGCAATCTCGCTTCGGACCATGCGCTTCGACTGGACATCGCCGGCCCGACGCGACTGAGCGGCATCGTCGGTTGCCTGCTGTTGGGCAGCATCATCCCGGTATAGGAGGCAAGCGATGCGGATCGCGGTTGTCGGCGCCGGCGGCGTCGGAGGCGGATATGGGGCGGCGCTCGCTCATGCCGGCGCGGACGTCACCTTCATCGCGCGCGGCGCACATCTCGCCGCCATGAAGAAGGACGGGCTGCGCATCGACAGCCCTCGCGGCAACACCCATCTGAAACCGACACAGGCCACCGAGAACCCCGCCGAGGTCGGCCCGGTCGACTATGTCCTGTTCTGCGTAAAACTGTGGGACGTCGAGAGCGCCGGCGCGGCGATCAAGCCGATGGTCGGGCCCGACACCGCCGTCATCACCCTCCAGAACGGCGTCGACGCCCACGAACGGCTGATCCCGATCCTCGGCGCCCGCGCCGTGATGCCGGGCGTGGCCAATATCAGCGCGACGATCGCCGAGCCCGGCCTGATCCGCCAGACCGGCACGGTCATGCGCATGGTGTTCGGCGAGCCCGACGGCAGCCGCAGCCCGCGCGCGGTCGCCTTCCTGGAGATGTGCAAGAAGGCCGGCATCGAGGGTGTCCTGAGCGAGGCCATCATGACCGACCTCTGGATCAAGTTCGTGCTGCTCGCCTCCAACGCCGGCGTCATGGCGCTCACGCGCCTGCCGGTCGGCAAGCTCAGGGACGACGCCGACGTGAACGCGATGTTCGGCGCCGCCTACGAGGAAGTGGCCGCCGTCGGCCGCGCCCTGGGCGTCACGCTGCCGGCCGACATCGTCGAACGGACCTTCAACTTCAACCGCAACGCCCCGCCGGCCTTGATGGCCTCCATGGCGGTCGACCTGCTGCGCGGCAACCGGATCGAGCTGCCCTGGCTGTCAGGCAAGGTCGTGGAGCTGGGCAGGAAGCATAATGTCCCGACACCGACACATGCACTGATGTATGCTGCGCTGAAGCCCTACGTCATGGGCACGCCAGCCTGAGGGAAACCATGCGCGTCCTGCTCGTCCTTCTCGTCGCCCTCGCCGCGGGCAGTGCCTCAGCCGCCGACCTCAAGCTTCTGACCGCTGGCGCCTACAAATCGTCCGCGATCGAGATCGTCGCCGAGTTCGAGAAGAAGACCGGCCACAAGGTCACAATCGACAACGGCACGGCCGGCGCGTTGCAGAAGCGGGTGGCCGGCGGCGAGTATTTCGACGTGCTGGTGATCCCGCCGGTCGCGATGGCGCCGCTGCTGGTCACTCGTGTCGACGAGAGCAGTGCCAAGGAACTGGCCCGCGCCGGCGTCGGCATGGCGATCAAGCAAGGCGCACCCGTTCCCGACATCTCCGAGGTCGACGGCTTCAAGAAGGCGCTGCTGGCAGCGCGTTCCATCGCCTACATCGATCCGGCGGCCGGCGGCTCGAGCGGCATCTATCTCGCCCAGCTCTTCCAGCAGATGGGTATCGCCGACCAACTCAAGCCCAAGAGCGTGCTGGTCCAGGGCGGCCTGGTCGCCGACCGCATCGTCGACGGCAAGGCCGACATCGCGCTCCAGCAGAGCAGTGAGCTGATGGGCGTGCCGGGCGTGCAGTTCGTCGGCCCGATCCCGCTGATGGTGCAGAACTACACGATCTATTCCGGCGGCGTGGCGCTCGCTTCGCGCAACCGTGCCGCCGCCGACGCGCTGCTGCTGGCGCTGGCCAATCCCGAGAACGGCAAGATCCTGAAGTCGAAGGGCCTCGATAGTCCCTGATATCTTCCGCTGCAGGCGTACCTGCACCACCTCATCCTGAGGAGCGCGCCGCAGGCGCGCGTCTCGAAGGATGGGTAACAGGCGCGGTGCTCGCACCAACCCTTCGAGACGCGGTCCTGCGGACCGCTCCTCAGGTGAGGCCATTGTTGAGGAATGAGGGAGTCGATGACCGAAACCACACGCCCGCAGGCCCCGGCCCTCATCGTGGAGCGTTGGTTCAACAGCGACCAGCCGGTCACGCTGGAAAGCCTGCGCGGACGCATCGTCGTGCTGCACGCCTTCCAGATGCTGTGCCCCGGCTGCGTCTCCAACGCGATCCCGCAGGCGCGCAAGCTGAACGAGATCGCGAAGTCGATCGACGATCTTGTCGTGCTCGGCATCCACACGGTCTTCGAGCATCACGCGGCGATGACGCCGGTATCGCTCGAAGCCTTCCTGCACGAATACAAGATCACCTTCCCGGTCGCCGTCGATCGCGCCTCGCCCAACGAGCCGATCCCGCAGACCATGGCGGCCTATGGCTTCCGCGGCACACCCTCGACGGTGATCATCGATCGCGAAGGCCGCATCGCGCGTCATAGTTTCGGGGCCGAGGACGATCTCGCGCTGGGCCTCATCCTGGGCAATCTGCTCGGCGCACGCTCCACGAAGGTCCCCGGATAGCCTTTGAGCGGAATGAGCGCTTCACCCCGGTAGGTCCAGTCCTGCATCTCGCCGATGGCCACGTGATAGCGCGGCTCACGACCGGTGCGGCCGGCGAAGAGCGCGCGGGGAATATTCACCATGCTCCGATGACGCGGCAACTCGTAGAGGAGCGGCGTGCCGCAGGTGGCGCAGAAGCTGCGCGTCCCGCCGGTGGTCTCGTCCTTGAACCGCGAGATGCGGTCGGCGCCCTCGGTGATACGAAAGCGCTTCCGCCAGCTGCCGACATAGGTCGCATAGGCGGCGCCGTGGGCCCGGCGCGTCGCGCCGGAATGATCGTGCCAGGCCCAGAAGGCCGGCAGCTCGATCTCGATCGTCACGGCACCGCAGAGACAATGGGCCGAGGCGGTCCCGTCGGGGTCCGCCTCGACTTTCGTCACTCTCGCTTTGCTCACTTGATCTCCTTGAGCGCCTCCTCCCACGCGCCGATCGTGTGATCGACGTCGGCCTGGGTATGCGCCACGCTGACGTAATACTTGCTGTCGCCCTTCATGATTCCGCGGGCACGCAGCGCCTGGTTGAAACGCTTCAGGATCGCGGTGTCGGCCTTCAAGGTGTCGCGATAGTCCTTGATCGGCTGGTCGGTGAAGATGATGTCGAACAGCGGCGGCTCGCCGATCACCTGCGCCTTGAAGCCGTGCTTCTTCAAGAGCTCCGACAGCGCATCCATCAGCTTGCGGCCATTGGCGAAGACGCCTTCGTAGGTGCCGGGCCGCTTCAGCACCTCCAGTGTGGCGAGGCCCGCGACGGCCGCGACCGGATTGCCGGAGAGCGTGCCGACCTGGAAGATGAAGTCGTCGTCGGTCATCGCCAGGCGATCGAAGTGCTTCATGATGTCGGCGCGGCCGGCGATGGCCGCCAGCGCGAAGCCGCCGCCCACGATCTTGCCCAAGGTGCAGAGATCGGGCGTGACGCCGTAATATTCCTGGGCGCCGCCATAGGCGAAACGGAAACCGGTCACGACCTCGTCGAAGATCAGCGGGATGCCGTGCTCGGCCGTCACCTCGCGAAGCGCCTGCAGGAAGCCCGGCTTGGGCGGGATCAGGCGCTGGAACGGCTCGACGATGACGCCGGCCAGCTCGTCCTTCTGCTCCTCGATCAGGCTTCTGACCATGTCGATGTCGTTGAAGGCCGCGACGACCATCTCGTCGGCGACCGACTTCGGAATGCCGGCCGAATCGATCGAGCCGCGCGGGAAATTGCCGGGAGCCTTGGGCGCCAGCGACACCAGCGCATAGTCGCTCATGCCATGATAGCCGCCCTCGAACTTCAGGATCTTGTCGCGCTTGCGGAAGGCGCGCGCGGCGCGCATCGCGTAGAGATCGGCCTCGGTGCCAGAGCAGACGAAGCGCACCTGCTCAGCGCAGGGCACGGCATCGACGATCGCCTCGGCGAGCGCGATGCCGTGGCGGTTGTTGCCGAAGAAGGTCGTGCCGAGCGGCACCTGCGCCTGCACCGCGGCCGTGACCTCGGGATGGGCGTGCCCGATGAACATCGGGCCGGAGCCCAGCAGGAAGTCGACATACTCCTTGCCGGCCTCGTCGTAGATGTGGCCGCCCTTGCCCTCCTTGAGGATCACCTCGGCCGGCATGTTGCCGAAGCTGCCGCCCGGCAGGACGCGCCGCGCCTGCTCGACGAGGTCGTTGGTCGGATCGACGGGAGTCTGGATGTTCATGGGATGTATGCCTTTACGCTACTCGATGGGAACGAAGATGGAGTGACGGAGCTGGCCGTTGATGGCCTTGGAGAAGTGGCCCTTGCCGTGCGTGTCCTCGACCAGGATCACCTCGCCGGCACCGATGATGCGGGTCTCGCCGTCGCTGGCCTGGATGGAAACGCCGGCGTCGAGGTTGATGATGTACTGCCGGCGCGGCGCCGGATGCCATTCGTAATCGTAGGTACCGGGCGTCTCGCGGAAGATGATGCCGGTCGCCGGCAGCGTCGCCGAGGTCTTGCCGCCGCGGCCTTCGTTCTTCCACTCGACCTCGATGTCGCGGAAGTGGGTCTCGCCGTCGGCATCGACATACAGGTTATGGATACGCATGAATTTTTCTCTCCCTTGTCCTCTCCAGCGTACAGCTTAGAACGAAAGCATGCTCAGGAAACCTGTTGAAGCCGTCCTTTTCGACATGGACGGTCTGCTGATCGATACCGAGGCCGTCTACATCGACGCCCTTCAGGACGCGGCCCGCGATCTCGAAGTCGAGATGTCGCTGGAATTCTGCCACTCGATGATCGGCATCTCCGGCCGCGAGTGCGACGTGATGATCCAGAATTTCTATGGCTCCACGTTCCGCATCGACCGGTTCCGCGAGCGCTTCTCGGGCCATGCCAAGCGGCGGCTGGAGACCCATCTGCCGGTCAAGCCGGGCGTCGTCGAGATGCTCGACTTCCTGGCGGGCCGCGGCCTGCGCCTCGCCGTCGCCACCGGCTCGGGCCGGGTCACCGCGGAGCGTCATCTCGGCCGCGCCGGACTGATCGATCGCTTCGCCGCCGTCGCCACGCGCGACGATGTCGAGAACGCCAAGCCCGCACCCGACGTCTATCTCGAAGCCGCCCGCCGGCTGGGCGTGGCACCCGAACGCTGCATCGCCTTCGAGGATTCCAACGTCGGCCTCACCGCCGCGCATGCCGCCGGCACGATGGCCTTCATGGTGCCCGACATCCTGCCGCCGCTGCCCGAGGTCCGCGCCAAGTGCCTGCGCGTGTTCGACGATCTGCACGAAGCACGACGGCTGCTCGAGGAAACCCTTTAATTCACATCGACTGATCCGGCGATCCGCTGGACGCGTAGAGGAGCGTCAACAGCGGAGTTGCCTGTGCGCTTGCGTCGTTTCCTCATCGCCTGTCTCGCATTCGTCACGCTGCAGGCAGCAACTGCTTATGCCCAACCCACGAGCATCGGCAGCGAACCTGCAGGGCCGCCGCCGAAGGATTGGACGTTCGACATCGGACCGGGCGTGGTGATGGCTCCCTGGTTCGAAGGCAGCGCGAACTATCGCGTGTTGCCGATTCCCAATCTCGACCTGCGCTACCAGCGCGACAAGGTCTTCATCTCCGCGCGCGACGGCGTCGGCGCGACGCTGTTCGACGCGTCCGGCTTCAAGGCCGGCCCGATCTTTCGCTACCGCTTCCCGCGCAATCAGGGCGATGGCGGCTATCTCTACGGTACGGGCAACGTGCCCTTCACCATCGAAGGCGGCGCGTTCCTGCGCTACGACCAACCTTACTTCGCGGCCAAGGTCGAGTTGCGCCGCGGCATCGGCGGCAGCAACGGCCTGATCTTCGACGCGCTGGTCGACGGGAAGGTGCGCGTGAGCGACAGCGTGTTCCTGTCCGGCGGTCCGCGCCTCTCGGTAACCGACGGCACCTTCAACCAGGCCTATTTCGGCATCACGGCTCTGCAGTCGATCAACTCGGGCTACGCCCAATACTATCCCGGTGCCGGCTTGCGCAGCGTCGGGGCCGGCGCGAGCGCGCTGTGGCGCATCCACGACCAGCTGAGCTTCGTCGCCTTCGGCAGCTACAACTACCTGGCCGACGTTGCCGCCAACTCGCCGATCGTGACGGGACCGGGCGGATCGCGGAACCAGTTCGTGGCCGGCGCCGCGCTCACCTGGCGCTTCTCCTGGTAATGCGCCGGCCGCTCTAGAACTTCTCTACCCACGGCCGCACCTCGACCTCCCAGCTCCAGGCACTGCGGTGCTGGTGGAGGACATGCCAATAGGTCTCGGCGATCGCGTCGGGATCGAGCAGGCTGTCGGGCTTGTCGTCGGGCACCGGGCGCGCGGCGCTGCGGATGCCGCCGTCGATCACGAAGTGGGCGACGTGGATGCCCTTGGGCGACAGCTCGCGCGCCATGGACTGCGCCAGGCCGCGCAGTGCGAACTTGCCCATGGCGAAGGTGGCCGAGAGCGCGAAGCCCTTCACGCCGGCCGTCGCTCCCGACAGAAGGACAGCGCCTTCGCCCTTGGGCTCCATGCGCTTCACGGCCTGCTGCGACACCAGGAAGGCGCCGAAGGCGCTGATCTCGATGGCCCGCTTCACGTCGTCCGGCGGCAGGTCAACCAGCGCGCCGCGCACCCGGTTACTGGCGTTGTAGACGACGACATCCGGCGTGCGGCCGGCAGCGTCGAGCGCCTCGAACAGCGCCGCAACATCCCCAGGCTCGGCGGCGTTGCAGGCATGAACCGACGCGCCGGTTTCCTTCGCAAGTGCAGCGAGCTTGTCGGTCTGCCGGGCCGCCAGGGCAACCGACAGGCCGTTCTTCGCAAACAGGCGGGCGAGCGAGGCGCTGAGGCCGGGGCCGGTCCCGACGATCAGGGCAGAGCGGTATTTCGGCATGTGCAGGGGCCCTCTCGTTGCCGGGGATTCCCGGCAGGTATAGGCTTCCAGTCAATAGGGAAGGAAATAAAGCCATGGACCAGGTTCAACCGACCGGCCGTATCGACGTCATCTCCGACGTGATCTGCCCCTGGTGCTACATCGGCAAGCGCCAGCTCGAACGCGCGCTCGACCTCCTCGCGACACAGCATTGCAGCGTCGCCGTGGCGTGGCATCCCTTCCAGCTCAATCCCGAGATGCCCGCCGAGGGCGTCGAGCGCACCAGCTACCGCATCGCCAAGTTCGGCAGCCTGGAGCGGTCCAAGCAGATGGACCAGCGCATCACCGAGACCGCCGCGACGGTCGGCCTCGAATTCCATCTCGACCGCATCGTACGCACGCCCAACACGGTGAACGCCCATCGCCTGATCCGCTACGCCGGCCCGCGCGGCCTGCAGGACGCGGTCGTCGAGGAACTGTTCGAGAGCTATTTCTGCAAGGGCGCCGACATCGGCGACTCGAAGATCCTGGCCGACGTGGCGGCCGAGGCGGGACTCGACCGCGCCGAGATCCTCGCGATGCTGGCCAGCGACGAAGGCCGTCGGGAAGTGCTGGCCGGCGACCAGATGGCGCGCAACGCCGGCATCCAGGGCGTGCCGAGCTTCGCGCTGCAGGGCCATGTACTGTTCTCGGGAGCCGTGCCCGCCGAGGAGATGGCACAAACCTTCCGCCGCGCCTGGGAAATCCTGAAGAACCGCGCGGCCTAAAGGCCTGACGTCTCAATGGAGCGCGCCACTCCAGTGGCGCTCAAGCTTCGTCGGCAGGATATGAGCGCCACTGGAGTGGCGCGCTCCAATGACTACCTGCCCTTGATGCTCATCGTCGGCGCGGCAACAGGTCCGCTTACCGTCATTACATAGTCGGTACCGCCGTTCGAGCCGGCATCGAGCGCGATGGTGGTCTCGGTGGTCGCGCCGGTCAGGCTGGTGCGGCTGTTGATCCGAGCCGTCGCGTTCGGTCCCTTCAGCGCATGGTTCTGCAACTGGATCTCGCCATTCGAGAGCGTGATATCGCCCTCGATCGTGCTCTGCGCGTTGATGAAGCCCGAAATGACCGCCGAGTTGAAACCCATCTCGGTGCTGAAGATGCTGCCGATGCCCGTGGCAAAGGACGCGAAGCCCAGCGAACCGCCGGCAACGGAGGGATAGATCACGCCGGACAGATGGCCCTGGCCGGCCAGCGAATCGCGGATCTGCTCCGGCGAGTTGCCCTGGCCCTGCAGGGCGATGCGCATGACGTTGATCTTGCCGTCGACCGCCACCATCAGGTGCTCGTTGCCGAAGACGTTCTGTCCCGCAGCGCCGCGCAGCATCTCGCCGACATAGATGCCCTGCAGCGTGCCCGCCATGTCGACCGTCATCGTGTCCTTCGAGGCATCGACGGTGCCCGCGAAGTCGACGGCGCCGCTGTAGAACTGACCGGTGAGCTTGGACACCTTGAACACGCCGTTGCGCAGGGTCGCGTTCATGTCGGCATAGGTCACCTTGAGCGACGCCATCTCGATCGCGCTGGTTTCCAGGTTCAACGTGGCATCGAAGGCGCGCAGGGCCGACAGATCGATCTGCTTGCCGGCCGCCGCGCGCGGCGCCTTGCCGGGCAGCGGCACGGAAGCGGCGTTCGCGCCGCCCGGAGCCGCCGGGATCGCGGGCGTCGGAACGGCCTGTGCAGGCCCGTCGGCAACCCCCAACCAGTCGTCGAGGTCGAGCGTGCCCGGGATGCGCAGGTTAGCGTTGAAATTTGGACGCTGGCCCAGGGTCGCGTCGATGCGGCCGTTCATCTGCGTGCCCATCGCCGTCAGGCTGCCCTCGAATGCGGCGCGCTGGTCGTTGCCCTTGAAGGAGCCTTCGGCCGCCATGGCGCCCAGACCCGCCTGTGCGCGCCCGGTCGCGACCGACACCAGCCGGCTCGCATCCTGCGTCTGGACGCTGAAATTCGAGAGGTCGAAGGCGAACTTGTCGCCCAGCACCAGCGAGCCGGTGGCCCGCGCGGTCGCACCCGCCGCCGTGACCGAAGCGTTGCGCAGGGTCAGCGCTTCCATCGTGCCAGCCACGCTGCCGCCCGCCGTCGACGCGCCCAGCTTGCCGTTCAGGAACTTCGGCAGGCCGGCATAGACCAGCAGCTTGTCGGTGTCGGGCAGGTTCGCATTGAAAGTGACGTCGAAACGCGGCGCCGTGCCGAAGTCGGCGACCTGGCCCTTGAAGTCGAACTTGGCGCCCAGGACATCGGCGAGCTTCAGGCCGTTCACCTTCAGGAGATTGCCCTGCACGGCGAGGTCCGCCTCGATGCCGTTCAGCGTCTCGCCACGGAACACGAGCTTGGCGACCTTGGCCTTGAGGCCGATCACAGGAAGGTTCTTGTCCGGCGCGGCAGCGGCCGGAGGCGGCGTTGCAGCAGGAGGCTTTGTAGCGGGCGGTGCCGCCGTCGCCACCGCCGGCACAACGGCCGGCGGAGACGGTTGATCGCCGGGCTTCGGCAGATAGGCATCGAGGTCGAAGCGATCGAGCTGCACCGAGGTCGCCACCGTCACGGGTACGCCGAAGGTGATGCTGCCGGTTCCGGTCGCGCGCTGGCCGTCGAGGTCCATCGTGAGGTCGGAGACCTGCAGGCTGTTCGCCGTCGCCGCCACCTTGCCCTTGACCGACAGGGCCTGGAGCTTGCCGTCGGGAATGCCCGACGTGTCGATCTCCATCCAGGCCAGCGTCTCGCGCAGGCGGGGGCCCACGAGACTGAACTCGCCGGCCGACTGGACCGGGTTGGCCCCTGGCGCAGCGGCAGGCTTGGCAGCAGGAGAAGCGGGCGCGGAGGCGGTGGCATTGGCCTGCAGGACCATGTCGCCCGGCAGGATCGCATTGAGACGCGGGACGGCAATCACGCCCTTCCGGATCTCCACAGCAAGCGCCACGTCGCGCACCGTGCCTTTGCGATAGAGCACTTCCTTGGCGTCGACCGACACCAGCACGGTCAAGGCGGGCGGGAATGGCGATAGCGAGGGCGCAGCCGGAGCCGCCGGCCTTGCAGCGGCCGCAGGCGCGGCGGCCTGCGGCTTTGCCGCGGGGGCAGGCGTGGTCGTTGCAGCCGGCTTGGCGTCAGCAGGCTTCGCTGCAGCCGTCTTGGGCTTGAAGATGTCGGGATTTGAGAGCAGCGCGTCCCATTTCTCGGCGTCGAGCCTGGGCAGTGACAGGCGGCTCTCCAGCGAGGGGTTGGCACCGCCGGTCAGGATCATGTCGCCCGATACCGTCTCGTTGCCCATCGACATCTTGAAGTTGGTGAGCGCGAGCTTCTCGGGCGTGCGCTCGACGTCTCCGTCGAACGAGAACTGGCCGCTCACCGAGGCGTCGAAGGCCGGCGGTTCCTGACCGCCGGCACGAACCAGGGTAGCGACGAAGTCGGTGAGGCCGCCGGTCGTGAGCGATACCCTGCCCTTCAGGTCGGCATCGGTGTCGATGCGGCTGACATGGCCGTCGAAATCCAGCGAACCGCTCCGCACCTTGAGCTTGAAGGAGATATCGTTGCCTTTGTCCGTCGGCGCGCCGACGGCGGCCACGAGCGACAGCGGCACGCCGTTCACCGTCGCCGTCCCGTTCAGGCTGAACGGCCCCTGGAAGGAACCGACGGACGCCAGGAGTTCGACGTTCTCGGCCTTTAGGGTCTGCTTGGTCCTGGGATTGGTGTAGCTGAGCGTCCCCTCGCGGATCTTGAGGGTCCCGATCGCCAGATGGAGGCCGCTGCTCGGCGCGCCATCCGGCTGGGCGGCGCCGGCGCCGGGATTGAACTCCCAGTTCGGCACGCCATCGGCGTCGGTTTCGAGAACGAGGGTCGGCCGAAAGAGCGTGAGGCGGCCGACCTCGATCCTGCCGCGCAGCAGTGCGCCCAGGGACGGCGAGACGCCGATCCAGCGCACGTCGACCATCTGCGCGCCCTTGGCGCCCAGCGCATTGGCGAACCGGACCTGCCGCGCGCTGATGCGGGGTGTGGGGAAGAGAGTGAGCTTGAGCGGTCCCTCGATCACCAGTTCGCGCCCCGTCGCCTCCTTCACGGCGGCGATCATGGCCGGCTTGTACTGCTCGACATTCAAGAGCGTCGGCGCGGCCACGACGGCAAGCGCCAGCAGGGCGAAAAACGCCCCGACGGCCGCTCCGATCCGGATCCAGGTTCGCTTCCGCATGGCCTTTTCGTGAAACGCCCTCGGACGTTTGAACGTCCCGGGCCGTCGCAGGATGCCTGAAGTCTAGTTGAGAGCCTGCATTGGGGCTATTCCAAGGTGGAGCCGCCTCAGGACGCGAGTTCGTAGCGGCGGATCAGCCGGTACAGAAGCGCGATCGGCACGAGCGTCACGACGATGAGCGTCGAGGCTGCCGCCGTGGCGATCCCGCCGCCGCCGCCCTCCAGCGCCTGGAACATCACCACCGTGAGCGTCCGCCACTGGCCGCTGTAGAGCACGACCGTTGCGCTGAGCTCCGAGGCAATCGTCACCCAGGTCAGTACGAAGCCGCTCATGATGCCACCCAGCATCAAGGGCACCAGGATGCGCGCGAAGGTCTGCAAGGGCGAGCGGCCGAGGCTGATCGAGGCTTCCTCCAGCGAGGGATCGATCTGGTGCAGGATGCCGCTGGAGGAGCGCACCGCGAACGGGATCTTTCGCACCGTGTAGGCCAGCACCATGATGAACGGCCCGCCCGTCAGGATCAGCCAGCCGGTATTGAACGACACGACGAAGCCGATCGCCAGCACGGTGCCCGCCACGGCAAACGGCAAGGTCGCGATCACGTCGAGCACCGCCGCCAGACCCGAGCGCAGCCGCGTCACGACATAGGCGATCGGCACGCCGATCAAGGTGGTGCCGATGGCGGCGAGCGTGGCGAACATCAGCGTGTTGAGCAGCGGCCGCGTCGAGCGCTCAAACAAGGCGGTGAAGTTGGCCGTGCTGAAATTGGGATGGAGCACCGGGCCGCGGAACTCCATGAAGGACAGCACGACGATGGCGAAGAACGGCACCAGCGCCAGCAGCACGACCGCCCAGCAATAGACCGTCGCGGCAATGCGCAGGCCGAGGCCGACCCGCAGAATCGGTGGCGCCGCGCGCGCGCCGGTCGCGAAGCGGCGATTGGCCAGGAAGCGCCGCTGGATCAGCAACACCAGCGAGGTCATCAGGATCAGCAGCACGCCCAGCACGCCGGCCGACGAAGGATTGGGTGCTGTCTCGCCGACGAACAGCTTGAAGGCCTCGACGGCGAAGATCGGCATGTCCTCGGCCAGCACGAAGGGCACGCCGAAATTCTCCAGCGTCTCGATGAACACCAGAAGGCCGCCGGCGAGGATCGAGGGCACGACGATGGGGAGCGTCACCGTCCAAAGCGTGCGACGCGGCGAGGAGCCGAGGCTTTGCGCTGCTTCCTCGATCGAGACGTCGACCGCTTTGAAGCCGGCCATCGTCGGCAGCAGCACATAGGGATAGAGCGTCAGCGTGTAGACGAGGATGATGCCGCCGGCACCATAGATCGAGCCGAAGCCGATGCCCCAGGAATTGAGCCACTGCGTCACGACGCCGGCACGGCCCAGCAGCAGGACGATGGCGTAGGCGCTGACGAAGGACGGCAGCACCAGCGGCATGGCGGCGAGCGCGATGATCGCGGCCTTGCCCGGCACCGGCAGGCGCGCCAGCGCGAAGGCGAACGGTACGGATATGAGGATGGTGGTGAGGGTGGCGGCAACGCCGATCATCAAGGTGTTGGCGACGGCGCCCCGGTAGAAGGACCGGCCGAGAATCTTGACGTAGTTGGCGAAGGTGAACTTCTCGCCCTCGCCGTCCAACACGCTCGCGCTGAAGACGTTGAACAGCGGATAGAGCAGGAACAGGCCGAGGAACAGGAAGCCCAGCGCGGCAATCGCCAGCGGCAGGCGCTGCTGGTGCGGAATCGAAAGCGTCACGGCAGCACGATCATGGAAGTTGGGTCACGCGCGCGGGATCATAGGCCAGCGTCACCTGCGCGCCGGTCGCCAGCGTGCGATGCGGCTCGTCGAGTGCCGCGACCCGGATGAGTGCGCCGTCGCCCAGTCGCACGTCGAAGCGCGTGATCGGTCCCAGGATCTCGACATGCGCAACGGTACCGGAAAGTCGTGGCCATCCCGCAGGCGCCTCCGCGTCGAGGCGCAACGCCTCGGGCCGCAGCGAAACCATGCCGGCGCCGGAAAGACCCAGCACCTTCGGCTCCAGCAGGTTCGTCGTGCCCATGAACTCGGCCGCGAAACGCGACGCGGGATTGCGATAGATCTCGGCCGGCGCGCCGACTTGTTCGAGCTTGCCGCTCTGCATCAGCGCGATCCGGTCGGAGACGGACATCGCCTCCTCCTGGTCGTGCGTCACGTAGATCGCGGTGATGCCCAGCGACTTCTGCAGCTCGCGGATCTCGGCGCGCATGCTCACCCGCAGCCGCGCATCGAGATTGCTGAGCGGCTCGTCGAACAGCAGGACCTGCGGCCGGATCACCAGAGCCCGCGCGATCGCCACCCTCTGCAACTGCCCGCCCGAAAGCTGGTGCGGCCAACGCTCGCCGTAACCGCCGAGCTGAACCAGCGACAAGGCTTCCTCGACCCGGCGCGCCACCTCGGCGGCCGGCACCTTCCGCGCCTTCAGGCCGTAGGCGACGTTGCCTGCCACGGTGAGGTTGGGGAACACGGCATAGTTCTGGAACACCATGCCGATGTCGCGCACATGCGCCGGCAGCTTGTCGATGCGCTTCGTGCCAAAACGAATCGAACCACCGTCGAGATCGCAGAAACCCGCGATCATGCGCAGCAAGGTGGTCTTGCCGCAGCCCGAGGGCCCCAGCAGGGTGAAGAACTCGCCTTCGCCGACGGTGAGGTTCACACCGTCGACCGCGCGCACCGTCCCGAAGGTCCGGGTTACGCCTTCAATGACAATACCGGTCACGCTCAGCGGGACTCCTGCAGCAGGTCCTTGATCTTCTCGAGCGTTTCCTTGCGCTTGTCGGTCCAGGCATCCTCGTCATACTTGACGATCTTGAGGTTGCTCATCGGCGGCAGGCCGCCCGGCAGGCTCGACAGGTCGAGGTCGCCGCGCGTCGGCCGGCGGAACGTGGCCTTGAGGATCATCTCGCGCACGTCCTTGCGGTTCACGAAGTCGACGAAGGCCTTGGCCTCCGCCGGATCGGGACCGTTCTTGATGATGGCGACGCCTTCCATGGTGGCGAGCGTGCCGTCGGCCGGATAGATCGTCTTCACCGGCGCGCCGCCCGAAGCCCACATCGGGCCGGCATATTCCAGCGAGATGCCCAGCGGATACTCGCCGTTGCCGACGCCCTGGAAGACCAGCGACGAGCGGTTCAGCACCTTCAGGTTCTTGAACAGCTGCCCGACCTTCTTCCAGCCGGCATCGCCACCGCCCCACAGGTCGACCAGCATGGTGACGGTCGTGTAGGCCGAGCCCGAGTTGGCCGGATCGGTGAAGGCGATCTTGCCCTTCCACTTCGGATCGAGCAGGTCGTTCCAGCCCTTCGGTCCCTGGTCGGCCGGCAGGATCTTGGTGTTCTGCAGGATCACCAGCAGGTGGAGGTTGTTGCCGACCCAGAGATCGGTCGGATCGCGATACTCGACCGGCGTCACGTCCTTGTTCTTCGAGGCATAGGGCGCGAACAGCGCCTTGTTGGTCTGCAGCAGCGAGCGGCTGATGCCCCAGACGATGTCGCCGAGCGGCCGGTCCTTCTCGGCCTGCAGGCGGCGGATCACCACGCCGGAGCCGGCAACCACCGGTTCGACGGCGATGCCCGTTTCCTTGGTGAAGGCTGCGAACACGAGGTCGTTCAGCGTGCTTTCGTTGGACGTGTAGACCACGACCTTCTTCTGCTGCGCCTGCGCCGCCGCCGGCAACATTGCCGCCGCCGCGAACGCCAATCCCCATGCTGCAACGCAGCGTCTCGTCGTCGGTCCGATCCGGCCCATCCAACCCTCCCCATGAACGTTTCCGCTTTATATAGTCAGGCAACACGAAGAGGAAACGACGATGGGTGACATTGCGTTCGGATTTCAGGCGGCCCCCGCCAGCGACGTCCACAAGTCGGACCAGGCGCTCTATCGCGAGGTGATGGCGGACTGCGCGCTCGGCCAGAAGCTGGGCTACGACGCGGCCTGGCTGCTCGAGCACCATTTCAGCGACTACTACCCGACGCCGAGCCCGCTCCTCTTCATGGCGCATATCGCGGCGGCCTTTCCCGACCTGTCGCTCGGCACCTCGGTCCTGGTGCTGCCCTGGTACCATCCGCTGCGGCTCGCCGAGGAGATCGCCATGCTGAACAGCATGACGAACGGCACGTTGCATCTCGGCATCGGACGCGGCACGGCCAAGATGGAGTACGACGCCTACAACATCGACATGAACGAGGCGCGCGCCCGCTTCGCCGAATGCTACCGCATCGTCGAGAAGGGCCTCACAGGCGAGCCCTTCACGCATGACGGGCCGTTCTGGACGATCGACAAGCCGATCAAGCTGCGGCCCGATCCCACCACGAAGAAGGTCCGCTTCTACGGGGCCATCGGCAGTCCGGCGAGCGCCGAGGTGATGGGCGATCTCGGCGTCGCGCCGATCTGCCTTTCCACCTTTCCCGACAAGCTGCTCTCCAAGATCCTCGAACGCTGGCGTGCCCGCGCAGGCGCTGCCGCGAAGGACGCAATCCTGCCGATCTCGGTCAAGATGTTCATCGCCGATACCGACGAGGAGGCGCGCGATCTCGGCCGGCGGTTCTACCCGCCCTACTTCGACCTGCAGTGCACGCACTACGAGTCCGACGCCAATCCCTGGGCCGACATTCCGGAGTACCAGGATTTCAGCCGCATGTTCGCCAACCTGCGCAAGCTCACCGATCCGGCGGAGCTGGGCCCGTTCATGGATTCCAATCTGGTCGGCAGTCCGGAGACGATCTGCCGGCGCATCGACCAGCTCGCGGCCCTCGGCTTCAACTACTTCATGGTCTCGTCGGCGACGCCGGGAACACCGCTGGAATTGCGGCAGCGTATGATGACGCGTTTCGCCCAGGAAGTTTGCCCGCGTTACTCGAGCACGATGCGCGCCGTTCGCGCCGCATGATCGCTAGGAGCGACGGCGCCGGATTTTCTGGATCGCCTCGTCGAGCGCCGAGAGGAAGCGCGAGCGGTCGCGCGCCGCCATCGGCTTGGGTCCGCCCGTCACCTCGCCCATCGCCCGCAGGTTGGACATCAGATCGCGGCTCGCCATGGCCATGCCGATCGACGACGTCGTGAACGGCATGCCGGTCGAACCGATCACCGCCGCGCCCTTCTTCAGGCTGCGATCGGCCAGCGGGATATCCGACGTGATGACGATATCGTCAGGCCCGACCCGCTCGGCGATCCAGTCGTCGGCCGCATCGAAACCGTCACTCACGACGACGCGCTCGATTCGCGGATCACGCGGCACGTTGATGTAGGAATTGGCCACGACGAAGACTTTCAGCCCATAGCGCTCCGCCACGCGATAGACCTCGGCCTTCACCGGGCAGGCATCGGCGTCGATGTAGATATCGATTGTTCGCTCCCTGAAATCACGTCATCGCCGGCGCTTGTCGACCGACGGCCCTTTCCCTCATATCAGCGCCCGTGTGAGGGACAAGAAAATGCGAAACATCCTGAAGCTGGCCGTCGCGGCCACGCTGGCGCTGACGCTCGCCATTCCAGCCGCCTGGGCGCAGGCCTGGCCGACCAAGCCCATCAAGCTGATCAACGGCTTCCCGCCCGGTGGCGGCGCCGACATCCTGGCCCGCCTGGTGGCGGAGCGGCTGAGCGCGGCGCTGGGTCAGCAGGTGCTGGTCGAGAACCGGACCGGCGCCACCGGCATGATTGCGGCGCAGGCGGTCGCGGCGTCGCCGCCCGATGGCTACACGATCCTGCTCTACACGATGAACATGGCCTGCACGTCGCCGATCATGCCGGGCAACAAGATCAACATCGATCCCGACAAGGATCTGATGCCGATCGTGATCATCGCCGGTCTCGACAACCTGCTCTATGTCTCGCCGAAGACGGACTTCAAGACGGTCGAGGATGTGATCAAGGCCGCGAAGGCCAACCCGGGCAAGCTCACCTATGCCTCGTCAGGCGTCGGCGGCTCCTATCACCTGTGGGCCGCGCAATTCACCTACATGGCGAATATCGACATGCTGCACGTGCCGTTCCGCGGTGGACCACCGGCCATCGCCGAGATCGTCGCAGGACGCGTCGACATGATGTTCGGAAATCTCGCGGAAATTCTGCCGCACATAAATTCCGGCGCGGTGCGAGCCGTTGCCTTCACCAGCGTGCCACCCTCGCCTGTGCTGCCCGGCGTACCGACGATCGCACAGTCTGGGCTGCCCGATTACCGAGCCGACAACTGGTTCGGCCTCGGCGCGCCGGCCGGCACCCCGCAGGAGGTGGTCGACCGGCTCAACGCCGAGGTGAACAAGCTGGTGAAAGATCCGGCGTTCGCCGAGAAGCTGATCTCGCTCGGCTTCCAGCCAACCGGCGGGAGCGTCGACGAGATGAAGGCCACCATCAAGCGCGACCGCGCCAAGTGGAAGACCGTCATCGACGCCAACAACATCCGCGCCGAGTAGCGTTCTCTTACCTGGTCGGGCCCGGCTGGTCGCCCGGCTGGCGGACCCAGTCGTTGCGGCCGATCAGCGGGCGGCCGTAGGGATCGCGCGGCTCACCGGCGACCGACGGGCTGCTCGCCATCGGAGCCATCGGAACCGGGGCGGCGGCCATGTCCGAGTTCATCGGGGCCGACGCCATCGGGGCCGGCCGTGTCGACTGCTGACTCATGGGCTGCTGGCCCATGCCCGCTTTCACGCCCGGCTGATCACCCGGTTGGCGGACCCAGTCCTCACGGCCGATAAGCGGACGGCCGTACGGATCGGCTGGCTCGCCTTGCGCGTATGCTGCACCGGCGGAAGCGACCAGCGCGAGGGTGAACAACGTTTGCTTGATCATCGGGACCTCCTCTCGAATTGGATGCCCCTGCAACGCCGCCCATTCCGGAGGAGTTGCGCCCCCGAAAGCGCCGATCTCAGCTCAGAACGGCAACTTTCTTGCGCTCGATCAGTGCGAAATCGATGGCCGCTCCCAAGCCTGGGCCGTTCGGCACATGGACCATGCCGTCGCGCCCGACGACGATGTCCTTCTCGAGACCGTACTTCTGCGCGCCATCGGGCAGCAGCACCTCGAAGAACTCGGTGTTGCGGATCGCGGCGATGACATGGAGGTTCGCCACGTTGTTCAGCGAATTGCCGCCGTGGTGGACCTCGTAGTTCATGCGGAAGGCCTCGGCGAGATGCGCGGTCTTCACCAGGGTGGTGATGCCGCCCTTCACCGCCACGTCGCCGCGCAGATAGTCGGTGGCCTGCTGCAGGATCCACGGCTGGTACGAATCGAGGCCGGTCTGCGGATACTCGGTCGCCATGATCGGGATCGAGAGCTGCTGCTTCAGCTTGGTGTAGTTGTAGATGTCCTGGTCGGCCAGCGGATCCTCGTACCAGTAGAAGCCCATCTCCTCGACGGCGCGGCCGACGCGGATGGCGGCCGGGTAATCGTAGCTCCAGGTCGAGTCGAGCATGATCGTGTAGTCGCCGACGGCGCGGCGCACTGCCTCGCAGACCTTGATGTCTTCCCGCCAGCGTGTCGGCGGATGGATCTTGTAGGCGGCCCAGCCATATTCCTTGAACCGCATCGCCTCCTCGGCGTACTCGGCGGGCGAGGCCCGCACGGCGGAGCTGGCATAGGCGGGTACCTTCTCGCGATAGGTGCCGAGCAGACGATGGATCGGCTGGCCCATCGCCTTGCCGACTAGGTCCCAGAGTGCCACGTCGACCGCGCCGATGGCGCGCACGCCTGCGGAGCGCTGGCGCTTCCAGATCTCCTGGTTGAGGAGCTCGCGCTGGAACGGGTCCTTGCCGATCAGCCCCGGCTTGAGATGGGTGATCAGCCCCTGCCCGTCCGTCGTTGCGGGATTCATCGCCGAGCCCAGGAAGGCGTGGCCTTCCAGTCCCTCGTCGGTGAGGATGCGCAGCAGTCCCAGCGCGCTCTTGCCCGAGAAGCGGCCGGTATGCGCGCCATAGGTCGTGGGTGGGATGTCGTCCCAGGCGAACAGCGTCAGCGTGACGTCGGTGATCTTCATTGCTTGATCTCCCAGACCCGCCGCTCCGTGCCCAGCGGGTCGATGTCGAGGTGGCAAACCGTGTCGAATATCATCGTGGCGCGCATGCCCACCCTGTAGAAGGGCCAGACCGGCAGTCCGGCGTGGCTCGGATTGCCGCTCTTCGCAAATGCGATCCAGGCACGGCTCATGGCCTCGCCGAGCGCGAGGCGCCCGGGATCGTCGCCTGTCAGCTCCGCCGCTTCGAGATTGGAGAAGACGAAGGGAATCTCGAGCGTGTGACAGGAGCGCAGCCTGCCGCCCAGCACCGGCGTCTCCCAGGCGAAGAGATAGACGAACACCGGTGCGGCCTCCTGCGCCAGCTTGCGCTCCGCGATCAGCAGCGACGGCGCGCGGATGCCCTGGTCGGAAACGATGGCGATGGCGATCTCGTCGGGCCGCAGCCGCGGCCGCGCCTTGCGATAGGTGGCGACGATCTCGGCCGCCCGCGCGCCGAGATAGGGCGTGAGGGACTCGGGCAGGCTCTCGAACGTCGCATCGGCAACCCACGGCAGGTGGCCCAGGAACAGGGTCATCTCGTCCTTGTTGCTGCCGATCATCAGCGGCACGTTGATCGAGGCCAGCGGCGCATGCGGCGCGAAGGGCCCACCCGGAAACAGCGTGCCGTCGATCACCGGGTTGAAGCCGAGCCGCCGCCGGTCGGCGAAGGCCGCGCGACTGACGCCCGCCAGCACCTTGACCTGTGCTTCGAGAAGCTTCGCGGCCGGCAATTCGCGAAGCTTGCCGGCATCGGCCGCCTCCAGCCCCAGATGCTCGAGCATCTGGCGCGCGGTCCTGGTGCCGTCCTCGCGATTGGCCATCTGCACGGCAGGCCCGCTCTGGATGATGGCCTTGTGGAACAGGCCCTTGGCCGGCGGCATGGCCATCAGCACGCTCACCTTCGCCCCGCCACCCGATTCGCCGAGGATGGTGACGTTGCTCGGATCGCCGCCGAAACGGGCGATGTTGTCACGCACCCATTCGAGCGCCGCGACGATGTCGAGCACGCCCGCGAGTCCGGCATACTCGAAGCCTTCGGCCGTGTCCTCCAGATGAAGGTAGCCCAGTGCACCGAGGCGATGGTTGAACGAGACGACCACGACATCGTCGAGCCGGCAGAGGTTGGCGCCGTCGGACCAGGGCGAGGAACCCGACCCGGTGATGAAGGCGCCGCCATGACACCAGAAGAGGACGGGCCTCCCGGATCCCTCGCGCCCCGAGGTCCAGACGTTGAGATAGAGACAATCCTCGTCGAGCTTCTGCTTTCCGGCGAGCGTGAAGATGCGCAGCAGATCGTCGGGCAGCGCGAAGACGTTCTGGCTCTGCACCGCCATGTTGCCGTACTCGGTCGCGTCGCGAACACCGGTCCAGGGTTTGGGCTTGCGCGGCGGCCGGAAGCGCAGGTCGCCGAGCGGCGGCTCGGCATACGGAATGCCCTTGAAGATCTCGACACCGCAATCACGGGTGCCGCGGATTTTCCCGGCGGTGGTCTCGACGACGATTTCTGCTGTCATGAATTTCAGTCTAGCGCGAACGCGGCGTTCGCCGCTGTGGTTGGACCGCATCAATTTCGCCTAGCTGCACCGCAAGCTTCTTCGGGGCGGTCAGCCTGTAGCTGCGCTGCACAATCGCTGCGACCTCGTTCCAGTCCGGCCCGGCATCGAGCCGCATGCCGATCCAGCCTTTCGCCCCGACATAGGGCGGCACGAAGTAAAGATCGGGAGCGGCGCCCACCAGGATCGCCTGGCTGCCGGGAGCGGCCTTGCACCAGATCGAGACGCGGCCGTCGCCGCGTTTCTCCATGGCGAAAATCCTGTCGCGCACCCGGAAGGTCGGGTCGCCCCAGGCCTCCTTCTCCGTGGCCTCGGGCAGCGCGAGGCAGATCGACCGCAGGCGGGCCGTGAGCTGCTTGGACATGCTCATCAACCTACCATCCGGCGCCGGTTGGCCATAGACTGCCGGCATGACCGACAAAGCCCGAGCCCAACTTGCCCCCACCGGCGTCCTGCGCGCCGGCATCAATCTCTCCAACTTCCTGCTGGTGACCGGCCGCAGCGAAAGCGGCGACCCGACCGGCGTCGCGCCGGACATGGCGCGAGAGATCGCTGGCGCGCTGGGCGTGCCCGTGAAGTACGTTCCCTTCAAGACGCCCGGCGAGCTGGGCGATCAGGTCGGCAAGGACGTGTGGGACATCGGCCTGATCGGCGCCGAGCCGCAGCGCGCCGAGAAGATCCAGTTCTCCGCCGCCTATGTCGAGATCGAAGCGACCTACATGGTGCCCGAGGACTCGCCGATCAAATCGATAGCCGACGTCGACAAGAAGGGCGTGCGCATCGCCGTCTCCGCCCGCTCCGCCTACGACCTGTGGCTGGTGAACAACATCAAGAATGCCACGCTGGTGCAGGTGGCCGGCCTCGACGCCGCGTACGAGAAGTTCATGTCCGACAAGCTCGAGGTTCTGGCGGGTCTCCGTCCCGGCCTCCTCAAGGATGTCGAGAAGGCGCCGGGCCTGAAGATCCTCGACGGCAAGTTCACCGCGGTCCAGCAGGCCGTCGGCACGGCCAAGGCCAATGTCGAGGGCGCGGCCTTCCTCGCCGACTTCGTCGAGAAGGCCAAGAAGTCCGGCATGGTCCAGAGCTTCATCGACCGTCACAAGGTTAAGGGCCTGTCCGTCGCGCCGCCGGCCTGATCGTTCATGGAACTCAACGTCAAGACGCTCTACCTGATCGGCGGCATCGTTACCGTCTGCGGCGCGGGCGCAGCGTTTCTGACCTGGTACCATCATCGCGAAGCCCCGGGGCTTCGCGCCTGGACGACGGCCCTGCTGCTGACCAGCCTCGGCGCCCTGATCCTGCGTTTCCGCATCTCGCAAGCCGACATCGCGCTTGCCCTGGCGGCCGACATGGTGATCGTCGCGGGCTTTGCCGTGATGTGGCTCAGCCTGCGCTTTTCCAACCAGGGCCGCACAGACCTGATCCGCCTGATTGCGCTTGCCGTGGGCGTCAGTGCGGCTTTCCTCGCCCTCTTCGTCGTGTTGAGAGCCCTCGGTGCGGGACGACAGGCGGCCTCTATCCCATTCTCCCTGTTTCTCGGCCTGCTGGGATGGGCCTCCGCCTGGGAAATCTGGCAGGGCCGCCACAAGGACGGCCTGCAGAGCCGCCTGCCGGCGGCGCTCGCCTTCGTCGGCCTCGGAGTCGCGCGCGTCGTCCGCGCCGGCGTGCTGGGCTTCGAAGTGATCCACTTGCTGCCGCAGGGCGCGGCGGCGGCGACGCATCCCTATACGCTCTACGCCACGATCGTGTTCACCCTGGTGGTGACCTACGGGCTGGTGATGATGGCCAACGAACAGGCCGGCCGCCGTGAGGCGATGCAGTTCGCCGAACGCTAACGCCTAGAGTTCGCTGCCGACGAACTGCCTGAACTCGGCTGTCTTCGGCTCGGCAAACAGCTCGGACGTCGGGCCGATCTCCCAGACCTTGCCGCGATGCATGAATACCACGAGGTCGGCCACGCGGCGCGCGAAGCCCATCTCGTGCGTGACGGTGATCATTGTCATGCCGCGCCGCGCCAGATCCTCCATCACCGCCAGCACTTCGGCGGTGAGCTCGGGATCGAGCGCCGACGTCACTTCGTCGAACAGCATGACCTGGGGCTTGAGCGCCAGCGAACGCGCGATGGCGACACGCTGCTGCTGGCCGCCCGAAAGCTGCTCGGGATAGGAGAGCAGCTTGTCGGTGAGGCCGACCAGCCCCAGCACCTCGGCGGCGACCTTCCTGGCCTCGTCCTTCGGCTGCTTCTTCACCAGCGTGAGCGCGAGGGTGATGTTCCGTTCGACCGTGAGATGCGGGAACAGGTTGTAGCTCTGGAACACCATGCCGACGTCGCGCCGCAGCTGGGCGCGCGCCTCGCTGCCCGGGCGTCCGACCGCATGGCCGCAGACTTCGATGGCGCCGCCCTGAATCGTTTCCAGTCCGGCGATGCAGCGCAGCAAGGTGCTCTTGCCCGAGCCGCTGCGGCCCACGATCGCCACGGTCTGGCCGCGCGTCACCTCGAAGCCGACACCGTCGAGCACGCGCAAGGGACCGAATTCCTTCACGACGTCGTGGACGCGGATCACGGCGTCAGCTTCTGCCGGCATGGGCCTTCCTCTCGAGATGGCGGCTCGCCAGCGACAGCGGATAGCAGATGGCGAAATAGATCGCGCCGACGATGGCGAAGATCGCGAACGGCTCGAAGGTGGAGTTGTTGACGATCTGCCCGGCGCGCGCCAGCTCGACGAAGCCGATCACCGAGGCGAGCGAGGTGTTCTTCACGATCTGCACCATGAAGCCGACGGTGGGCGGCGTGGCGATGCGCAGGGCCTGCGGCAGGATCACGTAGGCATATTGCTGGAAGGCGTTCAGCCCCAGGCAATCCGACGCCTCCCACTGCGTCTTCGGCACCGCCTCGATGCAGCCGCGCCAGATCTCGGCCAGGAAGGCCGCGGCGTAGATCGTGAGGGAGAGGCCGGCCGCGACCAGCGGATCGAGCTTGAAGCCCACGATGCCCAGCCCGAAGTAGGACAGGAACAGCACGATCAGCAGCGGCGTGCCCTGGATGAGCTGGATGTAGGTGCTGGCCAGGCCGCGCAGGAGGCGTGAGCGGGCCACGCGCATCAGCGCCAGCGGCAATCCGACCAGTGCGCCGCCGACGAAGGCGATCAGCGACAGCAGGATCGTCCAGCGCGCCGCTTCGACGAGATAGAGGATATGGTTGGCGCTGAGCTGGATCACAGCGGCGTGCCCAGTCGCCGGCGGCGCTCGAACAGCACCAGCCCGATCGCCCACAAAGCGAAGCGATAGAGCGCCGAGAGTGCGAGATAGACCACCGCCACGATCATGTAGACTTCGAAGCTGCGGTAGGTGTCGGACTGCACGAGGTTCGCGGTCGCTGTCAGCTCCTCGGCCGATATCTGCGAGGTGATGGACGAGGCGAGCATCAGCAGGACGAACTGGCTGGAGAGCGCGGGATAGACCCTCTCCATCGCCGGCAGCAGCACGATGTGCAGGATGGTCTGCAACCGGGTGAGGCCGAGGCAATCGGCGGCCTCGAGCTGGGTGCGCTGGATCGACTGGATGCCGGCCCGCATGATCTCCGTCGTGTAGGCGCCCATGTTGACGGTGAGCGCCACGACGGCGGAGACCTCGGCGCTGAGCTTCAGGCCGAGGCTCGAAAAGCCGAAGTAGACGATGAAGATCTGGATCAGCAGCGGCGTGTTGCGGATGATCTCGACATAGAGTCCGACCAACCGCCGCAGCACCGGCCCGCCATAGACGCGGACCAGCGCACAGACCGTGCCCACCACAAAGCCCAGCGCGATCGACGCCACGGTGAGCTGGATGGTGAGCCAGGCGCCGGCCACGAAGTCCGGCCACCTGTCGGCCAGGAAGGCGAAGTCGAACTTGTACGACATGGCTCGGCTGGCCCGCCGTCCTTTCCGCCGGTTACTTCTGGTTCAGGATCACTTCCGGCAGGCCGTTGCCGTGGAACTTCTTGTAGATCTCGTCCAGCTTGCCGTTCTTGAGGTTGGCGAGGATCCACTTGTTGACCTCCTCGACCAGCCGCGTCTCGTCCTTCTTGACGCCGACGGCGAGCTTGAAGGTGTCGAGTACGAACTTGACCTCGACCTGGCGGGCCGGGTTCTTCTTGTCGATCGGCGCGACCAGCAGCTCGGCGGTCGAGAAGATGTCGACCTGGCCGCTCAGGAACGCCTGCGCCTCGGTGGCGTCGTCTTCGTAACGCACCAGCTTCATGCCCTTGGGGCCTTCCTTGGTGAGCTGCGTGTCGTGCGTCGTGCCGCGCACGGTGCCGACGGTCTTGCCGTCGAGATCGGCGAGGCTCTTCACGTTCACGCTCTTGGGCGCGGCGATCACGGTGCGCAGGACGGCATAGCCCAGCGAGAAGTCGATGACCTTGGCGCGCTCCGGCGTGATCGACAGGGTCGAGATCACCAGGTCGGCCTTGCCGGTCTGCAGCGAGGGAATGCGCGACGCACCGGTGGTCGGCACATGCTCGAACTGCAGGCCCCAATCCTTGGCCAGCAACTTGGCGGTCTCGATGTCGGAGCCGGTGGGCTGCATCTTGTCGTCGGTCATGCCGTAGGGCGGCACGCCGAGATCGACGGCGATGCGGATCTTGCCGGACTTCTTGATATCGTCGAGCGCATCGGCGTTCGCCACCTGCGCCATGCCCATCATCGCCACCGCCGCAATCGCGACGGCCGTCATCATCTTCTTCATCGTTTCCTCCGTTTGCGTTTTCTTTTTGTCTTGTCGTTTTCCGAACTCTAGCGGCCCGCATCCATGTCGGCGAGCTTTGCCACGCGCCGGCGGAACTCTTCCGCCGTCGAGAATTTTGCATCGAGGTAGGCCGCGATCAGGTCCTTGGCGAGCCAGGGGCCGACGATCTGGGCGCCGATGCACATCACGTTCACGTCGTCATGCTCGACGCACTGGTGCGCCGAATGCACGTCGTGGCACACCGCGGCGCGGATGCCCTTCATCTTGTTGGCGCCGATCGAGGCGCCGACGCCGGTGCCGCAGACCATGAGGCCGCGCTCGGCCTTGCCGGAGGTGATCGCCGCGGCGACCTTGCGCGCGATGTCGGGGAAATCGACCGGGTTGGGATCGTAGGAGCCGACATCCTCGACCTCATGGCCGCGCTCGCGCAGGAAAGCGAGCAATTCGGCCTTCATCGGGAAGCCTGCGTGATCCGATCCGACGACGATCTTCATGGTTCCGTGCCCTGTGTCTGGTAGGTGGAAATCAGGTTGTTGCGGCGCAGCCCGTCGCCGATCTCGAAATGCGCGCGCAGCCGCCGCTCGGCGTCGTCCGGATTGCGCTCCGCCATCGCCAGGAAGACCTGGCGATGGGCATCGACCAGGCCCGAGGTGATGGCGGGCTCGCGGAACGTGTCGCGGCGGCGCTCGACATGGCTGCGCATCAGCAAGGGCGAGATCGCCTCGTAGATCTTCATCAGCGCGCTGCTGCCGCTTGCCCGCACGATGCCCAGGTGAAAGGCATAGTCCGCGCCGCCGCCGCGCTCCGGATCGTCGAGCGAATCGACCAGCGTATCGAGCAGCGCTGCGATGGCCTGCAGATCGCGTTCGCTCGCCCTGAGGCAGGCGAGGCGAATGGCCTGGCATTCGATGGCGATGCGGGCCTGCAGGACGTCGTCGAGGATGTTGGGCTCGGGGGCGAGGCAAAGCGTCAGCGCCTGACCGAGGACGGAAGCGTCGGCCGAGCGCACATAGGCGCCGCGGCCGTGGCGGATGTCGAGCAGGCCCAGCATGGCAAGCGAGCGCAGTGCCTCGCGCAGCACCGGCCGGCTGACTCCAAGCGCCAGCGCCAGCTCACGCTCGCCCAGCAGCCGGTCGCCCGCCTTCAGCTCGCCCGACAGAAGCCGGTCGCGAAAGAAGGTGAAGACGCGGTCTGCGCCGCTTGGCGTTTCCTCATTGTCTTGCCGGACGATATCGAGCATTTCGGCCTTGGTCAGTCCGTGGTCTGACCACTCTAGGACAAAAACAAAAGCCCGTGCAACCCGACGCATCCGGAGTCGTTGTCTATCCGTTGCGGGGGGTCCGACAGCATCCGGAGCAGGTTCCAACCGAACCGAAATAAATCCGCACGCTGTGCTCCCATACAGGGGGCTTTCTGCATGACCGCCGACGCCGGCTCTTCACTGGCCAATGGGCCGACTGCCGCCCCGCCCTCGCCCCGCCGCGGCCAGCCTCCGTCCGCCGATCTCCACGACCTGCTGGGTGTGCTGGAGGCCCTGCGCGGCGGTGACTTCTCGGTGCGCCTGGCCGGCGACCCTGACGGCACCCTGGGAAGGATCGCTTCGGTCGTGAACGACATCGCGGCCGGCAACGAGAGCATGGCCCGGCAGCTCGAACGCATCGGCAAGGCGGTCGGCGAACAGGGCCGCACCCGGCAACGGGTGAAGTTCGGCCTCTCGGCCGGCGCCTGGGGTGAGATGGAGAGCTCGGTCAACACGCTGATCGACGATCTGGTGTGGCCGACCACCGAGGTCACGCGCGTCATCGGCGCGGTGGCGCAGGGCGACCTGCTGCAAACAGCCCGGCTCGACGTCGACGGAAGGCCGCTGAGGGGCGAGTTCCTGCGCGCCGCCACCATCGTCAACACGATGATCAAGCAGCTCTCGGTCTTCACCTCCGAGGTGACCCGCGTGGCGCGCGAGGTCGGCACCGAGGGCAAGCTGGGCGGCCAGGCCAAGGTGAGCGAAGTGACGGGCGTGTGGCGCGAGCTGACGGAGAGCGTCAATTCGATGGCCAACAACCTGACGGCCCAGGTGCGCAACATCTCCGACGTCACGATCGCCGTGGCCAACGGCGACCTGTCACGCAAGATCACCGTCGACGTGCGCGGCGAGATCCTGCAGCTGAAGGAAGCCATCAACACGATGGTCGACCAGCTGCGATCCTTCGCGTCGGAAGTGACGCGCGTGGCCCGCGAGGTCGGCACCGAAGGCAAACTGGGCGGCCAGGCGATCGTGCCGGGCGTCGCCGGCACCTGGAAGGACCTCACCGATTCGGTGAACGCGATGTGCGGCAACCTCACCGACCAGGTGCGCAACATCGCCGACGTGACGACCGCCGTGGCGCGCGGCGACCTTTCCAAGAAGATCACCGTCGACGTGCGCGGCGAGATCCTGCAGCTCAAGGACACCATCAATACGATGGTCGATCAGCTGAACGGATTCGCCGGAGAAGTGACCCGCGTGGCGCGCGAGGTCGGCACCGAGGGCAAGCTGGGTGGCCAGGCCCAGGTGCCGGGCGTGGCCGGTACCTGGAAGGACCTCACCGACAACGTCAACTCGATGGCGACCAACCTCACCGCGCAGGTCCGCAATATCGCCGACGTGACGACGGCCGTGGCGCGCGGCGACCTGTCCAAGAAGATCACCGTCGACGTGCGCGGCGAGATCCTGCAGCTGAAGGAGACCATCAATACGATGGTCGATCAGCTGAACGGTTTCGCCGGCGAGGTCACACGCGTCGCCCGCGAGGTCGGCACCGAGGGCAAACTGGGCGGCCAGGCGCAGGTCCCCGGCGTCGCCGGCACCTGGAAGGACCTCACCGACAACGTGAACCTGCTGGCCGCGAACCTCACCACCCAGGTCCGCAACATCGCCGACGTCACCATCGCCGTGGCCGGTGGCGACCTGTCGAAGAAGATCACCGTCGATGCCTCCGGCGAGATCCTCCGCCTGAAGGAGACCATCAATACGATGGTCGATCAGCTCAACTCCTTCGCCGGCGAAGTGACGCGCGTCGCGCGTGAGGTCGGTACCGAAGGAAAGCTCGGCGGACAGGCGCAGGTGCCCGGCGTCGCCGGCACCTGGAAGGACCTCACCGACAACGTCAACTTCATGGCCACGAACCTGACCGGCCAGGTGCGCAACATCGCCGAAGTGACGACCGCCGTGGCCAACGGCGACCTGTCGAAGAAGATCACCGTCGACGTGCGCGGCGAGATCCTGCAGCTGAAGGACACCATCAACACGATGGTCGATCAGCTGAACGGCTTTGCGGGCGAAGTGACCCGTGTCGCTCGAGAGGTCGGCACCGAGGGCAAGCTGGGCGGTCAGGCCCAGGTGCCCGGCGTCGCCGGCATCTGGAAGGACCTCACCGACAACGTGAACCTGCTGGCGGCCAATCTCACCACCCAGGTCCGCAATATCGCCGACGTCACGACCGCCGTCGCGACGGGCGACCTTTCCAAGAAGATCACCGTCGACGTGCGCGGCGAGATCCTGCAGCTGAAGGACACCATCAACACGATGGTCGACCAGCTGAACGGCTTCGCCGGCGAAGTGACCCGCGTCGCGCGCGAGGTCGGCACCGAAGGAAAGCTCGGCGGTCAGGCGCAGGTGCCAGGCGTCGCCGGAATCTGGAAGGACCTCACCGACAACGTGAACCTGCTGGCCGCGAACCTCACCACGCAGGTCCGCAACATCGCCGAGGTGACCACCGCCGTGGCGACGGGCGATCTTTCCAAGAAGATCACCGTCGACGTGCGCGGGGAAATCCTGCAGCTGAAGGAGACCATCAACACGATGGTCGACCAGCTCAACGGCTTCGCCGGCGAGGTGACCCGCGTCGCCCGCGAGGTCGGCACCGAGGGCAAGCTCGGTGGTCAGGCGCAGGTCCCCGGCGTCGCCGGCACCTGGCAGGACCTGACCGGTAACGTGAACCTGCTGGCCGCGAACCTCACGACGCAGGTGCGCGCCATCGCGGAGGTGGCGACCGCCGTCACCAAGGGCGACCTGACGCGCTCGATCCAGGTCGACGCGCTGGGCGAGGTGGCCGAGCTCAAGGACAAGCTCAACACCATGATCGACAATCTCCGTCTCACGACGGAGCGCAACACCGAGCAGGACTGGCTGAAGACCAACCTCGCCAAGTTCACCAACATGCTGCAGGGCCAGCGTGACCTCGGCACCGTCGGCCGCATGATCCTGAGCGAGCTGACGCCGCTCGTAAGCGCCCACCAGGCGGTGATCTACCAGACGCTGGACGGCGGCTCCCGGCTGCGACTCATCTCCGTCTATGCCGATGCCGTGGGCGAAGGCCATCCCGAGATCGTACGCATCGGCGAGGGCCTGATCGGCCAGTGCGCCGCCGACGGCCGCCCGATCCACATCTCGCTCATGCCGGAGACCGCACGGCCCATCACCTCGGGCCTGTTCCGCGCCGTGCCGAAGAGCATCGTCGTCCTGCCCGTCCTGTTCGAGGGCCAGGTCAAGGCAGTGATCGAGCTGGCCTCGCTCAGCACCTTCACCGAGCTGCAGATCGCCTTCCTCGAACAGCTCACCGCCTCGATCGGCATCGTGCTGAACTCGATCGAGGCCACGATGCAGACCGAAAGCCTGCTGCAGCAGTCGCAGAAGCTCGCCGGTGAGCTGCAGAGCCAGCAGGGCGAGCTGCAGCAGACCAACGACCAGCTAGAGCAAAAGGCCGCCCAGCTTGCCGAGCGCAACGCCGAGGTCGAGCGCGCCAACCAGGAGATCGAGCAAGCCCGCCGCGCCGTCGAGGAGAAGGCGTCGGAACTGGCGCTGACCTCGCGCTACAAGTCGGAGTTCCTGGCCAACATGAGCCATGAGCTGCGCACGCCGCTCAACTCGATCCTGATCCTGGGCCAGCAGCTCGCCGACAATCCCGACGGCAACCTGCGCGCCAAGCAGGTCGAATTCGCCCGCACCATCCACGGCGCCGGCACCGATCTCCTGAACCTGATCAGCGACATCCTCGATCTCTCGAAGATCGAATCCGGCACCGTCACCGTCGACGCCGAGGAGATTTACTTCGCCAACGTGCTTGAGACCGTGGCCCGCCCGTTTCGCCACCAGGCGGAATCGCAGGGCCTCACCTTCGAGGTACAGGCCGATCCGCATCTCGGCCGGTCCATCGTCACCGATTCCAAGCGCCTCCAGCAGATCCTGAAGAACCTCCTGTCCAACGCCATGAAGTTCACGGCCGAGGGCAGCGTCCGGCTGCGTGCCGTGCCGGTGACGGCGGGCTGGCGGCCCGACAATGGCGCGTTGAACCAGGCGAGTTCAGTGGTGGCCTTCGAGGTCACCGACACCGGCGTTGGCATCCCGACCGAGAAGCAGAAGATCGTGTTCGAGGCTTTCCAGCAGGCCGACGCCAGCACCAGCCGCAAGTATGGCGGCACCGGCCTTGGCCTGGCGATCAGCCGCGAGCTGGCGAGTCTGCTCGGCGGCGAACTCGCCCTGCGCAGCACGCCCGGCGTCGGCAGCACCTTCACGCTCTTCCTGCCGATGATGTACACCGGCCCGCGCACCGCCCTGCGTCAGCCAACGCAGGGACAGGGCTCGCAGCCGTTGCCGATGGTGGCGCTGCCCGAGCATCTCGCCGACCAGTTCCCCGACGACCGCCATGAGCTGCGGCCCGGCGACCGCACCCTGTTGATCGTCGAGGACGACGCCAATTATGCCGGCATCATGGTCGACGCGGCTCACGCCGCAGGGCTGAAGGCCGTGGTGACCGCGCGCGGGTCCGAGGCGCTCGACCTTGCGCTGCAGTACAAGCCCGTCGCCATGTCGCTCGACGTGTTCCTGCCCGACATGCTGGGCTGGAACGTGCTGAGCCAGTTCAAGCGCACCTTGGAGACGCGCCACATCCCGGTACAGATCCTCACCATGGATGAGGACCGGCAGCAGGGCCTGTCGCGCGGCGCCTTCTCCTATCTCAGCAAGCCCACCACCACCGAGGGGCTGAGCGCCGCGCTGGCGCGCATCAACGACTATGTCCAGCCGCGCCGCAAGAAGCTGCTGATCGCGGAGGACGACGAAGGCGAGCGCATGAGTGTCACCGCCCTGCTCGACCATCCCGATGTCGAGATCTCGACGGCCGCCTCGGGTGAAGAGGCGCTCGCGAGGCTGCGCACCGAGCGGCACGACTGCATGGTGCTCGACCTGCGTCTCCCCGACATGTCGGGCTTCGAGGTGCTGGAGGCCGTCCAGTCCGATCCGATGCTGGCCGACCTGCCGGTCGTCGTCTTCACCGGGCGCGACCTCACGGCCGAGGAAGAGGGCCGGCTGCATTCGATGGCGCGCAGCATCGTGGTCAAGGGCGCGGCCTCGCCCGAGCGGCTGTTCGACGAGACGTCGCTGTTCCTGCACCACGCCGCGGCGGCGCTGGCGCCCGAGAAGCAGCGCATGCTTGAGCGGCTGCACGGCTCCGACGAGGTGCTGGCCGGGCGCACCGTGCTGGTGGTCGACGACGACGCCCGCAACATCTTCGCCCTGTCGAGCGCATTGGAGCGGCGTGGCATGCGCGTGCTGACGGCGACGACCGGCCACGAGGCGATTTCGATCCTCGAGACATCGCCCGACGTGTCGATCGTGCTGATGGACATCATGATGCCCGAGATGGACGGCTACGAGACGATGGCGCTGATCCGCAGCAAGCCGGCGCTGCGCCGGCTGCCCATCATTGCGCTGACCGCCAAGGCGATGAAGGGCGACCGCGAGAAGTGCCTGGAGGCCGGCGCGTCCGACTATCTCGCCAAGCCGGTAAACACCGAACAGCTCTTCTCCTCGCTGCGCCTCTGGCTGCATCGCTGACCTTGACCCCCGGATCGGCTCCCATGGACAAGGTCAACATCCTGCTGATCGACGATCAGCCGGCCAAGCTGCTGAGCTACGAGGTCATCCTCGGCGAGCTGGGCGAGAACCTCGTGAAGGCCAACTCGCCGCACGAGGCGCTCGGCCTGCTGCTCAAGCTCGAGGACGTCGCCGTCGTGCTGATCGACGTCGTGATGCCGCAGATCGACGGATTCCAGCTTGCTGCCATGATCCGCGAGCATCCGCGCTTCCAGAAGCTCGCCATCATCTTCGTCTCGGCGGTGCAGATCGCCGAGACCGACCATCTGCGCGGCTACGAGATCGGCGCCGTCGACTATGTCGCGGTCCCCGTCGTCCCTGAGGTGCTGCGCGCCAAGGTTCGCGTCTTCATCGAGCTCTACCGCAAGACCCGCCAGCTCGAAGCGATGAACGAGGAGCTGGAAAAGCGCGTCGCCGAGCGCACGGCCGAGCTCGAGGCCCAGACCGAACAGCTCCGCCGCAGCGAGGAGCGTCGCTCGATCGCCCTCAGTGCCGGCGACATGGGATCGTGGGAGGTCGACGTCGCCACCGGGCAGATCGAGTGGGACGATGGCGCCTACCGCATCTTCGGCGTCGACAGCGCCAGCTTCGAGCCGACGGTCGAGCGCGTCGAGGCGATGATGCATCCCGAGGATCGCGAGAAGATTGCGGTCGCCACCATCGTCGCCGCGGGCGAGAACCGCTTCCAGGTGGAATTCCGCATCGTCCGCCCGAGCGGCGAAATCCGATGGTGCTACGGCGCCGGCGTGATCTCCCGCGATTCCGCCGGCAATGCCGTGCGCATGAACGGCGTCACCGTCGACATCACCGACCGCAAGCGCGCCGAGGAGCGCCAGCTCGTGCTCGCGCGCGAGGTCGACCATCGCGCCAAGAACATGCTGGCCGTCGTGCTGTCGGTACTGCGCCTCACCAAGGCCAAGAGTACGCCCGAGTTCGTGTCGACGGTCGAGGGCCGCATCCATGCGCTGGCCGCCACGCACAACCTCCTGTCGGCGACACGCTGGCAGGGCGCCAACCTGAACCAGATCGTCGACGAGGAGCTCGCGCCCTATCGAACCGATCACCGCGAGCGCATCGAGGCCGGCGGTCCGCCGGCCATGCTGCTGCCGGCGACCGCCCAGGCGGTGGCGCTGGCGCTGCACGAACTCGCCACCAACGCGGCGAAGTATGGAGCGCTGTCGACGGACACCGGCCATCTCCGCCTTCTCTGGACGATCGACGACCAGGCAGTGGTCGTCGACTGGACCGAAACCGGCGGACCGCCGGCCTCCGAGCCCAAGTCGCTGGGCTTCGGCCTGTCGATCGTGCGCTCCTCGATCGAGGCGCAGTTTCGCGGCGGCGTGCTCTACGAATGGCGGCCCGAAGGCCTGCACTGCCGGCTTTCCATTCCGCGCGCCCAGATCGTCGGCCCGACGGCGGTGCCGAAGCCGGCGACGGAAAGCCCGCGCGAAGCCCTGAGCCGTCCGCCTCGCAGCTTGGCCGGCCGGCGTCTGCTGATGGTCGAGGACGAAGTGCTGGTCGGCATGATGGCCAAGCGCATCCTGGAGGATCTCGGCGCCACGGTGCTCGGTCCCTATGGCGGATTGGCCGACGGCATGGCGGCGGCGCGCAGCGAGCACTTCGACGGTGCGTTGCTCGACTTCAACCTGGCGGGCGAGCTGGCCGATCCGCTCGCCGACCTGCTGATCGCCCGGGGTGTGCCGTTCATCTTCATCACCGGCTACCAGCGCGACAGCATCGACCGACGCTACGCCAACATTCCCGTCCTGCCCAAGCCGCTCGAAGCCGAATCGCTCGAGCGCGTGCTCGTGTCCCTGCTCGAACCGCCCTCACGCCGCACGGCAGAAGGATAGGCCTCATTGGAGCGCGCCACTCCAGTGGCGCTCATGTCTTGCTGATCAGCAATCTTGAGCGCCACTGGAG